>FRDC01003219.1_pt1 | contig 227666 bp, 253 predicted proteins | sample 1106171 | NCBI WGS metagenome assembly FRDC01 (sample SAMEA3930566, study PRJEB13176) | freshwater metagenome | biome: Drinking water system; feature: drinking water; material: water | place: Singapore | collected 2014-12-20 | reverse complement strand
GCTGCACGCTCGGGTATAAGCAACATTTGGGCCAAGTTTCACTACCTTAGTCCTTCTCCCCATTCACTTGAGGAACATTGTGGTAGACCAGTTTGCTGGAATTGGACTCTCGATTTTCATCCTTTCTTGTGTCACCGGATGCAAAAACTCAAGCCGATAGGCATGTAACAACATTCGCGGGACCTTCATTTTCTTAGATTCTTCTGAGCCATAAAGCAAATCACCTAAAATCGGAAGTCCCGCCTCCGCCAGATGAACTCGAATCTGATGCGTTCTCCCTGTCTTAGGTTTTGCTTCAATTTTGAGCGCAAACCGACCTCTTTCGAGACATCGAAAATCCGTGTGAGCAAAATCCCCTCCGGATCGAACAGACTGCTGTTTAGAAGTCTTTCCGATCGGCCTTAAATAATTCTTCACACTCCAAAACTCTGGACACTGCTCTTGATTCTTGTGCTCCGTTGGGTAATAAGAAATGGCTATGTAAGTTTTTTCTATAAGATGTTTTGAAAATAACTCCGCAATTCCTTTATTCACTTCTTCTTTTTTTGTTAAAAGAATCACACCAGAGGTATCTCGATCTAAACGGTGATGAAGTCCAAGATAAGAATTAGGGCCTAGATATTTTTTCACAGCTGCAAAAAGATTATTTCTCGCTTCATCTACAGTAGGCTGCGTAGGAAGCCCAGAGGGCTTATCTACAACAATCAAGTAGTCATCTTCATAAAGAATAAACGATTGATGCATTTCAAAGGGTGTATCTTTACTCTTAGAATCTGATTGGAGCAGTTGTAGATCAATAAAGACCTGAATTTCTGCGCCTGAACGTATGGGCTTAGAAGCAATCCTCACCCTTTTTCCATTGAGGTAAACCGCTCCAGCGACAATCAATTTTCTAATTTTAGCTTTAGAGAGTTCCGTTTTAAGCACCTCTGGCAACCTGTCTGCAAGAACTTGGTCAAGTCTTTTGTCTTGATGCGTAGAAGAAGTTTTTAACAAATACTTTTTAAGTGCCAAGCGCTCATTTCCCTCTATAATTTATAGTATCACCCATGGAAAACTTGAAAACCAACTATGGATTAGTCTTCACAGGAGGAGGAGCCAGAGCAGCCTATCAAGTCGGGGTACTGAAAGGCTTAGCTGATCTCTTTTCTAAATCCTCAAATGCGTCTCGCCTTCATGACTACCCTTTCTCTGTCGTCACGGGTGAGTCCGCTGGAGCTATCAATAGCACTTATATGGCTTCGAGTGAAATGAACTTTACTGATACCGCCTCTTACCTTTGGGAGAACTGGGAAAATTTAAAGATTGAAAACGTATTTCGAACTGATCCTGGCTCTCTGATTAAGATCGGTGGACGATGGATCAAGGACTTAAGCCTGGGTGGAATCTTAGGAAAAAGCAGATCAATTAGCATTCTAGATCCTTCTCCACTCAAAGATTATCTCGGCTCTAAAATCAATTTTAATGGAATTCAAAACAATATCCAAAAGGGTCGACTTTATGGAGCCGCGATCTCTGCAACAAATTTTGCTACTGGCACAGCCATTTCTTTTTTTGACGGAAATCCCTCTATTCAACCCTGGTACCGTAGTTTAAGAATGGGAAAGAGAACAAAATTAGGTTTAGAATACGTTCTTGCCTCTGCAGCAATCCCACTCATCTTTCCACCTGTTAAGCTTCATGGGAGTTTTTATGGTGACGGATCAGTTCGTATGAAGGCACCTCTCAGTCCTGCCATACATCTGGGATCTGACAAAGTTTTTGCCATTGGAGTGAGACATTATCGAGAAAGTGATCGCACTCGTGAGCTCAATGAAAAAGTAAAAGCAGATTCTATCTCACTAGCAGATATCGTAGGAGTCATGCTGAACGCTGCATTTTTAGATTCACTAGATGAAGATCTAGAACGAATGACCAGAATCAATCGCACCCTAGAGTTAATTCCAAAGAACGAAGGAGCAAAAATGCACCTTAAACCTGTTCCAGTTTTTGGAATTCGCCCTTCTTGCGACTTAGGAACTTTAGCCTCTGAGCAATTTAACCGTTTTTCCCCAATGATTCGTTATTTACTAAAAGGCTTAGGCGCCTCTCAGCACCAGGGCTGGGACCTTCTCAGCTATTTAGCTTTCGATGAAATATATACAAAAAAACTTTTGAATTTAGGCTATGACGATTTAATGGATCAGAAAGAAGCAGTAAAAACATTTTTTGAAATCTAATTTTATCCGAAAAACTGCTGAGGAAGCTCAAGTCCCTGTTCTTTCAACCTCTCCACAAAAGCCGGTACCATTCCTGTCGCCGTAAAACCTTTGCTCTCTGAAAATGTGAAAATATCCTGAAATGTGTATACTTCACCTTCCATCCCCGTCAGTTCCGAAACACCATAAACACGGCGAATACCGTCTTTCCCGCGCTTGAGATAAACCACTAGATCAATCGCCTCTGAAATTTGCTTACGAACAACACGCAAAGGCAACTCTGGTCCGCCCATGAGACAAAGAGTTTCTAAACGAGAAAGTGCATCTCGAGTTGAATTCGCATGAATCGTGGTCATCGAACCTAAATGTCCAGTGTTCATTGCCTGAAGCATATCAAAAGCCTCTGCCTTTCTACACTCACCGACGATAATTCGGTCAGGCCTCATTCTCAGAGAGTTAATAACAAGATCATGAAGAGAAACTCCATCTGAATCAGAACTCGGCGAGCGAGTAAACATTCTAACACTGTTTTCATGTAAAACTGCTAGTTCCGGGGTGTCTTCAATCGTAATCACACGTTCTTCTTTAGGAATAAAACTCACTAAAGTATTTAATAATGTCGTTTTTCCACTCCCAGTTCCACCACTCACCAAAATATTAATCTTGCCAACCACACACATATTTAAAAAATATGCAATTCTTTGATCCAGCATCCCGCGAGACATAAGATCATCAATACTTAAACGTTTCTGCGGGAATTTTCGAATAGTAATACAAGGCCCTGATGATACCAAAGGAGGAAAAACCATATTCACTCGAGAGCCATCGGGCAAACTCAGATCAACATACTCATAGCGATGCTCCGCTGATCGTCCAGCCAAAAGAAGGATTTTTTTTGATAAATTCAAAAGATCATCCACCTTCTGAAATTTCAATCCAGAAAAACTCATCTGACCTTCTTTTTCAATCATCACATTTCTCAAATCATTAATCATGATCTCAGTAACATCTGGATCTTTCATAAAAGTATCAATTGGACCCAAACTCATATTCCCAACATCTTTCTTGCTTCTTTAGGTGAGGCAATAGGTCGTCCTAGTTCTTTTGATAAATAAGAAATACGGGCCACTAACTGAGCATTGGATTGAGCCAGCTCTCCTTTATGATAATAAATATTATCTTCAAATCCGACTCTCACATGTCCACCCATCACAATCGCTTGAACAGCAAGGGGCAACTGAAAGCGCCCCACTCCAGCCACTCCCCAATGAATCTCTTCTGACGGCAATAGTGAAACCAGGTGAACCAGATTTTTAGGATCACCAGACATCCCACCCGGTATGCCTAAAACAAATTGAAAATGAAAAGGCTCTTGGATGATTCCTTTTTTTGCCAAGCGAAAAGCATTTTCAAGCATCCCTGCTTCATAGACTTCAAGCTCAGGCATGACTTTGTTTTTTTTCATCAATAGAGCTAAATTTTCAATATCTTTGGGATGATTATAAAACACATCATCTCCAAAATTCATCGTCCCTAAATTCAACGAAGCCATTTCAGGTTTAAGCTCTAAAGGCTTGGCTCGGTTTTCAATATTTTCCCCTACGGCTCCACCTGTAGAAATTTGAATAATTACATCACATTTTTTTCTAATCGCTTCGATCGAAGCTTTAAAACGTTTCACATCTTGTGTCGGCCGACCTTGATCATCACGTACATGAAGGTGAATAATGGACGCTCCCGCTTCAGCAGCTTCAGCCGCAGCCACGGCCTGCTCATCTGGACTAAGAGGAAGATGAGGCTGACTTTCTCGCGTCGTTTCCGCGCCCGTGATGGCACAGGTAACAATCAATGGTCTAATGTTATTATTTTTTTTGTTATTCATTTGACCTTTTCCCTATTCATTTGCCTCGATTCAACTCATTCATGAGTCGATGCACGCGATTGAGAACCTCCCAAACTAACATGTCACGGGAAGCCTTCATCACCCAATCATGATGAAATTTCTCGTCTGAAATGTTCCTAAGTTGTAAGCCATAGTCGATTTTATATTTATTCATATGAACGACCCACTTAGAATACCACGAAGCTAATTTTTCAGGGTCGCTTTTTTTTGCGTCTATGACTGCCAAAATTTCTTTACCCAAAAGCCTTTTGAGTGTGAAAATAGATGAATCTGAAAATATTTTTGCGTAACGCAAAGACATCACCCTAGCATCATAACTAGTTTTATTGCTCTTTTGATCAAAAACTACTACACGAGGTGAGACCTCCACTTCTGAACCTGGATTAACAGGGACAGCAAGTGGTTCCGCATCTTTTTCAGACAAATCATCTGGCTCAGGAAGTTCTGCTCGCAATAATGCGACTTCCTTCGCAAACGCAATCAAGGCTTCAGGCTTTAACTCACTCGAATTTTTTTCTAAATTTCGATATGAAGATGAAAATACAAATCCATTATAAACCCCTTCAATCGATGCACCTTGATTTAAGGCGTCTACCAACCCACTGAATTCATCACGACTCTGAGGAGGACTTTGAGTTACAACCTGATAAAGCTCATAAAGGACCTCTGTGTTCACTTTTGCCTTTTGAGCACGCTCAGAGCGATATCCCAAAACCCCAAGTACTTTAGCTGGTGCCTCTGCTTCTGAAATTCGATGAAAAGTATTTTCTATTTTAGATTTAACTGATTTCCTCGCTGAAACGATCCAAGTACGTGGAGAATCACATCCAACAATAAATATGAGAATGAGGAAAGAAAATCTAAACTGACCTTTAGAAGGAAATACTAACTTTGCCGCCATAATTCAGTAAGCCTGCAAAGCTATAATCGGCTTCTGCCACAATTCTTAAAATAAGAAGTTTTAGACTTAAACCTCCAAAGGCCCTTGGACTAATCCCAGACGCAGTTGCAGAAATTCCGACAGGAAGTTGAACCGCGCTAGCTGGAATATTAAGAGATCCATTCCAATATTGCAAACCAACCCCAGCATAAGGCTCTAAAATAAAAAAACCTTTTGAGATCATTGCATCTAATGAATAGGTACTTGAACTCATAAACCAGACCGTGTTCCAATTTGCAGAAAAACGAGCTGCCAAGTTGGGCTTTGCCCCTCCCGATATAGGTGCCCATTTTATATCACCACCGTAAGAGTTAATCACACCAGGAATGTTCATATAAGAAATTCCTACATCGATTCCAAAAGGCAATCCTTTATGGATATTAAGTTTAGGAAAAGGAAGCAAAGAAGGAACAGTTCCCGCAGGTTGGGCGGAAATGATCTGCGCAAGACTTATAAAACTACTTGGAACATTGATTGCCGTAAGATCAATGCCCAAATCAATTCCCAAAAGATTTCCAAGAGGACTTGCTGGCATATAGGCATGGTGATCAGCACTGATTGCAACCAGCTGTAATAGTGTATTCACATCGGAAGAAGTTAGGGATGCAAAGGTAGTTGGATTCAAAACAGGTAAAGCAAATGAAGACGTTGTAAAAAGCGCAACCCAACTTACGAGTAAGATCTTAATAGATCGCATATTTTTATTCCTTTCTCCTCGAGGAGTAGAGTTAGTTTAAGTCACGACTGCTCGAACGGCAAGCCAAGTGCACTAGGTGCGCGCGCTTTTCCTACCCAGCCTGCTAAAACCACCACTGTGGCCACATAAGGTAAAATCTGGATAAACTGTACAGGCACTGGCTCAGCGCCCCAAAGCACCACTCCTTGCAATCGAATTTGTAGAGCATCCGTAATACCAAAGAGAAAACAAGCCAACAAAGTAGGCCAAGGCTTCCATCTTCCAAAGATTAACGCGGCAAGAGCCATAAACCCACGCCCCCCCGTCATTCCTCTTGAATAAGTTGAACTCAAATCAATTGAAAGTACAGCTCCCCCCCAACCTGCAAAAAGCCCACAAGTCAAAACCGAAAACCAACGAACACCTCTGACTGATATCCCCGTCGTGTGCAAAGCCTCAGGCTTTTCTCCAGCAAAACGAATCCATAAACCTAATGGAGTGTAATTCATTAAGTAAACCGATCCCACCACTACCACTACTGCAACAAATAATGGAAAATACTGAAATCGATTGATGAGATCAATATTAGGTAAGGAAGTCGTGTTGCCATAGTAAATTTTAGAGATAAATGGAATTATACCCATCACCAACATATTAATAGCTGTCCCGGCTACAATTTGATTTGCCCGAAAGTGAATCACTGATCCAGCGTACACTGCAGCCACAATAACTCCTGCTAACCCCGCGGCTGCCCATCCGAAATAAGGGGAATGAGTCAACAACGTTACTGAAGCTGCTGCAAAAGCTCCAGCCATCATAAATCCTTCGAGTGCAATATTAATTATCCCTGAACGTTCACTGAACATACCGCCAAAGGCAACAAAGATCAGAGGCAATGAAACTCGCACTACTGCACTCAAAAAATCTATGATGTAATCCATTTTTTTCTCACCTGATTTGAAAATCGACTCCACAACCCCTCTGCACTAACCGATAAAATAATCAAAGCCTGTATGACCACAGATAAGTCACGAGTAATTTTTTCTGTTTCCAAATCTAAATCTAAAGCTCCTTTATGTAGAGCTCCAAAAAGTAAAGCCCCCACAACAACTCCTAAAGGCTGTGCTCGCGCGAGCAACGCTACGGCAATTCCAATAAAACCAAAATCTTGAGAAAATCCTAATTTCAATTTTCCCTCACTCCCCAACACTTCAACCATCCCCACTAACCCTGCGCAGCCTCCACCTAAAAACATAGCTAGAATTTTCATACGATCTGTCTGAATTCCTGCAAAACGCGCTGCTGTTTCATTTTTACCGGTTGCACGAATTTCAAATCCAAAAACTGATTTAAAAATAAAAAATGAAACCACCCCGGCTAGTATCACAGCATAAATGACAGATGTATTCACAGGAGCTTTCCCAAAAAAATCTATATGAGAAAGCATAAACTGAGGCGCAACTGAAAGAGACTCTGGATTTTGAATGGCAGGATTTTTTATCCAGTACAAAACTACCCAGCTCACTAATCCTGATGCAATAAAATTAAACATCATCGTCACAATAACTTCATGACTCCCGCGCCTAGCCTTTAACCACCCGGGAATTGCACCCCAGAGAGCTCCACCAAAAAACCCTGCGCCACTTGCCAAAAACGGTGCCCACGGCCAACTCAAATTAGGAAAACTCAGACAAAACAAAACCGTAAATAACGCTCCAACTTCAAGCTGTCCTTCAGCACCTATATTAAAAAGTCCAGCATGAAATGGCACGGCCACAGCCAATCCCGTTAAAATTAGCGGCGTTGAATAAAATAAAGTCATCCCGAAGTCATAATAAGAGCCAAATGCACTTTGAAATAGAATTGAAAGTATGTGTCCTGGATTTTCGCCTGCTAGAGCTGAAACCCCTAACCCTAAGCACAACCCAAATAAGGCCGCAAAAGCAGGTTGAAGAATCTTCATACCGCTTGTGCTCCACTCATACTGAGCCCCAAAGCACGCTCGTCTACCTGACCTCGCACAAACTCTGCTACTATTGCTCCTTCAAACATCACCAAAATCCGATCGGACAAATGCAAAATTTCGTCCAATTCTGTAGAAACAAGCAAGACTCCCATCCCTGCATTGCGTGCTTCTATGATCTTACGGTGGATCAACTCAATTGCACCAATATCTACGCCACGCGTAGGCTGAGCAGCTATCAAAAATTTTGGAGAAGACTCCAGCTCTCTGGCTATGACTACTTTTTGCTGATTACCTCCGGAGAGATTTCTGATTAAAGCCTGAGTATCTTTTACCTGAATTGAAAAAGCCTCGATTGCCTGCCTAAGCCTCTCTTGAATGAAAAACCGAGATAATAATCCTTTAAATGAAATTGGATTTCTTCGGTGCAGCCCCAAAGCAAAATTTTCCTCGATAGAAGAATCTAAAAAAATCGCCTGCTGATGACGATCTTCTGGAATAACAGCCATACCCATTTTTTTAATTTCACGTGTGCTTTTAGGGCTTTTCCCTAAAATCTCATTACCCAAAAATTTTACACTCCCCATGAGAGACGCGTGACGCTTGGCCTCTTGAGGCTGATATAGTGCTTCAATTAGTTCTGACTGTCCGTTACCACTCACCCCGGCTACACCTAAAATCTCCCCATTTTTTAAAGAAAAGCTAAGCCCCTTGAGAACAGAGGATGCCAATCCATTCACTTCAAGCAAAAAGGCGGGGTCTTCGATTCTATTCGATAAAATTAAATTAGAATGAGACTCAATTCTTTTTCCGATCATTTGAAACGCAAGTTCATCTGAGTTTGTTTTCGCAGTAACTGATGTAAATACTGTTGCTCCGTTTCTAAAAACAGTTACCTCATCGGAAACACCCATCACCTCTTTGAGTTTATGCGTAATTAAAATGATTGTTTTACCTTGAGCTTTAAGTTTTTTGAGTTGATCAAAAAATTCAATAACCTCTTGAGGAGTGAGTACTGCCGTAGGCTCATCAAAAATTAAAATTTCAGCATTCATTTTTAATAGCTTCAAAATCTCTAATCTCTGCTGAGTACCGACAGGAAGTTCCTCGACATTCTTCCCCCAATCCATCTTAAATCCCAACTCATCGGCAAATTTTTTAAATCGAAGTTTTTCACTTTGTATAGAAAGAGGGAAAAATTTCTTCACACCTCGATCGTGATTCAATAGTAAGTTATCTAAAGCCGTATATGAACCGGCCAACATAAAGTGCTGATGAACCATTCCAATTCCATTTCGCATAGCTTCAGCAGGTGAGCGAAAACTCACTTCTTTACCTTTAATATAAATCCGGCCCTCATCGGGACGATACATACCAAATAGCTGTTTCATTGCGGTAGATTTCCCCGCCCCGTTTTCACCTATTAAAGCATGAATTGTCCCAGGTAAAACCTTCAGATGAACGTTTTGATTCGCTAAAATAGAACCAAAAGATTTTTTAAGTCCTACAATTTGAATCATTTTCGAGCGGCGCTGTAATAATCTGGAACTTGGATCTTTCCAGCAACAATCTCTTTTTTGAGTTGATCAATTTTGTTTCGAAGCGGAATAGATAAAAGTTTTTCGTTGTATTGATCCAAGGCGTAATCCACACCAGAATTCACCAAACCATAATATTGTGTGCCAGACTGAAAATGCCCAGCCAATGCCTCTTTGCACGTCTCAAAAACTGCTACATCTATTTTCTTCAACATGCTGGTGAGAATGTAGCCAGGTTTAATCCAATTCTGATTAGAATCTACTCCGATAGCTAATTTCTTTTTTTCTTCTGCAGCATCAAACAATCCCATACTAGAGGCACCAGCAGCTGAAAATATAACATCCACTCCCTGATGATATTGAGCCAAAGCTAATTCTTTAGCTTTAGGTGGATTGTTCCAAGCACTGTTAGTGATTCCAACAAAATTTGAAACAGTTTGAATTTTTGGATTTATTTTCTTTGCCCCGGCAAGATAACCCATCTCAAACCGTCTAATGAGCGGGATATCCATTCCACCTATAAATCCAACCTTGCCTGTTTGACTGACTAACGCAGCCAACGCGCCCACCAAGTAAGAGCCTTCGTGTTCTTTGAACATTAAGGAACGAACATTAGGAGCTTCTACAATTGCATCTACTATTGCAAAATGAGCATCAGGAAATTCAAAAGCAGCCTTTCTCACCGCCTCCGCTTGAGCTACTCCGATCGAAATAATCAGGTCATATTTCTTCTGCACGAATGCACGCATCAAGGACAGATAAGCATTATCATCCGTTGCCTCTACATATTTAAATGAAATCTGCAGTTCTTTTTCTGCACGCGATATTCCAGAATAAGCTGAGGCATTAAAAGATTTGTCATCTTTACCTCCCTTATCCAGGATCAATGCAACTTTGAATTTTGAAAATTCTGATGCAGTTACTGGAAAAGAAAAACAAGCAGATAGGCACACCACTGCTGAAATAGAAAAATTGATTAATCTAAGCTTTAACTTCATGAAGAGTTCCTAACCTAAAAAGCCGTCGTCGACAATTCAGCAGTGACAGGAGAGCGAATTTGCTTAGGACGAGAAAATCTCTTACCAAGCAATACGCATACAGAATAAATTGCCTCGGGGGATGGTGTTTCTGGTAATGCAATAATATTCCCTAAGAATTCTTCTAGATGTTGAACAATGGCTTGGACCTGCTGTAGGGTTAATTCTCTTGTTAGTAGACCACGAAATGCACGTTTCGTACTTAAGTCTTCACGTGTTAGCTTACCTAAAATCGCTTGAGAATTATGTTTATAGTTTGAGTTCCGTAGAGCAAAAAAATCATCGTCATCAGGGTAGTAATAATTTCTTTTCGTTGCCTTGCATTTGCCAGCATTAAAAACCAATACACCCAGATCCCTGAGCTTTTCTAACATCTTTTCTAACTTCTTCAGGGGCACCTCTAGTGCTTGCGACACTTCTTCAGCTGGCACCCAATCTGGTGAAAATGAGTTCACATAAGTAAAGATGTCGCGGTAAACAGGATCTGAATCAAAGATCTTGAGATGACTTCTGTTAAACACCACAACATCATCCAGGGGGACACGATCTACAGTTGTAGAAAATGAGGCTGATTTGACCTGCATCGAAGAGCTTACGTCTGAAGATTTATTTTTCAAACTTTGCAACAAAGTCTCCATAGACTTAAGTTCATGGGTAATTTCGGGATCCTGCACTTGAGCCTGAGTCCACTTTAAAAGACCATCAAAAATGGAAATATTTAGTAATTTAAATAAGTTAAGTGCCTGATCCACACTGGGCAACTGCTCGCCTGCTTCATATCTTGAGTACTGGGGGTAGCTAATGCCAAGTGGTGTTTTTTGGCAAAATTCTCGTGCTGAACGAAATCTGATTTTTCTATTTTCTCGAATAAAATGACCTAAATCAGCATATTTTGAGGACATATTCCCACCTCGAAAGTCCATTAATTGCATAGTTCGAGAAATATTACTAGGCGCATTATATTTCTATTGACAATAAATATGCGTGGCGTTAATACTCAGCCCAATCATTGTTTTCCATTTTTATGAACATCAAAATGAAAAGCGATGAGAGTGGATGAGATTTATGTGGGGGAGTTCTTTAAAGTGAACAACCAAATGAAATATTCGGACAAAAGTCCGGACATCAGCCAACTCAAGAACCAGGTGAACGATATGATTCATTTCATTCCGCCCAGTCAAAGAAGAGTTGCAATGCTTGCGGCCCAAGTCGACTCTGCACCCGTATTGATTTACGGAGGCAGCGGAAGCGGAAAAGGTGCAATTGCTCGCTGGATCCATGCCAATAGCCCACGCATGATACGTGAACTCATCATGGCAGATAAAAATAAAAAATTAGCTGATCAGCTTAAAAACGCTCACAGCTCAACCCTTGTAGTTTCAGAAATTAGCGAATACCCACTCTCTGAACAAATGGTTCTTCTGCAGTATCTCAAAAACAAATCTATACAAGTTTCAGAACACACCAACACACCGATGATCGTTAACGTGAGAGTCATTGCTACAACAAGTCATTCTCTTGAAGGTCGCGCTCAATCAGGACTTTTCAATGCCGAGCTTTTAGAAAAATTAAACGTTTTTAGAATCGACATGCCAGCCCTTATGAAACGCATGGATGAGTTCGATGATATCACTAACGGACTACTCGGAGAAATTACGCGCGAGCTGCACAAAGAATATCTTAAATCTATTTCACCTGACGCATGGGCAAAATTAAAATCATATGATTGGCCAGGAAACTTGAGAGAGCTAAGAAATGTGATGAGAATAGCCATCCTCACATCACAGAGCGATACTATTCAAGCTAGCGATCTTCCTTCCTTCGGACATGACCGAGCAGACTTTAGAGCCACACGAGATCAGTTTGAAAAACTATATATTTTAGAGCTTCTTAATACATTTAATTGGAAGATTGATGAAACGTGCCAAGTTGCACAGCTCGATAAAAACATATTTTTAGCCAAGATTAAAAAGTATGGGATTGATGTGAGCAATCACCTCGTCTCGTAGCCGCTTCTGGAAATCCCCTCATCCCCCCCCCAAAGGTTTCCAGAAGCGGTCCCCCGTTATTACTTAAATGTTTTAGGAGCTTCTTTATATTTTCTGAGAGCTAAGACTTTAGGAAGATCAGAACGCAATATGAGGTAAGCATTGACTGATCCACTGGGCATACCACAACCTTGCGCATGCATATTTCCATCGGTTGCCTTTTTGGATTCAAAAACTTCGACTTGAGCAATCTTTAATTCCTGCATTCCTCGGTCGAGTGATTCTGTTTCCAGTGGACTGCAACTTTTCTTTCCATCAGAACTCATAACCCAAATTTTTTCAGTAATCGAGGTGTCTATAGATGAATGCTGTGGTGCCGCAGTCTTTTTGGGACTCATTGCAAAAGATAATGAAATACAATTGATATAAGAAATAGCCGCCATCAAAACAAAAATATTCATTTTCATATTTATTAAGATGTTAACTAAGAGGTTATTATTTCGCAAGTGATTCGGTCATCACTAGACGAAATCGGATATCGTATTTCCCTGCATTTTTCGAATTACAACACGCAGCGCAAGCTACGTTTCTTTTTAATTTCTTTCGAGCTGGAAAATCTGTTTGGCACTCTAAACAACGATACAAATATTTTGGAGGTCGTCTTTTGGGTACAGGATTATAGCGACTTACTCCCATTTGCTTCATCTTTTTAAGAAATTCTGCTGTATGCCCATAGGCACGTGAACGAGTCCACAACCAATAGTGAATCATCTCGTGAGACAAAGTATCCAGAATTAAAAAATGAGACTCCTTTTCCTGCAGAAGATAAGTTGCAATTTCAATAACTGCGGGACGAATAGACCAAAACTTTCTACTCCCTGGAATAAAGCGTCCAGCACTTGTCCTCAACCGGCTGTTCCAACGAAGAACAGGGGGATCTAAAAAACTATCAAAATGCATTTTGTTGATTTCATTAAAAATGGGCAAGAGATCTAATCTCATAAAAGCAACTTATCACTTGGTTTTCTTTCCAGAAACCCATAAATACATTGAAATGGAAACTCTGTTAGATTGGCCAAAATTGATTGAACTCACTGAAGAAAAAGCATTTACAGAACCAGGAAAGGATAAAATCACGCAGCTTCTTCATCTGCACTTTTGGGCAAAAAATGTTCAAGAAGCATCCTTATTCCAAGCAGAAACTCTAGAAGCATTTTACCTAATAGAAAAAAATGCACTTTGGGACCCATTGCAAGGACTTCAGAATCCTTTTCCTATGCTCGAACGCCTCAAACAGGGTTCCGTACTTGAAGTAGCAGAACTGGCCTTACTCAGAAAGTGGATCGATGCAATTGACGCATGGGGCACCATTCCTAGAGAAGAACTGAAAGGGGAGAAAATTAAAAAAGCAATCGCACAACTTCCCAACCTTCAGTCCACATTGAAATTACTCAATTTAATTCTTACACCTGAAGGAGAACTATCTGAAAAAGCTTCTTCTAAACTGAGCTCTTTGTATTCAGAAATTCGATCACTCAAAAAAGAAATTCAATCTACTCTAGAAACTATTCTTAAAAAACTTCAAACCCAAGGCATAGCACAAGATCGTTTTATCGATTTGAGAGATGGCCGATATGTCATTCCCGTAAAAATTGGCTCACAAAGTGAAATACTTGGAATCACCCACGAAACCTCTGTAAGCAAGCAAACCGCTTATGTAGAACCTAAAGAATCAGAAGCGCTCAACCATAGACTCAAACAAAAACAAGGGGAGCTACTTCAAGAAATTTTCATTATTTTATCTGAAACTTCCAAAAAACTTTCCCCACATTCAGATCTTTTCTATTCGTCTATACAAATTTTAACGCATTGGGATTATGTGCAAGCTAAGGCCCGCTTTGGAAAAAATTATGGTGGTAAACCTATACAAGTAGTTGAAGAAAAAACATTCAAAATTCGCCATGGAGCGCACCCACTTCTCTGGAGTTCACTCCCCGTTGAATCCATTATTAGAAACGATATTGATTTAGAACCTCCAACACAGACCCTGCTAATTACGGGACCAAACACTGGAGGAAAAACAGTCTTACTCAAAATGCTAGGAATTGCTGGGATCTGTGCAAGAACAGGCTTCCTACTCCCTGCTTCAGAACAATCTATTGTTCCGTTTTTTAAAAACTTTTTTACCGACCTCGGTGACTCTCAATCCATTGAACAGCATCTATCGAGTTTTGCCGGTCACTTGATGACTTATAAAAAAATATTAGAAAACATTTCTGAATCAAGTCTGGTTTTAATTGATGAACTTAACACAGCAACAGATCCAGAAGAAGGAACAGCCCTGGCTCGCGCGCTCATAGAAAAAATCATGGAGAAAAATGCTCTGATCATCACTACGACACACGATCCATACCTAAAATCTCTCGCGTATAACGATTCTAGAATCCTAAATGCTAGTATGACCTTTGATGAAAAGTCTGAAAAGCCTACCTACAAAATAGCTATAGGTATTCCGGGTAGTTCACGCGCTCTTGAAACCGCACAAAGACTGGGGCTACCACAAGACGTGCTCCTATTAGCTAAAAAGTACCTTTCCAATAAACATTCAGAATTTGAGAAAACAATTTCAATGCTTGAGTCTCACGCAAAAGGTGCTGAACTCGCTTTTCATGAAGCAAAAAAGCTCAAGGCAGAAGCTGAGACCCTTAAAAATGATTGGATAGAAAAAACAAAAAAATCAACACAAGAGCTTCTAGATAAAACAAAACAAAAACTTAAAAGGGTCTTAGAAGAAGCAAACGATCAAGTTCGAGAAGCAGTTAAAATGATGAACGAAACTCGTACGCGCAAAGGAATTGATAAAACTCGAGATTTGATGCAAGCAGCTCAATCCAAGTCATTCATAGATATTGACAAAACACTACAAGAAGAAGCCCCAGAGATAGCTCAATTACTCGAGAAAAATATAAGCGAAAGCTTGGAACCTGAAAAAACACTTCAAACTGGAATGTCTGTTCGTATTCCAAAATGGAAAAGTATTGGTATCTTAGATGAAATCAAAGGAAATCAAGCTCGGGTTTATATCGGAAATATAGCTATGACAATCCCTCTCACGGATCTAGAACCTGTGCATACGTCACAACAGTTGCAACCAAAAGATAAAGTAAAAATTATTGATTTTTCTGAAGGAACACACGAAAGAACCCGCTTAGATCTACGAGGCATTAGATACGAGGATGCTATGTCTGAGCTTGAGCAATTTTTAGATCATGCATTTCGAGATAAAAGTATCCAAGAAGTAACTATTATACATGGCTTAGGAACTGGCGCTTTAAGAGAAGGAACTAGAAAAACTCTCAAAAAGCTGCCTTACATAAAAAATTTTAGAGATGGAGGAGCAGGTCAAGGTGGAACTGGAAGTACTATTATCCTTTTTGACCGAGATTAAAATCTGACTTGATAATTCAATTTAACTGTCTGATCAGACTGAGTAAGATTCGCACCTAATGCCTGCGTGGCACCTAATTCACAATTTAATCCTGGTGTGAGTGGTTTATTTAATGAAGCTGTTAAACTATTTGTAGTACTTCCATACGTAAGTGCACTCACCATATCTGTTTGTGGAATAGCTCGATTAACAGATAATCTAACTCTTTCGTCTCTAATGGTTGGATCTACATTATTCAGAGGTGCGGTTGCAGATACATCAATCCTTCCTGCAAGAATATTAGAATTAAACTGAAACTCTCCTTTTTGAGAAGGGAAGTCTGTTTTTGAGATAATTTCTAAATCATTGTTAACCTTCACTTGCACTGGTGCACCTGTACAAGCAGCCCCTACTGTAGCGACGATCAAAGCTGGCTTTAAAGTTTCACTTTCCTTTACAGCCTCTAATACTCTGCTTCTATTTTGAACCACATGATAGTTTTTAATTCTCATCTCAACTTGATTTGCAAAATCTTTCATTTTTGAAACATATTCAGTTTGATTTTCAACATTAGACATCCCATAGGCTCTTTTAAGATCGTACTCACGGGAAATATCCTCATAGAGCTGTTTAATTTCAACAGTCTGCTGGTGATCCAAAACAACGATGTTACTGCTTTCGGCAGGGCTGGCACTGCTACGATTATCCCAACGAACTGGAATCGTATTTTGAGCCGCTAGAGCCGAAACACTAGAGAATACAGTGAACGCTGCCATGGTTTTGATTAAATTCATTTCTACACCCTTTTAAAACCGTTGGCTTAAAACCTATATAACCCCTTAGGTTTTGAAGCTTATTGGGCATAGTCAATAGCAACCCCCGTACCATAATTGTTAGGACTGATTTCTCTTATAAATCACCACAATGCTCTTTTAGGCAAAATGCACCCTATAAAAATTCGTAGAAGTCTTTGGCAGCTGTCAAAGAGTTAGACAATTTAAATACACTTAATTAGTTTAATAAATTAAATCCTTAGAATAAGAAAGGTGATCCACATCATAAAGCCTGAAATCACAGGTATTGTAAAATTATCATCCATTTCCAAAGGAACTAGTTCAGCCATACCTCCCACAACACCACCAATCAATGACACCAGTAAATGAATTCCGAAAGAAACCTGCATAAAACTCATAAAAATCAGTGTAATTAAGAAGCAAGTACACACACCTGCTACGGTTCCAACCAAAGACTTTCCTGGTGCAATTCGAACACTCAAATGCCCAAACTGAATTCCTGCAATAGAAGCAATAGGATCACCACATGCAAGATAAAGAATACTTAAAATAGCAATTGGTTTAGGAAAAATCGCAATAACTAAAATGGTTGCCACCAGGTAATGAGGAATAGCACTCATGCGATTGACTTCGCGCGTTCGCATAATTGGTCCCCAGATTTTCATAATCTTTTCATTTACTGATGGAACTCGTAGACGCATGGTTTCCACTAAAAGCTCAATTCCTAAGATAATGCCAAGAAATGTAATTGCGGTATTAGTAGAAATCCATGTGTAATAGAGGACAGAAATAAAAACACCTGCTCCCATATGCCATAAACGTCTCAGTAAATGTAATTCGCTGCGCAAGTGAAGTTTCATTTTATTAGGAGCAAAATTAACCGATTTTAAGCTGACTCACAAGCTCTGTCAGAAAAATGCCAGAGATCTTTAACCTTGACTGAAAACTGAAGCAGCTCAATTCTAAGAATGGGGTACCTCAGTGATTAAAAGTGACATTCCAGAAGATTTTCAAACAGATTTAGCAAACCCATTTGAGCAGCTGACGATCCCCACACATCGTCGTATCAAACAAATTTGGGCAATTGGGGGCGGCAAAGGAGGCGTCGGAAAAAGTTTAGTAGCATCCAGTCTAGCCATCTCACTCTCGCGACTTGGAAACAAAGTCATCGCAATTGACTTAGATCTTGGGGGATCTAACCTTCATACTACTTTGGGCGTCGACCTACCTAGACAAACACTAAGCGACTTCTTTTCGAGTGAAGACTATAAACTAGAAAATACAATTGTCCCAAGCGGAATTCCACATCTTGAACTCATCAGCGGTGCACAAGATTCTGTTAGTATCTCTAATATTACCCAGAGGCAAAAAATTCGTTTGATGCAAAAAATGAATGAACTCGACGCGGATTACTTAGTTTTAGATTTAGGAGCAGGAACAAGTTTTAATACCATTGATTTCTTTTTACTCAGCGACATTTCACTGCTGATCGTCCTACCAGAGCCGACATCGATAGAAAATGCATATCGCTTTATCAAAACAGCGTACTACAAAAGGCTTCTTCACTCTCGATACCTTGCTGAAAGCCGTTCACTTATTGGAATGACTATGGATCGCAACAACAGACTAGGAATTCACAGTCCATCTGATCTTTTTCGCGAAGTCAATAAAATGAGCCCTGAAGCAGGAATGCTACTCAAGAGAGAAATTGAAAAATTCAAACCCAAACTCATTGTAAATCAAGCTAGAACGCAAGTAGACATCGACATTGGATTTTCTGTTAAAACTGTTTGTAAAAAATATTTTGGAATTGATGCCGATTTTGTAGGCTCCTTAGACCATGATAGTTCAGTTTGGCAAGCAGTACGCAGAAAGAAACCCTTAATGACTGAGTTCCCCAACTCTCGTTTAGTTTCAAATATTGAAAGAATCACTCACTATCTCACCAAACGCTGTGTAAACGAAAAAAATGATCTCTTCTGAATCCAATACATTTTATGATATTTTAGAAATCAAACACGATGCCTCTCCGCAGGAAATCCGAGAAGCTTATCTCCGTACTAAGACTGCTTTCAACAAAGACAGTGTCGCCCTCTATTCATTGATTTCGCAAAATGAAAGAGAAGAAATGCTTCACCGAATTGAAGAAGCTTACATGATTCTCTCAAATACCCAGAAAAGAAAAGAATACGATCGCTATCACGGGATCATTAAACCTGAAGATGAAACATTAGACTTTATCAACCCACTTCCTCCTAAAAATATTATTTCTATAGATCGAGTACCACCGATGGAAACTTCTCGATCGGCAGAAGAACTGCTTATCCCCCCCACGACAGATTTCACAACTCCCTCACAAGGAGTTCCAAGTGCTCACCTCGAAGAATTCCCCCACCATCAAGACATCTCTACGCAGAAAAATACCCCTGCAGCGCCCACGGCGCAGCCGCCTCATGTTCACATGCAAATTCAAGGTCCAACTCAAGCTCAAATGGATGCTCTTAAAAGTGAAATCGCAAAAGAAGTAGAATGGAGAGGAAGCTTTCTTAGGAAAATTCGAGAAATCCATCGAATCACTCTAGAAGAACTCTCTGCGGTTTCTAAAATTTCAAAGGGCTATCTCCAAGCCATAGAAAATGAAGATTTTCAAAAGCTTCCAGCCCCTGTATTCGTTCGTGGTTTTGTCATACAAGTAGCGAAGACCTTCCATCTTCCTTTTGAAAAAGTTGCCAAAACCTACATGGATCGATATCAGCAAACACAGAAAAAATAATTGAAATATTTGTATCTATCGCGCGAAAGAACTACTTTCCTACCACCACTGACCACTGTCTCCCACCGCTACCGTCTCTGCGGTAACTGTGAAAAACCGGACTCACCGCACCTCCGCTGCACTTCGTGCACAAGCGAATCACGTCTACCCCACCCACTCCCATTTGAGACATCTCCCAAGCATTGATTGAGGGCAAATCTAGTGCGCGATACTTAGGATTAGCCAATCCAAATCCTAATTTAGTGAACTGCGTTTTAAATTCTTCCGCTAAAACTTCACTCACTTCATAACAACAAGGTCCAATAGCGGGACCGACCGCCCCAACCCAATTCGAAAGATCTTCTCCTGACTCCTTCAATCGCTTCAACAACTCATGAGCTATCCGCCGTTGAGTTCCACGCCACCCTGCGTGAGCCCCTGCCACCGCCTGCCCATCTTTTCTTACCAGCAGCAACGGAACGCAATCCGCAGTAACAATGGCTAAAGGAAGTCGCTTTTGGCGTGCAAAAAGTGCATCCACTTCGCCAACATCTTGGTTAAGTTGTGTAATTTCAGCAATAGCAATTCCGTGCACTTGCTTCCACTTCGGAAGCTTGGTCTTCCATATTTCATGAATCGGAAACGGGATCTCACTTGTTCCAAACCCATGCTCAATTCCCGCTATTTGAGAAAGTAATTTACTCTGTAACATCCTTTTTATACTTCCTAAGTGTATCCAAAAGTTTCTGAAAAACCAAATAAGGCTCAGCCTCTAAGCGAATATTTTTCTGTGTCATGGGATGCGTAAACCCTAGAACACGAGCGTGAAGCGCCTGCCCAGACAACTCGCCCACCCTCGCTCTGACGTCATCGGGCAAGTCTAGCCATTTTTTTTGTTGCGATGTAGGCTTCCCATAGACTGGATCTCCAAGGAGCGAATAGCCCAGATGAGTCAAGTGAACACGAACCTGGTGAGTTCTACCAGTTTCTAACTTTACTTCCATTAAACATGCAAATGGAAGCTTACCCTTCTCAGAAAACACCTCAAGTCGCCTAGCATAACTTATGGCTTCTCTTCCTCCTTTTACATTAACAGCCATTTTCTGACGATGAGTGGGATGACGACCTATCGTCGTTTCGATTTTATGTATTTTACCTTCAGGAGGGGCACCGTAGCAAAGCGCCCAATATGTTCTTTCAATATCGTGCTTTGAGAAAATCTCACTTAAGTGTCGATGTGTTTCATCGTCTTTGGTCACTACTAATGCACCGCTCGTGTCCTTATCTAAACGATGAACAATTCCAGGTCTCAACTTTCCGCCAATTCCACTCAAGTCTTTAATGTGAAATAAAAGCGCATTAACCAATGTCCCTTCCTTTTTGCCTTGATCAGCTGGATGAACGACTAGCCCAGGGGGTTTATTCAAAACTAAAAGATGTGAATCTTCAAACAAAATGTCTAAACGATGATCTTCTGGCTTTAAATCCAAAGGCTCCGGAGGGGGAAAGTCAATCTGCACTTTAGAACCCAATTTCATCTTTGTATTCGAAGTGATTGATTGACCATCGACTAGAACTTTTTTCTCAGCAATTAATCTTTGAAGTTGACTGCGAGAGCAAGTGATAGGCTCGCCCTTCCACTCGCCTAAATTTAACTCTAATGCATTCATGATCCATTGATCTGCTCTAAAACGCTCCTCTTTGACTTTTTGAACAGTACACAACCAAGTACTCATTACAAACGCAGCTCTCTCGCCAAAACCACACCCAGCGCACTTGAGCGAAAATTTTTAACCCTTTTTGAAATCGCTGTATTTTGCACGTAATGATAAACAGGGGCAATCACAGCCTCATCTATAACTAAAATATCCTGTGCCTGCCGAATTAGACTGAGCCTTTCAGATCCCGAAGGGAGTGTGCTGATTTTTTTCACCAAGTGGTCGTAATGGGGATTGGACCATCTAGCAAAATTATTAGGATTGGTTGAAGTAAAAACTTCCAACATAATCATTGGATCAAAAAAAGGAACTGACCAGGCATATCGATAAATTGATGGTGGATTCGTCTGAACTGTTTTTACAAAACTTTTCCAATCCATATTTGAAAGTTTCAATTTTAGCTGTAAATCTTTTTTTAAATCGTATTGAATTTTCTCCATTACTAAAGAATTAATTTGACCTGAATTAAATGCTGATGAAATTTCTGACTGAAATCCCTTCTTTTTCTTCACTATTGAAATTGATTTTGAAAAAATCTGCTCAGGACTTAAACTCAAACTACTGAGTTCATAACTCCCTTCAATTCCAGTCGGAATCCAAGACAAGGCTGGAATTTCACCCGTTCCTAAAGTCTCGACTAATTCTTGGCGATGAATCGAGCCTGAAACCGCTTTCCTAAAGTCTTTATTATTAAATGGTGGTTTGTGAATATTAAACCCAAGAAAAAATGTAGCAACAAATGGGGCGCGAATAACTAAATTTTTTTGCATCAATCTTTTCAGATCAGTTACTGGAATTCGAGTAAGAATATCTAAACCACCGCTCTCAAAAAGATTCACAGCGGTTGATTCATCAGGAATAACCAAATACTCGACTCGATCTGGCCCAGCGTTTTCTCTCCAATAATGTGGATTCTTTTCAAGAGCAATCATGTGCTCAGCAACATGGTTTCGGATCACATACGGTCCTGTTACAGGGCCTAAGTCATTCCACTTCGACGTCGCCCATTGATCTTTTCGAATTGGAAACGCAGGAGACATAGAAAATGCTTTAATAATCGATGGAGCGGGCCTTTCTAACTCAATCACGAGAGTCTGATCATGACTGAAAACACCTAATGCCTCGACACCCGCCTTGCCTAAATTATACTTCTCAGCACCACGGATAGGCAGCAATGACGAAATGACCTTGGACCCTGTCGACGGAGAAAATGACCGTCGCAGTCCCTGCACAAACTCCTCAGCCAAAACAGGTTTACCATCTGACCATCTAGCATTTGAGCGAATTTTAAACTCAATTCTTTTGAAATCAGGTGAAAAAGTATAAGACTCCGCTAACCTATTTTCTAACCTATCCTCACTATCATAGCCGACCAGTCCCTCCATCGTATTAGCTAAAACCCGAAGCGACATCCCATCTTCAGCCAAGGCCGGGTCCAAAGATATGGGTTCTGCAGGAAGGTGAATACGCACAAGGGGAATTGAAGAATTACGATCTGAGGGATTGCTCGAACACCCCAATCCGATTAGAATATGCATCACTAGTAAAGCCATTGCTCTCATGTTAGCCATGGTTATAACGGAGTCTGACACGATGCTCAAGCGCCTATGGATTTTAATCATACTTTCACTCACTGGCACTGGCCTTTCGGCCTATCTATCAAAGCATTTTTATGAAATTCGAGGTGGGTACGGAAGCTTCAAGTCTTTCTGTAACCTCAGCGAAGCTTTCAATTGCGACATGGTGGCCTCAAGCCCCTTCGCTCAAATTCTACCTGGATTTCCTCTAGCAAGTTTTGCTGCCGGCTGGTTACTGGCTACAGCACTCATTGCCCTTTTTTCAAAAAATGCATTTTGGAGAAGAGAGACTTATAGAGCGCTTTTTGTTCTAACTGCAGGTGGGTTAGCATTTTCTTCTGTTTATTTTTTAATCATGTCTTTCATGATTAAAACCTACTGTCTTTTTTGTTTAGTTTTAGATGTGCTCAACGTTTTCTCATTTGTGATTGTACTTTCACTAAAACCAGAGGGACTTTCTGTTCACCCCTTAGATAAAGGAAAATGGAAGGTTTTCTCAGGAATTTTTATCACTTGTTTACTGGCAGCTACTTTGGGGTTGAAAACTCTCGATGAATCTCGCCCTTCTGCATCTACCTTACAAGAAGCATTCAATAGCGTTGTTAATACCCAACCTGTTTCAATTTCTCAAAGCGAAAGCTATCCCGTTATTGGAGATAAAAAAGCCCCTATCACTATTGTTGAGTTTAGTGATTTTCAATGTCCATTTTGTAAATTTGGCGCCATTACAATGCATACACTTTGGCTAAAATACGGCGGAGAAAAAAATAACAAATTTAAAATCATCCATAGAAATTTCCCACTCGACATGGCCTGCAACAGATTAGTAAAACACTCCATGCATAAATTCGCATGTGAAGCTGCTCGAGCTTCTCTTTGTGCTAGTTATCAAGGAAAATTCAGAGAAACTTTTGAACTCATCTTTGAAAACCAAACCTCTCAAGGCCCAGGAAAATCAGCTGAGTGGGCTAAATCTACTGGCTTAAACTCTAGCCAGTTTGACGCTTGCATGTCTAGCGCAGACACAATGGACGCAGTTTCAAAGGATGTCGAAGAAGGCGAACGTTTAGGCATACAATCCACCCCCACATTTTTTATCAATGGCCGCAGAATTGAAGGGCTGCCTGAATTAGCAGTCTGGGAAAAACTGATCGAGCATTTTTCTAAACAATGATAGAACTGATCGATAGCCATTGTCATCTTCACTACGATTACACTCCAAAGTTAGAGGTAGATCTCATTCGTGAAGCAGCACTATCAGGAGTTACACATTTTATTTCAGTCGGAGTAGATTTAGCAACCACCCCAGCAATACAAAAAATTTCTGAACTACACCCCAATGTCTACCATACCGTAGGCATTCATCCTCATGATGCAAGCAAAGTAGACTCAAACTACTTACAAAATCTTGAAACTTATTCTCACCACCCTAAATGCAAAGCCATTGGAGAAATAGGATTAGACTATTACTACAATCACTCGCCCAAAGAAGTTCAGATTCAAAAATTCAAAGAACAACTCAATCTAGCCCTCAAACTCAATTTGCCTGTCGTAATCCACAGCCGAGATGCAGAAGAAGATCTGCTGAAGTGTTTAAAAGATTATGCTCAAAAACTTCCTAAAGGAAAAACCGCTGGAGCACTCCATTGCTTCACAGGAAGCACTTCGTTAGGACTAGCCTGTATTGATTTAGGTTTTTTAATTTCATTTTCCGGAATTATTACTTTTAAAAATGCGGATGAACTTCGCAAAACTGTTCGCGATCTTCCGCTTGAAAAACTCATGGTTGAAACCGATTCACCTTATTTAGCACCTATGCCATTTCGTGGAAAAAAATGCGAGCCCAGCATGGTGAAAATTACAGCTGAGAAAATTGCAGAAATCAAAGGCACCACTTTAGAAAAGGTTGCTCAAGCCACCACAGCTAATGCAAAAAAATTATTCAGCATTGGATAATGCCCAATCAGGTTTAAAAAAGTAACGTTCATACTGTTTATTCAACCCAGTCCAACGTCCGGCATTCTGATCTTGCTCAATAAAACATCGTATAGCATTCACTTTCGAATCCAAATCATCAATCATGTGAACAATCAGCGCTTCAATGCACTTAGGTCTTTTGGGCGACCCATATTCCATCTGTCCATGATGCGCGAGAATCATATGTTTAACTAAAAGTTTCTTCTCTTGAGGAAAAGGCCCGGGTAAACGTCCTGACTGAGCTTCTAACTCACGAATTTTTCGATCCACGAGCTCCACCCCCATCACTAGATGCCCAATTAATTTTCCCTCTGTTGTATATTCTGTTACTCGGTCGTAAGAAAGTTCCCAAATTTTTCCGATATCATGAAAAAATCCACCTAGAAAAAGCAAGTCCCGATCTACATACTCTTGATAGTGTTTTGCAAAGAAATCGAGTGCCCCTGTAATCGACACCATATGTTCCAAAAGGCCAACCGGATAGGCATGATGAACGCTTTTAGCCGCAGGTGCTCGCTTCATTCGTGAAACAATTTCCGAATCCTCAATTAGGATAGATTGCGCAAGAGCTTTATAATAAGGATCATGCATTGACGAAACATAGCCAATTAATTTTTCATAAAGCATATCAGCATTGAGTTTGCTTTCTGCTACATAGTCCTTAGCTTCAACTTCATCTTCACGTAAAATCTGAAGTCGATTGATAATCACCTGTTTCTGCCCTTGATAAATCTGGCAACGGCCTTCAATCCAAGCATAGCAATCTTGCACTGCCTGTCCCATATACTTATCGACATCTTCCCAGATTTTGGCGCCCACATCTCCAGACTTATCCGTCAGTGTGAGATTCATATAGGGTCTTCCAGTTTTCCCCACTGCAACAGCGCTGAACTTGATCAAAAATGGAGAAGCTACGATGTCTTTGTCTTTAATGTCTTTAGCGTATTGGGTTTTCTGATGCATGGGAGGGTTTTAATCCAATATTCCCTTGCATGCACGCAAAAATTCGCCTAAATCGGTTGGGTATGCTTTCCATCTACCAGCCTCAAACTCCCATTCATTGGACTTGGATTCACTTTTCGGGGCCAGATGCTGCAGATTTCCTCAATCGCCTAACTACAGTCAATATTAAGGGCTTAGAAAAGGGTATGGGTGCCCCCGGGTGCTTCCTGGATGCTCTGGGAAAAATTCGCACTTTTTTTTATATTTGGCACTTAAGCCAAGACTCTTATGCCTTCGAATTCGATGCCGGGGAGGATTTTTTTTGGAAAGATTCACTGCTAAAAACCATTGAGCAATATACTTTTTCTGAAAAAATCGAGATTCAGGAAAAACCAGAGTGGACATCTTATTGGTTCTTAGGAGATGAAGCCTTTCAACTTCAGCCTCTAGAAAGTAAAGAAGCCGCTCCCAGCATTTTCTTGTTTCATCACGGTAATCGTACCTACGGAAAAAATTGGATTTCTGCATGGGGTAAGGCCTCTGATTTGCTCGCTTGGCTCCCCAAAAATGCTCAAAATATCGACCTCAACCAAACTGAAGAATGGAGAATCCAATCCATTCAACCCCGAGCTGGGAAAGAGATTTTGCCCAACATCACGCCACTGGAGATAGGTTTAGAAGAAAGCGTGATTCATAAGCAGGGATGTTACCCTGGGCAAGAAGTGATTGAAAAAATCATTTCTCTCGGTTCCCCACCGAAAAGACTGGTTCGACTTCAAGGAAATGAAAAAATGATACCAGGTGAGTCTTTATTCCTTTCAACCGACCCGAAAGCAGAAATAGGAACCATCACCAGCATGCATTTTCTTAACAACACTTTCAACGCACTTGCTTTGGTGAAAAAAATGTATGCAAAAGAAGGCCTTGAAGTCCAATCCGCACAAGGAATACAAGGCAAAATTACAGCTATTGCCCCCGGTCGCTAACCGGATTATAACCCTCTCATGTCTAAAAAAGCCCTAATTATTGGAGTAGCTAACGAACGCAGCCTTGCTTGGAATATTGCCCAGCACCTTTATAAAGAAGGAGTAGAACTTGCTTTTACCTATTTAGGAGATGCACTCGAAAGGCGTGTAAGGCCCCTTGCTGAAAGTGTTCATGCTGCGCTCATTGAACCTTGTGATGTTTCTAAAGACGACCAAATCGAAGCTCTCTTTAATAAAGTAAAATCAAAATGGGATCATCTGGATATTCTGATCCACTCTGTCGCTTTCGCAAATCGCGAAGATCTTGATAAAAGATTTATAGAAACAAGTCGCGATGGGTTTAAATTGGCACTCGATATTAGTGCTTATAGTCTAGTGGCAGTTGCAAAAGCTGCAGAACCCCTCATGGAAGGACGCCCAGGAACAATTCTTACTCTTTCTTACTATGGTGCGCACAAAGTCGTTCCAAATTACAATGTTATGGGAGTCGCTAAAGCCGCACTTGAAGCTTGTGTTCGATATCTTGCCTACGACCTAGGTCCCAAGAAAATTACAGTGAATGCGATTTCTGCAGGGCCAGTCAAAACACTTGCCGCTGCTGGGATCCGAGACTTCCGAACAATGCTCGCTCAAGCCGCCGAAAAAACACCGATGAGAGAAAACATCACAGGCGATGATGTTGGGGCTTTAGGCGCTTTTCTCTGTGGACCGGGCGGAGTTCACATTACAGGCAGCACGCTTTATGTTGATAGCGGTGCTCATATCATGGGAGCCTAATGAAAGGCCTTCATGCAAATTGAACTTCATCGACACTTGGATGTTTCGGTTCGCCTCTCTACTCTTCTTGAACTTGCACAAAAAAAAGGACTCGAAGCACAAAGTACGTCTGTATCTGAATTTAGAAAAAAAGTTGTTCTAGAAAAACCTTTACGAGATCTCAAAGAAGTTCTTGCAACCTTCTCTTTATTTCCCAAAGTTTTAGATCAACCCGAGGTTTTAGAAAGAATTGCATTTGAAGTTGTAGAAGACTGCCACCAAGAAGGTACGGAATGGGTAGAGCTCAGGTACTCTCCTAGTTTTCTTTGTGAGTCGAGCAAGCTTTCTTGGGATGCAGCTCTCGATAGTTTAGAAAATGGAATTCAAAAAGCTTTGAAAAAATTTCCAAAAATGAAGGCAGGGCTAATCTGCATTGCTGCAAGAGATTATGGTGCACAAAATGTAAATGATACCGTAGAATTTTTTTTAAAACATAAATCCCGATTCATTGGGTTCGACCTTGCCGGCAATGAGGCTCAATACCCTTGTCGATTGTTTGAAAGCTCATTTAAAAAACTCAAGGCAGCGAAAACCCAAATCACTGTTCATGCCGGCGAGGCTTCAGGTCCAGAAAACATTTGGGAGGCCATTGAAATCTTAGGAGCGCAAAGAATTGGGCATGGGGTAAAGTGCGTAGAGGACCCTAAGTTGATGCAATACCTAGCCCAGCACCAGATCTGCTTAGAAGTTTGCCCCACAAGCAACTGGCTTACTCAAGTCGTCCCCAGCCTAGCTGAACACCCCTTACCTAAAATTTTGCGTGCCGGAATCCCCGTAACGATAAATACTGATGATCCTTCAGTTTTTGGGACTACCCTGCCTCAAGAAACCCGAGCCTGTCGTGAAAAAATGGGGATGACAGAAAATGAAATAGCCGCATGCTTTGATTATGCAAAGAACAGTACTTTTTTATTGCACCGCGCCTAAAGTTTATATATAAAGCCCTCACATCACCATGGGCGCCCCACACTTCCCCCCCTACACACAGGCGTCTGTGGCAATAAAGGATTCGGTGACTCAAATCTCCGAATCCTTTATTGGATTTAAGAGATTAAACAGCTTTCTCTGTTGTTTATTAGAAACAAATAATCAAACGCACCGAATTGACAGCGTACTCTCCATATGACAATCAACTTTCAAATATGAAGGGGAAATCTATGAAAATCCAAACAAGTTTCCAATTAAATTTCCAAGTAAATTTATTGATCGCTAGTTTATTTGTATTTTTTCAAACTGCTGCATTCGCAGAAACCGATACACGAAATGTTGAGAATGTAAAAAAACTGACAGCACTCATTTACGGAAAATGGATAGCCCAAGACTTTGAACTGAATGGAAGGGAAAAAGACGGCGGAGCATGCAAAATTAAAGTCCACCCCTCAACCTATGGAATCGGTTTCAGTATTTGGAAAACAAAAAACAATGGAATCACTTATTGGGTTAGCCGCTCTGCTAAAACCAGTGCAAAGTTTAGAATGACTCAAGAGCCAGGCAAACTCGAGTCCAGCCAAACAATGTTCAGCGCTGACGAGCGTGGGTCTTATTATAAAAAAGCTACCCTTAAAATTAAGTTCGGCGCCAGAGCATCGCGGGGAGATGCTGCGCATATACCCATCCAATCTGTCAGCATCATGAACAACGAAAACATTGGTTTTCAGGACAGTAATAACGCACCGATCTTCGACGACACCCGTGGTGAAACGATGGAGTGTTCTGTAGAACAATAAACCCTCTAGAGCATAATGAAAAAAATATCTTCTGTCAGAATGACTTATGCAAGCATAGGGTTGGTTGTTTTAATCGCTAATCTTCTCGCTATGAATGGGATTTTTATTGCGAATACAGTGAGCTGGATTCATTGGCTGCCACCTGTGCTACTTCCTTTAGCAGCCATCACCGGTATTTGCCCATTTCAGATTATTTGGGAAAAGATCGGCTTTGCAAAAGTAGCATGTGTGACTCCAACAGAAACCCCTATCCAAAAAACGCGTTAAAAATGCTTTTATAAATCTCTAAATAAGGTCTCCCGATAACCAAGATCGGTATAGAACTCGCTCCAATCCAGAAAATCAGGAAACAAAAAAAACCAATCAATAGTTTTTTCAAAAAACCTTCCACTCGGCTTTTTAGGTAAGCCCTAAAAATAAGAAAAAACAAAAACCAACCGATCTCACAATAAAGAATATTCATTCGGCCAGGATGAGTCATGACCTTCATTGCATTGTCTCGAAAAGAAGGACTCTCTACTAACCTCACCATCCCCTTCATAAGAGGATGTGAGGAAATTTTTTGATAAGTCTCATACGCAGACATTAAACCTGACGAAGGCGGTGGATCGCTAATTTGAGGTGGCGGGTTTGAAACTCCAGGCGATGGATTCAAAACTTGAAACCGTATCGGCTGATCGTCATTCACAACAGGTACAGCTGGAGCAGGCGGTGGTGGCGGAGCACTTTGTGGAGTCGTTCGAATAATGGATACGCCCATCCATTAAGATTAAACGACGATCTAGTTAAACTCAAGCTGCGCAGACTTTGTTACGACCGCTATTTTTTGCCTTATACAAGGCTTCATCAGCCACCTTCAGGAGACGAGAGGCATCAAACTCAGCTTTTTGACCAACTGATTGGCCAACTGACTGTGAAGATGCCATACCCAAACTCAACGTGCACTTCCACTCGACTTCAACATGAGGTTTGCCATCTGGACCTATAACAGGTCCGTGCAATCTCTCAGCACTTCTGCGGATAAACTCGGCCATGCCAAGAATTTCCGCATCACTGCCACGAATTGCAACAGCAAACTCTTCCCCACCTAATCGACCGACTACGCAGTTGGGGGATTCATACTGCTTTAACAACGAGGCGACTTTACGCAACACCTCATCTCCTGTTGGATGACCGTGGGTGTCGTTGACACGCTTAAAATGATCAATATCAACCATAAGAACTCCGCAGTTTTCATTCAAGCGTTCACACACCTCAAGCAAGCTCTGCCATTTTTGAAAGAAAGCTCTACGGCGCATTAACCCGGTGAGGTCATCAATATCGCAGACTTGCTCAAATTTTCGGAGGACCAGAAGAACTTGGGAGTAACTATCCTCAAGGGCGGTGATTTCACCGTGGAGGTGTGAGAGGAGATGGCGAATTTCCTTAAGGTCAGTTTCTAAGTTCTTCTGGTTCAACATAACGTTCCTCCGTTTTTTCCGATCTAGGATTTCTCCGTGATCGTTATGCAGATAGATAAAGCACAAGGGATGCCAAACTATGGGCTAGGAATTTCACAAGGTTAGCGTAGGAATAGTGAGGAGTGACCGTGAGTCAAGGAAGACACATTTGTCAAAAAAGCTTCAGAAATAAGTGGTTTTTGGCTCAAATCCTTTAAATTGACTAACGATTTCTTTAAGCTGCTCTAGGCTCACCTGGCTTTGCGCAATATAACTTCTCAGTTCAACAGAGTTTTCAATCCATTCAATAGCTCTATTCACTTGTTCTTTGGTTTTATTAGAAACATACAATTGGAATAACTGAGCACGGTCTTCGGCAGAATGATTCAGATCAAACACATAATGAAAATCAGAATTTTTATTTATTACATCTTCTCCGCAATTAAAAAACTCACTGAGTGCACTTCGGATTTTGTTCTCCATTGCGTAGGCTGAATATTCATCAATAAAAAAACGGATACCCTCTAACCCTAAAGACGACTGTAGAAATTGAACGTCTTTTGAGCTCTGAAGCTTTCTAAAATCACCACTTTTTTGGAAAAGCACTGTTTGTATGCGAGCACTTTCTTGACTCAAACCTATATTCCATTCTTGAGCTTCATTTATTTTATGTTGAATTTCGTGTGCTAAAACCAAAGCTGAATCTAGGAATGACATCCCAGATCGTAATAAAAAAATTGAATCCTTATTTTTAATAACACCAGGAACAAGATACGCCCCTAATAATTGATCTGGATCCCTTCCTGACTCAAGAAGCAAGCCTTTCTCCTGTTTTGTAAGAGTGTTGATGTATCGAATGTCTAAAAGCGCGTGAGTCTTCTTAAGTGTATTTTTAAACTGCCTCACCAATGCTTCACCCGGTGAGGTTTTTTCTAAAAAAGAGAGCAGGTCGTTGACACTAAAACCAGTTTCACTCAGCCATGCACATTCTTGCGAATGTGACTTTGAATTAATCTCAGACGCACACACATCGCCCGAGTCAAAATACAAACTACATAGAAAAATGGAAAACCATAATACACTTCTCTGCATTTTTAATTTTTAAACCCTTCTACACACTCTTGCCTTGAGTATATATATGCTTTAGGCTTAAAAATCAACGCGCACGGTCAAACGCTCATTCTGAACTAAGCTGCTTTTCTAAATTCAAAAGCTTTTACTCCATGACGGCGCAAAAGCCTCAAAAAGTTACTTCGATCTAGCTTTGCTTCGCGTGCTGCAGCAGAAACGTTTCCACCATTGCGATTGAGCATGCTCACCAAATATTCACGCTCAAAGCTATCACTCCACTTTCTTTTGAGATCCGTATAGCTCTCATGACCTGAGGTCTTCAGTAACTCATCTGTTGATGGCACTAACGACAACTTGCCGCTTCCCCCAGAAGATGAAGAAGACGAAGGAAGACTTAAAGCCTTGCCTGAAATTGTTCCATTCCCTTGCCAAATCAATGCCGTACGATCCACTACGTTAATCATCTCTCGAACGTTGCCAGGCCAATTGTAAGAACGAATCGACTGTTCGGCATCAGGAGTAAATCCTGCAAAAGTCTTACCACGTGAGCGAAAGGCTCTCTCCGCAAATTGTGCAGCCATTTGAACTAAGTCTTCTGTTCTTTCTCTCAAAGCAGGCAGCTCTACAACAACCTGACTTAGGCGATGATACAGATCTTCTCTAAACTGCCCCTCTTTAACTTGAGATTTCAAATTTTGATTCGTAGCTGCAATAATTCTCACATCAGTTTCAATATCTGAAGTCGCACCCACTCTACGAAAGACTTTCTCTTGAAGCACACGTAGGAGTTTAGCTTGTAACTTCACATCCATCTCCCCGATTTCATCAAGAAACAAAGTGCCACCTTTAGCAATTTCAAACAAACCACGCTTTAAGGTCGACGCTCCAGTAAATGCCCCGCGTTCATGTCCAAAGAGCTCAGACTCTAGTAATTGTTCGTTAAAATTAGCACAATTCACCGCCACCCATGGACCTTTGCCACGACGTGAGCCCGAGTGAACCATTCGAGCAATACCTTCTTTTCCCGTACCACTCTCACCTATAATCAATACAGTTGGTTCATCAGCATTATTTCTCATAGCCTCACGTCTTAAAACCTGGAGCCATTCGTTTACTTTTTCCATAGACTTGGATTTAGACACAAACCAGTACTTGTCTTCTGTCTTACCTTCTACACGTTGGATTCGTGCTTCCATGCGATCCATCAAATCTTTGTTCTCTCTCTCGAGTTGATATTCACGGATACAACGTTTTACTGAATGACTGAGCTCATCTAAGTCGAAAGGCTTTTCTAGATAATCAGAGGCCCCAGATCTCAAAGCTTTCACGGCTACTTCCTTTTCACCATGGCCTGTAATCACAATCACTCTCAAAAGTGGGTGTTTTTCTCTAGCCCAAGCCATTAAAGCAAAGCCGTCTTTTCCCGGCATCTTCAGATCAGTAACTAACACACCAATTTCTCCCCCATGGCCAAAAACACCTTGAGCTTCGTCGGCATTGCTGGCTACTGCGACATCACAGTTTTCTCGCTCTAAACGAGAACGCAGAAGCTTTCTAATGGTCTCTTCATCATCAACAATCAGCACTCTTGGTTTCATAGTTCACCCCTTTTTAGTTAAGCAGTTTCTCTAAAATCTCTTGGGATACGGACGAGAAACTCTGTTCCTTTTCCCAGTTTACTTTCAACCACCATAGATCCATGAATCTTGGACAGGATTCCATAACTGAGACTCAGTCCCAGCCCCATACCCTTCCCCACTTCTTTTGTGGTAAAAAACGGGTTAAAGATTTTGGCCTTAGTTTTTTCTGTCATCCCAACGCCATCATCTCTAAAGCTCACTTCAACAAAATTACCAGATACTTTAGACGTGATTTTTACTGTTCCATGACCACGATCAGTCGCTTCTATAGCGTCGCGTGCATTGGTCGCTAAATTGATAAAAACTTGTTCCATCTGTACTGGATTGGCGTACACGGTAGGAATTTTTCCAAAATCTCGTTCAACTTTAATTCCCCGCGATGCAAACTGTCTCGAAAGCATTTTAAGAGCCTCTTCGATAGCATGATGAACATCCACAAATTCATGCTTCTCTGTTGAACGCCTGATAAAGATCCTAAGATGATCAATAATCGAAGCCATCTTCTCAGCATTAGATATAATTTCCTTTAAACCGAGTTCCACTTCAGGTTTTTCTTTTTTATCCTTCAATGCAGGTTCACAAACCGCTTGAATTTCTTGTGCGTAACCTCGTATCCCCTGTAGTGGCTGATTCAGCTCATGTGCAATTCCTGCTGCTAATTCCCCTAAGGCGGCCATCTTACCTGTCTGAACTAATGTCTCTTGCATGGACTGAAGTTCCACGTTTTTTTTCTCAAGCTCAACATACGCTTGACGTAGTTCTGTATGCTTTGTGATTAACTCACGTTCCATTCTTTTCTTTTCCGTGAGATCTCTCAAGAGAGCCAAAGAGAACTTAGATTTTCCATTCGACAAAACTCGAACATTCACATCAACAAAGCGGATGTATCCATCCTTTCTTTGAATCGCAATGTCTTCATAGGTCCCAGGAATTTTAAAATGTTCAGAGGCTAAGGCACGCACACGATGCTGACTTACAACCGCTGAGGCTTCAGGGACTAAGATTGAGATGGGTGATCCCACCAATTCATCCTTTAAAAAGCCTGTCATTTCTTCAATAGCTTGATTAGCGGCATCGATTTTTCCATCTTCAAGAACAGTAATAATCGCGTCAGATGCCTGATCGAATAGCACCTGATACTTATTCGACTCCGCTCCCGATTCTACTACAATGTTTTTTCCGCCTGTAATAGCGCGAAATTTCTTAGACGTACGCATTCAAAAATGCTCCTGCCTTGTCTATTTCAGCTTTAGCTTGTTCTTCGATTTGCGGAATATCACCTCTAAGAATTCCAAGAGGCCGCAACATATCATCAGTGATGACACCTTCCGAACAGTCTCCAGAGTTTCCGATTTTATTTTTCACACAGAGTGTGTTTGCCAGTCTGACAATCTGGATTACAGGTTTTGCAGATGACAAAACACTATCCATATTTGTAACATCAAAGTGATGATATCGAATTGCTAGACGAATCACCTGAGGCAAACCCCATTTACTCGCAATCACCTCACCCAAATAAGCATGCCCGGGCACATCCATATCCCGCTCCACATCTACAAATGAGCACTGTTTTTTTGCTGCTGCATCTACAATGTGATTCAATCTTGAAGCGTTAATTTCATGAAGTACAAGTTTTCCGATATCGTGTAGCAATCCACAAGTAAAAGACTCTTCAGGACGCGGAACTTTAAGTCTTTTAGCCAAATGCTCAGAACAAACTGCTGTTCCAAGTGCATGTCGCCAGAAATCCATCAATGAAAAATGGGGATTATCTTTTTTTGTAAAAAGTGAAAAAACAGAAAGTCCAAGAACTAATTGCGCCAAGGTATTAAACCCCAAAAATGCAAGCGCCCTTTGAACATCTGCAACTCCGCCTGGGATAGCGTAGTAAGATGAATTAACAAGTCTTAAAATTTTTGCGGTAAGAACCTGGTCTTTCTTTAAAAGATTAGCAATATCTGAACTTGAAGAATTAGGGTCATTAATCAACTGGTTCACTGCTGTGGCTACTACAGGTAATGTGGGAATATCTTGGAGCTTAGCTAGAAGCTCAGAATACTCGGCGGTTGTTTTAGGCACAGGCTTAGATGCTGGGACATTGGACATAGTGCTTTGGACCTCAATGTCTTTTCGGACACATGTGGCAACTTGCTGAGTTCATTAACAATTTTGTACATAATTTAGACAGTAGGGTGATAAACCCTTGGATTTATTCAGGGTCGTTTTTGAAGTTTATGGGTCCAGGATTGCCTTTATAATAAGAAACAGGGGTAAGAAACAGGAGAAGGAACAGTTTTTTTCATGAATTTTATATCTCGCCAATGTTTGCATATATTTTTTCTATTCGTTCTCAGCATTCACGCATCAGTTGCATCCGATCCACGAAACTGTATTGTCAATGCCATCACTGAACTTTCTCACCTTAAAAAATTTCAAATCAATGAACTCAACTTTGCTACGGCTAAAAAAATTGCACACTCAGCAAGAGTATTAAAAATTAGCTCTAATGATGGAAGCAATTACGTTCTCAGAATTTCTGGATATATTAACGACGTAGAATTTGAAAATTTTGCGTCTTTGTTTTCCCAAAAAAGTCCCACAACTAGAACGACACAAATCAGACTTTTATCTCATGAAGAATCTAAAGAAATATTTAATCGTATAAAAAAAGAAAAAATAGACTTAGTTCGAGAAATGAAAAAGAAGTTCCACAGAGATACACTTGATATCGAATCAGAAAGTTTTAAAATCTCTGTTGCTCATTTTTTTAATGACGTGGACAATGGGTCTCATTATTTACACTTAAAAGGAATTGAAGACGATCTACACAATGTGATCTATAGAAGTATTCGAGATCAAAAACTCAATCACACCAATCAGCTAAATTCAAAATACCGTTATGAATTCCAAAGAAGCTGGAACTCCACTCATGTTCGAGACCGCAATTTTTTCATTAAAGACATAAAACATCTTATGCCTGAAACTAAAAAAATGACTGATGCTGAAATTGAAAATTATTTCATTGAAAACATTGGTAAACTCCCACACAAACTTGACGTTCTATTGTTTTACAAAAGTCTTGAGAGAATACCTCCTTCAGTTCGTTTTCAAATTGCTGACCACTGGAGTCTTTACTCGACGTTAGGCATAGCAGATGTTCACAACAATAACTGGCTCATCAAAGGAGAGCAGGTACTAGGAATTGATCAAGCAGAAAGAAGTGAGTTTTTCACAATGGGTACTCTCATGCCTGATGAGGATTTCAGCTTGCAACACCCAATTCATTCATTCATTTCTCCCAAAGTTATCGAAAATTTTTTAATTCGTCATACTTCAAAACCTATGCAAGATTTTCTTAAAAACCTTACTCGAGAACAAATTCTTAAAATTGCAAATGAAGCTCGGTTCCCAATTACAGAAACAGAATTGCAAGGAATTCTAAAGCGTGCTCAGTTCTTAACTTCCCATTTTACGGCTAACCCTTGAGCCAGCGACTGTCCCTCAGCTCCGTCATCTGAGCACTCTGGTTTAGGAAAAGACTCTGACTGACCATTTTCGTAAAAAACAACAGACTGAACATCAATAACAGCATCTGCTCCTTTGTTTTTAGCCATCTTAACTAAGTCACTAACAGCTTTATTAAAATAATTTTTACAAAGATTAGCGTCTTCTGCAGCAGGGTCTAGAGTTGCAAAATTCACTTTGGATCTTACGGCACCAATCACTTGATATGGACGTTCGGGCTTACCCATATAAGCTTCTTTAGGAAAACGAAATGTCTCGTGTTTGACTTCAGGAAGTGTTGAACAGCCAGAAAAAAGTATAGATAAAATGAAAAACACTTTATTACGGTTCATTATATTCGTATTGCTTTTTCCTAAAATTACGCAAAGTCCACTTTTTACCTTCGTGCTTCACCACATAGTTTGGGAGAATAGGAATCTTTCCTCCCCCTCCCGGAGCATCAACAACGAAATGAGGAACAGCCATCCCACTGGTCCAACCACGTAGGTGCTCTATAATATTAATTCCTGTTTCGATCGGAGTTCTAAAATGACTAATCCCCTGAGACAAATCACATTGAAAAATATAATAAGGCCGTACACGCATCATCAGAAGCTTGTGATTTAAGGCCATGACTACCTTAGGATCATCATTCACACCTTTTAATAAAACCATCTGATTATTAATAATACATCCTGCATCAGCTAACCTTGCACAAGCATCAAATGCTTCCTGCGTACACTCTTTAGGATGATTAAAATGCGTATGAATAAAAACGGGTTGATACTTCTTAACCATGCTCACAAACTCAGGCGTCACTCGCTGAGGCAATGTAACTAAGTTACGCGTTCCCAATCTGAACACTTCAATATGATCCATCGCTCTCAAGCGAGACAAAATATATTCTAACCGATCATCTGAATTTGAAAGAGGATCACCCCCGGAAATCACCACATCACGAATTTCTTTATGCGACTCAATATAGGCTAACCCATCGTCTAACTGCTTCTGTTGAGCAGCCGATGAAGGATCTGAAACTTTTCTCTTACGAGTGCAATGGCGACAATAAACAGGACAATTATGAGTCGTATAAAACAAGACTCGATCTGGGTACCGGTGAGTTACACCCGGCACAGGCATATCTCTTTCTTCAGCTAAAGGATCTTCCATATCAGTAGGGAGAATATTGAGTTCACCCATCTTAGGAACTGACTGAAGTCGAATCGGACAATTAGGGTCATTCGGATCCATCAAAGAAGCATAGTAAGGAGTAATCCCCATATTAAATTGTTCATGAGACTTTTCGTAAGCTTCACGCTCATCAGGGGCAACGTTTACAACTTTCTCTAGCTGATCCATCGCTTTAATGCGCTTTTGTTGCTGCCAAATCCAGTTATTCCAGTCTTTGTCCGAAGTATCCTTCCAAATTTCTGGACGTGGAGGACTCTGAAATCGATCTCTCACTTTGTTGATTGTCACAATATTGTAAGCCATGAAGACCTCTACCCTTCTATACGTGTACCCCCTCATTAGCTCAATCCAACGATACGCGTCAATACCAGGGGCGTCATAAGATATTTTAAGGTGTGGCAATCGGTTTTAGGTATAATTCTCTTATTATGCTCTCAAACACCTTCTTAGGATTATCTCTTATCGGCGCAGAGTGGGTACTTTACCTCCTCGTTTTGCTTTCCATTCTCTCCATTGGCCTGATCATCGAAAGGACACTGTTTTACAAGCAAGCCTCAAAAGATCAGTCTGATTTTAGAGAAAAAATGCGAAAATCTGTCAAAGATAAGAATTGGAACCAAGCCACTCAAACCGCAAAAGAGTGGATGAACGCAAAAACATCTAAAACTCCAGATATCGAATCCTACATGACTCTCGCACTACTAGAAGCAGGAAAATCATCCCCTGAAGTTTTAACCGAACTAGCACAAGATGCCGTCTCCCAAGCGAAACTCCTTTGGGAAAAAAACCTTTTTATCCTAGCAACAATAGGAAACAACGCCCCATTTATTGGGTTATTCGGAACTGTGTTGGGAATCATTAAAGCCTTCCACGACCTCTCACAGCAAACAGGAGGAGTTCAAACAGTCACCTCTGGAATTTCCGAAGCCTTGGTAGCTACTGCGATTGGACTCTTAGTAGCTATCCCTGCGGTAATTGCATTTAACCTATTTCAAAGAAAAGTTAGAACTGCAGTGGCAGAGGCGGAAGCTCTTAAAAGTTTTATCATTGCGAAGCTGTCACAATAATCATGGCAACCAATCCTTTTCATTCTGAAGACGATGCAATTTCAGGAATCAACATCACCCCCCTGGTTGATGTTGTTTTAGTTCTTCTAATTATTTTTCTAATCACAGCGCCCGTTCTTTATCAGTCAGCAATCAAAGTTCAACTACCTAAAGTCAAAACAGCTGAAGACACACAAAAGACAACTCTTAATTTTTTTATTACTAAAGATGGAAATCTTTTTTGGGATAAAAATCCAACCGACTGGCAAAAACTTGGAGAAAAGCTAGCTACTTTAGGTGGCCACTTTACCGACCAGGCAGCTGCCATCAGCGCCGATCAAGCCACTCCTCACGGTACAGTCGTAAAACTCATGGACATTTTAAGACAAGCCGGACTCACGCGCTTCGCTCTAAACGTAGAAGCGGCATCAAAAACTAACATCAAATAGCCCACTTTTTAAATTTCATAGCCAGCTTAATTTTTCCCTTTTTTAATAAAAACTGAGCCAAAGGTAAAGCAAAGTGCGCTCTAAAAACATGAAAAATAGAGATCAGCGTTGTTCCACCAACAATTAGGAAAACAAATAATTCTTGAGTCAAACTTAAGCCCAAAGCAACGCCCACCTATAAGTTAAAAACGCAGCCCCATAAGCCAATATGAACATATAGATAAACATCAGTGTTGGCCAACGCCAACTCCCCGTCTCACGTCTGGTCACTGCTAGTGTAGATGTGCACTGACAAGCAAAAACATACCAAATTAGCAAACTGAGTCCCGTTGCCACTGACCAGTCTTTAGCTAAAATTACAGAAAGGGGGCCTGTCTGAGCATCCACCGCATAGACAGTAGACAGTGCTCCCACCATTACTTCTCGAGCTGCCAATCCTGGGATTAAAGCTACAATAATTTTCCAGTCAAACCCAATTGGGGAAAAAAATGGCGCTAAACTTTTTCCTAAGATCCCAGCAAAACTATAGGCTACCGCTGGCTCTACTGCACCCACTGGGGCCTTAGGGTAAGAAACTAAAAACCAAAGTAAAATTGAAACTGCGAGTATTACTGTGCCCGCTCTTTTTAAAAAAATCTTTGCTCTCTCAATCAGCCCCAATAGTAAGCTCTTAAGGCTTGGCCATTTGTAAGTCGGAAGCTCCATAATAAAAGGTGGTTTGGTACCTTTTAAAACAGTGAGTCGAAAAATTTTCGCCATCACCAAAGTCGCAAGGATCCCTATTAAATAAAGCGCAAACATCACTAGCCCTTGCAATCGAAAAGGACCAAAAATTGATTTATTAGGAATGAAAGCACTAATCAGTAGCGTATAAACCGGAAGTCGTGCAGAGCAAGTAGTCAATGGCGCCACCATAATAGTCAAAAATCGATCTTTATTATTTTGAATAGTTCGAGCTGCCATAATTCCTGGTACTGCACAAGCATAGGAAGACAACAAGGGAATAAACGCCCTACCATGCAAACCAACCTTTGACATCACATGGTCCATCAAAAATGCGGCGCGCGCCATATACCCTGTGTCTTCCAATGTCAGAATAAATAAAAATAAAAGCAAAATTTGCGGTAAAAAAACAATCACAGCACCCACTCCTGCCAACGCTCCATCAACTAATAAACTTCTTAACGGACCTTGACCTAAAACACCGCTGATCATTCTTCCAAATGACTCCACTCCTGCTCGTAGCCAATCCTGAGGTACAGTTGCTAAACTAAAAATTGCTTGAAACATAAGCGCTAAAACTACTGCTAAAATCAATAACCCAAAGAATGGATGAAGAATCACTCGATCGATCTGATCTGTTTTAAAGTGTGGAGTAATTGCTCTTTTTGTGGCTAATTTTAAAATTCTATCGATTTCGCTAAATCTTTGCAAAACTTGCTCAGGATTTGAATTCAAAACTGAATCCATTTTTTTGAATTTACCTTTATTTTTCAAATTTAGTTTAAATTCCACTTTTTTTAATAACTCTTCCAACCCTTCACCTTGAGGAGAGACAATAGGGATCACGTCCGCACCTAACTCGCGAGAAAGAATACTAAGATCGAGTTCTTGTTTTCTCGCTAAGGCAAGATCCATCATACTCAAAGCCACAACAAAGGGGGTCTGCAATTGTTTCAGCTCTAAAACCAGGCTTAAATTTCTTTCCAAATTCGTTGCATCGGCAAGTGCTATAATAACGTCTGGATTCTTTTGATCGACCTGCTTGCCTAAAATCACATCTCGAGTAATCACTTCGTCTGGAGTTTTTGCGTCTAAACTGTAAGTTCCGGGGAGATCAATCACATGGATCTTAAATCCTGAAGAAGTAACACAGGTGCCTTCTTTCTTTTCAACTGTAACACCAGCATAGTTCGCCACCTTTTGACGACTACCTGTAAGAGCATTAAATAATGAAGTCTTGCCGCTATTGGGTTGACCCAAAAGAGCAACGGTGTACTCACTCATTCATCAAAACCTCAAGCAAGTTGGCTTCACTTCTCCGTAAAGCAATAATCGCCCCCCTAGAGCGAACTGCAATCGGATCTCCACCAAAAGGAGACTCATGAACAATGTGTACTTCAGAACCTTCAATCAAACCCATCTCCATCATTCGCTTCACCAAATCTAGATCATCTGATGTATGAATTTTAACAATTTTTCCTGACTGACCCTTTTGAAGTTCTCCAAGTTTTTTGTATGCACTCACGATAGTAGATCCTCCACATGTTTAATCCCTTCTTTCAAAAGTCGATCGATATGTTCATCATCTAAAGAATAAAATGAAGTTCGACCTACTTTTCTAACTTTGACCAGCTTAAGGTTTCTCAATGTCCTCAAGTGATGACTAACAGCAGGTTGACTCATACGAAGGAGCTCGGTCACTGCTCCCACACTCTTTTCACCATGTGATAAGACCCAAATAATCTGCACACGGCTGAAGTCTCCCATGGCTTGAAAAGTTTCTGCCAATAAATGAAAAAGGTCTTTTTGTTTGAGTTTTTTAATTAGAACCTCAGATGAGGTTGCTGTAATTCCAATCATGGCAATCTCTTAATAAGTAGTTCAAGACATATAAATACTTGCTTATGTATTTATATGTATATTTCTCTCTCTTGTCAAACCCATAGCACCCCAGAGTTTTTCTCAAACCATTATGCTCTTAGAAACAGCCAATCAAGCGAACTACCAGTGGCAATTTGATCCAGAAATTCTTATGACCATAAAGCGGAAAATGCTTACTTAAGTGCTTCCTCATAGAGGTATTTGACGGTCTCTAGGGGTTATGCTAACTACACGAAATCAACTGATTATTCCTTCGTGGAGAGATGTCCGAGTGGTTGAAGGAGCACGCTTGGAAAGCGTGTATACGTGAAAGCGTATCAAGGGTTCGAATCCCTTTCTCTCCGCCATTTACTATTCCCCTTCATTTCACCGAGTACTTGAAGGGGTTTTACAATTTCATATCGCACACTTACGCCATCTAAACTCCGGTTCGATAGTAGCTTATTCAGCAACGAACGCCTTTCATCATTGGTCATGTGATTCCATAACGATTCCGCGTTGGTAGCCAGTTCGATAATGGATTGCACAGTTTCACGTCCGGCATCGTTTATCGTGCTTTGAGCGCGCTCCATCAGCTCCGTGAATTCCATTTGTTCTTCCTGCAAACGCTTGCGCTGACGGTTGTAAGTTTCCTTGTCGATGTCGCCGGAATCGAAAAGATCGTAAGCGCGATCTTCTCTTCCGCGCAGGCTTTCTAAAGCCGCTTTATAGCGCTCAATATCGTCTTTAGAAGTGCGAGCCATCTTGGTAAAGGCTTCGTTGACCGCAGACATAAGTTCGTCTCGGAAATCCTCCCTAATCGAAATCTGGCGAACGGCCCCACCGAATTGTTCCATGAGCGATTCCTCCGAAACCGAAAGCCCTTTCAGCGTGGTGTGGAACTTCTTACCGTTGGAACACCGATAGTATTTGTAGAGCTTCTTTTCGCCGGTCGTGATGATCGTCTTTTCTTTCGGATCGTAAATGATCGAGCAACCGCATTGCGCGCACTTGAGCCATTCCGAACCAAAAAGAGCGTTGAGATTCTTACGGTAAGGATTCTTTAGACCAAAGGTTTCTTGCACCTTCCAGAAAAGCTCGGGCGAAATGATTCGCTCGTGCAGTCCTTTGTACTCAACCCCCCGCCACATAAATCGACCATCGTAGAAAATGTTTTGGAGGCGGCGTTGGATGTTACCCGCGAAGTAATTTTTGATCTCATCTTTCGGAACCAAATTTTCACCGATGATCCGATCACGAATATCGACATACGTTGGAGTCGGTTCTTCGGCCCGCATTTCAAATTCTCGAATCACGCGCTGAACGGTTTTTGGATTTGGATCGCGAACGATGATCGTTCCGCGGCGGCGTTCGTAACCGCGTTTATTTTTATTTTTTCTTTGCGCGTAACCGTGCGGAGGAACGCAACCCGGCCACCAACCTTCTTCAGCTTTTGTTGCCGTTGCGTTTCGGACCTTTGTACTCAGATCGCGCGAGTAGTGTTTGTTTTGAACGGCGTGGTAGTCACGCATCAAGAAGTCCGTATCGGGACTGTTTTTGTGAAGCGTTTTTCGATCAGCAACGTAATGAAGAATGATCTTCTCTTCACGAACCAGAATTTCGTTCGTTTCGTTGTCGGTCAAATTCCGAGTTTCGCGGTCGTACTTGTGAAAAATAAGATGCTGAATTTTCTGTCGCAAAGCGCGCTTCAAAACAGCGTTATATTTTTTCCGCATTTCTGACTTACTTGCGGTCTCGACAATTTTGATGATGTCCACTAATTCGAGACCGTGCTCGCGGCAGTAATCTTCAATGTCGCGCTTTTGCGTGATCCACGAAGTGTTACCTTCTTGTCCCGGACCACTGACCCGAACGGGCGCGATGGCCTTTCTATTTCGTCCAATCCATTCCAACTTTTTCATATATAAGTCCTCGAAATTACTCGACTTTATACATGAATCCCCCATGAAGCTCGATACCTACCCCCCGAGATTCAGCGAGAATCCATGCCTCGCCGTTACCAGTTGATAAGTCCTTGTTTTCTGCACCGATCTCGCACCTTGATAAGCAGCTCAATCACCTCGATGCTGCGTTCAACCTCGTCAATCGTGTACTGAGGCAGCCTTGGGTGCGGTTCGCCTTTATCTATGGCCGTGACGGCCTCTTGGGTTTCGTTTACGTCAATCGGATCGTTTATGTCGTCGGAGCGCTCCACTTCTCATGCTCTGCTTTCCTTCCATTTCCAGTTCGTCGGTCGGCCCATTCCAGTGCTGGCTCACTTTCCAGCAAATTTTATTTTTAACTCTATAGGGGGCTCATGTTCCTAGAAGTTGAGACAGTTGAGCCAGTCGCACCTTTTTCTACGAACACGTCGCGGTTCGGAAACACGAGTACATAAGGTCGGCCACCGTTGATCGTTCGGCGGATCGTGTTTCGTCTTTCGCCTTTGATGATGAAGCCTTTTTCGGCAAGCTGCTTCCAAAGCGTCATTTCCGAAATCGAGAGTTCATTTTTTTGATCGCGTGCAAGGTTTTGCGCGATGGCGAATGCCGAGTCAGGATTGAGCATCAATTCGGTTTCGCTGACCCACCCAATGCGCGCGCCGAGCGATGTAAAGGTCTCCCGCACCTGCGAGGAGTTGCCGGCAAGGACCGAGCTTTCGAGTTGCCACCCGAAGCGCGAAGCGTCCTCCGGCGCAAGTCCCGAGCGTGCATCGGCTAAATGTGCGCGGCCCGAAATTAAAGCCCCACCGATCAGCGACAAGAATCGAATGGCCGGGTCTTCGCTTGCTTGGAATGATTGTTGCGCGTCGATGGCTGACGACAAAGCTTCGAGCATTTTTTCACGAAGCTCATTCGCACGCGCTTGATTGATGGCGGCGGCTTCGGTTGCAAACCGTAAGAAAGTTTCAAAGGCCATCATCAGGCTTGCCGCAATTTCAGGTGCGCGGCGGTGGATGGCGCCCGAAGAAAATGACCGGCGCAATTCGTGATGGCGTTCTTCCAGTTCAACTTTCAGTTCCGGCACGCGCGCGGCGATCCATTGAACATACCCGGTCATGGCCTTCACAAGATCACCGTCTTGGGCAGCCTTTTGCGCCGGCGTAAGTAAATCAAAATTCAGATCGCCCTCGTTGAACTCGATGACCAAAAGACGCGCGCGAATGCTTTGAGTTTTCGGAAGGTCTTCCCCTGTCGAAAGAACAAGCCCACGCGGGAAATATTCAGGGCGTGCTTTCATTTCTGAATCCAGCCGCCCGCGGCCACTACGATTTCCTTGCGAGCGAAAAATCCGCTCGGCGGTTTGATTTAGTTTCGCGGCCTCGTTTGGCGTTTGCTGAGGCGCAAAGTCGTCAATCGTGAAGATCGCGTCTTTCGCGAGGAACGCTTGTTTTTCAAGAGCGTTCGCCGTTGAAGACCAGTTTCCGGGCAAATGCTTCCCATGAAATCGTGCTCCAAAATGGGCTTGGGCAAGGGCCGCCATCTGTGTTTTTCCGCGGCCCGTGATTCCGTAAAGCGCGAGCGAAAAATCAATCGGCTGCATTTCACCCAGAGGAGCGCAATAAGTCGCGGCAAAAACCGGAAACGCAATCCGCGGTGAAGCTAAATTCAGGATCGAAAGCGAAGACCGGATCGCCTTTGCCAAGTCCTTAGCTGATGTCGGCGCTTTCAGCTCGTACCCCTTGAGCTTTGAATCAAACAGAGTGACCTCGAAATTTTCGATCAATCCATTCTTTGAAATGGCCCCCCCGGAAAATAGGTAAACCCATTCGTCATCCTTTTTCACCCAGCCGGTGTGTCCGTAAGTCCGCTTGATGTGCGCGCGTTGCGAATACTCTTGAATGGCTTGGCGTAGAGAATCTTTTTTGCCGAAACCCGCCGTGACGTTCGCGCGCACTCCCCATTGCTCGATCACCCAATTCATAAACGAGAATTTTTCAGAAGGAACTCGTGCCGACGGAAGCTTTGCGCCGTTATAGAGCGTCCCTTCGATCACAAAGAATTTCGTGAGCGAAATGCCGTCGTCGATGATTTCTTCGTTCACAATTCGCGCGGTGAAATTGGAAAGCTTGATGGGCGTAACCCCATTTTCATGCCGGCGTTTTTGATAAATGCAATTGTCACGAATCTCGAAAGATGATCCTTTTGCAAACTGCCCGTCATCCGTCAGATCAAGGTCGGCGCCATCTTCCTCAAAAATTTCGTCAATCACGGGTCGTTGTTTTTTGAGCGCTCTTTTTAGATCATGCAGCGAAACTTTTCCGCGAAGCTGCGCATGGATTCTTGCCCATGTGGCGCTATCGTTTGCCCGGATTAAATTCAGAGCGGCGATGGTCTTATCTTCAAAAATTAGCCCGCAATCGGTTCCAAGGTTCAAAACCACTTCTTGCACGAGCGCGCGCGCATCATCCAAAGCTGATGTTTGCGATTCATGCTTCGAGTTCTTTACTATTTTGTCGATTGCCTTGGGCGCATTCTCTCCGCGGTGGACTTCGATCTTTTCATTTTTAAGAAGTGTCTCGTCGATGCCTTTTGATTTTTGACTCCAAGTTTCTAGCTCCACGGAAAAACCCTCGTTTCTGAGGGCCTGCGACATGGTTTCAAGTTGGCGGCTGACGTGCGGATTGGTATTGGCGTCGCTATCTAAGGCAAGAAGAACCGTTTTCGTCCCGAGCGATCTCAGCGTGGGAACGAGCGCGCCCCAGATCGTTGCTCCCGGCAACGAAATGGTCAGTAGGCCGCTCAGGCGCGTTGCAATTTCTGCTTTCAGTTCTCCCTCGGTCACTCGAACGACGTCGGACTCGATGCCGTGATGAAGTGGAACATGGATTAGCGCCCCCGGCCCCGCGCCATCAGGAGATTTTTTTAGTGATGAAATCCAAAGATATTTTGAATCGTTGATCGGCTGGTCGAGGCGCACACGCAAGCCAATGATAAGGCCGTCAGTATTTCGGACGGGAATCAGAATTCCCGGTGAGCCCGCGAAGTGTCCTTGTCCATTTTTAAAGAAAAAGCCCGGTACTCGTTGAAGAAAGGATGCCGGCCATTTTTTGAATACGGCATTTGCCTCGGGCGGCGTTCCCCACGATGCCAGTGATTTATATCCGGCGACGGCAATTGCATCGTCGGTGAGCCCACGCGCCGTCAGGTTTTCCCGATGCGACTCGCTCAACTTGATTTGACCAAGGAAAAACGAATACACCTCGTCGAGTTTGGCGGCACTAGCTCTCGGAACTGAATTCAGCTTCGGCGGTTTCCGGTACTTAAAGATTCTCGATCCCAAAGAACGGGACACATAACTGCCGACGTAATAAGTGAAATAATCGGCGCCACTCGAATCAACACCAGCCTTTGCGGTCCCGTCGTTGTGCCTACGGCAAATTTCAAATTGCGAGTCATCGCTGCGCGAACACCAATCGGGTTTTCCGCAATGGGCGCACGGATGATTTCTTGTTACGGGTCTCCAAGCCGGAGCGGGCGCACTATAGAATTCGCTCATCATTTCGCCCGTCCAGTAAAATCTCAACTACCTTTGCCTCAAGCCCGCGCTCGGGGCTCAAAACTTTCAGGAGTCGTGACCGAATGAATTGCCAGTTTTTTGCGTCGCCAAGCTCTTGCTCGAACAGATCGAGGATGAGCCCGCGGTAAAAACTGAACACCTCTTTAACTTCTTGCACCTTTTGTTTCTGCATTTCTAAAACCTTGTCTTTGTTTTTAGAGACACGAATCCCATGTCCCCAATTTTTTTGAGTTGATAGGTCTAATTCAGTGTCGAAGGCTCCGCTTGCATCAGCTCTCGAAAAGGACTTTTGAAGTCCGCTTCGAGATGACGCCCGCGTAGCCGCAGATTTGTGTAAATGAGATCAACGAGTGAGAGTTTTTCTTCCGCGGTTTGCGCGAGAAAAAGCGTCTTCATTTCTTCGGCCAAGTCTAAGATCGTGGCTTCGGACTCGTTTCGCGAAAAAATGATTTCGCTGTGGAGGCGGCTACTCCGTTCATAGAGTCGGTTGCGTACACTGCGAACATCGAGGCGCACTTCGTTGAACTCGGAATGTGTTTTTCGACCCGCGACCAGCTCTTGAAGAAATTGATCCTCTTGACGCTCAAGTGCGGTCATCTGGCAATCGACGGCCACAATTTCATTTTTCTTTGCCGCGATATAATCAGCTCGGGACTCGTTGAGGGTTTGCGCGATCTTTCGAGCAAGCGTGGGCCATAATTGAAGACGCGAAATGAGCTTGTTGATTTGCTGCCACACATGATTTTCGGGAACGAAGCGCCCCTTCATTGATGCGTGAAAGCCCGTTCGGTTCGTGCAGCGATAATAAGAAAAGGTTCGCTGCTCACCGGACGCGGTGACGTAGGATTTTGAATCGAACGAAATTGCACAATCGCACTCAGCGCAAGAAAGAAACGAAATGCGCAAGTCGTGCGACCGAGGCTTTCGTCTCAAGAAACTTTGCGCAGCTCGAAAGACATGCGGAGGCACGATCAGCTCGTGACGGCCTTCGTACTCTTTTCCTTTCCATCGAAAGCGCCCAGCGTAGAACGGGTTTTTGATTCGCTTTTCGATGGAAGTAAAATGATAGCCCGCAATTTCTTCGGACGGGATGAGCCCTTGCGCAAGAACGGCTTTATGAATGGCAGGATAAGATAAGCCCGCGGCTCGAAGTTCAAACTCAACTTGAACCTGAAGGACTTTGTTTTTGTCAGGATCGGGAACGATTTCCGACCAGCGTTCCGTTTTGCCTTTGCGTTTTTTGATGACGTAGCCGAGCGGCGCTTGGGTGCCGGGAAACCAGCCGCTTTCGGCTTTTTCTTGTTTGGCTGTTTGGAACTTATCCATGACAAGCGCCCCCCGTATGCGAGGAAAAACGCGCTTGCACCTCAGCGACGTTGCGCCAAGTGATGAGAAGCCGAAAAACAGATATTAAAGTTTGAAAATCCTCGTGAGCGAGGCAGATGGATGAGTCCATCGAGTCCAGTCCTTTCCAGTGAACGCAAAACGACTTTCATCGCTTACGTTCGAGACGACCAAGGGTCGTCACGCTTTCCCGCAACGTGCGGTAGAGCATCCAGAAATCTGGGCTCGATCCAAGGCCCACACATGCGGGCCAGGACTCTCCTCAATGAAGAAAGTAGATCATGTTTACAATCGCGCTGAAATTTTTGCAAGCGGCATCGTGTCGTTCTCAGTAATCGCTCGCAAAACCAATAGTTAGAACCCGTTTACCGTCCTCCTGATAGAACTCGTAGTTGTCATCGTAGTAATCGAATTTGAAAAAGAACCGGTCGCCATCCACCTCAAAAAAAGCGCAGTCGTGTTCTCCATGAGGATCGTTATCGGGTGTGAACGCATCGAACTCACGCACTGCCGTTATCACATTTTCTTTCATTGGAGAGCGGCTAAGTGCCTCGCTAACGACGACTCGGCAATTGAAAAACGTGGTTCGGGCAAGATCATTTTTTTGCGCAATCGTGGAGCCTTTTTTCATGCGCCCTCCAATTTCGAGCGAGAGTCGTTTGCGCGCTGGATAATGCAGTTTTCTTTCGCAATATGGATGACCACGTTGTTTTGCGCGACAAAGATTTCCCACCCGCCGTCATCAACTAGGTTTTGAGCAAGGTCGCTTCGCCTTGCAAAGATGACGTGCCGAAATCCGTCTCGGATCGCACGACGAATTGCGGTTTCACGCTTCGATTCCGTGAACGGCTTGATGGGTTCGACGAGCTGATAGATCAGGTCGTCATCCAGATCGAGGCCGTTACTTTCAGCGTAGGCCCGCACGCCCAATTCCTCGGGCTCGGTGTCTTCGCCGAGATAGTTCGCCCTAATAATGGCAATGGCCTTTCGATTTTCCGTCTTCATAAGGCCATTTCCATTTCTTGGGTAACGTCGATTCCCCCGCGCATGAACGCCTCAGCTTTTTCGATGAAAGTAATCAGGGCGGGGCTTGCATCATCGAGTTCGCGAACCCAAGCAATGAAGGAAACAAGTTCTTCGACGGAAATTTCTTTAAGTTTTTTCCCGCGAAATTTCTTTCCAACTTGGCAGACAAAATCACCAAGGTCTTCTCTGGGCGGCTGCGTTTTGGCGACGATAATTTCCGCCTCCTCAACACGAACGTCTTTTGCGCTCACAGTGACTCGCGTATTGAGTGACTTCGCTTTTGAAACGATCGGAGTAACTTCGCGGGCCGCTTGTGCCATTTCTTCGTCTGTTCGCAGTGCCGACAACTCAGCCGGAAATGCCTTTCTCAAGGCGAGTGCTTCGGCGCACTTGGCGAGCTGACCATGTGGCATCTTCCTCCACATGAAACCCTCTTTAGCGGTGTCGCCTGGGTAGTATTCATCCCAACGGGCGGAAGCTGTGTACGGTGCGCGGACGCCTTTGACGATTTTGTAGACCGTCACGGTTGCCTTGGTGGGAAACTTAGCGCCGCCTTTATAGTCAAAGATCGCATCGTCACTGCCGGCGTAACAACCTGTGCGTTCGGCAGCGAGGCGAAACCCGTCGATCCCCACCTGAACAGTGATTGTGAAAGTACCGTCTTGATTTTTTCGTTTTACAAAGTGAATTTGATTGAGAAGCGGGTTGAGCTGAAGGTGCGCGCAAACGCTTCGGGCGTAACCGATTTCGTAGTCATCGAAACCCTTAAATTTTGAGTTCCGAAGAACGTCGAGATCACCTTTGGAAAGAAGGTCTTTTGTTTCAAGCACTGCTACTGCGTTCATAAAATTCTCCTTAAATCGCTGCGGCGTTTGAAAAGGTCGGGAGCGAGAAATCGACGAAGCCAGGCCAGATGCCGAGTTTTTCGCATTCGGCGATTCGACCGAGCGCCTCTTTATAAATTTGACGGCCCTTTTCGATCCCTTGGTCGTCAATCACTCCGAGCACAACGCGGAATCTGTTTCCTTTTTCCATGAAGACATTCACAAAAGGCCCCACCTCGTGGCCGAGAACTGCGCGGATTCCATCAAGATAAAAGGCGGCTTGCACATGGTAGTTGTATTCGTGGATGCTCCACTTCAAATCGTTCTTGTCGCAAGACTTCGCGGTCTTCCAATCTAAGACCATGTGAGGAGTGGAAAGCCCCGCCGGCGCTTCAAGCAGGCGTTTATCGGGGCGGCATTTGCAAATCACTCCGGTATCGGGATCACGCCAAACGAAAGTTTCTTCGGCGATACCCTTGGCTTTGAGCAGGTTGTTCGCATCGGGATGAGCCTGAACACCGAGAAGCATGTTTTCGAGTAAGTCCCAATCTTTCGTGTCGAGGATCAGCTTGTCTTTGCTCTCGGCTTCAAATTTTGCGTAGGCTTCTTTACCGGCGACCGTGCGGCGGTCTTCCCGTGGGGGCACTGCCACGAGTTTCAAATACTCGCCTTGGTTATTGTGATGCTCCATGCGGGCGTGCAGCGCTCGCCCAAACAATAGAGAGTCGGTTTCGTTCTGCGGCCCCGTGCGTTTCTGAATTAGGTTGGAGGGGCTTAAGGTTGCGGCCTCCAAGTCCGAATGCGAATACGCCCAGGTCATTTCGTTGTGGTAAACATCCGAGGGAATTCCCTCAAATCGGCCTAACTGGTTCTTCATGGTCTGCTCCTTTTTCCGCTTTCGCGGGGTTAGTTAAAGCCCGACTCAATTACTTTTAAGCATTGCGTAAGGCGTTTTACGTTGACGTTCGAGCACTTTTAGTTATTATTTGCCCATACCGACTAACGTAACGCGTCGGATAATGCGTAAAAGTGCTTAAAATGTCGAGCACTTTTGGAAAAGGGCAGCAAGTGACTGATTCTTCAGGGCGAAAGATTACAAAGAAGCGGGACTATCGGCAGATCGTTCCGAAAAACATTCAGGCGGTCATCGCGCAACTGGGTTGGTCCCATCAGCGCTTCGGTGACGAAATCGGAAAATCGCAAACTCAGGCGACCAAATACATTAACGGCAACTCCACCCCCTCTTACGAAGTGATGGGCGAAATCGAGGCTAAAACGGGCGTTCCTCTTCCCGAATACTTTTCAGAGGATCGCCCACCCACCGTGGGAAAACCTTTAGAAGACGGTCTAAAAATGGGTGAAGAACTTTTGCAGAAAGTTGGCCCGCTTTTGTCGGCAGCCGCAGCAGATGGCGCAACCGAAATTCAAATTGTACCTGGCACGAACGATTCGAGAATCGAAGATTTTTTGCGTGACGTAGTCCAAAGCTTTCAACCGAGCGATGCTTTTTTTGATCTCCTTTCAGAGGGCGCAGATCGGGAAACGCTACAGATCGAATTTTTGCGCGAATATTGTCACGCGCTTATTGCCGGCGGCGGGCCACGCGCGAGCCGTGCAAAAAAAGTTTTGAACGACATTTTGACTTCCGAAAGGGTGGCAAAGAAGTGACCACGCCCATCCGAATCACCTCCATTGAAGAGTCGAAAGCCGGGTCCGAAGGCAATTTGATTGCCGTCGCTTTCCCGCAATCGACCTCGAAGAACTATCGAGCGATGGTGGAAATTGCGGAAAAAGCAAAACGTTATGGCGAAGCGACGCTTGGGGGCCGCCTATTTCATTGCGCGGTTTTTGGAAGAGAGAAGGAACAGGCGTCTGCGGCCGTCATGGTGATCGAAAACGTGAAGGACTGGAAAGGAACTCAAATTTTCGTTGGTGGTCGTCCTCTAGACCGATTCTATAACGTAGAAAGCACGGTCAAATGCTATTTGAACAGTACGGATGCGATTGATCGAAATGCTTATTGCAACTTCATCTACACGGATGTTGCAGACGAATCGTCCTTGTTTGAATGGGTGCGGAACGGAAAATACTTGGTGCCTTGCAGACAACTTCAAGGATTCGTTCGCGAAGTAGTTCGACATCCGATCGGCACTCCAGAAGCGGATATTCAAGCAGCGGCTATTCGCAGAGGTTGCTTTTGGTGCCCCAACTTTGAAGCGAAAACTTTTCGGCACATCAAGGGCCGTGAAGTTTTGAGACTTGGCAATCCGGCATTTTTTAAATTACTTTTGCAGCGAAAAAAGTGATCCCGCAGGAAGACAGCTTGGAATCTTAATCTTGGTTTAAGTCTCGATATTTTAGCATTCGCATATCGCGCTCAAATGAGGCAGAGCCGTCGTTTTCAACCGTAAACCCCTGCGCCTTCAGCGCATTGATTTGATTTTCCAAATCGGCTTTAATCTTCGCCGCTCTTTCAGTGGCCAATTCGTAATACAGGCTTTTCTTTCCACTCAAAGCAAGGTTGTAGCGTTCACGACTTATCCATCCAGCCTCAAGAAAACTTTCTGCCATCTCGACATTCGATTCCATACTTCCGAATTTACCAGGGGATCGCAGTCCAAGTTCAAAACTAATGCGTGCGTCCAAAAGGAAATGGCGATTATCCTGCTCGCGAAAAATTTCAAACCACTCAGGTGTGTTGGACTTTGTGCTTTTAAGTTTGATCGCGTCTGCCTGATCGGCGTCGTCGATCAATCGTATCATTTCAGCAAGCGGAAGGTTGAAAAGGCTTTTGCTATCGTTGATAAAATCGCTGTCTTTTGGCTTCATAATCTTTGAGTGAATTGGCGTTTAGGCAGTATTCAATGAGCCATTGATCTTGTCGGGGCGAGGCTAACTGATCCATCTTCGTGAATCTCCCAACCGTTGTCGCGATGACGTTTCAAGTCCGCTTCAAGCTCCTCTTGGTTTTTCTTCTTTCGGGTAAGGGCGAGTTCATATTCTTTGCTGCGCTCGCCGCGTATTGCGATTTCAAATCGATCGCGGCTAATCCAGCCGCGTTCAAATAAGTCTTTGGCGACGTTGGCATTTGAGCAAGTTGTTCCGTCCTTTAACGTCGCCCCTAAACCCAACTCAAAATTGATGCGAAACTCCATCAGCGTGAACCTTCCTTCGCGCCGATGCAGAGAAGAATGCCAATCGACCGAAAAAATCTGCGAATTCATGAATAGAATTTCGTCGGCTTGGTTCAACTCATCCATCAGTCGCAGCATTCGATCGAACGGTAGATTGAAAAACATTTTGCTGGTTTTCAGTCCTTCTTCCTTTTCTTTTTGGGCTGTATTCATCGTTTTACTCCTAAGCTAGTGCAAGTGGCCTTTATTCCAACGCAAAAGGGATTTTACTTGTGCGGGCAAATCACCCATTTTCCCCTTGTAGAGATAATGAAAGTTCGGGTGCGAGTTATGCGGTATTTCTGAAGACGGAAAAGATGAAAACAAAAGAAATGGTGTATCTCCATTGTGTTCACCATGAGATTCAAGCCATCGGAGAATGGCTCGACTTGTTCCGTCTTCGTAAAGGTGCCCGGCAATGATAAGATCGAAGTGACGACTTCCGAGGATTCCAATGGAGTCGTGGACTGTGTTTGCGATGACAAACTCGGCGTGCAGATCCTTCAGAACGATTTCCTCAAGAAGTTCTGGCATCGATGGGTCTTTGCAAAAGATTGCGATCCGCGGGACCAAGCTCAATGGAGTCATGGCAACTCCATTTCGCTGAATTTTACTTCGATGACTTCGCCGGCTCTTTCCGAAGTGAGGTTTGTTGATCGCTCGCGCGGTTTGTACTCCAAAATTACGCAGTCTTTTTTCGTTCTCTTTCTGACCAAGGCAGCTTCGAGTTCGAGTCCGAAATCAAACGCGGCAGCGGTCAGCCCTTCCATTTTGGAAATTTCGTCTATCGAGAAGTCGCGGATCGGAACAATGTTGGTTTTGGCCCATTCTTCAAAAAGCTTCTGATATTTTTCTTTGATGCGGCGGATGTTCGCTTTGGATTGAGCTTGGCTTAAAACTAGCTGTGTCTCGAAGATGGCGTTCTTGCCGAGAGTTTCAGCGAGTTTGATTAGGCGGTAGCAAGGAGAGAAGACGGGATATTTTTGAACTCTTGCGGCTTCGAGTTCTGTGCAGCCGAGAGCCTCGGCTAGATCCTGAAAGCTAACCTTTTTAATGCGCTTCGAGATCTTAAATGTCTCGTAAAGGCATTGGTTTTCCCAGCTAAGTAATTTTTTTCCTTCGGTCTCCATTTTTGCTCATCCCGCACGTCCCCACCAAATCGTAATCACGATCATCATTTTGGTGATAACGAAACTGGGCAAACCGAGACGCAAAATGGGTCAGATTACCGATACAGCGTTAGCCGGCTTGTCCACGTTTCTTTTTTTGCGATTGGTTTGTTGCGAGATGATAGAAAGCGAATTCAAATCGCATTTTCTTCCTTTGTGCGACTTCGGCTTCAAAGGCTGCGATCTGCTCAGTGGTTCCTTCCGATTTTACGGCCGCGAGAATCAACTCATCGGTTGCCTCGACTTCATCGAGATATTTGAGAACCTTTCCTAGCGGCATCTTCAAAAGCCGGGCTTCAAATTGCTCCTGTGAGAGAAGAGACTTCGTTTTCAAAAAGACCACCTATTCGCAAAGACTAACATCACTGTGTTCAGCAAGCCTCGCGCCATGATTTTATAGCTCATATAAGCTCGCTATGTCTAACTTTATCTAATTTCAGCTAATTGAATGTCAGTTTTGCTGTTATTCCAAGTAGCCGATAATTTTATGCTTTTCCTGGAATGTCACCTAAGTGCTTAGAATCATTTATTTTATTTGACTCAATGCATATTTTGAATTAAAGTCGTCAATTGAAACTGGAGTATTATGCCTAAAGCCCCGGACAACACCAAACCGCGTAAAAACACGACTGAAGAGCGCCTTCGCGCCACTCCATTCACTGAAGTCTCTCGACTTGATGAGGAAGAAGCGGCTATTCGCCTCGACACCTGGAAGCGAATGACCGAGGCTAAGATTTTCTCGGAATTGCTTACCAAGCCCGAGTTCAAACACGTCAAAGACGAACTGACGGAAGGACTTACTTGCGGAATGAGCGGCGCAGCCGCGAAGGACCGCATCTACCGTATTTTTTCCGAAGGCTTGGGGATGAAGCTCGAATTAAACGATAAGTTTGTAAAGAGTCTCGGTAAAGCTCAAATTCCATTCTTCCAGGGGGCTGTCCAAGCCGGAATCGAAGGATGGGGCTCTTTGTACTGGCAAGCCAAAGGACTTTTGCCGCGTAACTCTTCCGAAAAAGAAAGTGTGAAAGTAGCTGGTGGGCAAGGGGCCTGAAGTCACCCCCTAGCGAAATATTCAAAGTGCATTCCGTCTGGACGTTTGAAATTGCCGCCCCAGTAAAAGCCGTGCTTCTCAAAAATCGCAATTACCTCTGGATGCATCTCGGGGTTAGCATTACCCAGCTCATTCCCCTTGTAATTTAGATCGATCGCAATGGCCCATGAGTGCAAGCTCATCGTGGTTCTAGAACCGCGGATCTTCCGAATGTTGAAGCATCCGTCAAAAGTTTTGATTTCCTCCGTAAGACCAGAGAGGACGATTTCCTCAAACACTTTTTGAAAAACCGAGACGAGCAGCTTGTGGCAATAAAATCCGCGTTCTGTTGAGCCTTTTTTTATGGGGAACGCTTTCAATATCGGTGCGACCTCACAAAACGCGAGATTTGCGTTGGACCATCCGGCCGTCAACGGATCGCCAAAGATCGACTCCACCTCAGTGTAATTCCGTGGCCGCTTTGGCGCATTAGAATCGCTTATGGGCGCTTCTTTGATTTCAAGCGCATTCCAGGTTTGCGGGCCTACGATGCCGTCTTGTTTGAGGGCGTTGGCTTTCTGAAACAACAGAACTCCGCGCTCTGTGATTGGGCCAAAGTCGCCATCGATTTTGCCTCCGTAAAATCCGAGTTCGCGGAGCCGCGCCTGAAGAACTTCGACCTCACTACCAGATGAGCCTTTTTTCACTTGTGTCACCATAATGATACTCCTTTGCACCGCCACTTACGGCAGCCCTTTTTGTTGTATTTTCTCGTCGAGTTCGAAGACGCGCCTCTCCCAGTTGGAAATGCCGTCTCCGCAGTTGTCTTTTTCCTTGCAGACTTTGAGGATGAAAGTCTTGATCTTCACCCAGGACGGAATCGGCACTTGGATCATGGTTGGGCGAAGTTCCCACCACGTTTTTCCGTCGAGCTTGTTCTCTTCGTCGATGAAGAACGATTTGTCCGAAATAGTGTTCGTGCAAAACCCTCGGGTCATTGAAAGTTCGGTGCAGATTGGAACGTCGGGAGGAGTGGTCGCGCACCCGTTAAGAAGCAAACTTAACGAGAGGAACAAACTTTTTGAGAAGTTCATTCTCGGCCTCCTTTTGTGCATCTTTGTTTCCGCTTTGCTGAATGCGCCAGTAACTCAAAGCAGCTTCTTCAAAGTCGCGCCCTTGAGCGGCCACACGCATGTCGATGAAGAAGAAGAAAACCTGCGTCTCTGCTTGGGTTGCGACGATCGTTAGAACCTTCCCAAGAACCCAGTCGATAAGACCGCTGATAAGTGGAAGTCCGAAAAATCCGGTGAGAGCGATGAGCTGGGCTTTTACGGCTTTTGTACCCAGGAGGATAAAAGCCGACTTGATAGAGGCGACGTATTCGTCGCGAGTCATAGCGTGTTTTGCTTTTTGCCGCCGAGGAGCGACTGAATCACGTCAATGATGGAAACCCAAACAGTCCCGATTCCTGGGATGGCTTTGAGGGAATCCAGAAGTTCATGCAGGATGATCGCTCCCGCTCCGGCGGAAATGTATGCAAGAGCACTCGCTAAGGTGAGATCTGTGCCCAGGGAAAAAACGCCGAAGAGTAGACCAAGAATTGGTGCGGCCCAGACTTTCGCATTTCCTAACTTGTCCCACGTCAACTCGCGGATTGCGCTGATTTTCAAAGTCGAAATCAGGATTGCGGAGATGCCAGCAATTTTTAGCACCCACGGAAGTCCGCCGAATTGTCTGATGAAGTTCAACGTTTGATTGAAGAACCCTTCGACCGTATCCGCCGGTTGAGGCAAAGTATCTTGCGCATACGCAAGTACCGTGAAGAGCATCATCGTCAAGCAAAGCGAAATATTTCTGAGCGTGGTTTTCATGGGTCCTCCTTGGACGGTTTAACGACTACCTTTGGCTGCACCGGTGGTCTTGACTCCGCCGGTGAGCAAAATGTTGTAAATGGAATCGATCTTGGAACTTTGATCGCGAATCATTTGCTCGATACGAGCAGTGTCCGTTTTTCGCTGAACAGACTCGCTCTGGAGCATTTCTTTCGTTGCGTAACGGTTCTCGACGGCGACGACGAAAGAAGTGATTTTGCTCGCGCCAGAAAAGAAAAACGAGGAAACGCCGGTGACGATCGCGATAAACATCTGAATCATCGCGAAGTGCAATGGCTTCAATTTTATAGTGTTTGAGTCTGCGCGTTCCCTGTTGGTCATCTATGGATAAATGCTAACGGTTGAAAAACGGACGCATAACGTTTCGTTTCCAACACGTTGGAAGTTCAACTACGGTTTCACCCAACCCATTTGGTATCCGGCGAACGCGGGAGGAATTTCTTTGCCCGCCATGAACGAAGCGATGGCGACGTGTTTCCCCTGATAAGGACTGTGACAGTCATCGACCACAATCATGCAACCGGACGGAAGTCGATCCCATACAGTCACCAATTCACGGAGATGATGCTGTGACGAGACCTGACCGCTGCTCCAATCAAAATCGAGCGAATCCAGGTATAGAAGGCCGACTTTTTCGACTATTTCGTCTGACAGATTTGAAAGTGCTTGAATGGAGTCGCCCACTAAAAACTCGACGCGGCTGACTTGAGATTGCGCGACTTCCACCGCTTGCGGATTTAGATCGATCGAGATGGCTTTCGTATTGGCGATTTCTCCGATGGCCCAATCCCAAATCAGCGTGCTTTGACCATCGCCTTGCCAGTTGCCGCGAGAACGCGCGGTTCCGGTCTCGATGATTTGGGTTAATCCCAGTTCAGCGGCAATTTCAAAATGCTCAAGCATGAGAAGAAATGTGCTTTTCCGGTAAGAAAGAGCGTTCGCCCAAGGCTGCTCTTCAAATTTTTCTTTGATATTCATTTTTCCTCCCGGATTTTTTTGTAGAACTGCGCGACATCAATTGGGTTAGGAAGTAATCGCTCCATCAGGCCGGCAGGAAGTTCCTCTGCTTTAACTTCGCTTTCTTGGACCGGCGAATGATCCATGTGGTTCCAGGCCCCATCGAGTCCGAAGTTTTTCGTTTTGTATCCAAACTGACCGCGGCGCCAATGGGTGATGTAATCAGGGTGCTTGCAACTTGCGACGAATCCGATAAAGGCATCACCGGCAGCAGCAATATGAATAGGCGCGGAGTCGTTCGAGAAGAGGAATTTGGAATTTTTCAGCAGGCCGATCAAATCTCTCATCGAGAGTTGATTTCGTAGATCGATTGAATTTTCTGCGCTCACGTCAACAAATCCGACGTTTCCACTGCCTACTTCAAAGCCTTCTTTTCCAATGAGTACCGTTTGAAATCCTTCTTTCTGAAAAGCGCGAATTTGTTCTTCCCAATAATCTTTGGGAAAGGTCTTTGACGGCCAGTGTTTTCCGGCGTGGATGACGATCGCTTTCTTCCCAAGTTCGAGAACACGCCCGACCGAAGGGTTTTCGATTGGGTAATCAGGCAGCTGAATCTCTTTGTCCGCGTTTGGAAGTTGGCATCGAAACATGCAGATCGACGGAAAATCCACGCAATGGGAAATCATGTGCGAAACGAATTCCCAAAGGAGATGACTTGGATCGACGATGGTCTGAAAGACCATGTAGTTGTCATGGATCGGTTGTACTTTGCGGGTGTCGAACACCTCTTTGAAGTTGAGATGCGTGAATAAATCTGGCTGCCGGCTTGCGAGAGAGATCTCGCACTGGGGAAAAGCTTTTAATGCGTAACGAATCGCGGGTTCGGCGCAAACTTGATCACCGAGGCCTCCCCATGTGTTGACTAGAAAATTTCGTTCGACCTTTCGATCGAAGGCTTCTTTGACGTTGAATGAAGGAACCATCCTCGCTGGGAGGACGACTCGTGGAGGTGATTTTGTTTCCATGCGAATTTGAGTTGATGTTCCAACACCGCATGATCTTCTTCACCGTTTCATTTCCAACGTGTTGGACAATTAACAGCTAAACTTCGTACTCGATTTCGACCCAATCCGCATACGGATGCGTGCCGAGCTGAATATCTCCGACGCGCGGAAAACCTGTTGTAACCAAAACGCCGTAAGAATTTCCGGGAACGACTTCGATTTCGGTCGTCTCCGTTTCAAGCCCTTCTTTGAAAAACAGGTTGTTGCGCACTGGAACCGGAGAGCTGATATTTGCTGGAAATCCAGCTTGATCACTGAACATCGTCATCCCCCAGGTCCAGAGTGAGCCATCAGTTGCTTTTGCGATCAGTCCCGCTGAATTATCGACGATCCAGTCCCATTTTTTTCCTCCGACAACTAAGGTTGGCGTTGATCGAAAGGTGAATGGATTGTCGTGAATCCCGATTCCAAGTGCCCCGTTTCCGTTTTCTCCCCAAGCCCACATATCGCCATTGTTTTCGATGACCCAGTGTCGTTGGGCATTATTGAACGAAATGAACTTAAATTTTTTGCCCGGCATGATGATTACCGGAGTCGAGGAACCTTCAGGTAGACCATTGCCGCATGAAGCCTGAAACCAATTTCCGTCCCAGCCCCAAGAATACAAGGTGCCATCATCGGTCAGCATTTTTCTCGCTTGTGACGAGCCAAAGCCAGTAAGAGGATCGCCTACCTGCGCGAGAGGAGCGATTTTTTTGATTTTACCGTATGCAGTGACTAAGTGTGGAATGCTATACGACTGATAATTCACCGTAATGAATGGAGTGGAGGAAGTTATCGTTCCCTCTGCATTCGCATCGAAAAACGGCGCGCCCACCCCCCAAACGTAAAGATCGTTTGTTTCTGAAAGACCCCATACCCCAGGTCCAGGAATAACTTCTTTAAACTTGATTCCACCCGAGAGTAGAACAGGTGAACTGATTGCGGAGATCGTAGAACCAATTCCGAGCTGTCCGGTGATTGCCCCACCGAAAAAATCAGAGTTACTTCCCCAGGCATACCAATTTCCGTTGATGTCCTGGCCGAAGCTTAAGTTGCCCGTAGTAATGGCTTTTCGCCATTTAAGTCCACCGAGAACAAGTGTTGGCGTGCTCACCATTGTGGGTGTGTTGAAACCTGCACCCAAAGCGCCGAAACCATTAAAGCCCCACATATAGAGGTCGCCGCTGAATGTAATTCCCCACGGGATACGAGCTTCCCGCCACCTTAACCCTCCGGAAACAAGAACTGGCGAACTAAATGCCGCAGTAGTCGTATTATTGCCGATTGATCCACCTTGATTCGATCCCCAAGTATAAAGCTCGCCATCGAGTGTGATGCCCGCAGGGTTTGCGATTCCGGCCGCTTGCCTACGCCACTTTTTTCCGCCGGACACAAGTTTGGGAACAGATTGGTCGGTAGTATCGTTTGTTCCCGTAAAACCGGCTGCGCCAAAAAATCCTCCATTCATACCCCAGCCATAGAGGTTGTTATCAAAATCGAGAAAGTGGACGAAGCCCGATCCGTTGGCGAAGTCCGACATATTGTCGTAACCCCAGAATTTGAGAAGGCTTTGCACGAAAACTTTCTTTGCGCGGATATTTTTAACTCCTGCGGGAACTGTTAGCGTGCCGTTATTCTTGAAAATCTTTTTTACCTTTGCCATCTCGGGTTCTCCTTATTCAAAAAAGTAGTTGGTATCGTCGCCGGCGACGGTCTTCTGACCGAAGGCTGCTTCGAGGATGAAGTCGGCCGCCACGCGCTCGAGTTGCTGGCTTCCTTGCCGCTGAATGGTGATGGGATTGACGTTCGCGTTTCCGGTATGATCCTTGATCCGCACACGAAAGCCTTTTCGGGGCGCCGGAAGAACAACGATCTTTGCGGCCGTCGATACGTCCACTAGCAACGTCATTCCATTGTGAGCTTCCGTGATTTGAAACGGCGTCGTGGAAACGACGATATTTGATTGCTGCCCTCCGCTCACGATGGTGCCGGCGGTGCCCTTGTTGATGCGATAGAGATTTCGGTCGGATCCAGTATTCGTGAACGTGGCGGAATTCGTTTGCTGAACGTCGAAGAGGTTGTCGAAACCCGAGATCGCGATATTCCCATCGATGGTGAGATCCCGCATGGCATTCTTATTTCCGCTGACCGTCAGCACGCCTTGAATGATCGACTTCGCACCCAGGCCCAAAAACACGATGCCGTGATTCGAGTTCATGGTGAGGTTCCCCACCACAGTCACATCGAGCACGCGCACAACACCGCCGCCGGCGGCCGCGGCCGTATCGTAGGCGTCTTGTGGATCATCGAAATCAGCGCCGCCCGTCGTGACCTGCGCAGCGGTTCCGAGAGTCGCGACCACTTTCTCCGGATTCTTGTCCGTCAGGTCTTCGAAATACTTCAGCCACTGGCTCAGGGAGTGAAGGATCCAGTTTTCTTGCTGCGCCGGGAGCGGCTCGTTCGGTGACCAACCTTGAGTCTTCTTCGAGCCCGACGGTTCGGAAATTTTGTCTGGATCGCCCGAAGGAACCCAATCAAGTCTTGCAACGGTAGGTTTTGGAATCGCCATAGTTCACTCTCCTCAGTAAATATCCGCGAGGAGGCCGCCGGCGCCCGGGTCGTTCACGTCCCCGAAGCCTGCGCCTCCGTTGAAAATAAAAGGGTTTGATTCGTCAAATTGGCCGAAGGAATCGAGCGACACGCCGGCCGGCAGGAATTTCTTAAGCTGCGCTCTGATTTTTGCGCGACTCGGTTCTGGAATTACAGTCGACGAGAAAATATCGACCGCCGCGGGGTACACTTCGAGATACCAGATGAACGCAGCGCCGATGAAGAACTTCGCGGCCGCGATGATTTCCTCTGGCGTGCCCTGGTTCAAGTTCATGATGATCTGGGCCTTCACCACCAGGCGAAAGTCTTCGTCGTTCTGTCCGATTTCTCTTTCGGCACCCACGATGCGGCCGATCTTGTCGAGCTGCACGCCGACCGCCGTATCGATCCAGCGCTCGATCTTCAGTTGCTCGAGCACGTCTTCGAGATCTTGAATAGGCTCGGTGATCGCTTCGATCACGCCCTCGACCTTGAGCTTTCCGCGGTACTGCTCGATCAGCCGATCTTTTGCTCTTGCTACGTGGTCGGAAGTATAAGTGGAGCTCATAGTACGTTCACCGTCGTATCGCCGTCCGCGAAGGAGGCGACCTCAAAGGGTTGAATGTCGATGTTGTCGTCGATGGCCGGATCACCCGGAGTATTCGAAACTGGTGAAGTATCGATGCGAACCCGCACGTCGAGGATTCCCGGAACAGAAGCAAGTTGGGCGACGAGCTGCGGATACACGATCACGTCTTTGCCGATGCCAAGCGAAGCTCCCCAGGCCAGAAGGAGTTCTTTCACTTTCAGCGCGCCGTTCACCGGGAAGGCTGCCACGTCGACGGTCAAATCGAGGCTCGTGAAAATTTCCACCTGCGTGGGCCTGCTGAACTGAATGGTGCGGGTTACCCCTTGCGAATCGACGACGCTTCGGCTGATTTGGCCGAAAGTGCGAATGCCGCCAGGCTTTGATTTCCAAATCACGTCAGCGATTGCGTCCTCGTCGCCGCCATCGATCACAGCTTCGTAGGATTTTCCGGGCCGGCCATCGATGTCGGTCACCAGCGTATCGTTTTCAAAAACGAACGCATCAGCGACGCCTTCCAAGTTTTTGATCTTCGAGCGAATCGCTTCGATCGTGGCGTTACCGCCAACGGCCAGGGTTTCTTCTCGGCGAGCTTTGAGCTGCACATCATTTTCTCGGTTTCGGCCGATGACGGTGGCTTCCACGTTGATCGTGCGATTCAGGCCAGAAACCGGCGTGTCGATCACGGTCAGAGTGCCGATCGGCGCATCGACGGGGCCAGCCTCTACGGCTTCGAGATCGACAAGGGCCTGCGCTTCTCCCACTTGCGTGATCGCTACGCTCGCGATGATCGCGACCGCGGCTTCGGTCAGCGTATTTGCTCCCACGCTGATGAGGCCCTGGCTTTGAAGGCCGTCGTCGCCATCAAATTCGATCGTGAAGCCTGCCGAAAAATCTCCAGTCACCACGACGCCGCTTAGGTGAGGAAGCCCATTCAACGCGCTTTGAACATCGGCGGCCGCGGCTCCGAACGGGATCGAAGCCGTTTCCTGCGTGCGGTGAACCAAAGTGAATGCGCCGGCATCAGGGACTCCCGAGAAGGAAATTTCCTGAATCGCGTTGAGCCCAGCGCCCAGTGTCGCGGAGTTGCGGGTTTTAAATTTTGCTTCTGGATTTCCGTTCACCGAAATCTGGGTGTTGACCGGAACGGTTGTTCCCGGATCCCCAAAGAGAAGCTGATTTCGCTGAACAGAAACGGCTGCCTGGAGGCGCCGGATGCCGTTGAAGGCCACGGCGTTGTCGAGGCTGGCACCCTCGGCATCGTCGGGATACTGGGAGTGATAAACGTCTTCAACGACTTCCCAGACTTCCGCTTCGCGCTCGGAGTAGATGCCAACGATCTGCCCGAACACCGATTCGGGCAGAAGATTGATCGAGTTTCCAAGGCGCTGCCGAAGAATATCTTCGATTTCGGGCTTGATGTCGGCGAGCCGTTTGATTTCAAGTCCTGTTGCTGAAAGTCCGAATGCCATCTGTCACCCCCCGAAGGTCTCCGTGAAAAAGTTGATTTCCCCGGAGTAGGACGTGTATTCGAATTCAACGCTCAGGCTTCGCGCGGTTTGATCGAAGTCCATCGTGAAGCTCAAGAGCTCGACGACTCCGGGAGTTGTTAAAATGACGTTCTTGAGAATGCCGTCGATCTGGTTGATGTTCGGGTTCTTGACCAAGATGTCCTGGAAGTAAGGCACGCCCACATCGAGATCGAGAAACCACTCGCCCAAGAACGTGCGCAGGCGCTGCTGCAAATGCTGTCTTACGGCGTCGTCGCTCGTTGTAAGCTGAAGATCGCCGTTCTTGATTTCAAGATCGCCATCGATGCCGAGTTTGAGATCGCTCATGTGGCCACCTTCACTTTCGTGCTACCGACGTCATTCACCGCGGGCGGCGGCGAAGGAGAAGGGCTCGTGACCGAAGGCCCAACCGGACTGTCGACGTAGGGATGCGTGTGCGAAGCGGCCCAGGTGCGCAGCGCTTCGATTTCCGTTTTCACCTTGGAAGCGATCGCTACGAATTCCGAAAGCGAATGATCGCCAAGAAGAAGAGAGCTGCCCTTGATGGAAACGCTGCCGTCGGCCTTGATGAAAATTTCTGCCGTGCCGTTTACGATCTCGATCGCCTCGGGCTCCGTAACCGTGAATGGATCCTTGCTCGGATAGAGGCACGGCTTCACGTAGGCGTCCGAGAGATGATGCTTCCGCGGATCCTCTGGATCGACGATGCCGCCCTTGGCGTTCCAGTTCTCGAGGCTCCGCTCGCTGAAACAGATTTCAACTGAGTCGCCTTCCTTCAGCGGAAGATGGATCCGCGCCTTGCCCGCGCGCGGGTGCGCAACCGGCACATTCGTTAGAAGCGGAAGCTCAACAATCTCTCCGCTCGGATATTTTCGTTTGATTGCGGGGCGCACGTCGGCGACCTGCTTTTGCGGGTCGTATTTCGCGATCACGCCAGGCATAGAGGTGTGCACTTGCACGAGCCGTTGCTCGATCGCGTTTTTCAGTACCTCTTCGAGTTGCGGGGTGAAGCTCGATTCACTCATGTGATTTCAATCCTCGTGAACCACGCGGTGTCCGCGGTGTCGCCTTCGTGGTAAACCTTCTCGACGCGAAACTGGCCATTGACGAATTTGCTTTTGATTTCGACGATGCGGCCCGGGTTGATCTCGGGCTGAAGAAGGCTCACGACCTCGAGGCCTTTATCCTTCTTGTTGGGGCTTCCGATCAGTCCGGTTTCCGCCGAGAGAAGAAAGGCAGCTTGCGAAGTGGATTTTCCTTTCGGAAGAATCTGAACGGCGCCGTTTTGGATCGACCATTCGAGATCGAGTTTGTCTGAGAGATAATTCATGTGGTCGCGCACGGGGCCGGAGAGAGAAAGGCCGCCGGGGAAAGTGCGCTGAGGAATATCTTTCTGCTCACCTTTGGCGAGCCCCATTGCGTTCGTGAGCGTCTGAAACACGTCGCGAACTGGCGTGCCTTGTTTGAAGCTCACATCCACGCGCGAATCTTGAAACGCCTTAAGCCCGTCGCCGACCTCAAAAGTCGTGACCGAATCCGGTCCACCCACACTCGAAATCACGCGCGAGGGATTTCCGCGGAAGATGAGCTTCGGCTCTTTGCCGTAGCCGGCGAAAAGCTCGATGATGTTTTTCGTATTCTCGGCAAGCCCGCGGGAAGTTCCCGTCAGGTTATAGATGCGAATCTCGGCTTTATTGACCGTGGATGAAGCATCCTTTTCGACCTTGAAGCCAATGCGGAAGCCAGGCGTGCCGGGATCGGCCGGATCCTGCGTGTAGATTCGGCTCGCGTAGCTCTGGCCTTTGGCGCCTTCGAGGCCGAAGTTGAGAACCGCAAAGCGGTCAAAAAGCTCCTGGCTATCCACCCGCGGCCTCCTCGTAGTAAAGGAGCACACGGTTTCCGAGATCGGCTTCCGTCGGCGGCTGATCCTGGTTTGAAGAATCGACCGCGAAGAAGCGCCCAGGTGGACCATCCACTGCGCGAAAACGCGCCGTCAGGTCCGAGCCCACAAGGATCGGGATGCCCGAGAGAATCGAATCGCCTTGCTGGTTCTTGATGTCCATTGCCCAACGCTCACGCCGGCGGTTGTAACGGAACGAGAGCCTGTAAGGCGTGCCCTCGAGCGTGATCTGGAATTCGTATGCAGGGATGTCGGAGCGAACTGGAATCTGAAGAATCAATTTCCACCCCCGAAGAAGTTTCCGATTTTTACGGCTAGGCTTGAGCGCACATTCGGCGCCGGCGTTGCCGACTGATTTCCGAGATCCGCTTTTGCGGGCGCCGTATGCTTCACCGACGGCTGAACTTTTTTGATGGCGACGGTTTTCGCGGTGACTTTCCTGACCTCTTTCAGCGTGGCTCGAAAGCGAAGCTGCTTTCCGGTCTTCTGATCGCGCGGGAATGAAAGCGACTGAATCGCCATGTTTTCGTACTGCGTGAGGCCGGTGACGACCGTAATGAGCTGGCGTTTCTTCCAGATCGCGGTCAGCATGTCGTGCGCGACTTTGGCGGGATCATCGGCTTCAGAAAAAAGAGCGGCGCCCGCGAAGGCTCCGCCGATCGCGCCCGCGGCCGAACCAAATCCTCCGAGCTGCGAGCCGAGAATCGAGCCCGCGGCAGATACAAGGCCCTGCGCCTGGGCACTCAAGTTGAGCGGCGTAGAGGAAATCACTCCCTCGATTTCGAGAGAGATATTTTTCGGCCGGATGTGGTCGGAAACGTCGGGGCCATCTTCCACCGCGTGCTCGGTGATGTCGGATTCGTAAGTCGGAACCTCCGTGATCGTCGCGTCGACGAGAAAAAGATCGGCCGCGAAGTCTTGGCTTCGGAATTTCGTTCTAACGGGTTCACCTGTGAGGAGCGATAGAAGTGCCATTAGTAAACTGGTGCTCCTTCCCCGAGGTATGAACTGTTCGCTTTGCGGATCAGCGCTTGGAAGCCATCGTCGATGGAGTTTTGAAGTTTCGGAGCGACGGTTGTCGGGTCTACGTTCGGGCCGACGTTGAAAGTCATGTTCGAATCCACGCGCACCGGCGCCTGGATGTTCGAGGTTCCAGTCGTGGGTGAACTCGTCGGGCTCATCCCGCCGAAGCCTAAGAGATCAAGCAGCGAGGCTTCGTTTCCTTTTTGAAGGCCGCCCGTGTAGGTATTGCCGAGATTTGAGAGAATATTCCCGAAGCCTTCTTTGGCCCCGGTCTTGCCGCGGATCATGTCGATCAGCGTGAGCAGGCTTCTAAAGCCCAGAATCAGGTAGCGAACCGGCGCGAGAATGGTCGCCAGGATGGCTTTGATCGCCACACCCCAGCCCCCAAGCCGAGAAGTGATGCCGTCGAACCAGGAAACAAGCCTTCCGAAGTAGCTTTCGCCACCTTGGAAGAACGTGATCACGTCATCGATCAGTAGGCCGATCGCGACCACGGCCGCGTCGATCGCAATTGGGATCGCGAGCGCTGCGAGGTTCATCGCGGTGAAGGCCGTCACCGCACTCCAGATCGCCATGACGACGGATCCGATTCCGTATAGGAGCTTTCCTCCAAGAAAGATCGCAGCGATCGTCCCGAGAGCCATCGCGACGTTTTGAAGTCCCCCGAAGGTATCGAGAAAACCACCTACGGATTCCACGAGGGCGAGCATCGCTTTCCAGACGATCTGAACGAACCTTGCCATCCCGTCGAAAACGAAGCGGATTTTCTCCGCGAGCCGAACGCGGTTTTCCGAAATGAAAGCGTTGAACTGTTCAGCGAGGGGCTTGATCACTTTGATCAGGCCGATGCCGAGAATGTTTCTTAGGCCCCGAAGGGCGAAGATGCTTTCCTGAACGGTGTCGTTGAACTCGGCCGACATTTTGACTTCGGTTTCACTCAGGACGAGGCCGTAGCGATCTGCAAGGCTTGCGGCTTTCGCGAGCTCCGCGGAGCCCTTCGAGAGAAACGGAATCATGTCTTTGCCGGAACGACCGAAAAGATCCATAGCAAGCGCTGTTTTCTCGAGACCATCTGGCATGGAAGCAAATCGATCGGAGATCGCAGTGAGGGCTTGCGTAGTCGTCGGGATTCTACCGCCCATCGCTCTTACATCGATTCCGGCTTTTCGGAGGCCTTTGGATGCATCCGCAGAACCATCTCGTGCGGCGACGAGTTGCTTAGCAAGAACTCCTAGGCTTTGCTGAAGGGCTTCGTTTGAGATGTTCGCGAATTCAGCGGCGACCTGGAGGCGCTGAAGGGTCTCGACGTTCATGCCGAGCTTCATCGCGGTCTTTCCGGCTTCATCCCCGGCGTTGGCAGTGAACTTCGCAAAGCCAAAAAGAGTGGCCGATGCGGCAGTCACCGAAAGGCCGATCGTAGTGAGCGTGCCTTTCAGGCCGTCGAGTTTTTCTTCGACTTTTTTCAGCTTGGTATCATCAAATTCTAGTCCCAGCTTTGCGTAGAGTTCTCTGACAATCATTTATCGCCCCTTGGCAGCTCTTTCCTCCGCCTTTCGTTTCGCTTCTTGGTCGAGATCAAGAGCTTCGTTAGCGTCCAAGAGATCGAGGATCGACCAGTGCACCTCAATCTCCCGGAGGGTCGCCATCCCTGAGATGATCACCCTCCAGACCGGCCAGTTCAGGTGCTCTGGGCACCGGAGGCCTCCACTTTGCTCGCGAGGTTTTGAAGCCCTTGAAGCCCCGCGAGATCTCCTAAAAAATCGCTGTACTGAAACGCCACCGTTCGGCCAACGAGCTTGAACATGTGGCCGATGCGCCCTTGAAAATGGACGTCGAAATATTCGCCGCCGACCGCGCGGAGTTTTCCGCTCTTGGCGTCGATCACTTGCACCGAATCCAAAATGTCTTTGATAAGGGTTTCGACTTCGTTCTCGTCTATTCGGGAACTGAGAGCGCTGACGGCCTGGGCGAGCACGGCGTTTGCGGCCGCATCGTCGTTTTCTTTGAGCGCTTTTCCAGCGCCGAGAAACTTTGCAACCGGCTCACCGGCGAATTTCACCAGCCGCGCGAAAATTTTTGTTCCGCGCGTGGCCGAGAAGTGCTTCACCTTGTAGGTTTCGCCGTCGATCTCGAACTGTTCTTCGAAACGCATTAGTTACCTCCCAGGAAGAGCTGGAGGTTGTCGGTTTCAAAGGTCCATTCAACTTCGCGAACCTCGTTGTCGAAGCCCAAGATCGGGAGCTTCTTCACGTAAGCCTGCTCGCACGCGATGAGCGCGCGGCCGCTGAGGTCTTTGATCAGCACCGGCACGAGCCCGCCATTGTTGAGCTCATCCGCCGCCGCGAATCCGGAAAGGATGTCGTTCGAGTCGCTGCTCGAAAGCAGCGTGAATTTCACGGTGCCGGATTTGTTGTTCGACTTCGAGCGCGTGCCTTCGCCGTCGATACCGACGGTCATTGTGTAGGCGTCTTCGGTGCGCTCGGATTCGATGAATGTTCCAGGAGCGAATCCCGCGAGCGGTCTTCCTCCCACTGTGGCCACAACTTGGCTTGGATCGTATGTTTTCACTTAAAGTTCCTCCTCTGGTTAAACCGACACGAAGCCCTTGACCGTGACCTCGCCGATGGCGCCGGCCAGGCGGAATTCAAATTCAATGTCGGGAAAGATGCGGTCTTGACGAAGCTGCGGATCAACGTCGGCAACTTTTTGCGAGGTGACGACGTAGCCGTCCTCGCGCGAGATGCCGCCAACACGAATGCCTTCTTCGATTTTGGCTCTGACGATCGCCTCAAGTGAGGTGACGCCGCCGTCGGTGTAAGACACTTTTTCAACGCTCACGAGGAGCGCGTAAATGCCTTCCTGAACGCGCGCCGTGAACCAATCGAGGAACCGGGTCACATCGATCCACTGGCCGCTGGCCATCTTTCCTTTTTGGACAATTCCGACCCCGCCCACCGTGGTGTAGTGGTTCACGTTCTTGCCGTTGAGGTTCGCTTGTTCGGTTGCGCTCAAGAGATCCGGAGAGATCCCGGAGAGGCTTGCGTAGCGCCACTGCTCAGAGCCCGGGTCGGTTGGAAGTTTCCGTCCGGCCCATGCAGCCTCGGGACCATTTGGTTCATCTCCGCTCCAGATGAGGGCCGTGCGATTGAAGGTTTTCTGTTTGAGCTGGCTTCCAAGGTCAGTCGTGCTTGCGGTTTTGATCGAAGGTTCATCACTTGCGGCGATGAAGATCTTGCGAAGCGCTTCGATGAAAGCCGCGGCCAAAATAATTTCGTAACTTTGGCGCGAGGTGAGAATCAGGCAATACCAATCGTCGTTGACGGCTTGGATCGCTTGGATGTCTTCAACGACCCCGTGGTTGGGCGTCGTGTGCGCGATCGCGATGTTGCTGGAGGCGCCAACCGAATTCGCCTCACCACCATTGTCGGCTGTGAGGATCAGCGTGCTGGTTCCTGAAGCCGTCATCTTGCAGTCGGTGTCCGCATTGATGAGGGCCAATAGGCCCGCAACGATTTCGGAGGCAGTGGCGTCTTCATCCGAGGTGAATTCGTAATCAACGCCGTTGATCGTCACTCGAAAAACGGCTTCGTTCGCAGGAGTTGGCGTGAGCGTTTCGACTTGAGCGACTGCTTCAGCTCGTTTGCCAATAAGAATCTGCCGCGGCTTTTTTTCCTGCGAGAAAAGGCGCTGCGCCCACTTGTATTCTTCATCCGTCGTCTCGAAATCTTCGGCGACGCCCGGAAGGCTCGTGTAGGTTCTAACCAGCTCCCCACCGAAGTCCGTATTCGGACCCAGAACGAGAGGTGTTCCGAAACCCGCGCGTGTGACGGACTTGCTCCCCAGGGTGATCTGGACATCGACAATTTGATCTAGGCTCATAGTATTTTCCTCCTTGTAAGCGTCAGCCGATTCCCGTCTGTTCTCCGCTTTCGGTGTTCTTGATTCCGGTTTGCTCAATGAATCCGACGTCATCCGTGGTCGCCATTACGCAACCGAAGGCGATGTCGAACTGAACTCTGTTTTCAAATTTTGTTTCGAGTGGAACGCTCAGATTTTGCGGAGAAGTGTTAGTCAGGATGGCAATCGAGTCTGCGGCAAGTGCTTCAAGCGCAGAAAGTTTGGACATTCCATTCGTGATTAGCGCCGAAATGTCTTCGGCGTTCGCTCCGAAAACGTTCACCGAGACGGTAAAGGCCCTTTGCCCCTCGATGGAGTAAATTCCAGGTGCAGTTTGTCTCATGTCGTCGTCACCGTAAGTTTTCGGTCCGGTGATTATCTTCAATCCAACGTAAGGAAGCTTGGGCCGAGGCGCACTTTGCTCCATCCAAACGACTTGCATGTTCGGGACGAGCGAAATCACCTGAGAAGAAATGAATTTCCAGACGGCGGTTTTGAATTGCATGACCGAGATGGCACTCATGGTGAGTCCTCCTGGTCGTTGATGCGTTGAAGTATGGATTTGAAATATGAAATGTCTGTGTTTCGCCAACGTTCGACAGAGCGAACGACGAACTCCACTCCGTCGACTAAAACGATGTCCGCCTGGCGAATGCCGTTCTCGCTTGCAGGGAATAGTTCAATTTCGGTGAAAAAATTGAAGGATTCGCGGTTGCGTTCATTTTCCGGCAAGAGAAGAGATTCCTTTGCCGAAAGGGGCTGGAGCGAACCAATAACCTGAATGGTTTCGACTGCGGAGGGCTGGTAGATGCCGTCTATGTATGCGCCATCGGCAATCGGTCTTTTCACTGGGTAAATGCCAGTCACGAAGGATTCGATCATTCGTCATCCCTCCCGCTAAGTACGACTTGGTGTCTGACCGAATTCAGCATTTGCGCTGTATCGACCAGCGGCGTGTCTCCCGACTTTCCGTCGCGTGTCTTGGCTTCAATCGTTTTTGGATTGAGCGGAGGCGGAATACGATCGACGGTGATCGCATTTTTGATAATTTTGACACCCAGAAGCCCAAGAATGCCTAACGCCTGATCGAGGGTGATTTTTTGGAAAATCAATTTCGATGAAAGATTTGAAATACCTTCTCGGATTTCACCGATATGCGCATCTAAAGGTCCTCGAATGAAACTTCGCTCGGGGATGTTTCTCGATTCACTTCCGAACTCGTGGATCAATCCGATAGTCGCAACGGAAATTGATTCGCTACTGTCGGAATGGATGGCTTCCGCGTTAGGGCCAACCAGTCCGACTTTGACGTAAGGTGCGCTCTTCATCGCCGTTAAGTCTTTAACGATCTTGTTCCAGCCCCTGTCTTTATCGATGACTTTTACTTTCGCCATCACGTCACCATTGGGGTGGTTGGAATGAGGCGACGAAGGCGCAAGTACTCCAATCCGTAAGAAGTGGTTGCAAGGAGGGCGTCGGCGGAAGAGTTTGAACCGACATCGACGGTTCCATAACTTCGAGAGAGTTCGCCGACGCGCTCCTGTGTGATAGGTCCAGCGGTCGAAGTCCCTCCTTGGACTCCGCCGCCGGGTCCGGACTTCTTTAAAAGATGAGCGGTAAGGTATGCGAGCCCAGCATCGTAGGCCGTTCCCCATACATTTGAGTTCAGCGAATTCTGGGCAATCCCAATGAATGCCGAAATTCTCGACGGATTGACCGCCGAGAATTCCGGAAAAAGCATTTGGATGTAAGCCGCATCAACCGCCATGCTCGCCTTTAACCTTCCTGAGCCTTCGCGGTTCCGACTTGTTCCATCTTCAGAATTTGCGCTTCAATGGCGCGCTTCACTTTGAAACGAGTTTCGCTGGTCAGCCACGCTTGCAGGATTTCGACTTTGAAAGTGCCTTCGACGAGCGAAAGCGCTTTCTTTTCATTGAAGCTGGTTAGCGGCTCCATTGCAGATAGATCTTCCGGCGGAGCATTGGGGTTGATGCCCTCGCGATTGTCGCCGAAGGCCTTCGCCGTCATTTTCTGGCGTTCGCCTTCCGATAATTCATCTTCGCCCGCGGACTTTACGCGAACGTCGGGCTCGGCGAGGCTCATCACGCCGGTTTTCAAGAAATGCTGGATCTCATGATCCTTTTTGGCGATTTCCCAAAGTTTCGGGTCAACGTGGTTAGCGCCCGGAATCAGTTTGATGCCATAGGCGAAATGCACATTCGGTCGGTTATAAACTACGATCATTTTTCCTCCAAAGTTGGTTTCAAATCGCGGAGGAGTGCCGACCTTCTAAATCATTTCAGCCTTCGCTCCGTGAAGCCCCTTACGGGGCCGGTTGATTAAATTCCGTCCCCGTAACAAACACTCAGCGGGTAATAGATGATGACGCCTCCGAAGCTTTCGATGCAGTCGATGATGTATTCGAGATTTCTCTTCTCGACATCGAGCTGCTCAAAGTCCGAAGGAACTTCGAGCGTGAGCGCATCGGGATCGCGTCGATACGCAAGCAAGCGATCCGTTCCGCCGCTGCCTGCGCCGGTGAGTTCATTCACCCAATCCACGTTCTTGATGAACGGATTGTTTTGCAGGAAGTATTTGAGGATCGTCGTGTCGGAGTTATCCGAACGCGGCGTGCTTGCGATGTAGGTGTACTTGTCCACAGGGAGGAGCAGCGTGTCCGGCGTTTCAACGCCCTTCGTGTTTGAAACGATGGTGTTCGATACCAAGTTCAAATCACGAATGATTTGGGCCGGAGTTTTTGCCGACCAAAGCTTCGAGGCACCTGTTCCGTCAGCCGGAATCGTCACTGAGCTGATGTTCGGATTGCTCAAGAAGCCCGGAAGGCCCGTGGTCGTGTCGCCGCTGAACGCATACCTGTTTTCAGCCTGGGCGATCGCGCGACGGGCGGCATTTGCTCGGCGTTGGTCGATCTTCTTGTTCGCCATCTTCGATGAACGAATTTCTTTGATCGTATAACCGTAGGCCGCCCCCAGCTCTTTCACCGGCGAAGTGAATTTCTTGCCTTTAATGTCCACGCGAGGAAGATCGTCGGCGTAGTTGGCGATGATTTTCGCCATGCCGGCCTGGTCGTACTGGTAGTAAGTGATCTCGGTCGCGCCGGGATCAGCTTCAGGGTTCAACGGGAAAAGTCTGCGAGCCTTCAGCTCCGCATATTTGACGTCAAACGTCTTTGATTTGATGTACTCAAGCTCACGCTGGAAAAAGACGCTTTCGTCTGCATCCAAGTGAGGAAGTTGTTCATAGGCTTTATTCATGGCTCATTCTTCCTTTCTTAAAAGTCCGCTTCCAAAAGCGCGAAATTGTTTGCAAGAGCGGTCGTCAAATAACGAGCGCCGCCGACGACGGCCGTTGCGTCGGAGACGGAATTTCCGCCAAAACTTCCCGGGCCGTTTCCGCCAGCCGCGTAGCGGACGTAAACATCCGAATCGGGAGTGACGTTGGTTTCGACTTTCACCCACGCTCTGCCTTTGCGCAGAGTTGGAACGACGGATTTGGCTGGATACTGAGGGTTAGCGACCGCAGGATTGATCTCGACGGTTTGCGATGCGATCGAGAGACCAAGAACTTTCTGAGGGTCCGTGACGTCGGCCTCTACCGCGGGAAGCTTTCCGGTAAGATCGTTCGTATCTCGAACGACGAGCTTTCCGAATGGCATTGCCGCCGCACAAGGAACGCTTAATTTGTCCGTAATGCCCGAATCGGCAAGCTGACCTTCAAACGCCGCCGCCGGTTGATATTCTGAATAATTTGTTTGGCTCATAATTTTCTCCTTTACTCTTTCGTGCTCGACAGCGGTTTCTGCCATTCCTTCTCGTCCGCCTCGCGGGCCTTCCTGCGAGCGGAGGAGGAATTCGGTTCTGCTTCGTCTTTTCTAATGTCGTGAACGGTGATGGCTTTTCCGAAATTCGTGTTGAAGTCGGTGCGTGCGCGAACTTTCTCCGCGACCGAATCAAATCTCGTGTCGATGTAGACGTCGGATTTTCCTTCGAGCTGGGCAGTCGGACTGTCCATCAAGATCACGGCGCGCTTGATTTCGACATCGGCCATCGAATCGAGCTTTTCGGTTTGCTCTTTCGGAAGGATGTGATTCGCGATTTTCTCAAGCCCCATTCGGGCCTTAGCGAGATCGCGAATTTTCTTTTCATCTGGAGCCGCGTCGTTTCGCTTCTTTAGCTCATCGCTGGCAGCGTCGAGTTTTGCCTGGGTTGCCTCGTTGTTTTTCACGAGTTCGGCTTTCTCGTTCTGAAGTGACGTCACCGCGTCCTTGGCCTTCGAAAGTTCGTCTTCCGAAACTTTCGTTTTGTTGAGTTCGGCAATGAGCGCAGCCTTCAGCTCAGGGCTGCATTGAAACTCCTTGCCGTTTAACGTGATCGTTTCCATTTGTGTTTCCTCCTCTTGTTCGTCATCGTCTTCGTCCGAATCCTGGCCAGAGAGAGCTATTTCGACCTCCAGCTCCATGACCGCATCTTCCGCGTCGAGACGGATTCGGACATCACTGCCAGCGCGACCTTTTTCGACGATGGCGATGTGGTTGTAGCGGATGTTCTTTTGAATGAAGTCGTAAGGCTGACCATCGAATACGCCTGGTTCGGCGACAGAATCGGCGTAGTACCCGCACGAAACTTCTCGCAGACCATTTTTTTCAACGGCGTCGATCGCGCTTTCATCGGCGACAACGAGTGGGATCGAGATTTTGTCTCCATCTTGTCGCGCTTGTTCGATCGCGTAGCCAACCTGATATTTTTTTACGTTCTTTGGCGAGAGCATCTGAGGGGGATGCTTGAGAGTGACCGGAGCGCCGGCGAGAGAATCCATCGATTCTTTGCTGAACACTTCGCTGGCGGGACGGAACTCGCGGATCGTTTTTCCTTCTCCGGTTTTGTAAGTGAAAACGCCCGTGCGCGTGACGTACGCAGGAACTCGCAAGAAACCTTGCGGAGTTTTTTCTGCCGTCTTCGCTTCGCCGCGATCAAATCGCAAAACTTGTTTAGTCATCTTCCCTCGATGAATTTAGTGTTCACCGGGAAGAATGCGATTTCACCGTATGGTTTCCGACACGTTGGAAAGTTAGATACGTTGGAGATTTAGACAGTAATTAAGCGATGAGATCTTCGAGCACTGGCTCTGGATAGCAACGGCACTGAAAATCCTGGCCAGGATGACCCGTATCGGCCGGTGGACTGTTCCAGAAAAACGTTTCGCCAGCATGATGCGCATGAGTCGATCGAACTCTGTCATCGCCCGCGGTTCTCCAAATATATTTTGTGACGCCCAGATCTGTTTGCGCCATCTCAGTAAGTTGGCCGTTCAATTTTCCGACTTGATCTCGCGCGATCAGTTCGGCGTTTGCGTGCATTTTATCGAAACGTTCGTCGATCATTTCTTCAATGTCTTCGACACGAGTGCCACGCGTAATTGCCGATAGCACGCTGGACTGAAGGGAGGAAAAATGCCGTTCTGGCAGTGTCTTGATGAGCTGAACATTTTCTCTTGCCTTGATCCTCAAGAAGTCTGTGTAGGAAGGAGGCATCGCGATCCTTCCAGCAAGATCCCCATAAACCTGTTCCGCATGAGACTGTGTGTTTGCTCGAATCACGGTCTCGATCGCAAGCCCCATTGACAGCGCGATATTATAAAGTTCCAGTTCACTGAACTCCCGGTTTAGCAGTTCTTTCACTCTTGCAAATGCTTGCGCGAAATCGTCGAGGCTGTCGTCGTTCCTCGCTCTCGTCGGCAAAACTAGGTGTGCTTCTCGAATGAGGTTGGAAATAATCGGCATCACAATTTGAAAGGAAAGCTCTTTGGCGTGTGAAACGTAGCGATTGAGCGCCTTCATATAATCGCGTTCGGCGGTGTGCGGAAAACGTGGTTTAAGGGGCTTTAAAGGGCGACGCTTCTGGGGTCGGGTTTTTCTGCGTTCCTGGATTTGGTGTAGGTTGGCAGCGCCGACTTTCACAGCGTCGGCCCGCCATTCATAACGTTGCTTCTGATGGATTCCGAGAGCCTAGGCGCCGTGTCCGGCGAGTTTTCGCTTGAGTTATTTTCCGGAGCGGATTCAGTCGTCACCATCCTTGGATCGCGCATAGCAGAGTCGATCTGGGTTTCCATGGAGTATTGCTTGCCTCCAAATCTGGAAACGGCGACTTCAGATGGATCAACGACATTACGATCGAGATAAATCGCATCCGATTGCGCGACTTTCAAACGCGTATCCGCTTCTTCGCTGTCGTCTAGTTGCCAAAGCGACTTAAATTCGATGTCGAGAGTCTTGTTCGCGTTAGGAACGAGCCGTCGGATAATGTTCAGAAGCTTCGGTTTCAGGTAGTTTCTTTGTTGAGCGGCCACGTAGTCATACCAAGCAGTCGTGGTCGAATTGCCGGTGGCGTTTGATCCATCGGGGCTTTCACCGAGGAGCCTGGTGTGCGGCATGTTCGATCCAGCGACAAGTCGATTTGATGCAGCCCTTAAAAGCTCCGGCAGTCCGGTTACGTTTCTGGACTTTTCCTCATAAGTTTCTGATTCATCGATAATTAACGATCGGATGACGGATTTTGAGTAGTTTGCTAGTTCAACACGTTCTTGAATCTGCTTTTCTTTTCCTGCCGCAACAAGCTCGGCCAAGTTTCTCATCTTGAACACGCCAACGTTGAAGTCTTGCATGATCGCGGCGGCCGAGTCATGACTGGTGTTGTAGTTCCGAATCGAATTATAAAGTCGTGTTAGAACAGAGTCGTGCCAGTATTCGTTTTGGATGAAGAGTCTTCGCGGGAGACGAGTTCCATCAAAGCGCTCTAAGCGGGAAGCGTGAATTACGAGATTGTTGAGTTCTGATTGCCCCGCTTCAACGATTTGAAGTCTATATTGAGTGGGCATCCTAAATGTTTTTGATGCTGGATTTGTATCGATTGAAATCGTTTCCGCCCGGAGCTCATAACGGTTAAGAACAGCAAGAGCGATGACCTCTTCATTGGACTGCATCGGCTCGTCCATTTTCGCTGTGCCTTTGGTCAGGTATAAAATTGCTGCCCCACCTTTATGGCGTGCGGTTTCCCAAGCCTCGTGAATCTTTTCGCGTAGACAAGATTCGGCCGCCTTTTCAGTTACAGCTTTTTTCTGCTCATCGGAAACGCCGGTGTATTCCCACTCTTCACGAAGTGCATCTTCAACTAAATCGCAAACGATCTTTCGGGCCGTATCGTCAGCCGCATATAAATGATCGAAGAACTCTTCCTCGTAGCGATACCATTGAACGAATGAAGCTAAACGCTTGTCTTTTCCCCGGACACCAAGGCCCGTTATCAGGTTGAGCCACCCGTCGAGACGAGCGACAAAATTTTTCTTCTCCATTTTTGCATTAGAACACCAACCCGAGATGAGTTCACCGTTGGGTATCCAACACTGGATGTCTGAATTTCTAACGGGCTAAGCAACTGGTCAGGAAAGCGAGAAGAGGTAGAAAACGAATACGAGAACGGACGAAGCGCTTGCAACAAGAACAGATCCGGCTAAACAGTCCTTTGCAAAACCGATCGCCTTATTATGCTCTGGATGCAATTCATCGAGCACCGCTTCAAAGGCTGAGTTTACTAATTCGAGAGAAATAACAAGAGTGGCCATAGCAGCGAATATCGCGCACCAAATCGCTGATGGGCGGAACAGGATGCAAAAAAACATCAAGCCTGCCGAAGTCAAAACCTGAAAACGAAGACTTGCCTCACTTTTAAAAGCAGCCAAGATACCGTTGATTGCGAATCTTAAACGATGTCGAAGACGGGAATTCTTTTGGTTCATGCGCCAACCTCGTTAAAGTGATTCATAATGAATTCCACCAATGAGGCCCAGGCGATTCCGATCAAGATTCCAGCCAAAACGTCACTGAAGAAATGAACACCCAAATATACCCGTGTTCCTCCGATGGTCGTGATCAAACTAAGAAACAACGTCCACAGTGCGACCCGCGCGCGCGCGTCCTTCAGAGGCTTGCAAACGAGAATGGCGATCGTGAAATATACCGCGGCGGCGGCCAATGAATGTCCACTTGGATACGAGTAGCCTTGCACGTCCACCAACCTCAGGGCATTTTCCGGCCGTGATCTTTCAAAATAGAATTTCAAAAGCCAAGTGAGAATACCTGCGCCGACCGAAGAAAGAATGAAATGAACGGCAGTTATCGATCTTTTGGTAAGGAGAAAAAGTGTGCAGATGAAAATCGACAAGACAGTTAAGACGATCCCGGAACCTAGAGCGGTAAGGTCAATTGCGAATGCGTTTAGTTGAGGGGTTCGATTTTTCACCAAGAATGAAAGGGTGATTTGATCGACGGTTCCGATGAGTTCAGCCTCGCCGGAAAGCGCCTCTTGCACTTCCGAAGTCAAGACGATGAATCCACCCAGGAGGAGGCAAACGACGAACACGCCGAACCATTTACTTTTCCTGAATCTCGATACGGACTTGAAGAAGACGCCAATTTTAGAATCATTCATCGAAACACTCTTTTCAGGTTGCCATCAGTATCACGCCGCCGGCGATGAGCGCTGTTCCGATGCCGACTTTCCAAGTGAGTGGTTCGCTAAGAAATAAAACGGCGAAGATTACGACAAGAACGACGCTCAATTTATCGATGGGTGCCACGCGCGAAGCTGGTCCAAGCTGAAGGGCTCTATAGTAGCAAATCCAAGAAAGCCCGGTTGTTAAGCCGGATAGAATGAGGAAGAGAACACTTTTAGCAGGTAGATTTGCAGGACGTATCCACTCTTGGCGAAGCGAGATCAAAATTGCAGTCGCGACTAAAACGACGACCGTCCTGATGAACGTAGCCAAATTTGAATTAAGCTCGGAAACTCCAACTTTTCCGAAAATTGCGGTTAACGCCGCGAAAAATGCTGATCCAATTGCGAATATCTGCCAATCCATATCACTCCTTTTCAATACTTTATCGTCAGTCCAGCTATTGCTCCTCCATCGGTGGGTGAAGCGAACCATCTTACAGATTGATTCGACGAAGTTTGGCTGCTTCTGCTGTTTTCGGCCAAACAAACGCCAATCCCGTATGCCGCGCCAATTGCAGCTCCCGCCGTGACATCGTGTAGATAGTGCCTATTATCGTTGACCCTGCTGAATCCTACAAACGTTGCCAGCGAGTAAGCTGCGATGCCCCAGCCCAGTGAATGCCTGCATCCAATGTATGAGGCGAATGAAAAAGCCGCGGTCGTATGGCCGGAAGGAAATGAATCTCGGTTGCTCGAATCAGGGCGCGGCTCACGCACTGTGTACTTGAGGGCGCCAGTTACTGCTATCGAGTAAAGGCTGGCTTGAAACATCCCACTTGCATTTCTCTTTGCAGAAGAATCTGATTCGATGAGGCCATACCCGAGCATTCCGACCGCGTAGAGCGCATTCGGATACATTCGCCCCCCAAGGTCACCGATCTTCGAGAATGGGCCGAGCGGTTTATGTTCAACGGCTTCTTCCTGTGCCGGATCAACAATCTGATCCTCAAATATCAGCAAAAGAGCCGTAACGCCTGCTCCTATTAAGAGTGGGTATTTTGCGTCCGTCGTCACCGGACTTTTAAAATTTTCCCAAGCGTCTTTAGGCCAACCCAATTGCGTTTCATCTGCATTTTCTTGGGCGAAAGAAACGCTCACTGGAAAAACCGATGAGCTGATTAACAAGGAAACAAGTAGTGATCTAAATAAACTCATCGTTAGCCGCGCTCAAAGGTATCACTGCCAGATATTCGGAATTGGAACGGCCTTCGCGTCTTCTTTACCCAAATTTCCGAGAGACCAATTTTCCTCGATGAGTTTAAGCAGGCTGTAGAGCGTAACTTCCGTCGGATAAACTCCCGCTCGAATAGAGGGACCCACGATACTGGTGTAAATTTGATTTCTCGAACCTGATCCGTTTTCATCAAAAGTCGAGATCAGAACCGTGTCTTTCATGAAATTCACGTCACCGACGTACTTAGAAAATTTCTTCGCATACCATTTGTCGGCGTAGGCAACTCCCGTATCGTGTCCGCTATTCCGATTATCCGGAACGTAAAAAACATACTCAGGAAGACGTCCGTTGGCGGCATCCACGTCAAATTCATCGGCGTTTACGATGTTTGCACAGCGGGATGGAATGGTCTGAATATTCAGATAGCTGATGAAAGGATTGTGCTTGCGCGCATAACCGGACTTCGATGCGCCAGTGAAACAATTTCCGGGAAACTTCTCGGCGTAAACTTTCCAAGTGATCCCTTTCGCGTCGAGCAGATCAGCAATGTTCGGTGCGTTCAAGTTTACGACGCCGTTGGTGGATACCCCGTTTAGCGATCCCGACGTCAAGGCGATGTAATTTGGTTGCGAAGGATGCGTGAGTGCGAGAAAGTTTGTGAAGTGAGCACCTTCGTCTGCGAGACTTTTGAAAAACGGTTGTTTGATTGCCGCCGAATAGTTCGTATTTTCAAAAACAACGAAGATCGCCCGGTCAAAATACCTACCACTCTGAGCGGCCAAAACATTCGAGCTAAGCGCAATTGCGAATGCGCAAACCACTGATTTTAGAAACATATTTACCCCCTTTTTTTGGAACCAATTTCACCATTAGACCTTGGCGGAGTCCATGAGCGAGATGATTACAAAAATGTAATTGATCTACCGCTTACTGCGTTTAACGAAACGAAACCGAAGACCTTCTGAAGTTTCGTTGTCGCGTTGATCCCAGGGGTTGAATCTCCCGATTGCTTCCCTCGTAGTATCCCTCGAAGTGCTCGACCTGCTCGTGCTCCATATATACGGGCGATAGAGCCACGGCATGGGTTATCCCTTCTTCGCATCCGGGAGTGGTAAGCGAGCCATCATAGATGACAAAGTCGGCAGTTTTTGGAAGTAATCCCAATAAATCGAATTCGACACCCATCGCCAAAGTCTTTTCGTTGTGAGCATGGGTATCCACTTCAAGTTCGTTTGCTTGCGCGGCTTCGTGCCAATCGCTTATTTCTACTTTTGATTCTCCATACCCTTCACGGTAGGGAGGCAAATGCTTCCAAATTTTTGCGACCTCAGAATTGTGCGAGCCGTCCAATATCATCACGCCAATGACGAACGCTTTTGGCAAATCGCCCTTCACAGGGTTCATGAAAACGAAATGCGCCTCCATTTCGTACTGCTTTCCATCGATAAGGTGCTCTGAGGGCTTGTGAAAGTGGAATTGGCGAAGCTCGAACTCCTTTCCTTCAAAATGCACTTTACCGCCTGGGGCCTCATGAGAATAACGAACCTGAAATGTATGGCCGACGTCCAAAACTTCGGCTTTTGATTTCATCAAATTGATCTGAACGGGTGAAACTCGTTCGTCAGCCAATCGAGTAGTCGTAATAGAAATCGGCGATTGCAGGTGAAGTTTGCCGGGTTGGCAATTTTCAACCCACTCCGTTTGGTGTGCGTGCATTGAATAAGGAGGTCTCCTTGATATGCCTTCAGGATCGCCGTGCTGGATTGAGCGATACAGCAAAGTTATCACGCCGATCAAAAGAACGAGTATCAGTGCTTCTTTCCATCCGAACCATCTCATATAGCTTCTTCTCCATTGGGCTTTTTCGACTTCGCGTAGTGCAGGCTCAGAACGGGCATCACAAATAGATTGAGCAGCGTTGAAGTGAAAAGACCTCCGACGATGATCATCGCCATTGGATGCTCGATTTCGTGACCAGGTATGTTCCCGCCGATGATGATGGGAAACAGTGCGAGGGCCGTAGCGGAGGCGGTCATCAGGATCGGCACCAAGCGCTCCTGCGATCCTTTGATAATCATTTCTTCGCTGAACTTCTCGCCTTCGACTTCTTCCATATGACGGTAATGGCTAATGAGCATGACCCCGTTTCGAGCTGCGATCCCCAAGACGGTGACGAAGCCCACCAGTGAACCCAATGAGAGCACTCCGCCGGACACGAAGGCGGCCGCCACACCGCCGACGAGAGCGAATGGAAGGCTGATGAAAACTAGGAGCGTGAGCCGCGCGGACTTAAAGTCCGTGAAAAGAACGATCAGAATTCCAACGAGTGAAAGAATTGAAAGTAGGATAAGGCGTTGCTGGCTGGCTTGGCGGACAGCGTATTCGCCCATCAGCTCAGCGTGATAACCTTGGCCGAGATCGAGCGTTTTAAGCTTCGCTTCGATATCCTTTGCCACGCTTCCCAAGTCCCTTCCGTGAGCATTGCAAGAGATGTCGATCTTCCTACTGGAATTCTCATGCTGGATGATGTTCGGTGTCCCAGCGATCTTCAGCGTTGCCACGTCGGACAGCGGAACTTTCCCGCCCATAACGGTATCCACCATGATGGAATTCAATTTCGCGACGCTATTTCGAGACTCCTCGTTGCTCCAAAGCATCACGTCGATGATCTTCTGATCGTCGATGACTTCACCGACTTTAAGGCCCCGGATGGCAGTGCTTGCCGCCCGCCGCACGTCACCGGCGGTTACGCCGAATTGAACGGCGGCATTCGGCTTCAAAGTAACTTCAATCTGTGGAACCTCTACTTGCTGCTCCACCTGAAGCTGTGCCACGCCAGAGATGCCCGAGATGGAACTCTCAATAACTTTCGCCTTTTCCCGCAGTTCAGCCAAATTGGGACCGAAAAGCCGGATGACGATTGCGCCGCTTCCGCCGGAAACGACTTCCTTGATCCGCTCTTTCAGATAAGTCAGTACGTCTCGATAAAGTCCTGGATAACCGTCGATTACTTCTTGAATCTTGTTTACGGTCTCATCATAGGGAACTTTTGGATCTACACTGATCCAATGCTCGACAAAGTTAGGGCCAACCACTTCGTCTGCGACTTCGGCGCGACCAATGTGTGATCCGAAATTTTTGACGCCAGGAATAGCTCGAAGCTCTTTACTTACTCGCTCAGTTGATCTCACCATCGCTTCAAGCGAGGTGCCGGGTTTCGCCACCCAGTGCATCAAAAAGTCGTACTCTTTGAAGTGCGGAAGAAATTCTTCTCCCAGAAAAGAAACGGACCCGATTGTGATCGCGAATAGCGCGGCCAATCCCGCAATCAATCGCTTCGGATGGTGAAATAGTGGCAGAAGCATCCGCCTATAGAGCGCTTTGAACCGAGTGACCCAACGCGCTTCCTCTCGGTCCATCGTGTGGGCCGATTTTGGCAATAGGATGAGCGACAAAGCAGGCGTTACGATCAAAGCCACTGCAAGGGATGCCGAAACAGCAAGAATATAAGAAATCGCAAGGGGTCTGAAGAAGGTGCCCGAAATGCCTTCAAGGAAAAATACAGGTAAAAAGACCAAGATCACGATAATGGTCGCGTACACGACCGCGCTTCTGACCTCAAGAGAGGCATCCAGAATGACTTTCCATGCGGACTCTGGGTTCTTTTCATTCCGGTTGAGCTTGAGTCTACGAAGAACGTTTTCAACGTCGATAATCGCGTCATCTACGACTTCACCAAGCGCGATGGCGAGGCCAGCGATAATCATGGTGTTCAAGGTCATTCCGCGAAGGTGAAAAACGACCGCGGCCGTGATGAGCGAAAGGGGAATCGCCGTCAGGCTGATGAGGGCGACTCGCCATTCATGAAGGAACAGCATGAGAATGATCGCAACCAAAACACAACCCCAGAGTAGTGCGTGGTTCAAATTGTTCAGGGACATTTCGATGAACGTCGCCGGACGAAAAATGGAGGTGTCCATCTCCACGTCTTTTAGACCCGGTTTGAGTTGTTCAATCGCTTCTTCGACCTTTTTCGTGACTTCGAGGGTATTGGCTCCCACTTGCTTTTCAACGATGAGGAGCAAACCCGGCTGATCGTTAATCACTGCATCGCCGATCGGTACTTGGTGGCCCTCACGAACGTCAGCAACTTTGTCCAAAGTCAATGCCGTCCCGAACCTGAATGCGACGGGAACTTTTTTAAGGTCATCGGCTGATTTAACCGCGGGCATGTGCGTGACTGATATGCGTTGGTTAGGCGTATCGAGAAAACCCCCACCGGATGGGAGCGTGGCACTCTGGGTAGCCCGAATGATTTCATCCAAAGTGAGTCGATATTCCTTCATTCGATCCGGATCGAGGAGGACCTGCATCTGTCGGTCCCGCTGACCCCAAACGGCTACGTTTGCGACACCAGGGACTGACATCAGTTTCGGTCGCACCGTCCAGCGTATCAAAGTCGTCAGTTCGGTTTGTGAAAGCGTCTTTGATGATACGCCAATCTTCATAATCCGACTGAGCGAGGAAAGCGGAGACAATATCACCGGCGTTTTAGCGGTGGTGGGCAATTGGCCTTGCAGGGTCAGCAGGCGTTCCTGAACCAACTGCCGAGCGGACATGAGTTCGGTGTCTGCCTGAAAAATTGTGACAACCGATGAAAGTCCCAGAACCGACTTAGAGCGCATGACCTTCATGCCCTTTACACCGTTGAGGGCGTTCTCGATCGGCAACGTGACCAGCTTCTCTACTTCCTGTGTGGATAGGCCCGGTGCTTCGGTTTGTACTTCCACCAGGACCGGCGAAAACTCTGGGAACACATCCATCGGAGTGGTCTTTACGACCTGCATTCCGACTACAAGGAGTAGAACGGATAAAATTACAACAACCCACCGGAGCCTTAAAGCTGCCTGAATAATACCTTTCATATCATCACTCCTATTTCCCGACCCCGGATTCCGTGCCGCTCAACTCCGCAGCGCCCTGAATCACAACGGGAATCGAATCGTCGAAATTCGATTCCACTTGAATTTGACTGCCTTGCGTCCGCAAAACGCGTATCTGTTCCCGGTGAAATTCAGCCGGGGACGTTTCGACGAATACCCAAGAAGCTCCACTCGTGTCGTAAATGAGCGCCGAAACGGGAACTGTCCTTTTGCCCTCCGGACTTCTCCTAAAGGTTTCACTTTTGATGGCAAGCCTCGCTTTCGCCTCTGGCGTGAGCGTGACCCGTGAGATCCCGCTAGTGCCGTCGGATTTATCTACTTTCGCAGGCTGGATTTTTTGGTGTGACGGACCATGCTTCACACATGCTGATAAGGCCAAGATCAATAAGATTGAAAAAAAATACGCGCCGGATTTCATCTTAATTTCCTCCCAATGCGCGCTTGAGTTGAGCCTCAGCCCGAAGAACCGCGGCTGAAAAATCTGCTTCTCGAAGTTGGGCATCAACTAAGCCTCTGGTTTGTTCCAGCACGAATAGGTAAGAAGCTGCTCCGCGACGGTATTCCCGCTCGGCAAGCGAAACTGTTTTTTCCACGAGCGGTAAGACGTTTTTACGGGTTCGGAGCAGAACCTCTTGTGCTTGCATAAGAAGTTCTTTGGATTCTTTCACCTCAAAGACGATCCGCTGTTTAAGAGCTAGATACTGCATCGATGCCATTTCGACTTCAGCTTCCGCGCGGTCACGTCGTCCGTTGTTTTGATTGAAGATTGGAATCTCTGCTGAAAATCCTGGCCCGCTCAAAATTCCATTGTTTCCGACCCCTTTAGTGCTGAGGAGAAGCGAAAGCTGCGCGATCCTAGCCGCTTCCCATCCCGCACGTGCAGCCGCGGCTTTCACCGAAAGTTCAAGTGCTTTCAAATCAGGGCGGCTTGTAAGAGCCTTCGCAACTAAATCTTCGGTAGTTGTGAGCTGGGCCGTGGACGGGCCATCTGACTTTACTTTGAAGTGTTCACTGGAAAGCATGAGCCCTATAACCAAGCGAAAACGCTCTTCCGCCAAGAGAGTGTCGTGCTTGGCTCTGACCCAGAGTTCTTCTGCCGAGGCTGAGTCTACCTCGGTGGCGATACCTTCGGCTTGGGTCAACTGCCCGGTTCTCACTCGATCGCGCGCCGTCATCTTCGCGATCCTCTTGCGAAGTTCCGCGGTATTCTCCAGAATTTTCTCTCGATTCTTTGCGAGCAAGAGATTCGCATGAGCAATGCGAGCCTCCTGAACCACCGTCAATGCGTTTTGTACGAGGCTTGTCGCGAGTTGTTCATACGCGCGTGTCGCCGCTTCGACGCGTGCGGGGCGCTCCCAAATCGCTTCAATCGGTAAGTTGAGGAGCAGCTCAAAAGGCTTTGCGCCTACTGGAAATAAAATATCGAGCCTGGGGTTGCGCAGTTGGCCGGCATCGACCAGATCACCGCGAGCAAGGCCGAGGCTTGCTAGGTCCGCTCCGAATTGAGGATTGTTCCAAAGGGCAATCGCCGCCGCATCATCTGCCGACAGCTCTTGATCGAGCTGTACTCCCGGAGGAAGTGACTGTTTTCCAAGATACAAGTTAGGGTTAAGGGTCAGCCCAGTTCGATCTTTGACCCCGTTTTCAGTGATTGAGGAAATGCCTTTATTGGGGGCCGAAGCGCAGCCACTCACCAAAAGTGCAAGAAAGACAAAATGCAGAGACGAAGCTTTTGAAGATAGAGAGGTTTTCATGTTCGACCTCACTCATTGTCTTCATCATCATCGTCGTCCTTTGAGCTTTTTTTGTTCTTCTCTTTCGTAAGAAGGATTTTGCCATCACCAGCATCGATCAAAAGCTCTTTGCGGGTTTGATTTGGCATCAAAACCTCGACTTCGTAGACGAGAAAACCGTCTTCCTTATCAAGCGCGGCTTCAGTCACTTTTCCTGAAGTGGTCTTTGTCGCAATCGCAATAGCGTCTTGAACTGTCAATTTTGCCAGCGGCAGATATTCTGATTTCGATTTTCCTTTGACGGCGATGCTGCCTTGAATTGGGTTTCTATCTTTCGCTCCGGCGAACGACGTCCCACCCCAGCTCAAGATTGAAATTGCCACGGCCAGAACTGCGAACTTTGAAGCTTTCATTTTTCCTCCTGTTTGATGGGCTTCCTATTACTGAGAATAGGATAGGAGGCGAAAATTACACCCGAGCTCCGAAACGCTTACATTTATGTAATTTGAAATTTGACGAAGAAAATCGTGCCGTTGCCTTCGGGGTTGGGTTCTGCACCTACTGAGCCCCCGTGAGCGCTCACAATGGCTTTTACCAAGCTTAGACCCAGTCCCAGTCCGCGCGACGACCGACTTGCATCAACGCGATACAAACGATCCCAAATTCGCGGAAGCTCGTTAGCCGGAATACCAACGCCTCGGTCAATAACTTTGATTAAACCAAAATTTCCCTGAATTCGGGATTCGAGAGTGATTGAGGTCCCCTCGTTCGAGTACTTGATGGCATTATCCACGAGATTGGAAATCACCTGGAGCAGCCTCATGCGATCACCCGTAAGTGAAAACGGATCGGAATGACTAATCGTGAGCGCTATATTTTTCTCTTCAGCGACGAAGCCGTAGAGATCGACGACACCCTCTAAAAGTTCGGTTGCGCTGAAATTTTCTTTTTTCAGTCGAAGTGTCCCGGCGTCCGCTTCGGAGATATCCATGATGCCGTCAACAAGCTTTAGAATGAGGTCCGAGTTTTCTTTGCAATCAACAAGAGCCTCTTTAAGTTGCTCGGTTTCCTCTTTCCCTCGAAGTGCTCCTTCGACGGAGTTTTGGAGTCTCATGACTGGCGTCCTCAAATCGTGAGCAACGTTATCAACTGTCTCTCGCATTCCTTCGACTAATCGTTCGTTCTGATGAAGCATTTGGTTGAAGAGATGTCCAAGCTGCCAGAGTTCATCCTTACCTCGGTGAAGGGTGACTCGTGCTTTTGGGTTTCCCGAACGGATGCTTTCAACGGTCTGGGTAAGCCAGCGAATAGGTTTAAGCAATCGATGCGAGAGGAATCCCCCAACTAAAATCGCAAGGAGAAAAATAGGGATTAATCCCTGGAAGTAAGCCTGGGTAAAACTTTTGAAAAACTCTTCTCGATCTTCGGTGTCCTTGCCAACTTGTAGGATTTCTCCCGTCATCAGTGTCTTCGAGAAAACTTCCACATCGTCCCCGAAATCACGCGCGGGAATAACAATCCATCCGTCACGAAGAGCGTGTTTTGCTAAGAATTGGTCGATGTCGGCTAACTGTGGAGCGTTTGCGTCTTCACTTCGGTCCGGCGAATGAATGAATAAGGTTTTTCCATTTGCGTCCGAAAGTCTAACTACAAAATCACGCGCATTTTTGATTTCTTTGCTCGATGCCCGAAGTTGCAGCCCCCGTATCCCATCGCGTGCGTAGAGCATCGAGTACTCTTGCGTTTTTTCGATCAGCAGATCGTGATCTTTGCTTTGTAAGGACTTCACCAATAGGTAGGCGGTCAGTCCAAAAAGCAGAATGGCACCTAAGAGGAACGCGGCGGAATACCAGACCGCGATCTTGACGCTAATCCGGCTGAAAAACATAACCGACCCCCCGGATGTTTTGAATATGCTTCCGCTCGAAGTCTCGATCGATTTTTGATCGAAGCCGGAAAACGAGCACGTCCACGACGTTCGTTTGTGGATCGAACTGATAGTTCCAAATTCGTTCAAGGATTTGAGCTTTGCTTAAAACTCGTCCCTGATTTCTCAAAAAATATTCCAGAAGCGAAAACTCTTTGAGTTGCAATTCAATCTTTTTTCCATCGCGACGGACCTCGCGGCTGATGAGATCGAGCGAAATATCCCCACCAGTTAGGGCAGTGGGCGTTGTTGAAGCTGAATTGGCACTGGTGCGACGTAAAAGTGCTTGTACCCTCGCTAAAAGTTCCGACAGGGAAAAAGGCTTGGTGAGGTAATCGTCGCCGCCGGTCTGCAATCCCAGCACTCGATCATCAACGGATCGCCTCGCGCTTAAAAAAAGCACGGGGGTTTTTTGATCCTTTTTGCGGAACGACTCAACGATGCTTAGGCCATCCACTTTCGGAAGCATGACATCGCAAATCAAAAGGTCGTAAGAATTTAGGCTCAGTAAATCTTGTGCAATTTCGCCATCGGAGGCGAGATCAACGGCGTAACCGTTCTGGTTCAGCCCGTCTTCAAGAAATTTTGCGATTTTAGGATCGTCTTCGACCAGGAGCAAGCGCATATAGATATTTTATACTAAATTTAACAATGTGGATCGAGCGAAATTGCGGCGTGGCGCATTCGAGGGCTTCTAATCGGGGCAAAAGTCACTGTGATCGCAGAGAGCGGGCTGAATGACAAAAATGTAATTGATCGGCCATGCCCAAGTAATTTTCGCTCCGCAAGTTCGGAGCATGACCGTACTCCTGAATTTTTTGAGCAATTCCCTCCGAGTGCCCAAAGCCATAGTTTTTTCAGTGATGATACTTACCGCCACGCACGCAATAGAAGCGCAGGAAATTTTCGCCGGTGAGATCGATTTTGCGGAGCCGGCTTTAGTTGCCGGCGAGAATGCCCTGTCCGCAAAAGTTGGAACTGTCTATCAAGTTAAAATCGAGCAACTTCACCCGCTTCAAGTCGGGTTTGGCCCAAATGAAATGAAGGCACGACTTGAAAAATTCCTTGAGAAAAGCGACCAGAAAAAAAAGAAATATATTCGCAAAAAGCCTGCGGATGTAACGATCGGACCGGACGGGAACATTTATCTTCTCGACGGCCATCACATGGCGCGACTACTGCTCGAAGCCAAACAACCAGTTCTGCTGGCTGCCGTCGCTTCAGTTCACAAGGGCGGGGACATTCCTGCCTTTTTCCGTTACCTCGAAAAAAAACAGGACGTCTACCTTTATGATGGCGTTCAGAAGATTGCTCCGAAGGATCTGCCGAAGAAGGTAGCTGAGTTGAAGCCGGATGCTTTCCGCGATCTCGCGTGGGAGCTTCAAGAAACCGGCGACATCGAGGACGTAAAGATAAATTTCATCGAGTTTGAATGGGCACGTTTGCTTTTCCGAAAGAAAATAACCGAATCAGAAATTAAATCAAATTACGCGAGCGCTCTCGAAAAGGCTCGGATGCTTTCTCATAGCGAAGAAGCTAAGTCCTTATTCACAGGCAAGGGGTATCTTCCGGTTAAGCATTAAACCGACTTACAATTGCAGCAGCATCTCCAACCGCTTTGATGAGGTTTCTCTGAGACGCATGATTGCAAGCGACGCGCAATCAACGGTGTCGTCGTGGGCTGCATTCGGAAATGATACGACTTCTTCGACGTTTGTCCCTACCCAGGGTGCTATGGTTGGGTCTGGATAATAAACGTTTCCAGCCTCGTAGATGGGTGACACGGCGGCAAGGCGTGCATCCTTCCCAGTTTGCGGTTTGAACGGAACGATTCCCATGATCTCATCTTGCAAAGTTTGAATGACCGCGGCGCCGTTTGCAGCTTCTTCGATTAATTTAGCGATCGCATCCGGATGTCGGACGGACATTGTTTTAATCGCTTGAATTTGTTGCGGGAAGCCCATGCGGTCGCGAATTTGGTCGATCAAATACAGGTTTGAACCTTTGCGGCCCCAAACTTCGACGACGGTAAAGTCGGAAGTCTTCGCATCTTTGTATGTGAGATCGGCGACGATGATTTTTTCTTCCAGATCGCCAGGAATTTCTTTGTAATACTTAATCCACGCACGCTTGATGATGCCACCACTGCGCGGCGAAGGGTCTTGCTGATGTTGGCCGGCGAAGCCGTAAGAGCCGAGGTCTTTTTTCGCCTGTTCAATTTCCTCGTAGCCATCGCGTTCGGGATGCATGAAAGAGCCGGCTTCACGCAAAATTTCTTTTCCAGAAAGAGGAAAAGTCACGATCGTTTTGCGCTCACAAACGGTTGGAATTTTAACGACCTCGTAACCCAGATTTTTTGCGATCAGGTGCCCGGTCAAATCCTGATGATGAAGCCGCTGCATGATAAGAATAATCCGACCCGTCTTTTTGTTGTTCAGTCGATTCGACCAAGCGAGGTCGAAGTTTTGGAGTGTGGCCTCGCGGTCGGCATCGCTTTCTGCGCCTTTTGGATTGTGAGGGTCGTCGATGATGATGTAGTCGCCACCTTCACCCGTGATGGCGCCCTTGATCCCCGCGGCCTTCATCTGGCCGGTTTTGTTATTGGCAAACTCGGTTTTCTTATTGAGATCGCCGGCGAGACTGAATTTGCGTCCCCATCCCCCCTGATACCAATCCGACTCAATCAAATTTCTGCGAAGGAGCGAATGCTTTGTTGCGAGGGTTTCCGCATAGGAACCAAAAAGAAAACGCGCCGACGGCGTTTTCGTCCAAATCCAATCGGGAAACGAAACAGTCGCAAGAAGTGATTTCGTTGAGCGTGGAGCGATGTTGATGATAAGGCGTTTGATTTCACCCCGCTCCGCGGCCGTCAGATACTCACAAATAAGGTCATGGTGCCAGTTCCAGAACAGTTCCGTTTGTGGTTCGAGCACATCCCAAGCGCCTTGCACGAAATGCGAAAGGTGCTCCTCAGCCATTTCGTAATCCGCAAGCACGGCCTCTCGGTAAAGTGCGTTTTCGTCATCACTTTTCATGTCCGAGAGTTCGATTGATGCGCGCCTGGATTTTCTTAAGGCGAGCAGCACGCTCATCCGGTGACAGGTCCGTCATGTCCTGAACCGGAATCGGGCCGCCATCTGGTCCCGCGTGCTGAATAGGTTGAGCGACTTTGCCAATCACGCGCATCAAAAGATATTCAAGGCGTTTAGCATCGCCCTCGATGATGGCTTTATGGATGACTGAAGCGACGATCAGTTCAAGCGACGGGGTTGTGGGATCGTTTACGATCTTCACGATTTCGGCTTTGGTCAGAAAAAGGTATTTGTTCGCAACGCGGTCGAATTCCGGTCCGTTGAGCTTGCGCAGGGCCTTCACGTCTTCCGGCGTTTTCGGCGCCCCTTTGGGGTTTCCGGTTTCTCCCTTCTGCCAGTCTCGGCCTCCTGTTTTTCGTCCCTTCGCCATAATTTCCGTCCTTAGTTCATCGCTGTTTTATCGCTGTTCTTGTGACTCACTTATCCCCCCGGAATCACTAGGGATGATTCTCATCGAGACTCAAAAAACTCTCTATTATCATGGGGTTATGACAAGAATTGAGAAGTTTGAAAGCTTGCAAAACCACCCTTGGCTGAAAAAGAGCTGGGCGAAACTGAAAATCGCCGAGCGCGAAATTGCGCGGCAATTTTTGAACGATCACGCGGCGCTTGATCGCGGCCAGTTTGAATTCAAAGTGAATCGCATGTTTTTGGACCAGCCCAATAAGCCCAAGAACTGGACGATCATTTTGGAGCTGCTCGCAAACGCAAATTCCGGTTACTAAAGCCTTACGCATCTTCAGCCTCGGCAAGTTCCGTGATCTGCACTTCACCGCACGCTGCCGTGGCCTTCTTCGGATCGCCTTTACAAAAGATCAGCACGTTTTGATGGGTCTTCCCGAGCTTTCGGGTTGCTGAAAACTGCCGGCCCGCACGAACCGGCAAAGAACCGATCGGGCTCGCAAGGATGGCTTCGTTATAAAAGAGTGCCCCGTGATCTTGAAAAGCCGCGATCGTGTCGGCGACGAAATTGTAATAGAAGCCCGACTCCCCACCGCGCACTTCACCCACGACGAAACACGCGAAACGATCTTTCTTCAAAAGAGCCAATGTGTTTTTGATGATCTCGCGGTAGGCATCCAAAAACTCTGGATACTTGAGTGTGCTCAAATCTGCCGGATCATCCGAATAAACTTCGAGGTCAGCATACGGCGGGCAGGAAAAAACGAGGTCGGCTTCGACGCCCTTTAAATGCGTTTGAATTTGCCGACTGTCGCCACAATGCCAAACGGGCATAGGATCGCGACAAAGTTCATCAGCTTGCTCGCGGTTCGCCTCAACTTGTTCATTTCGAAGTTCGACCCCAATATATTGACGGCCCGTTAAAGAGGCTACAACGCCGCGGACGGAGCCGCCGGCAAACGGGTCAATCACTGTCCCCCCCTCAGGCGAAAACCAACGACACGCGATTTCGCAAAGGACTGGATCGAAAATGCTACCCCCGGAATCATTCCCGCGGTTCATCCATGTCGTTGATGCGACGGTCGTAGCCAAATGCTCGCGCCCGAGTTCGCTTCTGATACCAAGGTTCAGCCACTGGGCTTTTCGTTCTTTCCAGTAGCCTTGTCGTGCATCCAGAATACTAAACGGAGGGACAAGAAACTTTTCGCTCAGCGAGCCCTTTTCCTCACCGCCATCGCCGTCGCCGGTTTCGCCGAAGAATTCTAGTTTCCAGTCATCCATGTCGATTTCTGGAAAGCGAAAACTCTCATTAATCTCGTCAAAACTAAGGCCGGCTTCTACGGAAAACTCGTAAAGCCCTTGAGGCGTCATCGCGCCATATTGGCTCGTAAGCGAAAGGATCTTCTTTTGCGCTTCTTTCAGCGTAGATGCCTCGACGACCGAGACCGGAAGTGGTGGGCAATCAAACCCTTCCATATCTACCATGCGTTTGATGACTCGATGACGTTGATGCCCGTTTAAAAGAAATATCTTACCGTCATTCTTCCAAACTGAGATAGGTTCGGAAAATCCAAGCTCTAGAATTTCTTTTTTGAGCTTCTGATAATTTTCTTCGCTGAGTTCTTTCAAATTCCCCTGAAGCGGCAATAATTCAGAGCAAGAAATGCTTTCGGCGCCTTTACACCTAATCTCGATTCGTTGATTTTTTGCCATAAAATCACTCCTCCGATCCGTCGGGGAGGATACCGTGTCTTTTGGCTTTCCAAATCAATGTCGTGCGATTGAGACCGAGGGAGTTCGCTGCGTGTGTCCTATTCCCGTTGTATCGTTTCATCGCCGTTTGAAGGATTACCGTTTGAACGTGCTCAAGCACGGTGGCCAAATCCATTGGCAGCTTCACAGTGATGCTTATTTCATCAAGCGGTGTACTTTCTTTTGACGTGTTGGTTTCCATACACGTTGATTTTCTCGCGCTTAAACAACTCGTCACCGTGAATTTTCTAACGGCATTTCGATCAATTAGAATTGCAGTGACGATCGAATGCCAGAACAGCAACTGAGTTTCATTCGGTCGATTTTCTGATGCGGATTTTTTAGAGCGCAGATTCGCACGCGAAAAATATTTTATGACACGGACTTTCGTGTCGGAAATCCGACGTTATGCGGAAACCGCTTCATTGGAAGAATCATGACTCAACTCGATAAACTGGAGGAGTCTTGAGATATTTAATTGGAGTTTTTGCCGTATTCTTTGCTTGTTGGAATTTTAGTGGCTGCACACAAATCCCCACCCCCGATAAGGTTCCAATTCCGAAAACAGAGCAACCCAATTCACCTAAGCCCGAACCTAGCGAACAGTATGGTTCGCTGAGCTGGGAGAAAAATCGCCCTGAAAGGAAGGCTTGGAGTTCGCAAGTCTATCTTCTGCTTTCAGAAGAACTCTTGGCCGATTTCGATGTCGCGAAGGACGCCAAAAGAATTTGCCCTAAGTACGATTCGCTCTCGCGCCTGCAAAAGATTTTCGTATGGGGAGAGTTGGTGTCAGCAGTTTCATATTTTGAAAGCGGATGGAATTCTTCTAGTCGAATGGTTGAAACTACGATGGGTATCGATCCAGTGACAGGAAAACAGGTTGCAAGTGAAGGCTTGCTTCAACTGAGCTATCAAGACGTCCTGAACTACGGAACGCTGTTGAAATATCCGGCGTGCAAAATTGATTGGAGTAAGGACAAGGGTTTGAGTGTCAATGACGCTAAGAAATCGATTTTTGATCCGACAATCAATTTGGAATGTGGGTTGAGGATTTTGGCGAACCAGATTCAGAAAAAAGGGTCCGTGATACTCGCTAGTGGAGTCTATTGGGCGGTGTTGAAGGAGGGCGGGAAATACTCGAAGATCGATTCAATTATTGGGATGGTCAGGAAGTTAGGGATTTGTCAGTAAAAAATCTCGGGCTTCCGTTCCCGAGATGGAGATCAAATGCTATTTCGATTCTGATGTGAGCGACGCGTTTTTCCGGCTATCGCTCACTTTTTTGTCGTTTACGTCTTCGCCTTTGTCTGGCCGGTTGATCGCCATGCCATTGGTTGTTTCGACTTGAACGTAGACTTTTGATCCTTCGATCTTCACAATTCGAACAACGACCGAATCTCCGATGAGAATTCGCTGCCCTGGATATCGAGCAATGATTGCGCCTTTCTTCGATTCAGAATGGATGTTGTTACTCATTTGAGCCCCTTTTGTCCGTGGGGTTAGGCAGCACTAAATTGTGCCCGCTCGTTTCACGGACGAGGCTCTCCCCTCCGTTCAACGCGGCCGCTTGAGTAAACAAATTATGCTTATCGGAATATTTTGAGGACTTTTGGGGAAGGATGGTTTCTTCAACGAAAGGGCGCGAGTGTGTCCCTTTCCAAATTTGAAGAGGAGCGGGTCCGTAAAAGGACCAAAGTTTTTTTTTGATCTTCCAATCTGGCGTTGGGAATCCCTTCGCCTCTACATAGAAGATCTCGTTCTTTTTCAGGTCCCGGCACAAGAAGTCCGGAACATACACGACCGCTGCATCAGATAATTTAACTCTGATTTGGTGTTGGAGAATTTCAACTTCACCGGCGAGAGCACGAAACTTTAGCTGGAGATAAACCGCGGCTTCGAGTTTTGAGGCAAACTTATATCCGTCGTAAACGACGCGGCGATTCTTCAGCTTTGATTTTTTCTGCTGAGCTAGAAACGGCCAAGTTTTTTTCGTTCGCTTCATTTTCCTCATTCATGTTCACCATCGAGAACAAAGAATGAGTTTAAGGCTCCACAACCGGGACGTCGCCGTTCGATTTCTAACGCTTAAGAAAGGACTACCGGCGCGTCTTTGGAACGCATGTTAATCTACGAACTTGATTTAGCGATAATGGCTTTGGGCAAAACAATTATGCGATTAGGCCATAAATTATTTAGCCCGTTTTCCGACCTGGACGGTGTGGTATAAGCGCGTGCTTTTTCATGAACTCTGTAGGACTGGACCCGAACTCATTGCGAAAAGCCACGATGAATGCGCTCGGGTTTTGGTATCCGAGATCGAAGGAAATATCGCCGACGGACATCCCGGCGCCGAGACTTTTGATTGCTGCGTGAATTTTGAGACGTCGTCTCCAGGTCGAGAATGGGAGGCCGGTTTCGATTGAGTAAGCTCGCGTGAATGACCGTCGAGACATTCCGGCCTGCTTTGCCCAGTAAGTTATATTGTTCATATCTCCCGGACATGCGACTAGCTTTTCGGCAATTGAAAGTAGCTGCGCAGATTGAGGAAGGCGAAGGGCTGTTGGTAACGAAGTTTTTGTTTCATTCAACTCTTGCAGAAAAGCCGTGACGTAGGCTTGCTGACTTCCGCGATGCGCTTCTATGCGGCCCCAAGAAGCTATTTTTCTCCCGAGCGCGATCAGAAGATCGAGGGCATCCAAGCCAACAATATTCTCCGGTAAGGCTTTGCAAAGAAATTCCGGTAGACTAACGAACCACCCGGTTGGCCCAGCACCGAGGTTGTGAACGATGTAAGGCGTTCGTGGTGGAACATAGAGGGCTGATTTGGAGTGGAACACAGAGGAATATTTCTCGGAACGGACGCCAAAGCGGCCGGAATCTAAATAGACGAATAATCCGGCTTCATGAACGCTGAACGAAATTTTCTGATCGCCAGGGCTGCATAGCGAATGACCCCACACAGAGTTGCTGTAAGGCACTGATGAAATTTCAATGTTCGCATCTGGTGGTAGAGGCCAGAGCTTTTCAAACCGCTTCATTGTTTCGAGACACTCCAACCCAAATTATTTCATATTTGGATCGCCCTCAAAAATTACAACCATGTCATTCTCGAAATGGACTAAACGTCCAGGTGTATAGCTTATTCTGGCTATATTTCGCATTTGCGCATCACAGTTGGTTAGCAATTGGTGGAGCGGCGCGCGCGAAGAAACATTTGTGACTTAAGAAAACTTGAGTCTTGGTTAAGCCAATCTTCAGGAATTCTCTTCTAGGAGGCTTTCGAGTTAAGATTTCTTGTGTCGGTAGATGTACAGCGCATCGTGGAGCCCCAACCAAACTGGCAATTCAATCGAATCTTCAAGTTCAAAGTGCTCATCAAGATAATCGAAAAACTCTTCCGTTCCAGTGCAGCCGTTTCGTTCCCCAATAAATAGGATGACATCACCTTTGTACTGCTTGGCGCAGTTGAATGCCATGTCTTCATTATACGGAGGCCAGCAGAGAAAGAGTGCTCGGTCGGAGTGGGCCGCAACGGATTTTTCGTCGCCCTTTTTGACGTCAAACCACTTCCAACGATGATGCTTTTTCGACAGATGAACATTTTCAGGAGCGATGTCGTAGGCGATAATATCAACTCCGACTTTACTCAGTAGACTAGCCCAGTAACCTGAGCCTGCACCCACTTCTACGATCGGCGAATGCTTTGCGATGGCTTCTAAAGCCGCTTTGCATGGAATCGCCCATGCGTATTTATAGACGTAACGGTGACGGCCGATTGAAAGTGGCATCAGATATTTTGAAGCCGACATCAGCATTTGATCGCGAATCGCATACTCGTTTCCGTCAACGAGTGAAAATACATCCGCAAGATAAGGATTCATTTCCTCTTTTGGTTCAAGTATCAATTCCGGTTTTTTTCCACCCCAAAAGTCAGAATCAAAACTCGGCGGGGACGGGTATTTTTCTCCCATCACATCAGCCATCTTTTTTAGAAGCGCATCCCGTTCTTGGAAATGCTTTTTGATTCCCTCTGGTTTGAAATCGCATTCACTACAAATGAAGATGCCGCTCATGCCGGGCGATGGATCGGGAATCATCTCCGCTCGACAGGTTTCACATTTTTTATTTGTTTTCATCGGCACCGCCGGATTCTTCTTTAAGCCATCGGATCGCAGCATCGAAGTCGTTGTAGAAAATTCGATACTTTTGCCCTTCGAGGCCGATTCCGGTAAGATAAGCGACCCTCTCATTAGGTACTACAACTGCTCTTTTCCAAAAGACGGGGCCAAACTCATTTTCGATTTTCCACTGTGCCATAGGAGCTTCAATCGTGGGATTTTCGACTTCCCGAATGTCATACAAAACGCGTCCGTTTTCGCCGGAGCCAATAAGTTGCAAAATTTGTTTGTGATATTCTCTATTGATCGCTTCTCCTGGAATCCCTCGCATCCGGGCCATAACGATGCCATCGACGAGCTCCACCCAAATCTGAACACCCGTCATTGTGCCACCTGTGCTAGAAAGACTTTTTTCAGGGCCGTCATCACGTCCGCGAACTTTGCAGGCGTCTTTTCCATTACTTGTTTGAACTGAACTTCAGGCAGCTTCTCAAGTTTTCTGATGGCTTCACTGATGTCTTTTGCCGGCATTCCCGCAAGCGAGATTGCTTCTTCACCCGTGAGAACAACCGCCAGCCGCCAAATATCTTTCAGGTGTTTTTGCACGTCCTTTTCATCAACCGATGGATCGCCGGCCTGCTTTCGCTCGAACAGCTCGCGGTGGGCGCGTGCTTTCAAACAGATGTTGGCGAGCGCATTGATGAGCGGAATTCCTGATTCGGAAGTCTTTACGTTTTTGCGGATAAGATCGAAATACTCATCGTCGAGGAGAATTGCCGAAAGCTTTTCCGCCGCGGAATCCGTGATCGGAACGATGTGCTGATCTTTTTCAAGCTCAAGCCCAAGTTCATTGCGAGCGAAAATTTCGATCATCTTCGGACACTCGGCCTTCGTCGGATTTTTGAAGCGGTAGTATCGCGGAAGTTTTTCCGTGGCTTCTTTCGAGTTGTAGCCACCGTCTTTGACGTAAGCGAGCACTCGGGCGTTCAATTCTTTGGAGCGAGCGATCACGACAAGATCCACGTCTTTCGTAGCTCGGAATTCAAGGCCCTCGTCATCCATCAAAATTGAGGCAGCCCCACCCCCGATGATGACGTAATGGTCTTCAAGGCCCTTGAGAAAATCGCAAAAGTGATCGAAACCGTGTGGACGTGCCATTTAGCTTTCCTTTCTGATGAGCCCGTAAGGCTTCAGCATTTCATCGAGCGACATTTGCACACGCTCGTCAGGATGATTTCTCATCGCGAAGAACAGCTCGACGGGATTCAGCACTCCCCGCAAGGCGAATAGATGCGGTGGCTCTTTCCAAATTTGAATGATGCTCGGAGTGTGAACATCGCCGAATGGAATTTCGCCTCTTTTGCCTTCGTAGCTTTCGCGGAACTCCTTCACGCTCATCGCGAGGGTTGCCGTTACGCCGGCAGCAAGATTTGAATACTGCGCAAGCGCGGTTTCGCCGGCGAGGCAAAAGGTTTCTCGATTCTTGGGAACGTAATTGGTTTCAGCTTCACGAAAGAATGGAGCGAGTGGCAGGTTAAGAATTTTCTCCCAAGTCTTTTCAACATCCGCTTTTGCGAAATAGCGAGTTGGGCCGGCCCCCCCTGCGAGCAAAAGGCCATTTTCCACAAGTTCCTTCAGGGTCAGGCTTAGTTTCGTCATCGAAAGATCGACGCCTTGCTGATGAAGTTTTTCGTGTAGCCCCTTTAGGGTAAACTCGGGTGGAATTTGATTGGTCAAAACACCCGCCACGAGTTTCAGCGCAAAGGGCGTGAGCGCTTCTTTCTTGTTTTCGACTCGGATCGTTCGATTTTCCTGAAAGCGTTTGAGGCGATCAAACTTCAGCCCGAGTTCAGGCGCGTAGACCGACTCGTTTTTGTAAATGAAGGCGATGTTGAACTTCACGAGCAAAGGGCGGTGTTTGGCCGGCAGGTTATCCGCGATGATGAGCACGGGCGCCTTGAATTTTTCGACGAGCTGCCGGTAGACCCGCATCAAGTGTTCAAAGGTGACTTCGGGTTCCGGTTGAACGAGGTAAAGGAATGGCTCGGTGGGCTCCCCAAGGCGGCCAAGGACNNAAACCCGAACGGCGCCCTTGATCCAGACCGGCAAGCCATTTAGAGCGCTTGGGGGTAAAGCCTGAGCCACTCCCTCAATATGCTGAGGGTAAAGGCGATTAAGGGCGTCTATATTCTGGTTTATGCCGGCTTTATCCATCTATGCTAATAATAACGCATATCTACGTTTTTTCAAGCATCATTTATTATTTTATAAAAGTAGTTTGAAGAAAGGCATCTTGTTGATATTAGATGCTAATTTGTGCTAACTGTCTCAAAGGGGGACGGGATCGGCAGTTAGCCGGTCGGAAAGGTATCTATGCAGCCAAAGGAAATCGGCGCCATTGTGAGCGCATACACCGGAGTTCTACTGGGTGATTTTGCCAGCGCCCATGAGTACGTCGAAAAGCTCTTGGGCAGGCCAGTAATGAACGCCGAAATGGCGAGCGCCGAATTCATGGCTCAAGTGAAGGAAAAGGCCAAGCCCGACTTTATCCGTCTGCATGTGTGGTGCGGTGGTCTTTTGCCTGAAGATCAGGAGCGTTTGAAAAGCCGTTGAATCCCCGCCGGCTCAATTGGTTCAACTGTCTCAACTTCTAGGAACCTAACCCCCCCATAGGCAAAAAAAGAAATTCTGAAAAAGATGAGCCAACTGGAGGAAAAATGCGAACCACAAAAGAAACTCATTTTCAGCTCCTCGCGAAAACACCCACTCAGAAATCAGCGCTTATCTATTTTGCTGCCCGACACCCTTGGCGGAAGATTCGTTCGGTTCATTACAGCCGGCGCCTATCGCATTGGGTCTGTCTTGTGGGTGCCGTTTCTTATTTCGCGAAGCCGATGCAGATCAAAAAAGCCGCGCCAGTTCGATAGTATCTATTGCTCCCTCAGCTCATTGATGATTATATTTGATTAGGCGGCGAGTTGGAGACATCCAGTTATAAAGTCATCTACCCGTGCCCGCCATTAAGGGTTAGAAGAGAAAATTTGCTGACCTATTTATGACACCCTTCCTCCTCACTCTCCTCCTGAACACCACAGTATATTCTGCAGAGCTCCCCGCCCCATTCCGGTTTCGCCTCTTCTCCGATCCTCCGACCCTTGACTGGAATCGAAGTTACACAGATGCAACAGACGCTATTATTACTAACGTTATGGAAGGAATGTTCTCCTTAAATAATCAACTGAAAGTTGTTCCATGCCTCATCGATTCCTGGAAAGTCAGTCAAGATGGACTCATTTACGATTTTCACATCAAAAACGGTGTCCTATGGACAGACGGCCAAGCCCTCACCGCTGATGATTTCGTCTTTAGCTGGCAAAGACTCCTCACACCAGAAACCGCAGCTCAAGGCGCTGTATTATTCGAAGCCGTTCTTGGAGCAAAAGATTTCAGCAGTGGCAAGCTCAAAGACTTCAGCAGGGTTGGAATTCAACAAGTCGATCCCAAAACTGTACGGGTTAAACTCACCTCACGCGTAGCCGGATGGCAAGGTGTACTCACTTCGACTACGACTTATCCTCTTCGAAGAGACATCGTCGATAAATTTGGATCCAAGTGGACTCAACCTGAAAACATTCAAACTCTAGGCCCCTATCTGATTTCAAAAATCGAGCCCCAGCAGCGAATCATCCTTAAAGAAAACCCTCGCTATCATGGAACCCAAATGGGAACCCAAAAGGAACTAAAAGACCACCTTAAAGAAGCAGAAGCCATCATTGTTGAAAATGGTTCTACTGCAACTAAGTTGTTCAATAAAAAGAGTTTAGACATTGCTCAATACTTAAATTTTTACGATATCAGTGACTATACGAACTCAAAAGAATTAAGGTCTTTTCCTAGCCTAGCCATTCAATATGCAGGATTCGTTTTCAACAAACCTCATCTCATAAATCAGAAATTTAGGCAGGCAATTCAAATGGCCATCGACAAAAGTTTAATTCCAAAAATTTTAGGGGGCTATGCCGCTCCAGCAGAAAGCTTTATCCCTCCAGGCATTTTAAAACAAAAAATTCAGAAAAGCTCATTTGATCCAGAAAAAGCTCGTAAGTTACTTAAGCAGTCTAAAATCCCTCAAAATATAAAACTCAAACTAGTTGTTGGAACCTCAGGAAATCCTCATCCGATTGCAGAATTTATTCAACAGCAACTGAAGACAAACCTTGGGATTAACATTGAAATAGACCAGATGGGACTCAAAGCCGCTCGAGAAGCTAGAGCTCAACACACTTCGGATCTCTTTATTACCGGGTATGCGCCTGATTATGCAGATCCGTATTCTTATTTTTCATATTTTTTAGACCCCAATGGTTTTACGTTGTGGAAAAATGAAAAATTCACCAAAAAAGTCAGCGCGGCTCAAAACACAACGAGTGAAACCGAAAGATTAAAAATGAATCTTGAAGCTGAAAAAATACTGCAAAATGACTTGCCCGTCATTCCTCTTTTTTATTCTCACTATATCGTTTTAATGAGTGATCGGATAGAAAGCGCAGAGATCTCCCCCTTAGGCCACCTTATTCTTCAAACTGTGCGGTTAAAATAATTTATTCCTAGAATATGACAAAGTCATGAGTTAAGTACTTCTCATGCAAACACTTTTAATTTTTTTTACTTTTTTTAACACCACTTCATATTCTCAAGAAACATACGTCAAGCATCCAATCCCCCAAGAACCTGTCTACTTTAAGTCAGAACTTTACAACACAGTAAAGAAAACCATACCCCTACCTCCAGAAATCAACAGTGACTCACAAAAAGCAGACGAAAAGGAATTACTTCAACTTCAGAACACTAGAACATCTTTACAGTGCGAAAATGCAAAATCTGAAATTTTTGCTACATTCGAAAATTTCTTCGGTGCCCATAGCAATATTTTAGATAAGAAATCCATTGAGAAACTCGAACCTCTTTTCGCTCAACTGAGAAATGATGGCGATTTTTTTATTCAAAAACTTAAAAAAGAATTCCCAAGAAAAAGACCCTACTTTTATCTATCTCAAATTAATCCTTGCATCACAAAGGAGTCTACAGGCGCCTATCCCAGCGGGCACGCCACCCTCTCAAAACTCTATGCGCTTGTTTTAAGTGATTTATTTCCAAACAAGAAAAGCCAATTTCTAACGCGAGCTGAGGATGTAGGAAGAAACAGGGTATTAGCAGGAGTTCACCATCCTAGCGACATCAGAGCCGGTCAAGCATTAGCCAACTTTCTCTACAATGAACTTAAAAAATCCGAGTCATTTCAAAATGACTTTAAGAAATACTCCACACTTATTAATTCCCAATAGGGATAATTTCACAGTCTATGCCCGTACAAGTCGGTGATGGCGTTGGAGTAGGCGAAGGTGTCGGAGTTGGTGAAGGTGATGGAGTTGGCGAAGATGTCGGAGTTGGAGTTGGATCTGGTACAGGATCCTGAGCTTTCAAACAGTAGGAAACCTCCACTTGAGACAAGCTATGACCAGCATTCTCCGGTAATAGTTGCACATCCATAAGTGATTCTTGATACGTATACGAAGTCAGAGCCCCATCTACAGCGACAAGAATTGAACTTGGGTCGATATTAACCTGATCTAAATGAAAATCTGTGATCAACTCGAGTTTCACAGTCGTCAAATCTGCGATCTGTGCTAACCCACGGTCATAGTAACCATCTGCTAAATTTACAGAGACCCCGTGAGAAAGTTTCACAATATCATCAATTCCATAACCAAATTCGTTTTCACCCCCGCGAGGAACAGCATTCAGGTCATTGTAATAAATCCCGCCAATAATGTAAGGACGACCTTTTTGAAGATCCTTTACTTGCTGAATAATATTTTGCGCTGTCACGCCACCACAGTCACGGGCGAACCCAGACACTTCATAACCATCTGGGTCTCTTACATGGCCTGGATAGCAAATGTCATTTTCATCTGTAATAAAAACCACTGCCAATGCGGCATCTTCTCTAAAAAATCCATGTGCACGGCTAGATTGAAGTGATCCACCCGAAAGTCCATGTTGGAATGAGTAAAGCATTTCCTCACCTCCATCACCAAACTGATCATTTGCAACGTGTGTAAGATTATCACGAAGAGAAGCTCTAATATCGAGTAGGCTCATTGCTTTTGAGCTCAATACATAAGGGTTATTTCGATATTTATAAAGTTTTCCACTGTGATTCGATCTACTACTATGGCCTAGCATCACAGCAATTTGATAATCTACCTCACTCGGCAAATGAGAAACAAATGCATCAATTCCATCAGCAATCATTCCTCTTTCTCCCCCATTGTTTTCATCTAATGAGCCGGAAGTGTCAGTAACAAACAGGATGTCCACTGAATGACTAATTTTTCCTTCTGGTTGATGAAAAGTCTTCGTAAAACAAGAAGGGCTATCTGATTCTCCAAAAAATGAAGGAATCGGTTGCGACGACTGCCCCAGAAATACTGTTCTAAGAGTCGTTCGATCTTCTTCAAGAAAATTACATGCTGAAACGAATGAAAACAAAATTGCCGAGACGCTGAAAGCTTTTTTTGATTGTAGAGTTCCCATATCTGCACCCGTGATCTCTTTCTTGAAATGTTAAGACAAATTTATATTGCAAATAAATATTAACTTTAATGAAGATATATGTCAATATACAGCCTAATTTCTATTTATTTCAGATAGTTAACAGATTTTTAAAAAACGACCGATACCGCCTTATATGCTTCAACGCCTTCAATCTGTAATAAAAACTAGAGTCATTCTTGTTTTTACACTGACTCACCTCGGACTTGCGCTCAGTGGTTACGCATTAGTGAAGAATGACCCCACTAGCTCTCTTTATATAGCCGGAGTCGGATGCCTTTATGGAGGATTTTTACTTTCACTCTTTTTTATCATTACGCCCATCCTCCCTTGGATCAGGCGGGTTCAGAGGATCGAGTTTTGGATCAGCTTAATCATTGAAAATCTTCCCAAAATCATTGCAGCTTACCAACAGATTATTGAGATTTGGAACACCTCGCAAAAAAAAGAAACCCAAAACAAATCTGAAAAACATGTTAAAAAAAGTCACTCATAAGACATGATTCAACTCATACGTACATTCTACGAAAAACATAAACGCTGGATGCCTGTTTTGTTTTTTATTCTTGGATTTCTCTTTGATGCCATCATGCTTCATCGCATTGATGAGCCCATAGTTCTCGTGCAACAAGCACTTTATATCATTCTCTCCGGATGGATTATTGGAATTGAACTGATTGAACTCGTTCGAGAGGTTCACCCCCCACTTCTCATTCGAGTTATTTGGCGCTATCGCGAGGGACTGCTTCATTTCATGCTAGGAACCTTGCTCAATAGCTATACTATTTTTTACTCAAAAAGCGCTTCGGCTTTTACCTCATTTATATTCATCTTAGTACTGATTGCACTTCTCATGCTCAATGAATTTAAAAGATTCGGAAAATCCCAAACTCAAGTCCACGTCGCGTTTTTAAGCCTCAGCCTCACTTCATATTTCATTGCTCTAATTCCTATTTTGCTAGGCTTCATAGGAATAATCCCGTTTCTGATTGCCGTCCTCCTGTCAGCCATTTCCTTTTTAGGATATTTCAAATGGCTTAAGCCCGAACTCGTTAGACTACCCAAACTCTCCTTAACTCACCTCATCCTTCCTTTCTCGAGCATTCAAATTATTTTTGTAATCCTCTATTTCTTACAAGCCATCCCACCAGTTCCACTTTCTGTAAACTACATGGGCATCTTTCACGACATTAAGAAAAAAGAAGGAGAATACGAACTCTCCTACACGCGCCCAAGATGGAAGTTCTGGCAACATGGGGATCAAACCTTCTCAGCACGTCCTGGCGACCCCATTTTTTGTTTTGCTCAGATTTTTTCACCCACCGGCTTTAAGGATAAACTTCAGATCAGATGGCTCTTCAACGATCCCCGCCTAGGCTGGGTACCATCGGATGCCATCCCCTTATCAATTGTAGGGGGGAGAGAAGAAGGATTTCGAGGATTTACTAAAAAAATGTACTATCAACCCGGGGAATGGCGAGTCCAAGTCGAAACTCGTGACGGAAGAGAAGTAGGACGAATTGGATTTTACATTGAAAAAGACGAAACCACCGAAGAACGTGAAATCAAATCCATTTTGAGGTAGAGTCCCCCCCTTGTGATTCACCTAACAAATATTACAAAACAATACGGAAATCGTATCCTCTATAAGGAAGCGAGTCTTCAAATTCGACCTGGAGACAAAATCGGATTAGTTGGACCCAATGGGGCTGGAAAAACAACAATTTTTAGAATTATCGCACGCGAAGAAGGTGTTGACGGAGGCGATGTCAACATTGCAGATAAACTTGTCATTGGATACTTCTCTCAAGATGTTGGAGAAATGAAAGGTCGAACAGCACTAGAAGAAGTGAAAACTGGAGCAGGCCGCATTTCTCAGCTTGCAGAAAAAATTCATCAAATCGAGCAAAAACTTCAAAACTCTGCTGTTCATCCCATTGCCGACGACGAGATGGCTACACTTTTAGAACAATATGGAGACATTCAACTCGAATTTGAACAGCGAGGTGGCTACGATTTAGATTCACGCGCGAAGGCCATATTAACCGGCCTTGGAATTTCTCCTGAAGACCATCAACGCCCTGTAGAAAGCTTCAGCGGGGGCTGGAAAATGCGTATCGAACTTGCCAAAATGTTAGCCTTAAACCCAGACGTGCTGATGATGGACGAACCTACGAACCACTTAGACCTAGAATCCATTATTTGGCTTGAAGAATGGCTGATTAATTATAAAGGCTCCTTGATCATGACTAGCCATGACCGAGAGTTCATGAACCGAATTGTTTCTAGAATTATCGAAGTAGCTAATAAGTCTGTAACCACTTATAGCGGCAACTACGAATTTTACTTACGCGAGCGAAGCATCCGAAAAGAACAACTTTTAGCGGCTCACCAAAAGCAACAAGATATGCTTGCAAAAGAAGAAGAATTCATTGCACGCTTTGCTGCACGCGCCTCACATGCCGCCCAAGTCCAATCTCGAGTTAAAAAATTAGAAAAAATCGATCGAATTGAAATCCCAGCTGAAGAAAAAGTCATGAAATTTGATTTTCCAGCTCCGCCCCGCAGCGGGAATGATGTAATAAAGTTCACAAACCTTAGCAAAACCTGGCCACTTGAGAACGGAAAATCCAAAAAAGTCTTTAGTGGAGTCAATGGCATCATTCAACGCCTCAACAAAGTAGCTGTCGTGGGTGTGAACGGTGCCGGAAAATCTACTTTACTTAAAATGATTGCAGGAATGACTGAACCCAGCTCAGGATCGGCCGTCATAGGAGCGAATGTTCATACCGGCTACTTTAGTCAACATTCTTTAGATATTCTAAATCCAAATAAAACCATATTTGACGAAATCCATGATCGCATTCCTGATGCAACGATTGGGTTTGTGAGAAACCTATTGGGGGCATTTCTCTTTAGCGGAGATGATGTTTACAAAAAAATTTCTGTTTTATCCGGAGGAGAAAAAAGCCGTGTTGTACTTGCTACTATTCTTGCAAAACCCGTCAATCTACTCATCTTAGACGAGCCCACAAACCATTTGGACATTAAATCTAGAGAGATTCTTCTTGAAGCCATACAAACCTTTGACGGAACAGTAGTTCTGGTGAGCCATGATCGGCATTTTTTACGCTCAATAGCTAATCGAGTAATAGAGATTGATAAGGGTACAGATGAAAAAGAAGGTGAAATGAGGATTTACGAAGGTAATTATGATTATTACCTTTCTAAAAAAAGAACCTGACTTTGAGACTGTTTACCACATAGACAGGACAAAATGACACAAATTGCTTTTAAAAATTTGGGCTGACTCAATTTAATTCATTTTCAACTGGCATACCCCCTGCAACTGCAATATGCACAACATCTATGAAAAACGAAGAAAATCGACTTGTCCAAATCCATCTTATTGCAGCACTTACATGGCTTCTTTTTGGAATGTTTGCAGGCTTAAGCCTAGCTTACCGACTCATTTCACCAGAAGCTGCTGAATTTTTGCAAAACATCCCTTGGTTAAACTTTGGCAGAATGAGAATTTTTCATACTCATACAGCTATTTTTGGTTGGTTAAGCAATGGATTTATCGCTTTCACATATTATGCTGTCCCTAAACTTACTTCACAACCTCTGTTCTTGCCAAAATTAGCTCGTAGCAACTTCTACTTAACCCAACTAGCCATTTTACTTGGCGGAATTGGAATTCTACTCGGCCACGCAGAAGGAGTTGAGTATGCAGAAGCTCCCTGGTGGGCCGATATTGTTTTCGCGCTTGCATTTGTTTTTACGATCCTTTGCTCAATTGGAACGATATTTAAGGCGGGGCTCTCCTCCCAACTTTATGTCACTCTTTGGTACATCATCTTAGGCTTTTCATTTACTGCACTCAATTTCATCATGGCCAATACAATTGTTGTTCATGTTGCCCCTGGTGCAGCAGGGGCAGCACTTTCTGGTTTATGGATTCACAATGCTGTCGGATTGTGGGTCACCCCGATGGGAGTGGCGATTGTTTACTACTTACTCCCCGTCATCCTTCAAAAACCCATAGCGAGTCACAAGCTTTCTCTTATTGGGTTTTGGACACTCGCCATTTTGTACCCTCTAGGAGGTAGCCACCACTACTTTTATAGTCCGGTCCCCTGGTGGCTGCAAATGATGGCTGTCCCTCTTACTAGCGCGCTTATTTTTGTTGTTTACACTGTTGTTTATAATTTTTTTGTAACTATGAAAGGTTCTTGGTCACAAATTTCAAGCAATATTTCTCTTCGGTTTTTAGCATTTGGAATTTTTTCATATATTATTACCTGCACCCAAGGGCCATTTCATGCCCTTCTTTCGGTTCAACAAGTCATTCACTTTACCGACTGGGTAGTCGCTCATGCGCATTTGGCATTGTTCGGTGTGTTTTCTTGGTGGATTTTTGCCTTCATTTACTTTGCCTGGCCAAGAATTACAGGTAGAGAAATTCTTTCTCAAAAATGGGCGGAATGGCATTTCTGGTTAATGTTTATAGGATTTTTTCTGATGTATTATATTCCAGACACCATCGCGGGACTCATGCAAGGTTTTACTTGGCTAAGAGGCCTACCATTTATCGACTCACTGAAGGCATCTCAACCCTTTTGGATTCCAAGGGCCATTTCAGGAGTCATGTTGATTATCGGAGTAGTTTTGCTTTGTTTGAATTTGTATTATAGCCAACCTCAAGCTCAAAAAAATGGGAGTGCAACAGTATGAGCAAGAACTCAAAATTTGAAGGTCCTGTTTTTATTCTCTTAGCTTCAGGGATTGGATGTTTCTTATTATCATTCTTTGCAATGGGACTCGCTCCTTGGACCTCTTTAAAGAATGTTACATCACGCGTTCAATCCGGCAGTAATCCGTACATTAATGAAAAGGGAGAAATAACCTCGATCGGTCGAGGTAGAAAAATTTACATCAGGGAAGGTTGTTGGCACTGCCACTCACAGTTTGTTCGTCCTGTAGCAGGCGAACCATACCGATATGGCCCCGCAAGCCAAGCCTGGGAAAGTGCTTATGATGTTCCTCATACCTTTGGTACACGAAGAGTCGGACCCGACTTAAGCCGTGAGGCAGGGCGACACTCAGACGATTGGCACATTGCCCATCTCTACAACCCACGCTTTGTTGTGCCGCTTTCTATTATGCCGAGTTACCCTTGGATGTTTGAAAACGGTTCTGAAGGCATTAAACCTAAGCAAGAAGCACTAGATCTCGTTGCCTATCTACAGTACTTAGGAAGCCCTTATAAAGAAGAAATTCGAAACATTGTCCATCCAAAGCTATTTAAAGTCAGCGGCGCACCACTTGAGAATGAAATTAGACTAGAAAGAGGCGCACTTTTATTCAGAGAAAATTGCACCGGATGTCATGGTGCATCTGGAAATGGAGAAGGCATGGGGTCTGCATTTCTCAAACCTAAAGCCGCCAACCTAGTTAAAAGGTACATTTCCCCATCAGAAGCATATTCTATCCTCAACCGTGGAGTTTATGGTAGCGCCATGCCATCCTTTAGAGAGATGCCTGAGCAGGATCTTTGGTCCATCGCTCAGTATGTTGCCACACTAGGAAAAGACACTAAAGAATCTACACTAAAAGTACTTAAGATCAGCAACCCTCAAAACTTAGAAGAAGGGAAAAAAATCTTCAACACTCGATGCATCAGCTGCCATGGGGAAGATGGATCTGGTAATACAGCCGTAGCGACAGCGCTTAATCCTGCACCCAAAGACTTTACAAGAAGAGTTTTTTACAGAGAGCATTTGGAGGAGATTGTTTCTAGGGGAATTCCAGGAACTGCAATGCCTCCGGCTTCGGGTCTAACGCCAACTCAGATAGATTCACTCTCTTTATATGTTTCACATTTTTATAACGAGAAACTTTAATGAAGCACCTCATGAGTACCATCTATTTTCTTTTGCTCTACCAACAGAACTGCTGGGCATGTCCGTTTTGCGATATTGGAGGACTTGACGCTGCATATTTTATCGTTTCTATATTTGGAACTCTTGCACTGGGCGGTGGCTTAATTCTTTGGGCATTTTTAAAAAGCGGTGGACTAAAAAATCAGAACCAAGTCAGTAAAAAAGCACTTGAAGCGGAGGGAATTCATGAATCCAGATAAAAATCCAGAGGTTGATCATAAGCCCATTCCTTTGTGGATTAAGGTGATGTGGGTATTAGGAATCACTTGGGTTGTGGGTTACATTTTTTTAGGTTTACAGCACACACCACTCAACTGGTAACCTTCTGAGCTTCCTTTAGACTCTCCAGCTCTGCTTGCAAAATGGCAATATTTTGTACCAAAAGGGCTTCCTTTTTTTGCTTTTTCTTCTCTTCCAAGTAACCTCGCATCAATGAAGCCAAAACAACTATTGTCAAAATATAGAGCAATAAATCCGTTCCTCGGCCAACTCCCATCAGATTAGCAATTTTTGTTGTTGAATCAGGTCGCAATACTGCAAAAGAACCTAAGAGCAAAACAGTAACGAATAAAAATTTTCTACTGGCTCTAATCCCAGCAGATGACTTCCCAAATGTCACATAACCAGCAATAAAAAATAAACTAAAAAGTAAAACTAAACGAATCATCGATTACTCCGGTTAAAGATGAAATCAATTAAAATATTGATCGAATTAATAATAGATTGTCCCTTTTTCATAGAATACTCTGTGTAATCAATGGTTACCGGAAATTCCTTATAGGTAAGTTTATTATTTTTAATAATCTCGTAAATATCGGAAGCATGCGCCATATCCATATTATTAAAATGAATGCACTCTGCGGCTCTACGGTTAAATGCTCTTAATCCATTGTGAGTATCTGTCAACTTTAGACCGTGCAACTCGCGACTTAATAATGTTCCCAAAATTAAAACTATTTTTTTTGCAACAGCCACCTGTGTTTTTTGATTTAAAAATCGTGATCCCAAGACAATATCCAATTCATTTTCACTAACCAACACCTTCAGCATTTCATAAGCATCAGAAGTGCGGTGCTGACCATCTGAGTCCATTGTAATAAAATATTCAAACCCTGAACGTAAACCGAATTGAATGCCTGTTTCTAAAGCACCTCCTTGGCCAACATTGATACAATGTCTTAAAACCACGGCTTTTGATTTCTTTGCTTCTTTAAAAGTTTGATCCTGACTACCGTCATCAACACAAATTACATTTGGGAATGTTTTCAAAATTTCATCAAGAACTTGAGACACCACCCTTTCTTCATGATAGGCCGGAACAATCACTGCGGTTTTTTTTAAAAACTCAGGGTGACTCTTTACAGCCTGACTCTCAACTGGATGAAGTAGCCTACTTGGATTCGCCACTTTTTTTATTTTACAGGATAGAGTCAGAAATTAAACCGGGTAGATTTTTCCTAGGAACTTTCTTCCATTTAACACTCTTGAAAGTCCTAAAAACAAGAAAAAAACAAAGCACCACCCTATCCACCACAGAAGTTTCAAGACAAACACTCCTGACTCAGAAAGATATTCAGAAATGAGAAATGGAAAAAAATTTGGTTTAAAACTGCTTAAACAAACTTGGATATCCGTCGCACAAATTGGGGTGTAGCCCAAAAAATAATCATAAATATTCTTAAATCTTAACCCTACAATCCAGATGGGATTTGACAGTGCATTCATCTGATAAAACTCAAGTCGGTAACTAAAAAAAATCGATGCAATCTGTGTAAAAAGACTCAAACTTAAAAAGCCAAATAAAGTCCTTTGATCACGATTGATCCAAATAGGAAGCGCAAGCATACAAATAAGTTGCACAGGTACAGTTGTATAACGATCTCCCCATGCCCAATCTCCACTCCAAAATGGAACCTGAGCATAAACAGGAACATATACAAATAAAATCAAAAAACAGGATAAAGCAAAAAACAACGTAGACCTTTTTATATTTTTATAAAAGAGGACTAATCCTAGAACACTCAAAATAAGAAGCGGGTCATAAATAAACACTGACTTTTCTAATGAAAAAAATGGCCCAACTAAACCTTGAAAATAATTGAGTCCATCAAACATGTCAGGACGGTGTTGTCTAATGACAGACATATATGTACCAGTAAAATTTCCAAATTTTATCCAGTGGTAAAACCTTTCAAAAAAAATAAAAACTAAATAAATAGGCAATGAAATCTGAAAACACCTTTTAATATATTGAACAAAATTTTGTTTCCTCCTCTTGTACAAGAGGAGGAATGTTAAAAACAGATGCACAGATATTAAGTCAATCGCAGTATTAAGCCTGACCAATAAATTAAACCCAAGTAATAAAGATGAAATAAAAGCATTCCTTCTTTGATTTGCTTCTTCAGACAATGAAAGATAACCGTAATAGAAGCCAGCTAGTGTACAGAAAAGTTGAAGACTGTTTTCTTGAGGATATTTGGTGTACTCCAACAACGATGTCCCAAACAATAAAATCAAAGAACCCAATGAGGCTTCATATTTTGAATACTCTAAAGCCAACAATAATCGGTACGCAAACAAAACGATCAGTGCTGTCAAAAATGGGAATGTAACAAAAACAACTACGACGCTTCTCAGCTTTTCTGCTTTTGCTCCGCTAAACCGTAATAAATGAGCTAACTTTGTCCCCAGGTAGTCGCCTGGAAGCATTAGTAGACTTTGACCAATCCCTGTCCAAGGTTGAATTTTTCCACCTACGCCAACGGTACCATAGTGATCTCCGATTGGAACGGGAGGGGCATCCGTCCACAAAGAGTGCGTCACCTGCAGCCTACGATAGGTATCTGTTCCCAAATCTCCACTTTGAATTAAACAAGAGACAAGAAATGAAATAATAAAAATAAATTTGACATTCACGCTGATAATCCGTCTTTAAAAACAAAATATACAGCGGCTACCATACAAAGAGCCGCCCAAACAAAATTCATTTTGAAACGAACTCCCATGTAGAAATATGCAAAAAAAACAAACACTGATAGCGTAACTACCTCTTGAATCAATTTAAGTTGTGGCAAAGAATAATACTGATACCCAATACGGTTACCAGGAACTTGAAAACAATATTCAAAAAATGCTATTCCCCAGCTTATAATAATTGCAATCCAGATGGGTCGATCACCTAAATTTTTAAGATGAGCGTACCAAGCAAAAGTCATAAAAATATTTGAAACTAAGAGTAAAAATACAGGAATAATCATAGTGACTTTATTGTCACTCAATGAACTATTTAGATCAAGCAATCAGTTGCATTTTTGCTGAGGATTTTTGATACCTAGGAAATCGAATTAAAAATCTAGTTTGAGATGAATCACGATCCAAAGTCAATTCACCTCCGTGAGCCTCTATGATTCCTCGAGCTATACTTAAGCCTAGCCCCTTTCTCTTTCCTGTGGGGTCAGTAGTAAAAAATGGGTCAAAAATGACTCCATGAATGTTCTCAGAAATTCCAGTTCCATGATCTAAAACACTGATCTCCACTTGCTCTACATCAGCCTGTATTGAAATATGTATTTTTTTATCTTGAGACTCTCTCATTGCCTCAACGCTGTTATAAATCAAATTTAGCAACACTTTGGGAAGCTGCCCTAATTTAAATTCTATCTCAAAATTTTTCTCAGGCTGATCCACTTTCAAAATAACGTTATTTTCATCTAAATATGACTGACAGAGCTCAAGAGTACTATCAACCAAGTGAAATGTCGTACTCTTAACAAACACTTCCTCTGGCTGTTCTTGAACAAAGAGTCGCATAGCTAAAACCAATTCAGAAATTCTCTTTGAACATTCTTTTATTGAAAGAAGTGAACTTGCAATAAGCCCTTTGTTTATTTTTTCTGAATTCAGTTCATCAAGCGTCTGCTCAACCTCCAAGTAAACAATCCCAAGGGGATTGTTAATCTCATGAGCCACGCGGGCACATATACTCCCTATGGCCTGCATTTTAGAAAGTGAGTTGACCTTGTTTTTTTGCTCTATTAATTCATTTTCAATAAGAACAGAGCGAATGCCTACATTGATTCTTGCAGCTAGCTCATGCGCATTAAAGGGCTTTACAATATAATCGTTAGCTCCTGAACTCAAACCGCTCACAATATCTTCTGTTTGATTACGACCCGTCAGTAAAATAAGATAAATTCTATTTAAGTCATTTTTTTCTTTTATTTTTTTGCAGATTTCAAAACCCGTATATCTAGGCATATGCCAATCTAATATGGCAATTTGTGGTGGATTTTTTTTATTTAATATATCCCACGCTTCATTTCCATCAGTGACTGCAATCACCTGGTGTCCCATCTGCTCAATCAATCCGCACAAAAGTGTGCGAATAACAGAGTTGTCGTCTGCAATGAGTATTTTCATATTGAATACCAATCGATAGATCGGACAGAAAATCCCATTTCTTCAACTCATGACATTCTATTAACAATTAAACAGTGAATCGATTGATGGCTTCTAGAAAAGTGAACTTCCTGCCTGCAGATCCCTTAATGATTTCATCAGGAGTGGTATAATAGTCTTGCAACTCTGTTTGAGTGATTTCTGCGTTACTCTCAGCAGATTCGGTTCGTATTCTGTAAACATTGAAATTTAGAACAGGAACCATTTGAAAACGCTCGTCAACTGGTCTTAAAATCACAGGAGATCACCTACATTCTACGCCCGAAGATATGCCCATAAGTAAGAATATCTTTGTTAAGGAATTTTGAAAATGTGTCAAAATTCACCTTCCTTAATTTGAGCAAGTATCTAATCTTTAAGCGATTTTAACAACTAAAGAGCTAGATCATAAGGTGCTTCAAATTCAAGTCGAATCTCACTTCCTTGCCAGCCCCTAGAATCTAAACTCCGAAAAACCTCGAGTATATCCCCCAGAGTTGCCAGTTTATTTAAACAAATAATCCCCTGTTTTTGAAATTTTTTTATAATCAGATCATCCAACTCCGAAGAAAAACAGACTACACGAATTTCTGAAAACTTTCTTTTAACGTAACACAACCAAGCATCGCTCATTCCATCCTTAAGGCATCGATCACTGATAATTAAATCAGGCATCTCTCCCTTCCCTAGCATCACGTCTCTTAAAGCATGTCTAGCTTCCTTGAGAAAAGGAAAAGAAAAAACTTCATGTCCCATCTGCCTAGCCAGATACTCAAGAAGAGTCCGCAATTCGGTCTTTTGGTCTAATATCCAGATCCTTGCCATATGTTTATTACGAAATGAATATCATTATGTACGTATAGCCTAAACAAATCAAGAGCGTTAGTTATTAATGTTATGGGTCGACCACCGAAGTCAGACTTACCTCATGAGTTAGGCTTGCTGCTTAAAAAAATTGGAAACAATATTGTTGCACTCCGGCAAGAAAAAGGCTTGTCACAAGCGGAGTTAGCTAGACGCTCTAAAGTTTCACTTACTACCCTCAACGAGATCGAATCTCGTCCCTTTCGGGACATTCGCCTCTCCACACTCTTTTCTATTGCTCGCACATTAGAAGTTCCTGTTATCCGACTGTTTGAGTTCTCAGACATAGAACTCAATTCTCGTGACCAGGCACGACTTTTGAAAGCAAGCGAAGCCATCGTGCAAATTGCACGTAAGCTTCGCTGATGATAAAAAAAACTCCATATGCCGAAAGGCCAAGAGAACGATGTCTAAAACAAGGAGCTTCTAGCCTCAGCCTCAGAGAATGTCTGGCTATCATCTTGGGTTCCGGCCCCTCCAAAGTAGGGTGCTTAGGTGTAGCGGATCAAATTCTGAAAAAACAAAACTGCTTTCCTGAAGCAGAAGAAGAACGGGCATTTTTCTTAGCAATGGAATCCACTGGATTAGCCCATCTTCATCATGTGCATGGACTTGGCCCAGCAGGAAAAAGTAAAATCCTAGCTTCATTCGAACTTGCACGAAGATACGCGATATTCACACAAAAGAAGCAAAATCTAAACTCTAAGCCGATTCAACTCACACAAACTGCACAAATCGCACTGAAAAGAATATCTTCCTACAACCGCAATGAGCCTAAAGAGTGGTTAGGCTTTGTCCCTCTTTACCGTAACGCAGAGTTAGGAGAGCTCTGCCTCGTCGAGAAGGGCTCGCGAACTCATGTCAATATTGATCCTGCTGAGCTTTTTGCTCGAATCCTGGCACTCAGACCCGCAGGTTTTTTCCTGTTCCATAACCACCCTTCAGGCGACTCCAGACCCTCATCTCAAGATATAGAACTTACAGATCGCATTCGCAAAATCTCAAGACCTCTAGGAGTTCAGCTTTTAGGGCATTGGGTTGTTTCCCCTTATACAGAAAATTGGCTGGATTAGATCCAATATGCTAATCCACATTCATGAGCCTCCAGCCACGAATTAAAATTCTTATTTTGCAGCACCCTCAAGAACCTCACGAAAAAAGAGGAACTGTTTCTCTTTTGAAAGAAACATTAGGAAACGTCACTTTGAAAACAGGGCTTTCATGGCCCAACCTTAGCAAAGCATTAGGACAAGAAACTGAAAACTCAAAGTGGGCAGTCCTTTATTTAGGAAGTGGGATTAAAAGCCCTTCCTCTCAGAAACTTGAGCCTGGACTTTACTTTGTAGATAAAAAGGCCCTGTTACTTCCCAAGGCACAAAATCCCATCCAAGGTCTCGTCGTGCTTGACGGAACATGGAGCCAGGCTAAGTCTATTTGGTGGAGAAATGCTTGGCTTCTTAAACTAAAACGCGTGATCTTAATACCGTCTCGCCCTTCTCTTTATGGAAACATCAGGAAGGAACCCAGAAAAGAATGCGTCTCAACACTTGAGGCTGTCGCTGAAACTCTCACTCACTTAGGCGAATCACCTGAAATTGAAAATCAGTTAAAAAAGCACTTTGAAGAATTTTTAAAAAAAGAAAGAAAGACTACTTCTTCATCTTCTGCAACATATCCATCGCCATCTTAAGCTGAGCATTCATCTGTTGGGCATTCACCTGAGGTCCTCCTCGGCCTGACATTCCACCCATCCCTCCTCGGCTGAGCCCACCTAACATCCCTTGCATCTGAGACATTGCCTCATTCATATTCTTTGCTCCAGGGAACATCATCTTCATCATCTGCTCGCTTGCACCCTTAAGCTTCAAGAAAACAAAAATATTAATGGCGGTTAAAATAAAAACAAATATCCAACTTAAAATAATCCAGATTGACATGCGTGCAACTTAACTCACTTTCTCGATAATTCCAAGTATGCATCTAACATTCTACTCCTCACGTCTGTTACCAGAGACTCTATACCATCGGGGCCTACCCCTTGAGTAGAAATCATGGGTAAAACCTTCATTTTCACTATTCCTGGGACTATTCTTTTAAACTTCCAACTATAGTTCTTTCTAAGCTCTTCACAAACGACTGGAATAATCGGAAGCCCCGTTTGAACAGCAAGATAAAATCCACCTCTCTTAAACGGCAGCAACGGCTCTTCTGTACGGTTTCGAGTTCCTTCAGGGAAAATCCAAACGGATACTTTGCGTTTTTGAATTTGCGCTGCTGCAAGCCCTAGACTGCTTACCGCGGCAGACCTCTTCTGGCGATCAATAAGAATGTTACCTGCTGCTGGAAAGTATAAACCCAACAAGGGTACAAAAATCAGTTCTTTTTTCCCTATGATCGTACACCGATGTGGAAAAATACTTGCGAATGTAATGACATCCATACCACTTTGGTGATTGACCATGTAGATAGCTGGTTGCTTTGCTTCTAAAAGCTCTTTGTTATATACAACCACTTTCAGTCCTAGAATCTTAAGTGCAATCCAAGAAAAAAATTTACTGAAATAATAATTTAGATCAATTCGACCCCAAGTTAAAACTGCAATCACTGTTCCGATAGAAAACGAAAAAAACAACCAAAGAAAAAGTAAAATAGTTCGAATATAAAACATATTTTAAAATGTCTGCAGATACCGACTTGAAATGGTTCGTTTCATTCTTCTAGAAAGTTTCAAACTCGTTTGACAAAGTTTTTTTAGATCAATCCCTGTTTTCATCCCCATCCCATGCAACATATAAACTAAATCTTCTGTTGCTAAATTTCCAGCAGCTCCAGGAGCAAACGGACAGCCCCCCAAACCCCCGGCGGAGCTATCTACTGTTCTTACCCCCAAATCTAAAGCCTTTAAAGTATTCGCTAGTGCCGTACCTCGAGTATCATGAAAGTGAACTGCAACACGCGAGCTTCCTAACATTTTGAGTGCAGGACGGATCACTTCTACAACCTGGTTTGGCGTCGCTACACCAATCGTATCTCCAATAGAAATTTGCTCAACACCTGTCTGAGCTAACTTTTCAATCACATTAAGTGCTTTTTTCGCTGTTACTTTCCCTTCAAATGGGCAACCAAAAGCCGTGGAAACATAGCCTCTGACTTGAACTTGTTTTTTCGTCTTTATCTGTGCCACTTCGATCAATTTTGCAAACTCATGAAGAGACTCTTGAATCGACATGCCAATATTCTTCTTTGCAAAAGTCTCAGTCGCGGCTGTGAAAACGGCAAGATTTTTTGCTGAAGCCCTCAACGCTCGACTTAAACCCTTTGAATTAGGGACCAAACTCCAAATTTTTGCACTCCCTAGTTTCAATTTTTCATCTTGAATAGCAGAATAAATTTCATCTGTGTCTGCCATCTGCGGAACACGATCTGGGCGAACAAAAGCTCCTACTTCAAGATTTTCAATTCCTGCATGAATTAGCCCCCTAATAAAGTCCAACTTCCAAGAAAGAGAAACATTTCTTTTCTCATTCTGCAGCCCATCACGAGGCCCTACTTCAAAAACATGAACCCATGATTTAGCCACTTTGTGCCTCCACATCAATCATCAAGTCCCCAGGGGATAGCTGTTGTCCTTCTTTAACTAAGATTTTAGAAACAGTTCCTGAATAGGGAGCCTTGATCGCAAATTCCATTTTCATAGCTTCAACTAGAATTAAAGGTTCACCTTCCTTTACCCTTTGGTCTTGCATAACTAATATCTTTCGTACTTTACCTGGGAACTGCGCAACGAGGTCGGCTTTCGAAGCACTCGTTGCCTGCCCCACTGAATGAGCTGATTCTGTCCATTCTCCATAAAATAGCTTCCCATGGAGCGAAACACTCAGTTTTCCTTTTACTTGAGTAGCAATGATCCGAGCACGACGAATGGGGTTTATACTTTCAGCAATAAACCATCCGCCTGGCCGAGAAAGCAACTTCCATTTTAGATGAGAATGTTTTGAATGAGGAGCAGGAAAGATTTTTCCAGAAATCTTAAAAGAAGACTTCATTCCCCCCCCTGAAAAGCAGACCATGGTGAGGGATAACACTCTTCTAAAGAGTGAGTTAAGCCTGAACTCATGGGCGAACTCTTGAGTAATGAGATTAATTCTAATTCTTCTTCAGTAGGAGTAATACGCCAATCTCCAAATTCTTTTTCTAAAAAATCTGTAAAGACTTTTCCTTGGATGACTTGTGGATGGTCTGCAATACTTCGAAGATAAGCTTGGTTTGTTCCAATCCCTAAAATCACGGTTTCATCTAATGCGTACCTTATTCGAGCTAATGCTAGCTCACGAGTAGGAGCCCAAACAATGAGTTTAGCAAGCATAGAATCAAACCCTGTCCCCACGGTTTGTCCTTCTTCAATTCCGCTATCTACCCGAATTCCAGGTCCAGAAGGCCATTTGAGTTTTTCGATTTTACCAGGGGTAGGAATAAACCCCAATGCTGGATCTTCTGCATATAGCCTTACCTCTATGGCATGCCCCCTTGGAGTGGGAGACTCACTAAAAACCTTTTGTTTAGGATTTAAGGCTAATTGAATCTGGGCATGAACAAGATCTGCCCCTGTGACTAACTCTGTTACGGGATGTTCGACCTGTAAACGTGTATTCATTTCGAGAAAATAATAATCTCCGTTTCCATCCACTAAAAACTCTAACGTACCTGCACTTCGATATTGCACTTCTTTAAGAAGCTTTAAAGCTGCCTCATAGAGCCCTTGACGTGTCGCCTCAGACAGTAAAGGAGCGGGAGCCTCTTCCCAAACCTTTTGGTGTCTTCTTTGTAATGAGCACTCTCTTTCACGAAGATGAACTCCACCACCTTGGCCGTCACCAAAAACTTGAACTTCAATATGCCTAGGCTCTAGAATAAGTTTCTCTAAAAAAATCGTTCCATCTCCAAACGCTGAAACGGCTTCAGCGGAAGCGCTTTCAGCTGCGGAAGAAAGATCTTCTAACTGAAGTACTTTCCTCATCCCTTTTCCACCCCCACCTGCTGATGCTTTAAGTAAAAGTGGAAATCCTACTTTCACTGCAGCTGCTTGGAGATTGTCTCCCTTTTTAACTTGCGCCCAAGGGAGAGTCGGAATACCGATTTTTTGAGCGACTTCTTTAGCTGCAATTTTATCCCCCATCCTTCGCATAGTTTCTGCAGTAGGCCCTAAAAAAATATAATCTGCTTTCTCTACCGCTTCAGCGAACGCTGGGCGTTCTGATAAGAAACCATACCCAGGATGAATCAGCTTTGCACCGGATGCTTGAGCCGCTTGAATGATGGATGCAATATCTAAATACGAAGAGACAGCGTAAGCTTCATCCGCATATGTCGCATGCCTAGCCTCTTCATCACCCGGAGCCACAATTCCAACGGTTTGAATCCCCATCTCTCGACAAGCCTGGAAAATTCGACAAGCTATTTCTGATCGATTGGCGACCAAAAGTTTCATTTAAGAAATCCAACTCGGCTTTCTTTTCTCAAGGAAAGCTTTAATCCCTTCTTGCCCTTCTGAAGAAATTCTAAGATCTGCAAGCATCTTAGCAACATACTCTAAACAATCTGGATATTGAGAACGCTTCTCAGGCCAGCTTAAATCTAAAACAAGACGTTTTGCAGTCGCTATGGCATTAGGGCCACATTGCAAAATATTTTCTAAAAATTTTTCAACTGTCTCATTCACTGCATTTAAATTTTTGCAAATTTCATGGACCAATCCAATTTCTTTAGCCTGAATCGCAGTCATTCTCTCAGCGCTCATAAAAAATCGTCTCGCATGACTTGCCCCAACCTTTGAAATCACAAATGGCCCAATGCAAGCAGGAACAATCCCCAGCCTCACTTCACTTAAACTAAACTGCATCTTTTCTTCAGCCACTACGATATCGCAAATACTGACCAGCCCCACCCCTCCACCGATCGCAGCACCATGCACTGCGCCAATTACAGGCTTCGGACACTCATTTAGCGTTGCAAACATTTGAGAAAGCCTGCGAGTATCCTTAAGGTTCTCGCTATAATCCGCGTCCACAGCTTTTCTAATCCAATTCAGGTCCCCGCCCGCGCAAAAATTAGGGCCTTCTCCCCTTAAAACAACAGCTTTGACTTCTGGCCTTCTAGCGTCTTTTTCAAAAGCTTGAAAAAGCTCTTCGATAACCACGTCATTAAACGCATTGCGTACATCTGGACGGTTCAGACTAATTGTTAATACCCCTCTGGGGTCTTGGGTAACTTTAAGCGTTTGGTACGACATTCCACTTTCGTACCTGATTTAAATGAGAAAACAAGCCTTGAATTATTCTCTTTTGATCAGTAGCACTAGAATTATGCCTGTACTCAAATCCCATATCCAAGTGAACTCTTCTGAGTTCAAAACTAATCGAGAATACCATCACAAACTTGCTCAGGAACTGACCGGTTATTTGCAAACTATCGAAAAAGGGGGTGACGCTAAAGCGCGTGAGAAGCACGAAAAGCGAGGCAAACTTTTTGTCCGCGATCGCATCCAGCACTTACTTGATCCAGGAACTACATTTCTCGAACTCTCTCCCTTAGCTGCTTGGAATATGTATGACCATGTTGCACCCAGCGCTGGGATTATCACAGGAATTGGCGCGATTCATGGTCGCGAGGTGATGATCATCGCAAACGATGCAACAGTTAAAGGGGGGACTTACTTTCCCATGGCTGTCAAAAAGCACCTTCGCGCACAAGAAGTGGCTTTTGAGAATCGACTCCCTTGTATTTATTTAGTGGACTCAGGAGGCGCTTTCTTGCCTATGCAGTCTGAACTCTTTCCAGATAAAGAACATTTTGGTCGTTGCTTCTACAATCAAGCACAGATGTCAGCTGCCGGAATTGCACAAATAGCAGTCGTCATGGGTTCCTGTACTGCTGGAGGCGCTTATGTCCCTGCAATGTCAGATGAAACAATTATAGTAAAAAATCAGGGAACGATCTTTTTAGGTGGTCCACCTTTGGTAAAAGCTGCAACGGGCGAAATCGTTACAGCCGAAGAACTAGGGGGAGGAGACACTCATAGTAGAACTTCTGGCGTCACTGATCATCTTGCGGAAAACGATGAACATGCCTTAGAGATTACTAGAGAAATTATCGCTCACCTCAATCGTAAAGCCGGTGCAAAAATCCAAAGGCTTTCCCCAGAAGAACCTCTTTATGATCCACAAGAACTTGCTGGAATTATCCCCACGGATTTAAGAAAACCATTTGATATTCGCGAAGTCATTGCACGAACTGTTGATGGATCTCGTTTTCATGAATTTAAATCATTATACGGAACGACTTTGGTCTGTGGGTTTGCTCATATATGGGGATACCCAGTGGGAATTTTAGGCAATAATGGAATTCTCTTTAGTGAATCAGCATTAAAAGCTGCACATTTCGTAGAGCTTTGCACTAAAAGAGGCGTTCCTATTCTATTTTTACAAAATATTACAGGCTTCATGGTGGGTAAAAAGTATGAATCTGGTGGAATTGCCAAAGATGGCGCCAAGATGGTCAATGCGGTTTCTTGTGCGGCTGTGCCTAAATTTACGGTCATAGTAGGGGGAAGCTTTGGCGCGGGCAACTACGGAATGTGTGGGCGCGCATATCAGCCACGCTTCCTGTGGATGTGGCCCAATGCCAGAATCTCAGTCATGGGCGGTGAACAAGCGGCGCATGTTTTGTCGCAAGTTAAGGTTGAACAACTGCAAGCAGAAGGAAAAACTTTATCTGCTGGAGAGATAGAGAAAATTCAAAAACCGATTCGTGAGCTTTATGAGCGAGAAGGAAGTCCTTATTATTCTACAGCACGTCTCTGGGATGACGGAGTAATTAAACCCTGGGAGACACGTAAATATCTAGCACTAGGTCTATCAGCTGCAATGAATGCGCCCATCAAGAAAACAAATTTTGGCGTATTTAGAATGTAAAAATTTTTCTTAACCCAAACTTTTCCGAAACGGTCTAAAGAAAAACAGCACGGTTAACAAAGTCGCTCCTAACATTAAACTCGATAGTGCATTAATCTCAGGACTCACCCCAAATTTAATCATCGAATAAATCTGTAAGGGCAAAGTATCCGACCCCACCCCTGCTGTAAAAAATGTGATTAAAAAATCATCAAATGACAATGTAAACGCCATCAAAGCTCCGGCAATAATTCCAGGCGCGATCAATGGTAGTGTCACTTTCAAAAATGTTTTCCATGGAGTTGCTCCCAAATCTCGCGCAGCTTCTTCCAGTGAATGATCAAACCCACTCAAACGAGCACGGACTGTAATCAATACATAAGACACGCTGAACGTTACATGAGCCAACACGATCGAAAAAGCTCCCAGCGTAATTTTCAAGAAAACAAACCAGATCAAAAGTGATAATCCAAAAACAATTTCTGGCATAATCAAAGGCAAGTGCGTCAGCACATCAAACACTTTCTTTCCAGTGAACTTCGTTCGTTCAATTGCCAAAGCAGCCATCGTTCCCAAAACAGTCGCAACCAAAGTACTCCAAAAGCCTACCCATAAACTCATGTCTAAAGATTCTAAAACCTTTTCATTAGAAAACACTTTTGCATACCAACTCAAGGTCCAGCCTTCATGATCCCAAAAGGAAAAAACGACTAGGGCTATCAAAGGGATATAGAGAATTAAAAACCCTAGAACTGTCATCATCAAAGCTGAACGTTTGGGTTTAGGTTTAGACACTGTGCTACCTTCGTCCCTTCATCAGCTCTTCTTCTTGACGTTCTATTCGCATGTAAATAATAAGACTCACCATCACAATCAGAATTAAAAGCAATGATAGTGCAGATCCAAATGGCCAATCTCGCGTCCTTAAAAACTGATCAGTAATCAAATTTCCAATAAGCATTGTTTTAGATCCACCTAAAAGATCTGGAATCACAAACTCACCTAATGCTGGGGTAAAGACAAAGATCAACCCAGTCACAATTCCTGGCTTCGTCATTGGAATTAGAACATTCCACAGCACTCGCCAAGAAGAAGCTCCCAAATCTCGGGCTGCCTCGAGTAGTGAAAAATCAAATTTTTCCAGTGAAACAAAGAGAGGCAACACCATAAAAGGCAAATAATTAGTCACCATTCCAAACCAAACAATAAAATCTGAATTACTCGAGACATAACCGGGTTCAACCAACCCCAATGAGACCGCATACTGAAAAAGCGGCCCATGATCGTTCAATAAAACTTTGATTGCATACGTTCTGACTACCAAATTAGTCCAAAATGGAATCACAATCAGAGCAAGCAATACTGAACGAATTGCAGGCGAAACAACCGCCATTACATAAGCCATAGGATAGCCAATCACTAAACACGATACGGCCGTCAAAGCGGCTAGCTTAAAACTATTCCAAAAAATCCTGAGATAAATCCAACTTGAAGCACGCACGTAGTTCTCGAGTTGGAAATGAAAAACCACCCCACCATAAGTCCCTTTGGTTGAAAAACTATAAATACAAACAATAGCCAAAGGGATAAATATAAACCAAAAAAACCAGCCCATCGTCGGAATCACTAACAAAGGGGGAGCCTTAAGACGCTTCTTCGAATACTCACTAGGATGTCCACTAGGATGCCCACTAGGATGCAAAGACATGGTCCGATTTCCCCACTCCGACCTGTTGTGCTGTCGTCAACAACGTAGCTTGATCAGCCCTCTCTTCTTTTCCCATCAATAAGCAATCCTCAGGCAGCCAAGCAATGTATACTTTATCACCCGTAGAAAAATTTTTTCGAGCTGTCATGGCTGAATTCGGCTGTGTAACCACTATGGGTGCTCCATTCGCATCCTTAGGTTGAACAAAGAGTTGCGTGAGGGGACCTTGGTACAAAACTTCTTTAAGAATTCCATCAAGTACATTTTGCTCAGGTCCTGGAGAAGACTTGAGTACTTTTAGCTTTTCTGGTCGAACTAAAACTTTTACTTTATGCCCCACCGATGTAGCGGGCAATGGGCGTGAGCCATCCCGAGAAGGTTTTACAAGAATTGAACGCCTTCCTGTGCCACCCACCGTAATCACTCCTGAAGTGACTTCAGTAACCTCACCATCAAACGAATTAATTGAGCCAATAAACTGCGCCACAAAAGGTGTACGAGGATATTCGTAGATCTCTTGCGCGGTTCCCACTTGTTCGACAACTCCGTGGTTCATCACAGCGATCCGATCAGAAAGGGTGAGCGCCTCTTCCTGGTCATGAGTTACAAAAATAAAAGTATGCTTCAACCGACGCTGAATAGCTAAAAGTTCAACTTGCATTTGCTGTCTTAATTTTAAATCCAATGCCGACAGGGGTTCGTCTAAAAGTAAAACCTTAGGGCGGTTCACTAAAGCACGAGCAAGGGCAATACGCTGCTGCTGTCCACCCGATAGAGTTCCAATTGCTCGATCAGCTTGACTGGACATCTTCACAAGCTCTAACATTTCATCCACTCTAGATTGAATTTCATTTCTAGGGATTTTTTTCATTTTCAACCCAAATGCAACATTTTCCCTAACCGTCAAATGAGGGAAAAGTGCATAGCGCTGAAAAACCATATTAAATTGTCTTTGGTGAGGAGGCACCGTATCGATACGAATTCCGTCTTGATAGATTTCACCTGAAGTCGGAGATTCGAAACCTCCCAGCATTCGAAGCAACGAAGTTTTTCCACATCCAGATGGGCCCAATAGCGAAAAAAATTCGCCTTCAGGAATTGTAAGACTTACGCCACGAACAGCGGCAATTGATCCGAAACTTTTGTGAAGCCCCCGCAACTCAAGCATTGGGGCGCGTTATAGCAAATAATCAGTAAAATGAGAAAAGGAAATAAAAGGGGATTACTTACCCTTAATAGCTGTTTTGTCAGCTTCTTTGCCAGTAGCTGTCACCTGATCTCCAGCTAATACCTTTTTATCGCCTGTGGCACCTTTTTCACATTTCGAGTCTGCTGCGAAACCAGCAACCGATGACATTAAAAACCCCACAATTAAAAATTTTCCGATGAGCTTGTTCATAAGTGGCTCCTCTCCTCTTCCCTATTATAATAGCAAAGTCGATGCCATCGCGTTCATTATAAAACTATGTAATTTCATGTAGTTAAACTGTGTTTAAAACAAAAAATCACAGAATTTTGTCTACCCCCTAGACACGCGTCGAAACTTCAAACAAAAAACTAGAACGATAAACTCACCCCTGCAGGACGAATGATATCAAGCAAGTTCTGGAAAGCCGCTGTCACTTGAAGCGCTATTTTTCGGCCCGCTGTGCTCTCTACCTTCTTAATCTCGCCACTGTTTTGGTAGGTCACTGTTATCGTCCCTAAAGAAGGGTCTGTGATCGCTATTGGCTTAGAGTTTTCGTTGTATTTGAAATGAATCTGTCTTCGATTCTGATCTACTAAAGTCTTAATACGACCATTAGGGTCATAAAGCAGCTTCACGCCTTTTTTGTCGGAGTTTTTGGCAAAGATGAGGTTGCCTTTTGCATCGTATTGAAACTCTGACCAGGTCATTTGATTTTTGCTTGCCTTGGAATAACGAGCCACACGACTCACTTTATTGACCTTAGGATCATACTTCAGCTCTGTCACCTCATGAGGCGTCATCTTCTTTGTAACATGACCCTTTGCGTCGTACTCAAAGGTCGTCTCTTCACTTCCTTGTTTAATCATCAGAGGCAGCCCACAACACTCATTATAGGTTGTCTCAGTTCTAGATCCATCAACTGTTGTAATCAACTTGTACGTCCACTCTTCACCATCTGACTTTTTCTTAGTCACATACTCATATTTACTATCCGAAACTTGCTTACCTTCTTTGTTCTTAATCTTTACTGTCACCGCAAGACTTCCACCACCTTTGGAGTCACGCTCATAACCATAATCTGTCACAGAGCCATCGCGCTCTTTCACAGTCTTAATATTTTCAAACTGCTCTTTGGGGTAGTACGACATCTGCATCAATGATTTATCAGAATACCCAATCTCAAGCATATTATGTCGCTTGTCGTACTTGAAAGTATGAGCCTCTCCTAATGTATTTTTTGCTGAGATGAGTTGATCATCACTATCGTATTTATATTCCGCTATCTTTCCACTTTCTCCCTGAATTTTATCTACTAGACCTTTTGTGTTAAAGGTGAAAAACATCTTACGGTTAAAATTATCAACGATCTTTTCAATATGACCTTCTTTGCCGTATTTGATTTCTATAAAATTATTATTTTTATCTGAAACCTTGATTAATCGGCCATAATCATCAAATTTTTCAACTTTTCCATTATCAAAAGTTCTGACATATCCATCTGCCACTTTAGTAATGTATTGGTAGCTAAATTTATTCGAATGAAGCTGAGTTCCATTTGCCAATTTACGTGGATCAATCTTTCCAGCCCTTCTTAATTTTTCCCATTCTTCAGTCCGGAACTTAAGATCTGATTTAAGTTGCTTCTTATATGTGTCTGGATTTCCAATCGCATTGGGCCAAGCTTTTTGAGCGGCCTCCACAATTTGAGCGACTGCTTTATTCAACTCTTCCTCTTTGAAAGCGGCAGGACTAAATCGATTCTCAGCCCCCCCTCCGTATTCGTGCGCAACGACACTTCCATCAGCAGCGATTGTCAGATAAACCTCATACTCATTGCCCCATCCATGTCCGAAAATTCCACGGAATGCGGTTTTCGAGTTATAAACACGGTCAATCTTAGGATCAAATCCCCCCGGATAAACAATGTCTGTGAAACTCACAAAAAAATTCCCGTTCTTTAGACTCACGTTTGCTAAAGAAGAAAAGGATAATAAAAATGAAAAAAGAAATACCCAATAGCGCATTTTAGACCTCGATCTTGATTACCTTCATGATGACAAAAAAACCGACAATCTCCAACAATAATATCAAAAAAACAATCACCCAACCCAAAGTGGTTGTAAAAAGCGGCTCCATAAATTCTGGATCTGTTTGATAAAACACTACGCCCAGAATAGGCGGAATTGCGACTACAAAAATTCCCTGATAAAAGCCTTGCGCTGTCATTGCGGATATTTTGCGCTCAACTTTAATACGTTCCCGGATGGTGTTAACAATCGTGTCAAAAGTTTCCGCTAAATTACCCCCGGTCTCTTTCAACACATTAATTGCGGTCACAAACATTTCGACATCATCAGATTGAACACGTTTTGACAAATTGTTAAACGCGTCCTCTAAAGATACACCCAATTGATTTTCATTGAGTACAATCGAAAATTCCTGCTTGATAGGATTGGGCATTTCTGCGGTCACTAATCCTAAAGACTGAACAATGGACAATCCTGATCTTAAACCATTTGACATCAATGACAAAGCGTCAACCATTTGATTTACAAATTTCTCAGTCCTTTTACGATACAAAAAATCTACCAAGGGCTTCGGAGCTTTCCACCCCACTACTGTTGCCACTGTACCAAAGAGTAAGGCAGGAAAAAAATTAGGGAGAAAAACAAAAAACATAATTAAACCAGACCCAAAACTGAGTAGATAAAGAGATAAAAGAATTCGTTGAGGCGGAACATCAATAAACATAATCTTAAGCTTTTCGACAATATAATCACGCGTTCCAATAGACTGAAACCGCAACCAATCTAAGAAAATTTTATTATAGTGATACGCTGCCAAGAATACAGCTACACCTACCCCAAGGACTCCTATCATTTTTTTGGCGAATTCTATCCAGGTAATATTTTCCATAATTTTAAGCCGATTTAGAAGTAAAAAGACTTCGTGAAATTTTCATCCCTTTTGCTTCCATCTCTTCTACAAACTTAGGAATAAATCCGGTCGGTACAAAGCGCCCAATAATCTTTCTTTTCTTATCAAGTCCCTCTTGCTTAAATAAGAAAATATCTTGCAGACTTACTACATCACCCTGAATTCCTGTTACTTCAGAGATATGTGTAATTTTTCTTGAGCCATCTGACAAACGGCTTTGCTGAATAATCAGCCCCACAGCAGCTGAAATTGTTTCACGAATAGCTTTCGTAGGTAAACCCAAGCCTGCCATCATCACCAATGTTTCCAAACGACCTAAACATTCTCTTGGATTATTGGCATGCAAAGTCGTTAATGATCCAGAATGCCCAGTGTTCATTGCCTGAAGCATATCGAGCGCCTCTCCTGCTCGACACTCTCCGACTACAATCCGGTCAGGGCGCATTCGTAGACAGTTTTTAATCAAATCTCTAATGGTCACTTCGCCTTCGCCTTCGATATTCTTAGGGCGAGACTCCAAGCGCACAACATGCTCTTGCCCAAGCTGTAACTCTGCTGAATCTTCAACTGTGATAATTCGCTCGGTTGCAGGAATAAAATTAGATAGCACATTGAGTAAAGTTGTTTTACCTGAACCTGTTCCGCCTGAAACTACAATGTTGAGCTTTGCTTCAACACAAGCTCTTAGAAAATCTGCAATTTCAGGGGTCATCGAACCATAAGAAACAAGATCTTTTGCTTCCATTCTTTTTTTAGGAAATTTTCGAATAGTGATCGTCGGACCTCGAAGTGCTAAAGGCGGGATAATGACATGAACTCGTGATCCGTCTCTCAATCGTGCATCTACATAAGGAACTTTTTCGTCCACCCTTCGACCTAGTGGAGTCACAATTCTTTCAATCACATTCATCATCTGTTGTTCACTTGAAAAAACTACAGAAGACATTTGAGGCTTTCCAGCTTTTTCTGTGTAAATTTGATCTCTCGAGTTCACCATGATTTCTGTCACTGAATCATCTGCAAGTAGATCTTCGAGAGGACCGAGACCTAATGCCTCATCTAAAACTTCTTTGACCATCTGAGCTTTGAGCTCTCGGGTAGGCATAAGCGTCGCAGTGTCTTCATTAGCTAAGACATCCAAAATTCCTTTTTGAGTTTTTTCTCGCAAAATTGCACGCTGTTTAGGATCATTATTATCTGTATTTACTTTTTTCAAATCCATCTGCTCGACTAACGCTTTATGAATTCTGAGCTTCATCGCAGTCCAAGGATCCACCATTCCATCACCCTTCGTTATTGGGTTATTAGGGGACTTGGGCAAATCAGGTCCTGCACCTGCAGAAAGAACCTTAGCTGCAATGCCTGATGGTTTTTTCAACTTGGAAAGATTTTCAAGTAAACTCACCTGCTGTATTTTTCTAACGATATCGTGATAGGCGCGAGCAATGGGTGTGCCGGGAGCTGAAATACAGATTGGAGAACTTTTCGAAAGAGACCCATCACACGTAATTGAATCTTCAGGGACTGCTGCAAAAATAGTGCGATTTAGATTTTTTTGGATAATCTGGGGGTTAATAATATTGTTTTGAGAATATTTGTTTACAATAACTTGAACCATCTCTTGAGGAAATAATAATTCCTGAATTTTACTCAAAATTCTTTTGGTCTGATTAATCACGATCACATCTGCAGTTGTCACTACAAAAATAGCTGTAGCAAATTCCAGTGTTTTTAATGCCCATGGGTCCATTCCACTTCCGCAATCAACAACCGTAAGAGCAAAAATATTAGGAACTGCTTTTAAAAATTTTCCGTATCCATCTAAATCAAAATCACGAGCAACAATATTATCTTTTGGAGCTGAAATATAACTATAACCTGCATTGGCATTAACTAAAAACGGACCAATAGACTTCGCATCGATTAATCCACCGGGGATCTTAGTGATGTCTACAATCGATTTTTGAGGATTTTGTCCTAAAATAATATTTTGATCACCCAAACTATTGAGATCGACGTCCAAAATTAAAGGACGCTGCTTAAACTCTTGCATGTAGGAAATAGCAAGGTTGGCTGAAAAAACACTTTTCCCAACGCCCCCTTTTCCACCCACAACTGCAATAATATGACCCGCCATTTTAGTTCACCTTCACTCTGAAATTTTTCTTCAGATCATCGGTTCCGTCATGAGCGTTTTCGATGATTTGTGGAGTTACAAAAATGACAAATTGAGATTTCTTTTTTCGATACGCTTTAGAGCGCAAAAGAGTAAACAAAGGATCAGTGTTACCATCAAAGACTCCAGGCTTTGGATCTCCCTTGTTAAAGTCTGTTCCTACATCACTTGCCGTTACTCCAGCCACAGCAGCGCTTTCCGTTGATTTCACAAAAAGCTTAGTATTCACTTGATGGGTAGACACGACAGGAGATTGGTTCTGTCCGGTTACAGGAGGGGTTCCAACCACATTCGACTGGGTCATATCTAAATCCAGCTGAATATCATCTGTGTTTCCCAAAATTGTAGGAGTTGCTGCTATAGAGAGACCTACTTGAGACCTCGCAGCTGTCACTGTTCCGTTGGGTCCTTGTTGAGAAAATGGAAATTCCGTTTGTTCTACAAGCTTTCCAGGCTGTCCATTTCGAACTACAAAAGTTCCTGTCTTCAAGACTCTGGCATAGCCCGCTTGCTGCGCGCTTTGAAGCTTAGGAAATAAGCTGGAAATAGTCGCACTAAAAGAAAACCCACCCTGTGAGGTTGCAGTCGTTCCAGCACCTGTGGTCACAGATCCTGTTTGTCCCGTTCCTAAAGTGATAGTTGGATCCGCAGTAAATCCAGGTTGCCACTTAAAACCAAAAAGCTTGTTGTAGTCTTTTGAAAGCTCAACAAAGTGAACAGTCACTCGAATGAGTTTATCCTGCTTCTTTGCCGGAGGTGCCTGAACAACGATGAAGCTTTGCACTAATGGGCGGGCCTGTAAAGGGCGTTGAGGCTCTGGGTCTTTAGCTCTCTCTAAAATATTTCCAGGACGTAACTCGGGAAGATAGTAATTCGCAATTGTTAAAGCTTTTTTCGCTAGATCAGGACTTTCGACCGTTCCTTCTAGAAAAATTATCCCATTCACTACGCGAGTCTTAACATTTGCAGCGAACGAATTAACGTCTTCTTGGATTTTTTTAGCCAAAAACTGCATCGCTAGTGGAGAAAGAGTCGTTAAATTAATAATAACGTTGGCATAGCTACTATCTTGAATCACAGTCACCAATTTTCCGTAATCTTGCGGAACAAGAACTTCGCCTTCAACTATAATTTTTGATCCTACAATGCGAGTCTCTACTCCTTCTATATCTCGAAGCAATTCTCGAAGCTGACTCTTAATCGTTAAAAGGTTAGATCCGGTAACTCTCACACGAAAAATTAATCGGATCGTTCCATCCAAATCTCTTACTGTTACTGTAGTTTCGCCTGCTTTCAGTGGTTTAAAAACAACCTGTCTTTTCTCTCCTGCTTTCACTAAAGTCGTAGCTACTAACTGTGGGTTGCCAATCGTGATTCCATTTGCCCCAGCATTAGCTTCAAAATCCAGATCTACAGCCTTATCTTCACCTGTTGTTAAAAGAAGGCGCCTTTTATCTGCTTCCTCTTCTGATTCATCTCGAGTTAATTTTGAACGTTGATATTTATTTTTTGGTTTTTTATCTGTAGCTGACTCTGCTGAAGTTAAAAGAAACAAAAATGCCACAATTGCAATCACCAAAGTACTATAAAGAACATCTTTCCATAGCGGTCTTTGGGGTGGCTGCCAATGATTCATCTTCTTGCTCCTGAAAGATTTCTTTGAACCTTAGCGGCGTCGGGCCCAAGCACATCATAGATAGTACTGCTACTTAGTGGTACTAACTCCGAATCATCATTGTTTCTCAACGACAGCGTAAGTGAATTTTCGCCATTATTCAAAACCGTGGTGATCAACTGAGCTTGCTGTGGATCCACTTCAAGAGTCACAGTTGCAAACGAAGTATCCGTAGCTAAGTTTTTCACTCTATCTTTTCCACCAAAGGGATCCGGCTCAATAGTTCGTGCTACGTTATTGGTGACAGATAGCCCTACTGCCAAAACTACTACATCTTGCAAAACTGTTTTCGTCACTTTCGAATCTTTTCCACCGCCCACATCAATAATCGAAATTACATCCACACGATCCCCAGGCTTAATGAGCTTCGAAACCCCTGTAATGTTATTCACAGGAACAGAAACTGCTCTTTTTCCAATTGCAATCTGAGGCGAAACTCCAGTTCGAACACTCGGCTCAGTAATTTTGCTATAAGTGACTTGCTCACCCTTTCGAATAGGAACAATAGCAACAGACCCCGCTAAGCTTTTCATACTTCTCACAACCGCTTTGTCACCTGCATCTTGAGTCTCATAAGAAATTGCAGCTGGCTCCAAGAATTTCTTGGGCACAAGATCTGCAATAATCATCGTTTCATCTAAAGTGTCCATTTCTTTAATGTTCTTCTTCGCTTTAACTACAATGACTTCAGTTCCAAATCTTTTTTTCTGCTCTTCTTCAATATTCGAGACATAGCTATAGATAAAGAAAACTGCGATTGCGGCCATGAGTAAAGATAATGTCAACGCTCTATTATTCATTGTTCGAGTGGACTCCTACAAAATGCCCATGCATCTACTGATGGGGTTTCAGGGATTCGATATTCCCCCGTTGCAACAAAATTAACTTCGCCTTGAACGTTTCCAGGAAGAATGGCTGTAATACCTCCACCGTCATTGACCACACTCGACTGAGTACATAGAGAAACAATTGTACGAACTCGAACAATTCCACGATCTGCTGGTTCAGATTGAATTTGATTACTTCCAACTTTTCTTTGGCTACGAACGACGTTTTGAGTGGGAGCAACAGGATTCAATTTGTCTGCGGGCAAATCTTCACTTCCGCCCTCTTGTGAGACCCCTAAGACAAGCTGGTTAAATCCACGAGCAACCATACTGCGATCATCACCGTATCTGAACTTAAGCTGAGGATAGGTCGGACTGTTAAACGCTAGAAACAAACCTTGAGCACGAGCATATTGCTGATTCACGATAGAAACTTGAATGGCTGTATTGATCTTGATCATGACTAGCGCTAGTCCAAACAGAACTGGCATCATCACTAAGAACTCAAGCAAGCTTTGACCTTTAGCATCCATTATCAAAAATTCCATTTTTCTTCCCCAAATAGCTCTGACACTCCTCAAAAGTCGATTCTCTCCCAAGCCAACTCTCTGCTGTTAAAACCAAAGAATTTCGAGAGGTTGCTCTCTCCCCGCCTCTTTGAAACGGAAATAAGAAAAGCCGGCTCCTAAATGTATATCGGACGCCCTGCAGCCAACTTAATTGACGCACACCTACTTGAAACTGCGCAGGTGGTTTTATTTGAGCTCCCGGAGGAAAGTCTCCTCCTTCACCACGTCCCATAAAAGGAAAACGATCAACACTCGGTTGAGATTGAGATTTTTTAAGCGTCCGAATAATGACGCTTCTAGCATTCTCTTCTTGGTCTTCTATTCTTTGATGAGCCGAAAGATAAGCTCGAGCTGCCATAAAAGTAGCGTAATGAGCATAGTTAGCAAATCCAAAGACAAGAGCCAGACGCAAAAAGAAGAAGGTAAACCCCAGAAAAAGAATCAAGGTCAGCGTAAATTCAACAGTGGACTGACCGGCTTGGTTTCTTTTGATCATCTTTGTCCCGGAGAAATAAAAATTCTAAAATTTCCCCGCCCCCCTACAGCTCGAGGATGATTTTCCGGTCCTCCATCCTCATAGCCTTTGGCTTTTGTATGGCCATAGCGATAAGCTCTAGCAAAATCTCCTGTTACTGGAGTCATCAGTTTTTCATCTAATCGAAAACTCCCAAGCCCCTTGAGAACAATCATGTAAAAAGTCGTAATTGCAAAAACCAACAAAACATATTCAGTGACAGCTTGGCCATCCTGATTTTTATGCAACGTCTTTAATGCCATGGCCACAACCCCCATTTGACCAAAGGTTGGCTGTACACAGTCCAAATTGCTGCAGCCGCAATCGGGACTCCAAAAGGCATTTTCGATTTTGCATCGATTGACAACGCACCCTTCTCCATCCCTCGCACAAAAAAACTCACAGTAAAAATATAGATTCTAACTAAAAAATCAGAAGCTTTCTTTTTTGAAATTAGCTGAAAAACAGCCATTATTCCGCCAAAAATGACAGACAATACTGCCGTTTGAAGAACGAATTGCACCCCCCCCCAAGCTCCAAGTGCCATGAGAAATTTCACATCACCGCCTCCCATGAATTTGAGCGCAAACATCCATCCAAATGCAATGAGAGCAATAAGCACAGCCAATAACGCAGGACCCAGCGCAGAAACTCCGCCAAAGTAAATAGAATAAATTAAGCCTGCAATTAAAAGTGGTGCTGTAAAAATATTAAAAATCTTACCCCAAACTAAATCCATCACAGCAGCGATGAGAGAAGCTACAACAATGACAATAGGTAGAAATTCAATTGGACCAAACATTAAGAGGAGCCTTCCCTGTCTTAAGGTCGCGTTCTAAAACACCACCTAGGTTTAAGATGCCTCGATCCATGACATCCAGAAGTCTTCGAGATAAAGTCGTAGCAATAACAACTGCAAATGCGAGCACTAAAATATATTCAGTCGTAGCCTGACCTGAATCATTTTTAAAAAAATTTATAATATGGACTTTGATAGACGACTTCACTCCGTTTAACCGAGGCAAAGTAGCATAAAAAGAAAGCACGATAACTAACTACCGTTCTCTGAAACAGCTTTCTCCATGTTGCCAGTCACTGATTGCACTATTCCCTCTAGCTTTGTCGCAAAAATAGTTCTGAACTTCAAAGCAATCATCACCACAATGGACAAAATGAGAATGTACTCGGTCGTTGACTGACCGTGCTCATCATTCCAGAGATTTTTTATAAAGGTCACACCCCTCATCGGTTTCTCCTCTCGCCTCGTCTCCTTGTCCTAGTATCGGCCTATCAGGGCCCAAAGCTTAATAGAAACTCAGCGCGAAAACCAAAACTCCAATAATTTTATTAGACACCCCCCAAAGGTATCTCTCAAATCTATTTTATTAGATATAGAGTAAAATAGTCAAGTTACCTACTATTTTAAAATATTGCTAATGATAACGAAAGGTTATCTTCATTATCAGCTCTCTCTATAAGGGAAGATACCTTTTGAATCGCGATACTTGGTTCGAGTTCTTCATTATAGATGGAAAGCATTTCCTGCTTTAAGTTCTGCGTTAAACCGTCGCTATGAAAAGCTAGCCAATCTCCTTGCATCAAACGATATTCAAAAATCTCAGGTTCAAGATCCTCCGCCATTCCCATTGCCATAAGAGGAATGCCCTGTTCGTACATGGTCGCATCCGTTAGAAATGGATCTTTTAATCTTCCGTAAGTTCTAGGGATGACTAACTCTACCTTCTGACCCTTTCTAAACAAGGAAGCTGAACACGCCCCCACATTGGCTATCGCTAAAAGATCTCCGTCCATAAACCCGGCGATTACTGAAGCCCCACCTCGCTCATGAACTTCTTTACCTGTGTTTACTTTTCTCACTTTGTGATTAGCAAAAACTAAGGCATTAAAAAGCACGTTACCTGCCAAAGAAAAATAAGATCTCAACACAAAAGGCAATGTTGCATCTAGATCTCCAGCTTCTTTAACTAAAAATCTCTGAACGGATTCACAAGCTGTTTGTGCTGCCTGAGCCCCAAACGTAGGTCCACCAAATCCATCCGCAACAATAAAAATGCCTCTCTCTTTATGAACGAGACAGTGATCCTCTTGAAATCCTCTACTCCCATGGTTTGAAAATGTAGAAACCGCTTTGAGCTTCATTTATTCCTCTTTTTGAAAGTAACGCGTTAATTTTCTCTCTGCTCGACCTCTGTAGATATCGTCATCAGGTACTGTATTTAATATTTCCTTATATTTCTTTTTAGCCGTAGAGAAGTCACTGTAACTTTCTGCTAAAACAGCCTCTGTGTACATAGCTTTAGCCTTCTCATGTAAAAATTGAGATACTCTCTCCATTCCTCTAAAACTCTCTTTATAATTAGGATCAGCTTGCGCAGCCTTTTTATAAGCACGATAAGCCTTTATATAATCTCCTGACTCTTCCGCTTGTTTCGCCTCCAACATAAATGGCTCTCGCCTCTGAGCAATAAGTTTTTTAGCAGACCCAATTTGAAACTTAAGAGAACGAATTAACTTCTTATCTGTTGTTCCAATATCTAAAGCTTGTTCAAAAAATGCAATTGCTTCATAGTAGCGACCTTGCTTCTTTGACCCCATCCCCTCTTTATAAAGATCCCAACCTCTTACATTAATATCTTGTTGCACCCTCTTGGTCTGTTCTGCAATCCTTTGCGCCTCTTCCCAAGCTTCGATTTCTTTTTTCCAATTTGCGATTTCAGGATTTTCAGGATCCAAGCTCAAAAGATCACCAAACAAAACACTAGCGCCTTTATAATCTTTCTTTTCCATTCTTTGACGAATTTCGCTCACCAAGTCAGCTACTTTTTGTCGTTGTTCTTCTTCAAGTTTTTTATTTCTCGCTTCTTCAGCTTGTGCTTTAAGTTTTTGGCGGTTCTGAATTGCATATCTCTCATACATTCTTGCATCTTTGTAGTCCGGCACTTTACTAAAAACCTTCATCAACGCATCAAGGGTTCCATCATAATCTTTTGCGCTCATAAAACTAAGTGCAAGATCATACTGAGTCCTTACAAATTCTTGATCCTCAGGCGATAGCTGTTCATATGATCCACCTGTTTTCTTTGGTGTGGCTTTTTGTACAACCTTTTTTGGCACAGGCTTAACAGGCTCATCTTCATCTAAAAATAAAAATGCAGCAACCAGGATAATAACTAGAAAAGCGACTACACGCTGCTTAGAAGGCGGAAGAGATCTAAATTTATCAAAAATAATACTCTTCTTTCCAGCTTTTCCTGCCTGAACCTGTTCTCCAGACTGTGTAATGCCAGGAATGGGTTGACCTATCCAATCACCCACTGGAGAAGCTGGCATTGAAACCGGAGCAGCTGCATGTGCATGAACAAACTCTTGCACGTCAGGTACTGGTTTTAATCCGGATGAATCAGAAGAAATTGCTAAAGGGATCTCTGATGTCGACTCACCAGCGTTTTTTCCCATAAAGTCTGCAACATCCGGTAGAGACATGAAATTTTTTTCTTTGGCTATATATTCTTTGCTAATAGCCTTAAATTGAAACTCTGTGGATCCAATCTTGATGACATCATCACCTGAAAGCTCGTGTTCTTGTATCTTTACGCCGTTAACATATGTTCCATTGCCAGATTCTAAATCCTTAATAATGAAACTCATTCCGCTTCGACGGATCGCTGAATGTCTACGTGAGGATTTTTTATCGTTTAGAATAATGTCACAAACAGAACCTCTTCCAATGATGACTTCATCTTTTTCAATTAAAAACTCTTCAACATTCGCTGCACCCTTCTGGAAAACTAATTTCACAGCTAATTGAGTAGGAAGTCCTACTTTTGTCTTTGCATCTTCAGCGATCAGCTCTGAAGACTCAATCCCATCTAACTCTACAGGCTTAGTCTGGGCCTCATCTGTAGAATGCTCCGTCTCTAAAGCTTCACCTTCAAACGAAGCCAACTCCAACGTATCCTTGTTACTCTCATCGTTACCCTTGTCTTGCGAAAGAGATTCTGGAGCGGAAGCTATGCTTTCAGAAGAAGACTGCAACGAAATAACAGGCAAATCTCCAATCGGCGCTGGATCTGTTGGGACAACACCTAACATCGGCGTTTCCGCTAGAACCGGAGATACCTGCGGCATGGGTTGCTGCAGATTCTGCTGTGCAAGGGCGGCCTTCTCTGCATTCAAGCGAACCTGATAAGGACCTATTGAAATCACGTCTCCGTCTTTCAATATTGCACGCGTACACTCCACACCATTAACAGAAAGAGGTGCAAACTCACTTTTCTTCTCTACTTGGACCCCTCCCGCAACCAACCTAAAAAGCGCATGCTGTCTAGAAATTGCGCGATCATCCAGGCGAATGACACATCCTTCACCCCTCCCTAAAAGCAAATCACCCTCGACAGGTAAAGTTTTTACTGATTCTCCATCCTTAAGAATATTCAGAACAGGTGCAGCACTCATCATCATCCACCCTCTCCTGATAATTCTTGATTAGTCTTTTCTAATTGATCTTTTGCTTCAATATAGTTCGGATTACTTTGATCACGATAAAGCAGTCTCATGACATACTCAAAATATCCTCTAGCTTGTTTGAGGTTGCCAGAATCTAAACTCTTTTTTCCAATTGCAAGGCTTGTTTTAATTTCATCTTCAATCGCTTTATTTGCATTAGTAAGATAAATTCTTGCCAAATAATGACCTGGCTGAACCTGTAAAACCGTTTCAAAATGAGAACGAGCTCTAAGATAATTTTTTTCTCGATACTCTCTAAAACCTAACCTAAAAAATCTTTCTGAATACTTTGCAGCATCACCCAGATCTTTTTTTGATTGCACTGAAATATTTTCTACTATGGAATCAGGTTTTCTGTTTACATTTTTGGACTTACTCTTACTTCCATCGTCTACTTCTAAAAAGAAAAACACGATAACAGCCAAACCACCTAAAGCTAACACCTTAAAATTCTGTTGATTCATTTTTTGGATTTGCGGAGAAGGAGCACCGCTAATTCCAGGTGTTGAGTTAAATAAATCCCCTAAAGACCGAACTTTATTTTTTTGCTGCTCTAGGGCTGCATGATCGGACTCTATCTCACCTAAAGAACGGGGTGGTGACACAAGTAAGACAGTGCCTGATTCGACATTAAAAAATTCAAGAGTTGTTTCGCCAATAGTAATAACATCTTTAGTTTTTAACTCAGATCCACGAACTACTTTATTATTAAACAAAATTCCATTAGCACTTCCCAAATCTTGAACCATCCACTTTCCAGAGCTAATTGCTACCTGCGCATGCTTCCTTGAAGCCTTAAGATCGGAAATTACAATATCGTTATCATCACCACGACCAATGGTGATACGAGCTCCGGTAATCACATAAACTGTTCCGTAATCGGCCCCCTGAACAACCTTCAAACGAGCTCGCTCCCCCTGCTGTCGGCCTACTGTTTCATTTTTAAAAATTAAAACATTAGCCATAATTAAGCCCCATCACTCCTAACAGCTACCAAACCGTAGCACTTTACCCCTACGCTGGAACGTCCCATCGCTGAAATATGCATTTTGTAAGTAATTCCAGAAAAATCAAAATCCTCACTGATACTCTCCCCACCTAAATTTGCTTTACCAAACATATCGATAATAAAAGCACCAAATGCCTGGTCTCGCGCTACTAGTGTAATATCTTGACCAAGGGCATTCTCAGATCGAATTCCGCTCATTTCTTCAAACAAGCTATTCATGTAAAGAACTTTTCTGTCCGTATCACAAATTAAAACCCCACACTTATAGAGTTCAGCAAACTGCCTAAATGAATTAACATAATCTTCAGCATCTACTCCCGGTTCAGACGAACTGGAAAAACCCATTCCTGTATTTCTAGGAATTCTTTGCAAAGATGAATTAATTAAATCCCAGAGGGAATTAAGCTCTTGGAATTTATACTCATGAGTCACTTGGACTAATTCTCCTTTAAGAACTTTATCCATATCCTCATTCAAAACTTCAAACGGCCTAAGTGTAAGTTTGTATAAAATAATAAAAATCAGACCTGCGAGAAGAGAAACAAGAATAAGCGTTTGCGAAAAAATCATTCCGATTTCACCCGAACCTGGCAGTAGTCGAGCGGTGTCCAAGGCCACTATAGCCATTGCTACAACTTTGTTTTTCCCGTACTGAGCACTTAAAACTTTAACCGGCTCTACAGCAGCGATTGTGTTCGAATTTAACACAGAAACATAACCTGTTTCCTGGCCAGAGTTAAAACGATTGCGTGCTCCTACAGCAAACGCAGCAACACTTCCATCCGTCAGATATTGATTAATCTTCGATGACGGAGCAAGAATACGGCTTTCTAAATCCACCAGCACAGCAAGCCGAACATCCTTCTCTCCTTCGATAGAACCAATTTCTGTTTTCGTTTCGGCTCCGGCTGCAAGAAAGGCCGTATTTCTCTCAGAAATTTGCTGAGCCATAAAGCGAGCACGTTTAATCGCTTCTCGAATTAATGCCGATCGGTTAGCCTCTAAAATGGGTTGCACTGTTATCAAAATACTCAGTAAGACATTGGCGGCTAATATACTCAAAATGAGCGTCTTCCACTCATACTTAAGATGAAGGCGATGAAAAAATGGCATTATAAAACGTTCAAAATACCAATTTATTTTTCCAGGAAGATCTTGCGGTACTTGTTGCGCTACATTGACCTGAAAACTACCTTGCACACCTGCAGAACCAATAGTAGGCGCTGACGTCGTTATACTTTTTTGTTGAGAGTGATTTGGCACTGTTTGAAGAGGGAACTGAACCACATTGCCAATACCTGCTACAGCTGGGGCTGCGTTTAATTTTGCATTTCTTTTTTGTTCTGAAATTTCAAAAACATAATCTCCGACACTGATTCGATCACCCGTCTGAATTTTTTTCAGTTTAGTTAGAACTCCATTAACAAAAGTTCCATTCGCGCTTCCTTCATCCTTAACTAAAAGCTCACCGTCTTTTGCTATAAGCACACAATGACGCTTAGAAACCTTAGATGATTGTAAGGTTACTGCGATACCACTTTGTCGCCCGATCCAATTCTCTCCGTTTTGGATCACATAACTGCTGCCGCGGTTTGGACCATCGACAACTGTTAGCTTATACATAGCTCATCCCCCACGCGGATCTCACACCGCTGAACAGTTCCAGCGGGGAGTTCCAGTGTGTCGGATGCTTGGGCATCGCGTAGAGGAAGAGGCTTCCATGGCCTTACATTCTGATGGGTCGAAGAGACTTTCCAAATCTGAGTTCCGTTCGAGCTGTTTTCTTTTTGCAAAAAAACAACATCGATTGGAATTTTCATGAACCACATGTGAATGTCGTTACACTTTGGAAACAACATTCCCATACCAGACTCAAGCTGACTCTTTCCAATCAGTCCTCTGAGGCGATCCCAAAAACACTCCGCCACATAGCACTTATCGGCAATAAGAGCTTGATTTGTTAGGGATTGTACCCGAATAAGTCCAGATCGACCTGCCATGTTATTTATTATAGCAGAAGTCTTCTGCAGAATAGCTAACCTATCAAATTTTATAGGAAAATCTTGTTGTCCTTAACCCCCTGGGGAAATGAAACTGAGCAGAAACGGACCAAAAACCATAAGCATAACAGCAGGGACAATTAAAAAGATGAGTGGAAGTAAAACCTTTTGGGACGCCGCAGCGCCAGCCTTTTCTGCGCGAATCATTCTCTCCACACGAATTTGATCGGATTGCTGTCTTAAAATTTTTCCAATGGAAGCCCCCATCTGATCTGCTGAAATAAGTATAGAAATAAAAGAATTTACTTCTGTCATATCAATCCGTATCGCCATTTCTCTTAAAGCTTCTTGTCGAGAAGCACCGACTTTAATCTCTTTTAGTAATTGATCTAACTCTTCCACCAAAGGACTGGCCTGTGCCTTTTCCACTACTTTTCCGATTGCTCCAATAAAATCCAAACCTGCTTCTGTTGAAAGAGCCAGAAGATCAACGATAAAGGGCATAGATTTTAATATTTTTCTCTGACGAGCAGAAATACGTGTTTTTACCCAGAAATCTGGATAATACCAGCCCACTACTGCAGAACCTGCTATAATCATCCAACCCACTTGCAAAAAATCAAGCGCTACTAAAAAACCTAAAACAAGTGGGAAAAATAATATTAAGAAAAATTTAAATGAAATAAATTCATCTGGAGTTAATTCATCTTTCAACCCTGCTGCAACAACTTTTCTTTTATAGTATTTTCGCTTTTCATCCCAAAACGACTTCCCTCGAATCATGGGAACAACATACTGAGTAAAAAATGGACGGGTGATTCGAACTAAAAAATCTGAAGCCTTGCGATCTTTCAGATCCTCTAAATTTTCTGCTGCGGCACGAGTTTCCTGCTCCTGAAAAACCATTCGGGCAATGACAAATGCAGACACACCTACAAGAATATAGGCTGCATAGATTACAAACTGCCCCCCACCAATCATTGCGTCGATCATAGAACCTCGGGTCTCTGATCGGTATAAACGATTTTAAGCCTAAGCTTGCAAAACCAAAAATACAGGACTAAAATAGTATACATTAGGGGCGGGGAATGATTAATTTCGATATAATAAATAATTTTCATTTATTTTCATACACTTACTATTCCTTTGTCCTTACTTTAATTTTCGCACAATCCATCCATTGCGCATTATCCCCAGTCTCAGGAGGGGATGGCTAACCTGAGTGAGCGTACCTAAAAAAATATTCAAAAGTACACCCTCAGCTTGGACCAGAGGGAACAAATCTGTTTCGCTTGAGCTAGCTACACTTACACCAGTGAGCTCTAGCTTTGATCGCCCCAATCCTCTTTACGACATCAACACAAAGGTGGACCTTTATCCATTTCCCCAAAGAAAATGGCCACACCAATCACCTGAAATTCAAAGAAACCGTGAGAATCGAAGGAATCATTATCAATTGCAACGCAAGCCGCACCAACAAGCTGCGTCCATCACTTGGATTTTAACTTCTTACATTTTAGTTTTCTTTTATATCGGATTTAATCCTGTTGGAAACTACAACAAAATCAAAAAACTTTGGGCTACACAAAAAGCTATTCCTCTTACTCGCACTTACTCTCAGATACAACCTATACCCATTACGACAAAACAACCCATTACAGCACTTGCTCTTGCGCCTAATATGACCACTCAAGAAATTTCTAAAAAAATTATTTCGAAACAAACTGAAAAACTTACATTTAGAGCTCCTCATAGAATAATGACGTACCCAAATTATCCTAGGAGTAAAATCTTAGCCAAACCTAAGCAAAATCATCACACTCAACATTATGCGAATGCTCGAGTACAACAAAGAAAAGTCACAAATCTGAAAGTAGCTCAGAATATTCCAAAAAACGTCGTATCGCTTAAAAAAATCTCAATACAAAAACAACAGCAGTCCAAAAAACTTCTTGAAACTGCTGGTGATTTTTTTCTTAATTCTATCGAATAGAGTCTGATTATCAGACATCATGTTTGGAAATCGACGACATATTCAATTTTATCAACTTTGGACTGGCCTAAAAATTGCTCTGCTCAATTAGATTAAGGAGTAATTTTATGAATTTAAAGAAACTATCCGATCCTGCACTTCTCCACGAAACAAAAGAACTTGTTTTAAAAGAAAGACAAACCACTGCATTGATATTGGAGCACCTACGAGAAATCGAACACCGTAAACTCTATGCAGACCTTGGATACCCTAGTTTATTTGAATACTGCGTAAGAGAACTTGGCTACCCTGAAGCTTCCGCTCAAAGACGTATTTCCAGCATGCGCTTACTTAAAGAACTACCTGAAATTAAATCAAAAGTAGCTGATGGGAAACTATCACTTTCTACTCTAGCAAAAGCGCAGTCATTTTTTAAAAATGAAGAAAAACTAAAATGTCCTTACAGCAGAGATGACAAAAAAGAGTTACTTTTTGTTCTCGAAGGAAAATCTAGCCGAGAAGTAGAGAGAAAGCTTATCTCAATCTCTAGCGACCCTATTTCTCTCATTCCTGAAAGAATACGAGAAATTTCAGAAACGAAATCAGAAATGAAACTCATAGTAGATCACGATCTCATTACTCAACTCGAAAAACTAAAGGGGCTACTTGCACACAAACACCCGCACCTCACTACACATGAGTTAATTAAAATTTTAGCGCAAATGGCACTAGAGAAGTTAGATCCACTCAGCAATACTAGTAAAAATGAGGAAAAAAATAATGCAGCGCTACTTCCGACGGAGAAACCAACCAAAACACACGGAATTAGCAAGAGATTAAGAGAAAATATTTGGAATCAGGCCCAAGGAAAATGCAGCTACATAGACCCAAAAACACAAAGAAGATGCAATTCTGTATATGCTCTACAAATTGATCACATCAAACCCTTAGGAAAAGGGGGAACTCATCATTTCGAGAATTTAAGATTACTCTGCTTCCAACATAATCAAAGAGCAGCAATGCGTACATTTGGCGTTGAAAAAATAAAACAATACTCGAAACACAAGATACGTGATGATATAAATACATCATGCGATCTTACAAAAACCTCATTGTAATTATTACTGTACTTTTTTCATCACACGCTTGGTCTCAAACACTTCATGATGATTGGTACATCGTTCACGTAGGAAATATTAAGTGGGGTTATTATAACGAAAAAATTGAAAAAGACGGAGATCGGCTTAAATATCAACAACACTATTGGAAATCTGAAGAGGGATTTATCAATGAAGAACACTTGGGAGCTATATGCATGGATAACCCAGAGCTTACCCCAGTGCTTTTTAATTTTCACTCTAACTATAGAAACACCGAAACTACAATTGATGGCAGCATTCAAAACGAAAATGTACTTGTTGTAAAAATTAAAAAATCTGGACAAGAACTCCCTCTTATTAAAAAAGGAGTTCCAAAGAAGGTATTTTTTTCAGTATTTTTCCCATCTTGGATTCATAAAAATATTGATCAAATCCGAACAAAAAAACAGATTTCATTTAATACTATCTTAGAAGACAACATTGATCTTGGATTTTCAATAGTACCAGGAATTGCCAAAATACAATCCCCAGATGATTTTTCCAAAAAAACCAAAGCAAATAAAATTTTAATTAAATATAGAGGCTACGATTCGATTTGGTGGATAGATGAGCATGGTAGTATTTTACGTGCAGAAATGCCTAAACAAAAAATTACAGTTGAAAAAGTTACACAAGATAAAGCCAAACATTTTTTAGAAAACAATAAATAAATAGGATTTTTTATTTTTTTCAAAAAAACAGCCGTTATTATTTTTTTAATTCTCATTATCTTTTTGGGAACACGTACAATTATACGTCTCATGCCAGGCGATCCACTCGAAACCATGATAGCAGAATCTGGTACATCCATTACGACCGAGACACTTAAAAAGGAATTGGGATTAGATCAACCTATGACGACTGCGCTATTTTCAGATTTAAATAAGCTGCTTCATTTAGATTTTGGCCGATCGCTTATTACAAAGATGCCAATTACAAATATTTTAAAAACTCGGTGGCTTAATAGCATTTTTCTGAGCACTGTATCTCTTTTTTTGGGCATCATAATCAGCCTTTTCTTAGGTCTAATTGCAGCAAAATATCCCAATGGGAAAATGGATCAATTCTGCACATTTTACGGTGGAGTAATGGCTGCCTTACCCACTGTCTGGACAGGAATTATTTGCATATTACTATTTTCTGTTTGGATACCTATTTTTAAATATGAAAATAGCATTTTTCTCCCTGCCATTACCCTTGCACTCCACTTCTCTAGCTTTTGGGCTAGAGTCATTCGAAATCAAGTTGCTGTCACCCTTCAATTAGGTGCAGCAACTGGCGCCAGAGCTCGAGGCGTTCACGAATGGAAGGTTCTTTTAAAGTATGGACTCATACCTTCATCAGGCGGCATCATTGCTTACCTAGCTACACAAACAGGACATTTTCTCAGCGGATCCTATGTCATGGAAATTTTATTCAGTTGGGAAGGCCTCGGATCACTCCTTGTACATGCCGTTCTACAAAGAGATTATCCTGTAGTTGAAAATGCAACTTTTATCAGTGCAAGTATGATTCTTATTGCAAATTCACTTGGCGATTGGATTCAATTAAGGCTCGTTAAAAGATGAAGACTGCAATGTCATGGATTTTCTTCTGGTTTACACTCGCAGCTTTGGCTAGCCTAGAACCAATTCCTTTTAACTTAGCTTACTCATTAAAATCTGCCAGCTGGGCTCATCCATTTGGATATGACATTTATGGCAGAGATTTTTTAAGAGTTGTTCTTTCTGCATCCTTTATAAGCTCTATTTTTTCAATTACTGTAGTGTTCGCTTCATTTTTAAGTGGATTATTTTTAGGCATGTCACTTTCACTACTTCCACGCCCCTATCAAACCTATGGTTTAAGAGCACTAGATGCATTACTTGCATTTCCATCCCTACTCTTTTCTTTGGCCTACGCTTCTATAAGCACAGTAGGATGGGGAACTCTCATTTTCACACTCATGATTGGCACACTGCCCTTTCTTATTCGAATGAGTTACTCCTTTTCTAATGAAGTCTTAACGCGAGAATTTATTTTGGCTGCACAAAGTTTAGGAGCTAATTCATACTGGTTGCTATCAAAACATATTGCACCCACTGTACTCCTTAACTGCTCAGTTAAAATCCCTAATCTTTTTGCGCAGGCGCTCATGATTGAAGCAACTACAAGTTTTCTCGGCATAGGGGCCCCGATAGGAAAAGATACTTGGGGATCCTTGCTTGCACACGGAAAAGATTACCTTATTGAAGCCCCTACTTTAGCCTTAGAATCCGGAATTCCTCTTGTTTTAACAATACTTGCCCTTCAAACGATTTCTACTTACTTGGTCAATTTCTTTACAAATCTTTCTGAGTTGAGTTAATATATCTCCTGATAGTTGAGAACGTAGGTGGAAAATGTCAAACATTGATCTTGCAAAAAAAGCATTGGGCGAACTCTTTATTATTGGCTTTGAAGGACTTGATCTCTCTGATGATACAGCTGCTTTCATTTCTCAAGCTGGCATTGGGGGAGTTATTCTTTTTTCTCACAATTACGAAACCCCTGCACAAGTCGCAGAGCTTTCCAACCAAATTCAAGAATGCAGGACGGATCTTCCTCTCTGGATCAGCGTTGATCATGAGGGAGGCAAAGTTCAGAGATTTAAAAAATCATTTACTAAAATTCCAGACGCAGCGTCATTAAGTGCACTAGACTCACCTAAACTCATATTTGAAATTTCAGAAATGATTGCTAGCGAGTTAAAAGCCGTAGGAATTAACCTCAATTACACACCAGTGGCCGATATCAACACAAACCCGAAAAACCCCATCATTGGAAATCGAGCATTTGGAAAAACTGAAGATGAAGTATCCAAAAATATTACAGCAATGGTTCGTGGTCATGTCACCGCTGGCGTTCAACCTTGCATTAAACATTTTCCAGGACATGGAGACACGACAACTGACTCCCATCTCTGCTTACCCAGGGTAGATACCCCACTCGATATACTGCAAAATAGAGAATTTAAACCTTTTACTAGAGCATTCAAATCCCACTGTTCTTTTGTAATGACAGCACACATTCTAAATCCTAGTTTAGATTCTAAATATCCAGCCACACTTTCAAAAAAAACAGTTACAGATATTTTAAGAAAAAATCTCCGTTACAATCGCATTATCATTACAGATGATATGGAAATGAAAGCAATTACAGATAATTTTGGAGCAGAAGAAGCGCCCCTGCTTGCCCTTCAAGCAGGCTGCGACATACTTCTTTATAGAACTGAAAAGGCAGCTAGACATGCCTATGCAAGTCTGCTGAAAAAACTAGAAGATGGATCTCTTGATCCTACTATTATTTTAGAAGCACAAGAAAGAATTAAAGCTCTCAAAAAAGACACTTTGCTTCCCTACCAGCCTGCGATCATTGCAGATGTAGGGAAAAAAATTGGCACTCCTGAAAATCTAGCTTTGGTAGAAAAAATTAAACCAGTGTAATCTTAAAAGCCTGCGTACTCTTGATAAAGTCCAAACTCTTTCCTTAGTACGTCGGAAATTTCTCCTAAAGTAGCCTCGGCCTTAACCACATCTAATATCAAAGACTGTAAATTTCTTCCTTCTTTAACACCTTCTGAAAATTTCTTTAACGCGGCTTGGAGCTTTTTCGCAGATCTTTTGTCCTTAAATGCTTTAACACGTTTTATAGCGTTTTTTTCTACCTGCGGCGAAATTTTTAATATTTCCAATTTTTCATTAACTCCGTCTTCAGAATCCGAGAGGCAATTTACTCCGACAATTTTAATTTTTCCTTCATCAATCATCTTTTGATCATGATATGCAGAATTCGAAATTTCATTCTGAATAAAGCCAGATTCGATACATTTTATCATACCCCCTTTACGATCGATCTCTTTTAAATAATCAAAAGTTCTGCTTTCAATTTCATCAGTCAGAGATTCAATGAACCAACTTCCACCAAGGGGATCTACAGTTTGTGTAATATTACTTTCGAATGCAATCACCTGCTGTGTGCGAAGTGCTAATTTCGCCGATGCCTCTGTCGGCAAAGCAAGCGCTTCATCGAAAGAGTTAGTATGTAGCGATTGTGTTCCACCTAGCGTAGCAGCTAGCGCTTGCAGAGTCACACGAACCACATTGTTTTGAGGTTGCTGCGCAGTTAACGTCGATCCTGCAGTTTGTGCGTGAAATCTGAGCATGCAACTTCTAGGATCTTTCGCGTGGAATCGATCCTTCATAATTTTTGCCCAAACTCTTCTGGCCGCTCTAAATTTTGAAACCTCTTCAAAAAAGTCACTATGAACATTAAAGAAAAAAGAAAGCTGCCCTGCAAACTGATCAACATTTAGCCCTCGCTGAACAGCTGCCTCTACGTAAGCAATGGCATTTGCAAAAGTAAAAGCTAATTCTTGAACTGCGGTCGCACCAGCTTCTCTGATATGGTAGCCTGAAATGCTTATGGGATTCCACTTAGGTGTATTTTCAGAACACCAAGCTAGCATATCTGTGGCAATTCTCATCGTGCCATCCGGTGGATAAATATAATTTCCTCTTGCGACATATTCTTTCAACACATCGTTTTGTACAGTACCCCGCAGAGCACGAACATCCACACCTTGCTCCTCTGCGACAGCCACATAAAAAGCTAGTAATATACTCCCTGTGGCATTGATGGTCATTGACGTAGAGACTTTAGCAAGATCAATTCCCTTAAAAAGAGCTCTCATGTCCTCTAAAGTTGAAATTGAAACCCCAACCTTACCTACTTCCCCTTTAGAGCGAGCATGATCTGGGTCAAATCCAAGTTGTGTTGGGAGATCAAATGCGACAGATAGTCCTGTGGTGCCTTGAGACAGTAAGTAATGATATCTTCTATTTGACTCTTCTGCTGTTCCATATCCAGCATACTGCCTCATTGTCCAAAGGCGCCCTCGGTACATATCTTTTTGAACTCCTCGGGTAAAAGGATATTCACCCGGTGTCTCAACCTCTTTGCTTCGAGGAAGATCATTGGGGCCATATGATTCTTTGGTATCAATTCCTGATCGAGATTTCATTTTTTAAGATCAATCGTAAATAATTCAACACCCGCCTCCACAGCTTGACCCTCTTGAACTTTGATTTCAAGCAATATTCCTGCTTCAGGCGCTTTCATTTCATTTTCCATTTTCATTGCTTCCATCACTAAAACCGATTCTCCTTTTTGAAGCTCTTGCGTGCATTTCGCATGAATTTTAATTATCTTCCCAGGCATTTGAGCTTTAACTTTAAGAGTTTTAGGTTTTCCTTGAGCCTTCGCTATTTCGCCCTCTCGTCCACGTATAAAAGAAACTTTTTTCCACTCGCCACTTACACGTCTTCTTGTGATGCGATATTCATTTTGATTAGACTCATCGTTGAGCTGACGTTCAATATCGAATCCGTAAATGCCATATGGAAAACTTACCCACAAACCATGAGCGTCTTTTTTCCAACTAACTTCTAAAATTTCACCTTTCTCTAACTCTAGATAAGCCACTCCTGCTGGCCCATTAGGAGGCTTTTTCCAATTCAATTTAAATTGTTTTACCTGTCCCTTTATTGCGGCCAACTTCTTATTGCATCCTTTCTAGCAAAATCTACCCAAGGATTTTTGGGCTCCTCACCTTCAAAATCAATTAACTGAGACTCCCCGATCAATTCAAAAATTGAAAGTGCTACCGCAGACTCAAACGTAAATGGCAATTCTCTATCAGAAGGCATTAATGAAATTAAATCTGTAGCGGTATCTCCTTTAAGAACCTTCGAATCCTCAACGAGTCTTCTTAGAAAGTGTAAATTTGTTTTAAGTGACCCTATCTGCACTCCTTTATTCTTCTTGGGCGCCTCAATTCGAGTTTCTAAAAGTGCAACCCTAAGTCGCTGAATCGCTTCTTCCCTTGTCGCTCCCCATACAGATATTTTCGCAACCATCGGATCGTAATGAAGACTGACTTCGCCACTTTTCAAAAAACCTGTATCCACACGAACAAAAGGTCCAAAAGGCCAATCAATCTCTCCTATGGGCCCCGGCGCGGGGAGAAAATGACTGGGATCTTCAGCGTACAATCTCACTTCGATAGCACTCCCACGTCTCTCAGGAGAACGACCTAATTTTAAATTTCCTTCAGCCAACAAAAGCTGCCAGGCTACCAAATCAACACCTGTTACCCACTCCGTAACAGGATGCTCAACTTGCAAACGAGTATTCATCTCTAAAAAATAAAATTTTCCTTTTTCATCAACAATATACTCGATCGTTCCTGCTCCTCGATAACGAATCGACTGAACTATTTTCAACGAAGCCTTAAACATCGCCTCCCTTGTTTTTGGAAATTTCTCTAATAACGGTGAAGGAGTTTCTTCCCAAACTTTTTGATGCCGCCTTTGAATTGAGCACTCTCGCTCCCCTAAATGTACAGCTCCACCTTTTCCATCACCAAATACCTGAATTTCAACATGGTGTGGCTTTAAAACAAGCTTTTCAACATAGAGTGCACCATCGCCAAATGCGCCCTGAGATTCTCGTGTGGCAGCATCAAAAGCATTAGCAACATCTTGCTTTCTATCCACCCTTCTCATCCCCTTACCACCCCCACCTGCTGCGGCCTTAAGAAGTATGGGATACCCAATCTTATCTGCAATCTTTTCAGCTTCAGAAGCACTAGAAACCACACCTGCGCTACCTGGAACTCTTGGAATTTTTAGTCTATCAATTGTTTTACGAGCCTGGATTTTATCTCCCATAACTCGCATACTCTCAGCTGTTGGACCGACAAACCGCAAGCCCGCCTTTTCCACCGCATCTGCAAATGCCGGACGCTCAGATAAAAAACCATAACCTGGATGAACAAACCCAGCCCTACTTTTTTTGGCTATCTTAAGTAGCTTAGCAATATCCAAATAGCTTTCTTTGGGTGCGGCACCCCCTATCCAAAAAGCTTGATCACAATAGCGAATATATTCAGAATCTCGATCTGCATCAGAAAAAACAGCAACGGTTGGAAATCCTAATATCTTGCAAGTTCGCGCAATACGGATTGCAATTTCACCTCGATTTGCGATGAGAACAGGTTTTTTTGCTTTCAACTTCATAAGGGTATATTGCCGTGTTTCCTAGATGGATTTTTTTCCCTTTTACCTTTTAGCACATTTAAACTACTGATGAGAATCCTTCGAGTTTCTTCAGGGACAATGACTTGGTCAATGTAACCTAATTCGGCCGCTTTATAGGGATTCGCAAAAACATTTCTATATTGTTCAATCAAACGACTACGCTCTTTGCTAAGGTTTCCACTTTTTTCAGCCGCCTCAATTTCTTTTCGATACAAGATATTAATAGCCCCCTCTGCCCCCATGACAGCAATCTCCGCGGTTGGATATGCGAAATTAAAATCAGCTCGGATGTGCTTTGACGACATAACGTCATAAGCTCCTCCGTAGGCTTTTCTTGTAATTAAGGCAACTTTAGGAACTGTAGCTTCAGCATATGCGTAAAGAAGTTTTGCGCCATGTTTAATAATTCCACCATGCTCTTGCTCAGTCCCAGGCAAAAATCCAGGAACATCAATAAAAGTAACTAAAGGAATATTGAAAGCATCGCAAAACCTTACAAATCGTGCAGCTTTTAATGAAGCAGTAATGTCCAAACACCCTGCCAAATGAGCAGGCTGGTTTCCAACTACCCCTATCGATTGGCCAGCTAATCTTGCAAACCCAACCACAATATTTTGCGCATAAGTGGCCTGAACTTCCAGATATTCTCCATCATCAACTACGTCTTTAATTACATCACGAATATCATATGGCTTACTGGGATGATCGGGCAGGATCTTAGAAATATTCGAACAGCTTCGATCTGCTGGGTCTTGTATTTTTTTCTTTGCTGGAAAATCTAAATTATTTGAAGGAAGAAAGCCAAGCAACTTTCTAACACCTTCTATACATTTTTTTTCATTTTCAAAAACAAAATGGGAAACACCACTTTTCTCAGCATGTGTCTCAGCCCCCCCCAATACCTCCTTTGTCACATCCTCATGAGTTACGGTCTTAATAACATCAGGCCCAGTCACAAACATAAAAGAAGTATTTTCAACCATGAAAATAAAATCTGTAATAGCTGGGCTATAAACCGCTCCTCCCGCACAAGGTCCCAAAACCACACTGATCTGAGGAACTACACCGCTAGCTTGAACATTTCTCCAAAATATCTCAGCATAGCCACCTAGACTTTGCACTCCCTCTTGTATTCTTGCCCCACCTGAATCATTTAAACCAATAACAGGAGCCCCAGTCTTCAGAGCCATATCCATCACTTTACAAATTTTCCCCGCATGAGCTTCTGAAAGGCTACCTCCGAAAACTGTAAAGTCTTGAGAAAAAACATAAACTGTTTTCCCATCAATTGTTCCATATCCAGTAACAACACCATCACCTAAGATTTTTTGTTTTTGCATTTCAAAATCTGTTGCACGATGAACAACAAATTTGTCTAACTCTACAAAACTACCTGGATCTAGAAGCAACTCGACCCTTTCTCGTGCCGTCAACTTTCCAGCGGCGTGCTGCTTTTGAACCCTCTCGCTTCCGCCTCCAGCCTCTGCCAATCGATCCTTTTCTGCTAACTCTCTGAGTTGATCTATATGAGTCATACCCCCATAAATACACGGGTTCTGGCGTAGTGTCATAAAATTATTACAATCCCAAGTGACTCGGAGCGGAATAAAGCCTATGATAATAGGGTATGAAAAGGCTAAAGCCATATTTTGCTCTAACCTTTGTATTAACACTCTGCGGATGCACCCCTCCCAAGTTTCTAACCTCTATATTCACAAAGGAAAAATCTTGTAACCTTCAATCTTCAGAACTTTGTCTACCAGAAGAAGTTTGTGCCCTTTCGCCTCAGCCTACGTCCCAAAAGGCAACTTGCTACCCCCGGTACTCAGGACCCACTCCCTATTTGCAATTCCCCTTTCATCCTGATCAGCCCATTCAGTGCGAAGCTCCTGCTGGCCCCAACAAACAACGAATTAACACAAGCTATTCATTGAATTTCATCCCATTTAAAAAAACTAAGGTTTTTGCTGCCATGGACGGGATTGCTTTAATTTTTTCGGGAGGGACTCAAGACAGAGAGAACCATATACGAATTTTAAGTCCAGATGGATATCTCATACTATACAAAAAAATGGCTTCAATTTGGGTCGAAAATGGACAACCCGTTAAAACAGGAACTGTATTAGGTGAAATAAATCAAAAAATGCAGTTCAGTATTCATCGCATGACATCACTCCCCTGGCTGGATCAACTGGCACGACTGAGAAGCGAAACAGATGTCGAATACCCTTCTATTCCGTTCGAAACTCAATTCTGCGATCCCAGCAATGCAAACGAATGCAAGAGAATGAGAAAACGGGTTGATCAAATGCCTTGTTCATCGAACGAAACAGCTAACAAAACCGTTACACTAAAAGCAGACTGGAGGGGATAAATGGCTAATAGAAACATTATTTTATTGATCCTCTTTTTATTTTCAATGACCGCTAAAGCTTCTAGCTTCTATGTAGATGTAGGAGGTGGCGTTTCTCAATACATGAATGCTAGCGTTTTTGCAGGCGCTTCCGTACCCGCGACCAGCAATCTAGGTGTCTCTGGAAATTTAGGATTCTTTACCTCTTTCGGTGACGGTGCGCTTGAGTTTCATGTTGGGGTTCAAGAACGATTCAGTATGATCACACAAGGAGCGCTGACATTTGGGGTACACTCGCCCCTTGCAATGGTACGAATTCAATTTGCTAGAATTTTTATCTCCGCTGGATACACACCTTTTGTTTGGAGTAGATTGGGAACAAATTTTGGATTTGATAATTTTACCAGTATTACAAACGGAAATTCATACTTAGCTGAAGTAGGCTTTTTATTTCCAGTTACTCCCAAATTTTCATTAGGATTGGTAAGCACTGGGCAATACATCAACAACAGCGGAACAATTAGCCCAAGCCCAGCAATTGATATAGGTGCATTTATGAGATTCCATTTTGGATTCTTCGGTGGGAGTGAAAGCTCCTCACGCGCAACTTCGAATGAATACCAAGGTTGGAGATACCCCTTTGGGAGGATTTAAACTAAGCAACTTCTCCTTGTCGCGCAAGTTTCCTCTTGTCTAAGCCGTATTTCTCTACCTTCATAATCAATCCAGCACGAGAAATTCCTAGCTCTTTAGCTAAACGGCTCTTATTCCAATTCGTTCTACGCAAACCTTCTTTAATCATGGTCTTTTCAAGTTCTTCGAGAGCATCCTTCAATTTTCCTGCAACCCTTACTCCTTGAACTTTTGAATGCTCACCAAAGTCACGAATTCTTTGTGAAAGTAAATCAACAGTCACGCGAACCTCAGGACCTGATAAAACAATTAGCCGTTCCACTTCATTTTCTAGTTCTCGAATATTCCCTGGCCAAGCGTAATCAAATATTTTTTCCATGGTACGTTTAGCAAAAGTTTTTAATTCTAAGCCTTTTTCCTTACACCCACGAGTCAGGAAGTGATCTAAAAGAATCGGAATATCTTCTTTTCGATCTCTCAATGGTGGCACATGAATATTAATTACGTTGATTCTATAGTACAAATCTTCTCTGAATGTTCCTAATTCAACCATTTCCTTCAAGTCTTTGTTCGTTGCCGCCAACACTCGAACATCTACTTTTCTTTGCTCTGTACCACCCACTGGGGTAAGCGTTCCCTCTTGCAATACACGTAAAAGCTTCACTTGCATTGTGGGCGACATATCACCAATTTCATCTAAGAATAATGTTCCCTTATCTGCTGCCTCAAAAAGACCCTTTTTATCTTTCACTGCGCCAGTGAATGAACCTTTCACATGTCCGAAAAGCTCACTGTCTAATAGGTTTTCATTAAACGCAGAACAGTTTACCGTAACAAATGGTTTATCTTTTCTTTGCGAATTAAAATGAATTGCACGCGCAATAAGCTCTTTACCAGTACCATTTTCACCCTGAATCAAAACACTAGACTCGGATGTCTTTACTTTATCTAAAAGACTATACAAATCTTGCATAGGTTTTGATTTACCGATCATAGAGTCATAACTGTAACGATTACCTAACTGAGTATTAAGTGCAGAAATTCTTTCTTCACGCTTTGAAATCTCAGCATGAAAAGTAACAATTTCTTGAGCTACAAGATCAATCAACTCGTAAAAATATTTCTTCTCAGCGTCATTAAAAACCTTAACTTTTGAAATTGTGCTTTCTACATCACCATCCACACCTAAAACCTGAAACGCATTCTTAATCTTCCCTTTTACTTCTGTAGAAGGATTTTTTTCAAAATGACAATAAGCATAAACAGAGCCTAAAAATTCATCATCAATATTTATTCTAGAGACAACAGCACTTTCATAGCCACAAGGTCCGGTAAGAAGTAAATGCGGCTCATTACTCTTCAGTACCTTTTCGTTAGCCTCTTGAACTGTTTTAATGAAATTCTGTTTTCCTTTTTCTTTATTTAAAAGCATGGATGAAAAGGAGTTTTTATAATCCTTCTTTCCATCTAAATTTCTGATTTGCCCCCGTTCATCGACAAAGAAAATATCCGTACTAAACCATTGTCCTAAAATTGCTTCTAATTTTTTTATGACATGAATGTGTTTGAGCTCATCCCAATTAACCATAATATGTTTGCCTCGCTGAAAAGCATATCGGATCAATTCAAGAGGTTATTAAGAAAAATCATTATTTTTTTGACACCTCTGTACTTTTTCTAGTCAGTTCAGCTGGTTAGATTATAGACAATTGTTAATTTAACTCTTCTGAATGAACTAAACTCAAAGCTTGAGGCAAGTATTCTAGAGAAACATTAGAAATCCGCGGGGTTAATTCTCCCGGCTCCTGCGAGTATCGAACAGGGATGAGTGACTCAGCAAGTGTTTCAGGGTGGATAGATAAACATGGCCACTGCGAGTTCCAACACTCACTCGTTTTCAAATAAACTGGATTTTTTTGATATAAATCCTTGGCCAACTCAAACATAAAGACTCCTTGCCTCTTAGCTTTTACTCGACGCTTTAAATCTTCCATCACAGAGTAAGCGGCATGTTCTGCATGCTCAGCAGAAACAACCTTTGAAAGACTCCAAATATGAAACACCCCATCTGAATCAGTAAAGCTCATATAAGGTAAAATTCTTAAATTAAAAAATGGATGAAAAATCTGTCTTAATAATTCTGCTTTTCTTTGATCAACATTAAACGACAAAACAGTTTCTTCTTTTAAAAGAATTCTTTCTTTCTTAATAGTAGTTTTTGAATTTTTAAATTTATTACTTATTTCTGTTAAAATTTTATTAATTTTACTCTTTCTTAATTCAAATACCTTTCCTGACAGTTGATGATAAGATTCATTTTTAACATTTTTTTGAATCCAATTCATTGACTCCTGCTCAGCACGATCAATCAGATCCATAAAATATGAAAGCGCAAAAGCTCTTTGTGATCCTGAAAAAGAAAAATCATCCACTTCGGCATAGTGATAAGTTGAACGATAAACCTTCTCTAACTCTTCTGAACTTACAATATCTAAACGATCATCAAGTTTTCCAAATTTTTCATTTAAAAAATATGACCAAACATACTGACTCTTCAACGTTTGATAATTAAATGCCATTTGGGTACCATCTTCTAAAAATGCAATGACATCAGAAAGACCTGAGTTTAATTTTTTTTCAAGTAACATTTTAAAATCATCTAAAGTGGCTGGCAATTTTTGAAAAGAAATCCAGCAGGATGGGATTTTTATTTCACTTTGATTTTGATAGCCTATCCAATCGATAAAAAACACACTGTTCCTATTGATAGGTTCATTTTTAAAGTTATTTTTTAAATACTGATAAGATGCTTCTAATGAATAGGAACGCATATCATCTTTATTTTTGTAGATACTCCAACTTTTACTTAAAATTGAATCAATTGCATAAAAAACTCTTTCTCTAGGAATTCCATCACTCAACTTGAGTTTTTTTGCTTCAGATTTTAAAATTTTATTCATTATCAACATGGAAAAAGATTTTTGTAAAACTTCTTTAGACTGTGCACCACTTAGAAATGATGAATTTTGAGGCAAAAACGATAGCAACTCTTCTTCGAAAACAATTTCTGATCCAACATTTGCAAACACCTTTAAATTAATCTGGTCAGCAACCGCCGTCTGAATTAAAAAATAGTGTATAATTGACAATAGCCACATATTTAAAACACCATCATGAGTTGACCGGAAATTATTGTTTCTGTGTCGGTTACCGAATACTGAGCAGCCGATCCTTGTCTGACATATTGCTCATATGCAATCCCCACTTTAATCAGGTCATTCCACCAGGGCAAAGTGTAACCTAGCCAAATTTTATAGCCAAATTTAGAATCTTTAAAATTTATATTATTGTAGTTTTGATTTACAAATCGATCAAGAGCATTGACGGATGTTAACCAATGGTACTTTAACTCTATAGACATCTCAAAGGGTCCATTTGAAACTTCAACTCTAGGATTAGCGGTAATACCAAACGCAAAATAATAATGGTGATCTTTTAAAACTGAAACAAGCGCTGATTCGCCGTTATTTTCAATAAATTTATCAATAGCGAAAGATCTTACGGCCGCAAAATCACCAAAAACATCTATAGTACAACGAATTTTATAGCCGTTTGAATAATAAGTTAAATCAAGACTGGGTCCGAGAACATTCACTATACCTAGTCGGTCTGTTACCTTACCAATAAGATGTGTGTGGTAGTCTATTGCGGTAGAGGTCCCAATAAAAAAACTATATCCTTTAAGCTCTTGCTCTTGAGTTTTAGTAATGGACTGGCGATAGTAACCGATTAAAGAAGTCTTTGCGAAAAATAAAAAATCTGAAAGATTAACAAATTGATTAAATTTCCCATTAAAAACTAATCGAGTAAATCCACCATCGGTCAATAATGTATTAATATTTCCCACCTGCCCCGCTCCTGGAATATCAATAATTTTTGTGTCAAATCCTAAACTAATTTTTTCCCAACTCACTCCGCTTTTTGTTTTTGATTTTTCAAAATTAGAAAACACATCAAATTTATGCCAAACATCACTTGGAAACCCAAATCGATCTGTATTAGAACTGACACGCGGTTTATTCTTACTTACCCAAGCATTTAAGTTAGAAACACCCGCTACCCCAAAAATTGATGATAAAACTTGATTGATCGCTGTATCTGATCCTCTTTGAAAAAATTTAGAAAGCTGAAACAAAACCTCCCCTAAAGCCATCCCGCCCACTGGGGTAAAAATCATATCGTTCACACTGACTACTTCTCTAAATTCAATTAATAATTCCCATATAGCGGAGGCAGCAAGCGCAAACAAAAATGACTCCAGCATCGAAGCCCCCAAAGAACGAGGCACAAAATAGTACAAGACTCCGCCTAGAACATGTTCATATGTGTTAATGGAAATACGATTATCATCAAACCGCCAAGCATCGTAAGTCAGCAACCTCTTTCTCCAATTTTCCCAATTAAATCGATAGTCCCAATCTACAGAATTCACAGATGGAGTAAGCCAATATTTTATCATTCCAATTCCTAAAATTGCGCCCATCTCAATGGTTGCCCTTGTAAAAAAGCGAAACTTTGGTTTTTCTTTCCAAAGAAGGTTGTAGGCTTCGTCAAAGCTAAGGATTTGATTCGTCTGTGTATCGATGTATTGTCCCTGGCTGTTAATAAGCACTCGTTTTAAGCCAGGTTCGTTTGCCATGGTGAGTGCCAAAAACTCTTTAAACGCACGTTCATTATTGTGGTATTCAAAAAACTTTTTATGTGCTTTTTGTATATATATTTTTTGCGTCTCAAAGTCTGGAGCTTCGATAGTCCATTTCAACTGTGTAAAGTCTACCGGATCAGGCTCACTACCATCTACTTTTGTCCAGCGATTTACACCTAAACTTGCAGAACCATCTTCTTTCTGCCGATAAAAGAAATGATAAATATAGCGTCGTGATACTTTAGCACGTGTTATGAGACGCTCTTCTTCTCTGGAGCATTCTGTTTGCACGGGATGCTGCCTGGCTAAAACAATAGAGTTATGCAAAAAGGCACACTGCTTCTTCACTTCTGCATCTGTCATCTGGCGAAATGAACTCACTGTAATGTAATACTGTTCTTGACTCTCTTGAGCATAAAGAGCTCTGGATAGTGACAAAACACACAGTATCCAACCCATGATGATAGAGGTGAAAATTGGTTTTTTAAGTGGTCTTAATATCAACAAAAACCTCATTTACCCTTCAGGTGCGCCAATCCCCTGAAAGGAAAGGATATTTATAATACTAAACATTTTTAGTCAACTTAATTTAAGGCTTGGATTTTATGGAGTTTTTAGGTAATTCGTTACTGTACTTTATGACTCAAACACAATTTTTCTTCGACTCAGCTGCTACCACCCCTTGTTGTGAAGAAGCCACAGCCGAAATGCAACGCTATTCACAAGAATACTTCGGCAATCCCTCATCCAGTCACACACTAGGACAAGAGTCAGCTCGAGCCATTCGTGATGCAAGAATCTTTTTTGCAAATCATTTTCAAACCACCCCAGAGCAAGTCGTTTTTACTGGTAGCGGAAGTGAAGCTAACAACCTCGCAATCTATGGAATAGCCTTAGATCGTCTTGCGCAAATTTCACAAAACAAAAATCAAAACGCACCAACAGGTCGAATACTCTGTTCCGCAATCGAACACCCTGCCGTTAGAAAAACAGTCCAATCCCTAAATTCATTAGGTTTCGAAACAGCCACTATTCCAGTGAATCGCCAAGGGCAAATTGATGAAAATGCTTTTTTGGATTTACTCACTCCTCACACATTCCTTGTTAGCATCCAGCAGGTCAATAATATTATAGGATCCATCCTACCTGTTGAAGACCTTGCTAAAAAAGCAAAACTTAAAATTCCTCATTTAGTTTTTCATACTGACTCCATTCAAGCGTTTGCTAAAATTCCAACCCCCAAAGCTTCTTCAAATATCGATTTTATTTCTATCTCAGGTCATAAAATTGAAGGACCTAAAGGAGTTGGTGCACTCATTATTTTAAATCAAAAATTTCTAAAAAAAGGATTCAGACCTCTCATTTGGGGTGGCGACCAAGAAGGTGGATTTAGATCAGGAACACAAAATCCAGGACTCATTGCTGGACTACACAAAGCAGCAGAGCGTTCATTAAAAAAAATGTCCAATTTTCGTGAACAGACTGCAATATTTCGCAATACCTTAAAGGAACTCCTCAAAGACAACTCTTTGATTCATTGGAACTCCCCAGAGGACGCTGTTCCGCATATTGTCAGTTTAAGCATTCCAGGTTTTCCTCCCGGACCACTTGCAAAACTTCTTGATGAAAGAGGCTATCTCGTTTCTACAGGATCAGCATGCAGTTCCAGTAAAATGGATCCTGATATTGTTTTAAAGTCCGTAGGATTTTCTACAGAAATTCAAACTTCCGCTATTCGAATTAGTTTTTCAGATCGAAACACATTAGACCAAGTAAAAAAACTAGTTGATGCACTTAATGACTCTTTACAGCAAATGAGCCGTTTACTTGGAGGGCGATAGACGCAGTGAACTCAGCAATACTTTTGCGCTATCATGAGATTGCTCTCAAGGGTGGAAACCGCCGTAGATTTGAGCAATGTTTGGCAGAAAATACTAGGAAACTTTTAAAAAGATCTTTAGGCGAAGAAAACCCCATCCAAGTCATACGAGAAAATGGGAGAATTGTATTAAAAACTACGTGGTCTTTCTCTACGCAAGAAACATTAAGGAAAGTCTTTGGTATTACCAGTTTTAGCCCAATGAACATTATCTCTACAAACTTGGAAGAGATTAAAAACTTTGTACTTCAAGATCTCACTAGAATTTCACTTACATCAAAATTACCAGAAACATTTCGAATTTTCACTCGTAGAAGCGATAAAGCACTACCAGAAACATCAATGCAAATTGATGCCATCGTAGGTGAAGCTGTGCTAAAAAATTTTCCAAATCTCAAGGTTGATTTGAAAAAGCCAAAGCTGATTATTGGAATAGAAATTCGAGCAAGAAACTCATATATTTGGACAGAGAAAATCTCTGCTCGAGGAGGACTTCCTGTAGGAAGCAACGGCCCTGTTTTATCGCTGATCTCCGGGGGCCTTGACTCACCCGTAGCTGCACTCAAAGCTCTCAGAAGAGGATCGCCCACTTCTTTTATCCATTTTTATGGAGCGCCCTTTGTGGGTGTTGAATCTCTCAATAAGGTAGAAGACCTTGTTCGAGTAATTAACAAATATCAACCCTCACCTCAACCTCTACATGTTGTTCACTTTGGAAAAATTCAAGAAAAGATTGCACTTAGTAGTAATCCAAAAATACGAACCATTCTTTATCGTAGGCTTATGATGCGCATTGCTTCACAAGTTGCACTAAAAATAGGCGCCCATGCCTTAGTTACCGGTGAAAGCCTTGGACAGGTAGCAAGTCAAACCATTCAAAACATGGCAGTTATTGATGCGGCTTCCTCTCTTCCAATTTTAAGACCTCTTGTTGCTTTTGATAAAGATGAAATTGTGAAAGAAGCACAGGATTGGGGAACTTTTGAAACCTCAATCCGACCCTCACTCGATTGCTGTACACTCTTCGCTGATCGTCACCCAGTCATTTATGCAGAACGTATACTAATAGAAGAAGAAGAGAAAAAATTAAATATAGAATCTTATATTCAGGAGGGCCTTGAAAAACTAGAGCTTCGCAGCATCTTCTAGAATTTTTTCGAGCAGATTTTTAATCTCAGCTCCTTGCCAGTTCTGCGGTCCAACAAGTTTACTCACAATTTCATGTTTTTTATTTAAAATATAGGTTTCTGGAAATTGAAAACTCCCAAAATCTTCTGAGACCTTCAGCTGTGGATCAATCAATGAGATAATATTTGCAGATGCTGCCAAAGAATCTGGAAAAAGCTTTAAAGCTTCGTCCCAATTCTGATCTAAACTAATTGCAATCCATTTCATGGGTCTTTGTTTGTAAGCCTCTGCCGCCTTCACCCATTTAGGGATTTCCTCCAAACAGGGGGGGCACCAAGTGGCCCAAAAATGCACAATAGTCACTGTCCCCATCAAATCTTGAAGTTTTGTTTTCCTGTTTTTTGTATCACTCAAAACAAAAGAAGGAGCTGCACGCAAGGCGTTACTCACAGGCTTATCTTCTTCCTTATTCCAACAAGATAGATTAGAAACCATCAAAAGCAATAAAATCGAATACACAGGGCTTTTCACCATAACCCTAAGTTAACTTTTTAAATCAAATATTACAAGAACTTAGGCAAAATAGACCGAGTTGCAAGCTGAAGTGAAAATCCCGTATAATAGTAAGGTATGAGCCATGCACTCGTACTTAATGCCTCGTACGAACCTTTACATGTCGTTTCGTGGCAGAGAGCGATTCAACTTTTGTTTCAGGGGAAGGTCGAAGTGATTGAAGAATCTGACCGAGAAGTCCGCACAGTGCGGATTACGATCAAGGTTCCTGCAGTCCTCCGACTCATCCACTATGTTCCTCTTAAAAAAAGAAAAAATATTGTCCGATTTTCTAGAGTCAATATTTTCCTGAGAGACAAAAACACCTGCCAATATTGTGGAAAAACTTTTAACCGTACCCATCTCACGCTCGATCACGTAACGCCGATTGTACAGGGTGGAAAAAAATGTTGGGAAAATATTGTAACAGCATGTAAACCCTGCAATCAAAAAAAGGGGGGGCGAACTCCTCAGCAAGCCGGCCTGCATTTAATTAGAAAACCAAAGGAGCCTGACTGGTTACCAACAGCCAACTTACAATTTGGAATTAGCAGAGCTCCAGATCGTTGGAAGATCTACATGAAAATTGGAAACTCTGCTGAAGAAGAGAGTTCTCTTGACTCAGACTTGGATTCCACCTAGCTTGTTAGAATGGATCCTGTTCAGCAAGTAGTGCAAAATCACGGTGATCTCATTTTTGATTTTTGTGAATCAACTCTAAGAAGTCCTGCGAATGCTCAAATTATTTTCCGAAATACATTAAAAGATATCAAAAAAACAGCCTCTGAATATCTTGGCACTCAAAACGAAAGAGCTTGGGCGCTTAAAATGACTTACCAAAATATAAAAAACTTCTCAGAAAAGCACCACCTACAACAAAGCAATGAAGAAAGATTGCAGACCGACACAGGCATGCCCACCTCAGCTCGTTTAAAAAATTTTGAATCCTATTTTCAAAGGCTTCACACAGATGACCAGATTCTATTTTTATTAAAAGATAAATATGGACTCACCTATTCTGAAATAGCTACAACTATGGGAATCCCAGAAAATTCTTTAAAAATGCGCAGACAACAAGCTTTAAGAACTTTAGAAGAATGGTTATGGGACAAATCCACGTAAATTGTTTTGATTTTCAAAATCATGCATCAGACTATTTAGATGGAACTTTGAATTTAGAAGAAAAAAAATCCATCGAATCTCATGTCACAAACTGCAAAGACTGTAATGAAAAATCAAAACACTATCGATTAATCCTGGCTTCTATTTCAAACCAATCTCGTTCATCCTTGCCAATTGCTATTAAAAGAGCTCCATTCAACTCTGCTCTTCCCAGAAAAGATATCTCTCGCTTAAGACGAACAGGCTGGGAAGCTATCCCATGGTACGTCCGTGCTTCACTGGAAGGCGGCGGTATCATACTTTTAGTATTAGTAGGCATATCCGCAGGCCCAAAAATTCGCTCAGCTTATGAAAAGGGGATTGAGCAAAGCTTAAGAGAATTTACAGAATCAATGAATCAAGACCAGTTAGCAAAACAAACCGCACCGCTTCTCAGAGGGAAATCCCTACCTGCTACAGTTAAAAACCCCTCCAACCAAGATGAATTTGCTGGGGAAAGAGAAGAAGAAGAGGATGCAGCAGAGAACGATCAGGAAAATATAACAGACGGAGACATTCAAGTCGGAAACTCAGAAATTTGGCGATTTAACGTCAAATCTGACAATCCTCATGATATTCGCCCAAAAATCGTGCAGATATTAAGTGAAATAGTCATCACGGGACACCCTACCTCATCGGATACACCACAATCCATCGGGGGTATCGAAGCTCCAGGAGGAATTCAATTCGACTTATTTGTGCCGAAAGCTGCTATCCCAAATCTGAAGAAGGAATTGCAAAAAATCACCCCAAAGGCCCCTGAAGACATTTCAGACACCCCGATGGGTGAAACTTTTACTTGGTATAAGGTAAAATCTAGAAAACCCATTCCCTCAGGCCAAACCCGAGTCGTCATCTGGCTTTCTCAAAGACTCTAATAATATTTAATATCTTCAATTTGCCTTTGAAGCTTATTCGGCTCCCAACCAATGGTGACAAATGAATCTTCGTTATCAGGAGTGGGCGTAACGGGAAAAACATACTCATTTCCATTAGCTTTAGGCTGGCCCGCAGGGGCACGTCCGCTCTGTCCTTGTGTCAAATCGACTTGATCATTTTTTTTCAGCTGAACGGAGGGACTAGGCTTCCCTCCAAAAGTTGTGGTTGTTTTAATCCCTGCACCAAAGATAGCGCTATTGACGGCGTCAACTACTTTGGCGCGAGCTTCGTTAAACAAATCTACTCGATCTTGGCCTGCCTCAGATTTAAGCGTAGTTGTTTTTGAATCAATTACTTTATACAAATCTCTCTTATTAAATTTTTCAATTTCATCTTTATTCTGGCCTAAAAATTTCTGATAATTAACCTGTGCAGGTTGAGCGTATTCTGAGATTTTTTGTTGATCTCCTACTTTTACCGGAACAGTAATTTTTCCTGAACTTTTCTTTTCTGAATCTACCACTTTGCTTTCATAAACAAGAAAATCATTGTCCGTTGGTGCTCGATGAGTGATCTGTTTCCAATTGTTGTAATCTTGTTTCTGAACAGGGGCTTGTTTCTTAAAAACAACTTCCAAGTCACTTACAGTAGGGACATAGGGAATCTGTGCTTTTTTAGGTTGGTCTTTAGCATCTTTTACTTTTCCAAAATGCCCGGCGCCCGATTGAGTCATAAAACGACCTGCATTTACTTTATTTTGAACTTCTGCATCTCTCAGCAAAAGTAGATATGAATATTGAGCTTGTAAAAATCTGACTTTACAGGAATCGTTTGATTCACCATTATTACAAAATCCATTTTCTATACTTCTAAAAACATCAATATCTTGCTGCTTATTTTTGTTATTATCTGAAAAATCTAAACCTTCCACCTTGCTCGTAACCTGCAACTGATACATCGTCATGAGCGCAACCTCTTCGGCTGTCTTATGCTGTAAACAAGATTGACCACATTCTTTAGAGTCACTTCCTGACCAGGGAAACTCACCGTTGACACCTAGCTGAGTTACGGGAACTGGAGCAGTAGTTCCACCACTTGCTCCACTCGGATTGCCAACAGGCGTGGGTGGCACAGAACTACTTACAGGTATATCGCCCATCAAATCTGCAGCTCCTGCAGACGAGGCCCAAAACGCAAGTATGAGCGCCCACCATTTGAAACCTATGCATTTATGCACTCTCTTATACATGCTCATAATCTTTGATATATAAAATAAGCAATTTTCAAGCCAGTTGAGCTTACCTAATCTATTGAAATTAAATGTATTTTTTAGATGTTATTCGTAAAAATTCAGTTATTTTGACGATCTTTTAGTCATCGACTTATTTTTAATCACTTCTATTCTGATAGAATAATTGCATATGAAAAAGCTGATCTCGATCTTTATTTTAAATCTATTTCTTCCCGCCTACTCCTTCTCTCAAGAAAACCCCGGAGACAAAACAATGCCTCAAATCATAGACTACAAATCAAAGCCCAATTCATACTGGAAAGAGAAACTGACTCCCCAGCAATATAAAATTCTAAGAGAAAAAGGCACGGAACGTGCGTTCACTGGAAAATATCATGATAATAAAGAAAATGGCATTTATCGATGCGCTGCTTGTGGACAGGAGCTTTTCAGTTCTGAACACAAATTTGACTCAGGAACTGGATGGCCAAGCTACTGGAGTCCCATTCAACCTAAAAATATTGAACTACACGAAGACCGTAGTTTTTTCTCGATTCGAACAGAAGTAGTTTGCAGCCGCTGTGGAGGACATCTAGGCCATGTTTTTGATGATGGACCAGCCCCCACTGGGAAGCGCTATTGCATTAATTCAGAAGCTTTAGTTTTTGAAAAAAAGAAATAATCTTAGGCTACGGCTTTTTCAACACGTACTATCTTTTCAATTCCTGATTTAAGGGCATGAAAAGTTAGTGGCTTTATTAAACAGAGGTCAACCCCCATCTTTAAAATGTCCGATTTAGAATTTTTCTCTGTCGTTATCATTACTATCGGAGTGTTTTTAAAATTCTTTGTAGACAAAGAAGAGGCTAAAAATTTTTTACATAAACTTAGTGCAAGCGAGTCCGGACTAGAAACATCAAAGTGAATCAACCCAGGAACAGGATCTCCAGACAACAGAAGTCTAAAAAAATGCTCTTCACCATGTACACGGATAAATCGCTCATACCCAAGGCGGGCATACATAGACGCAACTACTGTGCTTGCCATTTCCGTGTCTGAAACTAATAGGATACTAGTACTCTTCCCAAGCATGACATATTCAACGTAATAATCTTGAGAAAACTCAATAGCTTAATTAAAGCTTAATAAATAATCAGCTACTGCCACCCATTTTACTGCTTCCACCACCGGCTGGCATCTTCTTTACAGATTTTGCAGCTGTTCCTGCTTTTGCTTTACTGCCACTCTCATTTTTAGGTTGAAACAATTTCTTAAACTTACCCACTGGATCCTTAGCTTGGGTTTCTGTTTGCTCAGTAGAGTCCTGGTTTTTTGCGTTTTTCTTATTTGGCAGAGGCTTACGTTTTCGATCTATTTCTGGATGATCTACTAGCTCTAATACAGCCATTCGTGCAGCATCACCCCAACGTAAATCTGCAACTTTAAGAACACGTGTATAACCACCTGGACGCTGCTTGTAACGAGTAGCTAATGTTCCAAAAATTTTCTGAACAATAGAGTGACTTCTCGTCCGATCAAAAGCCAATCTCCTAGAAGCAGGCGAACCGCTTTTTCCTAAAGTAATCAAGCGATCTACAACTCTCCTAACTTCTTTAGCTTTTTCTAAAGTCGTAACAATCTGCTCTTTTTCAATCACTGCATTAGCCATGTTTCGAAACATGGCTTTTCGATGAGATGTATTACGTCCAAATTTTCTACCGTCTACTGCATGCCTCATGGCTATCTTCCTTTACTCAATATCGTCGTCTGTATCATCAAACTCTTCTGTGGGTGATTTCTGACGATCATTATTAATTTTGCTTTCATCTACATCTGAATCAGCTGGCTTAGGAGGCTGAGATGGAGGTGTAAACCCATCTAACTTCATACCTAAGCTTAAACCCATTTCAGACAAGATATCCTTAATTTCATTCAAGGACTTGCGTCCGAAATTTTTTGTTTTTAGCATTTCAGCTTCTGTCTTTTGAACAAGCTCATAAATATATTTAATATTTGCATTCTGCAGACAATTAGCTGAACGCACTGAAAGCTCGAGCTCCTCAACAGAGCGATAAAGGTTAGGGTTGAATTGATGTCCTCCCTCTTCCTTCATTTGAGCTACAGGTTCTGGCTCTTCTTCAAAGTTTAAAAATACAGAAAGCTGATCTTTTAAAATTTTTGAACCTAACGATACAGCATCTTCTGGTTGAACTGAACCATCAGTCCAAACTTCTAGTGTCAATTTATCAAAGTCTGTTCGTTGACCCACGCGACTTTGAGTCACCGTGTAGTTCACTCTACGAATGGGTGAAAAAAAGCTATCAATAGGAATCCAACCTACTGGCATTTCCTCTGACTTATTTCCATCAGCTGGGCGATAACCTCTTCCGCGAGCCACTTGCATCTCAATGCGAAGCTTTCCACCTTTTCCAAGCGTAGCTATCGTTTGCTCAGGGTTCAATACCTGCACTTGCTCTGAAGTAATAATGTCAGAAGCCTTTACTTCTCCTGGGCCTGATTTTTCTATAATAACTGTAGCATTTTCAGAGTGCAGCCTGAAGCGCACTTCTTTTAGATTTAAAATAATCTCTGCAACGTCCTCTTTCACATCAGGGATAGAGGTGAACTCATGAACTACTCCATCAATCTTTATGGCTGTAATAGCCGCCCCTTGCAAAGAAGATAACAAAACTCTTCTAAGTGAGTTTCCAAGTGTCAGTCCAAAACCTCTCTCTAAGGGCTTTGCAACAAACTTACCGTAATCTTGAGTAAGGCTTTCTTTGTCTACATCCAAAGCTTTAGGTTTTATTAAATCACGCCAATTTTTCTCGATCATAAGTTACTCCTTTTTTACCCCTCGTTGAGAACTCCTTCTCACAACCATGCAGGGTTTATTTTGAATACAATTCGATTACCATTCGCTCTTCCATCTGTGCTGTTACATCATCACGCGATGGAAGGTCTCGAATTTGTGTTTTCCAGTTGGCTGCATCAAGCTCTAGCCATTGAGGAACTTCTCTTCGTTTCACACCTTCTAGTGCGCCTAATATTCTTGCAATAGATCTGCTTTTCTCTTTTACTTCAATTTGATCGCTCTTCTCCACTAAGTACGATGGTATATTAATTTTCTTCCCATTAACGGTGAAGTGCCCTTGACGAACAAGTAAGCGAGCTTCAGTTCGTGAATTAGCAAATCCTGTGCGATAAATCACATTATCAAAACGTCGCTCAAGCATACTAATCAGGTTAGCTCCGGTTACTCCTTTCATCTGCTCAGCTTTTTCAAATAAGTTTCTAAACTGTCTTTCTACTAAACCGTAAATTCTCTTAATCTTCTGCTTTTCTCTAAGCTGCAGACCATATTCAGAGAATTTAATTCGACCTTGTCCATGCTGACCTGGGGGATAGCCTCTTCTTTCGAATGAACACTTCTCTGTGAAACAACGATCACCCTTAAGAAAGAGTTTTTGGTTTTCACGACGACAAAGACGACATGCTGGACCTGAATAGCGTGCCATGAATTAGACCCTCCTTCTCTTGGGCGGACGGCAACCATTGTGAGGAATGGGAGTGGTGTCTTCAATATATGTCACTCTCAGTCCGACTGTAGCCAAAGCTCTCAGTGCCGACTCTCGACCTGCACCAGGGCCACTGACATAAACTTGTACTGAACGCATTCCGTTTTCATATGCTTTTCTTCCCGCATCTTCTGCTGCTACCTGTGCAGCAAACGGAGTATTTTTACGAGACCCGCGGAAACCCTTTCCTCCCGCGCTAGACCAACAAATCGCGTTTCCCATTGTGTCTGTAATAGTCACTACTGTGTTATTGAAGGTAGAAAGAATATAAACACTTCCTGTTGAAACGTTTTTCTTTCCTTTCTTAACCTTCTTTGCTGCTTCTGCAGCCTCAGTAGCTGCAGGAGCTACTTTTGCTGTTTCTGTTTTTTTTGTATTCTCTGTTTTTGCTTCCGACATAATTCCTCTAATTACTTCATGGCTTTTACGGATTTTTTACCTGCAATCGCGACAGCAGGCCCCTTACGTGTTCGAGCGTTAGAATGGGTGCGCTGACCACGAACTGGGAGACTCTTTCTGTGACGGGTTCCACGATAGCAACCCAAATCTACAAGACGTTTAATGTTCAAACTCACTTCTCTACGAAGATCCCCTTCTACCTTGCGTGTACGATCAATAATCTCTCTGATCTTTGCTACTTCGCTTTCTGTAAGCTCATCTGATCGTTTCAGAAGATCAATTCCTGCTTCTGTTAAAATTTTCTTAGATGAAGATCGGCCAACCCCATAAATGTAGGTCAACGCAATTTCCATTCTTTTATTTCTTGGCAAATCTACACCTGCTATACGAGCCACTGTTTTCTAGCCTCCTCTTAGCCTTGGCGTTGTTTGTGGCGTGGGTTAGAACAAATCACACGCACAACACCTTTACGACGAATCACTTTACACTTGTCACAAATTTTCTTTACTGATGCTCGGACTTTCATAATCGTTTTCTTCTTTTTGCTTCTTCTTTCGTTTTCATTTCACCTTATTATTTCACTCGATAAGTGATTCTTCCTCGAGTTAAATCATAGGGCGACATTTCTACTGTTACTTTATCGCCGGGAAGAATACGTATGTAATTCATTCGCATCTTTCCAGAGATATGGGCCAATATTTTATGCCCATTCGGTAACTCCACTCTAAACATCGCATTTGGAAGAGGCTCGAGAACAGTGCCCTCGACGACTATTGCTTCTTCTTTTGACATCTGCAGAATTACCTATTCGCTTCCTTTCAATACCTTTCTTTAACCAGTTTTGCTGGTTAAATTTTTGTCAAAACTTCCGGCCCTTTTGAAGTAATGGCCACTGTGTGCTCAAAGTGAGCAGAGAGTGACTGATCAGCTGTTACAGCCGTCCAACCATCCTCCAGTACCACAACTTCATGAGTTCCGGCATTGATCATAGGTTCTATTGCGAGAACCATACCCACTTTTAGGGGTATGCCCTTGCCTTTTGGACCATAATTTGGAACCTGCGGCTCCTCATGTAAGGCCCTTCCTATACCATGACCAACGAACTCCCTTACCACGCCGTATCCAAACCCTTCAACATAATTCTGAATAGTATGACCAATATCAAATATCCGATTTCCCTCAATACACTGCTCAATTGCACGATTCAGGCTTTCACGAGTAACCTCGACTAATTGATGTGCTTCTGGGGTTACTTTGCCTACTTCTACTGTTCTCGCTGAATCACCAAACCACCCTTCATAGCTCACACCAAAGTCTAACCCGACAATGTCCCCTGCCTTTAAGACCTTTTTGCGCGAAGGGATCCCATGAACCACTTCCTCATTAACAGAAATGCAAACCGAGCCAGGAAAACCTCTATATCCCTTAAAAACAGGAACCACTTTAAGCTCTTTGCACCGAGATTCAGCAAATCGGTCTAAATCAGCTGTTGTAATCCCAGGCTTAACCATAGCAGCCATCTCTTCAAGTATTTGAGCTACTGCAGCTCCGGCTCGACGCATAAAATCAAGTTCTCTCTCAGATTTTAATGCAATCATTGAGTCAAAACCTTGTTTAAAGCTTGAAGAACCTGTTCAGGACTCTCCAATGCATTAATTGACTTCAGTTTATTTTTTTTCTGATAATAATCAGCAACTGGTGCGGTTTGTTCGTGATAAACAGCCAATCTCTTTTGAATCACTTGAGGTTGATCATCTTGCCGCTGAACTAACTCACTATTACACTGATCGCAGACCCCTTCTTTTTGAGGTTTCGTTGTTTCAATGTGATACATAGCTCCGCATTTTAAGCAGGTTCTTCTGCCTGATAGTCTTCTCACCAATTCCTGATCTGGAATCTGAAATAAAACAACTCTACCAATTTCTTTTTTTTGAGAGTGAAGCATTTCATCTAATGCCTGAGCTTGTGGAATGGTTCTTGGAAACCCGTCCAAAATATAACCATTTTTGCAGTCTGCAAGCTGAGTTCTCTCTTGAATCAACCCAATGACCACTGAGTCAGGAACAAGCGCCCCTTTATCCATATAAGATTTTGCTGCCTTACCTAACTCTGTTCCTTTTTCTATAGCGGAGCGGAGCATGTCTCCCGTAGAGAGCTGTGGCCATTTTTTTTCAGAAATCAGTTTCTTTGCTTGAGTACCCTTCCCAGATCCGGGTGGGCCTAACAAAATAAGTATCATGTATAAGCCGCACGACCCTTAATACGAGTATGCTTCATAAAGCCTTCGTAGTTGCGGGACAGCAAGAAAGTTTCAATTTGAGCAACAGTATCTAACGCTACACCAACTAGAATCAAAATACTCGTTCCACCAAAATAAAATGGAACATTCATTGCCTGCGTAAAAATGGTTGGAAGCACGCAAATCATCGAAATATAAAGAGCACCAAGCAAAGTGATTCTTGAGAGCACATAATCAATATACTGCGCTGTTGGTGGCCCTGGCCTAATTCCTGGAATAAAACCACCGTATTTTTTCAGATTATCAGCGACGTCATCGACTTTAAAAACAACGGCTGTATAAAAAAAGCAAAAAAATACGATCAATCCAACAAACAAAACATTGTACAAAATATTATCCGGTCTCATCATTGCTGCAATTTTCTGAATCGGAGCAAAAGGTAAAAAAGTTCCTAACGTAGCTGGAAACATAATCAACGAAGACGCAAAAATAGGAGGAATAACGCCAGAAGTATTAATTTTGAGAGGTAGATTTGTATTTTGCCCTCCGTAAATTTTTCTTCCAATAATTCGTTTAGCATACTGAACGGGGATCCTTCTCGCTGCTCGTTCTACAAAAATAATTGTGAAAAATACTCCTAAAATAATCGCTGCAATTAAAAGAATTTTAAAAAAAGTCATCTCTCCCGATCGGTATAAATTCATTGTGGTAGCTAGTTCAGAAGGTATTCTTGCAGCAATACCCGCATAAATAATAAGAGATATTCCGTTTCCAATCCCTCTTTCTGAAATTTGCTCGCCAAGCCACATTAAAAACACAGTACCGGCAGTCAAAGTGACAGTAGTCATAAACTTAAACATCATGCCTGCATGCAAAACAACTGGAGGGGAAGTATGTTCCAACCCGGAAGCAATAGCAGACCCCTGAACTAAGCAAAGCAATACTGTTCCGTAGCGTGTGTATTGTGTAATTTTCTTACGTCCTTGATCCCCTTCCTTTTGCAAATCATGAAGGTAGGGCCATACCACTGTCAAAAGCTGAAAAATAATTGAGCTACTAATATATGGCATCACACCTAGTGCGAAAATACTGAATCGTTCCAGAGCCCCACCGCTAAAGAGGTTGAACCAACCAAAGATAGTTCCCTTCATAGAAGCAAAGACCTGTTGCAATGCAACCCCATCCACTCCTGGAGTAGGCACATGCACGCCCAAACGGTAGACTGCTAATACAAGCAACGAAAAAAGAACTCTTTTTCGAAGCTCAGGAATTTTTACAATACCTTCTGTGCCAGACATTATTTAGCTTTTCTCTTTTGTTTTTTCCCTTTAGGTACTTTGATTTCGATAATCTCTACCGATCCACCTGCTTTTTTAATTTTCTCTTGAGCAGATGGGCTAACATGATGTGCTTTCACTTTGTAAGCACCCTTCACTTCCCCAGTACCTAAAATCGTCAATTGATCATATCGACCTTTTACTTTACCAGCTTTCTGCAAGACTTCTAAAGAGACTTCCTTCACTGAACCCAAAATATCAAACTCTCCGATATTCAGGACAGCAGCAGAGCGACGCGCAAAATTTTTAAATCCTCTCTTAGGAAGTTTTCTATAAAGAGGCGTCTGCCCTCCCTCAAAACCAGGTCGGGAAACTCCTCCTGATCTAGCTAGTTGGCCTTTATGCCCTTTACCTGATGTACCTCCATGACCAGATCCAGCACCACGCCCTAAGCGTTTTCTTGAATGAGTTGCACCTGGATGGGCGGGAATTGTATTTAATGTTAACATATGTATCTACTCCTAACGCGTCTCAGATACTACTTGAACTAAGTGCAGTACCTTTTTAATCATCCCACGAACTGCGGGTGTATTTTCTAATGTTCTAACTTGCTCTCTTCTCTTTAACCCAAGCCCGTGAACCGTAGCTCTTTGAATTGGGTTACAAGCAATCAATCCCTTTGTAAGTTGGATCGTTATTGTTTTTTTTGTTCCTTTTGTACTTTTTGTAGTTGTTACCATATTATTATCACCTTACTGAATTTCAGCTCGTGTCTTGCCTCTAGCTTTAGCAATTTCTTCTATCGTTCTAAGACTCTTTAGCCCAAGAACAGTTGCACGAACAACATTGTGAGGATTGTCTCTACGAAGCGACTTTGTCATAATATTTTTAATACCAGCCACTTCCAAAATCGCTCTCACCGCAGAACTGGCGATGATTCCAGTTCCTTCTGGCGCTGGCTTCAAAAGAACACGACTAGCGCCGAAACAACCCAAAATTTCGTGAGGAATGGTTGTTCCTTCCATAGGAATCTTAATCAAATTCTTCTTTGCTTGTTTCCCAGCCTTTTTAATTGCCTCTGGAACCTCTCCAGCTTTACCTAAACCAATTCCTACTTGTCCTTTTTTATCTCCAACTACTACAATTGCTGCAAAACTAAAACGTCTCCCACCTTTCACCACCTTTGCGCAGCGATTGATGTGAATCACCTTATCTTCAAATTCACTTTCTTCATTCTGTTGACGTCCTGTGAGTCCTGTCGCCATATTTTCTCCTAAAATTTAAGTCCTGTTTCACGTGCTGCATCAGCAAGTGCTTTAATTTTTCCATGATAAAGATAACCACTTCTATCGAATGCTACCTGTGAAATATTTTTAGCCAATGCTCTTTTAGCTAGCAATGTTCCAAGAGTTTTCGCACCATCTAAGTTAAGTGATACTTTACCTTTGTTTTCCTCTTCTGTGGTCGAGGCAGCAACAAGTGTGTGCCCCTTCACGTCATCTACAAGTTGCACGTAAAGATGTGTATTCGACCGAAAAATTGAAAGCCGAGGTCTTTCAATCGTCCCTGTAATTCTTGAACGAATCCTCTTCTTTCTTTTAAAACGAATCGCTTTTTTTGAACTAGTTTTTCTTCGAATTTTAGTCGCCATACATCATCCTCATTACTTCGCACCCGCAGCTTTACCTTGCTTACGGATAATATGTTCATCTGTGTATTTAATACCCTTGCCCTGGTATGGCTCTGGTTTCTTAAAAGACCTAATCTTAGCAGCGACTAGACCAACGAGCATTTTATCCGCTCCTGTCACCACAATATGGGTATTGTTTTCAACCTTTGCCGTAATTCCTTGAGGCAATTCATAATCAATTGGATGGGAATAACCCAAAGTGAGAGACAAAGTGCTTCCTTTAACAGCTGCCCTGTATCCGACACCTACTACGTCAAGTTCTTTTGAAAACCCAGTCTGAACTCCATGCACCATATTTTGAATCAATGTTCGAGTTAAACCGTGTAGCGCAGAAGCAGATGCTCCCATCTTTTCATCTCGCGTCACTAAAACCTGTCCGCTTTCAACCTTAGCAACAACTCCATCTGCTAATTTATGAGACAATTTTCCCTTAGGTCCTTCAACACGAACTAACCCGTCTTTAATTTCGACCTTAACACCTGTTTGAACCTTTACTGGAGCCTTACCTACTCGAGACATAAATCACCATACCTCACAAAGCACTTCGCCACCGAGCTTCTGAGCACGAGCACGCTGCCCTGTAATAACTCCTTTAGAAGTTGATACAACAGCTATACCTGCTCCTCCCAACGGGCGAGGCATCTTTTCATATCCTGAATACACCCTTAAACCAGGACGACTCACTCTCTTAATTCCTTGAATAACACTGCTACCTTGGTCTGTGTATTTCAGGTAAACCTTAATCATGGGGCGGCCTTCTTCTCTCATCAATCTAAAATTCTTGATGTAGCCCTCTTCTTTTAAAACTCGAACCACATTAGCCTTAAGACGAGAAGCAGGAACTTCTAGTTTCTCGTGCTTTTCTTTAGCCGCGTTTCGAATCCTTGTCAGTAAATCTGCGATTGGATCTGTCATGCTCATAATCTTTTTTTCACCTCTAAAATTACCAACTTGATTTTGTTACGCCAGGAAGTTGTCCCTTAAGAGCTAAGCCCCTAAAGCAAAGGCGACACATATTAAACTTGCGCATATAAGCTCGTGGTCTCCCACAAAGAGGACAACGGTTACGTACGCGTACTTTAAATTTTAACTTCTTCCCGATTTTTTCAAGTTTGGACTTTGTAGACAAGAATGATCTCCTTATTGTTTTATTTTCTAAATGGCATCCCCAGCTCTGTGAGTAGAGCTCTTGCGTGCTCATTACTCTTAGCTGTGGTCTCTACCGTTACTGTAAAACCTCTAATTTTATCCACCCTGTCATAGTTAATTTCAGGGAAAATAATCTGTTCACGAATCCCAAGAGAATAGTTTCCTCTTCCATCAAATGACTTTGGGTTAATCCCTTTAAAGTCACGAACGCGAGGTGTTGCTACATGTATTAAGCGGTCCAAAAATTCATACATGCGCGCTCTTCTCAGTGTGACCATCACTCCAACAGAGAGGCCTTTTCTCAATTTAAAAGCGGCAATTGATTTTCGGGCCTTAGTAATCACAGGCTTCTGACCTGTAATCGCCATAATTTCTTCAAACGTTCCATCTAATACCTTAGGGTTTCCCACTGCCTCTTTTACTGCACAATTAATAACTACTTTCTTCAAACGTGGCACTTGCATGGCATTTTTGAACTGAAACTGTTTCATCAAAGCAGGCACTACGTTCTTCTGATAAAAAACTTTTAAACGCGGAGGCTTAGAGGGTGAGGTTTTCGTTTCACCTTCTGCTGCAATTTTCACAGAAGCTGCTGCTGCTTCAGCTTTTTTCTGCGCAGCTTTAATACGACCTGCCTCTTGGGCGGCTTTTTTTGCCTCTGCCTTTTTTTTAGCTGCTTCTACGCTAGCAGCATCATCTGATTTCATTTTTTCTTTATCTTCTTTGGCTGCCACTTTCTTATTCTCCTTACTTATCGCTCAATGTACTTTTACATTTTTTACAAACCCGAGTTTTCTCTCCGGATTTTTCACTCATTTTAATCCCAAATCGGACGCCTCGGTTGCACTTAGGACACATCAACAAAACGTTCGAATAATGAACGGATTTTTCTTTCAAAATCACACCACCTTGAGGGTTTTTCTGTGTGGGCTTCGTATGCCTCTTGACCATGTTGATTTTCTCAACTGTGACTCGACCGGTTTTGGCGCTCACTTCTAAAATTTTCCCAGATTTGCCCTTATCTTTTCCGGCAATAACCTGAACCATATCGTCTTTTTTTAAAGAAAATCTGCTTTTAGCTACTTCTTGAATATCCATAAAATCCTCACAAAACTTCCGGAGCAAGAGAGACTATTTTAGTAAAAGCTTTTGCTCTTAACTCTCTTGCAACTGGACCAAAAATACGTGTTCCAATAGGCTCATTTTGAGCGTTAATTAAAACCGCAGAATTCGTATCAAAGCGAATATAAGTACCGTCGTGTCGATTAATTTCCTTTTTTGTTCTAACGATTACAGCTTTCAGAATTTCCCCTTTTTTTACTTTTGCATTAGGGGCTGCGTCCTTGACTGTTACGACAATCACATCTCCAACAGAAGCGTACTTACGTCTTGATCCGCCAAGTACTTTGATACACATGACAGATTTTGCACCTGAGTTATCTGCGACATCTAATCGAGTGGTCATCTGAATCATACATTTGCCTCCGGAGTCTGTGCAGCTTTACGAATAATAGATTTTAGCACCCAACGCTTATGTCTACTGATCGGGCGTGACTCTACTAAACACACTAAATCTCCCATTTTAGCTTCATTCTTTTCATCGTGCGCTTTGAACTTCATCGCTCGTTCAACATATTTTCTATAAAAAGCATGTCGAACACTTCGGGAAATCTTAACAACAATTGTTTTTTGCATTTTATCGCTAACAACAATTCCAGTTGCCTCTCTCCTTTTTTGCAAGGAGTTACGTGAATCCACTACTGGCGCTTTTTTGGGAGCTTCGACTTTTTTTGTAAAAGTCCGCGTTTGCTTTGCTGCGTGCGCAGGAACCTCATCTCTTGAGGTCTTAGCTTTATTCACAGGTTTTCCTGTTTTTTGATCTTTTTTAGTTTCTCTTTTTTCTGGGCCCATACTTCATTTCCTTATTGAATCGATTTTTTCTTAGGTGTTGCTTTTTTGGATGCTGTTTTAGGTTTAGATACTTTTTTAACTGAATCACCAACTGAGTGAGATGGTGTGGTCACAGCAGAAGCCTCTGGCTTCATCGTTTGGAGGGTTTTCATTCTTGCCATATCCTTACGAAGTCTCCAAAGCTTGGCTGTGTCCTTCAATTGCCCCGTAATGTGTTGCATACGTGTCTGAAAAAACTCGGCTCCGATTTCACGAATTTTTAACGCTAACTCATCCTGAGATAGACTTTTAAGTTCTTTAAAACGCTTAGTAGACATTATTGAGCACCTTTCTTAACTTGAGCTGCTGTAATATTTTTTTGTTTTTCACGAGCAGCCATCTGTAAACGAAGCGCCTCAGTTCTCTTGCTAATCGGCTTAGCATGTAAGGGAAGCTTGTTATTTGCTAATCTTAAAGCTTCGAATGCCTCATTTTCAGGAATTCCGTCCATTTCAAAAATAATCCGACCTGGCTTAATCACTGCTGCCCATTCTTCCACGTTTCCTTTGCCTGAACCCATTCGAGTTTCTGCAGCTTTTTTGGTGATGGCTTTGTCTGGAAAAATACGAATCCAGATTTTTCCGCCTCTTTTAATATATCGGGTCATAGCGACACGAGATGCTTCAAGCTGCTTGGATGAAATTCTTCCGCACTCAGTAGCTTGTAATCCAAATTCACCAAAAAATAAGGTTCCGCCTCGAAGAGCTCGCCCTCTCATTTTTCCTTTTTGATGTTTACGCCATTTAACTCTTTTAGGTGATAACATGCTTCATTCCTCTTAGTTTGCAGGTGCCCCTTGAAGTGCCTTAGCTTCTTGAGCAGCTTGTTTCTTTAAAGTAGCAACCTCACCATGATAAACCCATGCTTTAACGCCAATTAGACCATAGGTAGTGCTAGCTTCTGCTGTTCCATAGTCAATATTTGCTCGTAGCGTATGAAGTGGAACACTGTCCTCGCTATACCATTCAGTTCGAGCGATTTCTGCTCCACCTAGGCGACCTGAAACTCGGATTTTAATCCCCTTAATCCCTTGTTTAAAAGCAGCTGTCATACATTTTTTCATTGCTCGTCTAAAAGCCACACGTTTTTCAAGTTGAGATGCAACGTTCTCAGCAATTAATGTCGCATTTGCTTCAGGTTTTTTTACTTCAATAATGTTCAGAAAAACTTCGTTCTTAGATAGCTTTTGAACTTCTGCCTTAAGCGACTCAACGCCCACCCCTTTTTTGCCAATAACAATCCCTGGCCTTGCAGTGTGAACATTCACTTTAATTTTGTTGGCAGCTCGTTCGATCTCAATACGGGCAATTCCTGCTCCGTGAAGCTTTTCCTTAAGATGCTCACGCAGTTGAATATCTTCGTGAAGCAATCGTGCATAATCACGTTTGCTATACCAGCGGCTGTCCCATGTTTTAGTAATTCCGATTCGAAACCCTGTTGGATTGACCTTTTGTCCCATGTTTTCCTCTTATTTCTCCGCTAAAAGCACACTAATGTGGCTTGTTCTCTTGTTAATCCTAAAAGCGGAACCTTTTGCTCTTGGACGAAATCTCTTCAGAATCGGCCCAGTTCCTACTAAGATCTTTTTTACATAAAGGGTGTCTACATCAACCGTTCCCTTATGATCTGCGTTGGCAACAGCACTTTTTAGCAAGGTCTTTAAAACTGTAGCCACTCTCTTACGAGGAGAAAACTGAAGGTAAGACAAAGCTTCATTAATGCCTTTGCCTCGAATTTCATCAGCGATCAAACCCACCTTACGGGGGGTGATACGTATAAAGCTAACTTTTGCTTTCACTTCCATTTTACATTCTCCTCAATTCTCAAGCCTTCGCTCCACCGGCAGGTGTAGCAGGTGCCTTAGGTGCTGCGGCTGCTCCTGGAGCTGCCTTAGGCGCTGCACCAGCTGCAGGTCCTGCACCAGCTGCGGGTGCTGATCCACCTTCTGCTGCTGCTTTCTTATCTGCTGGAGTATGGCCAGCAAAAAAGCGGGTTTGCGAAAACTCCCCTAATTTATGTCCGACCATATTTTCTGTGACATAAACAGGAATAAATTTTTTGCCATTGTGAACTGCGAAAGTCATTCCAACAAAATCTGGAAGAATAGTGGATCTTCTAGACCAGGTCTTAATGACCTTGCGATCCTGTGCTTGGCGAGCTGTCGTCACCTTTTTCATTAAATGATCATCACAAAACGGACCTTTTTTAATTGAACGAGCCAATGTTCTCTCCTTTTATCTTCTATGTTTCACAATGAACGCATCTGTGCGTTTTTTATTTCTAGTTTTATAACCTTTAGTTGGAACTCCCCAAGGTGTTCTAGGATGTCCACCACCTGAAGACTTACCTTCACCACCGCCATGAGGATGATCGATCGGATTCATAGAAACCCCTCGGTTTGTAGGGCGAATCCCCAACCAGCGGGATCGGCCTGCTTTACCGATTGTTACATTTTCATGATCAGTATTAGAAAGCTGCCCAATAGAAGCATGACAGCTTGAATGAACTAAACGAATTTCACCGCTTGGCATTTTAATCTGGCAGTAAGTTCCTTCTTTAGCCATGAGCTGAGCATAGTTCCCAGCTGATCGTGCAATTTTTCCACCTTTGCCTGGTTCCATTTCAATATTGTGAATCAGTGTTCCAACAGGAATAGCAGAAAGAACCAAGTTATTACCTGGCTTAATGTCAGCTTTGTCACTTGCTATTACAGTATCTCCCACTGATAAGTTCAAAGGAGCAATAATGTATCTCTTTTCACCATCAGCATAATTAATCAAAGCAATGTAAGAGGTTCTAAAAGGATCGTACTCAATAGATGCCACTTTTGCAGGAATTTCACGTTTATCTCTCATGAAATCAATGACACGGTATTTTTTCTTATGACCACCACCTTTATGTCGAACAGTCATTTTGCCTAAATTATTTCTTCCACCTGTCTCACTCATCGACATAATCAATTTGCGAGGTTTTCTAGGCTGTTTCTTCTTAGGTGTTAAAACAGAAAAATCGGCTACAGTTCTAAATCGCGCAGTCGGGGTTTTAGGTCTAAAAGATTTTATTGGCATAACTCAACTCACTTTGTTTGATAAAAGTCGATTTTTTGGCCTTCGGCTAAGGTCACAATCGCCTTTTTCCAGTTTGCTCTTTTGGTTTCGAATCGCCCAACGCGTTTCACTTTTCCATGAACCACTAAAGTGCGAACCTCGCGTACTTTTACGCTAAAAAGTCTTTGAACAGCGTCTTTAATTTCGTGCTTATTAGCTTGCCCTGAAACTTCAAAAACATAACGGTTTCCAATTTCAGCTAACGCTGTGCTTTTCTCACTGATAATCGGTCTACGAATCACTTCAAACAGACTACGCATGACTATTTACCTTTCTTCAAACGTTCTTCAATCGTGTGAACTGATTTTTTTGAAAAAACAATCCATGGGGACCGAATGATATCGTAAACATTTATCCCAGCTGTTCTGAGCACCTTCATCCCGCGAATATTTCGCGCTGCTCTTTCCAATTGAGTATTTTCATCCTCAATAAATACCGCGCGATCTAGCTGTAACTTATTGCGGATGATTTCATTCATCGACTTAGTTTTGTGGCTCGCAAGTTTCATATCGTCGATAATAAGAATTCGATTCGCCTTCATTCGATCGCTAAGCGCGGATCTCAATGCACCACGAACCATTTCCTTCGTTGTATATTGTTTGTAAGAGCGTGGTTGTGGACCAAAAGACTGACCACCCCCTGGATTCAATGGAGAACGGCTAGAACCTTGTCTCGCATTTCCTGTTCCCTTTTGTTTGAAGGGTTTACGACCACCGCCTCGAACCTCTGACTTTACCTTTGTCTTTGCTGTTCCTTGTCTACGATCGGCAAGTTGAGCTTTAATCACCTGGTGCACCAAAGGAACATTGATCACACTCGCAAACACATCATCACTTAGTGTGATGGATCCTACTTTTTTCTTGTCAAAATTTATTACATCTAAAGTTGCCATAATTTATTACCCTGTATTTTTCACTGCTCTAAAGACAGTCACAATTCCAGAGCGAGGCCCAGGAACACTTCCATGGACTAAAAGCAGTTGGTTTTCTGCATCAACCTTGACTACCTTCACATTCTGAATCGTGGATTTGACGTGACCCATGTGACCAGGCATTTTTTTATTTTTAAAACATTTTCCTGGATCAGCACGATTCCCGATAGATCCTAGCTGTCTGTGAGAAAGCGAAGCTCCGTGTGATTTATAACCACCAGCCATATGGAATCTTTTCACACCGCCTTGAAACCCTTTACCCTTAGACATTGCTGTTATGTCAACAAGGTCACCTGATTTTACAAAATCTGGGGAAAGAATTTTACCAACGGTTAATCCGTCCATCTTCGCTGTCTCAGAAAGACGAAATTCTTCCATATGATAGAAACCTGCTTTGCCTGTAGGTTTTGCATGGCCTTGTTCAGCTTTTTTGGCTGATTTAGCTTTTTTCTCTAGCATCCCTACTTGAATCGCTTGATAACCATTCTTATCTTTTGTTTTCACTTGGGTGATCATGCAGGGTTTGAGATCAATCACTGTCACCGCAATAGAATCCCCGTTATCATTGTAAACTTGTGTCATCCCTGCTTTGATTCCCAAAATTCCACCACGGCCTTGGGTCAAAGTCACGCGTTCGCCTGTAGCTGAGGGCGCTGCTGTAGTCTCTTGCTTTTCTTCGCTCATAGTCGCTCTTCTCCAGTCAAGCTTCCTATATATCCACTACTTCTTTTTCTTCCGTATCTACCATCACAGCATCACCGGGAAGCTCCGGATGCATACATGGGGGTAGCCGCTTAGCTCCGACTTTCTCATTGGGAAAACTGCCGAGGCAGTCGCAACAAGGAGTTTCGAAAACTAAGATTTAATCTCAACATCCACGCCAGCAGAAAGATCAAGTTTCATCAATGAATCGACTGTCTGCTGTGTAGGTTCGAGAATATCCATCAATCGCTTGTGCGTACGAACTTCGAACTGCTCTCGCGATTTTTTGTCCACGTGAGGTGAACGTAGAACACAATATTTATTGATCACCGTAGGAAGAGGAATAGGGCCACGTACTGTAGCTCCTGTTCTCTTAGCTGTGTTCACGATCTCCCAAACAGATTGATCGAGAACGCGGTGGTCAAATGCCTTTAACTTGATGCGTATTTTGTGTTCCATAAAGCACCGAGCTATACCTGGTTTAATAGACAAAAACAACGAGATTTTGGCGAGTTAGAAGATTCTATTGGTTGATTAATATTGTACACTATATTTTCTCTAAGTACTTGCCGCAATTTGCCCTCATCAAAGCTGAGGATAGAAACCTTTTTTGATCAAATCGAATACGAATCGCATGTGCTGAAAAGTTCCCAGCAGCAAGCATCACTCGTGTCACTTCTTCACGAACAAACGCACTCACAAGGTCATTCACAATTCGATTACTTCCTCCTCGAGGAAAGTAGTTTTTTACCGCGAATGAAACAAACTCTTCTGGATTTTCCACTGTAACTTCAAGACCTTGTCGTTCGTTTTGCTCCTGAATCACGTGTGCTATATGATTTCGAATAATCTGAGCAAATTCAGTCTCAGTTGCAGGCAAAGCCGGTAAAACGGCTTGGAACCGGTCGACTAAAAATTCAGAAATACCGCCATTTACTACTGCTGTTCTAAGCTTTTTTGATGCCAGCGAAGACGAGTCCATTATCCCATTTTTTATTCCTACCTCATTTCCATACCCAGCTGCCTGTAAAACTAATTCCTGGCCTGCGTTTGTAGTTCCAATAATGGAGGCATTCCTAAAATTCAAAAGCACCTCTTGAGTTCCGCCACTGCTACTTGCTCCTAGTTTTTCTGTAATTGTAGTTTCTCCTTCTGCAAGGATTTCAAGAAGTGTGGATTGAACATCAATATGGGCTTTGTCCAATTCATCTAAAATAATAACTGCAAAGGCATTTTTTCTGATTGCCTGTGCGATTTCACGCCGAAATCCTGAGGCATTTCCGCTTTCATATTTATTCATAGAAATCACAACAGGGTCACCTAACCTCATATGGTTTGCATATGCTTTAGAGATCTCTGTTTTCCCTACGCCCTTAGATCCTGCAATAAGTATACGAATCGCAGGACGATTCGGGTCCTGAGTAGCAGCAAATCTCTGAGAGGTCAGACTCACAAGCGTTGACTTAATGAGGTCATGTCCAATAACTTTATCATCTAACTCTTGGCGTAAGCTTTCCAGTCTTTGCAGTTGCATGGATTTATCAAACAATACAGGGTCTAAATGATAAACTCTCTCAGAAGCAGCCAAAAGGTCTGAAATCTGTGGTGTTTGATTTCTTCTGCCGTTGATTTCCATCAAAGAGTACATCTGAGACACAAGTTGCGTTGCCTTTGCTGGCTGAGCTCCTGCGGCATTATACTCATTGGAAAGTTCAATTGCTCGCCTAATTAGCTCCAAAGAAGGCATTGTTTTTTTAAAGGTCACTATCCAGCTTTCGATATAAGGGACTACTTCTTCAATTTTTTTAGGAGAATTTTTCTTCACTGGCCCTAAGCGACGAATTAACTCTGGGTCTCCTGCAAATGCATCGTAAAATCTTGCCGGGGTTGCCGTAGCAATAATCTTCACTCTTCCATCTGCCATTCCTGTTTTGATCCAGCTAAAATAATCATTAGAATTATCTTTGTGGGCACCTCCCCCTCTCAAACTGGGTATTTCATCTATAAGAAACTTACACTCAAGCAATGCACAAACTTCCATCACTGCGTTTATTTTAGATTCTGCAGAAGACACAAAAGAAGTCCCCTGCCCCATAGACAAAGCGTCAAAATAGAGAAACTTTGTTGTTCTTGGTATCTCAGGAAACTGCCCTCCTTTTGCTGCCGCCACAAATCTTTTCAGAATTTGAGTTTTACCAACTCCGGAATCACCCAAAATCACTGCACTACCTACTTCAGGTTGATTTAGATTGATCCTAACACTTTCATTAATTTCCCGATCCTGCTCTGAAAGCGCGCTAAGAAAAACAGGGATTGATTTACTTTCAATCTGATCTCCTAGATCTTGAAAACTTTGATTAACAAAAGCAAAAACGTCTTCAATAGCTGATCCATACTGATTTAAAACCACTCGAGGTTCACGAGGAACAAAATTCGTATGTGCTTCGAAATTTCTTAAATCAATTTTTCTCTTGAGGTTAGGAACAGACCAAATTCCGTCTTCTATAACGGCTTTTTTTTCTTTTAATTCATCGTACAAAGCGAACCCTACAAAAACCATCACGCCATCGTCACGGCACAGAAAAATTTTCCCAGTACTTGTATGACTGTCTTCTCTTTTTTCTAGGAAATTAATCCAAAGAAAACGGTGCCCCTCTGCAGAAAACTCAGACTGAATATGAAAGATAGGCATTGAAACACCCTGCACATTAAATAAAGAACGAACAGGATGAATTGAAGGTTGAATCACTAACCCCTGGTTAGTTACAACCCAAGCTCCGGTTGTCGTAGCTACTACAAAAAACGACTGTGTAGGTTCAACCACTGAAAAATATTTATTATCTTTGCCACTCGCAACCTGATCAATTTCACTCAAATCGAGCGGAAACGATGTAAGAGGATCTCCTGAGAGCTTTGCTGCTGCTTCGCCAGGCTTTTGAACGTAGAGTCCTTTGGCTTCAGTCTCATATTGATAAGTAATCTTTGCTCCAGATGAAGTTGTAAATTCAACTCTCTTAGGCAAAGCAAGATTTGCATCTGCACCCGCTAAAACCGATGCACCTAAGTTCAAAGAAACTAGTAAAGAAAAAGCTAATGGCCATTTTAGTCGCATAGAATAACCCTACACATTTTGAGAGGCAGGTTTTATATTAGTTTATGCGTAGTGTCAAATCACTGAATAATTACGCCAGCTCGGACTTTAATTTCATGCGCAATAGCATCAGACACTGGCGCATAATGGGAAAACTCCATGGTAAACGTCGCTCGCCCTTGTGAGGCCGAACGCAAAGCAGTCGAATAACCAAACATGGTGGCCAGTGGTACCTCTGCTCGAATCACTTGTAAATTATGACGTGTACTCATCTGGTGAACTTTTCCTCGTCTGCTATTAAGATCCCCAATTACGCCCCCCATGTACTCATCGGGACTCACAATTTCACACATCATGACTGGCTCTAAAAGTGCGGGGGCGCCCTTTTGAGCCGATTCTTTGAACGCCATTGAAGCTGCAATTTTATATGCTATTTCTGTAGAATCCGTATCGTGAAAGGATCCATCTACTAGAGTCGCTTTGATATCGACCGCTTGGTAGCCGACTAAAATTCCACCCAGCATCGATTCTTGAATTCCTTTTTCAATCGCAGGAATAAATTCCTTGGGAATCACACCTCCACGCAAAGCATTGACGAATTGAAATCCCGTCCCACGGTCTCTTGGTTCAAAATCTACTACACAATGCCCGTACTGACCTTTGCCGCCAGATTGTCGAATAAACTTTCCTTCACCCCTATATTTTTTAGTGATGGTCTCTTTATACGCTACCTGAGGCTGACCAATATTGCCCTCTACTTTGAATTCGCGCTTCATTCGATCAACAATGATTTCGAGGTGAAGCTCTCCCATCCCACTAATTAATGTCTGCCCTGTGTCTTCGTTCATAGTAATACGAAACGAAGGATCTTCCATTGCAAGCCTCTGCAAGGCATTGGCTAGCTTTTCCTGATCAGCTTTGGTTTTTGGCTCAATAGCAATAGAGATAACAGGTTCAGGAAATTCAATTTTTTCTAATAAAACAGGATTTTTTTCATCACAAAGAGTGTCACCCGTCACAGTGAACCTTAATCCAACCGTTGCAGCTATTTCGCCTGCTTTAACTTCTTGTACGTCTTCGCGCTTGTTTGCGTGCATCTGCAAAAGACGACCGAGTCTTTCTTTTTTATCTTTCGCTGCATTGTGTACGGCAGCACCTGTCATAACCTTTCCCGAATAAACTCTAAAATAAGTAAGCTGCCCTACAAAAGGATCATTCATGATTTTAAACGCTAGTGCCGAAAAAGGTTCTATCGTGCTCGCTTTACGAGTTAGTATTTTGCTTTCGTCTTTGGGGTCATGGCCTTCAACTGGCTTAATCTCTGCGGGGGAAGGAAGATAAGCCACCACCGCATCTAGTAAAGGTTGTACTCCCTTATTCTTAAAACTAGCTCCACATAAAACTGGAACAAAGCTCATTGAAATACAGCCTTTTCGTAAAGCAGTATGAATTTCCTCAGAGGAGACTGTTTGTTCCCCCAAATACTTGTCCATCAATTTCTCATCTACTTCAGAAATTGCTTCAAGGAGTTTCTCGCGGTATTCTTGAGCCTCTTCTGCAAGCTCATCTGGAATATCGACTGTTTTAAAAGTAGCTCCCAGATCATCTGACTCCCAAACAAGTGCTTTCATCTGAATCAGATCCACTACGCCTTTAAAAGTTTCTTGCGCCCCCCAAGGGATCTGAATCGCGACTGGCTTTGCAGCCAAACGTTCTTTGATTTGCTTCAAAACATCATAAAAATCTGCGCCGATGCGATCCATTTTATTTACAAAGGCAATGCGAGGGACGTGATACTTATTAGCCTGCCTCCAAACAGTCTCGGATTGTGGCTCTACTCCACCCACAGCACAAAATACAGCCACGGCTCCATCAAGGACTCGAAGTGAGCGTTCAACTTCGATTGTAAAATCCACGTGTCCGGGGGTATCGATAATATTAATTCGATAATCTTTCCAAAAGCAGGTTGTAGCAGCAGAGGTAATCGTAATGCCTCTTTCTTGCTCCTGAGGCATCCAGTCCATGACGGTTGTTCCTTCATCGACTTCACCAATTTTATGAGTTTTCCCTGTATAATAGAGGATGCGCTCTGTAGTTGTAGTCTTCCCGGCATCAATATGTGCCATGATACCGATATTACGAATCGTACTTAAATAGGAATCTGAGCTCACCAGCGATAGTGCGCAAATGCTTTGTTGGCTTCAGCCATTTTGTGAACATCTTCACGCTTTTTCATAGCGCTTCCACGGCCGTTAGCTGCATCGATAATTTCTCCTGCAAGCCTTTCTGCCATGGAATGTTCATTACGCGAACGAGCAGCCTCAATGAGCCATCGTGAAGCTAAAGATTGACGACGAGCAGGCTTCACTTCCACAGGAACTTGATATGTTGCACCACCAACTCGACGAGATTTTACTTCTAAAAGAGGCTTCAAATTTTCAATACACTTTTTGAAAATTTTAATTCCGTCATCGCCGACTTTGTCTTTAACAGTGTCTATCGATGAATAAAATACGCCTTCAGCTGAAGAACGCTTTCCACGCGACATAAGAGAGTTAATAAACTTTGCGACTAAAACATCGTGAAATTTTGGATCAGGTAAAATTTCTCTTTTTCTAACAAATTTTTTACGTCCCATGAATGATTCCTTTTACTTTTTATTTTTTCTCAGGTGCTGCTGCAGCTGGAGCTGCTCCAGCGGCTGCTACTGCTCCACCGCCACCTTTTTTAGCACCGTATTTTGAACGACTTTGCTTGCGGTTCGCTACACCTTGAGTATCCAATGTCCCTCTCACAGTGTGGTAACGAACTCCTGGAAGGTCCTTCACTCTGCCTCCACGAATAAGTACAATTGAGTGTTCTTGAAGATTGTGCCCAATACCTGGAATATAAGATGTCACTTCGTAGCCATTGGTGAGGCGCACGCGACAAACTTTTCTCAGTGCAGAATTCGGTTTTTTAGGAGTGGTTGTATAAACACGAGTACAAACACCGCGTCTTTGTGGGCAGCTCATAAGTGCGGGAGACTTAGTCTTCCACATTTTATTTTGGCGTCCGCGACGAATCAGCTGATTAATGGTTGGCATGTAATGTCATTTCCTTCTTACCTCATGAAAAGTTCTATAAGGCTGATCAAAATAGACGACCCGTTACTTGGGGTCAAGATAAAAGATGCATGAAATCACTGAGATTTTGTCTGTTGATTTTTAACCTAAACAGGCGCCTCCTAAAGTCTATGCCTCAAGGATGCAAACCTTAAAATTTAATATTCCTATCCAAAGAAAAATTTTCTAATCATTTCTAGGAGGTTAGACCTAGGAGGTCGGGTCTCTTTATAAAATTTAAACAAAATTGGGTCAGTGATTCACGCAATCAGCAACAACTGTTAGGTCTCGGTACTCAAACCGCAATTGACCACTATTCCTCTGGTATAAGAACTTCACTCTCAAGGGGCGCTCCGTGTAGTAAGAGTATAATCCCCCTAACCAGTCCAAATGTTGCTCTTTTTCGTAAACGGTACTTTCAGCGCTAATTTTTAGATCATTCTCAAAATAGGACTTATAATCTGCAGCATCTTTATTTTGTCCAAAAATGTAATCAACCTTCATATCCTTTTTAAAATAACAATTGGCACTCCACCAACCTATGTCTCCCACAGTACATCCAGGCATTCTCCAAAACTCATTTAAAGTAATCACCCCTGCAACTTTCACACTCTCTTTACCTGAATGTGCCACGCAAAGATTAGCACCGATAACTTCTTTATGAAAATCTCCCAAGATAGGACCCCATTGGCCAGAGGCATTTTTACAAATTGCAATCACATCTTTTACTTGAATCTGATTACTTTGAATAAGTGAGTCGCAGGGATTTTCAGAAGCTGAAAGATTTTGAAAACTTGTAAATATGAATAGAGTTAAAAATAATAAGCTCGCTTGATTCATAGACATATAAAAAGCCCTCTTGTTGAAGTGGATACATGAATGAGAAAGGATTGGAAAGAGGCCTTTTCAGCTCTAAAACACTACAACTGAAGGATTTAGCTTAAGAATTTAGAAAGACGATTTACTTTTGTTCAGGACTGCAATCAATTTACAAATCAAGAAGTTAGAATCTTGAGGCCCCAATTTGGGGCCTCAAGTAAATATATCACTCAATCAAAGTATCAAACCCTAATGCTTCACCGATCTCGGCTTCTCCACATGATCCACCGCTAGGTCAGACCCCGAAATAGCTGTCAGCGGTACATCCCCATATTCTTTAGGAACCAAGAATCTCTCAGGATGATCCAGCTGTAGAGCCAATCTCAATACTTCATCTGCGTGATCGACTGGGACTATCTCGAGACCTTTGGTGATCTCTTTAGAGATTTTCTTCAGATCAGGAACATTTCCCTTCGGAATCAAAACTTTCTTAATGTCACCAATCTTGGCGGCCAACAACTTCTCTTTCAGCCCGCCAATCGGCAAAACACGACCACGCAAGGTAATCTCCCCGGTCATGGCCACATCCCGTTTCACTGGAATCTTCGTCAACGCCGAAGTAATTGCCGTTGCCATTGTAATTCCCGCAGAAGGTCCATCCTTAGGCACCGCTCCCTCTGGAACATGCAGATGGATGTCGACATTCTGATAGAAATCCTTGTCCAATCCAAGCAAAGTTGCACGTGAACGCACATAACTCATCGCTGTAGCCGCCGACTCCTGCATGACTTCACCGAGTTTTCCGGTAATCTTCACCTGTCCTTTGCCCGCCACAACTGAGACTTCAATCTGCAATAGATCACCACCGGCCTCAGTATAAGCCAATCCATTGGTAAGACCCACTTCACTATTTTCCTCAGCCTTATTGACATTGTACTTTGCCGGCCCAAGCAGATCCTCAAGATCTTCGACTTTGATTTTCATCTTTTTCATCGGCTTAGGTTCAACTATTTTCGTAGCAGTCTTTGTCTTTTTCGCACTTAAAGTCTCTGTTGCTGCAACTTTTGCTTCTACAATTTTGCGAGTTGCTTTTCGACAAAGGGTTGCAACCTGACGCTCTAGATTACGCACACCAGACTCTCTGGTGTAATTACGAATTAAAGCGTTAACAACATCTTCACCGATTTCAACATCACCATCTTTTAAACCATGAGCCTCCATCTGCTTAGAGATGAGATATTTTTTAACGATATTCATCTTCTCAATTTCGGTGTAACCCGAAATAGTAATCACTTCCATACGATCCAAAAGTGGTTTTGGAATCGTGTAAAGTGAGTTTGCCGTAAGCACGAACATGACTTTAGACAGATCATAATCCACTTCGAGATAATGGTCTCCGAAAGCACCATTTTGTTCAGGATCCAAAACCTCGAGCAACGCTGAAGAAGGATCTCCTCTAAAATCCATACTCATTTTATCTACTTCATCTAATAAAAATACAGGATTAGAAGATCCAGCCTTTTTTAAAGATTGAATAATCTTACCAGGAAGAGCGCCCACATAAGTCCTACGATGTCCTCGAATTTCAGCTTCGTCTCTCACACCACCTAGCGAACAGCGTACAAACTTCTTGTTGAGTGCACGTGCGATCGACTTAGCTAATGAAGTTTTACCTACTCCTGGAGGGCCTGCGAAACATAAGATTTGCCCTTTTGAGTTATTGGTTTGAACTCGAACTGCAAGGTACTCAAGAATTCTTTCTTTCACTTCTTCTAGTCCGTAGTGATCTTCGTTCAATACCTCTTCAGCGACTTTAATATCATTACGATCCTGAGTCATCTCGCCCCAAGGCAGCGTAATCAACCAGTCGATATAGTTACGAACAACGGTCGCTTCTGCAGACATAGGCGACATCATTTTAAGTTTTTTAAGTTCTCTCGTCGCCTTTTCTTTTGCTTCGCGAGACATAGGCTTCGTACGAATTTGTTTTTCTAGAGCCTGAAGTTCAGCCTTGAATTCGTCTTTTTCACCCAACTCTTTTTGAATCGCCTGCATCTGCTCGTTCAGGTAGTACTCTTTTTGAGACTTCTCCATCTGCTTTTTTACACGAGAGCGAATTCTGCGCTCGACTTGTAAAATTTCAATTTCACCCTGCATGAGCTGCAATAATTTCTCGAGTCGCTTAGCTGGGCTTTCAACTTCAAGAATATCCTGTTTGTCTTCAAGCTTGAGATTGAGATGAGCAACAATAAGATCTGCCAACCGTGAAGGATCTTCAACCGTGTTCACACTCATGAGCATTTCAGGAGGAATTCGCTTATTGAGTTTGACGTAATTTTCAAAAGTCGCCTTAAGTGAGCGCACCAAGGCTTCAAGCTCAACTGTGCCCTCCGTTTGATCGACGATTTCTTCAACCTCTGCTTCGATCATTTTATCGGTTTCTTGATAACTCAGAATACGAGCACGGCGTTTACCTTCGATAAGAACCTTTACTGTATTATCTGGAAGACGAAGAATCTGAAGGATCGTACCCAGAGTTCCTATCGAGAAAATATCTTTTTCTCCGGGACTCACAGTAGTAGCTTGTTTTTGGGCGACCAAGAAAAGCTCGAGCTTCTTATTGACACACTCTTCAAGTGCGTTGATGGATTTTTCTCGCCCAACAAAAAGCGGCACAACCATATGCGGGAAAATGATCACATCACGAAGTGGTAATAATGGTACTTTGATCTTTGTTCCTTTTTTATCTTTGGGTTCCTTCATAAAACCCCCCTTGTATTAACTACAACATAGATAGAAACGGACTGCAAATATAACTACAGGGGATGACTTATAATTTCTCTGATATTTTAAATAGTTACTTCATGTTTTAAAATCTTGATAAACACTAAAAATGAAACATGAATTGAGATGGATCCCAGAAAACCTAAAGAAAATCAGGCGCTTTCAGCGCTGCTCGGCCCAGCTGGATCGGTTTTAGCAGACTCTGTTCCATCTGATAACACCATCACAGGCCTCTCAGATTTCGTAATCACATTCTTGGTCACAATACATTTCTTTACATTAGTGCGCGCAGGCAACTCATACATCACTTCCAACATGGATTGCTCCAAGATTGCTCTCAAACCACGAGCCCCTGTATTACGCTTGATCGCCTCTTTTGCAATCGCTTCTAACGCTCCTTGTTCAAACTCGAGCGCTACATCTTCATACTCAAAGAGTTTTTGATACTGCTTCGTCAATGCGTTCCTTGGTTTGGTTAAAATATCCATGAGCGCATGTTCGTCTAATTCTTCTAACGTTGCTACAACAGGTAAACGTCCGATAAATTCCGGAATCAAGCCAAACCGGATCAAATCTTCAGGCTCTACTTGAGCTATCGTTTTAGAAACCGTCTCTTCTGATTTAGAAGTAATATTAGCTTGCAAGCCTAGGCTTCGCTTCCCTTTACGCTGAGAAATAATTTTCTCCAAACCTACGAAAGCCCCTCCTACAATGAAAAGTATATTGGAGGTATCCACCTGAACGAATTCTTGTTGAGGATGTTTACGTCCTCCCTTAGGAGGAACATTAGCCATCGTGCCTTCAATAATCTTCAAAAGAGCTTGTTGAACGCCTTCTCCGCTCACATCTCGTGTAATCGAAGGGTTCTCACTTTTACGAGAAATCTTATCGACCTCATCGATGTAAACAATCCCTTTTTGTGCGCGCTCTACATTGTTGTCGCAATTCTGTAATAAATTTAAAATAATATTTTCTACATCTTCTCCCACATAACCTGCCTCGGTTAGCGTCGTTGCATCTGCCATCGCAAACGGAACATTGAGAAGTCGAGCAAGAGTTTGCGCTAAAAGAGTTTTACCTGAACCCGTAGGGCCAATCAGTAGGATATTGCTCTTCTGCAATTCAACCGCGTCTTTATCTTTCGTCTTTTTATCGCCCTGATGTTGAATTCTTTTGTAATGGTTATAAACAGCAACAGAAAGCACTCGCTTAGCCTTTTCCTGCCCAATAACATATTGATCTAAGATCGCCTTAATCTCTGAAGGTTTTGGGATAGCTTGCGAAGAACGAGCAGGAGCTTCTTTCTGCCCCTCTTCAGCAATAATGTCATTACAAAGTTCAATACATTCATCGCAGATATAGACGGTTGGACCTGCGATGAGTTTCTTCACCTCACGCTGGTTCTTACCGCAGAACGAACAACACAAATTACCAAAACCGTCGCCGTATTTTTTTCCGTCCATAATTTGAGGATCTTTGCAGTCCTTATTGAAATGGTATTAAACTGTGGAGCGCTTTTCAATCACCTTATCGATTAAACCGTATTCAACGGCTTCTTTTGCCGACATAAAATTGTCTCGATCGGTATCCTTGATAATTTGTTCAAGTTTTTGGCCCGTATTTTGAACCAAAATCTGGTTCAACTTCTCCTTTAAGTAGAGGATTTCTTTGGCTTGAATCTCAATATCAGATGCCTGACCTTTTGCACCGCCCATTGGCTGATGAATCATGATGCGGCTATGAGGTAAACTGGAGCGTTTCCCTTTGGCACCGGAACAAAGCAATAATGCCCCCATGCTAGCAGCCATGCCAATGCAGTAAGTACTGACATCGCACTTAATAAATTGCATCACATCGTAGATCCCCATCCCAGCGTAGACAGAGCCCCCTGGCGAATTAATGTAAAGATGAATGTCTTTATCTGGGTCAGAAGATTCTAAAAAAAACATCTGCGCCACTAAAAGGTTTGCAACTGTGTCGTTCACTTCGGTTCCCAAAAAAATCACACGATCGAGCAAAAGTCTGGAGTAAATATCGTACTGTCTTTCGCCTCGAGCTGTTTGCTCAACCACAATCGGATTAGGAATATAGCCATTTCCTCGAACTAAATCAGGATTAAAGCCGACGAGTTCAGGTTCAATTAATCTTGAAGGAATTTTTCTCATAGCACGCTCGTATCTTCAGTTGGACATTGTTGAAGACTTTCTAAATAAATTAGCATTGCTTCTCTTAGCTTATCTAAAGTCATATTTTCATCATCGGGTTTTTGGCCAGTGAACTCAAGAATTCGTGTGAGTTCTTCATAAGCAAGATGTTCAGGCAGTCCAGTTAACTTCACGAGTGTTTTAATCATGTCTTTATCGGAGACGTCCATATCCCCCTCCAGGCGTCAAGTATAGAAACCTAACTGCCTGAACAGCAAGCTCAATTTTCAATGTTTTCATGACTAATTGCAGCAGGAGAACTGAAAACCATGTAACCCATCACTGAAATCAAAATCATGGCTCCACCCATCATTTGCGTCCAACTCAAATGCTCCGACAAAAAAATAGCACCTAAAATAGAACCTAAAACCGGCTGAATCAAAAGAGTCAGCACCATCCACATAACAGGAGCACGAACCAAAACAATCATCCAAAATAAATAGGTCAAAGTTGTTCCTATGGGACCTACCCACAACAACCCCAACCAGTTTCGCGAGGACATGTGTAAGAATGAATCGATGCTCGGGATGGCTCCATAGATCCAACCTAAGATAGTTAATACCACTGCCCCCAAACCTAAAGCCGAACCAAAGACCTCTTGAGGTTCAAATTTTTTTAATAATCTTCTACTAAAAACAGAGTAGCTAGCCTCCCCTGTCTGCGAAACTAACAGCAACAAATTACCCACGTTAGGTCGAGATAATGAAAAATCAGACAAAAATAAAAAACCAACAATCGAAATTCCAAAAACTATAAAATATTGAAAAGGAGCTTTCTCTCTCAAAAAAATCCAAGCCAGAAGCACAGTAATCAGCGGTTCCATTGCAACAATAATTGCGTTATCCGTAGCACGAGAATAATAAAGACCCAACATCTGCGTAATAGGTGATTGTATAAATGTCATCAACGCTACAATAATCAGAAAAAACAAGCCCTGCTCTTTATTTGGAAAACAAAAAAAACTTTTCTTAGACTGAAGATAAAATTTAAGTACCCACGTAATGATCACATAGCTTGCAAAAGCAGAAAAATATCTTAGCCATGCAGCTTGCAAAGGGGAAAAACCCTCCATGATCATTTTGTTCATCATAGGATTAGCAGACCAAATGAAATTACAAAAAACTAAAGCAAGAAACGCCTTAGCCAAATCAATACTACGAATTTGCATGTGCTTTTTTTATATCGTGAGCAAGCTGAATTCGAGACTCTCGTCGTTTTTGTGCTTCAGTATAACGACGCTTTTCCTGAGCAGTATGAGGAACAAGTGGTGGTACAGCCGTAGGTTTGCCTTTGTCATCTAAGGCAACAAAAGTTGTGTAAGCCTTGGCGGTTCTTTTCATTTCTCCTGTAACAAGATTTTCGGAATCCACTCGAACTCCAACTTCCATAGAAGTTCTGCCAGCATAATTGACCATGGCGTGAATATGAACCACATGTCCAATTTTAACAGGAGCTTCAAAATGAAGCGCATCAATAGATGCGGTCACTACAACTTTCCTAGCATGCTTACCAGCAGCAATTGCGGCTGCAATGTCAATCCAACACATGATTTGACCACCAAATATCGTACCTAGTGAGTTGGCATGTGTAGGCAGTACGACTTCTGTCATAGTAACTGCGGACTCACTCGGAGGTTTGCCTGTAGCTTTACTCATGTCTTTCTCTTTACTAAGTAGGATCTCGCATCCCAGAGAAATGGGAAACATTTTTTTTCTGAAACTGCACGCAGATAAGAAACTCCGCTTGACCCCCCAGTGCCTGTTTTATTTCCAATAATCCTTTCTACGACCCGAACATGATGCTGCCTCCAAAGGATAAGGTACTGATCTAACTCTAGAAGAGATTCACATAGAAGATAAAGGGGAGCATGTTTTTCTGGTTCTTGGTAGACAGGGGCGATAGCCTGTGCAACTGCGTCTATAAACTTTTCTTGTTCTAGCGCTCGATAATCAGTAGGAACTTCAGGCATTTTAAACCCAAGGTTTTTCATCATATTAAAAAAATGAACTCTCATATCCGGCTCATTCAACCTTTGCGTCAAGGTTTGAATCATATACGGATCGTTTTTAAAAAATGCTAGATAACGTTCGTCTTTCGCCCCGGCCAAAAATTCAAATTCTCTAAACTGTAATGACTGAAAACCACTGGCTGGCTGCAATCGTTCGCGAAATTCTAAAAAATCCACAGGCCGCATCGTTTCTAAAACATGAATTTGCTCTACAAGAAGCTTCATAATCTGAACAACTCGACTAATGAAGTGACGTGCATCTAAAACACTCCCCTTCTTTACGAATTGAACAGCACGATCCATTTCGTGCAAAATCAGCTTGAACCAAAGTTCGTACGCTTGGTGAATAATAATAAAAAGCATTTCGTCATGATGAGCGGGTCGACTTTGAGGAAATTGGAGACTCGTCAGCTCCTGGACTTTAAGGTATTTACCATAAGTGAGATCATTGGCTGCAAAAACATTAGGTTCTTCTTTTTTCATAACTATCTACTTTATTTTTTACTGATTTGCCCAAACATCGAACATAGCTTCTGTCCTGACTCTGCCTCCACCTCTTTATGAAGTGAGCCACCATGAGCATCAATCGTAACTACGACAGGTAGATTTTCTACCCTCAGTTGCCAAATTGCCTCTGGGCTTCCAAACTGCTCAAGTCCATACACATTCTCTACTTCTTGAATACATTCTGCCAAAACTTGAGCTGCCCCGCCAACAGCATGAAGATAAACACATCCAAATTTCTGACAAGCTTGGCGAGTTTTTTCCCCCATCCCACCCTTACCAATCACAGCACGAATTCCATATTTTTCTATAATCGTCGCTTGATAAGGTTCTTCGCGACTCGATGTGGTGGGTCCAGCCGCCGTTACTACCCACCGACCTGCTTTTTTAAGAACAACAGGCCCGCAGTGATAAATAATCCCGTCTTTCAAATTCACAGGAGACTCATGACCTTCGAAAAGCCATTTATGAACCGCATCTCGCCCTGTATAAATTACACCACTCACTTCAACCATATCTCCAACTTTGAGTTGCCTAATTTTTTCTTCTGTAAAAGGGTATGTCAGATGAATCATGTGTATAACCACCTTTTGATTTTCGCCTTGGAATCCATCACTGCGCCCTGCCTACGATAGGCCCAACACATATAAGAGATTGTCACAAAATATGATGCAGGCACACGATTCAGAGCTCCAATTTTTACACCCAGCAAAGTCGTCTTGCCACCAAATCCCATGGGACCAATTCCGAGCTCGTTTCCAAGTTTTACGCACTCTTCTTCTAAAATTGCGAGCTCTTTAATTGGGTTTTTATCGGTCATCTTTCTCAAAAACTGCTCTTTAGACGCCAGATACCCTGTCGCTCGATCTCCTCCAACAGTGACACCTAAAATTCCAGGACCACAACCTTTACCCTGAGCTTGCTGAACCGCATCGAGAATACATCTTTTCACACCTGCAAGATCTCGTCCTGCACCTAGTTTAGAATCAGGAAGACTATACTGAGCCCCTACATTTTCACAGCCACCACCTTTTAGTATGAGACGAATTTCAAAATAATCTTTATTCCATGGCTCAAGATGTAAAGTTGGGGTTCCTGGACCAATGTTCGTACTGATATTTTTACCGGTCAAACTGTCGACACTGTTTTGTCTGAGATAGCCTTTTTTGGTTGCTAGCATGACAGATTTTTTAATTATTTTTTGAAGTTTTTCATATTCAACTTTTTGAGGAAAGTGCCCAAAAAACAAAACACTTCCTGTATCTTGACAAAGAGGCTGGCTCTTCAATTTCGCAAGTTCTACGTTTTTAGCGATCACCTTCATAGCGTACTCACCCCGAGAACCCTCTAGTTCTTCTTTCTGCCCTGCCTTAAGAGCGTCAATGACATCCTGAGGAAGTTCAGCTGAGGTTTTACGAATAATTTCAACAAATGCAGCTTCTAGATCTTTTTGAAGTTTTGCGTTCATGAAAATGACATTACGCTCCTCTCTTGACTGAATCAAGGTATGATCGTTAAAGAAACTTTATGGGAACAAACACCCCTTTTTTTGTCGACAATGAAACTATCACCCTCACTCGTAATGGGCTTTGGATAGCCGATGGAGTGGAAATTTCTCATGAACCCACTCGAAAATTATTTGCTAAAAGCTTGAAAAAACATGAAGATGGCACGTATTGGCTTCATATTGGTCGTGAAACTAAAAAAATCCAGGTTGAGGATACAGCTTATTTTATAATCCGTCTCGAAGACGAACTCCACTCTCAGATCACTCTTTTCATAAATGATGAAACCAGTGAAAAACTTGACCCAGAAACTCTAAAATACCGACCTGGAAGACTCTCTTGCCAAATCAAAAATAAATCTGAAGAAGCTAAGTTTCTTCATGCACCTTATTTTGATTTGTTAAAATTTCTTGAAGAAGACCGTTCCGGGTATTTTCTTAAATTCGGAAAAACTAAGGTATGGCTGGCACGGAAATAACTTTTCGTGAACCGCTAAAGCTTCTTCCCCACACTCCCTCCAGATAAGCATTGTATTTCAGTTGAATCGGCTTATTCTCTCCAATGTTTTCCGAAGAGGTGATGGATTTCACAAACTCACTATTCACAGGAAAGCCGGAGATCAGTACTGCGCCCTTTTCCATGGAGTCATGAATAGAATAAACAAGCATATGTGTATTGGCTCCACCCGAAGACTGAACAAAAGGTACGAGATCTGTACGAATTTCAATTTTACGATCTGGGCCCTGAGAAGATTTCATCTGAATCGTTTCCACCACACGAGTCAGACCAAATTTTCCAAGATTTAGGTTTCGAATAGCGGGAGAAACCTGCGCAGCATGCGCCGACAAAACCTTCAATCTCTCTGGCTCTTGTCGAAACGCTATTTTTCCAAAAAGGTATGTTGCATTCACAAAAAGAGTCCCTTTTGGTGGAATCGGGTGCACAGGGCCTTCAGGCATTCCTAAACCCTTTTCCATTTCACCTCGAACCCATCGCTCTCTTTTATAGCCGTACTGAGTTTTTGCATTACTAAAAAGGTAGCCATAGGTATGAGCCAACCCTGCGTGAACGATAGAGGATCCACCTGGAGTTTTATCCATCTCTGCATAATCTGCGCTACCAAAAAGTACGGCAAGATTTTTTAAAATCTCCGTATTGACTATTGTTTTTTTTGCCTCTTGATCAAAATTAATACTCTTACCCCAAAGATCTTTATAACTTTGCAAACTGGAGTCGGAATCCATTTTCTGGCAGAGTTCTGGCACTAAAGTTCTCAGGGTTACTAAAACTGGAATATTAACCTGCACGTCCGAAAGAAGTTTACGAGTGATTCCCGACCAGGGAGAATCTTCTTCCGTTTCACCTAACGATACAATGTGTGGAAAATCCATTTGCAGCTTAGTTTTGAGCTTTGCTTGAGCTGCTGTTGGAGTGGGAGCAGGATCTGCATAAACAAAATTTGTTAAATTAAAAATCATGAATGAAAATATTAAAAAAAGCCTCATCAACCATGTCCCCCCATTAGAAAAGGCTGTGACATAAACGTCAAATCCCTCTTAAGAGCACTTTTGGTAAAAAACTCTGACGCTAGATTCCATAGTACCTCAGATTCCTGAATTTTAAAGACCTGTTCTCTAAATTCATGACATCCTGGAAATCCAGCCGAGTACCAGGCCATAAACTTACGAGCATGAAGCATAGCTACACGTGCTGGATAGGTTTCTTCCAACATTTTCTGCTGCGCCTGCAATAAAGCCAAATACCGCTCCTCTTGTGGTTTGGCATAACTCTTCCCCAACCAAAGCGAGTAGGCTTGCTCGAAAATAAATGGATTCCTAAGAGCTCCACGTCCGATCATCACAGCATCCACACCATAAGTTTTATATCTTTCATACGCAATTTCTGCTGTGGTCAAATCTCCATTTCCGATAATCGGCAAAGGTGACTTTGCTTTGACCTCACCAATGAACTCCCAGTCTGCCGTACCCGAGTATCCTTGAGCACGTGTTCTTCCATGAATCGCCACCCACTTTACACCTGCATCAGCGGCAGCATGAACAACTTCGAGGGCATTTTTTGTTTTTTCATCCCAACCTGTTCTGATCTTGATTGTAACCGGAATCTTAACCGATTGAACCATAGCTTGAAGCGTTTTTCCCAATTCAATGGGATTTCTACACATGGCCGATCCCGCTCCTTTTTTGACAACCTTGGGAACAGGGCACCCGAGATTTAAATCTACAAAATCTGCCCCAAGTTTTTCAATGTATTGAGCGGCCTTACAGAGAATATCCGTATGCTCACCAAAAATCTGTAATCCAACAATTCTCTCTTCCTCATGAAAGCGAAGCAGATCTAAAGTTTTTGTTCCTGCGTATTCTATCCCATTAGCTGACACGAGCTCAGAAACAACAAGCGCTGAATGCATTCTTCGCATAAGCCTTCGAAAAGGAGAATGCGTAATCCCTGCCATCGGAGCCAAGATGAAAGGATGCTCGAGTTTAAACGGACCTAATGAAATGTTTTTTTTTACTTCACTCATTTTCTCAGCGAATGGATTTCGTCCACAGATTTTGGCGCTCCATGCGTGAGAATCTCCTGCCCATCTTGGGTAATCAATACATCGTCTTCAATACGAATTCCTAAAACACCATATTTTGAAGCCAAGTCTTTGTCACTCGGCTGAATATAAAACCCAGGTTCAATGGTAAAAACCATTCCAGGCTCTAGCGTTCGTGGTTCGCTATTTTTGGAATATAAACCTACGTCGTGAACATCCATTCCAAGCCAGTGGCTCGTATTATGCGGATAAACTCTGCGGTGATCACCTGATTTAAAAATATCTTCGGGTTTGCCTTTGAAAATTCCCATCGAAAGGCATCCTTCAATCAAAACTAAGCAAGCGGATTTATGAATATCAGGTAAACGAGCTCCTGGCCTTGCTTGAGTAATTGCTTCTTTTTGTGCTTTAAGCACCAATTCGTAAAACTTAAGATGATCTTTAGAAAATTCTTTCCCTATAGGAAAGGCACGAGTGATGTCTGAAGTAAAATAACCATATTCTCCGCCGGCATCAATTAAAAGCATTTCTCCATCTTTAAGCTTTTCATTATTAGATCGATAATGAAGACAAGCTGCGTTTTTTCCTGCCGCCACAATGCTGTCGTAACCCAATCTCTGGCATCCCAATCGACGCATTTCGTAATTCACCAAAGCTTCAGCTTCATACTCATACATTCCGGGTTTAATTTCTTTCATCACCTTTTTATGAGCTGCAGCGCTGATTTCACAAGCTTTACGAAGCAATGCAAGCTCGTCTTGTGATTTAAACATCCGCATCTCACCAAGGATTTCATTGGGATCAAGCAAAGGAGACAAAGACTTCCCACTTCTACCTAGGCTTTTTCTATAAATCTCCATGAGAGCAAAAATCTTCTGATCCACAAAAGAGCGATGACCGACACGATAATAAACTTTTTCAGAATTTTTTAGAAGTTCAGGCAGAATCTTTTCAAATTCATGAATGGGATAAGCTTCATCTGCATGGAAAACTTTTTTAGCACCCTCAACACCGTAGCGCTCCCCATCCCACATCTCTCGCTCTGGATCACGAGTTCTGACGAAAAGCACAGTTTTATACTCCCCAGATGTTTTAGATGGAGCCAAAACCAAGTAAGCTTCAGGCTCATCGAATCCACAAAGATAATAAAAATTACTCTCTTGTCGAAAAGAATGGGTCACATCGGAGTTACGATACATTTCTTCCGCTGATGGGAAAATAAAGACTGATCCGGGGTTATTTTTCATTAACAAATCACGACGCTGCTTAAAATATGTAGGTGCCTGAGAAAGTAACATAAGATACCCTTAATTTAGCACGAGTGAGGCATCATGACAAAAGGCATTGTTTTTGACTTAGACGGAACTTTAATCGACTCATTGGCGATCACCATTGAGGCTTTTAACCGAGGAATCACGCACTTCGGCCTACCTCAAAAATCCCCTCAAGAGATCTTGAGCTACTTTGGTCCTGGTGAGGGTGAAATATTTGAAAAAATTGTGGGTAAAAAGGATGCGGCTCAAGCTTATCAGGTAGCACGAGCTTATATGGATGCTCATGTTGGAAAAATCCCCCTTCATGATGGAGTTGCAGAGCTTTTAGGAAAAATTCGTGCTCAAGAAATCCCTATGTCAATCTTTACCGGACGCGGACAAGAAACAACTGAAATGATCTTGAATTACCATCAGATAAAAAATCAATTTGTTTCCGTCATTACCAGCGACCATGTGGAACAACCTAAACCCTCACCCGAAGGATTGTTCAAAGTTCTTGAAAAAATGAACATGAATCCCTCTGACATTCTTTTCGTCGGCGACTCCCCTGTGGACATGCAAGCAGCTCACGTCTCAGGTGCAAATGGAGTAGCTGCACTTTGGGACATCATGGCTGAACGGCAGGGACTCGAATTATGGAAACCGAAGCATTGGGCTAAGAAACCCGCAGAGGTGTGGGAAATAGTGAAGCAAATGAAATGATCATTGCTAACCATTTTCACCGCCCAGAGATAGACAACCTCAAAACGAGCGAATTTCTACGATGGCCGAAGAATTAAGCTGATTTCAGCTTAATTCTTAATTGTCATCTGCTCCAAATCATTCTGCATTTTCTCAACATCACCCGCAGCTTGTCCTGAAACTTGAATGACAACTTCTACGCGACGATTTGCTGCATGAGCCTGAGCCGAATTCTCACTCATCACTGGCTCGGTAAAGCTATAACCAATCGCCTGGATTTTATTCTGTGGTAGGCCTTGAGCCGCTAGAGCCGCCTTTACGCCTTTTGCACGATTCTCAGAAATTTTCTTATTAATCGCATAACTTCCACGGCGATCCGCGTGGCCTGCGACTTCGATCGTCTGCCAATCATGAGCATGACTTTTCAAATATGCTGCCATCTCGGCTACTATCGCATTTCCACGTGCATTCAACTGCGTAGATCCTGATTGATAGCGAATTGCGCTTGCTGGCAAACTCACACGCACTACGTTTCTAGTTGGAGCTGCTTGACTGATTCGAACAGAATCAGAAGAACCTCCCCAAGGAAGTCCAATTTGTAAGCCCACCATTGCAGTGGTGATCTGGCGCTCAGAAATGTTCAGATCTGTTGTTGCTTGCAAAAATGCACGAGCAGCTAAGTTACCCCAGGGCCACTCATAAGCCAGCTTTGGGCCAACCATTACTGCATAACGGTAAGCATCGTTCGCAGAAGCATAACTAGCAGCATCTGCGCTATATAGAATATTTGCCACAGGCCCTACTTGCCAACGTTCACCTACGCGATAACGAGGACTAAGTTCCAAGTTTGCTGAAGTATTTTTAAAATGAATCTTGTTACCATCAGTAGTACTTCCATTTAATTCTGTGCGAACAGCACCCACTCCTGCATCAAATGCCCATCTAGGAGTCATATAGGAAACTAAGCCTCCCAAAGAGAGCTGTGCGCCATCGGGGTTGCTAGTAAATTCACTCCCTGAAACAGACGCATATCCAGCACCCGCCATTCCAAATACCCTCATAGGACGATTCCAGTAGTTTACGCCGCGTTGACTAGTTGATTGATCAGCAGCATGACCAATGGTTGAACCCGATAAAACCAGAATGATGAAAATAAAAACGTTCTTTGTCATAAAATATAAATGTCCTTTCTTTTTTTGAATGGCGAATCCATTTTTAACGCATTACATTAAATTAGAAAAGAAGATTATTAATAATAAAAACAAAGAGTTGAAATCTACGCCTTCAATACGCCACGGCGAATTTGATCTCTCTCTATCGCTTCAAAGAGTGCTCGAAAGTTACCCTCGCCAAACCCTCGATTACCTTTTCGATCAATAAACTCGAAGAAAAACGGTCCTACCATCTCTTCAGAAAAAATCTGCATAAGATAACCCGTCTGATCTCCGTCTAATAATATCCCCAAATCTTCAAGCACCTTGAGATCTTCTTTCACCCCAGGAACACGAGTTGGAACAGCTTCATAGTAAGTATGAGGAACGGTTAAAAACTTAAACTTCTGCGAACGCAACTCTTTCAAAGTATGAATTAAGTCTGTTGTCAGTAAAGCTAGATGCTGAACTCCTGCACCTTTCATTCTGTTCACAAACTCCTGAACTTGACTCTCAGGCTCCGTCGCTTCATTAATTGGCACTTTCACTTTGCCATCTTTTGACTCAACAACATCAGAAATCAATCCGGTGCGCCCCGTTCGAATGTCAAAATGTCTTGTAACCGTAAAGTCAAAAATCTCTTTATACCAACGCACCCACTCTTTCATCTCCCCCATACCCACGTTGTTCGTCAAATGATCAATGGTTCGCATCCCATAAGGACTTGGGCTCTCCAACCTAAACGCAACCAATCCTTCATCAAACAAAGCGGGCGCCTGAGTTCCACGATTCTCATGCCTTTCCATTAAAGCATATCGAACATCGCCTAAGGTCCAAACCTCCGACCTCACTACCCAACCTTCAGCGGTTTCGAATTTCTTAGGCTCCATAGCAGGACGTGCGCCTCTTTTGACTGCTTCTTGAAATGCTTTCTCAGAGTTATCAACATCCAAAGCTAGAACACAAATTCCTTCACCGTGCTTGTTTAAAAATTGAACTGAATCTGGTGTTTTCTCACCCGATTTTAACTGAGCAGTAAGTAAAATTCTCACTCGTCCCTGAGCATACAAAACGCTCTTTGTTCCTTGTGATTCTAAGACACGCTCACCAATTTTTTCAAACCCCATCCGCTCATACATAGAAGCATGTTGAGGCAGATCGCGAACGATAAATTCGACATGATCAAAGCCCTGATTTTGAATTTTCAATGTGTTGTAACCCCATTTGTTGCAGGGGGTGAGGCCACCACTGCGTCAGCTGCGGAAGTCTGAACTTTTGCTTGCTTCTCGTAATTCACATAAGTGTATCCGTTCAATAAATCTTCGTAAAAATTCTGCATATCGACGCCTTCTCGTGGCTTAATCAGTCCCTCACGAACTTTGTTGTCGATTTGTTCTTTCATCTTCTTAGCAAGATCTGTAGCGCTATACTGAATCCACGAAAGAACCCCGGCAACATTATTTCCCTTAATGACTTCTTCAATGTAGTACCCTTGAGGTTCAGTCGAATCTAAAAACACATGAGCCTCATTCACTCGACCAAAAAGATTGTGAAGATCACCCATAATATCTTGATAAGCACCCATCAGAAAAAAACCAAGATAATAAGGCTCTTGCCCCTTGAGTGAATGTAAAGGCAATGTATCTTTAATATCTCTCAAATCAATAAACTTAGAAACCTTACCGTCAGAATCACAAGTGATATCCACAAGTGTTGACTCGTGATTAGGCTCTTCATCTAGACGATGAATAGGAACAATCGGAAACAAATGCTGAATCGCCCAATGGTCGGGCATAGATTGAAACAGTGAAAAATTACAAAGATACTGCTGCGAAAGATGTTTCTTAAGTGCTTCAATCTCGTCTGGAACATATCGAATGCCATGGGAATTTTTGTAAATAAACTTACAAACCTGCCAAAAAAGATGCTCGACCTTTGCTTTGTCTTCTAGTGACAGAAATCCAAGTTTAAACATACTGAGCGCTTCTTCTTTTCTCTGCAAAGCATCGTGAAAATTTTCTAACAGATTTTTGATCGAAAGATTTTGACTCAAATATCGCATTTCTTTGACAACATCGTCTTCGTCAGGAGTTTCCTCCATAGAAATTGGAGTAGCGCCTACTTCGATACTTCCAAAAACATTCACAATCAACACCGAGTGATAAGCAACTAATGCACGACCACTTTCTGAAACAATGTTTGGCTCTTTCACTTCTTCTGCCTGACACACTTCTTGAATCGAATACACGACATCGCTCACGTACTCGTTCAGAGAGTAATTAATAGAACTTTCAAAGCTGGTTCTTGAACCATCGTAATCGACACCTAGGCCACCGCCTACATCTAAGAACTCTACATTGAGTCCCATCTTACAAAGCTTTGCATAGATACGAGTTCCCTCTTTCACCGCATCCTTGATGGTCTTGATGTTTGTAATCTGTGATCCAATATGAAAGTGTAAAAGTTTAAAACTATCCGTCAGACCTTCTTGTTTTAAAATATGTACTGCATGAAGAAGTTCAGGTGTGGTTAAACCAAATTTGGCAAACTCACCGCCACTTGACTCCCATTTTCCACTACCCTTAGAGTAAAGTTTGCATCGGATACCAACTAGGGGTTTAACATTCATTTCTTTCGCGACTGCAATGACCTGATAAAGTTCGGAAAGTTTCTCAACAACAATCAAAACCCTCTTCCCTAATTTCAATCCTGTTAAAGCCGTGCGAATAAAATCATAATCTTTGTAGCCATTACAGATAATCAAAGATTGAGGAGAAGTACCCATGGCAATCACAGCTGCGAGTTCTGCTTTAGATCCGGCCTCAAGCCCAAAGTCATAAGGCTTTCCTGCGTCGATAATCTCTTCCACTACCTCGCGCATTTGATTAACTTTGATCGGATAAACTCCCTGATAGCGCCCTTTATAACCAAACTCTGTAATGACTTTATTAAAAGCTTCGTTCAATGCAACAACTCGGTGACGAATAATATCTTGAAAACGAATCAAAACAGGCATCGCTAACCCTTGAGACTTTACCTCATTCAATACACTCATGAGATCAATCCCAGGACCTTCACCCCGACGAGGGTGCACGGTAAGATTACCTACAGTATTGATGCTGAAATACTGGTCTCCCCAGTTTTCGATATTATATAATTTTAAAGAGTCGGCGACTCCCCAACTGCGCATAGGGGGTTCTTATCATTACAATTCAAAATCAGATATGAATTTTTCGCGCAGGACTGTAAGCCGGGTTCTGTCTTTGCTTGAAAGCAGAGGCGATCATTCCTCTAGAGCTTGCGTTACCACAAACTTCAAGCGGCCTTACCCGGAGGTATCGGTCAAGCGGACCACCTCCCTATTTGGCCTTGCTCCAGGTAGGGTTTGTCGTGCCATTGAAGTTACCCTCAATGCGGTAAGCTCTTACCTCACCGTTTCATCCTTACCTCGGGTTTTAACACCTGAGGCGGTTTACTTTCTGTTACACTTTCCGTCATTCATTAAAAAATGAATGCCTGGTCATTAACCAGTACCTTGCTTTATGGAGCCCGGACTTTCCTCCCGCGCCAATAAAAGCGCCAGCGATCGCCCGTCCTACGCGAAAAAACCCAAGGGAATATCTACCTGATTTTTAGTAAAAATTCAGCAATAGTTTAGGCTGAAGTTCTTTGTTGTGGCTCTGTGGAAGCGGCCTGTTGAGCTGGAATAAACAGAATTCTATGACAACTTGGACAATTATGAACATCATTGCCCTTTTGAATCTGATTGTAGAGCTGAGGTGGGACCACCATATTACAACCCTTACATCTGCCTGCAATCGCAGGAACAAGTCCCAAACCCCCACGCGCTGGACGAATTCGATCGTACTGAGATAACACGCGTTTATCAATAACAGATGTGTACTGAGCACGTTCGCCGATTAACGTATTGATTTCATTTTCAAACTTACTACTTTGGCCAGAAACCTGTTTTGCTTGAACCTCTCTTTCTTCTTTGAGCTTAAGATATTCGGCATCTAAGCCCTTCAATTCGGCTTGTAGAGATTCAATATCAGTCATTGTTTTTTTCGATTGCTCTTCTAATGTAGTGTTTAACTTCTTCAGTTGATCGACTTCTTTATTAATCGCTTGAAACTCTTGGGAGTTCTGTACTCCTTCTAAGCGACTATTGGAACGAGCAAGTCGGTCTCGATTTAAGTCTAAAGCGGCGTTAGTTTGCCCTTTCGTTTTTTCAAGCTCAGTAATCGCATTTTTTTTAAGATTGATTGTCATCTGAAGCTTCGCCATCGAGTCATCCAAACTTTTCAGTATCGCGGGAAGTTCACTTTGGTTTTTCTTTAAACTTTGAATTTTAAGATCAAGCTCTTGTAGCTGCTCTAAGGATTTCATTTGTTCCTTAATATTCGAAGAAGACGTTGAGGTGGTGTGTTGCACTTAAATACTCCAAATTTTTTGTGTTAAATCCTGAACTTGAACAACCTGAATTCCTTTTTTTAAAAGCCATTGCTCCATGACTCTTAAAAAAAACAACTCACTTTCACGGTGTCCTAGTTCAACCACTGCCATTTTCCGCCAAGAGCTTTTCAACGTATCATGGTACCCTGCTTCTCCTGTGATCAAAAGATCGCAGCCTGATGCTATCGCATCATCTAAGAAAGCAGAGCCTTTGCCCGCTACAAAAGCTACTCGCTTCACTTGTCTAGGAACGGGTTCAGTAACCCGAAACCCCTGGACGCCAAAAAGCTGTGTAACATCTTTAGCAAATTCTGAAAAGGGTTTGCTTGACAAAAATTCTCCCCAAAAACCATACCCCAAACCTCGCACCAGCCCTCTTTCCTCAGGGGATTGCATAATAGGATAAAAATCGTAAGCAATCTCTTCATAAGGATGAGAGGACTTCAATGCAGAGTAAATTTGCTGTTTTAGACCTCGAGGAAATACTGTTTCTAATCGAATTTCTTGAGCTTTTTCTATTTGACCTGATTTTCCTATGAAAGGTTTTGAGTCGGATCCACCCCTAAACGTTCCCTCCCCTTGAGCTCCAAAAGTACAATAATCATAGTTTCCAATATGACCTGCACCTGCCTCACAAAGGGCTGCACGAACTTTCTCGACATGGGTCTCTGGCACAAAAACGACGAGTTTGATCAGTTCCCCTTCTGGCTTTTCAATTAAACGCCCCATAGGCTGAATTTTGAGCCCCTGACTGACCTCCTGAATCACCTCCAAAGCACAACGATCAAAATTTGTATGAGAGGTAATCACTGCAATCTGACTTTGAAGAGCATCAAAAACCAACGAGGCATTACGGTTACTTTTACTTTTAACTACTTGAGACAACCCTTGTTGTTTTGGAAAAATCGGTGGGTGATGAGTAACAATCAGGTGATAGCCTTTTTTCTTTGCTGTTTCTATGGCCTCACTCGTGAGATCAATACTCACTACAGCTCCTGCAGTCCTCCATTCAGGATCGCCGACCAATAACCCAACGTTGTCCCAGTGCTCAGCCGATAATTTTGGAGTTTTCTCTTCTATAAAAGAATGAATTTCTTGAATCGATTGAGAAGCCATAGTTCCTGCAATAGGTATGCATAAAAAAAAAGGGTGGAGCAACAAAAAGTTACCCCACCCTCCATTTTATCCCTATCTGGGATTAACGATTTGCAAGAGTTCTGCCGCTTGGCGCACTCATAGCGATGTTAATGAGATGCTGTCTCATTTCATCAACTTGATCTGCGTCATGCACAGTGTCTTGGCGACTAGCATTACGAAGTGAAGTATATTGACGTGCAAACTCACCTGCTAGATGAATCATACCGTCTACATTGCGTACTTCAATTCTTGCTGCACGAATGGTTTCAAGTGTTTGGTCATAGTTCCAATTCGTTTCTGGAACTCCAGTAATGTCCACATAGATCATATTACCATCACGTGTAACTTTTACTGATTTACCACGAACATCGGATGCTTTAATTCCACCATGAGCAAAGTAACTTTCAACAGCACTTGCTGCAGCTACTGCGTCTCCATCAAAATGGTAAACGGCTTCAGGCGTGTACATTGTTAACCAAAGAGGTGACAACACACTTTTCACAAACTCAAAAAAGTGATGGCTTGCTGGTTGTACGGAATACATCCAATACCATTTAGCCGCATCTTTGACTTCCATAATGGCAACTTTTGTTTCATCGTAAACAATAATTGCAGAGTCCTTTACTAAAATAACACCTGATGCAACGGTTGAACTCAAAGCTGCATAAGCATTTACAGCTGCTAGCCATGGAGTCGTTACAACGTATTTCACGCCCATCCAACCCACATGAACAGCTAGATGTACTGTACGAGCAGCGCTATAGCCCATAGCTGCTCCTGTTGCAGTAATTTTTGAAACTACATCAGCTGCATACTTTACGAATGCACGTGTAGGCATCTCAACCACAAGATAATAAACAGGGATCACTGTGTTATCGACAACCCAGATTGCAGCTGCGCCTGGAATATCACCGCGATCAAATTCTTGGCCAGCCACTTCCATCACTGCCTGAAAAGATCCTTTCATTCTGCTTACGCTGCTCCATGGTGCTTTGAAAAACTCTGGAAGTTTTTCTCCTAGTTTTGCATCGCCCCACTCCCAACCTCTATTGAAAGCTCCAGCGATATCTTTCTTATGTTCTGGAGAATCCCACGCAAGACTACCTGCGTGAGCTAGCTCTTCAGCTTTCACAACATGTTCTGCGACTGTTTTGCTGTAATCCAAACCTTTTTTTACACTAAGAACAAGATGGGTTTTATCGCCTTCAGCGCGCCACCACATATTAGCAACGTCCTGACCCATTTCACTGATACGATCTGTAAAAGATTTGCCACCATCACCAGCAAAAGAATTGCCTGCAGCGCCTGCTACAGCAAAGCTTAAGCACAATGCATAAGTTAACACTTTGAATCTCATATTTCTTACTCCTTAATTGGTTAAATTCAATTCCCCCCTGGAATATGAGTCACTATCAGATACTACTTTGATTGATCCCCCTAACCAGAGTGTTTGCGTTAAAGCAAAATGAATACAAATTGACAAGGAACATTTTGCATTTTGTTAAAAATTTGTAGTTAGTTGAGAAAAATAAATTAAAACAAAAAGCTCTGTTTTACTTGATGCGTTATTCATTTTTTAACACTTAAAAAATAAAAAAAGCCCACCTCATTTCTGAAGCAGGCTTTTTTCTAAACTGCAAAGAGTAAAATTAATTACAAGTAGTATTGTAACAAGTGCACTCCCATGCACGTCCCTGTGGACGAACATTCTCACCACTTAAGCAGGAACGAATCGCGTCCATAGGAATACGCCCAGTGTAAGCCATGCCGCCACTGGTACGCGTTGTACATTGATTCACTGGACGACCTGGAGTTGGGCAATACTCCCCTGGAGGCGCAGGAGGATAAGGATTATAAGGAGGAGGTGTCGCTCCACCATTTGCAACACAACGAGCATTGTTTCTACATTCCCAATTATCTGTCCAAGCATTGCTTGTGCAATCGTTAATTACTTGTTGAAAAGCCCAGTTTCCGTCTGTTGAAGAACGAGAAAATGGATAACCTCGACTCTGTGTTGTACAGGTTGTAGTAGGCTGCGACGGATATCCGTTATAATAGTCACAGGTTAAATTCCTCTCGCACTCCCACGCATCAGACCCGAAAGCATTTCTACAATTGCTGTAAGCCATTTGTCGCGCGTAATTTGCGTCCTGCGATCCATAAGAATACGGAACCCCTCGGCTATAAGTTTGGCATGTTGTCCAATCTGCCCATGCTATGTGTGTAAATGAAAAAACTATTACTGCAAAAAACATCGATCGAAATACTGTCATATTAAATCCCCCTCAATGGAGGGTGGTATAGAGCTTTGGAAACATCCTCGCAAGGTGAAATCTCATTTTTGACTACAAAAAATAAACATGCAGAGCGTTATTGAATCACCTGAAATTCTACTCTACGGTTTTCTTGTCTACCTTGGAAGTTACCATTGTCTGCAATTGGCCGAGACTCCCCAAAACCTTCCGCCTGGAGCTTCTCTGCTTTGATTTTAAATTCTTGAATCAGATAATTTTTAATTGCTTCAGCCCTCTTCTGGCTGAGTTTTTGGTTATAGGCTGGATTTCCAATCGAATCCGTATGACCTTCAATCACCACCTTTTGATATGAAGGTAAGTTCTTCAAATAATCTACAAATTCAGAAAGAATCTCACGATAATTTCCAATCATTCGATCCGAGTCGTAATCAAATACAATATTCTTTACTATAAACCGATCTTTCACTTTCTCTGGAAGAGAGGCCTCCTGTTTTGAGCTCCAAAGCGGACCAAAAGTATAGTTCACACCCGCATAGATTCTCCAGTCAGGTGAGGAAACACCTTTAGTCAGTCCCGTACCCAAACCTGCGTGAAATGCCAGATTATGAGTGGCTGCGTGTTTCACGCCCGCAATAAACTCCAGTGATGTGTTTGTTCTGGTTTCAAATGAACTCCCTCCGCTCACAGGAACACTCCCAAAAATTTCACCTACTAATTTTGTGTTGGCGGATGAAATCAAGTAATTAACCGCTGTAGAAAAAATAAACTGGTTCTTTAAAGGAATAATCGGCGATGTAGAGATCTGGATTCCAGGAAGCATCCACCGATGCCCGATATTTGCAGCCCAAGCCATTTTTTGACTGAGCATTCTGTCATAAGCGATTTCTAAGCTATATGCGGGCCCTCCGCCTTCTCCGACGTAAGGGTTATTGATGGTCCGGTTAAAATCCACCGTTCCGATTGCAGCCAATCCACCATCGTCATCCCCGAAAATCCGATACTTGGTATTCACTCTAACTTCAGTATTTCCTGTTCGAGAAAACTCGCCTTGAAAGACATTCGTCGTTGCTACAGTTTGAGCTAATATATAGGGAAAGCTAATTCCCACATCCCAATCCTTTAGAACCCCCAAACCAATATTAAAATCCATTCCAAGCAAGGTATCTGTGAAGTTCACCCGGCCTTGAGTCACACTCTCGAAATAAGGCAAAGAATTGATTGCGTCGTTAAAAAACAACCCTAGATTCACAATTCCAGGCTTAAGAGTTTCCGATGACTGAACAGTCACAAAGTCCAACCCGCTAGAAATCGTATTAAAATTCTGTGCTCCGTTGCCCACCACATTGGCCTGAGCATCATAAGCAAAGATAAATAAGCTGATCAGAATAAGGTTTTTCATGGATATGCCTATTTTATTGTCTTTTGAAATAAGAGAAAGGTCAAAGATTTTGACGCATAATGAGAATTATAGTGAAAATTATCTCTTGAAGTCTAATCCTAATAAGTGTGTAAAATAATAGTAATGAAACCATTCTACATACTAGGCGCGTTAATTTTAGGAATTACTGCATGCTCAAGTCAGCGCAAATACGAACAGGGATCTGACTGGCATCAAGCCATGCAGGTACTCTCTAAGACATTTACGGAGTTTGTTCCACTTTTAGTTTCTGACGACGAATTTGTAAAAAAATCCAATCGCGAAAAAATCTTAAAACTTGCAACCGACCTCTCTTCTGTTTCGCATAAAATTAGCATGAGCAAGCTCCCCCCGAACTCAGACCCTAGTCTAGCCTTTGTTTCTCAACGATTTGCCAAAGAAATTCTCGATGCCAGAGACACTCTAGAGAAGGGAGATTTAAAAATCGCTCGACAGAATTTTCGGGCAATTACTCGCTACTGTATCAGTTGTCACACGATGAGAGAAAGTGGCAAACTCCCTTACACTGTCGAGCTATTTCCCAATCTCAAACATCTTTCGCATGTTGAAAAGGCAGAGTACTACTCTACCACTCGCCAATTTGACGATGCCATTGCTCATTACGAATATGCGCTAACAGATAGAAAATGGGCAAGCGCCCACACAAAAGAATGGAACGTGGCTTTTCTGAAGCTCATGGCAATCGTCGTTCGTGTAAAAAAAGATCCGAGTTTAACCTTAGAAATGATCAGCCGTTTTTTTGATGCAAAATCCTACCCTAAAACATTAGCTGAAAATGCACGGATCTGGAAATCCCACGCCAAAGAATGGCGAATGGAAAAAGAAGCTAAGTCCTTTGAAGAAAAACTAGAATTAGCTAAAAGTCTTCTGGATCGTGCTGAAATATCCAATACAGAAAAAGCTCGTAAAAATAACCTCATTCTCTATATTCGCGCATCAGGCCTACTCCACGAATACTTAGGGTCTGGCTCTAGCCAGGCAAACAATGGAGATGCAATTTACATGGCTGGTTTAGCAACGGAAGATCTTACGGATCTGAATTTGTTTACCTTACCAGAAGACTATTATGAAACCTGCATACGCACAAATCAGCACACACCTTTGGCAATGAATTGTTACAAACGATTAGACGGAATTGCACAAAAGATGAAGACCAATAAAATGATTGCAGCTTCAAGCCCAGGACTACTGGGACGTGTAGATGAGCTCAAGTCCTTGGCTGAGGCAAAGTGATCTTCTATCAATAAAAGGGCACCCTATGAAAAAAATCGCAGTCATCCTCAGCGGATGTGGTTACCTCGATGGAAGTGAGATCCGTGAAGCCGTGGCAACTCTCTGGGCGCTGAGTCAGCACCCAGTCAAAGTCGAGTGTTTTGCTCCAGATGCTCTCCAAACCGATGTCATGAACACCCTCACCGGCCAGCCCATCCCCAAAGAGTCCCGCAATATGATGATTGAAGCTGCACGCATTGCTCGAGGTAAGATCAAGCCCCTCACTGAGCTTAATTCTGAAGACTTCTCAGCAGTCATTCTTCCCGGTGGTTACGGGGCTGCTAAAAATCTTTGCACCTTTGCTACCCAAGGGCATAAAGCTACCGTTCAAAAAAATGTTCAATCGATTCTTGAATCCATGTTCCACCTCAAAAAACCCATTGGAGCCATCTGCATTGCTCCAGCTATCGTTGCTCTTACATTCAAAAACAAAAATCTAGAACTCACCGTGGGGACGCCCTGTGAAGCTTCACAAGAAATCGAAAAACTTGGCCACAGGCACTTCGCAACAAAGGTGACTGAAATTCATACTGACGCTAAAAATCGGATTATCACTACTCCAGCCTATATGTACGACGATGCGCCTTTGCATGAGATCTTCACAGGTATCCAAAATCTCGTAAGTGAAGTTGTTAGGATGGCCTAATGAAACAGCACACTCCCTTAGATAAAGTCATCGTCACAGCTGCGCTTACAGGTTCACTCGCTAATCGTAAACACTGCCCGGGCATCCCATACACGCCCCAAGAAATTTCTGACGAAGCCGTTCGTGCTTACAATTCTGGAGCTACCATTGCTCATATTCATGTTCGAGAAAACGACGGATCACCCTCCTGGAGGCCCGAACTTTTTCAAGAAGTCACAGAAAAAACACGAGCTCGTTGTCCCATAATGTTGAACTTCTCAACCGGCGGAACTGACGGTACGATACAAACTCGTTCTAAGGCCGTACCTCTGACTAAGCCCGACATGGTTGCACTCAATATGGGCAGTATGAACTACGCTATCTTTAGTGAGCGACAAAAAAAATTCTTAATGAAAACTCTTTTTTTAAACCCATTCGAAGATATCGAATATCTTCTTAAGCTCATTATAGATACAGGCGCAATTCCAGAACTTGAATGCTTTGATGCAGGCCATATTTGTAACGCCGATCCCTTTATCAAAATGGGAATACTCAAGCCTCCATTTCACTTCTCCCTCATTATGGGAGTAACCGGTGGAATTTCTGCAACTCCACAGAATCTTAAAAACCAAGTCGGTCTACTCCCAGAAGGAGCGCATTGGCAGCTGATTGGAATCAGCCAAGAACAGTGGCCATTGTTCGATCTCTCCTTAGATCTCGGTGGTCATGTCCGCGTCGGACTCGAAGACAATTTTTATCTCCCTGATGGAAAAATGGCCACGTCAAACGCAAATTTGGTCGAATGGGCAGTTCAAAGGATTACCAGCCGTGGTCAAAAAGTAGCCACTATTGACGAGGCAAAAAAACTGATTCGTGGTAAATAATAAGACATGACCGAACGAGCTGCGCTCATCGTCCTTGACGGATTTGGAATCGGAAAAGACTCTCCATTCAATGCAATCCAAAACGCTAAAATGCCATTCTATAGAGATCTCATTGCTAAATACCCTCACTCGCAACTTCTCACTCACGGCAAAGCCGTAGGACTTCCCAACGGAGTTATGGGTAACTCCGAAGTAGGACATATGACCATGGGATCGGGTCGAATCATTTACCAAGATCTCACACGCATCTCCATGTCGATTGAAACCAAAGATTTTTTTAAAAATCCTGTATTAAGAAAAACTATTGAAGCTGGCGCGCAAAAAACAGGACGAGTCCACTTAATGGGACTGCTTTCAGACGGGGGCGTTCACAGTCACATCGACCATCTATTTGCATTGATTGATTTGTGTATAGAAATGCAAGTTCCTCATGTTTATATTCATGCATTTCTAGATGGACGAGACACTCCTCCAGATTCATCCCCTATTTATATAAAAAAACTTTTAAACCATGCAGCTTTCACCACACAGAAAAAAACTAAAATCACCTTAGCCACTCTTTCTGGCCGCTACTGGGCCATGGATCGAGATAAAAGATGGGAACGGATTGAAAAAGCATACGCTTCGCTGACTGGAAAAATTTCTGTTACCCCCCTTTCACCTCTAGAGGTGATTGAAAAATCCTACCAGAATAAAAAAACGGACGAATTCTTAGAGCCCACTCTTCTAGATCTTTCCGGAAAAATTCAAAAAGAGGATAGCATTATATTTTTCAACTACCGCTCTGATCGAGCGCGCGAAATCGTTCAAGAGATTTTAAAACACAAAGAAAATCTTCCCTCTGCCTTCGCCGGAATGACTGAATACGATAAAAACACTCAAGGAATTAAAGCTGCATTTCAACCTCAAAACCTCAACCATATATTTGGCGAATGGTTAGAATTCAAAAAACTCTCTCAATTAAGAATCGCTGAAACCGAAAAGTATGCCCATGTCACTTTTTTCTTTAATGGAGGACGAGAAAACCCTTTTCAAAACGAAGACCGTGTTCTCATCAACTCCCCCCGCGACGTTGCAACTTATGATTTAAAGCCCGAAATGAGTGCCCCTGCTGTCGCAGCAGAAACTTCACAACGACTTCTTTCTAAAAAATATGACTTTGCTCTCCTCAACTTTGCCAATGCTGATATGGTAGGGCACACAGGGAACTACTCAGCTGCTGTCCAGGCCATGGAGAGTTTAGACGCCTGTCTTGCACAGGTCATCGGATCAGCTCAAAAAAGCGGTTACCATGTCTTACTTACAGCTGACCACGGAAATGCCGAGGAAATGTGTGATTCTGAAGGTAGAATCCATACTCAGCATACTTTAAACCCTGTTCCCGCCATCTGGATTGCCCCCAATACAGCCATCGCTCCAAAAAATTCACGTACTCCATTGAAAGATGGCTCATTGGTCGATATTATGCCGACACTCTGTGACCTAATGAAACTTCCATTACCAGAAGAAGTCACAGGAAAAAGTTTATTACCGAAAAAATAATATGTGGACACTTCCTCAATTTAAACCAACGCAAGTTAATCAATCCATCGCAATTCTCACCAGCGGCGGAGACGCACCCGGGATGAACGCAGCCATCCGAGCAGCCGTTCGATACGGTCTCAGTCGCGGATGCAAAATTTACGGCATCATGAAAGGCTACACAGGAATTCTTGAAGGCTTAATTGAGCCGCTCGAAGCTTCTTCTGTGGCCAATATCATCCAACGAGGGGGGACAATTCTCAAAACTTCCCGTTGTGATGCATTTTTTAAAAAATCAGTCAGACTCGAAGCAGCACATATCTTAAAAAGAAAAGGGATCGACGGCCTTGTCACTATTGGTGGCGACGGAACTTTTACGGGAGCGCATCTTTTAGAAAATGAAACAGGGTTTCCTTGTATAGGCGTTCCAGGAACTATTGATAACGATATAGAAGGAACAGACGATACGATTGGATTTGATACTGCAGTGAATACTGCAATTCAGTCTATTGACAGAATTCGCGACACCGCAAGCTCTCATGATCGGATTTTTCTCGTTGAAGTCATGGGAAGAAACACTGGATTCATTGCGGTACAAGTGGGAATTGGCGGTGGAGCCGAAACCATCATCGTACCCGAGAAAAAACAATCGATGGCGAGCATCTGTAAAAATATCGATCGCGGAGTTAAAAGAGGAAAAACAAGTAGCATCATTGTCGTCACCGAGGGTAATCGAGTGGGAGGCTTAGCTAATCTCCTAGCTAAAGATCTGAAGAAAAAAGGTTACTCTTCCCGCGTCTGCATCCTAGGTCATACACAAAGAGGCGGATCTCCTACAGCGCACGATCGCGTTCTAGCCTCCGCACTAGGAGCCTCAGCGGTTGGTTATTTACTCGAAGGAAAATCAAATACAATGGTAGGCGTTCAAAAAGATCAAGTTGCACTCATTCCCCTTCGAAAAATGCTAGGAAAAAAGAAGCACCTTGCCGACTCACTCCCAAAACTTGCGCAAATCTTAGCCACCTAAAATCGGCACACTAGTTGAATACAATGTTAGAATGTTTTCTTTACTTACTGCTTGCATCTCTTGTTACGCTGACACTCACCTAAAGTTTTTCCCACTCTGTAGACTATGCTCTGAAAGTCTCTCTTTGTGCCCACCTCTATGTCCTAACTGCGCTAGCCCATTATGTATTTCTCAAAAGCAATGCACACGCCCTTGGATCAGTAACACACAGATTCAGTCCTACTCAGCACGGTACTTACTTCTAGATCGCAGTTATGAAGTCCTTAAAACTTGGAAAAAACGAAGGGGTCCGATTTTCGATCGAATCGTCTTAAATTTGGATGATCTAAAAATAGAATTTCCTCACGTCGAAGCCATCGTTCCAATACCACAACATTTTTATAGAGCATGGAAACTCAGAGGAAGCCCTTCAGAAGTCTTAAGTCAAAAACTGAGCAAAAAACATCGTACCCCTATCATTAAAGCTTTAAATTTGGCCACACTTCAAAGTCCTCAGATTAAAAGACAAGCACAACTGACATTAGTAGAAAGAATTCAAAATCCTATCCGCTATGAGATCCGTTTGGGTTGTAAAAAATTAAAATCAGTCTTACTCGTGGATGACTTCATGACTACAGGGCATACCTTAAAATCCGCAGCTCAATTACTCAGAACAAGATTAGGTGTACGAGAAGTCCATGTGTTCTGCTTGGGAATCCGTGCGCCCCATCTCCATTTTGAGTCCAAACAAAGAACCGACCTGATGAACAGCATTAGAAAAACCATATCCATCTGTTAACGCAAAAACTCCACCCTCTTGAAAAACTGAAATCGGATCTAAAACGATTTCACCTGATGAAAAAATCAATGCTTCTTCTAAACGAACATGTTCATCTGCAATATTGGAGGTAAAATCTGTTTTCCCAGCAGGCAGCCAACTCGAACTTTCGAACATTTTATTCAGAGAATTTTTTAAACGGCGAAATTTTTTTGTAATTTCATGGTTATCTTCTACCTCTTCTGAAGTGAGGTAAACTGTCCAAAAACTCCTTGACCCATCTGCTGAAAAATACCCCCAACTGTTTCTTTCAATTTCTTCTCCTGCCTCTTTGTGCATAGGGCAAAAGAAACCTTCTTTCAAACCCATGCCCATAGGAACTGAGTGTGTAAACACAGCTTGCAATGCACCCATTGGGTTTCTTTTTTTCGTAAAGCTAAGCAATTTTGGTAATCCTGATATTTTAGACATCACATTCCATCGGTCTGCATAAATCAGTTGATCTGCTAGAACTTCCTCACCATTACTCAAGAAAACTGAATGGATTTTATCATTTTTAAATTTAATTTCTGATACAGGAACCCCTTCAACCCTACGAATAGCGGGGTTTTGTAAAATTCTTTCTCTTATTTTTTCTTCAACCTCAGCAAGCGTCACAGCAAAGCGCGACTCAAAAACAGGGATCATGGCGCGCTCTGGAGCCCACAATGTTTCGTTGATGACCTCAATGCGAGCTTCTGATGTGGGTGCCTGGGTCCAAAGAGGCTCTCTAAATGCTTTGTTTCTAAACTCCCTCAAATAATGTCCATTTTGAGAACTCTCCGAGCCCATTCCCAAACGGTTCAATAAAGTTTGTATGACATAGGTTGGAAATCCGGCTTGCAAGCTAGGCAGTGGGGAAAGAATCCGCGCCCCTGTTCCAACAATCCAAGTTAACTGCACATCATTCTGAGTAGAATAAAACCCTACTGTTGTTAACGCGCTCCAACCATCCCCTATAACCACAATTGATTTCATGCCTGAACAAACTCCTGGTGAAGAATTTTTACGCCTTCTTTTATTTTTTGTACCGGAATACCTACCGTAATTGCAAGGCCAGAAGCAGCGCCATACACAACAGGGATGTGATTTTCGGCTAAAATCTCTAAAACACGAAAAAGCGCCGTCCCATCTTCCGCAAATCGATGGCCAATGACAGAAAGCGGCACGGTTTCAGTTTTAAATTCATAGCTCACCAAAAACCCCAAAGCCTGCAACTCATTCAGGTGCTTTTTCCAATCGGCTTCAAACTCACGATCCACAAAAAACCAGACTTGACCTTCCGAAAACATAGGAGCCAAAACTGATAACTTAAACTGTGAAGCCTTATCCCAAATCGAGTTAACCACTGTGGGACGAGCCAGCTTAACGTAAAGACACACTTTATCTGTGTCCGAGGTCACACCTGTAATCTTAAACTCTTCCATACCGTGCTCCATTGGTCGAATCATACTCCCCATTCCATCACTTTCTTTTAAACTATTTTTTACATAAAGAGGCACCTGGTACTGCAATGCCAATTCTACACTTCTAGGGTGCAAAACCTTTGCTCCATGTGACGCCATCTCAGCCATCCACTCCAACGACACTTCTTTACAAAACAATGCCCTCTCAACCACTCTTGGGTCAGCCGTATAAATCCCATCCACATCAGTATAGATCTCACAGACCTGCGCTTTCATTACAGCCGCCAATGCCACCGCGGTCGTATCTGATCCACCACGACCGAGAGTAGTTACCTCTTTCTCCTCACTCACCCCTTGAAAACCCGCAATAATCACAACTTTATTTTGATCAAGTGCAGCCCTTGCGCGATCTCCCAATATTTTTTTTATTCTAGCTCGACGGTGAGCCGTGTCTGTAATAATCCCACTTTGAGAACCAGTAAAAGAAATCGCAGGAACTTGAAGCTCAGAAAGCGCAATACTTAAAAGCGCCATTGAAACTCTTTCACCTACAGTCAGAAGCATGTCCATTTCTCGATGGGGAGGTTGTGTTGAAATTTGATGCGCAAGCTGAATCAATTCATCAGTTGTATGTCCCATAGCTGACACAACAACGATCAGCTTCTTGCCTTCACTGTAATAACGAGCAATTCGCTGAGCAACAGCTTTAATTTTTTCAGGGCTCCCAACGGACGTGCCCCCATATTTTTGGACAACTAATTGCATGCTCTAGTTATAAGTCAAAGAGGTAAGAAAATTAAGATCCGTTATCGTGTTTTTTACGAAAACGTGCAGCCTCACGGCGCTTATAGGTCACCTTGTAATACTTAGGGAGATGTCTCCTATGCCCTCTCTTACGATAACGTCTTTTTTCAGGTGGATCGATCACATCTAACGACGCTAAAGAACGAGTTCGGTCGTTGGGCATTGGAAGATAGATAGACAGACCCCTTTGCAACGACATTTTAGAGGACAAGCCATTGATGTCACTAATCGGATCTGCTTTGATCCCAAATCGCCTAGCAATCGAAGAAATAGTCTCACCTCCACGAACTTTATAGGTCAGGAAGTTTACATCTCTAGGGAATGCCTCATGGTTATATGTCTGCAAAAAACGATCTTTTGTATTCGCTGGCAATCGAATTCTATATGAAGCTGATGTTGGCGGTGTACACCATCTTAAAAGCTCAGGATTAAGGTTTTTCACTGTCATATAAGATAATCCAGCAGCACGAGCAACTTTCAACATATCCGCTGGACTCCTTAACTCAAATTCAAGAAGTTCTACGCCCCCTACGTGCCCATCTCTTGTTACATGCGGCGTGGGGATAGGCTTAGCTAAAGGACCTGCTTCGGTAGGCTGATTGAGCCGTGTTGCAACTTGCACCTCTTCTTCAGCGTCTTCATTATCTACATCCTCATCACCAGAAGATGCATCAGCTGTATTCCCCGCTGTAAGGGGCGAAGACTTGCGATCCGTTTCCTCAGCATCCTCTTCGTCTTCAGCCTCTTCCGCACGACGTTGTGCCTCAATATCAGCCTCAGGCTTATCTGTTTTGATCAGCTTTACAATTTCACCGTCACTTGCAACGGCCTCGTCTTCTGCAGGTTTTAGCGCAGACACAGGGAAACCAAACTGCTCACGATTCTTACTAATTAAAGCTGCTGCAATGATCTTGGGGACATAATCACGAGTCTCTGGCCTCAAATACCTCTGCCTAGAAATAACCCAAAAATCTTTTGAGCCATATCGTCTGACCGCTTTAGCAATTTTCGCCTCTCCTGCATTATAAGATGCAGCAGCTAATTCCCAGCTTTGGAACATCTGATAAAGGTCCCGAAAATATTCAATAGCAGCGAGAGTTGATTTTTTTACATTTCTTCTTTCATCCACCCACCAATTGACCATCAGACCATAGCGTTTTCCTGTTGCAGAGATAAACTGCCAAGGCCCAACCGCTTTAGCTCGTGAACGAGCATGATTATTAAAACCACTCTCAATCATAGCAACGTAAACTAAATCTTCAGGCATCCCATTTTGTTTCAACAGCGGAGTGATATAAGGAATAAAAAATTCTGAACGCTCAAGATATTTCTCAAAATGAGGGCGTCCTCTTCCACAACAAAAGTACTCAATCCATTGTTCAACCTTCGAATTGATCGTAATTGGAATATCAAAGTTCGTGTTCTTCAGCTTAATCCCCTTGATCACGACCTCATCCCCAGGCTTGATCGTTGTGTTCTGAGAACCGCTCTTAGGCTGAATATCTTGATTAAGAATCTGCGAGATAGAAGTAGGGGATCGGGCATCGGTCCGAGAGTCTTGACGCACATGTGCACATCCAGAAGCAATCCAAAAAAGACCAAATAAAATCAAAATCTTAGAACTTAAAGCACAATGTCGAATGGATAACAAAGGAACCCCCCAAGAAAATCTCGTGTCGCTCTTTACTAGTGTATTAGAGGTTTTCATTTTGTCAAACGACCTCCTGAATGGCTCTCGGGGTAAAGTGGTTCAATTTCGAGATCAGGTTCTACCTCTGCTCCCTTATCGAGTACAGAGCTGACTTTACGATCTGCAAAATCAATTTCCTCAACTTTATACTGCGTCATAGGAAAAATCTGCCTTGGCGTCTCCAATAGTTCTAATAATTGAGGCTTAGCCACCAATTCAAGCTCATGCCAACTTTGAGCTGACCTTCCCGACTCACCCCTAAAAACAGCCATAGCTAGTTCTACTTCTTCTTTATTCCTACCCATTAACTCGAAGCTAAACGACCCTGATGATAGAGAGTTAATTCCTAACTCATTTTTTAAATAAACTAGTTGAGACTTCCATATTGGAAATTTTTGACCTGTAGCCACTGCGATTTCATTTTGGTCTGTATCTTTTTTAAATTCATACTTGAAATAACCAGTATATATCCCACTTTCTCTCACCGTTTTCTTCAATTCAACCATCTTCCTAAGATGCTTCTTAGCTTGCGCTTTTAGATAATCCACTCGAGGTTCTGGTAATTCAAAATTCGATTGAAATTCGAAGCTTTCGTTTACTGATGCAATTTCTATCCGACGAGAAGGTTTTTGGGGCTCTTTTTCGGAAAATGCAGTAATCAAAAACGAATCCCCAATCACATCTGTAATTCTTATTTCATAACGAGAACGAATTTCTGGTGAAATCGTTAACCCTAAACGGCTTAAAATTTTAGTAAAACTCCCGTGTATGGATTTGTAGTAATGCTCATAAACTACTAGTCGATCAAGAACTTCTACTAATTCTTGCCTTAACTGGATCGCTCCCGACGCACTACTCTGCTCAGTCAACTTCTG
>FRDC01004543.1_pt1 | contig 228111 bp, 199 predicted proteins | sample 1106171 | NCBI WGS metagenome assembly FRDC01 (sample SAMEA3930566, study PRJEB13176) | freshwater metagenome | biome: Drinking water system; feature: drinking water; material: water | place: Singapore | collected 2014-12-20 | reverse complement strand
TGTATCGTCCTAAAAAAAGTTTACAGTTTATTTTATTAATCCTTGTATTAGTTTACATTTTATTGTTTAGTCCTGTAATAGGTTTACTAAGGTAGTTTTTTTCTTGTAATAATTTTTCCATAGTTTTTCAAGTTTTATTTGTGATTTTGATTCGTGAACTTGATTTGGTTTGAGGTTTCCTATACTCATATGGGGCCTTTCGATATTGTATAAGTCTATCACAACACATAATAATTCTTTAGCTTCAGCTATGTTTTCTGTATTGTAATTTTCCAAATATTCGTTCTTTATTATTCCATTTACCCTCTCAGCAATGGCATTTTCCAATGGATCTCCATTTTCTGACATACTAATTTTAATACCCATACTTAATAAGAGCTTTACGTAACTATTACTACAATACTGGATTTGGAATTGCAAGAAAAAAGTGGACAAAATACATATGACATTAAGCTGCATTTTTTAATTGGTTAATAATTAATTTGTTGAATTCACTTATGGTTAAGTTTTTTAAATGTTTATGTCTGCGTTTTTGGTTGTACCATGTTTCAATATATTCAAATATGGATAATGCGGCCTCCTCTCGGCTGTTAAATTTAAATCTATAAACTAGTTCGACTTTTATTGTTTTAAAAAAACTCTCTGCAACTGCATTATCCCAACAATCTCCCTTTCTACTCATACTTCTTTCAATATTCGTATTTTTCGTTATCACTTTGACAAATTCATCACAGGCATATTGTATTCCTCTGTCTGAATGAAAAATTAATTTCTCCTGCATTTTTATTGGCCGATTCATTTTTGCCATTTTAAACGCCGGTATTATCGTTTCATTCGTTTTCATTGTTTTACTTAGCGCCCAACCCACAACTTTTCTGTCAAATAAATCAATTACTGTGGTCAAGTATAACCATCCCTCATTCGTAAATATATAAGTTAAATCCGATACCCAAACTTCATTATGTCTTTTTACTGTAAAGTTTCTTTCTATTTTATTACTTACAACCGGATATTTATGTGAAGAGGCTGTTGTCACTCTATACTTTTTCTTTGTTATACTTCGTATTTGTTCTTGACGCATTAGTTTTGCTACCAGCGGTTGTGAGGCCTTAATTCCATCCTTATTTAGCTCTGCTTTAATCCTCGGACTTCCGTAAGTCTGTTTGCTTACTTTATATATTCTGCGTATTTCCTGAGTCAAAAAATCATTGCGTTTAGCTCGTGCCGATGGCACTTTGTGCAACCATTTATAATATCCGCCGGAACTAACTTTCATTACTCTACACATCTTCTCAACAGGAAATTCTTCACGATGATCCTTAATAAATTTGAATCTTACCTGTCGCTCTTGGAGAAGATGCTTACCGCCTTTTTTAATATATCCCGTTCCAACTTTACTTCATACAGTTCCTTTCTCAATTGAGCTAACTCCAATTCATCTTTGCTCTTTTGATGCTTGATAACTTCTGAATCTTTTAATATGAGTTTACCTGTGTCGTACGCTTTTTTCCACTATCGTAAACTCTCATGCGCAACGTTTAATTCAGTAGCAACATCACTTATATTCTTGCGTTGAATACTAAGTTCTACTGCTTTAATCTTGAATTCCTTGCTGTAATGGCCTCTAACTTGTTTCATGTGACTAATTTCGCACTTTCTAACATATCTTAATTTGTCCACTCAAAGGTAGTAACTCCACGGTATAGCTTACAACACTTGGTTTGTAGTAACTCACGTTTAAATCGCTGGGTGCATTTACCGGCACAGGAATTTTATACGCGCTTATTACTGCCAGTACCGAGTTTTGATAATTGGTTAAGTCGTACTTTTTTTCGTCGAGGTAACGCTCGTTTAATTGATAGCTGTCGTAACTCAAAGTGTAAGTTGTAATAACACTTGGGTTGCGAAAAGTACCGTTGGTGTTAAACGATGATGAATTAATATCCTGTTTGAAGAATCGCAAAATTCAATTTATTTATTTGGCTTGGTTACTGTGTACGCTTTTTGGTTAAAAAAAACTTGCATGCAATAAATATAAAATTTTTTTGATTTGAATTTTATTCGCGCTTTGGTAAACTTTAAAAAAATCAGTCTAAAGAATGGGGAGCATTACATTATTTTGCATTGCACCGAATTAAAAGATAAAATTTACTAAATAAAGTCTAAAGCAATGTCACATCTACAAAAAACACGAATTAAATTTGAGAAATAGAAATAAAAATTTCATGGTTTCAAAAAACGGATATTGATAAGATGTTTCCCACAAATATTTTTAAAAAATGAAAATGGTTGAAAAATAATACATTAACCATTTAATATGCGATCCCGACAGGATTCGAACCTGTGACCTACTGCTTAGAAGGCAGTTGCTCTATCCAGCTGAGCTACGGGATCATTAAAATTGAGTTGGCAAAAGTACTAATTGTTTGCAAACATTTCGTAAAATGATTCATCCCGCAATTATATTTGTGTTCATCTGAAACCAAACTTATTATAGCTAAAATTGTAAAACCCTAACGTCTTGAAATCTACTTTTTGGAAAAACAACATTATCCCTCAAGCACCTTACTATGCGGTTATTTTTGCTTCGACTAAAAGTGAAAATTTAGAAGGCTTTCACGAAACTGATGATAAAATTTTGCAAATCGCATTGCTTGAAAAAGGTTTCTTAGGTTACGAAACCGTTGGCAGTGCCCCCGATAATATTTTTGTCTCTTATTGGGAAAATATGGAAGCTATCGAAAAATGGAAGCATAATTTAGCTCATATCAAAGCAAAAAAAATGGGATTTTCAACTTGGTACAACCGTCTTTTAACTCAAATATGCAAAGTCGAATATTCAAAAGAATTTATTCGTAAACAAAATTGAATTAGTGTATTTTTTACTATAAAAATGGATTATTCACATAGCAATTTCATTTTAAAAAAAAGATTACTTTTAAGCCATCAAAATCAAATCTCATGCAATCGGTCGTTACAGAAGGGCACGTTAATACTACAATAGAGAGTGGTGTTGCCAAGGTCACTTTTTTTCATCCAATGAGCAATTCATTACCCGGTCATTTACTTCGTAAACTTGCCGATGAAATTAAACTTGCCGGCGAAAATAGTAAGGCTAAAGTAATAGTTCTTCAAAGCGAAGGTGAAAAAGCTTTTTGTGCCGGCGCAAGTTTTGATGAACTAATTTCAATTAAAAATTTAGAAGCAGGAAAATCATTTTTCTCGGGTTTTGCACTTGTAATAAACGCTATTCGTACTGTTCCTAAATTTGTTTTAGCTCGTGTACAAGGTAAAGCAGTTGGTGGTGGCGTTGGAATAGCATCGGCTGCCGATTACACTTTTGCACACGAATCTGCTTCAATAAAATTAAGTGAACTCGCCGTGGGCATTGGTCCCTTTGTGGTTGGCCCGGCTGTTGAACGCAAAATCGGCTCGTCGGCTTTTACACAATTGGCCATTGATGCTGCTGAATGGCAGTCGGCTCAGTGGGCAAATGAAAAAGGATTGTATGCTAACGTATATGGAACTCACGCAGAATTGGATTCGGCAATTAATAAATTGGCTGCCACTTTGGCAAAAAGCAATCCTGAAGCCATGGCTATGCTTAAAACAGTTTTTTGGCAAGGAACTGATAATTGGAATACTCTTCTTACTGAACGCGCCGCAATTAGTGGCAAGTTAGTATTAAGTGAATTTACCGTAAATGCAATTAATCAATTCAAAACAAAAAAATGATTCTTCCCATTGTTGCGTACGGCGATCCGGTATTAAAACGAAAAGCTGATTTTATTCATGCACATGACAAAGATTTGCATGAACTTATTGCTGATATGTTTGAAACCATGTACCATGCAAACGGTGTAGGATTAGCTGCTCCTCAAATCGGTAAATCCATTCGGCTTTTTATTGCCGATGGCACTTCATTTGTTGAAGACGATGATCCCGAAACGCATTATATGCGCAATTTTAAACGTGTTTTTATTAATGCGAAAATTGAAAATGAAATCGGTGCCGAATGGGGATTTCATGAAGGCTGCTTATCCATTCCCGGTATTCGAGAAGAGGTTTTTAGAAAAGAAAAATTAACGGTTTCATACCTTGACCAAAACGGAAAAAAACACAAAGAAGAATTCAAGGGTTATGCTGCTCGAATTATTCAACACGAATATGATCATATTGAAGGAAAACTTTTTGTTGAAAAAATAAATCCACTAAGAAAACAATTACTCAAACGAAAACTTGACGAAATCACCAAAGGCGATGTTGATGTTAAATACAAAATGAAATTTCCTAAAAAATAAATTCTTATGCATTCAAAATTTTTAATTCTTGCTTCTCTTTTTCTCGTTATTGGTTGTAGCGAAAAAAAAGCCGACGAAACAAAAAAAATATCATCTATTGCCGATAAAATTGCCGAACGCGAAAAAAAAATCGATTTCAAAAAACCACTTGTTAAAAACGAAATAATTCCGCTTATCGATTTGTATCAGCATTACGCCGATAGTTTACCCAACAACGAAAAATCACCCGAATATTTATTAAAAGCGAGCGACTATTATAACGCTTTAGGCATGCACCCGCAAAAAATCCATTTGTACAAAAAAATAATTGACAAGTTTCCAAAATTTAAAGATGCCGATATGGTACTTTATTTGTACGCATCGGCATTGGACAGCGATTTTGATGAGCGTAAAACAGCTAAAAAATATTATACCGAGTACATTGAAAAATATCCGAATTCGCCTTATGTGAATGATGCCAAATCAAGGTTAGAAACAATTGATTCATTAAGTTTCAAGCAATTAACCGACATGATTATTGAAGGTGCCAACAACGAAAAAGAAAAATAATTGAATAACTTTTTTAAATAATTCCCTGTTGCATTAAAAAATAGCTTACTATTGTATAGTTCCCGTTCAGGGAATTTTAAACTCTCCCCTAATAATTATCACACTTAACAAAAAAATCATTACAACTTATTTTTAATGGCAGAAAACGAAAACGAGGGTAATAAACCCAAACGTAAAAGAGTAATTAAAACTTCAAAGGTTGAAATTACCGCAGGTAAAAAACCGGCATCGACCGATGCTGACGCTGAAAGTGAAAAAGAAAACAAAAAAACTGTAGAACCTGAGCAGAAGTTAGAAAAGAAAATTTTTAATACTCCTGCAGATGAACCTATAAAAAAACCGGATCTTTTTACTGAAGAAAAAAAACCGGAAAGTAATCCTATAACAACACCTAAAGTTGAACCTGTGGTTGCCGAAAAAACGGTTATTGAAAATCAACCTCAAAAAGAAAATCGCGAAAATAATAGCAACGGAAATCAAAACAATCAACATCAGCACCAACATCATCAACATCAGCACCAACATCATCATGAATACAAACCAAGAATTGAAGATAGTTTTAATTTCGACAGTTTTGTATTGGTAGAAGGGGTTCTTGAAATAATGCCCGACGGCTACGGCTTTTTACGTTCATCAGATTATAATTATTTAGCTTCGCCCGACGATGTTTATGTTGCACAGGGACAAATAAAATCATACGCCTTAAAAACCGGCGATTCGGTTGTGGGAAGTATTCGCCCGCCTAAAGAAGGCGAAAAATATTTTGCGCTAATTAAAGTTGAAAAAATCAATGGTCGTGATCCGCAATTTGTGCGCGACCGTGTTCCCTTTGAATATTTAACACCACTTTTTCCGAATGAAAAATTAAAATTAACCGGCCATTCGAAAGAAAACCTTTCTACCCGAATCATGGATTTATTTTCTCCCATTGGAAAAGGTCAACGCGGAATGATAGTTGCACAGCCTAAAACAGGAAAAACAGTTTTATTGAAAGATGTTGCAAATGCCATTGCCGAAAATCATCCCGAAGTTTATTTAATCGTTTTATTAATTGATGAACGACCTGAAGAAGTAACCGACATGGCACGAAGCGTAAAAGCCGAAGTTGTTGCTTCAACATTTGATGAACCAGCCGAACGTCACGTAAAGGTTTCAAATATTGTATTAGAAAAAGCAAAACGATTAGTGGAATGCGGACATGACGTGTGCATTCTTTTAGATTCAATTACACGTTTAGCACGCGCCTATAACACCGTACAACCAGCGTCAGGAAAAGTATTATCGGGAGGTGTTGATGCAAATGCATTGCATCGGCCAAAAAGATTTTTTGGAAGTGCGCGTAAAATTGAAAACGGTGGCTCATTAACCATATTAGCAACTGCGTTAACTGAAACCGGATCAAAAATGGATGAAGTTATTTTTGAAGAATTTAAAGGAACCGGTAATATGGAATTGCAGCTTGACAGGAAGTTGAGCAACCGTCGTATATTCCCATCAATTGATATTTTAACTTCAGGAACTCGTCGCGAAGATTTATTGGTACCAAAAGAAATAATGCAACGCGTATGGATATTGCGCAAACATTTGGCCGACATGAATAGTGTCGAAACCATGGATTTTGTAAAAAATCACATGGAAAAAACACGAAACAACGAAGAATTTTTAGCGACAATGAATAGTTAAACATGAGTAAAGTAACCGGAGCCGGACTAGGATTTGCATTGGTTTTTATTATTCTTAAATGTGTTTATTTCATAACCGGTGTTCATTATACGAATTATAATTTAGTAATTCTTACCAATGTAATTTGTGTAATGTTTGCCGTAGGTTTAGGAATGTATGTAGCTCGCGACAAAGACAATAAACTTTTATTAAACGGAATACAAAGAATTAAAGCAGGAATTCGCGGTGGAGCCATATATGCGTTGACCATAGCTGTTTTTGTTTTTATTTATTATTCATCAATCGATAAAAAATTTTTTGACGATAAAATAAAAGAGCGTGTTAAATATGCCGAGAAAGCCGATTTTGCTAAACTTCAAAAAGAATTTCCCGAAAAATTAGAAGGAAAAAGCAAAGGTGATTTTATTGATATGGAAAAAAAGCAAGCCCAATTGTGGTTTTCACCTTTCATGATATGTACCATCACGTTAATGGGAACTTTACTTACGGCAATGCTATATGCAGTTGTAATGAATATTATTTTTAAAAACCTTTTTTTCGAAAGAAAAATTTAAGCCGAATTTTAATTACGATTTTTTTCATTTAACCGGTACGTTTTATGTACTTAGGAAAAGAATTTTTTATATCTTTCAAAAAATAAAAATTCTATGCCTACAGTAAAACTTGAACTCGAAAAACTACAAATTCTTCGCCCAAAAGAAAGATGGCAATTGTATTTCATTGTCGCTACCGAACACCCTACCGATAATACCAAAATGGTTTTATCATCAATGCCCGATCCTTATATTCGATTAAAACCAAACGAAAACAATTTAATAAATTTTGAACCGGTGGGCGCAGGAACCGACGGCTTTACCGTTTTTGAACGCGACATGCCTGCCGATAAAAAATTAAGCGTGCGAATGTATTTACGCCATAGCCGACAAGACACGCGCGATTTGGGTAAAATTTTACAGGATATTAAAGGCGAACTTGGAGTTGATGCTTTTGGATTAATATCTAACGTACTTGGCACTACTGCACCTTGGCTCGAAATATCAAAAAACGCCGTTCCGCTTTTAGGAGGAATTTTAAAACGTATTAAGGACCGCGATTTCGGTTTTGTAAATATGGATGAAGAATTTGGGCCGGAATTTGAAAATCAAGTTGAACTTGATCGTGAAAATAATTTTTCTACCGGCGATGCTAAAATTGTTTGGAGCTGGAGCATCCGTTGAAAGCAGAAAAAACTAAATCAGAAATATGACGATGAAATAATCGCTTCAAAAATTATAAATAACAAAAATACACCCTGTTATTATTATGGATAAATTTTTAATGGACTATCAAGAATATTATAAAGCACGAATGGATCGTTACGAAAATGATGCGGACTATAGCAACAGTTATAAAAGCGAAAAGGCCATTTATGATGCTATTGCTTCATGCTCCGAACTCATTCAATTCAAAGAAAAGCTTGGAAATTTAAATGAGCTGAATGCTGTTGCGCTTACAATTGACGAGTACACAATGCGCAAAAACAATTATCTTAAAATAAAAGAAATTGTAAGAGCAAAAGGACCTCAACGCATAGCAGAAAAATCGCCCGCATTTTCAAATGTTATGGATTTAATGACCATGATTGGCGATGAAGAAAATAAAAATAGGATAGAAATATCGATGGATGATGTTAGCTTTTTTACCGATTCTTGGTCACTACTCGATCAAATTGAGGTGTATGAAAACGGAAATTATCCATCTCAATACAGAAATGAAAAACAACAATTCGCAAATGAAGCAAAAAAATCTATTGTGGAAAATTATCATTTTGTAACCGAAGAAAGACGTAAATGGCAACCCGATTGGAAATTTAATTTTGATTTGCTTTGGGAAGATCGTCATCGTCGATTAATCCCATTTAACGACAATTCTATAAAAGAAAAAATAAACGCAATAAAAAAACTGCTAAATATTTAATTATGCCATTGGATCAAGCAACAGCCGAAGCCATGATTGGAACCTTCCGAAACATGGCAAAAGAAATTACCGATAAAGGTCATACGGGAGAAGACGTTGATAAAATGAAAATTGCATTATTTAGAATGGAAGAACTTTCACAACAATGCAATGATATTTCTGAATTCAGCGGTTTGCTTATGCAAGAAAATCTGTATATGAAATTCAGCGATTATTACAGTAGAGTTTTAAGTAATGCTGCGAAAGAACAATATCAAGTAAACGCTACCACCTATGACGAAACAGCCGACAATAAATTATTGCAACAAACACTTAAAGCTTATCGCGATGCCATTAATCGCTTACGTGACGCAAAAAAAGAAAACATTAAGCAACACGGCGAAAAAGCATCGCAAGTTTTCTTTAATGATGAGGCATTAATAAAACCAATTGAAAATGTAATTCAGTTGGGAGAATCGGGTTACACGTATCCAAAATTTTTGAAATTAATGATTGAAAATGGAATGGATAAAGCCATGGAAGGATCAATTGTTTCTAAAGATTCCATTGTTTATTCAAAAAGTTTTTATGAAGCTGCAAAAATAAATCCACATTACGAAAAAAGAGAAATTGCTTTTTTAGATAAATGGGATGAATTAAGCGCAAAAGCAAAATTCGGAATTGCATCGGTATTTAAATACAATTTAGCCTGTGAAGTCATTAATGCTGAAATTGATCCACAAATTGAACGCTGGGAAAAAACAAAATCCTACTGGGAAAATGTTTTAAGTTTATTGTGCGATTGGGCAATGGCACACATGAGTTTTGCGCACCAAATCGAACCTTGGGCACAGGCTCCAAACCCACGTGCAGCTGTACAAGAAACCATCGATTGCGAACCCGGAAAACTTGAAATTCGTTTAACACAAATTCAAAAATATTTCGAATTGTCGTTCAACGATATTTTTAAGCATGAAACATTTTTATGGGATGTACAATGGCAACACTTGTGGTATTCTCAAGAATTTACAACATTTATGCGCGATGAGGTTTTTCGGTTTTGCAAACCCGGCAATCGAATGCCAAGCGAATTATCTACTAAAATGGAAAAAATTTACAATGAAAAACGTATGCGTAATCCTGATCAGAATAAAATAAACGAACGTTACCGCGACAATCACAATAAATATTTTGGTGAAGGCGATTTTGAAAAAAAGTATGGTATGCCTAAGCCTTATGTTTGTAACGCAAAGTCATGGACATTGGAAACTTTTTAAACCCATTAAAAACAACTTTGTATTCCTGATGCCTTGTGTTTTTAATTTTATATGGCGCAAATAGAACGAATTCCCATAATTAGATTTCTTTGATATTTTATGATGCACTAAAAACAAAAAAACCAGTAAACTCGTGTGGTTTACTGGTTTTGATTCGTGTTTGACTAACACTGTGTCGGGGTGGCAAGATTCGAACTTGCGACCTCCTGGTCCCAAACCAGGCGCGATAACCGGGCTACGCTACACCCCGAACTTGATTATTTCATCATTTTATTCGAGTAAACAAATAAAAATTCCGATAAAATGGCCTTAAATATTAAATCACTCTAAAGCCTTAACTTCACTACCAAAATACATTTAAGAACTTACTCTTTAGTTAAAAGGGATGCAAAACTAATTATTATTATCAAACGAGCGAATCATTCCCAATAACATTTTAGATAATGATTCATATCGATCATAAAATGCATTCAATTTCTCCTTCTCACCCGGCATTAATTCAGCCACAATATTTAATAAAGCAACACATTCAAACACATAGCCTCGTGATGCGGTTATAAATTCTCTTTTCTCTGCCTTGGGAATTCTACCAACCCCTTCAACTAAATTTTTCACAATATCTAAACTGGTAGTTTTCCATGCCTCACGCAAATCTTCATCCATACCTTGTACCGACGATAAGTACTTAATTACTTCGACGTTTTGTTGTTTACAAATTTGGTAAACTTCAAGTTTTTCAAAATCAAACATTTGCGCCTCCTGTGTTGTGTGTGTTAATCTGGCGGAGAGGGGGGGATTCGAACCCCCGGTACGGTTACCCGTACGACAGTTTAGCAAACTGTTGGTTTAAGCCACTCACCCACCTCTCCCAAAACTGTGACAAAAGTAATAAATATGGCTATACCACAAAAGGTTTTTTGTGCTAAGTCACCAATTGCTATTTACTAATTTTGAGTAATCAGCAATAAATATTACATATCTTTTTAATTACGGTTTTTTGCTTTAGATGCGTTAATTATGAACGTGATTTAACAGAGAAAACTATTATTGCATACATGACCTTTAAAGCAAACGGCCTTCATCCAACGAATGATGAATGATACAAACCGCGCAATGTTATTCGACTGAATACATCGAACATTAATTGAAATGGATATTCTCACAAATTTTCGTGTGCCTGATTTATTAATGAATATGCCGAAAGTAAATGAAAATGAAAAAAATATCTTTTCAAATTCGCAATGATGTAAAATGGAATCATGGTGCCTTTTTTACAATTGATGATGCAATTTTTTCAATAAAAATTACCGCATGCCCGTTAGTCAACAATGTTTCTTATAACTCTGCCATTCTTCAGTCAGCAATAATATTTATAAAGATTCTATTTATGAAAATACGTTTCATGTAATTACAAATGGATTTAGCTGCAAAAATTTAGACTTTTTTCTTGATTTAGTAATGCTTCAAAAAAGCAAATGGGGGCAAAACAAGGATTTTTTGATACGCTGACATTTACTCAATTCGCCATTCTTCAAAGCATCTGTTGCATTGATAAAATGGGCTGAAAACTTTAATGGTTCGGAGTATTCGGTAAATACCGAAAAAATTAACGGTTTGAGGCCTTACGCACTTCATGAATGGGAACCCGACAGTTACATGACACTTGTTAAAAAGAAAAAATTGGTGGGGCAAAAACGACACCGGCATTTTAAATAAAGTACTGCCCAATAAAATAATTTTTAGAATTATTTTCGACGAGTCATCAATTTATTTTGCCATTAAAAATGGTCAAATTGATATAACAAATAAAATAACTACTACAAAACTTCTGAAAACTTCAAAAACACAATTATTTCAATAAAAACCATTATTCATATTTTATAGATTAATACGTATATTGGCTTAAATTGTAAACCCGCTGGCTTAGTTCACAAACCAGTATTTACATCTAAAAAGTCGTCGTGCCATTGCACATCTTGTACCCGTAGGCAACCTTATAAAAGTATTTATGAAAGGAAAAGCGCAAAGAATGGTAACTTGTGTATATCCGAATAAAAAAAGAGTTCAATAAAAAAAAATAAAACCCATTCCTTTTGCCTGAATTTCATTGGTAAAGGGTTGCGAGATTCTTTGATATAAATTCACGAAATAAAAAGCAATGTTAATAACTTTGTTGTGCCGCATTGGTAAATGATTATTTTTGTTCACCTCTCAAAACATTTAAAATGAAATTAAGTTTAAAAGGATTTATTGCCATTGCCGGAAAACCCGGTTTATACAAAATAATTGCACAAGGAAAAAACAACGTAATTGTTGAATCGTTAATTGATAAAAAAAGATTTCCTGCCTCGTCATCAAGTAAAATTTCTTCGCTGGAAGAAATAACTATGTACACCACCGAAGAAGATATCCCTTTGCCTGAAATTGTTTCGAAAATTTACGCAAAAGAAGACGGTGGGAATTGTATAGATTCGAAAGACGAAGCCAATCACCGATCATACTTTAAAGAAATTGTTCCGAACTACGATGAAGAACGTGTTTACGGCAGTGATATTAAAAAATTATTCGGGTGGTATAATTTATTACATGGATCGGGAGAACTTAAAAAAATTGCCGAAGAAGCATTGAAAGCCGATAGCGAAGTTAGTGAGCAAGAATTAAAAGCTGAAAGCGAAGAAAAGTCAAATGAAGCTAAAAAAGATAAGCCCGTAAAAGCTAAAGCTGTTGTAAAAGCTAAAACTGCCGATTCAAAATCGAAGGTTAAATCTGAATCAAAATCGAAAGTAGCTACAGTGCGTAAAACCGGCGGCCAGCGCGGAGCATAATTTTTTTTATGGCAGTTTTATCGGTTACCAAACAAAGACGATTTGTAAATGAATCGTTATCCATAAACCATGCTTCGGATGTTATACCTTATTACGAAAAATTAATAAGCGCATCAATCAACTCATTCGATGATTTTATTGAATTTCTTAAAAATCGTAGCGAACTTGACGCAATAGTTTCTGAAGATGCAGGTTGGCGTTATATCAAAATGACCATTAATACCGCCGATGAAAAAGCCGCGAATGCTTATGAAAAATTTGTAAGTGAAATTGAACCATTGTTGTCTGAAAAATCAAACGCATTAAACCGTAAAACGGATGAGTTTTACAAAAAATTTGAGATTGAATTTGATGGTTCAAAAGTTTATTTTAGAGGCCTCAAAAATGAATTGGAATTGTTTCGTGCCGAAAACATTACGGTGTTCACCGAAATAAGTAAAGAGACCCAACGATACGCCTCTATCGCAGGTGGTTTGCACATCGAATATAATGGAGAAACTTATACCCTTCCAAGAGCCGCATTGTACCTAAAAGACAACAATCGTGAGGTTCGAAAAGATGTTTATTTGCGTATGTGCAAAGCACGTTATGAAAAATCTGAAGAATTAAATTTATTATTTGATAATCTATTAAAATTTCGATCGCAGGTTTCAAAAAATGCAGGATTCGATAATTATCGTGATTATAAATTTAAAGAACTTGCTCGATTTGATTACAGTGTTACCGATTGCGAAAATTTACACAATGGAATTAAAGATGCCATTGTTCCACTTACTTACTTGTTTTTAAATGAAAGAAAAGATAAATTAAAACTAGAACATCTTTTTCCATACGATTTAGACGCCGAGATTTACGGCAATACTGCATTAAAACCATTTGCCGACTCAACCGAACTTGTTGCAAAAACGAAAGCTGTATTCGAAAAATTAGACCCTTATTTTGCCGATTGTATTGAAACCATGGATAAGCTGGGTCATTTTGATTTAGATTCCAAAAAAGGAAAAGCACCCGGTGGTTATAATTATCCGTTGTATGAAACCGGAATTCCATTCATATTCATGAATTCGGTAGGAACGCAGCGTGATATGGTAACCATGATGCACGAAGGCGGTCATGCCATTCATTCCTGCATTACCCGGCAGTTAATGTTGTGCGCATTTAAGTCAACACCAAGTGAGGTTGCAGAACTTGCATCGATGAGCATGGAATTAATTTCAATGGATTATTGGAATATTTTTTATAGCGATGAAAAAGAATTAATTCGTGCAAAAAAAGAACAGCTTGAAAAAGTAATTTCAACTTTACCCTGGATTGCCATTGTGGATAAATTTCAACATTGGCTGTACACTAACCCATTGCACACTCACGCACAACGCAATTTAGAATGGCAAAAAATTAACAAAGAATTTTCAACGGGTCTCATTTCTTATGAAGGAATTGAATGGGTAAAGGAACACAATTGGCAACGTCAATTGCATATTTTTGAAGTGCCTTTTTATTATATTGAATATGCAATGGCTCAATTGGGAGCAATTGCGGTTTGGAGAAATTACAAATTAAATCCACAAAAAACAATTGAAGAATATAAGAAAGCACTCTCATTAGGCTCAACTGTTACAATACCTGAAGTATATTTTGCAGCCGGAATTAAATTTGATTTTTCTTCTTCCTATATTAAGGAGCTTGCACAATTCGTAAAATCAGAATACGATAAATTGATTTTATAATGGATGAATTGTTACAGTGGCTAAGTCCTGATACCATCATTAAACAAGGTGGAATATTTTTATTAGCATTTATTATTTTTGCCGAAACCGGATTATTTATCGGGTTTTTTTTGCCCGGGGACTCACTTTTATTTGTTGCAGGATTAAGTTGTTCACCTGACCCAAACACCGGTGAAGTTTTTATAAATACACCTGTTATCGTTGTAATTATAGTTTTAATCGTATGTGCCATATTGGGAAATTTAACCGGCTATACTTTTGGACGAAAAGTTGGACAAAATTTATATCATCGAAAAGACGGATGGCTATTTAAAAGAAAATATTTAACCGTGACTGAAAATTATTATAGTCGGCACGGAACAAAAACGATTTTTCTTGGACGATTTTTACCCATCATAAGAACTTTTGCCCCAATCTTGGCGGGAGTAATTAAAATGCGTTTTCAACGATTTTTTTTATACACAATAGTTGGTGCCGCTGCATGGATTACAACATTTGTATTAATAGGTTATTCATTAGGACAAGTGCATGGTGTTCGCAATAATTTAAAATGGATTGTGATTGGATTAATTTTAATTACCTTAATACCGGTTGCGACAACTTACTTAAAAGAACGAAAACTCGCGAAAGAAAAAAAATAAATTTTTCATTGTATGGAAAAACCCATTCAATTCGCTTCTACTGTACGTCGTTTAAAACAATTGCTTGATGTACATTATATAGAAATTCCGGTTTCGGTAATGAAAAAATTAGGAAAAATTAAAAAAAGATTGCTTTGTTCAGTTAATAAAGAAAAAGCATTTCAATGCGGGATAGTAAATTTAGGAGAAGGGAAAGGATACATTACCTTAAACAAAAAAAGATTAAAGGACTTTCAACTAATAAATGGAAGCAAAATAAAAGTTACACTTTCTATTGATGAAAGTGAATTCGGCATGGAAGTTCCTGTTGAATTGCAAGCGCTACTCGATCAAGATAAAGAAGGCAATCGCAGGTTTATGAAATTAAGTAAAGGAAAACAGCGATATATTATCTATTATGTAGGCCAGGTAAAAAATTCTCAACTAAGAATTGATAGAGCAATTATGCTAATTGAAAACTTAAAACGTTCACAAGAAGGAAAAGAAAATTTCAGGCAAATGTTAGGGCTTGAATAAATTATTTTAAATTATAAAAATTAACCAAAATTACCTCAATTAGTGAAAATCATTTTTATCGAAATTAATCATTAATGCGGTTAGACCAAAAAATAACATTTATTGGACTTACGTCAACACGCAGTAAAGCCCAGTATCTTATTAAGACAGGTCAAGTAATGGTGAATGGCAAAACAATTAACAAATCTGCTTTTGAAGTCTTAGACGAAGATGAAATAACTTTAACTGAAAAAATTAAATATGTAAGTCACGGAGGTTATAAACTCGAATCGGCAAATTCAAAATTCAAAATTTCATTCAACTTAAAAAATATTTTAGATATTGGAGCATCAACAGGAGGCTTTACCGATTACGCGTTACAAAACGGCGCTAAAAAGGTCATTACTGTCGATACGGGTTCGGCACAGCTTGATGGCCTTATTCGAAAATCAAAAAAAGTTTTTTCATTAGAAAACACCGATATCAGATCACTTAAAACTGTTCAAGAATTTAAATCGGGTGCAGATATTGTATTAATTGATGTTTCATTCATAAGCTTAACAAAAATTATTCCTACTCTATCCAATTTTTGTCATTCTAAAACAAAAATTATTGCATTGGTAAAACCACAATTTGAAATGGATTCACGAAAGAGATTTAAAAACGGGATAGTGCCTATTCATTACCATTCAAAAGTTTTAAAAAAAATAAAAGATGTGTTTGCCGAACATGAATTTAGAATAGCAAAGCTTTGTCCTACACAGGCTGATGGCAAGAGAGAAAATTTGGAATATTTTTTATTGGTGAATTTATAATTATTTCATGTGAATAAATTCAAACTAATGAGTTATGCCGGCAAGGCAGAATATCACTGATTTTTATTTGAAAAAAAAAAAATCTGATGCGCAGGGAGCTGATGCGTTAAAAAAAACTATCCAACAGGTGCAAACCGTTAATACGATCCCGCGCGTTTTCGTAAAAACCATTCGAGTGCTAAAAGAAATATTGGCAGTATAATTAACCAACGAAAATTGATTAAATCATCCAGTCGCTTTTCAAGATACGAAGTAGTACTCATGTTTTCATTTTTCATAAGATCATCGGGTAATGAACTTGTATTCTCAAATGCATAAAATTTTCCGCCGCTTTCTTTTGCCATTGTAAACAACAATCGATGATCAGCTTCGGTTCGCAACAATTCATTATTCACTGTTGTGACAATAAACTTTCCGGTTTTTTCTAAATTTCGTTTGCCATAACTTGTTTTAGCGATATAGGTATATTCACCGGAAGGCAACATACCGGCATTTAATCGATATGCTTTTCCCACTCTCGAAAAAGTGCGATCAAATCGTTTTTTATCAGTATTAAAAATATCAATCGTAACATCAGGTTCATTTACGGGTTCATAATTTTCATTGAACAATTCGGCATCAATTAATACAGGTTCATTTTCGCCGTATTCATTTTTGTGATTTACTTTAAAATACGATCGGTTTTCCACTACACTTAAGTACTGCACACATTTTTGAATAATTTCATTAAATGCTTCATTATTTTCATTTACATCAAAATCTTTCATTTTCCAAGTCCAAATTCCTTCACCGCAAATAATTCCGGTTTTATTATAACCACTTTCTTTATTAAAAAGAATTAGCGGATTTTCACTTTTAACTGCTCCAATTTTTTGAAACATTAAAACATTAGCGCCGGGAGCTAAATTGTAAGTTCCAAACGGACATTGCAACGGGGGCAATTTACCGAGTAACGCTTTTGTTTTATCGCTTAAATTAAAACCGGTAAACGATTGATTCAATATTGGCTGACAATTATTAGACGTTTTACCGGCAGTTGTAATTGCCAATACACCCGCGTTTTTTGTTAAGAGAGTTAAATTAGAATTTGCGCCAATTAAATACAAAACCGGAACACCGGCGTTTTTTACTTTTCGAATAATTTCTTCGTCATTAACAGATGTTGGAAGCTGGTGCATAATCACTAAATTATAATCGGCTAAATTATAATCGGCGCCCTGCGTATATACCTTCGACGTTACCTTATAATTTTGTGAGGACTCTAAAGCGTATTTCATGGCATTAACATCGGCATGCGGAGCATAGGCTAATATTAATATTTTTTGACGGTTTTTCACAACATTAACATAAACCGTCATTGTGTTGTTTTTATCGGTAAACTCACCTTCAACCGATTTTATTTCTGCAGAAATTTTTCGTTGACCTTCAACTTTAGCATTTATTAAAAACGAAAAGCGTAAAACCTGATTCGGGGTTTGAATGGACATTTCTCTTCTGCCAACTTCTACTCCATTGTCTCTTAAAATAATTTCAGTACGTTTTCCTGAAAGTTTTTTTGCATTTACAATTACTTCAACAGGATAATCATTTCCTAAATAGGCTGTTTTATTGTAAAGCATATCGGCAACTAAAACATCGCTATTCACCAATGTATCACCTAAACCTATAGTATAAAAAGAAACATTTTTGAATTCGCGCGATTTAGTAAGCGGATTTTTACCTTTATTATAAATACCGTCGCTTAATAAAATAACTGCGCCTAAATTTCTATTGTAATAGCGTGAACTTATTTCATCAAATGCAGATGAAATATCAGTGATTTTTTCGTTCAACAAAAGTGTATCGGTACCTTCATTTAACTTTTCACCAAAACGATAATCATAGGTTTCAAATTTTTCGCTAACTTTTTCTTTTAATGAATTAATTACTAACGGAATTTTTTTAAGCAATTCAACTGAATCTTTATTTGTTTTTATTGAGAGTGAATTATCTGCTACAATTACAACTATAGGTTTTTCTTCACGAATGGTTTCGGTTTTAATTAAAGGTTCGAGCAGTAAAAAAAACAACATGAAAAACGCTAAAAATCGCAAAGTCATTAATAAATAAGCGAGTTTTTTTTGTTCAAGAAATAAAGTTGATCGAAAATACAAAAACATTGCTGGCACTAAAGCCGCAATCAAACAAATGAAAACAAGCAATGGATTTTCAAGTATTATACTCACATTGTAGTTTTACTCATGTTAACATTCCGCCACAAACATGAATGGTTTGTCCGGTTATGTAAGCACTCAAATTACTGGCTAAAAACAATGCGCAATTTGCAACATCCTCGGGGGTGCCGCCGCGCTTAAGCGGAATATTATCGCGCCATTGTTGAACAACTTTTTCATCCAATGCACCGGTCATTTCAGTTTCTATAAATCCTGGTGCAATAGCATTACAACGAATATTTCTCGAACCCAATTCCAATGCAACCGATTTAGTAAATCCAATAATACCTGCTTTTGAAGCCGCATAATTCGCTTGACCGGCATTACCCTTTACACCTACAACCGAAGAAATGTTAATTATACTGCCGCTTCTTGCCTTAAGCATAATTTTTTGAGCGGCTTTTGTAATGTTAAACACCGATTTTAAATTCGTATTTATAACCTCGTCCCAGGCTTGTTCGGTCATGCGCATTAACAATCCGTCGCGTGTAATTCCTGCGTTATTTATTACTACATCAATGGTACCGAACTCAGCCGCAACTTCATCAACTAATTTTTGTGCTTCAGCAAAATTTGCGGCATCTGATTTTATGGCTTTTGCCTTAACGCCCAATTCAATCAACTCGGCTTCCAAAGCTTTTGCTTTATCCTGGCTTGAAGCGTAAGTAAATGCAACAGCCGAGCCATGCTGTGCAAAGGCAAGTGCCATTCCGCGTCCTATACCGCGCGTAGCACCTGTTATTAATGTAACTTTTTCACTTAGTAATTTCATTTTTCAAACAATTTGATAGACGTTTATTTTATTTGTATAATTTTGCCACACTATAAAAAACCGCATAAATATAATGAGAAAACGACTAACACTTTCGGTGCTGTGTTTATTGGCACTAAATACTTACTCACAAAGCTGGATGGATATTGGCTTTAAGGCCGGCTGGGGATTAAATTTCCTATACAATAAAAATATTCTTGATGATGGTGCAATAAACGAGCGCTTATCATCGGGCTATACATTGGGAGGAAAATTAGGGTGGAATTTTAATGATTTTCATGAGCTGACCCTTGATGTAATGTATTATCAATTTACACAAGCTTATAAATACAATGTAAAAGATACTGTTAATGGCGGAAGTCCGGAGTATAACCGTAGTGTTGGTTTTAGCGGATTAAATTTTTTGTTAATGTATCGTCACAATAACGATGGTCGTTATGTTGAGATTGGACCAATGTTAAGCACAACCTCTAACATTAAATTTACCGACGAATTGTTAAACACTTCTTCAATAGATTTGGATAAGTACAAAGGTAAAACACAATTTGGTATGAGTTTCGGTTTTGGCGGTTACGTTATAGGCACTGATAATTTTGGCATAACAATGGGCGTACGTTTTACCTATGACATAAGCGATGCTTTTACCGAGGATCGAAATAATTTTCCTGCGTTTAAAACGTATTCAAGTTACACACCTTCGCATCCTTTAACAGCCATGTTTGTATTGGAAGCCAATTTAGATTTTGCTTATATGGCAAAAGCGAAATGTAAAAATAAGAGGAAGCTGATATTATTCTAGGCTCTGTTTATTGACTGCGATTTGAGAGATTATTTAAACCTATCTTAACAAATTTCACATCTAATTTCTTATCTTAGCATTATTCGCTAATTTAAATGGTTATTGACACTTTAAACGAACCTTTTCCACATTATAATAATCAAGGAAAATCAATTATTATATTACATTCCTTTGAGGAGCAGGAAAAATATCATTTAAAAAAAATGGCCGAAAAAAGTCCTTAGGAATGTCTTACTAAACTTGAAGAATTACGTCAATTTTTTTATAAAGATTATTTAACACCCGATGGCTCTTGGTCTCCTATAAAGAAAATAATCATAATAAAATATCCAATTAAGTAAATTTCCAAGAATACAATAATCAAAATAAATTATTCGTTTTTTAAAAAGTCTATTTCGAAACAATTACTTTCAAGGTCTCATTCATTTCATTGTTTGTTACGCTTACAAAATAAATTCCTTCTTCAAAATTACCGGTGTTAAATTGAAATGAATTACCATTTAATTTATTTTCTTGATGATACCTTTGCTGATTCTTCGGTTCGTAAGAATTTAATTTAATTATTTCGATATTCTTGTACGAACCTCAGGGGGCCAATAGCACGCTTTGTAACTCACAACAATTTAAATAGATTGCTTCGTCGCGCTAACCTACTAAATAAAATTTTAAATTGGTTATACGCTCCTCGCAATGACCGTGGGGTAATAACTACTCACCAATCGGTTTCAAGCCTTGTTCGGTCATTCTATACATTTCAACATCTTTCCAATCGTCTTCGTTAAACAAATAAGATTCGTATGGATCGAAAATGCGTTTCATATTTTCTTTGTTTTGCAACACAACATTTTTAGCTAAATACAATGTTACTTGAACCTCTTGTGAGCGAAATTTAGTTTTTCGAGATGTAGAATAAACCGGCGACAATATTAATTTACTTGTATCAATTATTACAGGATAATCTATTGCCTCACAATTTTCAATTGCCTTAATATTGCGAGCGCCCGTGGCATATTTTTCAACTTCAAAATAATTTTTTCCGGTTTCGCTTAATTTCACACGTATTGTAGGATAGCCAAAAATAATTTTCGAAGAATTTACTTTGATTAATTCATAATTATCGGTATCAATGGATGTGGCTTTATCATTAAACACATCGTCCTTCATAATTGCCAATGAAAGAGTATCATTTAAAACTGATAATTCATATTTTTTAGTTACTTCCTCATCATGCGAATAATTGCGTGACACATTTGTTACACCATAAATTATTGCGCAAGTGGCAATAACACTAATCACAATAAAAAGATATTTCAATGGTTTAACGCGCATTTTAATATTGAATAACATTTCGGCGCCCGAAGTAACTAGGCTGTAAATAATAAGTGCTACAAGGGTTAGTGCGCCCCAAACTAAAAAATAATAATCTAATTCACGATCAAAAAATAAATCACGATTATTAAAGAAAAATTCTTCACCTGCGCTTTCAGGTATAGATGTACTTCCCATTATTAAAAATCGAACATAAACAACAAATAAAGTAACGCCGACAATCATTAAAATTGCGCCAAATATTTTACCGACTGCCTTTCCAAAATCAATAAACATGTTTTCAACTTTTGAACCAAAAGAATTTGCGGCATTTTTTATTTTCTTTTGATTTTCTTTGCTTCCTAGGTTTTCAATATCTCCGGCAAAATCATTAAAACGTTGTTTAATGGTATCAACGTTTACGGGTTTACCTTGCATGCGCAAACGGTCGGAAGTAGATTTTGCTTCGGGTACTAAAATCCATAAAACGAGATACACCAAAAATCCTGTTCCAAATCCAAAAAACATCACTACAAAAATAATTCGCAGGGGTAATGGATCCCAACCAAAATAATTTCCAAGTCCGGCGCAAACACCACCTAACATTTTTTCTTCCGGATCGCGATATAATCTTTTTTTAGATTCATGATGATGGTGTTCTTTTTTTACCTTTTCCTCAGCGTCACCAAAATCTTCAGGCTTTCCCATAATGGAAATAACTTCATCAACCATAATTAATTCAACCACTTCTTTTCCGGTGGCAGCAAGTTTTTCTTTAAACAGCTCGGCAATGCGCATTTCAATATCATTCATTACTTCGTTAGTATCTTCTCCGTTACCTAAATTTGCGCGAAGCTTTTCAAGGTAAGTGTTAAAAATTTCGTAGGCTTGTTCTTCAATGACGAAGGCAAATCCGCCAACGTTTATATTAATAATCTTTTTCATTTTTATTTTTTAGTTGCTTTATTTACTACTTTGGTTAATTCGTGCCAGGCTTCCAACAAACCGTTAAGGTATGTTTCGCCATCATCCGTGAGTTTATAATATTTGCGTGGCGGACCACTCTCCGACTCGACCCAACGATAATTTAAAATTCCGTTATTTTTTAAGCGAGTCAATAAAGGATAAAGAGTTCCTTCTACAACAATAATTTTTGCCGCGTGTAATTCAGCAATAATATCGCCGGGGTAAACCTCTTTGTCTTTAATGATGGATAAAACGCAAAGTTCTATCACCCCTTTCTTCATTTGCTGTTTGGCATTTTCTATATTCATATATGCTATACAAGGTTAAATACAAAGCAAAGATATATGTTTTACTATATACCTTGTATAACATAGTAGTAAAAAATTTATTAATTGTTTTTTATTACTGATTTACAGTATTTTAAATTGAAATTATTTTGATCGGGCTTATGAAAATTTTTGCTTAATATCCAAAAATCAAAGTGTCGGAACATGAGTTTAGGGATTCTTTTTTACCTAAAAATTTAACACCGGGTGACCACAGGTACACATCAACTACGGCTTTCATGCGCGCAAAATATTCTCTAACGTGAGTTTTAAACCCGTTAGTTCCTTCTACATCTTTAGCGTTAAAGCCAATAGCGTTAATTCCATTATTTCGAGCAATAAATAGTGCACGCTGATTGTGGAATTTTTGAGAAACGACTACACATTTATTAATTCCGAAAACTTTTTTTAAACGAATCATACTATCATAGGTGCGAAATCCTGCATAGTCGCAAGTAATACTACATTCGGGCACTCCTCTTTTCATTAATTCTTTTTTCATCATGTCAGGTTCGTCATAATTCTTTGTACTGTTATCTCCACTAACTATAATATTTTTGATTTTTTTAGCTTTGTACAATTGAACAGTGGCTCGAATTCGAAACTCAAAAAAATGATTTTGCGTTCCGTCGTTTCGAAATTTTGATGTTCCTAACACAATTGCATTTTCGCGATAAGGTATATTAGAAATTTCGTCATATACATATTTTGAAGTACTTTGATTAACCCAATAGTTACAAACTATCATTAATAAAATGAAAAGAAAAAGAAATCCGAAGAGTCGTTTAACCCATTTATTACCGAATATTTTTATCAGACGCTTCACGCGTTTTCGCTTCTTTTAATTTACGAATGTGTTTTTTTATTGCATCCTCATCATACCGCTCCAACACAATTTTACCCTCCATTATATCATTCATTCGTGTGGCGTACTGATTTTTTACCAAATTTAACGACTTAAGGATGTCAATCAATTCAAACAAATTATTCGCTTGTGCAATTTTATTATTCGAATACGTAGCCGACAAAAATAATTTTACCGGGCTTAAGCAGGAAAAAAAATCATGATCATTCAAATTTTTTGCAACAAAAAAATCGGCAATTCTCTCATTTCTAATTGCCGAATTTAAGAGCAATATTAAATTATTATTGCTTTTATTTAATAAGGAAGCTATCATTTCGTTGCTTTCGGCATGTTCAACACCATCAATAGTAAGTGAATAATAGTCTTGTCTGTGAATTATGCCAATATGATAAGGTGTTCGATGCAGTTTATGTACAATTATTGCCGTTGCATCGATTGGCAACGATTCAAATGAAAAAACGCTTTCAATTAAATAATTAATCATTAACAATGCCTTTATAAACAAATTCGGCCGGGCCAACCAATTTAATATTGGCAAAACCTGAGTTCTGCTTTTTGAATTCTACTTTCAAATCTCCACCACGAGTTTTAACCGCAATAAAATCATCACAATTGTGTTTAAATGCAAAAACCAATGCGGCAGCGGTTACCCCTGTTCCACAACTCAATGTTTCTCCTTCTACTCCTTTTTCATAAGTACGAATTGCAATACCTCCTTCAACCCGACTAATAAAATTAACGTTAGTCCCTACAGGGTTATATTTTTTATCGTAACGAATTTTGCTTCCTTCATTGATAACGTCTATACGATTCAAATCGTTAACTTCAACAACAACATGTGGCGATCCTGTATTAATAAAAACACTGTCTGAATCAATTTTCACTTCACTAACGTCGCGCATACTTATGCTTACGTTTTTATCAAAGACGACAGCGTAATGCAAACCGTCAAACGCCTCAAAAGTAAGCTTATCTTTTTTCACTAAACCTTGGTCGAGCGCAAACATAACCGCGCAACGGCTACCGTTTCCGCAAAAACTTTCGCTACCGTCAGGATTGTAAAACACGAGTTTAAAATCGGCTTTTTCAGAAGGAGAAAGCGTTATTAGGCCATCACTTCCAATACCGAATTTACGATCGCACCATTGTTCGATATTTTTTTTGGAAGGAGTATAAGCTCGATTAAAATTATTGATTAGAATAAAATCATTACCCGTTCCTTGATATTTATAAAACTCAATTAACATTGCGCATAATTTCGGTGCAAATCGTTTTGTCTTTTACAGGAATCAATTTACAAAAATCGCTGCAAGGTTTTAACGGATAAATATTATTGATGGTAATTAACCAAAATTCATTTTTATACTTCAAAAGTTTTACACCATCGGCTATTACACCAAACAGAATTAATTTTTCTTTACCCATACGATAGCCTTTATAATCAAGCGGCGAATCCCAGAATTCAACATTCATGCGGGATTGATTAATTGTTTTAATTTCAGCCAAAGTTCCTGCTAAGGAATCGGAATTGTTTTTTTTACCGGTTCCAATTACAGTAACTTCTTTTTTCATAATGAGCTTTTCGGTAGAGATTTTATCTCCCTTTTCAAAATTCAAATGATTTCCAATTTCTTGATTTACATCAGTTGCTAATCCGGCTTTAATTAAACTATCGTAAAGCGAACTATTTTTATCAATATTATCATAGGTTTCAATTTGAACATTATGATTAACCAATTCTTCAGTTTCGAAATTTTTATTGACTTTTAAGATAGCATTCAGTTTAGTTAGGTTTGAATCTTTTTCAGGAACTGTATCATAAATTTTTTTGGATATGTGTTTTTGCACAATCGGTTTTTGTTGTTTTCTATGCAAAAATAAATATGCGCCTACACACAGCGACACAACACTAAAAGATCCTAAAACTATTTTTGTACTTTTTAACACTTAATTTTTTTGCTATAATTCATCAATGAAAAACTAAATTTTTGTTTTTTAAAATTAACTTTTTTTAACCGGTAAAACGACAACTAAACGCTGTTATATTCGTTATTTTTCAACCGGAAAACATTTAATAATTGTGAATAACCAAATAACTTAAAAGCGTATGAAAACTGTTTTAAAAAGTTTTATACCGGCCGTTGTTGGCGGCGCGGTATGTTTAGGAGCCTATAAATTAATGGAAGCTCCGCCAAAAGCGTATATCATTGAAAATTCGTTGCCGAATAAGCATATGCGTTTTGCATCCTACGACGCGATGGCAGCACCGGTGGGCAATATTGATTTTACCAATGCCGCCGAGTTAAGTGTAAATTCAGTAGTACACATTAAAACTGAACTTGAAGCGGCTACTGTTTATCGCGATCCGTTTTACAATTATTTTTTTGGTCCTCAGGCAAATTCTCCTCATCAAGAAGCTTCAGGGTCAGGCGTAATTGTTCGTGATAATGGATATATAGTTACCAATAACCATGTAATTGATAAAGCAATTAAGATTTCAGTTATACTAAACAATAAAAAAACTTACGAAGCTAAGCTGATAGGAAAAGATCCTTCAACCGATTTGGCTATATTAAAAATTGAGGCAGAACATTTGCCACATGTGAATTTTGGAAATAGTGATGCGGTAAAAGTTGGCGAATGGGTTTTGGCAGTTGGTAATCCGTTCAATTTAAATTCGACAGTTACAGCAGGTATTGTAAGTGCAAAAGGAAGAAACATAAATATTTTAAAAGGTAATAGTGATAAAAATATTTTTCCTATTGAGTCATTTATTCAAACTGATGCAGCCGTTAATCCTGGCAATAGCGGAGGTGCGTTAGTAAATACTAATGGTGAGTTGGTAGGAATAAATACAGCCATTGCTTCAAATACGGGTTCCTACGCCGGATATTCATTTGCTATACCTGTAAATATTGTAAAAAAAGTTTGCGGTGATATTATTGAAACAGGTGTTGTACAGCGTGCATTTTTAGGAATTAATATTCGTGATATTGATCAACCATTAGCAGACGAATTAAAATTAGAAGACAACGCAGGAGTATATGTTGGTGGAGTAATAGACGAGGGGTCGGCAGCCAATGCAGGAATTAGAGAAGGTGATATTATTTTAAGTGTTGGCGGTGTTGACGTAAATAACGCACCTGAATTGCAAGAACAAGTTGGAAAATATCGTCCGGGAGAAATCGTTGACTTACGTGTTAAACGCGGCAGTGATCAATTAGCAATACCAGTTACATTAAAAAATGCTGATGGAAACACTAAAAAAGTGAGTAAAGAAAAATCGGATATCAAAATTGGACTTGGTGCTACGTTTTCAGAAATAAGTAAAGAAGAAATGAAAAAGCTGGATTTGGAAAACGGAGTAAAAATTACAAGTTTAAGTCTTGGAAAATTAGCTCAAGTAGGTGTTAAAAAAGGATTTATTATTACCAAGGTTGATGACACCCCAATAACTTCGGCCGAACAACTAATTGAACTGTTGGAAACTAAAAAAGGCGGTGTTTTACTTGAAGGAATTTATCAGAATGGAACAAAAGCATATTACGGATTTGGGATGTAAAAGCCTGAATTCACCGAGTTAAGGAATAATATTAACAGATTCGCAAAAGGGGTGTAAAAAAAAACACCCCTTTTTCATTGTCTAATTTCAAAATCATTTGGCGAGTCATTTCAAATCCCCTACTTTTGCAAACCTTCATAAGGAGGGTACATCAAATAAAATCGTAAAAGCAAGACATGAGGCAGTTAAAAATTACCAAATCAATTACCAATCGCGAAAGCCAATCTTTAGACAAGTATCTGCAAGAAATCGGAAAGGAAGAATTAATCACCGCTGAAAAAGAAGTAGAATTAGCGCGTCGTATTAAAGCCGGCGATCAACGTGCACTGGAAGCGTTAACGCGTGCAAATCTTCGTTTCGTTGTATCTGTTGCAAAACAATACCAAAATCAAGGTTTAACTTTACCTGACTTGATTAATGAAGGAAATTTAGGTTTGATAAAAGCAGCGCAACGTTTTGATGAAACACGCGGATTCAAATTTATTTCTTATGCAGTATGGTGGATTCGTCAATCCATTTTGCAAGCGTTAGCCGAACAATCGCGAATTGTTCGCTTACCCTTAAATCAAGTTGGATCATTAAATAAAATTAATAAAGCATTTTCAAAATTGGAACAGGAGTATGAGCGTCCGCCAAATCCTGATGAATTAGCTGCTGTTTTAGATATTCCTGAAGATAAAATTACCGATACTATGCGTGTTTCTGGGCGTCACGTATCTGTTGACGCGCCTTTTGTAGAAGGAGAGGATAATTCATTGTTGGATGTATTGGTGAACAGCGATTCGCCTCGTGCCGATCAAATGCTAATGAGCGAAAGTTTACAACGTGAAATTGAACGTTCGCTTTCAACTTTAACAGAAAGAGAACGCGATGTGATTAAATTGTTTTTCGGTATAGGAATGAACCACGGTTTAACACTTGAAGAGATTGGAGCGAAGTTTGATCTTACACGTGAACGTGTACGTCAAATTAAAGAAAAAGCAATTCGTCGTTTACGCCATACTTCAAGAAGTAAATTATTAAAAGCGTATTTAGGACAATAAATAAAAAAAGCCATGGTTAACGCTGTGGCTTTTTTATTTGTACTTATTTTGTTTTTGAAAATTGACAATTTTCAAAAACAGCTGAAGCAAAAAATGAAATTAACTAACTATTATAAAACAACAAATTAAAAAAATTAGTTGGTCGTTAAAAGTAATACGTATCATTTATACTTGAACAAGTAGCACTTTTCAACCTTCAACACAAAACCAAAAAAATCATGAGTACAATAGAAACGACACAATTGTATGAAACTTCTTTGAAGAAGTATATTGCACAAGAAAAAGCAGCAGTTGATATTATTAGCGCCGTAGGACATTTAATGTTTGAAAAATCGGTTGAGTTAGTAATGTTTCGTAATCCTTTGGTAGATGTAACTGTTTCACATATTTTAAATTTGTATCAGTATGCGCAGGATGTTGTAAAAAAGCCGATTGATTTATTGGACACTGCCGAACTAGCAACAACATTAATGACAATGGATATAACTCCGTCAAAAATTGATATTGGAAAATTAACACGAGAGTGGACGGCAGAAGGAAAAAATTTCAAATCAAAATCCGATTTTTTAAATCATAAGTTAGCAAAATTCATCGGTATAAAACAAGAATTAACGCCTCGCGATGTTGTATTGTTTGGCTTTGGTCGTATTGGTAGAATTGCAGCGCGTGAATTAATTAAACAAGCCGGAAAAGGACAGCAATTGCGATTACGCGCTATTGTAACACGAACTGCAAGTGAAAAAGAATTGGTAAAACGTGCTGCGTTACTACGTCGCGATTCGGTTCACGGCACATTTCCCGGAACTATAGTTGAAGATTTTGAAAACAAAGCGTTAATCATAAATGGACAAATTGTAAAGATGATTGAAGCATCAAATCCCGATACAATTGATTACACGGCATACGGAATTAACGATGCGTTATTAATTGATAATACCGGTGTTTTTAAAGAGCGATCTACTTTACAGATGCATTTAAAATCAAAAGGAATTTCAAAAATATTGTTAACCGCTCCCGGCAAAGAAGTACCAAATATTGTTTATGGAGTAAACCATAAAGATTTAGATATAGAAAGTGAAACAATTTACAGTGCGGCATCCTGTACAACTAATGCTATTGTACCGGTACTATCTGTAATTGAAAATAAAATTGGTATTGAAAAAGGACATGTTGAAACCGTACATGCTTATACGAATGACCAAAATTTATTGGACAATATGCACAAAAGTTCACGTCGAGGAAGAAGCGCTGCCATTAACATGGTTATTACCGAAACAGGTGCCGGTAAAGCAGTAACTAAATGCATTCCTTCTTTACAAAATAAATTAACAGCAAATGCTGTTCGAGTTCCCATCCCTAACGGATCACTTGCCGTTTTATCGTTATCGTTGAACAAAACAATTACCCGCGACGAATTAAATGATTTAGTAAAAGATGCAGCATTAAATGGCGAATTGGTAAATCAAATTAATTATTCTATAGATCCGGAATTGGTGAGTAGTGATATTGTAGGCAATTCGTGTTGCAGTGTATTTGACAGTCATGCTACAATTGTAAGCAACGATGGAAAAAATGTTGTTTTGTATGTTTGGTACGATAATGAGTTTGGCTATACGAAACAAGTATTACGATTAGCGAAATATATAACTAAAGTTTCGAGGTTAGTTTATTATTAAAAGAATGTCGGCTTTGTGAAGTAAACCTTAATACTTAAATCAATTTAGTTGGTGAATTATTTTAGTTTCGACACAAGAACTCTACCATAATGTTGAATTGATTTTTTTTCAATTTAATTATTGCTGCTTTTCTGAACATTCCTTATAATTGCTGTTTGAAAACAAATATCGGGTTCAGCTACAGATAATTTATTTTTTTTTATATAATCAGTTAATGATTTAAATAGAAAAACCTTGCTTTCATAAACTTAATTCATCAATAAAATAATGAAAATTAGGCGAAAATGAAAATTTTATAACCGGTTAAAAAATGAAACGATAATGAAAAAAAGATTAAAATTATTAGTGTGTTTTTCCTGTTTGACAACAACATTAAGCACTACGGCACAATCATCTGACAGTCTATCCTATAAGAATAATCACAGGTTTCATAAACACGAAATTGGAGTTGCCGCTTCTCCGCCCTATTTTATTAAAGAAAAAATAATAAGTGCTGGTTTCCACGCTCATTGTGTTTACAACATTCCAAAAACAAAATTTGGAATTGGCTTGAGCTATGAAAGAATATTGCTAAAACCAAAACACAATACTTTTGGATTAGTGACATCCGTTAGACCAACAGAAAAATTTAATTTTTCTTTATCCCCCGGAATTACTTTTGAAGACAAAAACTCGACACCATTTTTTTCACTTCACGCCGAAGTATCCTATGAATTTGAAATTGGACATGTACATATAGGTCCGGCTTTTGAATTTGCCTATGACCCCAATGATTATCATATAAGTTTAGGTATTCATATCGGATTTGGTTTTTGATTTTTCCCTGCAATAATCCGCCATCTGAATTGATTGACAAAGAGCGATTGAAATACTGGTAAAAAAACTCATCAGCCTTGGCTAAATTAATTTGTTTTTTTTCAATTATTACTGGAGCCTATATTGATTTTACATTGTTTTCAATTGCACCAAATTTAATTAACAATGACCCTTTTTATTTTTTTTTTTATTATCTCTTAATAATTCGTTCTGTAAACATTTAGCTTTTTTAAAAACACACTATCAAATCTTTATTCCGATTACACACACGTCATCGGTTTGCTCGTAGCTTCCTTTCCACTCTTCAAATGCATTCGAATAAATTTTCTTTTGATCAACTAACGGCTTTGAGGCATGTGATAATATTATTTTCTGAAAAGTAGAATATTTGAATTTTTTTCCTTTTTCACCGCCAAATTGATCAGGAAATCCATCGCTAAACGCATAAATCACATCCCCTTTTTGCAATTGCAAAGTATGCGATTTAAACGGTTGTTGACTTTCTGTAAAACGACCAACCGGCATTTTATTTGGACTTAATTCGATAATTGAATAATTGCCAATTTCATCTTTGCGCGCAATCCATAACGGATTGTTTGCACCCGCATATTGAAAATGATTTGTTGATTTATTCCAAACACATAATGCAATATCCATTCCGTCGCGCTGTTGCACATGACCTACTTTATATTCGAGCGATTTTATTATTTTATCGCGCAAATGATTTAATATTTCATCAGCTTTAATAATTTTGTTTTCGACAACAATTTCATTTAAAAATCCAATTCCTAACATACTCATGAACGCTCCCGGCACACCGTGCCCTGTACAGTCGGCTGCACACCATACTGCAATAGGATTTTCATCATCGGTTTGAAACGCCCAAAAAAAATCGCCGCTAACAATATCTTTTGGTTTTAACAACACAAAATAATCATCCGAAATTTCCTTCCAATACTCATCGCTAGTAAGCAATGCAGTTTGAATTCGCTGAGCATAATTAATACTGTCCGAAATTTCTTTGTGTTTTTCTTCAATAATGTTTTTTTGCGAAATAATTTCAGCATTTTTTAATTCCAATTGTTTATTCGCGATTTTCTTTTGGCTGTAATGTCTATTAACATTCCACAATAAAATCAAAACAATTACTAACACAACTACAGCACCGTACAGGTATAAATTTTTCAATTTTGATTGCGCATCTTTCTGTTGATATTTTGCCTTTTCTAATTTTAATTCACCTTCCTTTTTTTCAGTCTCGTACTTTTCCTTCATTTCTAAGGCTTGTTTATTTTCCTCGGCGCTATAAACAGAATCTATTAAGTTTATGTATAAATTGGCAAATTGCAAACTACTTTTATATTCATGCAAACTGTCATAGGCAACCATAATACCAAGCAAGCAATTAATTTTTTTATAAACATCACTAAATTGTTCGGCCAGATATAATGACTTTTTATAATAGCCGATTGATTCATTATATTTTTTATCCTTTTCGAGCATATATCCCATATTGTAGTATGCGCTTCCAATTCTTTGCTCTGAACGCAAATGTTCCTTTATATTAATGGCCTCGCGCAAAGTTTCAATTGCTTTTTCTCGTTTACCTTTTAAATAATAAAGTGCTGAAATATTATTTAGTGAGTTTGCGATACCGATCGAATCCTTTAATTCATTGCGTATTTTAAAAGCCATTAAATGAAAATTTAATGCTTTATCCGTGTCGAATTCATCAAAATGAGAACCAAGATTTGAATAATTCAAGGCAATGCTTTCTTTATCCCCTAACTCAATACTTATTGACAACGATTTTAATTGATATTTTAATGCGCGCGATGTATCACCTAAAATATCATAAATAATTGCTAAATTTCCATTTGCATTAATTAACTCATTCCTGTCATTGGCTTCTTCAAGATATTTTAACGATTTCAAATAATAATTGAGTGCTACATTGTATTTACCGGCATAATCATATTGCATTGCCAATAGATTATAGGCTTTACCCAAGGCCGATTTATCTTTTGTTTTTTCGAGTTCGTCAATAGCTTGGCGCAACAGTGAAAACACACGCTTTTGTTGTCCGCCTTTAAACGTTAGTGCGCGAGCCATTGTAGCTAAAGCTCGACCATAAATTAAATGATTATTTATTTTTTTTGCCGCCGGCAAAGCTCTTTCTGCAAATTTCACACAAGAATCGGCGTTGTATTTTACATAAGCTTTTGAAAGTGCAATTAATAAATTAATTTTTTCGATTGATGATTTTGGTTTAATAGAATTTAAGCTATCAATTTCGCGCGACTGTGAAAATGAAATGTTTTGCGAAGAAATAATTATTAATATTATTTTAAATAGTAACCCATTTAATATTGAAATAATTTTAATTCTCACTTTTTAACAGTTAAATTATACGCGAATACCGATTATACAAACATCATCAACCTGCTCTAAATTTCCACGCCATTTTTCAAACGAATCATCAAGATGTTTTGCTTGTTTTTCTATTGGAAGTTTAGCAACAGCAAGGAGTAATTTTTTTAAGTTGGCATCTTTAAATTTTTTACCCTTATAACCTCCAAATTGATCGGAGTAACCATCGGTTGACATGTATAGTAAATCTCCTTTTTGAAGTTTAACTATGTGGGTTTTGAACGGACGCGTATTTTCCATTTTTCCGATGGGTTGCTTATCGGGTTTTAATTCGGCTAAACCAACTTCATTCCAATTGGCGGGCGAAGGAATATCCTCAAAATTATCAACTGAATAATTAAAAGAAGAAACTTTTTTTCCTTCCAAAATCCACAGTGGATTATTGGCACCTGCCCATAATAGTTCGAGTGTTTCTAGATTGAGTGCGCATAACGAAATATCCATTCCGTCTTTTACTTCGGCTTCAGATTTTTCAAAAGTTTCAATTACCAATTCGCGAACTTTGTCAAGTATTGGCCCTGGTTCTGTTAAATGAAATTCTTTTACAGCCCTATTCAATGCACCCGAACAAACTACACTTACCATTGCACCCGGAACACCATGACCGGTACAATCGGCAACAGCAAACAATAAAAAATCTAGTTTATTTGCAATTGTTTCCATCCAATAAAAATCGCCCGCAACAATATCGCGAGGTTTATAAAGAATGAAAGAATCGTTTAAATATTGTTTTACTAATTTATGTGGAGGAAGAATTGCTTCTTGCAATCGCTTTGCATAATTAATTGAATCGACAATTTCCCGGTTTTTTTCTTCAATTTGTAAACTTTTTAATTCAATGACTTCCTTTTGATGTTCGGTTTCTTCCTTTTGCTTTAATATAACTTTATTCGCTTTTTGTTTATCGCGAAAACCCTTTAAAATTACTAGTATAAAAACGCCAAAAATCGCTAAGCCGGTAAACAACCAATTGTTTAGTTTTTTTTGTTCCTTATTACGCAATTCTTTTTCGGCAATTGAATGTTTTAATTTCATCTCTTCTTTTTCGCGCGAAATTTTAGCCGATTGTCTTTTTTTTTCGTACTCTACCGAAAGTTGTTTGCGTTTATATTCTTCTTTCATTTCCAACTCACGCTTTTCAGCTCGAGATTGAATTGACGCTCTTTCTCTTTCCATCTCATAAACCATTTGCTTGCGTTTCAATTCTTCCTGTAATGCAAATTGTTTTTTCTGCTCCTCCATTTTAAGCGCAGCTTGTTTCATTTCATATTCATAAGCCAGCTCTCGTTTATTAATTTCGGTATTTCTTTTTTCGTTATTAATGGAATCACGCGTTGCAATATAATTTGAATAATGACTAACCGCGTCTTTATAATTTCCTAAATTATAGGTTGCATGATACAAACACCGATAGCAATCCATCATTTCAGGCTTAAGATCAAGTTTTGTTTCAATATCCAATGCTTTTGTACAATCTTCAAATGCTTTTTGATATTCTTTTTTTCGATTGTAAAAAAATCCACGACTACTGTATGCGGAACCTAAGCGGTGCTGATTTCCCATTTTTTCAGATTCGGCTATTGCCATTTCCAAATATTTTAAAGCATTTTCTTCGTCATTTCTGCTGGTATATATATTTGAAATGTTCATTAAGGCAACCGATTTGTCGGCATCTTCTACTTTAGAGGAATATTCTACAGCTTTTAAATAATGTTGAAGAGCTTTTTCGTAATCTTTTCTATCATAAAATACATTTCCTAATCCAATGTTCGCACTTGACAAACCAATGTTATTAGGCGTTTCGCTTTCTTCATATAACGCTATACTTTTACTAAACATTTCAATAGCTTTATCCAAATCATTTCTTGATTGATAAAAATTTCCCAATCCAACGTAACTTCCGGCCATACCGGATTTACTATTTTCCTTTTGATAAGAATCAAGACTTTTTCGATAAAAAGTTAACGCATCGGGATAATTACCGGAGAAATAATACATGTTTGCCAATACAATTTGGCAATCACCTTCTTTTGCAAATTTTCCCAATTCGTTATTTATTTTTGCAGCCTCAAGTAATCCTGGAATTCCGGTTTGAAACTCTCCAATATCATAGCACAAATCGCCCATTGCTTTACCAATTTTAGCAATTCGTTCTTTATTATCGCCTTTTATATAAAATGCAAACGCTTTTGCATAATTAGTAACAGCGTCCTTTTTTTTAATCAAATAAAAATTGAAAATCTCGGCTTCTAAAAAGCGACTATACGCTGCTTCGGCAGGCATATCTTTATCGTCATATACCACAGCCGATTTCTCAAACAATTCGGCTCCCTTTTCATAGTTTTTATTATTAAAATATTCAACATCTCCCCAAAAATAATATACGTCGGCCAATACTTTTGAATTCACATAACCTTCAAAAATTTCGGCGGCTAATTTATATTCTTCAGGAGCTTTTGTAAATTCATTCAATTTAAAATAGGTATATCCCAATAAAAAGTGAGCGTTTCCTTCTAACCATTTATTTCCCCAAATTCCTAAATTAGAAATCGCTTTTTTCCATAATCCTTCGGCATCGGAATAATTTTTATCGGAATAAGTGATGTTTGCTAAATAATAAAAACATCTACCCAACACTTCAGCATCATTAATTTCCTCTTGCAACAAAACTGATTCATTAAGATGACGGGCAGCATTTATAAAATCGTTTTGATTGTATTCAGATGCTCCTAATACCGACAAAGCTTTGCTTCGCCAAGGAGTATTATTGGCTTGTGTAACTTCGGATAAAAAAGCTTTAGAAGCATTCGCACACGAATCAGGATTATCCAAATAACGATTAGCAATAGCTCGATAAGTTTTATTCCACTTTTCGTCATTGCCGTTGCGCAATGCGTACGTAAAAAATACGTTTAAAAATAAAAAAGATAGTATGAAGTAACGCATCATGACTGACAAATTTAATCAAATAATCATCAATGATTGGATATAGAAACCAAAATACGATAAACAACTTAAACATTAACGGTATAAAAAGCGAAAGGCTGAATGCTAATGCAAACAGCCTTCCACACCAAGTTAAACCTTCCCTATTTACCAACCCTGGCAATGGGATTTGCCAAGTTCTTGAATTCTACAACTTCTGCTTTAATACTTCCTACCCAAATTTTTGCCTTTGCCAGAATGGGGATTTTATTTTTATCATCAGTAATCCACACGCTTAAATCTTCGTTGTTTTTAAAAATACGACCTGTTAAAACAACCGGGACAAATCTCATGCAACGATATTTTCCTTTTCGCAAATGAATGGTTTCTGTTTCCATATACTTAATTTTTAGCGGAAATAATTCCCCGTCACAAATTGTGTTTATGGTAAACATATCGCCTTTTTTTACATTCGAAAAATCCAACGTTCTTGCATAGTAAAAAGACGAAATCATATCCTGAATGTATTCGGGCGCATCCATGGTTTTACCATCGCCTAAATCAATTTTCTTTTTGTTTTGAAGGAAAGTGTAATCCTGATTTATTTCATACCCCCCTTCGTTTACACGACGAATAAACAACCAAGGAAAAAGCGACTGTGAATCCATATACGTTTCGTAGCGATCGCGAACTTTAAAAAACCAATCAAAAGCACCTAATGATCTACCTGTCCCTTCCATGTGAAGCAATTCACGACCCATAACTTTTTTATCACTTTTATTTACTGTTAAAACTGCTTCACCGGCATCAATCATTCCATAATGAATTCGATATCGAAGTTCTTCGCCGCTTTTAAAGCTTTCATTTTTCACGTCGCGAAACTCAACGTTTGATTGCATATCGGTATAATTTAAATGTCCGTTACCGGCTTGTGCAATAAGCGGAAAAACACTCGTCATCCAAATGAATATATTCCTGTTTAGTGTAGTTGTCATTTTAGTTAAAGTTTAATGGTAATAATGAGTATTCAAAGTCTGTACCAAATTTTAAATACCAACGCATTTAATTGAAATTTAACACATTATAATTGTACTCAGCATTGGTTTAAAGCGTAATTTTGAATTGTTACTAGCTATCCAAGTTAGTTGATTTGATGAATATTGACCAAAAAATTGAAAAAAAAATTCGATTTGCAATAATTTGCAATGGATCACATTTACAACGTTGGCAAAATGCTGTTTTAGATGAATTATTGCAACTAAATTATGTTGAAACGGTTGCTTTATTGGTGCCTGCTGCACAAACTAACGTAGTTCAAACTTATGCAAATCCATTTTTATATAGGCTTCGAAATAAATTTTTCAAACACAAGCAACAAAGTATTTGTGAAATTCCCGATTCACTAAAAAAAATCAAAAAACTCATTATTCATCCTGAAAGAAAAGGAAAGTTTAGCGATTATTTTACGAAAGAGGATATAAAATTAGTTGAAGAATTAGACCTTGATTTTATTTTGCGATTTGGTTTAAACATTATTCGTGGAGAAATTCTTACTGTACCGCGTTACGGAATTTGGTCATTTCACCACGGTGATCCGGCCGAATACAGAGGAGGGCCTCCATGTTTTTGGGAAGTGTATCATAATCGATCAAGCAATGGCGCTATTTTACAACGAATAAACGACAGGTTAGATGCCGGAATTATTTTAAAAAGCGGAACATTTTCTGTAACAAATCATTCGTGGCGTGAAACTTTAAACAATACTTATAACCAAAGTGCAAAATGGGTAAAACAAGTTTGCATTGATATCAAAAACAATTGTGCCGATTATTTAAAATCATCGTCCGCCACCTCAAAAGCTCCGGTTTATACTTTTCCTAAAAATGGAATTATGATTAATTATTTTTTTAAAAAATTAATTCGAAAAGGCGCTTTTCATTATAACCGACTTTTTAGGGTAGAAAAATGGCAACTGAGAATCGAAGAAAATTGCGGAACAACTATTCTTTTTCATAAACAGAAAGAAAATTACTATGCCGACGGATTTATTTTTCATTACAACAATAAGGAGTATATTTTAGCCGAAGAATTTTCCTATAAATCGGGGAAAGGAAACATAGTGCTATTCATCAATCGTATAAAAATCAAATCACTTTTCAACGACAAAGTACACCGATCCTACCCCTATATTTTTCAAGAAAAAAAAAAAATATACTGCTTACCTGAATCGGCTGAAAGTGGAAAAATAATATTATATGAATTTGATGAGAACAAAGAAGAATTAACGGAAGCGGCTGTGTTGGTTAACGATGTAAATGCTTACGACCCTACTCTATTACATAAAAATGATAAATGGTGGTTGTTTTTTACTACAAAACAAAACGGCAGCGGAACATCACTTTTTATTTATCATTCTAATTCATTGTTTGAAGAATTTCTACCCCATAACAATAATCCTGTTAAGCAAAACATAAAATCGGCACGGCCGGCAGGTACAATTTATAAAGAAAACGGAAAATGGGTAAGACCATCACAAAATTGTGCAAAAACATACGGGGGTAAAATCACCTTAAATGAAATTTTAATTTTAAATGAATACGAGTTCAAAGAGCAAAAGTGTGGCGAAATTTTGCCTCGATTAAATTTTTACGGGCTACATCATCTTAACAAATCTTCTGATATTACTTTAATGGATGAGAAAAAATACGTGTTTTCTTTTTATAATTTTATTCGAGTTCTAAAATTAAAAAAATAACATGTTTCAAATAAAAAACAGCACAAATTCTAATCGAACAAGATTAATCGTTACCATTGTTTTATTCAATTCATGTTGCTCAGTTTTGTTTTGCCAATCAAACGACACTACAAAACTTCCATTTGCTATTGCGCATGAAAAAAAATTATCAGACGAAGACTTAAAAGACAAAAAGGAAGGATTTTACTTAACCGGTATTCCAAATTTAAGCGTTGATCCCATTAGCGGATTTGGAATTGGCGGCGAAGGATCTCTTTTTTTTAATGCTAAACGAACCGATCCATTTTTTGCCTATACACCATACAGAGCACAATTAGAAATGGTATTATTTGTAACCAGCAAAAAACAAAAAGAAATAACGTTTATACTTGATGTTCCGTACATATTTAATACGAAATGGAGGCTTCGAACTGAGGCAGCTTATGAAAATAACCCAAACCTTTTGTATTTTGGAATTACCCCATCAACACTAAACAAACTTTATTATTTTACCAATAACGATTCATCCACTTCTGCAATTCAAACAACACGATATAATGATTATAAAAATCAATTAACGGGAAGTAATTCGTATTACAATACATACATTAAAGACGAATATATTTTAAACATGAGCGGCGAACGTTCCTATTTAAATGGAAAATTGAGACTGCTTGCAGGATTTGAATTCGCTAAATTAAATATTTCTAAACTTGGATCAAACTCTTTGTTAGCGAATGACGCAAAAAAAAAGCAGATAATCGGTTTTGGAAAAAGCACTGTTATTTTTGCGCAATTTGGAATAATTTATGATACACGCGACCTTGAAGCCGACCCGGGAAAAGGAATATTTTTTGAGCTTACAGACGAATGGTCAAACTCAGCATTCGGTTCAGATTTTAAATTAAATAAAACATTCATTCACTTTAACTGGTACAAAAATTTAATTGCAAGTAAACCTAAAAAATTAATTCTTGCTTTGCGAATTGGAGGAGGTTATACGGCCGGATCAGCGCCCTTTTTTGAATACCAAGATCAATGGAGTTCTGAAGGAAGCATTGAAGGATTAGGCGGCTCACAAACTTTACGAGGATATAAACAAGCACGTTTTCTTGCGCGAACAATGACATTTAATAATTTAGAATTTCGCTATCGCTTTGCTAAAACAAAATTTTTGAAACAACAACTCGTTTTTTCGGCAGTTCCTTTTATCGATGCAGGTGAAGTTAGTGATTCGCTTTCAGGAATTTTAAAATTAAAAAACTATCGCTACGACGAAGGATTAGGACTAAGAATAGCGTGGAATGTAAATACCGTTTTACGATTCGATTATGCCTTTTCAAAAGAAGACAACCAGTTTTTCTTCAATTTGGCGCACGCCTTTTAAGAGACTTTTTTTTTGTTGTTTTATCCCTTGATTTTCATTGGTAAAAATAATATTCACGAAGCACTTTCACAGTCTATTATTTAGTACATTAGCCTTATGGGAAAAACAGCGACTGAACCTAAATCACAAAAAGCAATTGAAATGCTTAATCACAAAAAAGAACAAGCGCTTTCAGGCGGCGGAAAAAAAAGAATTGATGCCCAACACCAAAAAGGAAAATTAACCGCACGCGAAAGAATACAACTATTAATGGATGATGGCACTTTTGAAGAATTAGGAATGTTGGTACAACACCGTAGTAACGAATTTGGATTAGATAAAGAAAAATATTATACAGACGGAGTTGTAACAGGTTTTGGATTGGTAAAAGGACGACTTACCTATGTATTTGCCCAAGATTTTACAATTTTTGGAGGATCATTGGCTGAAGCACACGCACAAAAAATTTGTCGCATAATGGATCTTGCCATGAAAAATGGTGCACCAATTATAGGGTTAAACGATTCGGGTGGCGCACGTATACAAGAGGGTGTTGTTTCATTGGGTGGATATGCCGATATTTTTTACAGAAATACAATTGCTTCGGGAGTAATTCCTCAACTTTCGGCAATAATGGGACCTTGTGCCGGTGGTGCAGTTTATTCACCCGCACTAACGGACTTCGTACTTATGACCGAAGGAAAATCTTACATGTTCGTAACCGGGCCAAATGTAGTAAAAACAGTTACACACGAAGATGTTTCATCGGAAGATTTAGGAGGTGCGAGCGCCCACGCAACAAAATCTGGCGTAACACATTTTACTTGCACTAATGATGCCGAATGTATTTTAAAAATAAAAGAGATTTTATCTTTCATTCCGCAAAATTGCGAAGAACAACCTCCTTTTGCACATTATACTTCAGCAAACGAAATTCGAACAGCGTTAAACAACATTATTCCCGAAAATGCTAATCAACCTTATGATATGCGTGACGTAATTCAAAACACAATTGATGATGGAAGTTTTTGCGAAGTACATAAAGATTTTGCTGAAAATATTGTTACCGGTTTTGCGAGAATTGCAGGCAGAAGCATTGGAATTGTCGCAAATCAACCCGCATATTTAGCCGGAGTATTAGACATTAAATCGTCAACAAAAGGAGCGCGATTTGTTCGCTTTTGCAATTCTTTTAATATACCTTTATTGGTTTTTGTAGATGTACCCGGATTTTTACCCGGAACCGACCAAGAATGGCATGGAATTATTTCCAACGGCGCAAAACTGTTGTATGCTTTTTGTGAAGCAACAGTTCCAAGAATTACAGTAATTACCCGCAAGGCTTACGGCGGTGCTTATGATGTTATGAATAGTAAACACATTGGCGCCGATATGAATTATGCTTGGCCAACTGCCGAAATTGCTGTAATGGGAGCAAAAGGTGCAGCCGAAATTATTTTCAAAAAAGAAATTAGTGAGGCTAAAGATTCAAATGCAAAATGGTTAGAAAAAGAAAATGAGTATAAAGATTTATTTTCGACTCCTTATATGGCTGCCGAGCGTGGATTTATTGACGAAGTAATTACACCCGACCAAACTCGCAAAAAATTAATCTCTGCCTTTAAAATGCTTGAGAATAAAGCTGAAAAATTACCAAGAAAAAAACACGGTAATATTCCACTTTAAGTTTTCGATTTTATCAACTGCTTAAATATACATATTGCTAATTTCGATTTTTAAAAAATCATTTTGATGCGAATATCAACAAATTAAAAATCATTGATTAATCTACTATTTAAATATTTTTCTATTTGTTGTTTAATGATTTGTAGTTATAACATTAATTCTCAAAATAACGACATTAATCTGTTACGAAAAATACATCACAATGAAACACATAAAAGCGATGGCTTTTTTAAATTATTAAGCAATTCTGTTACCCCAATTAATTTTGCCTTGCCACTTACCTATTTTTCCGTTGGCAGTTTTCAGCACAACAAACCGCTAAAAGAAAACACCTATTTAAAATCGGGGATTTATACCGGATCTTCTCTTCTTGCAACGAGTTTACTTACATACGGATTAAAAATAGTGATTAATCGAGAAAGGCCATTTATTAAATACAACGATATTGTTCCAAAAGTTCGTGCCGATTCTCCAAGTTTTCCGAGCGGACATACAGCAAGTGCATTCGCGGTTGCCACCAATATTACTTTAACACATAAAAAATGGTATGCGGCAGTTCCTGCTTATTTATGGGCAATAGGAGTAGGTTATTCACGTGTAAATTTGGGCGTACATTATCCTACCGATGTTTTAGGCGGCGCATTACTTGGAACAGGCAGCGGATTTTTATTTTACAAACTAACTGAAAAATTATTATTTAAAAAATGAAACCTTTATTCAATCTTTTTTTTTGCATTTCAATTCTTTTTTTTTCATGCAATTCAATTAACAAAAAAAACAATTCTTTTCCGACTATTGGAAGTTTTTATTTTACTAGAGAAAGACCGAATGGCAATGAATATTTAGAAATTAACTTTAAAAATGAAGTTGTGAATGGGAATTTTTACTTGAATGAGCCCGAAAGCGGAAACGTTTACTATACATTTAGCGGAAAACCAATAAATGATACTACAATTGCTATGAATGTAATAAAACCACACGAAACCGTTGAAGAGCAACATTGGACTGTAGTATTAGAAAAAAATAAAATTAACTTAATGAATCACCTGCATTTTGTAACTAAAACAATTATGCGAAAAATAAATAAACAAGATATGCCGAATAAAAATGATTACAATAAAGCTGAACTTGTTGAAGCCGAAGAAGAAAATGAATTGTTTGAATAATCGAATTACAAAAAATGCAATTTTTACTTATTAGAAATACTTCTTTTATATTTTTTCACTTAAATTCATTAAAAAATTAACTGCTTAAAGCAACTTATAAAAAAAAATGTGCTTTTCTATAAATCTCTTTAGCCCCCTGCTTCAATAATTTTATGGAAGGAATCGGATTTTAAAGATGCGCCGCCCACTAACAACCCGTCAATATCAATTGTATTCAATAATTCTTTTGCGTTTTTATCAGTAGCACTACCGCCATATATTATTGAAATTTTTTCAGCAACATTAGCACCAAATAATTCTGCTATCATTTCTCTTATTGCGCCATGCATTTCACCCGCTTGCTTTGCCGTTGCCGTTTTACCTGTACCTATTGCCCAAACAGGCTCATAAGCTACAACCATTTTTTTTACATCATCGCGATTAATGTTTTTAAAAACACTGTTAATTTGATTTCGCACAACGTCAATCTGTTTGTTTCGCTCTCTCACTTCTAATTCCTCGCCTACACATAAAATCGGCGAAATATTTTCCACCACTAACATTTTCACCTTTTCAAGACACAATTGATCGCTAACATTAAAATATTTTCTACGCTCACTATGTCCTACTAAACAATGGGTAACACCTAACGATGCGAGAATATCTGCAGAAACTTCACCCGTGTATGCTCCTTGTGGTTTATGATAAGTATTTTGACAACCTATTTTTATTTTAGAACCTTTCGCTTTTTGCGTGAATTCCGACAAATAAACTGAAGGCGGAATAATAATTACCTGTGATGTAAATTCAAATGGAATATTTAACATCTCATCAAATAACAAACGCGCGTCAACAGCGGTTTTATTCATTTTCCAATTTCCTGCTATAATTTTATTTGACATACTATGCTTTTAACCGTATTCGTGGATCCAACAATCCGTAAACTATATCCACAATTATATTTAAAAACACAAACATGCTTGAAATTACCAATACACTTCCAATAACTACAGGAACATCGTTATAAAATACAGCATCAAAAACTTCCTTTCCTATTCCATCCCATGAAAATACTTCTTCAATAAATACAGCTCCTGCCAACAAGCTGGCAAACCATCCCGATAATGCAGTTACAACCGGATTTAATGCGTTTTTTAAAGCATGTTTAACAAGCACATTAAAAGTTGATAGTCCTTTTGCTCTTGCTGTGCGAATATAATCTTGACTCAAAACATCGAGCATTGACGATCTTGTTAATTGCAGCACAATAGCTAACGGTCTAATGCCTAACGCAATTGTTGGCATAATTAAATTTTTCCATTGATAAACTTCGGTATAAACACCCTCGTCGCTCATGTTTCCATCAATTAAAGGCCCTGCCATGTTTAACCCTGTGCCAGGCAAATGAAAATACGCTTCTATTCCGGGCAACAATTCATAACCGGCCATACCGTTTACCATGATGGCAATAACCCAAATTGCAAATCCGTAAGCCAAGCCTTTAAAGGCACATTCAAACATAAATGCAAATGAAAATCGATTAAGAATTCTTTTTCTTGAAAACTTGTTAAACGAAATTCCAAATAATAATCCCAATAAAAACATTGCAACCGGTATCATTGGTATCATTGTGTCGGAATACCAAATATAACCTCCAATCCAAGCAATAACCAATCCAACAAAGTACGATGGCCCCGAAATTCCCAGTATAGCCAATACCGAACAAAAATTATCAAAAAATCCACCCTTATTAACTGCCGCAACTATACCCATAAAAATACCAAGCACAGTTGCTAATATTATTGATGAAAAAGCCAAAATAATTGTGCCCGGTAGTGACTCGCCAATTATCACCGATACTTTTTCATTGAATCGATAGGATCGTCGAAAGTATGGAACTTTAAGAACACAAACTTTATCACCAAATTTAAAAAGCTTTATTGCTGTATATTTTGCCGTATCTAAATATAGATGACTTAAGGAATCTTTTTGTTCATCTTTATGAAAACTGATTGGTGAAAGATCATTTAAGTATAAACAATATTGCTTGTAAACCGGCATGTCTAATCCTAAATCGGATTTAATTGCTCGTAAAATTTCATCGGTTGCGTTATTGCCCCCCAACATTCGAATTGGATCGCCGGGTGTAATTTGAAATAAAAAAAAGATAACGGTTATTACCCCGAACATTACGAGAAAACCATAAACTATTTTTTTAAAAACAAACTTAAACAAAACCTTATTTTTTTATCAAATCAATTATTTCGTCGTTAGTGGGCAGCGCGTTATTGTGCCATTTTCCTACTATTTCGCCATTCATCAGCAATAACAAACCGGGGTTTGCACGAACCATTGGTTTTAATATACCTTGCGCATCACTAACTACAAAATCATAAAAACATTTATTTCTCTTTTTAAATTCATTAATTTCTTCTTGTGAATTTGAAGTTGCGGCATAAAAACTCATTCCGTTTTTCTTAGCAAAATCAGCAATAGTATTTATCTCAGGCATACTTAATTCGTCGGCGTGTGATAAATCGTGCATCACTAATAGAAATACAGGACGACTTGTGTTATTAATAATATCATAAGCAATATCAACGCTACCCGAATCAGTTTCGAGTTCCATGGCAAAAGCCGGAATCGGAGCGGTATAACCTGAGCGCAATTCAATATTTTTTCCTGTACCGTCAAGTTTCCAAATTTTTTCATTTTGCCATTTAGCGTTTGCCAACCATTCGGTACTTAAAATGGTTTCAACCTTTCCGGTTTGAATATTTTTCATTTTGTATTCTATTGCCATTTGCGGCGGTCGTAAACCCAATTCTTCGGCACTTTTCATTCCATGTGGAATACTTTTACCAATTGCATAAGGTGTAAAATCTTTTACAGGTAAATAACGGTAACAATAAACTGCAAAACCAAATGCGTAAATTGAAATAACCAGTGCTATAGTCCACTCTGCTCCAATTTTTTTGATGTGATATTTTTTAAAAACCTTGTACAAAGCAAAACCGATAAGTGAATACAAAACCGGGAATAGCCAATGAAAAAAATATCCGGCTATTAGAAATAACATTATTGTTGCATCGCGTAAAATTGTTCGATCTTGCTCCTTGCTGTTCAGTTGAATTTTATTTTTACCAATAAAAAGTAGTATTACAAAAAACAAAAGCACCATGTCTTTTGAAAAACTTTCCCAAGGCGTTAACGAACGTCCTATGGTGCCTTTCATCGCATCGCCAAAACAGCCGCAATCGGTTACACATTGTACGGGTTTCTCAATTGTTTTTCCTGCTTCAATAACTTTATACGTTGCCAAGGGATCACATTTTGCGGTATAATATGTAAGGAAACCGAAAAATACAGTTAACAACAGAAGTAGGTATATAGTTAGTTTAGGACGACCGCCAAATAAAATTGCAAATCCTAAAATTATTTCACCGCATGAAACCAATATACCCATGAAAAGGGCATACGGTTCAAAAAATGTCCACCCTAAGGCGCTCTCTGAAAAATATTCCTCAAGTTTGTATGAAAATCCCAAAGGATCATCGGCCTTTACCATTCCTGATACAATAAATAAAGCGCCAACAAAAATTCGCGAAAAAATTAGAATTACACTAAATGTTTTGCTATCCGTTACTCGACTAATCATCACTCAAAATAATAGTAAAAGTTGAAAGATACCTAAAAAATTAACATCACTTTAACCATTATTTCGAAGTAGGATTAAGGCAAAAACCGAATAGTTCATCATATCGGCGTAACCGGCTTCAACACCCTCACTTACAAGAGTTTTACCGGCATTATCTTCAATCTGTTTAATTCGCAAAATTTTCATCAAAATTAAATCGGTTAACGAAGAAATTCGCATTTCTCTCCAAGCTTCACCGTAATCATGATTTTTTTTCATCATTAAATCACGAGTGGCAAATGCATGTTTGTTGAATAAATTTAAGGCTTCATCGGCTTGTAATTCCATTTCACCGTTTTCATACATTTCGCATTGTATTAATGCCATTACAGAATAATTAACAATTCCTATAAATTCATCGTGAATCCCTTCATTTACTTTTGACACCCCCTTTTCCTGTAGGGTTCGAATTCGCTTTGCCTTTATATAAATTTGATCGGTTAATGAACTTGGCCTTAATGTTCTCCAGGCAGTACCGTAATCTTTTGTTTTTTTAAAAAATAATTCCCGACAAATGTCAAGCTCTCGATTATATTCATTCAAGGTATTTTCCATTAATTTGTCCTTGTTTTTTGCGGTGAAGATACAGGAATTAATGATTTACAAATAAAATGATACGGTATGATAATAAATTTTAACCATCCGGTTGTAATGGGTATTATTAATGTAACACCCGATTCGTTTTATTCGCAAAGTCGTGTCGTTTTAAAAGACGAAATACTAACACTCGCTCAAAAGCATTTGAACAATGGCGCTAAAATATTAGACATTGGCGGTTATTCAACTCGGCCGGGCGCTGTTGAAATATCGGTAACCGAAGAAATTAATCGAATTAGAGAAGCCGTAATTGCTATAAAAAAAAAATATCCGGGCAGCATTCTTTCTATTGATACTTTTCGTGCACAAGTAGCCGATGTTGCTCTTTCATTGGGTTGCCAAATGGTTAATGATGTAAGCGGTTTGCAATTTGATAAGGAAATGATAAACGTTATTAAAAAACACAATGCTTCAGTTGTATTAATGCACTCTAACGGCAATCCGAAAAATTTTCATGCCACCAATTCAACTGATAATATCCTCGAAAAAATGATGGTTTTTTTTTATGAAAAAATAAATTCGCTTCAACAGGCCGGCGTTCAATCAATTTTGGTTGATCCCGGTTTTGGTTTTTCAAAAACAATTGGTCAAAATTTTACTATACTTAATAATTTAGATTGCTTTCAAAAATTAAAACTTCCGGTTTTAGTTGGGATTTCAAGAAAAAGTTTCATTTATAAATCACTTAACATTTCAACCGAGGACACCCTTTTGCCTACAACCGCAATTCATTTAATGTGTTTAACTAAAAATGCCGCCGTTTTAAGGGTACACGATGTAAAAGAAGCTGTTGAAATTTGCAACTTATACCGCAATATCACCGACTATCAATAAAATAATCCCTTTTTTATTCATCAAAAATTATTTGGCTCGATTTTTGAAAATCCCAACCCGATTGTGTTAAAATTCCGTTTATCATATTTTAACCCTTCAATATAAAAATGTACATTAACTTTAATTTAAATTTTAAGGAATGAAAACAATGATCAAATCATTATCGGTAGCGGCTCTTAGTTTCGTTTTTACCGGTATGCTAAATGCGCAATCGGCCGATGATATTGTTGCAAAACATATTGATGCTATTGGCGGTAAAAACTGGGAAAAAGTAAAAAGCATGCGTATGGAAAGTAAAATGACCACTCAAGGAGCTGAGGTTATTTTAACGCGTACCTCGGTTGATAAAAAAGCCATGCGAATGGATATTATGGTAATGGGCATGTCGGGCTATTCAATCGTAACCAATAAAGACGGTTGGACATATATGCCTTTTCAAGGTCAAACAAAAGCCGAACCAATGACAGCCGACGATGTGAAAAATTCGCAAGATGAACTTGAACTTAAAGACGCATTCATGACGTTTAAGGATCAAGGAAAAAAGTTAGAATATATTGGCACCGACGATATGGACGGCACAACTTGTCATAAATTAAAAATTACCGATAAGGACGGAATGGAAACAACTTATTTTCTAGACCAAGAGTCTTATTACATTCTTAAACAAATACAAAAAGTAAAAGCCGATGGAAAAGAATATGAAACCTCAACTTCTTTCAGTAATTACAAAAAAACTGACGAAGGAGTGGTGTATCCAATGACAATTGGCAGCGATTGGGGTGATATGGAAGTAACTAAACTTGAAATTAATCCTAAAATTGACGAAAGCATATTTAAACCAACTAACTAACAAAATATTTTCCCTTAAAGGGACGCCATTCGGTGTCCCTTTTTTTATTTTAATAGCTTTGTAACTAAATTCTCTTACATCAATGAAACGTATATTTTTAATATCTACTGTCGCGATAAGCACTAACGCAGTTGCGCAATTGCAAGTAAATGCCGGTATATTCGGCATGCTTGAAGCACGACAATTTGGCCCCGGCACCATGAGCGGAAGAATTTCTGCAATTGAAGGCGTAAACAACGATCAAGGCAAAACAATTTATGTTGGTACTGCCGGCGGTGGCGTATGGAAATCAACTAATGCAGGCGCATCCTATTCCTCCATTTTTGATAAATATTGCCAATCAATCGGAGCAATAGCTATTGATCAAAATAATCCGAATACGATTTTTGTAGCAACCGGCGAAAGCAATATGCGTAATTCGGTTTCTATCGGAAATGGTATTTACAAATCAACCGATGCCGGATCAAACTGGAAAATGATTGGTCTTGATAGTACAGAACATATTTCAAAAATTATTATTCACCCAAAAAATAGTGAAACCATTTTTGTTGCAGTACCCGGCCCTTTGTGGAGCAACTCAAAACATCGCGGACTTTACCGTTCAACTAACGGTGGTGGCACATGGGAAAAAATTCTTTTCATTGATGATAAAACCGGTTGTGCCGATATTGCAATTGACCCTACCAATCCTGATGTTTTATTTGCTACAACTTGGGAGTTTCGTCGTACACCATTCAGTTTTAACAGCGGTGGAAAAGGAAGCGGATTTTATAAAAGTACCGATGGTGGAAAAACCTGGAAAGAAATTTCAAACGGCTTACCCGCAAAACCTTTCGGTAGAATTGCATTAGCCCTTGCACCAAGTGATCCTAAAAAATTACTTGCAATAGTTGAAAGTAAAAAAACCGGATTATATATTTCGGAAGACGGAGGTGAAAGTTGGAAAAGTCAAAGCGCTACAATGAATGTTTGTGCACGTCCGTTTTACTTCAGCACAATTGTATTTGATCCGAAAGATGCGAAACGAGTTTATCGACCCGCCTTTTCTTTTGCTTATAGTAGTGATGGCGGCTATTCATTCTCGGAAGCAAGCGGTGCAGGTGGCTGGGTACATAGTGATATGCATGCATTGTGGATTAACCCGACAAATACAAATGTGATGTACTTAGGAACTGATGGTGGAGTTTACATGAGTGTTGATAAAGGAATTACCTGGTTATTTAATCACGCCCTGCCCGTTGGCCAATTTTACCACGTTGCTTACGATTTACGCGAACCTTACAACATTTACGGCGGATTACAAGATAACGGAAGTTGGATGGCTCCTAGTGCCGCCCCCGGCGGTATTAGCAATGCAAGTTGGAATCGCGTAGGCGGTGGTGACGGGTTTTGGACAGTACCCGATGCTGACGGAAAAGTTTTGTATAGCGAATATCAAGGAGGAAATATGAATCGCGTTGTAATTTCAACCGGAAAAATGGAAGCTATTCAACCTCAAAAAACAGCTAATGAAGAAAAATTAAGATGGAATTGGAATACGCCTATTGTTTGTGGAAGTAAAAATCCAAAAAATCTTTATGTCGGTGCGCAATACATTTACAAATCAAATGACCAAGGAAGAAATTGGACAAGAATTTCGCCTGACTTAACAACAAACGACAAGAAAAAACAAGAACAGGAAGAAAGCGGCGGATTAAGTGCTGATAATACATCGGCCGAAAATCATTGTACCGTATTTACCATTGCTGAATCTCCTCTTGATGAAAACATAATTTGGGCAGGAACAGACGATGGAAATTTACAATATACTCTTGATGCCGGCAAAACTTGGACTAACGTATCGGGCACTGTGGCTAAATGCGGTATAGCCTCACAAGCCTGGGTAAGCAGTATTGAACCTTCCCATTTCGATAAAAATACAGTTTATGTCACTTTTGAAAATCATATGTACGGCGATCATAAAACATATTTAGGAAAAAGCGTTGACATGGGCAAAACATGGACAAGAATAAATAGCAAAGAATTTACAGGTTTCAGTCATAAAATAAAAGAAGACTTAATAAATAAAAATTTATTGTTTTTAGGAACTGAAATGGGATTGTTTGCCACTCTTGACGGTGGTGAAAATTGGTTTAGAATGAAAAACAATATCCCTGAATATGCTTTGGTACGTGACATTCAAATTCATCCTAAAACAAACGATTTAATTGTTGGAACTCATGGTCGCGGAATTTTTATTCTCGATGATATTTCTGCTATGAGAAACCTAACCAAAGAAATTTGGGAAAAAGATGTTTATTTATTTCCAATGCCCGATATTACCCTATCAACCGGTAAATTTGGTTGGGGTGGTCCCGAAATTTCCGGTGCATGGACAACCGGAAATCCATCGTCAATTCCACCAATAACCTATTACCTAAAACAACGACTAACCTCAGGAAAAATTACAGTCGAAATTTACGATGAAAATGATAAGTTAATTCAAAGTATGCCCGGTAGCATTCGTCGCGGAATTAATAAAGTATATTGGAATTTACGAGGAATTCCGCCAAAAGTAGCGAAAGGAAGTACAAAAATTGACGGTGCAGGATTTACTGCCCCAATGGTTTTGCCGGGTAAATATAAAATTAAACTAAAAATTGACGCTAACGAGTATAGCACTAACGTTAATTGCGTTCATGACGCATCAAATACCGACCTTTCATTGGTTGACAGAAAAACGGTGTACGACAATGCTATAAAACTTCAAAATTTATACAATGAAATTAACGACGATGTTGATACAATTGTGTTTTATCAAGAACGATTAAAAGCTGATACTGTAGTGTATAAAAAAAACAAAGCTTTTCAAGCCTTTTATAATGATTTGCAAAAAGTGAAGGAAAAATTAATTGCTTCTAAAAAAACTTCAATTTTTGCCGACGAAGAAAGAATTCGTGAGCGCGTTTCGGGTTTATATGGATCGTTTTGTTCGATGGAAGTTAAACCAAACGCATTACAACTGCAAGCTATTGATGTTTTAAGAACCGAATACAATGTTGAAAAAGCGAATTTAAAAAAAACATTAGATAAACACATACCTAAGAATAAAACGTTAATGGCGGATAAGAAGTGAACCTCACTTATTATAATGCAACATCACATCGTATAATGTATCAGCAGCAGTGAAAGAATTTAAAACTGCTCCTGTAGCCGGATTATATACATCCAGCATATTTCCTCTGCAACCATACAGTGTACCACTATAAGTATCATAATTTAATTTTTGACAAGGTGAACCGGTGGTAAGGTTTACCAAATTCGTGGTTGAATATTGATATTTCATTAAACCCCCGGCATGTGAAATAATATACTCATCGTTATTAATACTTATAACATCATAAATTTTTCCGGTTGGGATAACAACCTGCTCCCAAAAACTACGTGAACTTGTATTGTAAACACGCATTTCGCCTTGCAAACCATTGTTTCCAAATATTGCAAGATCGGTTGGTCCAATTATAAATATTTTTTGAATACGAAACGGCGCCGGCGATGTCCACGCTAAAGCATAACCGGTATGATAATAAAAACTTAAATAATCTCCGCCTGAAATTAACGTAGGTGCTTCGCCTGTTATATAATAAATTGGTGTTTCAAGAAAGGCATTCGCATAATGATTGCTCTGCATCGAAAAATTATTTAAAACTGTTCCGTTTTTATTTATGCCTTTCAATTTTCCGGATGAAATTGATGCCATTGATATCCACATTAACAATTCATCGGCCGAATAGGTTGTGAAATAAAAAACAGGAATTGATCCTGTGGTAATTTCAGGTGAAATTGTATATTTTGGAAAAAAAGTATGGCTTTGATAAGCATTTAAACTTCCGGTGGTTTTACCACACACTGCAAACAATTGATTATAGTTATCAATAGCCGAACCACTATAATCATTACCAATTGATAAAATGTTTTGAAACGAACTTCCATTCAAACTGTCAACTGAAATTGTTCCGGAACTTCCTTTTCGTACCACAATTGCCTTTCGAAAAATTCTTGCAATTTCATTTACTGTAATTTCTAAATAATTTTTTTTTGTGTTTTTACTATCACTTGCTTCAATGACTATCTGATAAGTTCCGCTTAATGTATGTATGTCGCCAACTGTAACTGTTTCGTGCAAATGGTAAAAAGTTCCTTTATTATACATAACTATTTGAGGCGAAATTGATGTAAGCCCGTCGGCTGAAAGTACGCTTATTACAATTTTATCAATGCCTTTATCATCGCTAATGTCGGCATCAATCGTCATTTGTGTGCCGGCGCTAAAAACAGTAAATCGCATCGGAGAACTTATTGTAACAGAAGGAGGAATTGAATCTTTGTTTTTTTTGCATGAAGCCGCAAAAACAACTGCCAATAAAAAAGTGATAAAATGCGCGTTTCTCATTAAGCGCTAAATTTAATTTACAAGAACCGAGAATGAGTACCTTTTCCTATACCAAAATTTGCCCGATAGCCCAGTAGAATTTCCAATGCGCCTCGCCCATTGGTTGCTGCATTAAACGCACTTGTGGTTATATCATAACTACCCGACAAAGTAAATCCGGCATAATTAAATTTTCCGCCAATCATTAACGCATCTCCCAGCCGATAATATGTTCCGATTGAAGCTGAAATTTCATCATTAAATCCGGTAAAATGTGACTGATCTTTTAACCATAATTTATACTCGGTTCCAAAATTAATGATGCGATTTGGACCTTGAAATAATACCATAAAATTTGGAAGTAGGCCAAAATTTCCCATTCTGAATTGGGCACCTCCATGAAAAGTGAATTTTCTGTAAATGCGATCGGTTAGTGTACCAAAATTAACTTTGTGTGCCAATAAATGATTTCCTGCCAATCCAAAATAAATTGTTTTTTTATCATCTATTGCGTTTAAATAATATGTACCCAATGATAAATCGCCTTTGGTAAAAGATAAAGCCCCTGATTGATTTTCATTAGTAGGCCTACTGTTGTCGAACTCATAACCGTTATACTGACTTTCCCAATACAAATCACTATAGTTTATGCTGTTTTGAATTACACCGCCCTGAATAGCCGTGGTAAAATAAGCACCCTTACTAATATGAACTGTATATCCAAAAATAGCATTGTACAAGCCTGTTTTAAATTTCGAATCACCTGCTTTATCGGTATAAAACATTGCTCCGCCATTAAAAAAATTACCTGAAGTTTCATCTTCGCCAAAGCGAAAATCGCCGGTTGCACTCATTGTCTTCCATGGTGTAGTAACACTTGTCCACTGCGTACGGTAATCTAAATTCATTCGAAATCCTCCTTCAAAATTTCCGGCCATTGCAGGATTAATGCTCAAGGGAGTTGAATAAAATTGAGAAAAATGAGGGTCTTGCTGCGTATATGCTAATACGTTAGTAAACAAAAGAGTTCCGCAAAATATATACTTTTTCATTTTTATTCTTATTTAATAACTGTAACGTTTCCTTTTTGCTTTCCGGTTAATCCATTAGTTAGTGTATATTCTAAATACCAACCGAATACTCCGGGGTCAACATCTTTTCCATTCTGTTTTCCATCCCACCCTTTTTTCTGATCATCGGTAGTGAAAACTTGTTGACCATAACGATTAAATACTATAAAATGCATTGTTGATATACCCGGGCCTAAAACTTTTAACGCATCATTAAATCCGTCGCCATTGGGTGAAAAAGCATTTGGAACTCCAATTACATCTGTCAAATTCACTTCTACAATTACTGAATCGGTATTTGAACAACCGTTTCCTCCTGTTGCGACAATGTAATAAACTGTTGTGGTTGGCGATGTTGGTGTTACATAAACTGTACTTAAAGTAGTATCACCTATTGAAGCAGTATCGGTAGTAACCCATGCGTAAGTAACTACTCCGTTAGCTACTACACTTAATTGTAAACTGTCACCCAACGATATTCCTACATTGTCAGGAAAGGCTTCAATAATTGGAATAGTATCAACAATTAAATTGAAATTAAATGTATTTGAACCGAAAGCATTGGTAGCTGTTAATGCAATTGTAAACGATCCGGTTGTATCACTATAGCAAATTACCGGCTCGGCTGCAGTTGAAGTTGAAGGATTACCACCCGGAATTGACCAACTGTAACTGTCGGCGAATGTTGTGCTATTTGTTATTGTAATGCATTGCCCTTGGCAAATTATATTATCACTCGCACTAAAAAACACTGTTGGTGGCGAACAATTTTCTACAACAATTGTTTCGGAATACGAATTGCTTCCGTACGCATTCGTTGCAATTAATGTTACTACGTAAGTGCCCACTGTGTTATAACAAATCGTGGTCGGATTTTGTAATGTAGAAGTACTGGGCGATCCTCCCGGAAATGTCCAAAACCAAGAAGTTGGCAATCCTGTTGATGAATCATTAAAATTTAAACAAGAATTCGAACATATCGTATCTGTAGCTGTAAAATTAGCTGTTGGAGCAATTGCACAAGCTGTAACTGTAATGGATAAAGTTGCAGTATCTGATCCATTGGGATCGGTTGCAATTAATTGCACAGTATATGTGCCGGGAGTATTAAAACAAATATTGTTGGGATTTGTAGCGGTAGAAGTTGCCGGAGTACCCCCTGCAAATGACCAAGCGCTGGTAAACGGCGGTAAACTACTAGTAGTTGTATTTGTAAAATCAATGCAATCGCCTGCGCAAATTGTTGTTGATGGAGTAGTAAAACTTGCAACCGGAGGAGGCAAACATGCAATCACAACAATAGTATCGTAAGCAGTATCTGATCCAAATGCGTTGGTTACTACCAATGCTACCGGATATGAACCTGCAGCCCCCCAAGATGTAGTTGCTGTAACCAACCCTGTTGATGTTGGTGGTGTACCGCCTAAAAAACCCCAATTTGCAGAAGTAATTGGACCGTTAGTCGAAGTATTAGTGAAAGTAACTACGTCGTTAATACAAATTGTAGGTGATGGCGTATAGGTAAAAGCGGCTACGGGTGGCGGTCCGCCGGTTGAATTTAATGTAATATCATCAACCGCAAATGAAGGATCTGTCCCAATATTATCAGCATTGTTTATCCATTTAAAACCAATTTTTACATTCGGATTATTATCGGCCGATGCAGGTAGTGTTGCGGTAAATGCTGTCCATTGTCCCTGCGGTGCACAAGCCGTCGAGGTTTTTGCCAAAGCATTAATGTTCGTCCATGTTGTACCATCGTAATACCAAAGTGAAGCGTCATCAATAGTGCCTTGCCCGTTTTCCATATAATTAAAACTTATTTGAATGGTATAACTGCCGGTACAATTTATGGTTGGCGATTCAGCTCTTTTATCAGTCGCACAACCGCCCGATGCGTCGTAAGCTGCTCCACAATCTCCGGCGGGACAAACAAAAGATCCTGGCGAACCTGCAACATTTCCTACGTGCAAAGATTGATCGGAACCACAACTGCTGCCACAAATTCCAGCCGCATTACCGTTCTCTTGGCAGCTAACATAAAATTTGTTGGCGTAAGGTCCTTCAACGCCAGTAGTAAGAGTCCAACCTACTAATGATTGATCACAACCCGAAGTTGCAACACAAGTTGCTCCATCAAATGTTTCGGTATAAAATATCTGAGAGAATAATGTGTTAGTCATGATAAAAAATGACGTGGCAAGGGTAAGTACTTTCTTCATACGCGTTTTCACGAAAGTTTATTTAATCTTAAAATTAAGAAATTTCTTTGTTGATAAAGACAGATTTTCGCTTGAAAAGTTGCCTTAAATTTTTTGCAGCTTTATAACTATGTTCACAATTGCTCTGCTTTGCCTGTCTAACGTATTTATGACTTTTGCTTGGTACTGGTACACGAAGTCGGGATTCGAACATATTCCGGTTTGGAAAATCATTATCATTAGTTGGGGAATTGCCTTATTTGAGTATTGTCTAATGGTACCTGCTAACCGATTTGGGTCGCTAAAATTCAATCCTTATGAGTTAAAAACCATACAAGAAGCTGTTAGCTTGTTTGTTTTTATCATTTTTGCATCACTGTATTTGGGACATGGGTTAAAGTGGAATTACCTGGTTGGTTTTATGATGATTGCAGCGGCAGTTTACATCATCTTTAAAAAATGGTAACACTCATAATTCGCATTAAAAAAATCGTACATTTGCAACCTTTATTTAAATAATTAATTAACCGGGTTTAGCACCCAACTTATTAAAACATTATGGCAACAACAATTCGTTTACAGCGCCATGGTAAGAAAGGAAAGCCTTTCTTTCACCTTATAGCCGCTGACAGCCGTTCACCACGTGACGGAAAATTTATTGAAAAAATCGGAACTTATAATCCGACTTCGAATCCTGCAATGATTGACATTGATTTTGATCGTTGCCTTCATTGGGTAAAAACCGGTGCAAAAACCAGTGATACCGCACGAGCAATTCTCGCTTATAAAGGAGTATTGTATAAATCACATTTGGATCGCGGTGTTATAAAAGGCGCGCTTACACAGGAGCAAGCCGACACTAAATTTGAAAGATGGGCAAAAGAAAAAACTTCAAAAATTGACGGAAAAAAAGAGCGCTTAACGAAGCAAGCTGAAGAAAACGATCGCAATCGTATGAAGCACGAAGCAGAAGTAAATCAGAATAAAGCTGCTAAAATAGCTGCTAAAAATGTTGAAGCTCCTGCTGCCGAAAATACTGAAGCAGAGCAATCGGCCGAGTAATGACAAGCGACCAATGTTTTAACCTCGGTTACGTAGTTAAAGCCATTGGATTAAAAGGCGAAATATCGGTTTATCTCGATACTGATAATCCCGAAAATTATAAAGAACTGGAATCGGTTTATGTTGAAATCAACAAACAACCGGTTCTTTTTTTTATTGATGAAATTTCAATTCGTCAAAAAAATATTGCCGTATTAAAACTTAAAAATGTTAATCGGATTGAAGAAGCAGAAAAACTAAAAGGATGTACACTGCTTCTTCCGTTAAATACATTACCCGATTTGGGTGATAAAAATTTTTACTATCATGAAATTCCGGGATATTTACTTGTTGATACTCGGTTTGGCGAAGTAGGAATTATTTGCGAAACAATTGATTATGGAACTAACGTAGTTGGAACATGTGAAGTTAAGGGGAAAGAAATTTTATTTCCTCTATTGCCCAACTTCATTGAAAAAATTGACCGCATCAATAAGTTATTATTCATGAAATTGCCGGAAGGATTAATTGACGTTTATCTTAATCCGCAAAACCAAAACGACGAAAATGAATGAAGAACCTTTTCGCTTCAAAGAATTCAGTGTAATTCATCATTTGTGTGCCCATAAAGTCGGGTTTGATGGCGTTTTACTTGGTGCCTGGGCCAATGTTTCGAACAATAAAAAAATACTAGATGCTTGCGCCGGCAGCGGAGTTATAGGATTAATGACAGCGCAAAAAAATAAACATGCACGAATAACAGGAATTGAAATTGATAATAATTCAGTTAAACAAGGAATAATGAATTATAAAAATTCACCTTTCCCGAATTTAATGAATATGCACCATATAAACTTAAATGAATTTATGGATGATGAAGGATATGACCATGTATTAATTAATCCGCCTTATTTTATTGACAGTTTAAATTCGGCGGATGAAAAATCATCGTTTTCGAAACATATCAGCAAGGATGATCTTTGGACTTTACTCAATTCATGTAAAAATTTATTAAGTGAAAACGGAAAATTGTCTTTAATAATGCCCTATCAATTTGCTGCAAAAACATCGGTATATTTAGGAGAACTTGAACTATTTGCATCAAGAAAATGGGAAGTTTACACTTCTAAAAGTGATCCTGAGCGAATTTTGGCCGAATATTCGGGAAAACTTGTAACTACCGAGAAAAAAAAATTAAATGTATTTGATACAGAAGGAAATTATTCACAAGAATACATTAACTTGACCAAAGCGTTTTATTTAAATTTTTAAAATGAAAAAATCAATTTGCTCCTTTTTCTTTTATTTATTTATCGTTTTGCAACTAGTTTCGCAAGATGTTGATACCGAAAAAATATTTACAATTATCAGTAACGCGCAAAAACGGTATAACGTACCTGGCATATCTGTTGGAATTGTGAAAAACAATAAAATAATTTTTGCCAAAGGTTTTGGAACCTGTACCGACGGAAAGGATGAACCCGTAAATGAAAATACTCAATTTGGGATTGCTTCAAATTCAAAAGCATTTACTGCAATTGCGTTAGCCATATTGGTAGATGAGGGAAAATTATCATTTGACGACAAGGTAATTAAACACTTACCTTGGTTTAAAATGTATAACGAATATACCACTAACGAAATGACTATTCGCGATTTATTGACACACCATAGCGGACTTAAAACATTTTCGGGCGATTTAATTTGGTACGCTTCAAACTACTCCCGTAAAGAAGTTGTTGAACATAGTCAATTCCTCACACCTGCTTTTGGTTTTCGAGAAAAATTTGGTTATTCAAATATTCATTATTTAACCGCCGGTTTAATTATTGAAAAAGTTAGCGGTATGACTTATGATGATTTTATCGAGAAATGAATTTTTAATAAATTAGGAATGCAAAATACGAACTCAAGTATAACAAAAAATCCGAAAACTAACGTAGCTACACCTCACGCACAAAAAAATCAAAAAAATATTCCAATAGAGTATGTAAATTGGGACAATATATCGCCTGCCGGAGGCATTAATTCAAACGTTGTTGACATGTGTAAATGGATTTCTTTTTTACTAAACAAAGGGAAATTTAATGATACTGCTATAATCAATCAACGCACTTTTTTAAGCTTATTAGACGCTGTAACGCCAAACACCGTTTCAGGGTTTTCACAAAAAATGCACCCTACAAAACATTTTAGCGCATATGGAATGGGTTTTAATTTATTCGATTATCACGGAAGCAAGGTTGTAAATCATAGTGGTGGTTTAGACGGTATGATTTCACATTTAGCCTATGTTCCCGAAAAAAATTTCGGTTTCGTTATATTAACCAATGCCGGTACATCTTTACCGGGCATTTTAATGTATGATCTTTTAGACGCCATGATGAACGAAGAAAATAAAGATTATGCAAAACAATATTTCGAAATAATCGATAAAAATGAATCGCAAGAACAAGAAGCGTACAAAAAAACATGGGGTGATGCAGTTACTACAAAGCAACCTGAATTCGACAACCAAATATTTGCAGGAAAATATTCAGGAAACGTATATGGAAGCATGACAATTGAATGCGTTAAAAACAAACTTTCTTTTAAACTTGACCACTCACCTACTTTTAACGCAAACCTTTATTATTTAAAAGACAATATTTTTTGGTTTGAGTTCGAAAAACATCCCTCATTACCGCGAGGAACAATAACTTTTAATATTAACGATTCAAAAAAAGTAACTTCATGCTTTATTGATTTACCGAATCCTGATTTTGATTTTACTGAACTTGATTTTAAGAAAAAATCGAAATAAAACGGCACCGTGTTTTTTATAAAATTTAAAAATATAAGTTTCGCGATTTTTATTTTTTGCGCATTTATTATTTCATGTACTTCAACTGCCAATAAAATAAAAAAAAATGTGCGCCAAAATGAATGGAAAAAACATGTTTTAAACCCAAAATATTCAAAAGGATTTACGATATTGGAAAATCAAAAAGACATTAAGATAACATGCAGGAATCCGGCGGACACAACAAAAATATATTCTGAAATAGTGATTCGCAAAAAAAGTAAATTTAATTACCGCTTTTGCATTACGTCAACAACACACGCTTTCTTATTTGATGCACTCAATCGCGATGCCAATGTTATTGGTTGTTCGGGACAAAAATACATTCAAGATTCAAGTCTAATTCGCACTTACCGTAAAAATAATACCGAAGAGATTGGAAGCGACGATCAACTAAATCGCGAAAAAATAATTATGCTAAAACCCGATTTTTTGATGGTTTACCCTTACGACGGATGTGATTATTCGGCATTTGAAAAATCGAACCTAAATTTATTTTACAATTCGGACTATTTAGAAAATCATCCGTTAGCTAGAACCGAATGGATAAAAGCTGTTGCCTTATTGTGCAACGAAATAGAATTAGGATTAAGCGTATTTAATAAAATAGAGAATAAATATTTGGCATTAGTTAAGTCGGCTCATCAAAATGAAAAATTGACAACAAAAAAAGCAAACGTTTTATTAGGAAAACCGATAAATAATATTTGGTATGTGCCCGCAGCAAATTCCTATTCGGTAAAATTTATTGTTGACGCGGGCGGAAAATCGGTATTTGATGAAATTGGCGGAAACAATGTAAAATCATTATCGGTCGAAAAAGTATTTATGAAAAATGAATCGGTAAATTTTTGGATTTTTATTGATGCCGGTATTTTGCCCTTTTCGTATCAATCACTATCAACAGAAAATCCGATATACAAGTCAATGCGACCGTATAAAGAAAAGAAAATTTACGCCTGTAATTCTATGCAAGTTGATTATTTTGGGAAAGGAATTATTGAGCCACACGTTATTTTGCAGGATTTAATCAATATACTTCAACAAAATAATATTGAGAATAACGTTTACTTTAAATCAATTGAAAAATAATTGACGCAAAAGAAAACATATCGCATTCTTTTTATTAGCGCAATGATGTTGCCTTTCACGTTTTTTTTCGCAATGATAACAGGAGAAATTGACGTAACAATTAGCGACGTTCTTTATTCCTTGCAATCGAATGAAAAAAGCACATCGGTTCAAATTATTTTGAAAGAATTGCGACTACCCGAAGTATTAACTGCCCTTACTGCCGGCGCCATGTTATCCGTTAGTGGGTTAATAATGCAATCTGTTTTCAGAAATCCATTGGCAGGGCCTTCTGTTTTAGGAGTAAGTTCAGGCGCTTCGTTAGGCGTTGTATTTTTAATTGTGCTTTTTCCGACATTAATTCAAGACAATTATTTTAGCAAAATATCATTGGTATTGTTTGCGGCTTTAGGTGCAATTGGCGTCATATTTTTATTAAGCACAATTCAATGGCGACTGCGCAATATTGAATTATTACTTATCGCCGGATTACTCATCAGTTATTTTCTTTCGTCGAGCGAGTCAATGTTATTGGCCAATACAAGCGCTCAAAATATTAAAACTTTTGTTCATTGGGGATTTGGAAGTTTTTCTAAAACCAATTTAAATGATGTTTTATTTTTATCGATTTGTTTAATCGTTTTAATTACGTTAACATTTTTATGCAGTAAAAAATTAGATGCTTTTCATTATAACGATGAAACGTTATTGAATACCGGGATTTCAAAAAACAAAGCCTCCATGCAATTGTTTGTTATAAGCGGATTACTGTGCGCTACAGTTACGGCATTTTGCGGACCTATTGCATTTATTGGTTTATGTGTACCGCATATTTGCAGAATGATGATTAAAACAAATCGACATTTTTATTTAATTATTCTTTGCTTAATAATAGGTTCACATATTGCTATGTTTTGCGCAGGGTTATCACGGTTATCATTCAAAGGAAACGTTATCCCTGTAAACAGTATTACTTCCTTTTTAGGCGCTCCTTTTGTCATTTATTTATTACTTAAAGGTTATAAGCGAAACCATGCTTGAAATAAACAACCTATCATTATTAGCAGGCAGTAAAATTTTACTTAATGATAATCTCAATTTAATTGTACAACGTGGCGAGTGCATTGCATTAATTGGAAACAATGGTACAGGAAAATCAACATTGCTTAAAACTATAGCGGGTCACTTACCAATTAGCGCCGGAAAAATACGAATTGGTAATGATGATTTAAAAGAAACTTCTGTAAAAGAATGGTCTAAAAATGTAATTTATATTCATGCAAGAAGCCATTTTAATTTATCAACTTCCGTTGAGGAATATTTGCAAAGTGCTCGGTTAGGATATTCAAACCGATTGGGATTATTGAAAAAAAACGATTTTAATGCAATAAAAAAAGCAATAGAACAAACAGGAATTGAAAATTTGTTGCAATCTAACTTTGATTTATTGAGTGATGGGGAAAAACAATTAGTGACCATAACGCGCGCTTTGGTTTTTGAAAGCAAAATAATTTTGCTTGACGAACCTACATCACATTTAGACGTTAACAATAAAAAAAGAATGACCGAAATGTTGTATCATATAGCTAAACAAACCGGTCGTATTATTATTTATTCAACGCATGATTATTTAACTGTACCCGATTCAATTCAACGAGTTTGGTGCATTGACGAAAACAAAATATTGAAAGACGGGAATTTTCGGGAAATTTTCGCTTAACGAAAATCATTTTATCCATTCGATTTTTTTTATAAATTTGTTTCATGGAATTAAGAACATCCTTTCCGTCATTTAAAGGAGCTTTTGAAATTAACCACGAGTGTAAATTACAATTAATGGGATCGTGTTTTAGCATTGAGAATGGTAGAAATTTAAATTGCGCCGGTTTTCAAACGTTAATAAATCCACTTGGCGTATTTTTTAATCCAACATCAATTGGCCATTCACTTCAGCTAATTGTTCGCAATAAAAAATTAAATGAAAATGATTTTTTTGAGCGTGATGGAAATTGGTACAGCTTTAAACTCCACTCATCCATTACCGGAAAATCGTTAAAAGAAGCACTTCAATTCGCAAATGAGCAAATTGAGCAAGCGCATCGATTTTTTTTTAATTCGAATGTTTTAATTATCACTTTTGGTACAGCTTGGGTTTATGAAAATATTGAAACCGGAAAAATTGTTGCCAATTGTCATAAAGTAAACCCTTTGAAGTTTCAAAAAAGAAAATTGGGTTTAAATGAAATTATTGCCGAATACACTCAACTAATTGAACATTTGAAAAGCGCAAATCCTTCACTTAAAATTATTTTTACAATTAGTCCGGTTAAACATTTAAAAGATGGATATATCGAAAACAATTGGAGTAAATCAACGCTGAATATTGCCATACATGAATTAGTACGCCGTTTTGATTTTGTTGACTATTTTCCGGCTTACGAAATAATGAATGACGATTTACGGGATTATCGTTTCTATAAAGACGACATGGTGCATCCGAATGAGTTAGCAATTAAATACATTTATGAATATTTTATTAAGGCTTATTGTTGCGCAGAAACCGTTTCAATTGCCAATGAATTTATGGCATTAGCTACAGCTGCCGGGCATAAAATCATGAATAGAGGAACCGAGGAGCATAAAAAGTTTTCGATAAACATGCGTTCCCGTGCCGAAAAATTAGTTTCAATAAACAGAGTGAAAGCCGAAGAGTTAATGGAAAAATTTTAAACCAATTAGCAATACTTTACTATTTTTTTTATTTNNNNACAGAATTCATTTTCAAAAAAAAAAAAATCAATAAATTATTTTTTAATAAAATCAGGTTTTCCTTCACCAAATTCTCGCTATTTTATCTTCACTCCTGCGCATTTTATCACCTTCCTTAATTCCGAATGCCGTAAAAAATTCATACATATTACTAAGAGGTCCCAAAACACGATACATACTTGGCGAATGCACATTGGTGAAAATTTGATTTTTCAGCGCTTTCTCGGTATATTTATTACACCAAATTTGACCAAACGCAATAAAAAAGCGTTGTTGAGGCGTAAATCCATTAATCATATCTGCTTTTTTATTTTTAAGTGAGCGCATATATGCGTAATAAGCGATTTTTAATCCGCCTAAATCTGCGATGTTTTCACCCAAAGTTAATTCACCGTTAACATGAATTCCCGGAAGTGGTTCAAAATCGTTAAAACATTCCACTAATTTTTTAGTTCGCGATTGAAAATCGGTTAAGTCGGCAGGCAACCACCAATTTGATAAATTACCTTGCGCATCAAATTGCGAACCTTGATCATCGAAACCATGTGTTAATTCATGGCCAATAACCGCTCCCATTCGCGCATAATTCACAGCGTCTTCTTTTTTTACATCAAAAAATGGAGGCTGCATTATTCCCGCCGGAAATACAATTTCATTCCAAAGCGGATTATAATATGCGTTAACCACGTGCGGAGACATTCCCCAATCGGTTTTATCTATAGGTTTTGAAAGTTTTGCTAAATCTTTTTTGCTTTGAAATTCTTTAGCGGCCAAAACATTTTCAAATGCACTGTTTCTTGAAATTTTAAGCGAAGAATAATCAGTCCATTTATCAGGATAGCCAAGCTTACGAATAAAAGTTCCCAATTTTTCGTGCGCTTTTTTTCGTGTCTCAACACTCATCCACTCTAACGTATCCAATCGTTTTGAAAAAGCTTCAAAAATATTATCAACCATTTCATTTACTCTTCGCTTTGCTTCGGGACTAAACGTTTTATCGACAAAAGCGTGACCAAGCGCTTCGCCGGTAGCACTACTGCCAATCGTAGCAATGGCTCGTTTCCATAATGGTTTCATTTGTTTTGCACCTCGTAAAGTTGTACCAAAGAAAGAGAATTGTTTTCTTTCAATTTCAATTGATAAACAATTACTCGAACCTGCCAATACTTTCCACTTCAAATAGTCTTTAATCTCGGCAAGTGATTTAAGTTTAACTATTTTATTAAACTGCTTCATGTATTTTGGAACCGAAACAATAATTTCTTTGGTATCGGCAGGAATTCCTGCTTCCTTTTTGTAAACATCCCAAGCAAAATCGGGCGACATTTTCGTATATGCCTCCCACGTTACCTTATTGTATTGCGATTCAATATCACGTTCCTGAACAGGGGTTAAACAGGAATCGGCTAATAAACTTTCGATTGCGTAAACATTTTTCGACGCTTTTTCGCAATCGGAAAGTTTATATTCCAATACTGCAAACATTTCTTTTAGGTGTTCACGGTATTGTGATTTAATTTTTTCAGATGAGGTATCAGATTTTGTATAATATTCGTTGGATGGAAGTGATAATCCGCCCTGACCATTATAGATTATCATTTTGGAATTGTCTTTCATGTCTTGTTCAATACCCATTCCAAAAAAACAATTTACGCCATAAAAATGCAAACGTCCTATTTCCTTCGCTAATGAATTTTTATCTTTTATCGCATCTATCATGGCCAATTCTTTTTTAATTGGATTAATACCATCCTTATCTCTTTTTACAGAATCCATTAATGTAAAATAAAAATCGCCGATAAGTTGATTTACTGTGCCTGGCTCATTTTTTTGTTTGGCGCTTAACTCTAAAATTTCACGAATTACTTTATTATTATTATCAGAAAGAATATTAAATTTTCCCCAAGCCGATTCTGTAGAAGGAATAATGGTTTTGTTTAACCAAATTCCATTACAAAATTGAAAAAAATCATCTTTTGGTTTAACCGCCGGATTCATGTCTTGAAAATCGACACTTAAATTGTTTTCGGTAAATGTCCATTTTAATTCATCAAGACCTGGCGCTAACAATGGTGGTGGTGGTGGTGGAACATTTGACGATTCATTATTTAAAAATTTAGTTGAATCTACTTTGGAACAAGTTGCTGCCATCAACAAAGTTGATACTACAAGAATGAATAATGATTTTTGCATGATTTAATTTATTGGTTCAAATATAAAAGAATATTAATGCTTTTCGCATATCATTTTTATGTGTGGTATATCATCTTCTAAATAGGGTTCGCTAACGGTAACAAATCCAAATTTCATATAAAATTTTTCAAGATAGGATTGTGCTGATATACAAATGGCAAAGCCCGGCCAAAGGGTATTCATTGCCTTCATTACCGATTGCATGAGTGCAAGACCTGCACCTTCAAGACGTACGGTTTTAGCGGTACAAACACGACCAATTGAAGGTTCATTATACGATATTCCCGGAGGCACCAATCGGGCACAAGAAATTAAATTATTACCAATGTATCCCAATAGGTGCCAGCAGTGAACATCTTTTTCGTCACAATCGGGATAGATGCAATTTTGTTCTATTACAAAAACAGCTTGCCTCAACTGAAGCATTGCATACGTTTCGGCAGAAGAAAGATCATTAAAATGTTTTAAAACGAATTTCATTAACGAAGTAAAAATGCCAATAGTGCCAACATAGGAAAAACAAATAAAGCTAAGTATCGTGTTTCCTTCTCAAAAATATCAGCATCAAATTTTTTCTTTCGCGAAATTGTTTTCAAACGGTTGCGAATATGTTTTTTGTAAACAGACAAGAAAACAAAGCCTGTAGCCAATCCAATTGCGTTGAATAAATTTCCATAAAAAATTGACTCGAAAAAATTGAAATTGGAATCAAAATTAATTGGTACAAACGAAAAAAGAACCGGTAAAATAAAAATAAGAACCGCAAGTACACTTCTTAACTCACGAAAATGATCGTCATATGCGCTTCGTGTTTTAATTAATCGACCTTCATTTAAACAATAATAAACAATTGGAGCATAAGAATAAATTATTGGGGAAGCGCCGTGACCAATCATTTTAAAAATAAAATGTACAAGCATATACAAAAGCATTGCCGAAAGTGTAAGGATGAAAAAACGAAAATTACCTAACACTTTTTCGGTAAAAGCACCTATCATAATCATTAAAACAATATCAACCAACAAATGTACTAAAGCTGAAACTTCATCAAAACCGTGTTGGTAAGACAGGGTCATTCGTTGAACCAAGCTGCAATCACCGGTATAACATCCCATTGAGTTTTTTAAATTCGCAATAAAAACAGTACCCAGGGTAACCATTGTAAAAGTCACCGTTAGTATAGTTGATACTATTGGAAACGGTTTCCAAGATGATTTAATGTCGTCAAACACAAGTTAAAAGTTTAGGATAAAATTATTAAAAAAAAGTATGCGGTAAAATGAATTATTCATCAATTTTTACCCATTCATTGTAATCAATGTAATATAAATAAGAATCAAGCCGCTTGTATCCAATTTTCTTTATTAGCGCAGCATAATTAAGCATTTGGGAACGATGTTTTTTGGTTTTTTCTCCTGTTTTAAAATCAATAACAGCAGAAGAAATTGAAGTATTTAATAAAATTTTGTCGGGCCTGAAAGTATTTCCATTTTCATCAACCAACGTATATTCATTTAAAATAAATGTGTTTTCGTTGAAGTACGATTGATAAATTGAGCTTTCCAAAAATAGTTTCGTTTGCTCAATCAGCTCCGCTTTATCATTTTCAAGAATTTTACCGCTTTCATAGTAAAAATTCAAAACGCTATCAATTTCGCTGGTAAAATTAATTCGCGACATAATTTCATGAACTACTGTTCCGCGAGTAGTTGCCGAATTCGCCTTTTCAAGCGCATCCAAAAATTTTGATCCCACTTTTAATTTTTGAAACCATGGTAAAAAATTTTGTGTTTTAGCGATTGCTGTACTTGAAACAGGTTTTGACGTTATGCTGTTAAAATCACGATTTTTTAATTCGCCAAATTCCAATTTAGTACCTGAAAATTCAAACGTTTTATAAATACAATCGGCCAGGTTTGCAGAAAGTCCTTGTATGTTTTTATTCAAAAAAATAAATAACCCTTCTTCGGCACGAGTAAAAGCAACATAGAGCATGTTTATTTTATCCAATAATTCCAATGATTTTTCATTTATCAATGCATCTTTTGTAAATGAATAATTTTCCATATCATTGTTTCGAGTTACACGTAACGGACCAATTGAATAACCGGGAATTTGATCAATCCATAAATATTTTTCGCTGTTATCGTTAAAGGTCAAATACGGCAATATTACAATTGGAAATTCTAATCCTTTCGACTTATGAATTGTAAACACTTGAACAGATAATTCATTGGTAATTGTTTGAATGGTTTTCTTTTTTCCCTTTATTTCCCACCAATCAAGAAAAGAAGCTTCATCAGAACCTTGTTTTAAAGAATATTCGTTTACATTTTCTAAAAAACCGGTCAATAAAGCCGAATCGTTATTTAATTTAATCACATTTACAATGTATTCAATTTTTTCAATAAGATTTAATTTATTAAATAGATCGGGTGAATAATTGATTGCGAACAAATGTAAAACGGTATTAAATGCAGCATTCGGATTGGTTTTTGGCATAAAAAATAAATCCTTTTCAACGCTTAAATAAATATTTCGATAGTGCGCAATTTGAATACCTAACTGCCTAACATCATTTAAATTTGCAGAGAAATGAATGCACTTCAAAAACTGAACAATAATTAAAACGTCTTTCCCATCACTTAATTTTATAGCCGAACCCGAAGACGCTTCAATTCCGTTTTGATTCAATAATTTAACCACCTCGTCGGCTTCATCGTTTTTACGTGTTAAAACACAAATATCACCGGGCTTAATTTTTTTTGTAAAACAATGCTGAATTGATTCAAGAATAAAATCATTAATTGATTTTTCATTTTCCTTTTTTTTACTTCCCTTTTGTTTTTCTACAATTTGAATTTGAACGTAACCTTGAGATTTTTTATCGGAACTAAGTTGGCTAACATCTGAAAAAATTGACGAGATTAAAGGCAATTTAAAAGTTTCTATTTCCGATAGTGATTTAAAAAAACGATTATTAAATTCAATAATTACTTTATGCGAACGAAAATTACTTACCAATTGCTGAACATTAAAAAAAGCATTGAAATTAGATTCATCAAATGGTGAGGCTCCGTTATTGTTTTTAGGTAAATAAGGCAAGTCAATAAATTGTTTTGCGTTTCCGTTTCGCCAACGATAAATGGATTGTTTTGCGTCGCCAACCAATAAAACTTTATCACGAGTTGACAAACATTCGCTCATTAATGGAATTAAATTTATGAATTGCGAAGTTGATGTATCTTGAAATTCATCAACAAAAACGTTTCTAATCCGTTCGCCAAATCGTTCAAAAATAAATGGAGCGGGTTCTTTCAGCACTATTTTTTCTACCAATTTATGATATTCGTTCAAGAAAATAATTCTGTTTTCATTTTTGTATTTCGAAATTTCTTGTTCAATATCGTTTAACAATGCCATTGAGTACGCATTTTTTAACACTACGTTATCGGCGTAAAAAGAATTTTTGAATGAATTAAATAAATTATACAATTCATTTAAATGAATTAGCACCTCATTTTCGATGGTTTTATATTTTTGGATATCGCTTTTATCAGCAGTTTTAGCAAAGGGAGATTTGTTTAGCATTTTCATCAAATTCGGCTCAAAAGCCAATTCATAAAATCCATTTTTACTCACTTTAATAAGCGCGCTGTAAGTTCCGGTAATTAATCCCTTTCTTTTTTGTGTACTCAATCCTGCTAAGTGTGTAATTGTAATAATTTCATTAGCTAAATATTTAGCGCGGTCATTCACTTTTCGAACGGATAGTTTTGCTTTTTCATAAGCATTAATAAATTCGATTCGTGAATGCAATTTTGCTTTTTCGATATAAGGCTCATCAACGTCACTAAATAATAATTTTCCGAATTTTTGAAGTTCGCCTTTTAAATTAAGCTTTTTTTCCTCCTCTAATTTGTTACGATAAAAATCAAGCAACATGGTTGACAGTTCAGTATCGGCTTTACTTTTTTGCAATAAATTTTCAATCGCGGTATCAAGAATTGGAGCAGTATCCAATTCAATGGTGCGGTCCAAATCAAGACTCAGTTCAAAGGAAAATGAATTTACAAGTGAAACGGTAAATTTATCAATTGTAGTAATTTTTAATAAATGATAATTATGCAAAATAAAAGAAAACGCTTTCGACGAACGCTCTTGAACCACCTCGGGAGGTAAGTTTGTGAATGATGATACTGCATTTAAAAATTGAGCATCGTACTTAACATTTGAAACAGGTAAACTAAGTAGATATAAATTTTTTATTACCCGCTCCTTCATTTCTTCGGCGGCCTTATTGGTAAAAGTAATGGCTAATATTTTTTTAAATCTGTCGGCATATTTTTCAGAAATTGCTAAAGCAATAAACTCTAACACTAAGGTATAGGTTTTACCACTTCCGGCCGACGAACGATATACTTTAAAAGCACTCACAATTGAGTACTAATATAATTTAGTAGAAATTAAAAACAGAAGGGTTGTAAAAAAATAGTTATCAACCTAAAATTATTGCATGTTTCTAAGAACATATTTAATATTGTTTTCCTTACAATTTGACAAAACATCAACCAATTCCTGAATATCTATCGATTCATCGAATTTCACACCTAAGAGCATTTTATTATCGCGTATAGCATCATTTTTCAAAATTTTAATCAACTCTGTTTCTTCAACTTTTACATTATTGTAAAAATATTCTTTCTCGGCATTAACTACTAATTCATACGATTTTGGTTTCTCTATACTTTTTGCCGATTGAGTTGACGCAATTAGTATTTTTATTACATTAGGATTTACCAGTGTTGACATGATTAAGAAAAACAGCAATAAAAAAAACATGATATCATTTAATGAGTGTGTTGGCACTTCGGCACCATGACCATGTCTGCGCTTAATCTTCATTATTGAATATTTCGTTTTGTTTTTAAAAAAATATGAATTTTATAAGCTCGAGCCAAGCGAATAACCCCAATAAAATCTTTTACGCTTAGTGATTTATCCATTACTATGCTTAAAGCAGCATCTTTATCACCGGCTGTCATTGTTTTAAATTCACCTTCAATTTCCTCTTCTTTAATTGCTTTATTATCGAAAAAAAAAGCTCTGTTTTCATCAATGGCTAATTCATTTCCTTTTTCACTCATGTGTAATGAGGAAACCGATTCGGGTGGAGCAATTTTAATTGTAGTAGGACTACTGGTGCTGCAAACGATAATAAAAAATAAAAGCAAAAAAAACATAATGTCATTTAGCGCGTGCGTAGGCACTTCAGCTCCATGTCTATTTTTACGTTTTATTCTCATTCAAAATTAGTCTTCAATATTTTGTAAAACCGACTTAAACATTAAAGAATGTTCTTGAATTTTAGAAGCAAACCGATCAATTCTAGTATTCAAAATATGATAGCCCGCAAATGCAATAATTCCAACTACTAATCCACTTGCGCTCGAAACCATTTTAACGTATAATCCTTCCGAAATAGTTCCTATACTTATATCAGATGTAGCGGCTATTTCGTAAAATATTTTTATTACTCCAATAATTGTTCCTACGAAACCGAGTAAAGGTGCTAAACCGGCAATTAAATTTAAATAGGTCATGTTTTTTTCCATTCTTGATAATTCAAGTTGGGCTCCATCTTCAACACGTTGATCGATTTCTTTCATGGGTTGCCCAATCATAGTAACACCTCCTGCAAATACACGACCCCAGGCTGTTTGAGTTGATTTACAAATGGTTTTTGCTTCACCAACATTTCCACTTTTTAATTTTTCACGCAACATCATTATGTCCTGCTCACGAATTTTTGCGGCTTTGCGAATATACATTGCTCGCTCAATAATAAAATACACCGCTAAAACCGATAAAATAGCTAATGGAATCATTATGACTCCCCCGTTGGCAACCAATTGTAACAACGAAAGTTCTTTTCCGCCTTTTGTGGCTTCGCTGCTATTGGCAACTTCTACTACTTGCAATAATAATGACATAAGAATGAATTTTTATAACTGCGAACTTGGTTATTATTTAGCCTCAAATTATCATTACCCCTTGTCAAGTATCAACGACCAAACGTTAACAACGTTACAATTTGCTGCAATTCCTATTTAGTTCCTTCAAATTACTAACCACTAATTCTTAAATCTTTATTGCTGATTTTGTTCTTTTATTGAATTAACAACGTTTTAATTCATGCTGTTGATCGCTCATTTTTAAATACACTGCTCCTGAATTTATTATTTGGTAAATTTTACTTTAAACTGCTTTATTAACGAGCGCGGTACAAGTGCGGCATTTTGAATACAACAACAAACATTGATTATAAAATCACAAACGAACATCTATCCTTTGCGCGATTCGAATAATTTTAAATTTCAGCCGGCAATAAAGTGAGCGCTAAAAACCAAATTGAAATTTATTTTGCAATTGTGATTAAATGAAAAAATAGCGAATAACAACGCATAATTTTCTAAATCAATGGTTATTGCAATGGTCACTTCAGAATGTTAAAAAAATATCTTTTTGGAAGCATTATATTGCTTAGAAATTAAGCTTTAAAATCGGTTTTATTACCAACGAATAAAAAAATAAAGCGCAAATCGTTCCAACTAAAAAACCGCCAAAAACATCGAGCGGGTAATGAACTCCTAAATAAATTCTGCTGTAGCCCACCAGCAAAGGGCATAAAAAAATGAATAATGAAAATTTACCAAAACGATTTTTAATTAATAAAAAAACAAGAGTACTCCAACACGAAAAATTAACGGCATGAGAAGATACAAATCCATATAATCCGCCTTTGTATTCTTTAACCGTATGAACCATGTGTTTTATTTCTTCGTTGTGCGAAGGCCTGTATCGCGCAAAAGGAATTTTAAAGGCATAAACCGATACGATGTCGGCAATTGTAATTGAAACACCAATAAATACCAGCAGAACAAATGCTTTTTTTATTCCATAATATGAAATTAATGCTGCAAATAAAAAAAAGTATAAGGGAATCCAAACGTAAGCATTGCTTAACCAAAAAAACAATCCATCAAAAAAAGAATTGTTGGCCGAATTGATCGTAAAAAAAAGACTACGGTCAAATGCCTCAATAGAATTCATACTAATCGTTTAACGACTTCCAAAGTACATCTTTTAACTTTTCAATTCCCATATTTATATGCGACGAAATAAATATATGCGGCACGTTTTTAGGCAATTGTTTTTTCATGGCCGCAATTAATTCATCGTCGGCTAAATCGCATTTTGTAATGGCCAATACTCTTTTTTTGGTGAGCAATTCCTTATTAAACTGTTTGAGTTCATTCACCAAAATATTGTATTCTTTTTTTATTTCCAAACTTTCGGCAGGAACCATAAAAAGCAATATGCTGTTTCGTTCAATGTGTTTTAAAAAACGTAATCCCAATCCTTTTCCTTTATGAGCATCTTCAATAATTCCGGGTATATCGGCCATAATAAATGTTCGATAACCCTTATACTTTACAATTCCTAAATTTGGAACCAACGTTGTAAACGGATAATTCGCTATTTCGGGTTTTGCTGCCGATAAAACCGAAAGCAAAGTTGATTTTCCTGCATTCGGAAAACCCACTAATCCCACATCTGCCAATACTTTTAATTCTAAAATTTTCCATTCTTCTTTACCGTTTTCGCCGGGTTGTGCAAATCTTGGCGATTGAAGTGTGCTTGTTTTAAAATGATTATTTCCTTTACCACCTCGTCCTCCTCTAACCAATATTTTTTCTTCTCCGTCTTTTGTAATTTCTAATTCAATTTCTCCACTTTCGGCATCGCGCGCAATTGTTCCTAAAGGCACTTCTAAAATTATATCATCGCCATCGGCGCCTTTACGCAAAGCAGCGTCACCTTTATCGCCGGGTTTTGCAATTACATGTTTTCTGTATTTAAGGTGCAGCAATGTCCACAATTGTGCATTTCCCTTTAAAATAATACTTCCGCCTTTGCCACCGTCTCCTCCGTCAGGGCCACCTTTTGCTGTTAATTTACTTCTATGAAAATGAACAGATCCTGCTCCGCCTTTTCCTGAGCGACAACAAATTTTCACATAATCAACAAAGTTTTCGGCCATAATTTAGGGCACAAAGTTCACATTAATATTTGCATAAAACAAACCTTTATTAAGCTTGTGCTTTATGTACCTTTAACGCATGGATTTTATTGAATTAACAATAACACAACGTATTGAGCCCGAACGCGAAGACCATTTAATTTACAGTTTGGGCGAGGTTGGTTTTGATTCCTTTTCTGAATCGAACAACGAAATTATGGCTTACATTAACGCTAAGCAATACGATGCTAAAATCACCATCGAGTTATTAACTCAGTTTAATCTTCAAACAAATTTTAAAACAAATTTTATTAAATCGCAAAATTGGAATGCGCTTTGGGAGGCGCAATATGAACCCATTGAAATTGAAAAACTATTGCGAATTCGCGCAAAATTTCATGCCCCAAGTATAAATTTTAAACATGAAATTATTATTTCCCCTAAAATGTCGTTCGGCACCGGGCATCACCAAACAACTCAGTTAATGACTAAACTAATGAGCAACATTAATTTTTTTGATAAATCGGTTTTAGACATGGGCTGTGGTACAGGTATTTTAGCAATTTATGCGCAAAAATTAGGTGCAAAAAATATAGTCGCAATTGATATTGAAGAAAGTGCAGCACTCAATGCAAAAGAAAATTGTGAGTTGAATAATATATTTAATATTACTGTTGAAAAAGGTGGAATTGAAATGGTTCCTTCCATTGGCTTTAACGTTATATTAGCAAATATAAATCTTAATGTTTTGAAAGAACAAATTCCGGTTTATTTAACACGACTTACTAAAAACGGCCTATTGATTTTGAGCGGATTTTTTAAAACGGATGTTGAAGTAATAAAAGAAATTTGCTTTCAAAACGGAATGAAATTTGTAAATCAAAGTTCAAAGAACGAGTGGGCCGCATTAATTTTTGAGAATAACGAAGCATGAAAAAAGTTCTATTTATTTGCATAACATTTTTTACAGTTGGTAAGTCTTTCGCGCAACCTTCTTCTTTTTCAACCGACTCCTTAAAGTTTTTAAAACAAATTATTGAGTTTATTGCCGACGAGGATAAAACAACCGCGAAAGAATTTAAAGAAAAATTTGAGCCGATATGGCTTAACGAATATCGATATGGCCAACGTTTATCGGTTTATAAAATTGCAAACGGAATGTTAGCTAAAGGTTACCGACCGTTTCCTGAATTTTATGATTTTTTGCAATCACTTTATGGATTTAAAAACACAAAACAACCTGAATCAAGTTTTTTAGCCTGGGTAACAATGCTAGAAAAACTATTGGGCGCCAAAGAGCGAAAACAATTGCCTGATTTTTTAAAAATGTCGTCAGGGCTTTTTTCACAGGGAATTATTTTTAATAACGAAGCAATAAAGTGGCGTTGCCGTTCAAAATCGTATCAATTTACGTTTGATAAACAACCCAAAGTAATATTTGAATCGCTCGATTTGATTTGTTACGCACGAGGAGACAGTTCTATTATTTACAATACTTCAGGAACCTATAGCCCTGTTTCAAGTTCGTGGGAAGGCAAAGGCGGAAAAGTGAATTGGTTTAGAGCAGGCCTTAATCCCAATGAAAATTATGCCGAAATAAAAAGTTATAAGATTACAATGAAAACACCGGGTTTTGACGCCGACTCGGTATTATTTTATACGCCTTATTTTAAAAAACCACTTGCCGGTGAATTAAGCGAAAAAGTAATGAGCGTAAGTAAAGCTGTTGGAGTTAAATATCCGCAGTTTATTTCCTATTCAAAACGATTGTTTATTAAAGATTTTTATCCCGCCATTGATTACGAAGGCGGCTTTATGATGCAAGGAAAAGATATTATTGGAACCGGTACACCCGCACAAATGGCAAAATTAATTTTTTATCGGAATTCGAAAAAATTTTTAAAAGTCGCTTCAACCGCTCTTGTTTTAAATGAAGAAGATGTAACAACCGATCGGTCAACAATAACTTTTTATATTGACAATGATTCGATTTTTCATCCCGGAATTAATTTCAAATACATTCAAAAAGAAAATCAGGTTACCATGTTGCGCGTAGGAGAAGGAGTTGTGATGAGTCCGTTTTACGATTCCTACCATAGATTAGAATTAGCACCCGAAGCTGTTTTTTGGAAATTGGATGAACCTCAAATTGAATTTGCGCCTTACTATCAAAGCTCAAAAACAGATGCTACATTTTCGTCTTACAACTATTTTGTTCCGCGGTTGTACGACGAATTGCAAGGCATAAGCAACAATAATCCTGTACATCCCATTTACGAATATACCATTCGAAAAGACACAATGATTTTTACAGCGGCCGAAATTGCTTCATTTATGGGTTATGTTACCGAAGATTTAGTGCCAACGCTTTACGAACTCACTAAAAAAGGATTAATCTATTATGATAATGAGTCGGGATTAGTAACCGTAAAACCAAAATTAAAAGATTTCATAGACGCACGCGTTAAGAAAAAAGATTATGATCCAATTTCGTTCGAATCTGATTTAAAAAATGATGAAGTGGCATTAATTGGAACTCCCGAATTTGAAAAAATTCCTAAGTCGGAACAAAAAAGAATTCTTGAACTTAAAACTGCTTTAAAAGGGAGCAATGCAACATTAAATCTTTCTAATTTAGATTTAACCATTCGCGGTGTACGTCGCGTTACATTGAGTGATTCACAGTTTGTACGCATTTACCCATTTAACCAAGAAATAATTGTAAAGAAAAATCGTGATTTTGTTTTTACCGGCGCGGTTAATGCAGGAAGTAGTGAATTTTTTGGCAAATCACTTTCCTATGAATATGCCGAAAATAAAATTAATCTTCCATTGGCAGACAGTATGCGCTTACGTGTTTTTCCTTGGGGAAGCAGAAAAGATCAGCCGCAAAAACGCGTTACTTCGGTAATACGAAATGTACGCGGCACCGTTTATCTTGATCAAAAGGATAATAAAGCGGGAAATAAAAAAGGAAATGCCCAATATCCAATTCTTGACTGCATAAAAGAATCGTATGTTTATTACAATAAAAAATCAACTTATGGCGGTGTTTACGACAGCTCGAAATTCTTTTTCAAAATCGCTCCTTTTAAAATGGATTCTCTCGATAATTTTAAAGCGTCGGGTGTAAATTTTGCAGGCGATTTTTATTCGGCAGGAATTTTACCACCAATGAAAGAAGCCTTAAAAGTTCAAAAAGATTATTCGCTTGGATTTATTCGAAAAGCACCGCCTGAAGGATTCAGTTTATATGGTGATAAAGCAAAATTTAATAATGATATTCGATTAAGCGATAAAGGACTTACTGCCGATGGCGAATTGAATTATTTATCGTCTTTCGCTGCGTCAACTGAATTTGTATTATTTCCCGATAGTGTTGCAGGAATTGCTCAAAAATATGAGAACAAAGAAATGATGGGGTCTAAACCCGGCGAATTAAATGTTCCAAAAATTACCGGTAAAGATGTAATGGTAACTTTTGTTCCGAAACAAAAAGTATTTTATGCCCGAACACTCGAGTCGAGTATGCGAACCTATAACGACTTATCGGATTTTAGAGGAAAAATAATTTTACGTCCTGAGGGAATAACCGCGCGAGGCCGATTTATTTTTGGCAAAGCCGATTTAAAAGGAAAAGTAATGAAATGCAAATCGCGAACAATTGATTCAGACACGGCCGATTTTAAAATTAAAAGTTTAGATAATGACAATACAATTGCAATTGGTGGACCAAATTTAAATGCGCACATTGATTTTGATAAACGTTTTGGTGAATTCAAAAAAAATAATGCCAACGATTATTTAACCTTAGGTGAAATACAATACATCTGTTACATGGATAAGTTTAAATGGTTCATGGATAGAGAGGACATTGAACTTACTGCCGATAAAAGAGGATCGGGTGATATTACCATTGACTCCGATTTAGATCTTGCCGGATCAAATTTTTATTCAATTCGAAAAGACCAAGATTCGCTCAACTTTATGGCGCCCAAAGCGAAATTCGACATGAAGAAAAAAATTATTTATTGTGAAAAAGTTGAATACGTTACTGTAGCCGATGCACGAATTACACCCGATAGCAATATAGTTGTAGTTCGAAAAAATGCTGAAATGGACGAATTAAACAATGCAAAAATTGTAGCCAACTACATTACTAAATATCACAGCATTTTTAACGCCAAAGTAAAAGTTATTGCCCGTAAAAAATATCAAGCGTCGGGCGACTACACTTATATTGATGAAAATAATTTCGAACAAAAAATTCATTTCAATAACATTTCACCCGATAGTACCTTTGAAACCTTCGCAAAAGGTGAAGTTAAAGAAGAAGAAAAATTTGCGCTTAGTCCAAATTTCGAATACAAAGGGAAAGTAATTTTAAAAGCAAAAGATATTGGTTTGAATTTTGACGGCTATACCAGAATTGCACATAAATGCTCATCCGTTTCAAGAAATTGGTTCGGATTCAAATCCGTAATCGACCCAAAAAACATTATAATTCCAATTGATAAAATTTTGACTTCCGATAATAAAAAAACACTTGGTTCGGGTGTTTATATGAATCTCGACACGATTGATATTGTTCCATACGCTGCGTTTTTATCGGAAAAACAAAATCCAAAAAACCCTGAATTGCTTTCGGCAAACGGAAATTTAATTTTTGATAGAACCTCGCAAGAATATAGAATTGGTAGTACTGATAAGTTGAAAGAACTTTCCCTACCCGGAAATTATATTTCGCTCAAAAAAGAAAAATGCGAAATTTTTGGCGATGGTAAATTCACCTTCATGACCGACCCTAATTTATTTAAATTAAGCACTATAGGCTCAATGAAGCACAACCCGTCAGCCAACAAAACTGAAATTACGGCAAGTATGATTTTTGATTTCCCTTTTAACGACAATTTACTCGAAAAATTTGCCGAAAAAATTAATAACTACCCTGATTTAGTAGCAGTTGACATTGAAAAAACACCTTACGAAAAGGCATTAAGAGAGTTGGCCGGTTTTGAAAAGGCCGATAAGGTTAAACAAGATGTGATTTTGTATGGCGAAATAAAAAAATGGCCTGATGAGATTAAAAAAGCAATTTTTTTAACAGATATTACCCTGAAATATAACCCTTTGGAAGCTTCTTACGTATCGTGTGGTAAAATTGGAATTGGACATCTCTTTAAAAAAGAGGTGTTTAAATATGTTGAAGGAAAAGTTGTGATCAAAAAAACTAAAAAAGAAGATGTAATTTCGGTGTACTTGCAAACCGACGAAACAAATTATTTTTTCTTTCAATACAGCACAAAAACAGGAATTGCCGATGCTTATTTTGGCGATCAAGGATTAAACAGTACAATACAAGATGCCAAAGACGATAAAAAACATTTTAAAGGTGAAAAAGGAGAAAAAGATTTTGATTACAGATTACTTGGGCAAAAAGGAAAAATAGAATTGGTAAAAGGAACCCCTTGCGAATGATAAATGATTTTTCATATTACAATGTTGTAAGCGTATTTATTGCGTATATACTGGGCAGTATCCCAACCGCTGTTTGGGTAAGCAAATATTATTATGGTATTGATATTCGAAACTATGGAAGTAAAAATGCCGGCGCTACCAATACATTTCGTGTGTTAGGAAGACGTGCAGGTGTTCCTGTTTTGATGATTGATATAATAAAAGGTTTTCTTGCCGTTAAATTAGGCGGAACTTTTTCGGAATACATGGCCAATACAAACCCATTGGTGAATTTTAAAATTGTACTTGGTGTTGCAGCAGTGTTGGGACATATTTTTCCGCTGTTTGCAAGATTTAAAGGCGGTAAAGGTGTAGCTACTGTTTTTGGTGTTGTAATAGCAATGCACTGGCAAGCGGCCGGAATTTCATTCGCAATTTTTGCACTTGTTTTTATACTTTCTCACTATGTGTCCTTAGGTTCAATGTTAGCGGCAATCCTTTATCCCTTCCTTATAATGGTGGTATTCAACAGTCATAGCCCTAGTATGATTTATTTTTCAATAGCTGTAGCAGTTATAATACTTTTCACTCACCAAAAAAATATTGATCGACTTATGCGCGGACAAGAAAATAAAATGACCTTGCGTAAGCGAAATTAAACCAATAACCCTTACACGTGTACTGCTAAGTATTGAAAAAGCCGCTTTGCGAACAAAGAATCTTAAATATAAAATACTATTCGTTTTTTTTATTCTATGCAATGTCATTACAAATGGTCAAAGCAAGTCTGAACTAGAACTTTTAAAACAAGGAAATAAATTTTTTGCGGATGAAAATTATACAGCTGCCGAACCGCTTTTTTTACAATTGCTTTCGCTTAATCAAACAAACGCCGAATACAATTACAAATATGGAACCTGCCTATTGTTTAACGACGGTGAAAAAAGTAAACCCCTAAAATATCTTTTGTTCGCAGCCACCAAAGGTACAGGTTTAGATAAAGAAGTATTTTATTTTACCGCAAAAGCTTTGCATTTAAATTATCGTTTTGCCGAAGCGATAAAATATTATAAAAAATATACTGAGTTAGCCGGGTCAAAAGGCGAAGAAAAATATCAAGTTGCGCATCAAATTGACATGTGCAATAACGGAAAAAAATTATTGCGTAATGTTACCGATTTAATTGTTGTAAGTAAAACCGATTATAACGAAAAAGATTTTTTTAGACTTTATAAATCAACCGAAATAAAAGGATCAATTACCCCCGCCGAAGATTTACAATCTTCAATTGATAAGAAAAAAAATCATCGTGTAGTAATACACATCCCTAAAAACAGCGACATCGTTTTCTTTTCAAGCTATGGTGAAGACGGAAAATCGTTAGACATTTATCGCGTACGTAAATTACCGGGCGCAACATGGTCGAAACCACAATTGGTTAAAGGCGGCGTAAATACACCTTTTGATGAAGAGTTTCCATATATGCACCCCGATGGTCGTACACTATATTTTTGTTCAAAGGGTCACAATAGTATGGGTGGTTATGATGTTTACAAGAGTGAATACAATTCGGAAAACGAAACTTTTGGTCCGCCCGAAAATTTAGATTTTGCAGTTAACACACCGGATGATGATATATTTTACGTATTGGATTCGTTAGAACAATCGGCATACTTTGCATCAAAACGAGAAAGCGGATTAGGAAAAGTTTATGTTTACAATGTGCGCGTTGAACGCATTCCTGTTCTCATTGCAATTTTAAAAGGAAAATTTGTTAATGAAGTATCGCCCGGAAAAAATTCGGCTACAATTACAGTCGAAGATGTTGCCAGCAATGAAGTAGTTGGTATATACAATTCAAAAACTTCAACCGGCGACTACTTGGTTACGTTGCCTAAAAGCGGTAAATATAAATACAAAGTAAAAGTAGAAGGAAAAGATGAAGCCTATGAAGCGCCCGTTGATGTTCCATATCAAAAAGAATTAAAACCATTAAAACAAGAAGTAGCGCTTATCAATAAAGATGGAAGTGAAACCATAGTAATTAGAAATATGTTTGATCAGGAAATTGAAAACGCTGATGAAATAATTGCCGAAGTACTAAAAAATAAAGCTTCACTAAATCCAAACGCCGACAATATTCCCGATAGCGTTTTGCAAGCATTAGCAAAAAAAGACAAAGACAAAATTGTTGACACCGCATTAAATGAAAATTTAACCAATGAACAATTAATAAAAATGGCAAATGATATTGCCGAAAAGCAACAAAAGGAAGCCGATGAATTGAAAGAAAAATTAGATGCTGCATATACAGTTGCAAATCAAAAATCGACCGATGCGCGCGACAAATCATTAGAAGCCGATAAAAATATTAGTGAGGCCGATAATATTGTTGATCCACTTGAAAAAGGAATGTTGTATGATGATGCTAAGAAAAAAAATGATGAGGCAAATAAGGCAAGTAACGAAGCTGTAATTGCTTTAAACCTTGCAAACAGTTTAGAAAATCAACTCAAAAAACAACAAGAAGCAGCTAATCGAAGTAAAGAAAACGCAAAAAAAATTGAAGAAGCCATTAATTCAAAAAACCATGATGAAGCGGTTAAAAAATTACGCGAACAACAAGATTATATTAAAGAACTAATGGTTGGCGAAAGTTATAAAACCGATTTATACGATGAAGTTAAAAAGAAGGCGGCCGATAAACGCAGCGAAGCAAATTCAAACCTAACAAAGGCCGAAAACTATAAAAAATTAGAAACCGAACTGGCAAATGAAATAGAAAAATTAAAACGCGATGAAGAAAAGGCAAAAGGCAAAAAGAAAGAAGAAATTCAAAAAGAAATAAAAAGACTTGAAGAAGAAAAAGAAACAGCAACCAATAACAAAAAAGAAGCATTTAAAAAAGCTGATATATTAACCAAAGAAGCCGATCAATTGGATGATCAAGCTGAAATGTTAACTAACATTTTGGACAATACTACTTCGAGTAATAAAAGCTTAACCGAAGCAGAAAAAAATGCGCTGGCTGAAAACATACGCAAAGATGCCGGAAACATTAAAGAAAACGATCAAAAAATAGATCAAAAAACAAATACCGATCGTCAAAAGAAATTTGATTACAATGATTTTTTAGCGAAATACGATTATTACGCCAACATGTTTAATGAATATGAACGATTAAAAGCCAATTTACTGACTCCCGATGATTATGATAAACTCATTAACCATAACGATAAATGGATGAAAGAAATTGACGATGACATTGTGCGAACAGAAAAAGATGAAACTAACGCTAACGATGAACAGAAAAAAGCATTGGCTGCTAAACGAGAAGAATTAAAGCAAATGCGAGAATTAAAACGCAAAGAAAATGATGATTTAAGAATAGAAAAACAAAAATTGCTTGATCGGTTGGCCAACAAAGACAAAAACAAAGAAAATTTATTGGCTTATAATGATAATAACTTGAATGAGGCAACTAATAAGAATGATAAACAAATAAAAGAAATTGAAAAATCAAATGCTTCGGATGTAAAAAAGGCAAACGATAAAAATAAAACCAATAAAGAATACATTAAAGAACTTGATAAAACCATAGCAAAAGAAAAGGAAGATTTAAAAAATAAATCGGGTGACGATCGTAATAAATCAATCGAAAAAATAAAAATACTTGAAGAAACTAAAAATCAAAAAAACATTGAAATTACCAAGAACAATAAAGTACTTGAAGAAAAAGGAATGGACAACGCAATTGAATCAACCGTTACCGATAAAATAAAGGATTCGAACAATTCAACCATTAAAAATAAACTTGACAAAACAAATAAACTAAAAGAGGAATTGGCCGAACTATACGTTCAAAAATCAGACGCTTTAAATGAAAAAGATAAAAATGACATTGATAAAAAAATTGAACAAAAAAAGAAAGAACTTTATAAAGAAGAAACGGATTTAACTAACGTTGTGAAAATTGAAAATGATAAAATTATAAATGAAAATAACAAAAAATTAGAAAGTGATAAAAATAACTTGAACGAAAATGACAAGAACGAAACCAATAAACGAATAGCCGAAAGCAATGAATTGAAAAACCAAGCCGACAAATTGTTTGACGATTCAAAAAATGAAAAGGACGTGAACAAAAAGAATGAATTGCAGGAAAAAGCTTTAGAAAAACAAAATGACGCTATAAAAAAACAAAATGATGCTAAAGAAATAACCGATAATTCATCAAACACAATTGCCACTGAAAACAATGCAACTTACACCGAGAATGAAAAAGAGTACAAAAACAGTGAGAGTAAAAATGAATTGGAAAAAATAAAAGACGACTTAAATAAAATTGAAAATGATAAAAAAGAAATTAACGATTTAAAAAGTCAAGAAAAAAATGCTTCGGGTAACGATAAAGAAAATTTAAATAAAAAAATAACCGATAAAGAAAACATTTTAGTTAAAGACGAATTAGCAGTATCTGATGGTGTATCAAAAATTAATCGCAATGAAATTGATCAAAATTTAAAAAACATTGGCACCAAATTAAATCAACTAAATTCCGTTACTCTTACAGCCGATCAAAAAAACAAACTTAATAGTGCAAATAACCGAATTGAAGAAGCCAATATAGCCATTTCAAAAGCCGATGCACTTCGTAACGAAGCATTAAAAGAAACTGATGATAAACGCAAAAATGAATTGCTTAAACAAGCCAATAACCTGGAAAAAGAAGCCATACGCAAACAACGCGAAGCCGATGAATTACTTGAAACACTACTCGCTGAAATTACGGTTTCATTAAATCCGGAAAATAAAACTAAAGATCAAGAAATTATTTCAGAAGTAAATAAAGAGTATAATAGCAAATTAGATGCGATAAAAAATTCGAACGAATCGGAAATCCGAAAAATTTTCGCCGAAAATGAACTGAATAAAGATTTGGTAAACAACATAGAAAAACAAATAAATGAAGAAAACAATAAATCAGTAGAAGGATTAACAGAAGAGGAGAAGCGTAAAAGACGATTAAAAATTGAAGAACTTAATCGTTTGCTCGACGCAAAGAAAAAAGAATTAGGAATTACCGAAGAAAAACTTAAACAAGCCAACGTTATAGACAATAATCAAAACAATGAAAATGATTACAAAAATAATCTCGTTGTAGAAAACGAATCGGCTAAAACCGATTTAAATAAAATTCGGCCTACTCTTGATGACATAGAAAAAAACAGGGATAAAATTACTGAAAATAATATTCGTATTCAGGAAACCAATGACCAAAAAGAAAAAGATAAGTTGACTAACGAAAATAAATCGTTGGATAAATTGACCGACCAAAAGGAAATAGGAATTGCCGACGAAATTGCTGATATCAATCAAAAAGAAATAAACCAGAAGCGAAATGAAATTGCTGATATGCAAATGAATTTTACAACGAAAGGAATTGAATTATTGGAAGAAGATGCCACTAAATTAAAATCATTTACAGAAACCGCAAATAATTTACTGAAAGAAGCCGACGCCTTGCGTTTACAGGCCAATAAAGAGACAAATCCCGATCGCAAAAATGAATTGTTCAAAAATGCATTTACAAAAGAACGTGAAGCAATTGATTTATTAAATAAAGCAGAAACTTTACTTAAAACCTATAATGAAAAAGAACCTGTAAGTGTTAATTCATCAAATGAAACTTTAAAAGAAATTGATGCGAATTATGAAAATAAAATGAAAGAAATTAATGATTCAAATCAGTCACTATTGAGCAAAACAGTACAAAAGGAAAAACTGAATGAGAAACTAATCGTTTCAATAGAAAATGAAATTAATGCGCAACAAAAAGATTTGTCGAATCAAACTGAGGAAGAACAAAAACGCAGGCGAATGCGAATTGAAGAATTAAATCGGTTATTGGATCAGAAAAAGAAGGAATTAAATATTCAGGAAAATTATTTAGCGGCAAACAATATTAATAACAACAATAGTTATACTACACCCTACTCCATTAAAAACAAATCGGCTATAGCACTAGAAATTGAAGCAAAAACGCGAATTGAAGAATTAAGACGTGAAGAAGAAAAATTAAGCGCTTTAGAAATTAAACGAAGCGAAGCGATTTCTGAAAGTGAAAGAAAAAAGATTGACAATGAAATCGCCAATCAAAAGAAAATTGTCATGGAGAAAGAACTTGGTGTGGCCAAAATTTATGCCGACATGAACAATTATGAAATCAAAGAAAATAAACTGCTGGTTGAAAATTTAGAAGATAAAATAGCGGCAAATAATAAAGTTGATAGAAATTCGAAAAACGCAGTTGAAGCCGATAAAAAATTAAAAGAAGCTAATCAACTTTTACTCGAGGCTCAAAACATTCGAAATTCAGCCGATAAAGAAAACAATAAGGAAAAGAAAAATCAATTATTAAAAAACGCCTTTTCAAAAGAAAAACAAGCAATACGATTGCAAAATGATGCGATTGCGTTATATGAAAATTTATTGAGCGAAGTAATTGTTTACGCTAATAACAAAAATAATGAAACAGTAATTCCTGAAAATCCAAATGATCGCTCGTCGGCAAGAGCATTTGAAAAATATGAATCGTTAAACAATCGCGCCAATTATTTGGAAGAACGAGCTAAAACAGTTCGTGACAGCGCCGAAACCGTAAAGAAAAAAAACAAACAAAGTGTTTTAAATTTAGCCGAAAAATTGCAAGAAGAAGCAAACGACGCACGAAACGACGCAAACCGTGCTAAAAACAATTACGAGACTATTAAACAACAAGAAGATTCGCAACTGGCGCTTCAAGAACAAAAGAAACGCGATGCCGATATTGCAAAAGAAATTACTCCTGAGGTTGAAAAAATGAATGAATATGCAAGGTATTATCAACTTCAAAAGAAAGCCAATGATAAAAAAATTGAATTGGAGAAAAATCAAAAAATTGAAGAAGAATTGCGCAATTCTATAAATGATAAAAATCGTGAATCAAATTTACGAAAAGCAGACTCATTAAACACAATAAATAATAAACTAAAATCTGAAATTGAAAACGATGAAAATTTGGCAAACAATTATTTAGCAAGTATTGAAACGGATAAAGCCGAAAAAATAAAAAAAGTAATTGGTGATGAAAAGAAAAATTTAATCGTTCCTGCAATTTCCTATACCGAAAATGTTGTAATTACAAATACTACCGATTTCGCTAAAAACTTTAAAGCGCCCGACGAAATTACAAGTGATATTTACAAAAAATCGGATGTTGCAGCTTATAACAAGGATAATCCCATTCCAATTGATGTAAACAATCCGAAAGGTGTTTATTATAAAGTTCAAGTAGGTGCTTTTAGAAATCCAATACCACAAGATTTATTTAAAGAATTTGTACCAATTACAGGTGAAACAACGCCGCAAGGATTTACCCGTTATACTGTTGGATATTTCACCACTTTCAACTCGGCTGATGATGCAAAAAAAGAAATTAGAAATATGGGTTATCGCGATGCGTTTGTAGTTGGATTTAAAGACGGCAAACGCATTGGTGTTAATGAAGCAAACACTGCGATAGCTGCTAATGGAAATAATCCCGAAAGAAATAATAATCCCGAAAGAAATAATAATCCGGACAGAAATAACAACACTACTGCCGTTAATAATTTTGACCTGAATACAGCAGGTAACGATTTCAACAACTTTACTCCTAACCGCAATAACGCCGCTTACTACAACGATAACAATGCCGCAAAAGCAACACAAGTTGAATTGGTAAAAGGATTGTTTTACACGGTACAAGTTGGCGTATATTCGCGCCCCGTTAGTTTGGATAAAATTTACAATATACAACCATTAAATACCGAATTAACGGCTACCCGAAAAATACGTTACACAACAGGAATGTACACCGACGTTGCAAAAGCAATTGCAAGAAAAGATCAGGCGCGTGCAGCAGGAATTAATGACGCCTTTGTAACAGCATATTTTAACGGTAAAAAAATTACCTTAGAACAAGCGCGCCAATTGGTAACACAATATGGCGAAACCATTTACGCGAAAGATAATGGCAGCAATAACTCAACAGTAACCGTAAATGGAAATCTGAACGGAAACAACAATTCAAACTCAAATAACAATCTGAATGGAAATAATGATCCAAACGGAAACAATTTACCGAATGCGACAGAATTTTACTCAATTGTATTGGGAGAATACAATGGCGAGGTGCCACAGCGCGATGCCGAAATTTTCATGAACAACAATAATAAATATAAAATTTTAAAAGCTAATCGCGATAATAAAGAAATTTATTTTATCGAAACAAATAAAGGAAAAACTGATGCCGATAAGATTAATAATTATTTTAAAGAACAAGGATTAAACGGAAGCAAAATAGTGACCGAAAAAATTATTGGCAATGGAAATAATACGAATAACCGTGTAATTGAACCAAAAGAAAAACCCGAATTAAAATTTCAGGTTTATTTAGGAGAATATATTGACGAAGTTCCTGAAGACGATGCCTTAATTTATATTAATAATGTTGACAAAGGCGTACAACGCAAAACGAATGATGGTGGTTATACGATTTATTATACTTGCGATTGCAATTCGTACGATAAGGCGCTTGAATTAAAAGCACATTTTGTTCAAGAGGGAATTTCATCAATACGAATAGTACCATTTTTAAGCGGGAAAGAGATTACGATGAAGGAGGCGTTTAGATTGATTTATGAGTAGAAAGAGCTCAAAGTCGAAACTTTTTTGGTTAATTTTTAAAATAAAAAAATAACATTTTTAAGGATTCATGTTTAGCATTCATAAACATGAATTCCAGCATATCAATTTCTAATCTTTTATTTACCAATTATCCATTAATTAAAGAGTGTTTGAACTTAATTATAGGTTATCTTAATCTGACAACAGAGTATAGGGCGGGCTCACAAAACACTTAAATTCCTTACAAATCATTGGCAAAATTGAAAAAAATACGATATTAGAGGAATAAAAAAGCCCCACCATAAGCAGGGCCTGAGAAATCTTCGGCTTATAGCCTTATTGTGATTTGCAAGACAAATGTAATAAATAAATTAAACCATGAGCAAAATTTTTGGATTAGACTTAGGAACAAACTCAATCGGCTGGGCGTTGCGTAATCCTGATTTAACAGGAAATCAAATTGAGAAATTTGGAGTTATTACTTTCCCAACAGGTGTTGGAAAAGATGATTATGGACGATACACCAAGTCTTATGCTGCTGAACGTACAAAAAAACGTTCAACTCGCCGTTTATATCAATCGCGTAAATACCGTTTGTGGGCTACACTCGAACACTTAATCAAAGAAAAATATTGTCCGCTTTCGATTGACGATTTGAATAAATGGCGCCATTACGATAAAGAAGAAGCTCGTAAAAACAACAATGCAGGAAGAGTTTATCCTGTTTGGAACACAACTTTTGATGCTTGGATAAAATTAGATTTTGACAGTGACGGAAAACCTGATTACACAAGTCCATATCAACTCAGAAAAGAATTAGCCGAAACCGAATTGGATTTTAGTAAAGAAATTAATCGCTACAAATTAGGACGAGTCTTGTATCATATTGCACAGCGCAGAGGTTTTAAGAGCAGTCGCAAAGGTGCTGATGATACTAAGCCAAAAGACAACGAAGAAATTACCGATTTACAATATTCCGAAAAAAAGAAAAACAAAGTTATTGAAGACTTGTTTGGAAAATACCCCCAAGCAAAAACAATTGATTGGTTGTATGCTTTGTTAGAGACTGATAAAATTCGTATTCGTGAAAGTATTGCGCAATTTGCCATTCGCGAAAATTACAAAGATGAAATCAAACACATTTTTCAATTTCAAAAATTAGGCCTTGAACATTCGATATACAAGAAATTAGTCGAAACTGGAAACAACAAAAACGACGGAAGTATTTTTTACCAACGCCCATTGCGTTCGCAAAAGGGTTTAATTGGAAAGTGTACCTTAGAGCCTAACAAATATCGTGCACCAATCAGTCATCCGAGTTTTGAATTATTTAGAGCGTGGTCGTTTATCAACAATGTTAGATACAAATCTGCATCCGACAGTAACGCTTATTGGAAAACACTCTCCTTAGATCTGAAGAAAGAAGTGTTGGATAAATTATTTTTCAGAAAATCAAAAACCTATTTCCCGTTTTCTGAAATAGTTGATTTTCTTTCAAAGAAAGGAAATACTGGACAATTCAATTATCCACTAAAAACAACAGTTACAGGTTGTCCTGTTTCTGCACGTTTGAAAGATATTTTTGGAGATGATTATTTGAATATAAAAATTGCAAAAGAAAAAGCACCTAAATCACAAAAAGCCTATTACGATATTGAAGACATTTGGCACGTTTTATTTTCTTACGAAGACCAAGAATATGTTGCCGAATTTGCCGATAAAAAACTAAAACTTTCGCCCGAAAACATAAAACAATTTGTGATTGCCTGGAATACGTTTCCTGTGGGCTATGGAATGTTAAGCATTAATGCTATTAATAAAATAAATGTGTTTTTGCAAAAAGGTTTAATTTATACTGAAGCCGTTTTGATGGCAAACATTCCTAAAATAATCGGAAAAGAATTGTGGCCGGAAAACGAAAAATTGTTACTTGAAAATATCTCAGGCATTATTGATGAAAACCGCCGACAAAAAACAATATTGAATATTGTAAACAATCTCGTTTCTAAACATAAAAATTTAAAAGTAAGCGAAAAGTTTGGACACAAGGACAACAATTACAAATTAGACGATTTAGATAAAAAGGATATTTTAAAAGCCATTGAAGAAACTTTTGGCACAAGTAAATGGACAGAAAAACCAGCGCAAGAACAACAACAAATTTTTACAATTGTTACCGATTGCTACCAAGCCTATTTCAAACAAACAGGACTTTCTGTTAAATACATTCACAATGAAAAACATTTTGAAATAAAATCGGAAAAACATTTTTATTACAAAACCGAGACAGGCTATTATCGCTTACCCAAATTGATTGATACACTATCAGAGTTTTTGTTGGCACATTTTGAAATTTCGGAAAAGCAAATTCAAAAAATTTATCATCCTTCGGAAATTAATATTTATCCACCTGCCAAAGAAGATAAAGACGGAGTTTTAAAATTAGGAAGCCCAAAAACAGGTTCATTCAAAAACCCAATGGCAATGCGAACTTTGCACGAGTTGCGCAAATTAATGAACTATATGATTGAAACGAAACAGATAGATAACGAAACGAGACTTGTTGTTGAAGTTGCAAGAGATTTAAATGATTCCAACAAGCGTTGGGCAATTGAAGCATGGCAACGTCAGCGCGAAGCCGAAAACCAAGAATTTGCTACTGCGATTGAAGAACTTTTAAAAACAAATTCAAGCATTAACGCCAACGCCAAAAGTAATAATGATATTGATAAATTAAGGTTGTTTTACGAGCAAAACGATGAACAAACACTTCCACCTGTTTCAGAAGAAGAAACAAAAGGAAAAAAGAAAAAATCTTTTGAAAAAGACGAAGTCGTAAGATGGGGCGGGCACGGAAAAAAATTGATAGACAAATATCGTTTGTGGGTGGAACAAGGCTATCAATGTATATATACCGGAAAATTCATAAAACTTACCGATTTATTTAATCAAAACGTGATTGATTTTGAACATACCATTCCACGCAGTATTTCATTCGATAATTCATTAGCCAATCAAACTGTTTGTTTTCACGATTACAACAGAACTGTAAAAAAAAATCAAATTCCAACACAGTTGAATAACTATGACAAAGATTTTGGCGGTCATACAGCTATTTTACCACGATTGGAAAAATGGAAAGAAAAAGTAGAACGAATAAAACAACAAATTGATTTTTGGAAAACAAAATCGAAAAAAGCTGCCGACAAACAACGGAAAGATGATGCTATCAAACAACGTCATTTGTGGCAAATGGAACTGAGCTATTGGAAAAATAAATTGGATAGGTTTACCATTACAGAAATAACATCGGGATTTAAGAACAGCCAAAAAATAGATACACAACTCATTTCAAAATATGCTCTTCATTACTTAAAAACGTATTTTGATAAAGTGGACGTGCAAAAAGGAAGCGTTACTGCAGAGTTTAGAAAAATATACAGTTTACAAGTACCTGATGAGAAAAAAGATAGAAGTAAGCATTCACATCACGCTAAAGATGCTGCTGTACTTACTTTAATTCCAATTGCTGCAAAACGCGATGAAATTCTAAAAACATACTACGAACACAAAGAGCAAAAAAAACACTACACTACTGAACCGTACAAGAGTTTTAAAAGAGAATTTGTATGGAATATTGACGACATCATTTTGATAAACAACATTACAAAAAATCAAACACTCACACCTGCTAAACGCAAAGTGCGTAAACGTGGCAAAGAAGTTTTCATTGAAGGAACTAACAAACCAATGTGGGCAACAGGTAACAGTGTGCGAGGGCAATTACATCAGGAAACTTTTTATGGAGCAATAAAACCCGCTAAACGTGGTGAAAAAGGGAATATAGAGAAAAACGAAAAGGGGCAATTTGTTCAGGAAGAAAAAATAAAATATGTAGTTCGTGTTCCTTTTCAATATAAAAAAGATTCAAACACACCTGGTTTTAAGACTTTAGATGAAATCAAAAAACAAATTGTTGATGGAGGCTTAAAATCGCAAATAGAAGAACAAGTTCAAAAAGCCGGCGGTTTAAAAGAAGCTTTTGACCTAGGTATTTATTTATTGGATAAAAGTGGTAAACCACACGGAAATAAAATCAGACACATTCGTGTGTGGGCAAGTGTTTCTGAACCTTTGGCAATTAAAAAACAAACTAATATTTCTCAAAAAAATATAGAGTATAAACAAAATTACTACGCTGCTAATGCAACAAATAGCTTCTTTGCTATTTATAAGGGTGAAGATAAAACCGATTTTGATTACCGAAATTTGCTAGAAACCTCAAAAATCATAAACACAGGGCAGATTAAAAAGCACGCAGATTTGTTCGAGCCAAAAATCAGTTTCAAAAAAAGTAAAAAAGAAATTGAGCTTAAATTATGTTATGTACTAATACCAAATGTTAAAATTATTTTCTTAAAAGATGATGAGCAATTAGAAGATGTAAAATCGTTTTCAGTTATTGAATTAACTAAACGGTTATTTGTTTTTACAAATTACGAGAAAGACGGACGTTTAAATTTCAAACATCATTTAGAAGCAAGAAACAAAATAGAAGAAAATTATTCCGAATCTGAATGTGATTTTAATAATCCTACACCTACACTCCGTTTTTCTTATGCAAAATATAATTTCTTAGTTGAGAGGTATGACTTTGAAATAAAACCTGACGGAGAAATAACATGGATTGACTAAAATGATAAAGCGCACTCTCTATTTCGGCAATCCTGCTTATCTCAGTAAAAAAGATAACCAGTTAGTGATTGATTTATTGAATAAAGAGGATAAAAAAACAATTCCTATTGAAGATATTGGGATTATAGTACTAGACAATCAACAAATAACCATTTCGCAAGGTGCATTAATGTGTTTAACGCAAAATAATGCTGCAGTAATAACTTGTGATGAAACACACCACCCCATTGGTTTATTAATGCCCTTAGACGGAAACAGCGTGCAACGGGAAAGATTTACGTCACAAATTGAAGCATCATTACCCTTAAAAAAACAACTTTGGCAACAAACTATCGAAACAAAAATTTACAATCAGCACTTGATTCTAAAAAATCTGGGAATTGAAAGTGAAAACATGCTTTACTGGAGTAATAATGTAAAAAGTGGCGACAATGAAAATCATGAGGCCCGTGCGGCGGCCTATTATTGGAGTAAAATTTTTCCGGAACATTATAATTTTAGAAGGGAACGGGCTGGATTACCGCCTAATAATTTATTGAATTACGGCTATGCGATTTTGCGAGCTATTGTAGCCCGTGCTCTTGTGAGTTCAGGATTGTTACCAACACTAGGTATACATCACCGCAATAAATACAATGCATATTGTTTGGCTGACGATATTATGGAACCGTACCGACCTTTTGTTGATCAAATTGTACTTGACATCATTAATAGCGGTGAAAATTTTGAAGAACTCACTCCTTCAATAAAAAAACAACTATTGAGTATTGCCACTGTTGATATTGAGTTGGAAGGTGAAAAAAGTCCGCTTATGGTTGGCATGCAACGCACCACCGCTTCATTAGCAAGATGTTTTGAAGGTACACAACGTAAAATTGTATATCCTGTAATGACTTGGAACGATTAAATCAATACCGAATTTTGTGGATTTTAGTTTTTTATGATTTACCAACCGATACGAAAAAAGAACGTAGAGTCGCATCTTTATTTCGTAAAGCTATTCTTAAAGATGGTTTTAGCATGTTTCAGTTTAGCATTTATGTGCGTCATTGCAATAGCCGTGAAAACGCCGATGTTCATGTAAAACGGGTAAAAAACATATTACCTGAACTTGGTCACATTGGCATTTTAACGATAACTGATAAACAATTTGGCGACATTGAATTGTATTTTGGCAAAAAAGTTCAAGAGAGGCGAAAAGTACCGCAACAGTTAGAAATGTTTTAAATAAAAAATCCCTATAATAAATTTATAGGGATTCATTTTTGTTATCAATTTTTTTATTCTAAAAAACGTTATATATTGTTGTTTATTAATGAAATAACTTCACCTCTATTGATAACAGTATTTCAAAGATACAATTCGAAAGCAAATCACAACGTAAAAAGGCAAAACAAGTAAAAGACGGCAATTGATAACAGTATTTCAAAGATACAATTCGAAAGCAAATCACAACACACAAAACAACGTGTCCAAAGCATATTGAATTGATAACAGTATTTCAAAGATACAATTCGAAAGCAAATCACAACGCTAAAACAATTCTGTTATAAAAATCCATTATTGATAACAGTATTTCAAAGATACAATTCGAAAGCAAATCACAACTATGGTATCAAACGAATATACCGTACACTATTGATAACAGTATTTCAAAGATACAATTCGAAAGCAAATCACAACCAGGATAACGTTAACACCGATCACCGATGTATTGATAACAGTATTTCAAAGATACAATTCGAAAGCAAATCACAACAACCATAAGCAAGTTGTTTTCGTAAATCCGTTGTTGCATTTATGTCAAAGATACAATCTGAAAGCAAATCTTGAAACAACCTATTTCTTCTTTACAAACGGAAATCAATTTAAGCAAATTAACAACCGGGATTTATTTTGCGAAAATATCAACAGAAAATAGTTTTGCAACAAAGAGAGTTGTTGTTGACAGGTAATTTATTATCCATTGCAAATTGTTCAATATTGGCGATTAGAAATCAAGAATAATTTTATCCTTTTTTTTTTATTCATTTTACGTGTAGTGAAGTGAATGATTATTTATCTCCTAATTTTAGTAAGGCGGTTTTCATTCTGCTTCGCTAACCCCACGCAATAAAAACCTTTTTATTATTCTCCTCATTCTTCTCTTCAATATTTTTGTCAAAATCCAGCAACAATTCTATTTCACAATTTGAATCAAAAATCCAATAATTTTCTAATCGAAAAACAATTTCTATTTCTTCGCCCGGTTGCAGAATCGGAATTTTTTTCACTAATGTCCAATTAAAATCATAATCCACTCCTTTCGTCACCCACTCGCCTTCATCATTTGCCCTATTGTTGTTTTCTTTTATCGCTTCAATTTCTAATTTCGATAATTTCATTTTTTTTGCTTCGGCAACCGTTATATCCAAATCTCGTAATATCGCATTAGTTTCAATATTGGAAATAGTTCCTTTGTTTTTTATTTTCACTTTAATAATCGACCCCTGTAAACTCTCATCATATTCAGGTGCGGCAATAGAAATCACTTCTAAATCAACATAATTTTTTTTGCTTTCCATTTTTTGAGGATGATCGGGCTTATTATAAAGCGGCTCTTCCTTTTTTACTAACGAAGTATTTTCTGCTTTATTAAAATAATCTCTCGGCGGATTTGGACCACCGTTACAAGCGTCTTTATACGTATCAATATATTCAAAAATTGTTTCAATCGCTTTAACACGCATTCTGTCCGTAGTATATTCATCGTACGCTTTTACTGAAAACATAACTTCATAAACGGTACACCAATCTCTGTCTAAATAAAATTGCGACATTACCAATCCAAACACATAAGTCGCCGCCTCACTATTTGAATTAAGATCGGCCGCGCGATAAGCACAATAATATCCTTTTAAAGGAGCAAAATAATTTCCCATTATTTGCAAATAACTTAATACCGCATAATCTTGATACGTCAATTTTGCTGCAGGATTATAAGCTGCGGGCTGACCTCCGCGCCAAACTAAAATTGAATCAAAAACAGAATGTTTTAACGTATAATTTGACATTAAATACCGAATATATTTTTCAGTATGTGTTGTATCGCCATTTCCTAAAGCATTAATAAAAGCGATTTTTTTGTCAAGAGAATTTGCTGTATCAAATAAAAACGCACACTCAATTTCACTCAAATAATTTTCACCATCTTCCAATTCGGCTTTAATAAGCGGTATGTCGTTATAAGCCATGGCAAATGGAGTAGAAGTTAATGGCGAATCACATCGGCCTTTCGTTAAAATAATCGTTAACAAACTTACTAACATTACTATTTTTTTCATTTTAAGCGATTTATTCAACAAATAACGGTTATTCCCTTTAATAGTTACCTCAATTTTTATCGTATTTTTTAACTATTTTGCGCCTATAAAATCAAATGGTAAACGGATTTAAAGTGACAATAATTATGCCTGCGTACAATGCAGCCGCAACCCTTGAACAAACTTGGAAAGAAATTCCTTTCGACATTGTTGATGAGGTAATATTAACCGACGATAAAAGCAAAGATAATACTGCAGAAGTGGCACGCAAGTTAGGCGTACATCATGTTATTGTACATGAAAAAAACAGGGGCTACGGCGGAAATCAAAAAACTTGTTATAACAAAGCCTTAGAAACCGGAGCTGATATTATTATTATGCTTCACCCCGACTATCAATACACCCCTAAGCTAATTCAATCAATGGTATATTTAATCGCAAACAATGTTTATTCGGTTGTTATTGGGTCAAGAATTCTTGGTCGAGGTGCGCGCAAAGGCGGTATGCCATTATGGAAATACATTGCTAATCGATTTTTAACTTTTACTCAAAATGTTTTAATGCGGCAAAAACTTTCAGAATACCATACCGGTTACAGGGCTTATCACCGAAAAGTTCTTGAACGCATTAATTACAATGAAAACTCAGACGATTTTGTTTTTGATAATGAGTTTTTAGGACAAATTTGTTACGCCGGTTATGAAGTAGCAGAAATAACTTGCCCAACAAAATATTTTGAAGAAGCTTCAAGCATTAATTTTAGCAGAAGTTCTAAATACGGGTTAGGCGTATTGCGTGTTTCTTTTTTATACTTTTTAAATAAAATTGGATTAGCAAAAAGTAAATTGTTTAAACGAATAAAACCTTTAAATGGTTAATCGCTTTTTAATTCGACTCCCGTTTTTTGCAACAGTTAGCACTTTTTTATTGCTCTGCCTTTCTCTTCTGCTCTTTTTTCCCAACGGAAGAAGTTTTTTTATTTTTAACGGCATGCATCACTTCACTATTGATTCGTTAATGCAATATTTAACACACATTGGTGACGGAATTTTCGCGCTGTGTGTAGGCGCATTATTACTAATTTTTTACAACGTTGGCTCAGGTATTTTTGCAATTCTTGGTGTTGCTTTGAGTGGATTAATTACAAGCATTTTAAAATATTTTATTTTTATTGAAGCACCAAGACCAAAATTATTTTTTTGGGGAAATAAAATGATACATTATGTTGATGGTGTTTATATAAACATCGAACACTCTTTCCCGTCAGGTCATAGCATTACTGCATTCTTTATTTTTACATTTCTCACCTTGCTTTCATTCGGAAAAAATGCGGCAATACAATTTCTTTTTGCTGCATTAGCAATTGTTGCTGCCTATTCAAGAGTTTACCTTGCTCAACATTTTGTCGGCGACATTACTACCGGTGCAATTATTGGTGTTTTACTTGGCGTTTTTATGAATATAGTTTATAATACCCTTAAAGGAAAGTCGATTTTTCGCAACAGTATAATTCATTTTATTGCACGATAAATGTTTAAAAAATCTTATAACGGATATTTACTCATTACAATTTTTTCGGTTGTCGCATTTTTCCTTTTTTTGGGTCGTGTACATTTGTTTGATTGGGATGAAATCAATTTTGCCGAATCAAGCAGAGAAATGTTAATTAGCGGCGATTATTTTCATGTGCAAATAAATTATGAAATGTTTTGGGAAAAACCTCCGCTTTTTATGTGGCTTCAATCAACTGCCATGCAAATTTTTGGCGATAATGAATTTTCGGCACGTTTACCAAATGCACTTTGCGGTGCAATTACATTATTGGTACTTTTTCATATCGGTAAAAAACATTTTGATTATTCATTCGCACTATTGTGGTCGTTTATTTACGCCATGTCAATTTTGCCGCACATGTATTTTAAATCCGGAATAATTGATCCTGTTTTTAATTTATTCATTTTTTTAAGCATTTATCAAATCATTCAATGTTTAAACAACAACAATAAAACTAAAAATGCAATTTACGGCGGAATGTTTGCCGGTTTTGCGTTTTTAACCAAAGGCCCCGTGGCATTTATTCTAATAGGATTAACCTATTTTATTTACCAAATTACCGTTCAATTTAAAAACATTGGTAAAATAAAATTAATTGCGCTCTTTGTTTTTTCATTAATTACAGTTTCATCAATTTGGGTTTTACCTGAAATTATGAAAAACGGTTTTTCAACCCTAAAAGATTTTATTGCCTATCAGTACCGTTTATTAACTACCGGTGATGCCGGCCACGAACAACCGTTTTACTATCACTTTGTGGTTGTTTTTATCGGATGTTTCCCAATGAGTGTTTTTAGTCAACCACTTTTTACTCCCGGTAAATTTTCTTCAAAATTAGAATTCACAAAATGGATGGTTATTTTATTTTGGGTAGTAATGATACTTTTTACTATTGTAAAAACTAAAATTGTTCATTACAGCAGTATGTGTTGGCTACCGTTGAGTTTTTGCTCAGCACAATTTATTTATACAAAATTTAATGAAGGAAACACGCGCAACGCCAAATATGTTTTTTTAGTTGGCGGAATTTTATTTTCAATTTTATTGATGGGTTTACCACTTTTAGGGCACTTCAGAGAATCTATTGTTCCAATGGTAAACGATAAGTTTGCCGTAGCAGCAATGCGAATGCCTGTTGATTGGCCATTGTGGTTAACTTTAGGTGGAATTTTATTTTTACTCGGAATTTTTATCTCTTTTAATTATTTACGAAAAAACAACATCCTGTTTTTTAGTTTTTCAATGTTAACTTCAACAACAACCGCTCTATTATTTACCTTGTTTTTTATAGTGCCTAAAATCGAAAAACACAGTCAAGGTCCTGCTATTGAATTTTTAGAAAAACACAAGAATGAGAAGGTGTATGTTTTTCCATTGGGCTATAAAAGTTATGCTCACTACTATTACTTTAAAGTCCCTAATGAAAATAATGAATTAAGAAAAAATGAAGAATATTTAGTTTATGGAAAAATTGATCGACCCACTTATTTTATTACTAAAATCAACAATGATTTTTTAAAGGATAAAAAGGATATAAAACTAATTGGTGCAAAAGGCGGATTTAAATTTTATTTAAGAGCACCGGCCGATTTACAAAAATGACACACTAATTAGTTAATCCTTAACAACCCCGTTTTAAACTCAATTTATTATTTCCAAAAACGAATTTGATGTAAAAATAAATAAAGTAAAAAACTCAAACAAAAAAGCGTTACAAGAAAATTATTGGCTAAAAAACTATATCCGATTCTATACTTGATAAGATAATACACGAGTCGAATAGGCTTGAACTTACAGTAGAACCCTTAAGAAAGAACAAGGCCTTAACCGAATTAACGCACGTTCAACTAAAATAAATTATATTTGATTATCCATTTAATGAATGAACTTGCTCAAACTTCGCCATCAAATTTACTGGTCAATTTGCAACGGCCTGGGGTGGTCAATTTCGTCGGCTTTTACAGGTTTCCTTTTAAAAGAAATTATTGTAAAATTATTAGTACTCTCTTATTAGAGTTTCGAGAGGAATATTTAAGTGATAATGCAGCTTTCTAACCATACTTAAATTAAGCTTTCTGTGCTTATTAAAAATATCAGTTACACGGCTCTTATAACCTAATACATGCGCAAGCTCTTTATTAGATATTCCTCTTTGTTCCATCCTATACTTGATAGCTTCCAAGGGAGAAGGAGTGTCAAAAACATAATGTTCGTCTTCGTAATCTTTGATTAACAAAGCCAAGACATCAGCATCGTCACTGTCCTTAGTCCCCGATTTTGCTTGAAAAATATCTTCAAACTTTTCCATCGCTTCCAAGTAATCCTTTTTTGTTTTGAGCTTTTTAAATTGCATTTTTGTTTTGAGTTTATGAGTTGAGTTTCTTATTGTTCTTTAAGTTGCGTTTTTATTTGTTTTTTTCTTACCATACAAGTCAATTGTTTCTGCATTGACCTTATCATACTCAGCGTGGGTTCCTATGAATTTAACAAAGCCCCATCCCTTCTTGTAATTAAATTCGACTACCAATCTGAAGTCGTTTCCTTTTATATTAAAAACTATCCGATGATTTCCAATGATGCTTGACGTTGCATAATCCTTTTTTACATCATTCGGCTTCTTCCAGTTTTTTGATAAAACATCAAAGTACCACAATTCTAAACTTTTTTTTGCTGTACTGTGTTTCAACCAATAATTTTTCAATGTACTTTTGTTGTAAATGTTCATTCGTTTTCTTTTTTCATTTGTTACCGATTTTTAGTTTTACAATTTTAATTTCTTTTACAAATATACGTTAAAGTAACCAATTTGGTTACTATCGTATAAAATATTCTTGTATTTAAGTTCATGCAGGCCGTAATCTCGATGCTGCGATAGAGTCGGTTAAAAAGTAAAACGCCAAGCGGATTAAAAGTATAGCGCTCCATATGTTTGGTTTTTTTGAGGGGTTGGGAGGAGATTAATTAAATGAATAAATGAGAATTATTTCTTTATCGATCTTAATAGTCGTGTCATGCCGTAGTCCTATTTCTACAAATGAGATTCCGAACACTAAAGCAAAAGAGTGTTTCGATTAGGCCAAATTACTTCAGGAAAAAGGTGAATTTAAAAAGGCACTCTATTTTTTCGATAGGGCAAGTGACATTTCCCCTTTCTCAGCAATTATTTTACATGAACGGGGTTTGTTAAAATCAGATATGGGAAATTGCCATTCTGCGATACTTGATTTAGACCAATCAATTATTTTAACAACGGGGTTCGAGCAAAAGAAAATAAGATATTGTAACCGCGGTTTAGTTCATAAGAAATTCGGCGAAATTAAGCTAGCTTGTTATGATTGGAAAAAAGCTGGTCAATATGGAAAAAAATATTTATTAAAGGTAATACGCCATTTATTGCTGCCAGCGCCGAGTTTTGTAATGGCTGAAATGTTTTTTTTTTTGATTTTGTGATTGTGATTTACCTAACATTGTTTGTAAGCTGTTTAATAAATTTCTTTACTAATTTGCAAATAATGACACGTACTTTTAATGAGTTTTCACAGTGTTTTTAACGGTTGTGAATGATTTTAAGGATTAATGAATTAGTGTGTGTTGGGTTGGTAAAAAATAAATGCATAACGCATTTGTAAATAAGAAAATGAAAAGGGGCTTTGCGCCCCTTGTTTATTAATACATTTTATCCATTTTACTGTTGTTTCGCCAGCCTGCGTCGTATTTGCTGTCAACAAAATAAATTACAATATCAGCATCGTATTTACTATCGCAAAAATAAATTTTCTTTTTAGCATCATATTTACTATCTACAAAATACCACAACCCTTTGTTATCGGTAGCATCGTATTTTGAAGAACACTTATAAACTACAAGGTCAGCATCGTATTTTGAGCTGGCCACATAAACTTTTACGTCAGCATCATATTTACTGTCACACGAATAAACAGTTTGGGCACCGGTAAATTTTCCTGTAATGAGGAATACAGCAAGAACAAGGATTTTTTTCATGGCTAAATTATTTTTATAAATATAGTACCTTAAACATCAATTTATGTACCAAAAAGAAAAAAAAGACCGCATTTTAGCAGTCTTTCTCATTCTAATTTAATTATTTTAATTTAAACGCTTTTTTAACAGCGTTTACATAATCCAATTTTTCCCAAGTAAATAATTCAACTTTTAATTTTTTAATTTTTCCGTCGGGCGATTTAAACGTTTTATCAACGGTTTCATTTTTACGCCCCATGTGGCCATAGGCGGCAGTTTCGCTATACATTGGTTGACGAAGCTTTAATCGTTGCTCAATATAAAACGGCCGCATATCAAAAACCTTTTCAACAATTTTCGCAATTTCACCATCGGTCATTTTTACTTTTGATGATCCGTAAGTATTTACATAAACACCCATTGGCTGTGCAACACCGATAGCATAAGATACTTGTACCAATACTTCACTACACACACCTGCTGCAACTAAATTTTTAGCAATGTGTCGCGTTGCATAAGCCGCGCTTCTATCAACTTTTGATGGATCTTTTCCCGAAAATGCCCCGCCTCCATGCGCACCTTTTCCTCCGTAAGTATCAACAATTATTTTTCTTCCGGTTAAACCTGTATCTCCGTGCGGTCCGCCAATTACAAATTTTCCGGTTGGATTGATATGATATTTAATCTTGTCATTAAATAAATGAGCAAATTTTTTATATTTCGCTTTTACTCGAGGAATTAAAATTGAAATTATATCTTTCTTAATTTTTTCCTGCATTTTTGATTCAGTATCAAAGTCATCATGTTGGGTTGAAACCACAATTGCTTCAATACGAACCGGACGATTTTTATCATCATACTCTAAAGTTACTTGACTCTTTGCATCGGGGCGTAAATATTTTATTTGCTTATTTTCACGACGAAGGTCTGCCAATTCAATTAATATTTTATGAGCAAGGTCTAAAGCCAACGGCATATAATCTTCTGTTTCGTTAGTAGCGTAACCAAACATCATCCCTTGATCGCCTGCGCCCTGCTCCTCTTTCTTTTTACGTTCAACACCTTGATTAATGTCGGCCGACTGTTCATGAATAGCTGAAAAAATTCCGCAAGAATTTGCTTCAAACATATATTCGCTGCGTGTATAACCAATTTTTTTAATTACATCACGTGCAATTTCTTGAACATCTAAATATGTTTTTGATTTTACCTCGCCGGCTAAAACAACCTGACCGGTTGTAACCAATGTTTCGCAAGCAACTTTTGAATCAGGATCAAAAGCTAAAAAATGATCGATTAAAGCGTCTGAAATTTGGTCGGCAACTTTGTCGGGGTGTCCCTCTGATACCGATTCGGAAGTAAATAAATAACCCATAATGATTTGATAATTTTTAAGTCGTGCGAAAATAAAATAATTCTATCGAACGGCAAGACCCTTTTTCATTTCTTAAAGAAAAAATATTAGCGCGAAGTCAGTTTTTTAAACACTTCCTCAAGACTTTGCTGTTCTTTTCTGATAGTGAGCACTAAATTCTGATTTTCCATGGCAAAACGCGCAATAGCCGGGCGTATATCTTCATCGGCCGAGGATTCTACAAGCCAAGTATTAGGAGCCACTTCTTTACAATTTTTTACACCCTTTACTTTGCTTAATTGCGATTTACTTATAGGCTTTTCAAATTCGACATATACCACCTGTTTTTCGGTGTTTTTTTGCTGCAAAGCTGCTGTTTCGTCGTTAGCAACAATTTTACCACGATTAATTATTATAATTCGCTTACAAATGGCCTCTACCTCTTGCATAATGTGGGTAGAAAGCATAACTGTTTTTTTTTCGCCTATTTTACGAATAAGATTTCTAATTTCTTCGAGTTGATTGGGGTCTAATCCACTTGTAGGCTCATCCAATATTAAAACATCAGGATCGTGAATTAGCGCTTGTGCAATTCCAACACGTTGACGATATCCTTTTGATAAGGCGCCAATTTTTTTCTTTTGTTCAAGTTGCAATCCTACCGTTTCAATCATTTCTTGAACACGATTTTTACGTGCCGATAATTTATGAATTCCTGCTATAAAATTTAAATACTCTTTTACATACATATCGAGATACAGCGGATTGTGCTCGGGCAAATAACCGACTTTTTGTTTAACGAAAAAAGGATTTTCCGAAACATCAATTCCTGCAATTTTTGCCGAACCCGAAGTTGGCGGAATAAAACAAGTAAGTATTTTCATTGTTGTTGATTTACCTGCGCCATTTGGACCTAAAAAACCAACAATTTCACCTGATTTAATTGAAAATGTAATATTGTCAATGGCGTGTTGTGCGCCGTAAACTTTAGTTAAATTTTTTACTTCAATCGACATTTTAAAATCCTTTCCTTTCCTGTATTGCGTAATTTCCTTTATTTGGCGAATTACGAACATTCATCTCGGCTAAAAATCCGCCAATAAAAAATAACGAACCTAAAATCATAACTGTTAATGCAATAAAAAACTCGGCACGTTCGGCCAATAAACGTCCTGAAGTATTAATCAATAATTTATCAATGCTTAGCCACAATACAAGCATAAATCCGATAAAAAACATAAGTGAGCCGATTAACCCGAAAAAGTGCATTGGTTTTTTACCAAATCTACTTACAAACGTAATCGTAAATAAATCTAAAAATCCGTTTACAAATCGATTTACACCGAATTTTGATTTACCGTATTTTCGGGCTTGATGTTGTACAGGTTTTTCACCAATTTTTTTAAACCCTGCAAATTTTGCGATTACAGGAATGTAACGATGCATTTCGCCAATTACTTCAATGTTTTTTACAACGTGTTGCTGATATGCTTTTAATCCGCAATTCATATCGTGTAATTTTACGCCGGTCATAAATCCGGTTGCCCAATTGTAAAATTTCGAAGGAATATTTTTAGTTACTGCATTATCATAACGAATTTTTTTCCATCCGCTCACCAAATCATAATCATCATTAATAATCATTTTATACAACTCGGGAATTTCGTCGGGGCTATCTTGCAAATCGGCATCCATAGTAATTACTACTGCGCCGTTGCATACATCAAAACCGGTTTGCAGTGCTGCGGCCTTTCCATAATTACGACGAAAACGAACACCTTTCACGTTTTTATTATTACCGGCAATCGCAACAAGGGTATTCCAAGTTTCATCACTGCTTCCATCATCAACAATTATAACTTCATAAGCTAATTTATTTTCAATGCAAACTTTATCAATCCATGTACACAATTCAGGCAATGACTCGCTCTCATTAAACGCAGGAACAATTACAGATATGTCTAAACGGTTATTCAAGAAGAATGAAACTATACAAATAAAACGATTCTAAGGCGAAACGTTAATTCGCAAATGCTAATTTTTATTAAAACCTAAATGTTGTTAACCTTAAAATTTAGCCGTTGCATAGTGATTAACGTCCTGTTCGGTAACGTTTTTACCCGATAAAATAATTAGCCGCTCAACAATATTTCGCAGTTCTCTGATGTTTCCTGTCCAATTATAATTTTGCAATGCTTTGATTGCATTCTTTTCAAAGGGTTTAACCGGTACACCTTGCTCTTCACAAATTAGTTTTGAGAAATGATCCACCAACTCAGGAATATCCTCTTTACGTTCATTTAGCGAAGGTACATGAACTAAAATTACACCTATTCGATGAAATAAATCTTCGCGAAAATTATTTGCCGCAATTTCCTTTCGCAAATCTTTATTTGTGGCGGCAATAATTCGAACATTAACTTTAATATCTTTTTCACCGCCTACGCGTGTAATTTTATTTTCCTGAAGTGCTCGTAAAACTTTAGCTTGAGCACTCATGCTCATGTCGCCAATTTCATCAAGAAAAAGAGTTCCACCTTCTGCTTGTTCAAACTTTCCGAGTTTTTGTTTTATTGCCGAAGTAAAAGCTCCTTTTTCGTGTCCAAAAAGTTCGCTTTCGATTAGTTCACCGGGAATGGCAGCGCAATTTACTTCAACAAACGGTGCTTTTGAACGATTGCTTTGCTCATGAATTTGACGCGCTACCAATTCTTTTCCTGTTCCGTTACCACCGGTAATCATTACGCGTGCCTCGGTTGGGGCAATTTTTACAATCATGTTTTTAATTTCATCAATTGCCCCCGAATTTCCTATAATGTCAAACCCTTTTACGCGATTAACTTTTTGCTTTAACACGCGTGTTTCGTTAACTAACGTTTTGCGGTCTAACGCATTTTTTACGCTTACCAATATTCGATTTAAATCAAGTGGTTTTTGAATAAAATCAAATGCGCCTTTTTTAATGCAATCAACTGCAGTATCAATATTTCCATGACCCGAAATCATTACTACCGGAATTTCGGGATGCTGCTCAATACTTTTGTCCAAAAATTCGGTACCATCCATTTTCGGCATTTTAATATCACAAAAAATAAGGTCGAATACTTCTTCTTCTAATTTTTTTAACGCCTGAAGTGCGTCTTCCGATTCGCCCACCTCGTATTTTTCATATTCAAGAATTTCACGCAGTGCCCTTCGAATACTTTTTTCGTCGTCAATAATTAAAATCTTTGCCATTTGTAACAGTTTAAATCTAAATTAAATATTTTATACAGCGCTTTTAGAATTCTTTTTGGTTGATTTGTATAAATAATAAATCAAGCCGTCGGTAAGTCCGATTTTTGGCACTAATATTTCGCCAACCTTGGCGTATTTCATTACTGCTAAATAAATATCTGTAGCCGGTAAAATAACATCGGCTCTATCAGGTCGTAAACCTAAAATATTTATTCTGTCTTCTAAAGAATAAGAATCAATATATGCCTGAATTTTTTTGATGTCGGTATAAGACATTACATTGTTTTCGGGCTTATTTAATTTTAAAATACGATTAATGTTTCCACCGGTGCCTATAGCGGTTAAAGCATCGCCATTATGCTTTAAACATTTTACCCAGTCTTTCATTTCAATCCAACGCGATTCGTCAACTTCATCTTTTAATAGTCGAAGTGTTCCGATTTTAAAGGATTCAGAAGCTAATTTTTCTCCACCTTTTAACAGTGATATTTCAGTACTTCCTCCACCAACATCAATGTATAAATAATATTTATCTTGCGCCAATCGTTGCGTAAAAAAGGTTGAAAAAATTATTTCAGCTTCTTCACCTCCGCTTATTACTTCAAGTTTTAATCCGGTTTCGGCCTCAATTTCTTTTAAAATTTCTTTCTTGTTTTCCGCTTCGCGCATTGCGCTTGTTGCTACGGCACGATAGCTTGCCACTTCATAAACATCCATTAAATGTTTATATGCTTTCATTGTTTTTATAAGTTTTTTTATTCGATCTTTCGAAACCTTCTTATCCGAAAATACATCTACACCCAATCGCAATGGAACGCGAGTAAGCAATATTTTTTTTACTGAAAGATTTTTTGTTCGATCGTTAACTTGACCAATTAGTAATCGTCCTGCATTTGAACCTATGTCAATTGCTCCAAAAAGCATGAGCGCAAATATAGTTTTCGTATTAACAAAGTAGCCTATTGTTAACAATTAAGAATTAATTGCATTTTTGTTTCGAAAATCGGGTAATTTCATGATATGGAACAAATTTCATATAAAACCCGGTTAAATAAAATTACTACGCTCATCTTTGATTTTGATGGGGTTTTAACCAATGGTGTTGTCTATTTAATGCCTCCGCATGATTTTGTAAGAACCATGAATGTTCGAGACAGTTTTGCAATACAACACTGTGTTAAAAACGGTTTTCGCGTTGCCGTAATTACCGGCGGCAATAACGAAGTTGTAAAAGAACGAATGCTTTATTTGGGTGTTACAGATGTTTTTTTACGTGCTGCCGATAAACTGAGTGTTTACGAAAAATACAAAACTGAAAATAATTTGATTGACGAAGAAATTTTATACATGGGTGATGACATGCCCGACTTTCCTGTATTACAAAAAGCGGGTTTAGGTGTTTGCCCTAATGATGCAGCCGAAGAAATTAAATCAATTGTACATTATGTTTCTCCTAAAAAAGGCGGCCACGGTTGTGTGCGCGATGTTATTGAGCAATTAATGAAAATAAAAGGAAAATGGCATTCTGATAACTTGCATCAATGGTAGCTTAACCGAATAAATCAATATTATCTTTTATTGCAGGTGATGAATTCTTATAATTAACAGCAAAATCATATGCCTTTTTCGCAAGCAAATTCCATTCTTCTTCCGTCATTTTTGCACAGGTTTCAATATACTCAACAGCCTCTTTTGAAAAGGGTTCGCTCAAATGAAAATCCATTCCCAATCCATTTTCTCTCAAATTTTTCCACGGTGTTTGATCGCTAATTATCGCTAAACATCCGCTCGAAAAGCTTTCAAAAATAGCATGTCCAAAATTTTCGTTTAACGTTGGCATTAACAAAGCGTGATGCTTATTAAGTTCGTTTGAAATTTGTTGTTGCATTAACTCTCCGCCATAAATGAACTGTACATGATTGGGCAATTTTTTTGCCATTGTTAGGCATTCTTCCCAATAATGTTTATCTTCAATAAACCCATAAATAGTGTAGTTAATTTTATACAACGGCGATACATTTTTTAAAAGTTGAATTGCGTATTTAATGTTTTTAATTGCAACAATGCGTGATAAAAAAAACAAATTAAGCTCACCATTTAACTTTTTATGCTCGTAAAATTTATCAATGGAGCGTGACGGTAAATTACCGGCAATCTTAACCTTTACTTTATCGCCAAAAACATTTCGAATATCTTTTTCTTCATTTTCTGATGAAGCCTGAAAAAGAATATTCTTATGAAAACCGACTAATTTCGAATAAAAAATAAACGCTTTTTTCTTTAACGGTTTTACGTTTAATGCTCCTTTTCCTAACATGCCTCGTACGGCCAATATGGTTTGTGAGGATAAATTCATTGAACGAATTACCTTTACCGGCATTATACTAAACATTGGCGAATAAAAACTGTTTATATAAATTTTATCAAAGGCTGTTGATGACAGAATGTTTTTAACGGTTTTTTTATTTATGTTTTCTTTGGAACAATAATAAACTTCGGCGTTTTCACAAAATCTTATCCATTGATTAGATAAAATATTTTTGTAGGGTTCGGTGCTTAAGTGGTCAACATTTGAAGTAAATATTTTATAGTAAAATTTATTTTTAGTGCTTTCTATTAATCCGAATAAAGATTGCACAGGTCCACCGGCTTTTGTTCCGGGTAAAAACCAATCAATAAATACAAATATGGTTTTTTCAGCTTTCAATTCGATGGGTTTGCATCCATACTTCTAAACTTACCAAATGCCAAAGCATAGTCCACGTAACGGTTTTATCATTTTTTATGAATGAATTCCATAGTTTAAGCACTGCTTCCTTGTTAAAGATACTGCGTTCGGACAAATCATTTATTTTTTCGTCACAAAATAAAAAAAGTTCATTTTTCATCCAATCTTTCCACGGAAAAACAAATCCCATTTTTTTTCGATTTATAATTTCTTTTGGCAATAAATCACCCATTGCTTTAGTAAAAAGTTGTTTTGGCGTATGAGGATACTTTTCTTTGTCATTTACAGAAAGTACATATTGTATTAAATGATGATCCAAAAACGGAGCTCGTACTTCAAGCGCATGTGCCATTGTCATTTGATCGCCATCGCGAAGCAAAATGTTTTGCAAATATGTCTGCATTTCACAAATGCTAATAGCACTTAGTAAGTGTGCCGAATCATATTGCTTAAAAATAGCTGATGCCATTTTTTTAACTGACGAATTCATTTTATTGAATTCACCAATTATCGAAATGCTTTCCGAATTTGAAAACAACTGTCGTGAATGAGCATAAAATTCAGCTTCAGTTAATTTTTCTTCAGTTAAAATTCTTTTCAGCTTTAATGATGTCGAATTTTTTTTTAATCCATGATACAATGAACCGGTAAAGCTTCTCAAAAACTTTGGTGACTTACGCAATAAAATTTGCTTTCTAAATTTTACAGCTTGTTTAAAAACCGGATAACCGGCAAACAATTCATCACCTCCAACTCCTGATAAGGCTACTTTTATTCCTGTTTTACGAGTAGCTTTTGCTACAATATACGTATTAGGGCCGTCACCCCCGGGAGAATCTGTTGCTTTTAAAATGGCAGGCAATTCATTTAAAAAATCGGCTGAATTTACAGTTAAAGAATGATGATTCGTGTTAAAACGGTTAGCTATTAATTCCGAATATTTTTCTTCTGAATAATCTTTCTCTCCGAATATAACTGAAAACGTATGAATTTTTTGAGATGAAATTTCGCTCATTTGTGCAACAATAGCCGACGAATCAATTCCGCCCGATAAAAATGCTCCTACCTCAACATCGGCAACCATTCTCAGTTTAATGCTTTCTTCAAATAACGATTTAATTTTAAAGCTGCATTTTTCTTCTGAAACGTCCTCTTTTACGACTTCGGGTTTCCAATAAATTTCCTTATAAACAACGTTGTTTTTAAACTCTAAAAATTCACCGGGCATTAATTGGTAAACCAAATTAACCATAGTCATTGGTGCAAATGCCGTTTGATAATTTAAATAATCATACAACGCGTTTTTATTAATTTTACGCTCAACTAAACCGCTTTCCAAAATCGAATTTATCTCGGAAGCGAAAATAAATGTTGAATCAAAATGATGAAAATAAAATGGCTTCTCTCCCATTCTGTCTCGTGCGGCGAATAATTCTTTTTTTTCAATGTCCCAAATAGCAAATGCGAACATTCCATTAAATAATTTCAAGCAATTTTTACCGTAAGCTTTGTACGCTTCTAAAATTACTTCTGTATCGCTATTCGTTTTAAATTTTACATTCTTAATTTCTTGAATTATTTTTAATCTTATTTGATGATAATTGTAAATTTCACCGTTAAATACAAGAATAAATCGTTTATCGGCTGAAAAAAAAGGTTGATGGGCTTGTGCAGATAAATCGATAATCGATAATCGTGAATGTGCCAATAAAATATCGTTATTTTTCCAATCCGAATGATTATCCGGCCCACGATGCTTTAGCGCTTTGTTCATGAAAATAATTTTGTCGGTAAACGACAATGCTTTGCCAACTGAAATTATTCCTGCAATCCCACACATACTTTGCGAATAAAGTTAAAGAATAGACTGCGAAGGCATAAAAGATTAATTTTAATTCACATTTTTATCGTTCAAACGTTTAGGCTATGGTTTCTGCACTAATTTTATTGACTTGAACCAACATCTTTTTTAACATAAAACCGTCAATTATTAAATTTAAATCAATGAAAAATAAACTTACCCTTTCAATTTCAATTTTATTCAACTCCTTGCTCCATGCTCAATGTACTGTTGAAATTAACAGCCCGACTGTTGCTATATCGAATTGCTCGGGGCCTATTCTTACAGCTTCATCAATCGGTACGGGTCCTTTTACCTATTTGTGGAGCACCTCGGGCGGAGGAAGTTTTTCCCCTTCTACAACATCTACTTCTCCAATGTATTCTGAAATTACTCCCGGATTAGTAGTAGTTTCATTAATTGGAACAGACAGTTTAGGTTGCACTTCATTCGATACAGATACCATCGAATTCATTTCACCAGTTGATACTTTTTACCGTCAATTTTGCACCTATCCCGATACCATTTGTCCGCTGCAGTGCCCATTGGTTTCAACAATTAACTGGACGTTTACTGATACAACCGGCAGTTCAAGTTCAATTACTGCCGATGGTGCCGGATGCGTTTCTGCTAACGCGCCGGGCACTTACGAACAATTGGCCATTTACTCAACCGCTTGTACCGTAATGCATACTTACGTTGTAAATAATCCATGTATGCCGCTTTGCAACCTAAACGCCGGACCCGATATTGCTGTTTGCAATTACACATCGTATTCGCTAAATGCAATTGCAACTCCTGCCGGTTCGGGATGGACTTACACGTGGTCTCCCGCCGATATTAATATTAACGATGCCTCAATTGCCAATCCTGTGTTTTTTGCTCCTGCAGGAGATTATTCTTACATTATTACTGCTTTCAATTCAATTAGCGGGTGTACAGCAATTGATACTTTAAATATTCACGTATTCGGATACGTCGAAACATTTGATAAATACTCCTGCTCATTTCCATATACACTTTGTCCTATTGCCGAATCAATTTTAAGCACTGCAATTTCATGGTCACCTTTAGGTACAGCGGTTGGAAATTGCAATACTGTTGCCGGACCCGGTACTTACACTTTTAACGGAATTTATTCGGGCGGTTGCACGGTTGTTCATACTTATATTGTAACCGATACTTGCGCTCCAACCACATGCAGTATATCAATAAATACCACCAATTATGCAATTTCAAATTGTATTGGTCCATTGCTTTCTGCAATGGCAATAGGCAGCGAACCCTTTAACTATAGCTGGTCAGTATCCTCTCCCGGAAGTTTAAGCACCCCTTCATCATCCTCAACAAACATCAGCTCAACATCGCCCGGCGATTTAACAGTAAGTGTTTTTGCTTATGATTCCACATTTTGTACTGCTTATGATACTGCTATAATTCACTTTATTTCACCTACGGACACCTTTAACGTATATCCATGTACGTTACCCGATACAATTTGTCCGCTTCCAATAACAATGGCGTCGTTTTTAAATTGGACCTATTACGATTCAACCGGTACATCAAACAGCGTAACACCCATTGCCGGAAATTGTGCTGTAGCGAATGTTACGGGCGATTATGTTTTGTTCTCAATTTATGAAACCAGCTGTCCCGTTCAGCACACTTATCGTATTATGGATTCCTGCAGTACAACGGGAATCATAAAAGCTGATGAAAATCAAGAAATCGGCTTCTATCCTAATCCGGCAAACAATAAGATTGTTTTAAATAATCGCAATATTATTACAGCCGTAAATATCCTTTCGGTTTCGGGCGAATATTTGTACAAGGATTTATATCCGAAAAATAACATTGTTGATCTAACATCCTTCACAAACGGAATTTATTTAGTTCAAATAAAATCGAATTCCCGAAATAAAGTGTCAAAGCTAATTATCAATCGCTAAAAACCACATTTTTAAAGATGAAAACGGGTAGCTAGTAATCGCTCGTTTTTTTTTAAAAAAACCCAATACCCCATATTAAAAAACCAATACATTTACACCACTTTAAACCAATTGATAACAGTATATGGCTACAAAATCAGTCGCTAAAAAAGCGGTAAAAAAATCAGCATCAAACGGCAGTGCAGCAACGCATGCGAAAATTGATGCATTTATGAATTCAGTGAAAGCGAAAAATCCGAACGAACCTGAATTTTTGCAAGCGGTACATGAAGTTGCAGAAGCAATTATTCCTTACCTCGAAGCTAATCCAAAATACAAAACAGCTAAAATTCTTGACCGAATGGTTGAACCTGAACGTGTCATTATGTTTAGAGTGCCTTGGATTGATGACAAAGGAGAAATGCAAATTAATCGCGGTTACCGCATACAAATGAATTCGGCAATTGGACCCTATAAAGGCGGTTTGCGTTTTCACCCTACAGTAACTTTATCAGTTTTAAAATTTTTAGCTTTTGAACAAGTATTTAAAAATTCACTTACTACGTTGCCAATGGGTGGCGGTAAAGGAGGATCTGATTTCGATCCAAAAGGAAAATCAGACAATGAGATTATGCGTTTTTGTCAAAGTTTTATGACTGAATTGTGTAAACACATTGGTGCAGATACTGATGTTCCTGCAGGTGATATTGGAGTTGGTGGCCGTGAAGTTGGTTATATGTATGGTCAATATAAACGTCTTCGCAATGAATTTACAGGAGTGCTTACCGGAAAAGGAATCACTTTTGGCGGATCATTAATTCGTCCTGAAGCTACCGGATACGGTTGTGTTTATTTTACCCAAGAAATGCTTAAGACAAAAGGGAAATCGCTGAAAGGAATGACGGTTGTTGTTTCAGGCAGTGGTAACGTTGCACAATATGCAATTGAAAAATGTTTGCACTTGGGTGCTAAAGTTGTTACAGCAAGTGATAGCGACGGATACATTTACGACAAATCAGGTATCAATGCCGAGAAATTGGCGTTTATCATGGAATTGAAAAATGTGAAGCGTGGTCGTATTAGCGCTTACATTAAAAAATATCCTAATGCAACTTATGTAAAAGGTAAAACTCCTTGGGGTGTAAAATGTGATGTTGCATTACCATGCGCTACACAAAATGAATTACACGGTGCTGATGCGGAAATGTTAGTTAAAAACAATGTTATTGCAGTTGCAGAAGGAGCAAATATGCCTTCAACACCCGATGCTGTTAACTATTTTATTGCACACAAAATTTTATTTGCACCGGGTAAAGCATCAAATGCAGGCGGTGTAGCTACTTCGGGTCTTGAAATGAGCCAAAACTCATTGCGTTTATCTTGGTCAAAAGAAGAAGTAGATGAGCGTTTACATAACATCATGAAAAACATTCATGCCACTTGTTTGAAATATGGTAAGGATGGAAATTATGTAAACTATGTGAAAGGCGCAAACGTTGGCGGGTTCGTAAAAGTTGCCGAAGCAATGTTAGGTCAAGGCCACGTATAATTGAATTGAAATATTTACTAAAAAAAATCCTCACGCTATAGTGGGGATTTTTATTTTTTAATCGATGTTATACAATTTCTTATTGCTGATTTTGGAATCTCATTCATACCCTTATACTACAAATTCTATTCAACAAAAAATTTAATCTTTCTCTTGCGCATTACCTCCTTCAAGTTTGCATTACACTTATCTGTTTATATCAATATACCGGCGTGCAAAAAATTATTTTTTGTTTATTGAATATCCCGAAACCGAAAAATTGCGATTAATTTTTAATCGATTTTTTCATAGTATTCAATAGCACTCGCTTGCCAACCCTTTTCTTTTAATGTCATTTCAAAGGATGAAAGTTTTTTGATCTTTAGTTTTTCATTATTTGATATTAGCAACGAATCTTTAATTTCAATTCGGTATTGAAATGAGCCGTTGGCGCCTACGTTTTGCGCGGTTCCGTCTTCGCGATAAATTACCCTTCGTCCCTTCATCATTCCGTAATACCCCTTCATTAACCCGCAATCTTTACGAATGCAATCAACAATTTCAATACGCTTTAGTTCCCATGTACCAATAATATCTTTTTTCATATCACTTCCGCATGAAATAAATAAGAAAACGATTAATATTAATCCAAAACGCATCAATTAAATGTAGTGTGTAATCACTCTTATTTTAAATATTCATACGTATTTTACACATAGTTATTTGTTGATGGCTTAATGCATATATTCGCTAAAAATTAAGAAATGGATATTTCTAAAGCATTAATAGCAACAATACGAACCGTTGCTGATTTTCCAAAACCCGGAATTCAATTTAAGGACATTACTCCGATTTTAGAAGATCCCATCTTATCGCAACGTGTTATTCAAAAAATGAAGGAAGAAGTTGTGGTATTAAAACCCGATTGTATTATTGGTGTTGAAAGTCGTGGTTTTTTGTTCGGATTAGCCTTAGCCGTTGAAATGCAAATTCCCTTCGTCACAGTTCGTAAAAAAGGAAAATTACCCTATAAGACTATTACCTATAAATACGATTTGGAATACGGTTCGGCCGAAATAGAAATGCACGTAAATAGCATTAAACCCGGTTGGAAGGTTTTAATACATGACGATTTGCTGGCTACAGGCGGTACAGCTGCTGCCGCGGCAGAATTAGCGAAAATGCAAGGCGGAGAAATTGCCGGATTTTGCTTTTTGGTTGAATTGGCCTTTCTTAACGGCAAAGAAAAATTAAAGCCTTATGGCGGGAATATTGTTAATTTAGTGTCCTTTTAAAAAATGACTATAAATACCGTACATAAACAAGGTGAACCGATACAAATTAAAAACACCAACCACACCGAATAAAAAATAAATTGAGAAAATCTTAGTAATACGTGGCCAATAAATAAACTTTACACCGAATAAAAATGAATTTTGACAAAAGTGAAAATCACAAAATGATCGCGCAAATGGTTCGCGATTTTGCCGAGAAAGAAATAAGACCGTATTTAATGCAGTGGGACGAAGAACAATTTTTTCCGCGCGAATTATTTCGTAAAGCAGGAGTGTTGGGTATTATGGGAGTGTTGGTACCAACCGAGTACGGTGGATCGGGAATGAGTTATTTCGAATACATATCCGTAATCGAAGAAATTGCAAAAGTTTGCGGAAGTGTAGGATTAAGTGTAGCAGCACATAATTCACTTTGCACAAATCATATTTTAGAATTTGGTAATGACGAACAAAAAAAGAAATACTTACCAAAATTAGCTTCGGGTGAATTTGTAGGCGCTTGGGGATTAACCGAAGCCAATACCGGTTCGGATGCCATGCGAATGAAATGTGTTGCTAAAAAAGATGGTGATTATTGGATAATTAACGGAACAAAAAATTGGATAACTCACGGTATTAGCGGAGAAGTTGCTGTTGTTTTAGTTCGTACCGGAGAATTATTAGACTCACACGGTATTTCGGCATTTATAATTGAACGTACTACACCCGGTTTTTCGGGTGGAAAAAAAGAAAATAAATTGGGTATGCGTTCAAGCGAAACGGCCGAATTGATTTTTGATAATTGCCGTATTCACCAATCACAAATGTTGGGCAAAGAAGGTGAAGGGTTTAAACAAGCTATGAAAATTTTAGATGGAGGCAGAATTTCAATTGGAGCGCTGGCAATGGGAATTGCGAAGGGCGCAATGGAAGCTGCTGTTAAATATTCAAAGGAACGTCAGCAATTTGGTAAACCAATTAGTGAATTTCAAGGAATTTCTTTCAAACTTGCCGATATGGCAACCGAAATAGAAGCAGCCGAATTGTTATTGTACCAAGCAGCCGATTTAAAAAACAAGAAAAAACCGGTTACAACTGTATCGGCAATGGCTAAATATTATGCGAGTGAAGTTTCGGTTCGTGCTTCAACTGAGGCCGTTCAAATATTTGGCGGATATGGATATACAAAAGATTTTCCGGTAGAAAAGTTTTATCGTGATTCAAAACTTTGTACAATTGGCGAGGGAACCTCTGAAATTCAAAAGCTGGTAATAGCCCGTAATATCTTGAAGAATTAATTTTTGGCTGAAAAAAAGAAAATTATTACCTTCGCAATCCAAAAAAATTAAAAAGGAGAAATATGTTGATTATTCCAATTAAAGAAGGCGAGTCGATTGACAAAGCGCTTAAGAAATACAAGAAGAAGTTTGAAAAAACAGGTGTTGTTAAGGAGTTGCGTGAGCGTCAGTCGTTTACAAAGCCTTCGATTAATCAACGTCAAATGAAAATTAAGGCGGCTTATCGTCTTACTCTTCAAAACGCCGAAAAGTAACATTTCAAAATACATAAACGTAAAAGGAGCCCTAAACCGGCTCCTTTTTTGTTTATGCCCTACTCAGATTTCATATCCTATTTATCTTCTCAAAAAAGGAATTCTATCCATACAATAAAATCATATACTACCGATTTAAAAGATTTTTATTCATTTTGCGAAATTCAGTTCGACACTAAAAATCCGGTTGAAATTAACAGCATAATTATTCGTTCATGGTTTGCCGGACTAATGGAACAAGGTTATGATGCACGCTCGGTAAATCGAAAATTATCGGCATTACGATCGTATTTTAATTTTTTACTAAAACAAAATGTCGTAAAAATTAATCCTGTTGTAAAAGTTCGCGGTCCTAAGGTAAAAAAACGTTTACCGGTTTATGTTGACGAAAGTAGAATGAATGAATTGTTTATAAAAGTCAGTAATGAAAATGATTTTAAACATTGTTTAGAAATTGCAATTGTTGAAATTTTCTATGCCACAGGAATACGATTGAGTGAACTTACCGAATTAAAAATAAAAAATGTAAACGAACAACAAATAAAAGTGTTAGGAAAAAGAAATAAAGAAAGAATTTTACCTTTAACGGATACAGCCCTTGAAGCAATAGAGAATTACCGCCTTAAGCGTAATAAATTGGAAATTGTTGTAGATACCGACTATTTTTTTGTGATGGAAAACGGAAAAAAAGTATATCAAAAATTTGTTTACCGGCTCATTAACCGTTACCTTGCATTGATAACAACAGATAAGAAAAAGAGTCCGCATGTATTGCGTCATACTTTCGCAACACATTTATTAAATAACGGAGCGGGACTAAACGCAGTAAAAGAAATGTTAGGACATGCAAGCCTTGCCGCAACACAGGTTTACACGCACAACACCATAAATAAATTAATTAATATTCATCAAAAAGCACATCCGCTTGAAAAACGAGCGGGTTAAAAAAAGGAGGAAACATGAACGTAAAAGTACAATCGGTACATTTTGATGCCGACAAAAAATTAGTCACATTCGTAAATACTCGTGTAGCTAAACTAAATCAGTTTCACGATAAAATTACTTCATCGGAAGTGATTTTAAAATTAGACAGGGCCGACAGTAAAGAAAATAAAACCGCCGAAATAAAATTAAATATTCCGGGTAAAGAATTGTTTGCAAAACGATCGTGTAAAACCTTTGAAGAAGCAATTGATGCCAGCCTTGATGCGTTAAAAAATCAAATTGGAAAACACAAAGGAAAAATAATGTCGAGGTAATTTCTAATTCAAAGACGAAATTTATTCGAAATCGAAAACAATAAAACATAATATTAAAGCGTTGCGAGAGTGACGCTTTTTTTATTGAATCGTGCCTTTAAATAACACAAATGTTGGTTGTTTTGACGCGTGTTTTACGGCAAATGTGTCTTCTCCATTAAATTTTAAAACCAATCACACAAATGTCATCAACCTGTTCGTACGATTCTTTGGTGTCGGTCGGATTTTTCCATGCTTCAACAAAATCATCCAAATTATTTTTTTGTTCATCAAATGAATTAGAAATAATTTTCAATAAATAATCTTTAAAATTTTTCACCATTATTTTTTTTCCTTTCGGTCCGCCAAATTGATCGGCATAACCGTCTGTGCTGGTGTAAAAACAATCACCTTTTTCAAAATCAATTTCATTTAATGTAAAGGTTTGTTCTTCTACGGTAAAACCACCAACTGCACATTTATCGGGGCGATATTCGGTTATTTCCGCTCCCCTTACTTTCCACAGCGGCCTATTTGCTCCTGCATAAAATAATTTTTTCAGTTTTGTATCATACAGGATTACCGATGCGTCCATTCCGTCTTTCGTTCTTAAATTTTGTTCATCGGCCTGGCCTAATGAACGTTTAATTCCCTTATTCGCTTCTTCAAGAATTTTATTCGGAGAAACGATTTTTTTTTCTGAAATAATATGATTTAATTTATCAATGCACAACATGCTCATGAATGCTCCAGGCACTCCATGTCCGGTACAATCGGCGCAAATAATAATTAAAAACTCATCTACCATTCCCGTCCAATAAAAATCGCCGCTAACAATATCTTTTGGTTTAAACAACACAAATGATTCGGGAAGTACTGCTTTAAATTCATTACTGAACGGCAACATTGCTTCCTGTATTTTTTGAGCGTAATTAATACTGTCGGTTATTTCTTGTTTTTGATGAGAGATTTGAATATTTTGTTCATGCAATTCATCATTTTTCTTTTCGATTTCAACTGTACGTTTTTTAACCAAATCTTCCAATTGTTCATTTTTCTTTTTCAATCGAGCCGATAATAATCGGTTAGTCACGTAAAAAATTATAATTATCGCTAAGCCGTACATCACATAAGCAACCGTTGTTCGGTACCACGGCGGTAAAATTGAAAATGTAAAAGAAATAACCGCACTTTCTTTTCCGTAAACATTTTTCGCTTTAATTTTTAAGCTATAATTTCCTTCGTGAAGGTTTGAGAATTTAATGTTTCGGTCGGTTGACCAAGATGACCACATGTTATCAGCGCCTTCCAAATAATGGGAATACGTAATTTTACTTTGGCTTTCGAAATAAAGAGCAGAAACAAAAAATTCGATTGAATTGTATTTAAAATCAAAATTGTACTCTGCGCCTATTGGTTGGGAATTAACAAAAACAGTATTTGAGCTCCAATTTCCATTAAAAAGCACAGAATCTTTTCCAATTAAAATTTTTGAAAAAACAACGTTAAAATCAGCATCGTACTTTTTAATTCCGGTTTCGTGATAACGAACAAGTCCATTTGCTGCGGGTACCCAACATGATTTTTCATTTTCAGAATACAGTCCCAATACCTGTCCCATATCAATTGGTAAAAATGGTGTTTTTATAATGTTCCCTTTTTTATCAATATAAAAAATTTCATTTTCGGCACAAATATAAATCCGATTTCCGGATTGAAAAGCATAGGACAATCGTGTGTTATCCAATTCATCAGATAATCCTGAAAAATCAAAAAATGGCTTACCGTCTTGTATTATCATTTTTCTTAAACCGCCCGCCGTACAAAAATAAATTTTGTTATTAAGAATAGCAGGCGAAGTAAAACTCAGTGAATTTTGATCAAGGTTATTGTGAATTTTATACGAAGCGTTATTTTGTTCAATATTGCATTCAACAACACCTTGGCCAAGTGTTCCCATCCATAAAATTGTACGACCGGCGGAAGAAGATGGATCAACTTTTAATGATAAGCATTGAGTAAGGGGTTCATCAAAATACAATTCGCCAATTTGCTTTTTTGAAACAATATCGAACCAATAAATTCCATCAACACTTGACGCGTATAAAACATTTGTTTTTTCATCAATAAAAAGTGTATTTGTACGAATTGATGAAAGAAGTTTAAATCCGTTTTCATCTCCATAAAAAATACCATCATCAGAGGAAACAAAAATTTGTTTTCCGTTATGCGCCAAGTCCCAAATGTGAACTTGTAAATTTGGTACAACCGAAAATTGTTTTCCGCAAGAAGGTTGTTCTTGAAAAAATCCTTCCTTCGTTCCAACGTACATTTTATTTTTTAAACGCAAGGCGCAAGTAGGGCTTCCTGATAATCCTGAATTATCATTAAAATAATGCAAGTAACTTCCGTAATTTACCAATCCTACTCCATTGCTTGTTGCCAACCATAAATTATCCTGCTTGTCTTGAATAATGTTTTTAATGTCGTTTACTTTTAAGCCGGACGTTTTATCTAAAACAGCAACAATTTTTCCGATTTGATTTACGATTAAAACACCATTAACAAGCGTGTTCAATGCAAAATATCCGTTATTTAAACGAATAGCGCCATAAATTTTATGCGATTTTAATTCGGCACTATCGGCGCTTAAACAAGTTGGCACATTTCCATCAACAGTCCACAATCCTTTTTCTTGCGTAATTATTAAAATTTTCTTTTTATTCATTGGTAAAACACCAAAAATTCCATAATCACTGAATTCGGGAATTTTACAAACCGGAATAGATTTATTTCCTTCGATGGTAACTAATCCAACTCCACGTTCTCTTGCGTAAATTTTATCATTGCATTTAAAAATTAAATGAAAAGAAGTTTTTGTTTTAACTACTGAAACTTTTTCATTTTCATAAATAAAAAGATTATCAATTAAATTTGCGCCATTAGTAATGTAAATTTTATTATTTAAGCACAAAATACTTGCTACGCGACCAATGTTCAAATTATTTGAAGTGAATTTTTCGGCCAGCGATACAAATTTCATGCTTCCATTTATGTCCGGAACCAGTTTTCCAAATTCTCCGAAATGCGTTCCAACAAAAATTTCACCTTTTTTATTTTGATTAATTGCTGTAACCATGTGGCCGGGCATCACTTTTATAAACGACCAATCGTTTCCGTTGTAAACAAGAACTCCACCCGAGTTTCCGACTAAAATAAATCCGCGTTTATCTTCAAAAACACAAATATTTTCAGGAGTTTGCAAGGTGCCATAATCATTGGGTGTAAAATTAATTACAGGAGGCCGAATTTGTTGTGCATTTGCAACAAACAAAAAATAGAATAAAAAAAGTAAGATGTAATTTTTCATTGTGCTTATCTTTACGAATGTAAAAGAAATTCCCGTTTACACGCAATGACTTTACCACAAAACAAAAAAATACGACTTTCAACCGAACTTTTGGGACAATTTTTGGAGGAGAAGTACCATAAATTCAATACAAAAGAATTTATTTTCGGTGATCCAATTTCCATTCCTCACAACTATAAAAGCACACAGGATATTGAAATAGCAGGGTTATTATCGGCTACAATAGCTTGGGGAAATCGGAAAACCATTGTAAATAACGGTTTTCGATTAATGGAAAAAATGGACAATTCACCGTATCAATTTGTCAAAAATGCTACAAAGAAAGAACTTAAAAATTTAGATGGTTTTGTGCATCGCACATTTAACGCCGGCGATGCAAAAGAATTTATTTTAGCGTTACGCGAACTTTATAAAAAAGAAAAATCGTTAGAATATTTTTTTAATGTTGAAGGAAATTCATTAGAAAAAATTTCACATTTCAGAAAACAGTTTACAAAGCATTTTAGCAATACGCATTCACTAAAACACGTTAGTAATCCAATAAATGGTTCGTCGGCAAAAAGACTGTGCATGTATTTACGATGGATGGTAAGGCAAGATAAAAGCAGAGTTGATTTTGGAATATGGAAAAAAATAAATTCAACCGATTTAGTTATTCCGTTAGACGTTCATACAGGGAATGTGTCGAGAGAATTAGGATTGTTAAAACGCAAACAAAATGATGCGAAAAGCGCAATAGAATTGACTAATGTGTTAAAAATGTTTGATGCAAATGATCCGGTGAAATATGATTTTTCATTATTTGGGTTAGGCGTTAATAAATCACTTCACAAAATGTGACCAATCGCACAATTTCAACGTCTAAATTTTATAAATTTAAAGTGGCTTAATTTTTTTTTATAAAAAGTGCTTAATCGCAAACGTATAATTGTATTCGCAAGCTTAATTGTTTTGCATTCTTGTGCTTTATCACAAGCTGCGGGAGATTATCGCTCTTTTGCAAGCGGAACGTGGGCCACTATTGGTAATTGGGAACGTTATAATGGAGTTGCATGGGTGGCGGCTGCAACAGCACCAACTTTTGCCGATGGTGTAATTACTATTCAAAGTCCGCATACAATACAAATTACCGCGAATGTAACAATCGATCAAGTTACAATTAATCTTGGTGGAACAGTTAATTGGACAGGTGGTACCTGCACCATTGCAGCAGGTGCCGGAGTTGACTTACAAATAGACGGTACCTTTTGGGACAATAGAGGTGTAGCAGCAACAAGCATAACGTTTAATGCCGGTGCTACTTGGCAAATGGGTGCAGTAGGAACATTAATTCGATCGGCCGGAAATTCATCCAACAATTGGCAAGCAAATTATCAAGGCGGAATTGCAACAATACCGTCAACATCATTTTGGATTTTAAGAAAAACTACAGCGCAAAATCCAACCATTTCAACTACAACACCGGCTACAGGATCATTTTATCCGAATTTAATTATTGAAAATAATTTTGCCGGACTGTGGACAACAGCTGCCGGAAGTACATTTATGGGAACAACAGCTTTTCCTACAGTGAAAGGTTATTTAGATATTGGTGGAACAGGAACAAGTACAGTAAATTTTTTAAATCAACACACTTTTACAACACCAACACTTGTAGTAGGTAACGTTAATGTACGTGCCGGAAATACTTTTAGCAATTACGGAACAGGAATTGAGATTCAAGGAAATTTAATAGTTAATGGTACGGTTAACTATGCGGCCGGCGCCGGAGCACGCAGAATTATTTTTTCGGGAGCAAATGCTCAAACAATAAGCGGTACAGGTACACTTAATATTTATGATCTTACGTTAAATAAATCAACCAATAATGTTACGCTTAATAGAGCTATTGCCATTGATAATTTATTTACACTTACAGCAGGACTAATGATATCAACCACTGTAAATTTAGTAACTGTTGCAGCATTGGGGAGCGTAGCAGGTGCATCAAACGCGAGTTTTGTAAGTGGTCCAATTCGATATTTAGGAACCAATGCATTTACTTTTCCGGTAGGTAAAAACAGCGATTATCAATCATGCGCAATTTCGGCTTCTGTTGGAGGTGGTGGAACATTTTGGACAGAAAATTTTGAGAACAGTTGCGCATCGGGATGTTTTGCCAGCGGATACAGCGGTGTAAATGGCGCATGGGGAGTAACATTAACCGGTCCAAATTTCGACGTAGGTTCTTATAACATTTGGTATGTAAGTTGTGCCGAAAACGGAAATGCAGCAGGCGCATGTGGTACCGGATGCGGATCAGATGAATCTTTACACATGGGATCACAAACACTCGGAGATATAGGCGCCGCTTATGACGCCGGCGGACTTTGCGGATTTTTTTGGTGCATTACTACTGATCAACGAGCGGAATCTCCGACAATAAATTGTACCGGACAATTCGGAATTAGTTTAAACTTTAATTATATCGAAAACGGTCAGGGTTCAACCGATAATGCTACTGTTTGGTATTTTGATGGCACAACTTGGACACAAATTGATGATCCGCCAAAAGTTGTTTTATGTGGCGTACAAGGAACATGGACTGCTCGTACAATTGTGTTACCTGCAAGTGCCGATAATAACCCCAATGTAAAAATCGGTTTTCGATGGGTGAATGATGATGATGGCGGCGGTGTGGATCCTTCGTTTGCGGTTGATGACATTACGTTATCTACAGCAAGTGCAGCTTCATCCTTTACCTGCGAATATTTCTATTCAAATCCGCAAATTCCTTATGGTAATTTACTGGTTCCGTCACTAAGTAGTATTTCAAATTGCGAATATTGGATTTTATCGCGCGATGCCGGAACATTTAATAAAAATGTAACCCTTGCTTTTGATGCAAACTCATGTTTACTGCCCCCATTAACTTCTGATTTACGAGTTGCGCGTTATGACGGAATTAGTACCTGGCAAAATGAAGGCAATAGTGGTACTACCGGAACAATTGCTGCCGGCACAGTAACAAGTAACTCGGTTACTTCATTTTCTCCATTCACAATTGGTTCAATAGTTCCTGTTGTTTTACCAATTAGTTTGCTTGAATTTAACGCAAAACCAATTGATAAAAAAGTAATTTGCAATTGGATTACCGCTTCAGAATTGAATAACGATTATTTTGAAATTCAACGATCGGCAGATGGAAATAATTTTATTTCAATTGGCAATATTGATGGTGCAGGAACAAGTTCCAACCGTGAAAATTATGTTTTTTATGATGCAAACCCCTTAAACGGCTTATCGTATTACCGATTAAAACAAACCGATTTCGATGGAAGATTCACCTATTCTGCAATTCGCCCGGTAAATTTTAAAGTTGATGATTTTGACTTTACGGTTTATCCTAACCCTGTTAGCACTAACGAAGTTTTTGTGCAGTTTAATAATGTTGAAATTTCTGCAATTCGGGTTTCTGACGTTTCAGGAAGACCGGTTGCATTCGAACAAAAAAAAACCAACTCCACGTCGAATAAAACAATCCTTGTTTTTCCGAATAAATTGCCTTCGGGCACCTATTTAGTAACTTTTGAAACCACTAAAGGAAATCACATTCGACGATTAGTAGCAAATTAAAAAATTTAGAGCAATTCATTTCATAATTATTTTTTTCAATTCAATTTTAACCATCAGATAAGTACAAATTATGTTGGCATAAATTTCATTCCGACATGTTGAATATACAAAACTGTAACCCTAAAGGCTCAAGACTTTTATTTATCTTCGCGCAATGAATTGGCTTCTCATTTTCATTATAGCCTATATGGCAATTACAGTACTTATTGGTTATTTTGCATCGCGCAATGTAAAAGATTCGAAAGATTTTATTCAAGCCGGTCGAAATTTACCAATGTTTTTAAATGCCACAGCATTATTTGCCTTATGGTTTGGCAGCGAAACTGTTTTTGGCGCTTCAAGTGAATTCATGAAAGGCGGATTATCATCGGTAATAGAAGACCCATTTGGAGGCGTACTCGCACTAATCTTATTCGGATTATTTTATGTTAGAAAATTATATCGATTAAACATCATTACCTTAAATGATTTGCTAAGAAATAAATACGGCAAAACAGTTGAACTTATTTCAGGTTTTTGCATGATAATTTCATTTTTTGGTTACATAGCAGCACAACTATTGGCACTTGCAATTATTTTACAAACCGTAACCGGGCTTGATGTAACTACCGGTATAATTATTTGTTCAGTATTGGTTACGTTTTATACTTTCATTGGCGGAATGTGGGCAGTATCGATAACCGATTTTGTTCAAAGCATTTTTATTTTAGTAGGACTTGTTGCATTAGCAATATACTTTACCATTGAAGCCGGCGGATTTAATTCTATACTTGAAAAATACAATACAAATCCCGGAAAAACCTTTCAATTTTTACCCGAGCATGGAACAGTTAATTGGATAAATTGGATTGCCGCATGGTTAGTTTTAGGTTTTGGTTCACTTTGCTCACAAGACATTTTTCAGAGAGCAAATTCGGCAAAAAATGAACGCGCTGCCGTTAACTCAACATACGTTGGCGCATTGTTGTACTTAATTGTTGCCTTAATTCCACTGTATATCGGTTTTGTTGTAAAATATAACTACATAGGTGCGAACAACGTTAGTGAAGATTTAGACATGCAGTTGGCATTGCCGGCAGTAGTCATTAAACATTCACCCATTTGGTTGCAGGTATTGTTTTTCGGTTCACTTTTATCGGCAGTACTAAGTACAGCCAGCGGAGCAATTTTAGCCCCCGCAAGTATTTTATCGGAAAACATTATAAAGCCACTTTCTTCAAAAAAGTTAAACGATGCACAATTTTTATGGACTTTGAGACTTTCTGTTATTGTAATGGCTGCCATTTCTACTGCCATGGCCTGTTTTCAAGGAAATATTTATGAATTGGTTGGTGAATCATCAATTGTAGGAATGGTTTCGTTACTTGTACCAATTACAGCTGCTTTATATTGGAAAAACTCATCCACACTTGGAGCATTGTTATCAATTATATTCGGCTTTTTAAGTTGGGTCATTGTTGAAAAAGGAATTAAACCCGAATTTTATTCGTTCCTACCGGCACTTTTTTTCAGTATTTTCGGAATGATTTTAGGAAACATCATTACTAAAAAATTTAAACGAATAAATGGAAACCATTGATCAAGAACAAGGGCGATTATTAATAATGCCCGTACAACATCGCTACAATTTACTTTTTTGGAGCATTATTTCGGTAATACTTATTAATATCGGTTCAGCTTGTTTTATGTATTACATGGCCGGTTTGGCCGAACAACTTTTAAACGGCCGTGTTGATGTCATTCATTCTTTTGAATCTCGTTTAATTTATTTAGGTTTATTCGGATTTTTAGGATTTGTGATTTTTGTATTAAGTGTGGTATGGGTTTGCATGTGGGTTCACCGTATGGCGTCAAACATTGAAACACTGCGTATGCCCGATGTACGTTATACTCCGGGTTGGTGCGTGGGTTGGTTTTTTATACCAATTGCCAATTGGTTTATGCCGTTCATTTGCCTGAATGAAAAGCACAAAGCAAGTCAATCAATAAACACCGGTGCGAATTCTGAAAGTTGGAAAATGAATGGACTTTCCATCAGTATTTTAATTTGGCAGTTATGCAGTACAGCTCAATGGATATACAGTCTCGTAAACGGTATTGTTTCGCCACGCCAACAAGCTGCTGAAAATCCGATTATGGCTTTTGCCGAGCAACTGCCAAATAACGTAACTCCAACAATTATCGGAGTTGGGTTACAACTTGTAATGGGAATATGTTTAATTCTTTATGCGAAGAATATAACTAAAATGCAAAACGATTATATAAACGCATCAATGTAAAATTAGAAATGGATTACAAAAAAAACATACTTGAAACCATTGGCAACACTCCTTTGGTAAAACTAAATTCAATAGTAAAAGAAATTCCTGCATTGGTATTGGCTAAAATTGAAACATCAAATCCGGGTAACAGCATTAAAGACCGAATGGCATTAAAAATGATTGAAGACGCCGAAAAAAACGGATTACTAAAACCCGGAAGCACAATTATCGAAGGCACAAGCGGAAATACAGGAATGGGTTTAGCCATTGCGTCAATCATGAAAGGTTATAAATGTATTTTTACCACAACCGATAAACAATCAAAAGAAAAAGTAGATGTACTACGCGCTTTTGGTGCCGAAGTAATAGTTTGCCCAACCGATGTTGAGCCCGAAGATCCTCGTTCCTATTATTCTGTTTCTTCTCGTCTTGTTAAAGAAGTTCCCAATTCATGGAAAGCAAATCAATATGATAATCCTTCTAACGCACAAGCACATTACGAGCAAACAGGACCTGAAATTTGGAAACAAACTGATGGAAAAATAACACACTTAGTTGTTGGCGTAGGAACAGGAGGCACTATTTGCGGAACAGGAAAATATTTGAAAGAAAAAAATCCAAACATTCAAATTTTGGGAATTGATACCTATGGTTCGGTATTTAAAAAATATAAGGAAACAGGCATTTTTGATAAGAACGAAATTTATCCCTACGTAACAGAAGGTATTGGTGAAGATTTTTTACCGCAAAATGTGGACTTTACAATAATTGATCATTTTGAAAAAGTTACCGATAAAGATGCTGCTATTTATACACGCGAAATTGTAAAACAAGAAGGAATATTTGTAGGCAACAGTGCCGGCGCCGCAATTGGCGGTTTGCTTCAAATGAAAGAAAAATTTAAAAAAGATGATGTTGTTGTTGTAATTTTTCATGATCACGGCTCACGTTACTTGGCCAAAATGTTTAATGATGATTGGATGCGAGAAAAAGGATATTTAGACATAAGCGGACTAACGGCTAAGGAACTTGTGCAGCACTCAAAAATTAAAGAATTAATTTGCATCGAATCAAATAAAACTGTTAAAGACGCCATTAAATTAATGGAATCGTTAGACATTTCACAATTGCCTGTTACACATGATAAACGATTGGTTGGTTCTTTAAGTGAAAATCATCTCTTCAACATGCTTAAAAAAGATCCGCATTTAAGAGATAAAAAAGTTGAACTCATCATGCAACCCGCTTTTCCCTTTGCCGATATAACCAATTCGGTAGATTCACTTTCAACCATGATAACTCCCGAAAATCCTGCAGTACTGGTTAAAGATTTTAAAACCGACAGCACTTATATCATCACTCGATTTGATATTATTAATGCTATGGTATGATTAAAAAATTATTCAATACAGGTGTATATCCCGAAAATAGCGAAACCTTAAATCGCAAAATTCGTGTTGCTAACCTTATTGCAATAATTACTATAATTGTGCTGTTCTCTTACATGCCTATTTTTTTACTTTATCCGCATCCAATTGACATTTCTTTAAATATTGGCTTTATTGCACTATCGGTATTCAGTTTATTTCAAGTAAAACGAAAAATTTATATATCAACATTTTTATTAATGACCTGTTACGGATTTTTTTACATGATTTGGGGTGGATTTTTTTACGGACTAAAAGGTCACATGCATTATTTTTTAATTGTAATGTGTATGATTGTTACTGTACTTTTTGATTCAAAATTTTTAATAAAGTTTTTTTTCATTTTTTCAATAACTGCTTTTTTTACCGTTGAATTTGTAATGAAAAATCGAATTGGACTTATCGGATCAAACCCCGAAATTAATCGCATTACAAATGTTACAACATATACCAACTTGCTCGTTTTATTTTTAATTATTTGTATTTTCATTCTATTTTTTAAGAATATCAATCTCGAATATCAAGCACAAGTTGAAGAAAAAAACAAATTGATTGAAGAAAAAAATAAAGAAATGACCGATAGCATTCAATATGCTTTAAGGCTTCAAACAGGATTATTACCGCCTAAAGAAGTATTGGAAAAAAAATATCCGGGATCTTTTTTAATGTTTAGACCAAAAGATATTGTTAGCGGCGATTTTTACTGGTTTCATGAAAACGACGATTATTTTTATTTAGCCTGTGGCGATTGTACCGGACATGGAGTGCCGGGTGCATTAATGAGTGTTTTAGGACTAAACTTGTTAACTGATTTAATCGAAAATAAAAAAAACATTAAACCGGCATTGGTATTAGAAACTTTGCGCACCAGTATAATTCGATCGTTAAATAAAAATTCTACAAAAGGCGAATACAAAGACGGAATGGACCTATCAATTATTCGAATACACAAATCTTCAAATCAATTGATATATGCAGGCGCTAATAATTCGGTTTATCATGTACGAAATGGAGAGTTAAATGAATTTAAATCCACTAAACAACCAATAGGATTTAGTGTTGATATGAAACCTTTTCAAGAACATGAAATTGAAATTCAAAAAGAAGATTTTATTTTTCTTTTCACCGATGGCTATGCCGATCAATTTGGAGGAAACGGAAAGAAAAAATTCATGTATAAGCCTTTTAAAAAACTACTAGCTAAAACATCAACTGAACATAAAAACGCCCTAAACATATTGGAAAATGAATTCGACCAATGGAAAGGAGTATATGAACAAATTGATGATGTTTGTGTAATAGGATTAAAAATATAACATGGTTAAATTCATAAAATACTTAATGTTAATTGTTGCGTTTTGTTATTCACATAATTCGTATTGCTCATTTGCTGTTGATTCGTTAACCTTAGAAGTTGAGCACTCCAAAGCATTTAAAAAACAAATTGATTTTGCAAAATTATATTTGGAAGGAAGGCGCGTAATTAAATTAAATCCAGAAAAGGCTTTTCGAATCGCATTTGAACTTCAACGAATTGCCATCAAGGAAAATAAAGACGAATTACATTTCTTGGCAGATTATTTCTTAGGCTTATGCAATTATTATTTTAGTAATTCCGAAAAAGCTATAGAAAATTTTGAAACAGCTGAAAAAATCGCATTAAAAAATAACTGGTACGATTCACAAACCAAAGTGTACTTGTTTTTTGCAAGCCTTTATCAACTCAAAAAAAATCATGAAGAAGCCGAAAAATATTATAAACGCGCATTAAATATTGCCTTAAAAAAGAATGTGAATCCTAAAATATTGCTTGAAACATACGAACACTATGGTTTATGTTATTATTACACACCACGCAAAGACACTGTAAAACGAAAATATTTTTATGGAATGATTGAAAAAGGTTTAAACCTTGCTATAAAATTAAAAGACTCAATTCAAATTGGTGTTTTTTATACAAAACTTGGCGAAGCCGCCTATGTGGTTACTAATCTTCCAAAATCGTTGCACTATATTAATGCTTCTATTAATATTTTATCAAAAATAGGAAACATTGAATACTTAGGAAATTCTTATAAAGTAATTGGTGATATTTATTACGAAAAAAATAATTATGATAGCGCACTTTTCTTTTATAAAAAAAGTTACGAACTAAAAGAAAAAACCGGTCGCCAAAGTTTAAAGGCAATTGCGGCTACCGATGTTGCTTATATGTATGGATTAACCGGAAATAAAAAACTACTTGACCAATATGCCGATACTGCGTTAAAATATCAAAGTTTAGACAAAACCGGAGATGGAAAAATTTACTCTTTTCGATGGCTATCTGATATTTATTCAAAAACAAATGATTATAAACGTACAATTCAACTTTATGCACAATATACCAATATTTTAGACAGCGCCATTCGCAACAGCAATTCTGTTACGCTTGCACGTCATAGCTTACAAACCGATTTTGATAATCAATTGCGTTCAATTAAAGAAAAAGAAAATCGCGAAAAAGCGCTTCAAAAAAAAGAAAGTGAATATCAAACTTTCATTTCTCGAATTTATTTATTCGGCTTAATCGGTTTTATTATTTTTAGCCTAATAATTTTTAGAGAATTTCAATTAAATAAAAAACAACGCCTTGTAATACAAAAACAGCATGAAGATGTAAGTGAAAAAAGTAAAATTATTGAAGAAAAAAATAAAGAAATGACCGATAGTATTAATTACGCTCAGCGTATTCAATCGGGACTGTTAACCGCTAAAGAAGGCTTATCAAGTATATTTCATTCATCCTTTATTTATTATCGCCCAAAAGATATTTTAAGCGGCGACTTTTATTGGTACGCTCAAAAAGAAGATTTCGTTTTTGTTGCCTGCGGCGATTGTACCGGGCACGGTGTACCAGGCGCGCTTATGAGTGTTTTGGGCATTAATCTTCTTAATGATATTTTAGAAAATAAACAAGAATTAGAACCCGCAAAAATATTAGATGCGCTAAGAACCGGTGTTATTCGTGCTCTTAACAAAGATCAATCAACCATTGAATACAAAGATGGAATGGATATTTCATTGGTGCGAATTCATAAAAAATCGGGTAAAGCCATTTATTCAGGAGCTAATAACTCCATTTATTTACTAAGAACTGATGGAATTGAAGAAATAGTTGCTCATAAACAACCGGTAGGGTTTTCTCCCAAAATGTCTCCTTTTTCTCAACATGAATTTTCGTTTCAAAACGGCGATGGTATAATCTTATTTACCGATGGTTTTCCCGATCAGTTTGGCGGTCCCTCTAATAAAAAATACCAATATAAACCCTTTAAAAATTTTGTCGCAAATCTTTTTACTCTAAAAAATGTAAATCCCGAAAATATTTTTGAAAATGAATTTTTGAGATGGAAAGGCAATAATGAACAGTTGGACGACATTTGTATTATTGGTATAAAATTTTAAAAAATGAAAACATCAAGTTGGCCGATTTTTATTTTGATGGCGTATGTTCTAATAAATGCCTTTATTGTAATTCCGGTTGCAGGCTTGTGTTTTGATTGGGATTTTGGTTTTGATAATTTAATTGTTGTGCAATTGATATTGGCTATTTTAATGTTAATTGTACAATATTTATTATTTGATATAAAAGTTGATCAACATGAAAAACGGCTAAGCTCAAAACGAAAAATAAACAGCTATATTATTATGTTTTCCTTATTAATGGGAACACTTACTTTTTTACTATTATTGGTTTTGCTTTTTCTTAGTTATGGCGAAAATTCGGATGGACCTTTATCCTTTTTACCACAAAATTATATTGGTGTTTTTTTCTTGATTTTCTTTCTCTTTTTATGGACGATGTGGAGCATGTTGTTTTTCTTTTATTATAAAAAAACAAATCGCGATTCGCTCATTAACCGAACTCTTTCGGCAGCCATTGCAGGAAGTGTTTTAGAACTTCTTATCGCTATTCCAAGTCACATTATTATGCGCAATCGCGGCGATTGTTGCGCTCCCGGTTTTTCTTTTTTGGCTATTCTACTCGCAACAACTGTTCTTTTATTCGCTTTTGGACCCGGCATCGTTTTTCTGTATTTACAACGCATGAAACAAAAAAAAGCACGAAATCAAGGAAAAGACACTGATCCAATCGATCAAATTCACTAATTTTACAAATAATCCGGTCCGTTCTATCGTGACGCCGTTTGGCGTTAAGGAAAGTCCGCACAGCATAAGGCAATTTGCCACCTAACGGGTGGGCATATACGTTGTAAAACCTGTATGACAGAGAGTGCCACAGAAAAGTAAACCGCCAATTGAAAATTAGGGAAGCCAGCCTTCGCTAAAGCTTCGGTCGGTAAGGATGAAAACGCGGGGTAAGAGCCCACGATAAAATTGGTAACAATTTTTTTGGTAAACCTCAAATGCTGAAAAGCCATGTAAACTACGGATCAAGAACCGCCTGTTCGAGTAGCGCTAAAACGCAATGCCGTAGAGGGTAGGCCGCTAGACTGTAAAAGCAATTTTACAGCAAGATAAATGATAGAAGTTCTGAAAAGAAAACAGAATGCGGCTTATAGGACCGGATTTTATAATTATGAAATATTAAACATTTAAATACTTCTTAAAAATTCACGTATTTACAACTCGCCATTAATGAATAAATTTTATCGGAAGTAGCCTTTGTAACCGGCACCAAGGGCAATCGAACATAATTATCGCAAATGTTTATGAACTTTAATACTTCCTTTATTCCACTCGGATTACTTTCAACAAACAAATTTTGTACAATGTCCAATAACCGGTAATGAACATCACGCGCCTCATCATATTTATTATTAAGTGAGTTGTGCAACAATTGACCAAACTCCTTTGGAAAAGCGTTTCCAATTACTGAAATACATCCAATACATCCTGCACTAATTGCGGGCATCGCAATGGCATCATCGCCACATACTACTTGAAAATGTTTTGGAACAGTTTGTACAATTCCCATAATTTGATTAAACATTCCGCTCGCCTCTTTTATGCCTACAATGTTTTTACATTCTTTCGCCAAAGCAACCACCGTATCTTCACGCATGTTTCTGCCGGTTCGCCCGGGTACATTGTACAACACAATTGGTTTTGGCGTTGCTTTATCAAGTTCTTTATAATGCGCGTACAATCCCTCTTGAGTTGGTTTATTGTAATATGGACTAACCGATAAAATACCGTCAATTCCGGTAAAATTAAAATTCACTAACGTATCAATAACATCTGCAGTATTGTTTCCTCCTACACCAAGTATAACGGGTTTTCTTTTATTATTAATTTCTAAAATAAAATCCAATGAAGATCGCTTTTCTTCCTCAGAAAGAACAACGCTCTCGCCGGTGGTTCCATGAACAACCAAATAATCAACCCCTCCTGCAATTAAATGTTCTGTTAACTTTTGCAATGCGGGATAATCGATTTCACCTGTACTTTTAAACGGCGTAACCATGGCTACACCCAATCCGGTTAAATTAAGCGACATTTTTTTTATTTATTTTTTTTAGAATCGAATTGATGTTATCAATTAAATCGGTTAATGTTTTGCTTAGTTGTATTACGGTTAAATCATAATACCTTAAATTTTCTTCCTGATGAATTCCTACTTTAAATCTTGCACTCGACCAATTTAACAAATACATCAAAGGCAATTTTTTTTCGAAAGTTAAATCAAGCAATATATCGAATTCTTCGTGCGGAAAATTTCGCGCTAAATTACCGCTTGGCTTATGTGTTTTTGCGTGTTCATGCTTCAAAATAAAATCGAATTCTAATTTTGGCGATACATAAGATGGAACTTCTTTTTCGTGTCCATCATAATAACCAATTGCCAAAACTTTACGAACGCCTTCCTCTTCTTTCAAGTTCTTTACTAATTTTTTAATAATGCTTAGTGTTTCCTCACTATCCAAATAATATAAAATTGCGACAGACCGCGCTTCTTCCAAATTATACACCTTGCCAATGCGTTTATAATTCTTAAACTCTCGTTTAAAACTATTTTTTGCCCATTTATATTTTAATTTATCAAAAAATCCCATTGCATTAATCAATCAATTTCAAATAGTCATCTTCGCTTATAATTTTAACACCAAGTTCATTCGCTTTTTGCAATTTTGAAGGCCCCATATCAGAACCCGCCAATACAAAACTTGTTTTTTTACTTATGGAACCGGATACTTTTCCTCCGTTCTTTTCAATACTTTCTTTTATTTCGTCTCTGCTAAAAGTATTAAATGTTCCCGAAACCACAATTGTATATCCCTTTAACTTATCAGAACTGTTTTGTTCAATTTCCGCAACTGTTTGCAGTCCCGCTTTTCTAAGTCGGTTTATAATGATTTTCCTTTCGGCCGATGCAAAAAATTCGCGAATACTTTGAGCAATTTTATCCCCAATTTCATCGGCAGCCATCAATTCTTCTTCGGTAGCCGCTTCAATAGCATCAAGTGTTTTAAAATAACGTGCTAATTTTTTAGCAACCGTTTCTCCAACATAACGAATTCCTATTCCAAATAAAACTCTTTCAAATGGAATTTGTTTTGATCGTTCAATTGCGTCAATTAAATTGTTTACCGATTTTTTAGCCATTCGATCTAATGGAAGCAATTGTTCGCTTGTTAAATCATAAATATCTGCATAGTTTTTTATTAGTCCTCCGTTGTACAATTGTTCAACGGTTTCTTCTCCAAGCCCTTCAATATCCATTGCTTTACGCGATGTAAAATGTGTGATTTTTCCTTTTATTTGAGGTGCACAGTTCCATTCATTCAAACAATAATGCAACGCTTCATTTTCTTTTCGTACTAACTCAGTTCCACATTCGGGGCAATTCAAAATATATTTTGCAGGTACCGAGTTTAGTGTTCGTTTAGTACTATCAACACCAACTACTTTCGGTATAATTTCTCCACCCTTTTCAATAAAAACTGTATCGCCAACGCGAACATCCAATTTCTCCATAATGTCGGCATTGTGCAAACTTGCTCTTTTAACGGTAGTGCCTGCAAGCAAAACCGGTTTTAAATTTGCAACGGGCGTAATTGCTCCTGTGCGCCCAACTTGATAAGAAATACTTTCCAGTAATGTACAAACTGTTTCGGCTTTAAATTTATAAGCAATGGCCCACCTTGGCGATTTACTTGTAAACCCCAACTCATCTTGCTGTCGATAATTATTTACTTTTATTACAATTCCATCAATATCAAAATCTAAATTTTTTCGAGAATTATCCCAATAATCAATAAAAGCAAAAATTTCTTCAACGGTTTTACATTTTCGAATAAAACCTTTGTTAAAATCAGGAATTTTAAATCCCCATTTACCACATTCTTCTACACTTTCAAAATGCGAATGAAACGGATTTTTTGCGGTATAAAATCCATACAAAAAAGAATCCAAATTTCTTTTCGCAACAATGGAAGAGTCTTGCAATTTTAAAGTTCCGGCAGCAGTATTTCGCGGATTGGCATACGGTTGTTCGCCCGCTTCTTCACGCTCTTTATTAATTGCGTCAAATTGTTGTCGAGGTAATATTATTTCACCCCTTATCTCAAATTCCTGCGGATATCCATTGCCCGTTAGTTTAAGCGGAATCGTTCGAATTGTTCTAACATTGGGAGTAACTTCTTCGCCCGATTCTCCATCGCCTCGGGTTACGGCTCGTGCAAGTTCTCCGTTAAGGTATGTTATCCCTATGGCAACACCGTCATATTTCAATTCACAAACATATTCGGGGTCAACATCAATTAATTTTTTTAACCGGTTTTCCCATTCAGCAATTTCCTCTCTTGAATAACTATTATCGAGAGAAAGCATTGGATATTTGTGTTTTACTGAAGGAAAATTTTTAGTTAGGTCGCCCCCTACTCTTTTTGTTGGTGAATTTGGCGAAGCATATTCAGGAAACTCCTTTTCCAAAATTTCCAACTTTTTAAGCATCTCATCAAATGTTTGATCGCTAATAACGGGCTTTGCACTTACGTAATATAAATAATTATGCCGATTAAGCTCGTCGGTTAATCGGTCTATTTCTTCTTTTGGTTTTATTGGATTCATTTTGTAGCAGTAATAATGCGGTTTTTACCGCTAATGTCTTTTATTAATTCGATGCCATGAAAAGCGTCGCATTTCATTTGTTCAATCATTTCGTTTCCTTTGTTTTCATTAATTTCATAATACATTTTCCCCCCTTTTACTAAAAATTTTTTCGCAATTCTGTTTATCGCTTTATAAAACACCAAACTATCGTGTTCATGAGCAAACAATGCTAAATGCGGTTCAAAATTCATAACACTAAAGCTTAAAGCACTTTTTTCATGAAAACTTATGTAGGGCGGATTAGAAATTATTACATCAAAAAAACCGAATTTTTCAAAAAAATCACTCACTGATATCGGATTAAGAACATCTGTTAATTGAAATTTTACGTTTACTCCAATTTGCCTTGCATTTTGCGAAGCAACATTCAAGGCGCTTTCCGAAACATCAATTCCGTAAACTTGCCAATTGGGTTTGTGCTTCGCCAACGTAATGGCTATGCAGCCGCTTCCTGTTCCAATATCTAAAACTTTTTTCTCCTTTTCGTCATTTGATTTTAAAATGCAATCAACCATTTCCTCAGTTTCAGGTCTTGGTATTAAAACATTATCGTCCACATAAAATAACATTTCATAAAACCAAGCTTCTTTCAAAATGTATTGTAAAGGTCTTCCGCTTTTTAGTTCCAAAATAATTTCATCCAATTGTTTTATTTGAAAATTTGAAAACTCAAAGTCACTATTGGTGATGAATGCCGATCGGCTAATCCCTGTAACAAATTCTAAAACAATTCGCGAACACGAAATGGCTTCTTCTCTGCCTAAAAATTCGGATAAAGAAGCATAAAAATGATTACTGGCGCCTAATAAATTCATTTCATTGCCGGAAAAAATATTGCCGTTCCATTTGGATTACTCGCTTTTCGTGTAGTTTTATGTCCGTTTTCAATAAAATGAAAAAGCTGAAGTTGTGTTTTTTCACTGTCAAAACAAATTGTGTTTTCAATCTCAATCTTAGTCGGTTTAATTTCATTAAACAAAACATTAAATGAAAAATAAATGTATTCATCGGCAAATCTAATTTTAGCATCGCCCAATTCTATTTTTTTATCGTTTATTTTCAAATTGTATCTTGGCAATACATACGCCAAAGTTAAACTATCACGAGTATTAATGGGTGTGTGATTTTTAATATCATAATCAACTCCCGTAAATTTTATTACGGTCGGTTCTAAGTCATGATAAAATGCTTTCAATTCAATGGTCAATTTGTTTTCTTTACCGTTGTAATTAAGTGTAGTTACCGAAACATGGTAAGGATGTATAATGGTAAAAGAAAGCAATAAAATTGCAAGCAAAACAATAAAGATTATTCTAGTTTTCATATCGTATCCAATCAATTAAAGCCTAAATTAGCAACGATGAAACGAATGGCAAAATATAATTTTAAAAAATGTATTTTTTTTGTAGGTTTATTCACCTTGACTACTCATTTTCATTTGGGAAATGCACAAAATCTAAAGAACAATCCAACTTCAAACCATGGCAATAAATTTGAACAATTGGGCATTATTTTACCCGATGCCAATAACTACCGCACCTCTTCAGGAGCTCCCGGCCATCAATACTGGCAACAAAAAGCCGATTATAAAATTAATGTTTTGCTTAATGAATCCTTGCGTACTGTATATGGCGAAGAAACCATTAGCTATACCAACAATTCGCCCGATGCTTTAAATTATTTATGGCTTCAACTCGACGAAAATCAACACGATCCTAATTCCGATAATCAAATGTTTGATCCGGGCACAGTAGAAAGTCCTTATACCAATCAAAATTTAGACGGTTTATTTTCGAAAGAAAAATTAAACGAATTGGGCGATAAAATTGAATGGGTTAAAAGTGGAGAGGGGAAGAATTTGAACTATACCATTAATCAAACCATGATGAGGGTTGATTTACCTAAACCACTTGCTTCAAAACAAAAATTTGTTTTTAAAGTAAAATGGCATTACAAAATGAGCGAACGAAATAAAACAGGTGGTCGTGGTGGATACGAATATTTCGAAAAAGATAAAAATGACGTTTATACAATTACTCAATGGTTTCCCAGAATGTGTGTGTATAGCGATTATCAGGGATGGATTAATAAACAATTTACCGGCCGCGGAGAATTCACTTTGACTTTTGGCGACTACGAAGTAAATATTACTGTGCCTGCCGATCATGCCGTAGTCGCAACAGGCGAATGCTCTAACTACAATGAAGTACTAAGCAAAGAACAATTGGAAAGATGGAATAACGCAAAAAAAATGGAAAAACCTATAGAAATTGTTACACTTGAAGAAGCAAAATTAAGGGAACAATCGCCCAATAAAAACGCCGCTAAAACTTGGAAGTTTACCGCAAAAAATGTTCGAGATTTTGCTTGGGGAAGCTCCCGTAAATTTATTTGGGATGCCATGGCAGTTAACGTAAGTGGTAAAACCGTTATGTGCATGAGCGCTTATCCAAAAGAATCGTACAATTTATGGAGAAAATATTCTACAAAAGTTGTTGCGCATACTGTAAAAACATATTCAAAATATACCATTGATTATCCATACCCCGCAGCAATTAGTGTCGAAGCCAGCAATGGAATGGAATACCCGATGATCTCATTTAACTATGGCCGATGCAACGATAAAGGTCAATATTCAGAAGCCACCAAAAACGGCATGATAGGAGTTATCATTCATGAAGTAGGGCATAATTTTTTTCCAATGATTATTAATAGCGACGAACGGCAATGGAGCTGGATGGATGAAGGTTTAAATACATTTGTACAATTTTTAACTGAACAAGAATTCGACGATCAATTTCCATCATCGCGCGGCCCTGCCCACAAAATAGTTGATTACATGAGTCTGTCAAAAGATCAACTGGAACCTATAATGACCAATAGTGAAAATATAATTGGATTTGGACCGAACGCCTACGCTAAACCGGCAACCGCATTAACTATTTTACGAGAAACAATTATGGGTCGTAAATTATTTGATTTTTCATTTAAAGAATACTGCAAACGTTGGGCATTTAAACATCCTACACCGGCTGACCTGTTTAGAACCCTTGAAGATGCAAGCGGAGTTGATTTAGATTGGTTTTGGCGCGAATGGTTTTTTGATATTGAACCCGTTGATATCGCCTTAGACAGCGTGAAGGCCTTCAACGTTAGTTCAGTCAAAGAAATTAACTATACTTACGACACGATTAAAGCAAAAAACATTCCACCTCGTCAAAAAGAATTTGAGTATGTAACCCGGTTAAGAAATAGAAATGAAAATTATCCGGTTTACGTAAAATCCGATACCACTTTGCAAGATGCACTTTATAAAAAAAATCAGCTGCCCGATAAGGGAAGTAAAACCGAACAAGAAGTAAGAAAAAAACCATCTAACTTAGAAGTACCTTCAGATAGCATCTCCAATTTATACGAACATTATTTTTATTATACTTTACATTTTAGAAATGTGGGAGGCGGTGTTATGCCGGTAATTATTCAATGGAATTATGAAGATGGCACAAATGAAATTGACCGAATTAGCGCATACATTTGGCGAAAAGATGAATTCAAATTTTCTAAAACCTTTGCGCGAAAAAAGAAAGTCGCTTCAATTGTTATTGATCCGTGGTTAGAAACCGCCGACATTAATACAACAAATAACTCATGGAATTACAACGGTAAAATGATAACCTACCCGTTGTACAAGGCTAAAGAAGGTGCAAGAAAAAGAAGATAATCTCGATTTATACGACTCCCGCTTACCGATTTACCCTTAAAATCCATAAACACAATTCTAATTAATTGATTTAACGGATTTATTAATTACGCATTTTGCGTAACGCATTTTGCGTAATTTTATGTACCTTTGGGGCATGCACAGTGACAACAATCCCTTTTTGGTTAGTGGTTATATTAACGAATCGCTTTTTTGCGATCGTCAAAAAGAAACCGAACTCCTTATCAAAAATATGAAAGGGAAAATTAACACCACTTTATTCGCCATAAGAAGACTAGGCAAAACGGGGCTTATTAAACATGCTTTTCATAAAATTGAAAAAGACAAAAAACACATTTGCATTTATACCGATATTTTTGCAACAAAAGATTTGCGTGATTTAACCAACACCTTAGCAACTGCTATTTACAATCGATTCCCCGAAAATAAAGGAATAGGAAAACAAATTACCGAATTCATTAAACGACTAAGACCAACCATAACCTATGATCAGCTAACGGGTAACCCCGAGGTAAGCATTGATGTTTCTAAAAATTCGGGCTATGAAAAAACCATACGTCAACTTTTCGATTTTTTAAACCATCAAAAAGTAAAAGTAGTTTTCGCTATTGATGAGTTTCAGCAAATCACACAATATCCCGAAAAAAATACCGAAGCTTTTTTAAGAAGTCATATACAACATTTAAAAAATACGGCATTTATTTTTAGCGGCAGTAACTATAAACTCATGCATGAAATGTTCAACAATGCTAAACGTCCGTTTTACGCCAGTTGCAGTAACTTAACTTTACACCCCATTAACGAAAAGGAATACACCGCTTTTATTTTAAAACAATTTTTACGCCACAAAAAAAACATCACCGCCGAAGCAGTTCAATTCATTCTTGAATGGACTTGTCGGCACACGTTTTATACACAATTTTTATGCAATAGGGTTTTTGAAAGCGGTATAAAAAAAGTAACCGAAAAAGATGTAATTACCATTTGCGCAAAAATTCATGAAGAAGAAGAAGGCGTTTATTTTCAATACAGGAATTTGCTTACGCAAGCACAGTGGTCGTTATTAAAAGCCATTTCCAAAGAAGAAAAAGTAGAAAAACTTAACGCAAAAGAATTTATTTACAAGTATCAATTGGGAGCTGTTTCAAGTGTTAATCGCTCTATTGAGGCGCTTCAAGAAAAAGATCTTATTCATCGCTTAACTACAGTGCCCAATGCACATTACAGCGTAAATGATAAATTTTTAATGCGCTGGTTACAACGTCGGTAAATTATTACGCAAAATGTGTTGCGCATTTTGCGTAATAATACAACGCATTTAATTTAACAATCTTCATCTTTCGAATTCAAATACTAAAGTCACTCTTCATTTTATAAAACCGGTTCTTTAACTAAACTTTTGCCAATACAACAAACTTCCAATTTTATGGTAAAGTCAAATTTATTTACAACTAACCGCTCAATGACACATCACCCCAGCTGTAAAAACTAATTTCATTCATCATCATCTAACTTAAATGCAATGCCGGTGCTATTACAAGGGCTTGTTCATTGCCGGTAGTTTTTCCGATATACTTCTTTCGCATTAAACTAATCGCAAACTAAATTGGTTTGATACCCATCATTATTATGACTGAAATTTATTAATTTGAATAACTGTTCTTAATCATTAAACTTTGTACATCAATACCATACCGTCTTTTAGTAAATAAATAAAAAAACATCAATTTATTATAATCTAAGTATTTATTTTGAATTCGTAACCTCAAGCATAAATTTTCGTTATTTGGCAAGGCATTTGATATTTTTGTAGAATGATTTTAAAATATTTTTCAATATTGGTTTCTCTTTCAATGGCTGCAGCTGTTGTTTCGAAAGCTAATGCACAAAGTGAAACAGAGCCGAGCGAACTTTCAGCTGCAGAAGATTCTTTGGCTTATTATCTTGATTCAATTCGTACAACTCAAATCGAAAAAAATAAATATTATTGGAACAATAAGTTTCGTGAAAAATTAGAATCGACTTTAAAATTAAAAGATGCTTACGACTATCCCTTTTCAAAACTAAAATCAATAGGCTCACTTAAATCGCCCGATAATTATTTCAGAATTTTTAATTGGAATATCGAAAACCTGGATTTTACTCAAAATTATTTCGGCTATATTTTAATTCCGTCAAATCATAAACATAAAGTAATTGAACTTAGCGACCGATCAGCCGCCATTGAGAAACCCGAGTCGCAACAACTCGATAATAAACGATGGTACGGTTGCTTGTACTACAAAATTATTCCATCAGGTGCAGGAAATAAAAAAGAATACACTCTTTTAGGATTCGACATGAACAATCGCTCCACTAAAAAACGAATTATTGAGGTTTTAAGTTTTAGCGGAGATAAAGCAAATTTTGGAGCGGGTATATTTGATTACAATGATAAAACATTTCGAAAGCGTGTTGTGTTTGAATATTCGGCCGAGGTTCAAATGACCTTATTGTATGAAGCTGAAAAAAATCGAATTGTTTTTGACCATTTATCACCAAACAACAAAGATGCCGAAGGCCTGTATGAATTTTATTTCCCCGATGGTTCGTATTGTTCACTGACTTTAAATAACGGCCGTTGGACATACGAAGATGACAGCGATGTACGAGGGAAAAAAGATAAGAATGATAAAAATTTTCACGATCCTTCAAAAGATCAAATTGATTTGAAAACTAAGAAGAATTAATTTCAATTTTCGATTTAACCGAAAACTCATACCCAAATTACTTAAAACTCTTCGACACAATCAAATCCTTTCCGCCAGCACTATAATCATAAAATCCTTCTCCGCTTTTTACACCTTTTTTACCGGCCATAACCATATTTACCAATAACGGACATGGGTAATATTTTTGATTTCCAAATCCTTCATACAACACGTTTAATATACTTAAGCACACATCCAACCCAATAAAATCGGCCAATTGTAACGGCCCCATTGGGTGTGCCATGCCCAATTTCATTACTGTATCTATTTCTTCAACACCGGCAGTTCCTTCAAACAATGTAATTACTGCTTCGTTAATCATTGGCATTAAAATTTTATTAGCAACAAATCCAGGCATATCATTAACCTCAACCGGTACCTTTCCCAATTTTTTCGACAAATCCATTATCCTATTTGTAACTTCATCACTTGTGTTATACCCTCTTATTACCTCAACTAATTTCATAATTGGAACCGGATTCATAAAATGCATTCCAATAATTTTTTCGGGACGTTTAGTTGCAGCCGCAATTTTTGTAATTGAAATTGATGAAGTATTGGACGCCAAAATGCAATGCTCAGGTGCATTAGAATCCATTTCGCTAAAAATTTTAAGCTTTAAATCAACATTTTCAGTAGCTGCTTCAACAACCAATTCTCTGTCCTTAACTCCGTTTGCAATTGAAGTATGTGTTTTAATATTATTTAGGGTATTATTCTTGTCAGCTTCTGTAATTGTTCCTTTGGCAACCTGGCGATCAAGATTTTTAGAAATTGTTGCCATTGCTTTGTCAAGCGCAGCTTGTGAAACATCAACAAGATTAACTGCGTAATTATTTTGTGCAAAAGTATGGGCAATACCATTTCCCATTGTGCCGGCACCTATAACGCAAATGTTTTTCATTTTTATTAATTTTGGATAAATATAATAGCAATATTTGTACTATGTCACGTAAAATTATCATTTACTGTTTTACTCTCATTTTGCCAATATTATGGAGTTTATCGCCTGCGCCCACAATGCAATTTGCTGTTCTCAAATATCATGGTGGCGGCGATTATTACGCAAACCCTACTAGTGTTCCTAATTTGGTTGAGTTTTGCAATAGAAATTTAAAAATGAATATTAATTCTGAAGTTCCGTTTGTAGAAGCCGGAAGTAAGGATATTTATAATTATCCCTTTGTGCACATGACCGGACATGGAAATGTTGTTTTTTCGGCAGCTGAAGCTGAAAATTTACGCAACTATTGTTTGGCAGGAGGTTTTTTGCATATTGATGATAACTATGGAATGGATAAATTTGTGAGAAAAGAAATTGAAAAAATTTTTCCGGATGAAAAATTAATTGAACTTCCGCCAAACCACAATATTTATCATAACAAATTTGATTTCCCAAAAGGATTGCCTAAAATTCATGAGCATGATAATAAACCGCCGCAAGGTTTCGGTATTCTTAAAGAAGGTCGTCTTGTTCTCTTTTATTCGTATGAATGTGACTTAGGTGATGGATGGGAAGATCCTTCGGTACACAAAGATTCGGAAGAAACGCGCACTAAAGCGTTACGAATGGGCGCCAATTTGGTGTATTATGCAACCATGGGCGAAAATTCAGAGAAATAAAATAGCGTGAGTACCAAAGCCGTTATTTTTGATATGGATGGAGTCATTATTGATTCCGAACCGTTGTGGAGAAAAGCAGAAATTGAGTGTTTTGGAAAAATTGGTGTAATTCTAAATGATGAGATGTGTCGCTCAACTGCCGGACTAAAACTTACTCAAGTTGTAGCGCATTGGAAAAATAAATTTGGTTTCACCCATGCACTCGCCTTAGAAGTTGAAAAAAAGGTGAGCTCAAAAATTATTGCATTTATTCACGAAAGCGGAAAACCATTCGATGGATTAAATGATTTAATCACAACCATTCAAAATAAAAATCTTCGAATTGCATTGGCATCAGGCTCCTCTTATGAAATTATTAACGCTGTTTTGCATAAATTTAATTTGAAAAATAAGTTTTCGGTAATTCGTTCGGGTCAAGATGAAAAATTTGGAAAACCCGATCCTGCCATATTTTTAAATACAGCTAAATTGCTACAAGTTGATCCTTTACAGTGTTTAGTTATTGAAGATAGCGCCAATGGCGTTAAAGCCGCAATAAACGCCAATATGAAGGTGGTAGCAATGCCCGAAGTTGGATTTGAAAAAAATGATATTTTTAATCATGCGAACTATCGTGTAAATCATTTGAATGAAATAATTCCAATTATTGAATCAGTAATAAAATAAATAAATTTTAAAACTTATTTAACTACAAATCGGGCAGTGAACCTGCTTTTTTGCGATACAAGAATCAATTTACCGGCCGTTACCTTTTCAATATTCAAATCGTTATAATGACGAATTGTTATTAATTCACAATTCTCATTGTACTTCACTTTATAATTTTCCTGTAATCGTTTTACCAATTTAGGAAGTTTTTCTTCGTCCATATCAATTACAATGCTAAAACTTAGTGCCGAATTTTGCATCAAATTCACTCGTATGTTTTGTTGAGAAAACAAATCAAAAATATCTCGTAAATTTTCTTCAACAATAAAGGAAAAATCCTTTGGAACAATTGAGATTAAAACTTGATTTCGTTTAAAAATAAAAGAAGGAACATCATTATCATGCGTTTCATCATTTTGAATAATTGTTCCCTTTGCAATGGGATCAAGAAAAGAATTTACGAATAATGGAATTTCTTTATTCTGCAAAGGCTTTATTGTTTTCGGATGAATTACGGTTGCGCCATAATAACTTAATTCAATAGCTTCTTTAAATGAAATTCGATCAAATTTTATGGCATCGCTATAAATTTTAGGATCGGCATTTAATACACCGGGAACATCTTTCCAAATGGTCATGTCTTTTGCATCCAATAAGTACGAAAAAATTGCTGCGGTATAATCCGAACCTTCTCTGCCTAGTGTAGTGGTTAAATTAATGCTGGTTCCACCAATGAACCCTTGTGAAATTGCAATCTTTTTTTCAAATGAAGAAATAAAAAACGGAATTAGTTTTTTCGCCGCTTGTTCTTCACTAATTTTCCAATCAACTTTCCCTTCTCTATAAGTACTATCGGTACGAATAATTTCGCGCGCGTCAAACCAGGTATTATTCGTTCCGCTGTAATTCAAATATTCGCTTACAATAATTGTTGAAATCAATTCTCCTGAACTTACAATTTGATCGTAAACCAAATCGTAATTCGCTGATGGGCTAACCTGAAATTTTTTAGCGATATCATCAAAATACAGATTTACTTTAGTGAATACATTTTGTGACCTATCGCCATCAAACAACTCTTTTAATAACTGAATATGCGATTGCCTTAAGTCTTTAAGTAAATCATTTTTTTCAGGTTTATTTTTAATGTAGGCTTTTACAATTTCTTCAAGCGCATTTGTGGTTTTACCCATTGCCGAAACTATCACCATCAAATGATCTCCTGCAAACATTCTAATAATTTTCGCAACGTTTTTTACACCGTCGGCATTTTTTACCGAAGCGCCACCAAATTTGAATACTTTCATTTCAATTTTTTACGCGGTAAATTTATTTTTTCTGAATTGGGTTTAACTTAGAATGTGTAAACATATTAATGGGTTAGTGTTAATCATTAAAACGATAATTTTTCGCCAATTGAGATAAATCATTGGTAAAGAGTTGCCCATTCATCCATTCGGGATCAAGCTTGGCATTAAATTTTTTATAAAATTCAATGGCGGGTTTATTCCAGTTCAATACTTGCCAATCCATCCGTCTGCACTTTTCACGATATGCCACTTCACACACTTTTAAAAACAATTTTTGGCCAATTCCGTGCTTTCGATATTCGTCATCAACTATTATATCTTCCAAAAAAACTGCCTTTCCTTTCCATGTCGAATATTTATAATAATACAGCGCTATACCAACAATTTTATCATTATTAAGTGCAATAAAAAATTCGAATAACTTAGTTGTTCCAAATCCATCTTGCAATAATTCATCTACACTGGTCTCTACCTGTTCGGGGGCGTTTTCGTATAGCGCTAATGCTTTTATCATGCGAAATAAATCGGGAACATGTTGTTTTTCGCCTTTTACAATAGTTAAATTCATCGACCAAAAATAAACATAAAGTTATTCCTTGTCGCTCAGTTCACACCATTGCTTCATAAGTGTAAAATAAATTTCACTTTAGTATAATAAATAAAAAAAAGGGACACCGGCAGGTATCCCTTTTTTTACAGTTTATTTTTTACAATTACTTTTCTGAAGCTTGCATTTTCTTGAAATTAACATACTGGTCGGCAGTTAGTATTAATTTCATTCGTGCATCAATATCCGATTTTATTGAACTAATACTGTTCTTTTTAGCAGTTTCATCATGATCAACTTTATACTTGTCTAAAGCCGTTTTCTTATCAGTTAAAGCCTGTACATACAAGTGATAAATTTTAGTAGCTTGTGTTTGATTTAAGCCTAGCTTATTTACTAATAAACCTTGCTTTTGTGTTGCCTGATCCTGAATTGTAGGAGCAGTGCGTTGAGCTGTTTGAGCGTTTGTACTGCCGGCAGTAAAAACGATGAAAGCTAAAACTGTTAAAACGTATTTCATGGTTTGTAAATTTAATTGTTCGTATTAGGGTTTATTTTTTCTGTTAATTAATCCAGTTCAACTTGCATCATCACTGCTTCTTCATCGGCAGGTTTTGAATTGGGTTGTTGCTCATATCCTTTCATTAAGCGATCTCTCTTAACTTTTATAAATTCTTCCCACTTTGTATATTGGTCTGCAGTAAGAAATGTCTTAAGGCTTGTTTTGTATGTATCACGTATTTTGCGGAAACTGTCTTTACGTGCATCCTTTTGTTCGTCGGTTGCATATTTTGCTCGAACTTCTTCTATTTCTTTATACTTAGCAAGTTTTAAATCATACAACTTGGTGTACTGATCATTCGAAAGGTTTAAATCGTTTTTCATACGCATCGATGAACGTTCAGCTCTTACTTCAACTGTTGGTCTATTCGACTTTTGTGCCGAAGATTCTGATTTATTAATCAAACTATTGGTTTGAGCTCCGCCAACTAAAAGTGAAATAGAGCAAATACTGGTAACAAATAACTTTTTCATTTTATAATTTTATGCTTTTTTACGACAATAATTATACCAAGATAGTAATAATTAATTGTCCGTTTCATCATCTTTACTATCTTGGACGAGTAAAACACAAAAAGGTTTGCTGCATTATGTCAAAAATTAAAACCCTAGGCGAGTTCATTATTGAAAAACAAACAGATTTTCCGTATGCGAAAGGAGAATTAACACGCTTGTTAAGTTCTTTGCGATTAGCGGCTAAAGTTGTTAATCGGGAAGTAAATAAAGCAGGCTTAGTTGGGGAAATTTTGGGAGAGGCCGGCTCTGAAAATATTCAAGGTGAAAGCCAGCAAAAGCTTGATGTTTATGCTAATAACCAATTTATTTATGCGTTAAAAGCTAGGGGCGAAGTAGCCGGTTTAGCATCGGAAGAGAACGATGATTTTATTTTATTTGACGATGAAATTGGTAAAGCCGGCAAGTATGTGGTGCTTTTTGATCCTTTAGACGGATCTTCGAATATTGATGTTAATGTTTCAATTGGTACTATTTTCTCGATTTACAGAAGAGTAACCGATGAGGGAAAACCGGTAGAACTCAAAGATTTTTTACAGGCCGGTAGAAAGCAAGTAGCGGCAGGTTATATTGTTTATGGATCTTCAACTATATTGGTTTATACTACCGGAAATGGAGTAAACGGATTTACACTTGACCCCTCATTAGGAACATTTTGTTTATCTCATCCCGATATTAAAATTCCTGCTGACGGAAAAATTTATTCAATAAACGAAGGCAATTATAATTTGCTTGAAAAGGGTGTGCAAAATTATGTGGGTTATTGTCGGGAAAATGATAAAACAACTAATCGTCCGTATTCGGCGCGCTATATTGGTTCGTTAGTTGCCGATTTTCATCGAAATTTATTAAAAGGCGGAATTTACATTTATCCCGGAACCGAAAAATCGCCCGAAGGAAAACTTCGATTATTGTATGAGTGTAATCCTCTTGCTTTTATTGCCGAACAAGCAGGTGGTTTAGCAACAAATGGTATAGAAGCAGTATTGGATATTGTTCCTGAAAAACTTCATCAACGTACTCCGTTTATTACCGGCTCAAAAAACATGGTAATAAAAGCGATGGATTTTTTAAAAAACCAACAGTAAAACCAACTTAAATTTAAAAGCTATTGTTTGAGTTTGAAAAACAGAATACATTAACTTGGGTTTTTCTTTAAAAAACTTTTATCTAAAAAAAACAATACGCCAACTAATCCTCCTATGCCAAATTCCCACCAACCGCATTCGTTTTTCACGTATTCAATTCCCATTAAAATTAAGGGCGAAATTAAAGTAACTGTTATGCCAAAGTAAACTAAATAATATCCGTTCTTTTTTTTTCGCCAAACAAAAAGGGTTCCAATAAAAATACTTACAACCGATGCGAATAGGAATAATAAATAAACAATAAATGCTTGCTCGATATTTAAAATATTGTATTTGGCGCCTAAATGTAAAAAAAGTCCGTGCCAGTTTTCATAATTTGGTAAATTTTTTCCGTATTCTAAAGCGATTAATACAATAAAAGCCCAAATAAAAACATACAAGCAGTAAACAAAAGCTAAGTTGCAATTTAAACGCGTAAACCATCTCGGATTCTCTTTTCCCAATATAAAAGAGCGAATGCCTCCCATTAATTGGGCACCGGTTGTGTGGTAGGGATTAAATTCTTTTCCTATGTTTTTTACATCCATTTTTAAAAAGTAAATTCCTTTTTGAAGGGCAACAACGCCGCTTTTAATTCATTTTTTTCGACATTAAATACATTTATACGCGCATCGCTTTCAACTGCCAGCCCACGAAGTTTCATGTGTTGATTTACAAATATCATTTCCAAATCAGGATACAATAATTTAATTTCGTCAACTATATCATTTACACTTAAATTATATTCACAAACATTAAATATTCCTTTCGGCAATTTATCGGTTAAAACTGATTGCGCTAATACTGCGGTTGCGTAATTAATGTGCGTAAAAGCTCTTTTCTGGTTTCCATCACCATGAATCGTAATTTTTCGTTTAAAATTAGCTTCGAACATAAATTTATTTATAACAGCATCAAACCGCATCGATTTACTGTAACCATAAACATTTCCTAAACGCATAATGTAAACCGGTAGTTTTTCGTTTAATCTTAATGCATGTTCTTCGCCACGCATTTTCGAAATTCCATAAAATGTTCTTGGATTTAAAGGAGAATGAATATTAAATTCATTTGCTGAAGAACCATAAACGCTCACGCTTCCGGCATAAATAAGTTTTTTAATATTCGTGCTCGCTTCAATAGCGTAAGTTAGCTCTGCTGTTCCCCAATGATTAATTTGTTCGAATAGGTGAGGATTTTGGTCAGAAAAAGGAGTTGAAACTTTTGCCGCTAAGTGAACAACAACATCACACTCAGAAATTATTTTTTTAATTTTTCGGGTATCTAAAATATCGCCTTCAACAAAAATTACTTTTCCGGGAAAATATTTAGTAACTCCAATAAAAGCGTTGTAATTGTTACGACTCAAATTATCGTAAATAAAAATTTTTTCTACTTCCTTACGTGTTGCAAGTAGGTAAGCCAATTCAGTTCCAATATAGCCGGCGCCACCGGTAATAAGAATTTTCATAATTTATTTTATTGTTTTTTTTCAATTAGGTCGGTATGCAATCCACATTCCGTTTTATTCAAACCAAACCAACGTCCCATTCGAGGATCATTTAAATCGACTTTTCTCGTGCAGGGTTCACAGCCAATACTTGAATACCCTTTTTCGTCGAGCGGATGTTTTGGCAATTGATGTTCATTAATGTATTGGTAAATCATTTTTGATGTCCAATCTAAAACAGGATGAAATCGCAAACTCCCATTAGGGCCGTTTTGTTCGTCCTTCATGCTTTTTCTATTAGCATTTTGATCAGCCCGAACACCATTTATCCAAACCGAATTTGAATTTAACAACGGTTGCATGGGTTGAGTTTTATTTATAAAACAACAATGATCGGGATCACTTGTAAAGTAAAAATTACCTGCCTCATTGCGTTGTTGAATACGAGGAACCATACTGTACAAATCAATTAATTTTAATCCTAACCGATTAGCTACTTGGTCGCGAAAAATTAATGTTTCAGCAAAATGAAAACCTGTGTTAATAAAATAAATGGGCACACTTGCGTCAATTGTACTAATGATATGTAATAAAGGGATACTATGCGTTTGAAACGAAGATGTTGCAAACATTAATTTATCGGAGTTTTTATATTCACTCATTTTTTGAGCGATTTGTTCAACTGTCATCTTGCAAAGATAATTTTTAACCCCTTTAAATTACGGTTTCGACCTTAGAATAGCTTGTTTATCGAAAATATGTTAAACCCAAAACAATTGCATTGTAATTTCGTTTTTCTAAATGAATAGCTCGTTCTTTTAAAGGTTTTTTCATAGGTTATTGGTTTTTTCCTCTTGCCGCTTCAGGTGGAGGTTTTTTAAATTAACGACTATTCAGGCCCCGCCACGCGCGGGGTTTTCTTTTTTATATACCTTCACTATTGAATGTCAAATAGTCTGGAACAAATTTTTGGAAAAATACTTTCGCCATTTATAATAGCAGGCCCATGTAGTGCCGAATCTGAAAATCAGCTCGAAATAATTTCCTCTGAGCTTTCTAAAATTCCGCAAGTAAAAGCAATACGAGCCGGCATTTGGAAACCTCGAACCCGACCGAATAGTTTTGAAGGTATTGGTGAAAATGCACTGCCTTGGCTAGTTAATGCTGCTAAAAAAAACAATCTTTTAACTGCTGTTGAGGTGGCGAATTCGAGTCATGTTGATTCCTGTTTAAACGCCGGAATTGATATTTTATGGATTGGAGCTCGTACAACAGTAAATCCTTTTAGCGTACAAGAAATATCAGATTCGCTTAAAGGTACTTCAACAATTGTAATGATAAAAAATCCTATTAATCCTGATCTTGATTTATGGCAAGGGGCAATTGAAAGAGTTACAAATTCGGGAATTAAAAAAGTAATTGCAATTCATCGCGGATTTTCAACTTCAGAAAAGCAAAATTTTAGAAATGCCCCAATGTGGGAACTTCCTTTAGAATTAAAAAGACGAATGCCCGATCTTCCAATTTTATGTGACCCATCTCATATTAGCGGTAAACGAGAATTGATTGAACACGTGTCTCAAAAAGCACTTGACTTGCATTTTAACGGATTAATGATTGAATCGCATCCGGAGCCGCAAAATGCATTAAGTGATAAAGAACAACAACTAACTCCTAAAGAACTAACGCAAATAATTTCAAGACTTATAATCAAAAAGCCTTCGGGTGAACAGGGAACAGAGTTGGATGAATTGTTAAAACTCCGAGGATTTATTGATGATTTAGATGAAAAAATAATTGATTTATTAGCCGACAGAATGAATATTTCACAAAAAATAGGCGAATATAAACGCAGTCACAATATGACCATTTTTCAACTTGAAAGATGGCAACATATTTTTTCAAACAGAACCGATAAAGGAACCGGAATTGGATTAAGTTATGAATTTTTACAAAAATTACTAGAAAGCATACATAACGAATCAATTCGAAGACAAGAAAATAAAACGGAATAATTAATACAAACGCTTAACCAATTTCTTATAGCGCGTTAGTATTTTACCATCGGCATTATAGGTAATTTCCAATTCTTTGTGACAATCACACTCATTTCGAATATACAATCGTTTTATTCCGGTACTGTCATATTGCGATAATTCATACAACGCTTCTCGACAAGCATAATCGACCCCCGAATGATGAACGTGTTTTGTCGTAAACTTCAGTTTTCCGCTTTGATAATATTCTTTAACAATAAAAGTGACTTCTTTGAAATTTTCATGCAATTCCATTTCTTTATTGGTTCGGATAATTGTTTGGGTAATTTTTCGAACTTTTCCGTCCAGATATTTATCTTCAACAAAAGTTACCGTTCTTTTTACCTGATAACAACTTGTAAAAATAATGCCGAATAAAAGCAATGTATATTTCATACCTTTGTAATGTACGAAAAAAAACCATGCCTTACTTTAATTTCAACATTAACAATGAACTTTTTTATAAAACAAGCCGAAGTTCGGGAAGTGGTGGCCAACATGTAAACAAAACCGAAAGTAAAGTTGAAATAATATTTGACATTATAAATTCACAACTCCTAAATGATAATACAAAAAAAGAATTATTGGAAAAATTGTCCTCAAAATTGGTGAACGGTTGTATCCATGTATTCTCACAATCATCGCGATCACAAATAGAAAATAAACGCATTGCAATAGAAAAACTTTATGCGCTTCTTGAAAAAGCCTTAACACCTTTGAAAAAGCGTAAAAAAACTAAAGTTCCTAAAGCTGTTAAAGAAAAAATAAAGGATTCAAAAAAGAAAAACAGTGAGAAAAAAAAATTACGAAACAAGCTTCGCTTTTGAATTAAACATTATTTATTCATTTCTAAGCTTACAATCACTTCATGAATACAAAAAGAACAAATATTAATACTACACGACAATTAAAATAAAAAAAGATTTTTTAAATTGATTTTACGAGCAATTATTATACAATCAAACTACATGTTAAAATAAATTCACAATTGAATTATTCTTCAATTAATTGATTTGAAATTGCAGTTAAAACGCACAACTTCCACAATAATCTGGCGCCAACATTTGCATCCCATTCATTATTTCCCGGTGCTACTTCACATAAATCGAAAGAAATTATTCTTTTACCGCTTTTAATTATTTTTCGAAATAAATGTAACACCTGCTCTAATTCTAATCCACCTGCAACCGGCGTACCTGTATTGGGACATAATTTTGGATCCAATCCATCAATATCAAAACTAATGTGTACTTTTTGCGGGAGTTCATTTACAATTTCATCACACAATTGATCCCATGTTTTTCCGACATAAGATTCCTCCTTTAAATAACGATCAAAAAATATTTTGACTCTTCCCTTAACATTTTTCACATTGTCATTTTCTTCTTCACAAAAATCGCGTATTCCAACTTGCACAATTTTTGAAACCGCTTTTATTGAAAGCGAATTATAAAAAATAGAAGCGTGCGAATATATAAATCCTTCATAAGCTTTTCGCATGTCGCTATGCGCATCAATTTGCAAAATTCCAAATTCACCTTGGGTTTCACCCATTGCTTCATATAAACCAAGAGGTGTGCTATGATCACCACCCAATAAACAAGCAATTTTTCCCGCTTTTATTAATTCAATACATCGTTCTTTAACTCTTGCATTTAATTGCTCGCATGCCTCGTTAATGTCTGCTAATATTTTTTGCATGGCTTTATTTTCGCTCAATTTTCCACCCTCTTCCAAAAATTCAATATAACGTACCGACTGCTCACGCAAATTATTATTCAATTGCAAAAACTCATTGCTAATCGGGAGTAAGTGAAATCCGGTTTTCCATGCATGAATGGAATCGTTATCAAAAAAATCGAGTTGAGGAGAAGCGTCTAAAATTGCAGCCGGGCCATAGTGTGTTCCCTCACCATAACTAACGGTTACATCCCATGGCACAGGAAGTATTACAATTGGTGAATCATCATAAGAAAACGGAAGTCCGAATAAATTTCCGTTCTTTACTCCTACTTCACTCGGATTAAATTGCTTTATTTTTTCTTGCTTAGTCATAATTAACGCTTATAAATGTATTTAATAGATTTTAAATTACTGAATTTATCTAAAAAAATGTTGAGGCTTGATTCCATTTAAATTTATAAAACATGAATGTTGAAGTTAAAAATAATTTCAATTAAACCGTTCCAATAATATTTACATTTTCTTAATAAATCATCGTGCTAAATTCGTGTAACAACTCGATAATTTAACTATAAATAAACGTACATTATACTTTAAGCTAACCCAAAACACTTAATTTAATTGCTAGTTATTTTAACTTCCTTTACGACCATAAATTCATTAAATTTTCGTAACAACCGGAATAGAAAATTTACGATCAATTGGTTGTCAATACTGTAAGCATAAACTTTAGGCTTTAAATATTTAAATTGAGCCAACCTTATTTTAGATTTTTGTGAAAAACTGAAATTGATAAAAAATACAAATGTGAGAATTGAATAATTTCTCATTGGTTTTCCAAAAATATATTAATTTTCCTATATGCAATTAAAATCAATAATAATTGATGACTCGGATCAAGCACGTGAATATTTAAAAGGACAATTAAATGCAGTTTTTCCGAATTTATTTTTAATCGAAGAAGCTTCAGGAGTTGTGGAAGGCGCTAAACTAATTCGAAATTCAAAACCGAACTTGGTGTTTTTAGACATTCAACTTAACGATGGTACAGGTTTTGATTTATTAGAAGTAATAGGACAGGTTGACTTTTCGGTTATTTTTACAACTGCCAGCGACGCGCATGCCATAAAAGCATTTCGGTACTCAGCTGTTGATTATCTATTAAAACCAATTAATGAAATTAATTTTAAAACTGCTGTTGAACGTGCAATTAAAAACAAACCTGTTAAAGCTTCATTAGATGTTTTGATTGACCGCGGAAAAAAACACAATAAATTACAAGATAAATTAGCTTTGCACACCCAAGAAAAAATTGCAGTAGTTGATATTAAAAATATTGTTCGTTGCGAAGCAGATGTTAATTATACCTGTTTTTACTTTAATGATAAAACAAAAATGATGGTAACCCGAACGTTGAAAGATTTTGAAGAAATTTTGGAAGAAAAAGGATTTTTACGCGTTCATCAATCTCATCTTGTTAACGTATCCTATATAAAAGAATTTAATAAACGTGATGGAGGTTACCTTTTGCTCAGCGAGGGATCAAATGTACCGGTAAGCATGAGAAAAAGAACCCAGGTAATGGATTTATTAAGCAATGATTAATATAATTTAAAAGTGTAAATTTTAAATAATGAACTTTATTATGCGTTATTATAAATCGTTCTACATTCTTATTTTTTTCGCCACTATTATTTTATTTCAATCTTTATTGCTAAATTCATGCGGCTCAAAAGAAACAGAGAATGAAAATTTATACGATACAACTGCAAACACTTACAATTCAACCGTTGAATTGCCCTATTACGATAGCGCATATACATACGGACAAAAAATTCCATTTAAAATATCATTTGCCGATATAAGTAAAGTAAAAAAAGTCACTATCGAATTCGATAAAAAAATAATTTTCACTTCAAGCAATATTAAAAACACAGTTGAATTAAGCATTAATAGCGATTCATTATGTGTTGGATTCCACAACGTAAAAATTGCAGTTGAGGTTAATGATGGAAATGTTGAAAGTGTAGATTATGATATTACGCTTGCCAGTAATATTACACCAAAAACATACACTTATACTGTGAAAAATAAATTTCCTCATGATGTAAACGCATATACACAAGGTCTTGTTTTTGAAAACGGAAAAATGTATGAAAGTACAGGTTTAGAAGGAAAATCGGAATTGCGTTTTGTTGATTTTAAAAATTCAAAAATTGAGCGCTTTATAAAGCTTGATAATTCCTTTTTTGGAGAGGGAATTTCGGTTATTGATGATAAAATTTATCAACTTACATGGAATAGCAGAAAGGGATTTATTTATTCAAAGAACGATTTTAAATTAATTAAAGATTTTTCTTACTCTACTGAAGGATGGGGGCTGTGTTACGACGGAAAAAATTTGATTCTAAGCGATGGTACCGAAAAATTATTTTACTACAACCCAACCGATTTTTCATTGGTAAAAACAATAACTGTTGCCGATGAAATTACTCCGATCAATTTATTGAACGAACTTGAATTCATTAATGGTGAAATTTGGGCCAATGTTTATCAAACAAATTTCATTGTTCGTATTGATCCTTTAACGGGTCGAATTCTGTCAAAAATAGATTGTACGGGATTATTAACCGACAAAGAGCAAATGGAAAAAGTTGATGTTTTAAATGGAATTGCTTATGATAATGCAACCGGAAAAATTTATGTCACCGGTAAATGGTGGCCGTGGGTTTTTGAAATTGAATTGAAAGAAAAAATTTAATGATTTTTGATTTTATAACAGAAAAACGAATATTTATAAATTATAAAAAATGCCTAACACCATTAAACTTCATCGCGTTTTAACAGCGTCACCTGAAAAAATTTTTCGAGCCTTTTCTGATTTAAAAGCTTATGTTACTTGGATTCCGCCTTACGGTTTTGTTTGCGAAGCCCATGAATACGATTTTAAAGAAGGAGGTAAATTCAAAATGTCGTTCATTAATTTTTCTTCCGGAAAAGGACATTCATTCGGTGGAAAATTTTTAGAAATAAAAACAAATGAATTGATTAAAAACTCTGATAAGTTTGATGATGCTAATTTAACCGGCGAAATGACAACAACTATTACTTTAAAAGCTGTTATGTGCGGAACAGAAATCAATGTTATACAAGAAGGAATTCCTGACGCAATTCCACCAGAAATGTGCTACCTCGGTTGGCAAGAATCACTTGATAAGCTGAAAAAATTAGTGGAACCGAATATTCCTGACGCATAAATTTATCTCAATTTTTTTATACCGTATCTGTCAGAATAATTCTATCTGCTTTTTTATTAAAAAAAGGAAGAATAAAAAATACGTTGTAGAATTACTTTTATTAAATGGAACCCCATTAACTTAATTCACAATTCTTAAACTATTCAACGGTTACGCTTTTTGCTAAATTTCTAGGCTGATCAACGTTGCAACCGCGCATTACTGCAATATGATACGACAACAATTGCATAGGAATTACCGACAGTAGTGGAACTAAACACTCTTCGGTATCGGGAATTTCAATAACATGTTCGGCAATTTTTTTTACTTCGGTATCGCCTTTCGTAACAATAGCAATTACTTTCCCTCTTCGTGCTTTAACCTCTTGAATATTGCTTACCACTTTTTCATACGATGATCCTTTAGTAGCAATTACAAATACGGGCATTTCTTCGTCAATTAAAGCGATTGGCCCGTGTTTCATCTCCGCTGCAGGATAACCTTCAGCATGGATATAAGAAATTTCTTTCAATTTCAATGCGCCTTCAAGAGCAACAGGAAAAGAATATCCTCGACCTAAATAAAGCGCATTTGAAGCATTTTTATAAATATCGGCAATGTATTTAATTTGTGAATTTGTTTCCAATACTTCCTTCACTTTATCAGGAATTGCATTTAATTCAAGTATAAGCCTGTTCAATTGAGAACGACCAATACTTCCTTTTTTCTGTCCCAACCTAAGTGCCATTAACGTTAGTACTGTTACTTGTGCAGTAAAGGCTTTTGTACTTGCAACGCCAATTTCAGGACCGGCATGCGTGTACGATCCTGCATCTGTAGCACGCGCAATACTTGAACCCACTACATTACAAATTCCAATAATAAATGCTCCTTTAGATTTTGCCAATTGAATAGCTGCAAGTGTATCGGCAGTTTCACCACTTTGTGAAACAGCAATAACAATATCATTTTCACGAATAATCGGATTTCTGTAACGAAATTCAGACGCATATTCAACTTCAACCGGAATTCTTGCCAATTCTTCAATTAAATACTCCCCTACTAAACAAGCGTGCCATGACGTTCCGCAAGCAACCATTAAAATTCTATCGGCATTCAAAATACGATTTTCAAATTCTTTTATTCCACCCAATAATACCGATGATGTTAATGGATTTAATCTTCCACGCATACAATCTTTAATGCTACGCGGTTGCTCATAAATTTCCTTCAGCATAAAATGATCAAATCCGCCTTTTTCTAAAGCCTCTAACTGCAGCTCCAATTCTTGAATATAGGGTGTCTTATCTTGATTGCGTATGTTCTTTAACGTTAGTCCGCTTGTTTTATTCACCACGGCAATTTCTTCATCTTCTAAATAAACAACATTTTTGGTATATTCTACAATAGGAGAAGCATCACTGGCAACATAATAATCATTTTCGGTACCAATACCAATTACTAAAGGCGAGCTTTTGCGTGCGCAAATAATTTCATTAGGATTATTTTTATCAATAATAACAATTGCGTATGCTCCATGTACTTCGTTTAAAGCTAAGCGAACTGCTTCAAACAAACTCACATTTGTTTTATTGCGAATTTCTTCAACTAAATGAATCAATACTTCAGTATCTGTTTCACTCGAAAATTTGTGTCCGCGCTTAGACAGTTCTTCTTTAATAATTGCATAATTTTCGATAATTCCATTATGAATTACCGCTAAAGAGCTGTCGCCCGAATAATGTGGATGCGCATTTTCATCATTCGGTTGCCCGTGTGTAGCCCAGCGCGTGTGTCCCATACCGGTAGTTCCGGTTGTATCTTGTTTTTCGGCAAAAGCTTCCAATTCGGCAACTTTTCCTTTTTTCTTTAACACATTAATTTTACCGTTATTAATTAGGGCAACGCCTGCACTATCATAACCGCGATACTCTAAACGCTTTAAACCTTTAATCAGTAACGGGTATGCGTTTTTATTTCCAATGTATGCAACTATACCACACATAATTTTTAATATTTTGTATAATAAATTTTAAAATAAGGATGTTCGCGATTATCACTCTTACTTCCGTTCATTACAATTCGGTTTGCACTTACGCTTGCAGAGGTGGTTTTGATTTTAAATCCGTTATTTGGTAATTGGCCACGAACAACCTTTTGCAAATGTCGAGCAATATTAAATACATACGCTTTTTTTGTGTTGTCAAATATTCCGCCAAAATCGGCAGTAGTAATTTGATCAATTGTAATGTTATCTTGACCTTCTGCATCAACATAATATAAAATTACGTTTGTGCTTGGCAAATAAGGGTCGGTAGTAAAATATTCAACAGGCACATACAACTCGGCTTTATTAATAATAATATTTCCCAATGCGCTTAAATCGCTTATACCCGGAATTTTCACAACGCCTTCAATACCTGCCATGGTTTGAGCGTAAAAATATTTTTGACCAAGTGTACTGTCGTTCACTACCGCTTCTACGTTAGTGCCTGAGTAGTTATGTGAGAAATTACAAAAACGGGCTTGATTAGTTCCTATTGGAAATGATAGCGCTTTTGTTCCTGAAATTTCAGTATAATAAATAACCATTTTAGTTTGCGCGTCTGTCATGTTCATGTATAAAACAGCTCCTTCTTTTGTTGCTTGAGTCGGGTTATTTACTGCTATTTTAAATCCAAAAAAATTATCGTTTAAAGCCGATTCGTTGGCTAAACCGCCACCACCGTATAGATTTAAAATATCGGTTCCAATTGAATTATTTAACCGCAACACTAGCATAGGGTTCAATGTATCGGGGCCTACCACAACATTGCTTACCAAATCGGGTGATTGAGTTTCGTAACCGGTCAACATTAGTTCAACACCATCAGTAGGTAAATTTCTTGTGGAATAATAGGCAGAATCTTTATAAAATTTTTGTGTAATTCGTTGCACTGAAAAAGTTTGAGGATCTGAATCACCGTATTTTGATCCATATCTTATATACAATTTCACACTGTCAACAATAGCCGAAACATCTATAATTGTTCCAACTGTTGATAATCCTAACTGCGTGTATATGCCAGACGTTACTTTTCCGAAAACCGGATCGACGTAGCTTCCCAGTAAACCAAAACTTAATTCGTCAGTCTTCAATGAATCAACAGTCTTTGAATAAGTTTGAACCGAAAAGGTATCAATAATTGAAGCGTTTAATAAATCGGTTGTAGGTTGCATTCCGATTCCTGCATCGCTTTTATCTTTTTTACAAGAAAAAACGAAAACGGAAAAAAATAAAAGAAAGAAAGCGGATACATTGATCCGCTTAACATTATTAGAATTAATCATTTTTACTTTACTCTTCGTCAATCAAAATAGAACTTTCGGCGGCTACGCGCTCATACAATAGTGAATAATCGGCAACAAACGATCCGTCTGAAGGTTTTGGTATAAAAGGCTTATTGGTTTCCTCAATGTGAACGGCTAATGCCTCATCCAATTCCTCATCGGCAATAACTACTGCATCACTATGCTGAATAGCTGTTTTCATCAAGTTAATGTAATCGGGCTTTTTTAACATATTTATATCGTCGGCCTGAAAGTGGTCGTACTGTAATTTTTTATGCACTTTTTTACTCAATTCACCTTCAAATTTATCGTTGTATAACGAAGTAACGATTTTTGTTTCTAAAAAGTGTGGATCGTCATGATAAAATTTCTTGAGATACAATGGCATTAATGCCGAAAACCATCCATGACAATGAATCACGTCGGGAACCCAACCTAATTTTTTAACAGTTTCTAGTACTCCGCGAGCATAAAATATTGCGCGCTCGTCATTGTCTTCAAAAAATTTACCTTCTTCAATTCCAAATGGCGATTTACGTTTAAAATAATCATCGTTATCAATAAAATAAACTTGCATACGCGCCGCTTGAATTGAAGCAACTTTAATAATTAAGGGATGATCGGCATCATCAATAATAATATTCATTCCCGATAAGCGAATAACCTCGTGCAACTGATGACGACGTTCATTGATTATTCCAAAACGAGGAAGAAAAACTCTAATTTCTTTACCACTCTCCTGAATACCTTGCGGTAATCGGCGGCAAGTTGTTGACATGCTTGATTCGGGAAGAAAAGGAAGCATTTCCTGATGTACAAAAAGAACTTTTAATTTATCCATAATTTTACGCTGGTTTGAAATACTTTGCAAAAATATAGAAATTTTGGCGGACTTTCAACATTAAAATTTAGTTTTGGTCGCAAATAATTAGGTTTTGGCTTTAATAATTGTTAAATTATCATCTGATTTAGAGGAAATTATACACAAAAAACGCCTCGAAGGTTGTCGCATAGGATTTATTCCAACCATGGGCGCTTTACATGCCGGACATTTGTCACTAATTAACCAATCCGTTTCAAAAAACCTGTTCACCATTTGCTCAATTTTTGTTAATCCTACACAGTTTAATGATTTAGCAGATTTTAATCGATATCCTAAAAATGACGAGAAAGACATTGCCATTTTATCGAATACGGCATGCGATGTCGTTTTTATTCCTTCTGTGTCTGAAATTTATCCGAATGGAATAATAAAACAGTCTATACCTCTTAATGGAATTGATAAATTTTTAGATGGAAAATTTCGTCCGGGACATTTTGAAGGCGTAGTAACAGTTGTAAAACGATTATTTGATATTTTAAAACCGGATGAAGCATTTTTTGGTTTAAAGGATTATCAGCAATATTGTGTAATCAACATTTTGGTAAAACATTTTCATTTAGCCGTTGTTATTAATGGGGTTGAAACCGTTCGTGAACAGGATGGGTTAGCAATGAGTTCGCGTAACACTTTATTAAATTCCGGTGAAAGAATGCTTGCGCCGGTTATTTTCGCTGTTCTTAAAGAAGCGAAAATTAATTTTCAAAAAAAATTATCATTAAATGCAATTCGAATAATTGCCGAAGATAGACTTAATGCAATTAACAACTCTAAAATTGACTACGTTGAAATTTGTGACGCACAAACGCTTGATACGGTTAACACCTTAAGTGAAGGTCAAAAAATACGTATGTTTATAGCCTTATTTATTGGCAAAATTCGCCTAATAGATAACCTTGCGCTCAATTGAATTTTTATGTACGCTCCAACAAATTCTTCTACCTTTGCCCTTATGGAAATAAAAGTTTTGAAATCTAAAATTCACCGAGTAAAAGTAACCGAGGCTAATTTGAATTACGTTGGCAGTGTAACTATTGATGAAAATTTAATGATTGCTGCAAATCTTATCGAAAACGAACAAGTACATATACTTAATTACAATAATGGTGAGCGATTTGTAACTTATGTTATTAAAGGAGAAAAGAATTCGCGCGTAATTTGTTTAAATGGTCCGGCTGCAAAAAAAGTTAGCCCGGGTGATCATGTAATTATTTTATCCTACGCAAGTATGGATTTTGAAAAAGCTAAAAATTTTAAACCTACAATAATTTTTCCCGACCCTGAAACGAATACCATGTCTTAGGTGAAAAAAAACATTCTTTCCATACTTCGCATTATTATTCCTGTAGGATTTGGTATTTATCTTGCATGGTATTTTTGGCAATCAATGCCACACAAAGACAAAGAGCAAGTTTGGGATATTTTTGGTCGATTTAATTATTTATTTATTTTACTTTCATTTGTGTTTTGTTGGGTTAGTCATTATAGCAGAGCCATACGTTGGTCGTATATGCTTGAACCGTTAGGTTTCAAAACAAATAAATGGAACAACTACCACGCAGTAATTACAGGATATTTTATGAATATGTTGTTGCCTCGAGCAGGAGAAGTAAGTCGCGCGGGCGTGTTAACACGTTATGAAAAAATTCCATTTGAAAAAGGGTTTGGAACCATCATGGCCGAACGGGTAATTGATATGATTATATTTTTATCAATTGCTGTAGTAACCGTTTTTGTTCAAGGCGAAAAATACCCGGCAATGAAGTTAAAATATGATGCACTTACTACGCAATATAAAAACGGCAGCGGTTCGGCAGGAAATTATATTCTTTTCGTTTTAATTTCACTTTTTGCAATTGGTGTTGCGACTTATATTTTTCATCAACGAATTCGTAAAAAAGTAAATGATTTAGTAAAGGGGTTTGTTGAAGGATTGTTAACCATTTTACGATTAAAAAAACGAATTCAATTTATTGCACACACTTTCTTAATTTGGATAATGTATTTTATGCTTTATTGGATTTGTTTTATGGGGTTGTCGGAAACAAGCGACATTTCAATTAAAGGACACATGCTTGGATTTATTGCGGGTGGCTTGAGTATAATCATTGTTCCCGGCGGAATTGGTATTTATCCGGTTTTTGTTGCTGCCGCACTATCTTTTTATCATAATAATTATGCGCTGTTATATGGCTTAGGTTGGTTAGCATGGATTTCACAAACTGTTTTAATTGTAATTGCCGGTGTTATTTCCTTATTTTTACTTTCCCGAAATAAAACGGTTAAAAATGAAAATTGAAAATCATACTTATTCTTCAAAAATTCTTCAGCTGAAAGAATTGATTTTTTTATGCAATTCGTGGAAAATTAAAGGAGCTAATGTTGGTTTTACCAATGGTTGTTTTGATATATTACACAAAGGCCATTTAACCTATTTAGAAAATGCTTCTCGACAATGTTCGCGATTAATCGTAGGTGTAAACAGTGATTCTTCGGTTAAACGACAAGGCAAAGGCAAAAACCGACCGGTAAATAACGCATACGATCGCGCCTATGCTTTATCTTGCCTTGGGTTTGTTGATGCTGTAATTTTATTTGATGAGGATACTCCTTTTGAAATCATAAAAACACTAATTCCGAATGTACTGTTTAAAGGTGGAGATTATGATGTGAATGCAAATCTGGGAGATAAAAAACACATTGTTGGCAGCGAAATTGTAAAAAATAATGGCGGAAAAATAATAGCAATTCCATTTGTTGATGGTTATTCCACAACATCAATTATTCAAAAAATTAACGAACAATAATGGTTACCGGAACGGTTATAAAATCAACCGGAAGTTGGTATGCCGTAAAAGATGAAAATGGCAATCGTTTTCAAGCGCGCATTAAAGGCAAACTACGGCTTAACGAAATAAAAAACACAAATCCGGTTGCCGTTGGCGATCATGTACACTTAGAACCTCAACCCGACAACACATTTGCCATTACAAAAATTCTTAATCGAAAAAATTATATAATTCGACGATCGGTAAATTTATCAAAGCAATCGCATATCATTGCCGCCAATATAGATCAAGCCTTATTAATAGTAACGATTGATGAACCTTTTACTCCTTTGGGGTTTATTGACCGATTCTTAGTCACTGCCGAAGCGTATCATATACCGGTTACTTTTGTTTTTAATAAATGGGATTTATACAAAAATAAAACTCTCGATAAAGCAGAAAAATGGTTTACTATTTACTCTCAAATCGGTTATAATTGCATTAAATTTTCGGCTATTGAAAATAAAAAAAAAGATTTAGTAAATATCATTGAAAATAAAATTAGTTTAATTTGCGGTAATTCCGGTGTTGGAAAATCAACATTAATAAATTTGATTCAGCCACAACTTAATTTAAAAACCGCATCTGTTTCTGATTACCATCGGCTAGGAATGCATACCACTACTTTTTATGAAATGTTTGATCTTGATTTCGGCGGAAGCGTGATTGATTGTCCCGGCATAAAAGGTTTTGGAGTAATAGACATTAATAAAAATGAATTGTCGCATTATTTTCCCGAAATGCGACAAATTCTTTCCAACTGCAAATTCAATAACTGTTTACACATGGAAGAACCCGGTTGCGCAGTAAAATACGAGTTAGAAAATGGCAGAATTGCGGAACACAGATATAAAAATTACATTAACATGTATTTTGACCGTGTTAGCGATGATGAAAAAGATTTTAATTAATGAGAGTAATTGTACAACGCGTAAATAAAGCAAGTGTAAACATTAATTCAGTGAGCCACTCAAGTATAAACATTGGTTTATTAGTTTTAGCGGCATTCGAAGAAAATGATACGTTGGATGAATTGAATTGGATATGTTCTAAAATTGTAAACATGCGAATTTTTAACGATGAGAATGAATCGTTAAATTTTGATATAAAAACAATAAATGGCGAAATATTGGTTGTTAGTCAATTCACCTTATTTGCATCGACAAAAAAAGGAAATCGTCCCTCATTTTTAAGATCAGCTAAACCTGGCATCGCACTAAAACTGTACGAAGTGTTTTTAAAACAATTAAATGAATTGTTGCCTCAAAAAATAAAGAGCGGTGTATTTGGTGCCGATATGAAAATTGATTTAGTAAATGATGGGCCTGTTACAATAATAATTGATTCAAAAAATAAAGAATGAAAAAAAGCAAATTCATATTCATCCTATTGCTTTTATATGTTTCCAAACTTGAAGGAAAAAACAACATTGACTCTCTCCTGCTTAAACTAAACACAACGATTAATGACACTACTAAGATTAAAATATTAAACACTCTTTCGAGTGAATTTATTGACCTAAATAATTATGAACAGGCACTTGCCTTCGCCATACAGGCAAAAAATATGTCAAAAAAATTAAACTATGAATTTGGAATTATTAAGGCATTAATACACGAAGGATTATCCTACTGGCACAAAGGCAAAAATAATAATGGCTTAAAATGCTTTTTTGAAGCAAGCAACAGAAGTGAAAAAATTAATTATGTAAAAGGAATAGAAGATAGCAACGGAAACATTGCAATACTTTATGGAAGTCAGGGAAAATTTAAAGAGGCTATGACTTATCAAAAAAGAGTAATTACCTCCGAAAAAAAATCCGGTAACCTTGTCGGCTTATCAAAATCATTAAATAACCTTGGCCTTATGTTATACAGTGCAAAGGACTTCGCATCGGCATTAATTTATTTCGACTCTTCCATTTACATTAAAACTAAGTTAACCGATTACATTGGTATTGCCGCAAGTTTAGACAATAAAGGCGTTGTTTATGACGAATTGAAAGACTTTAACAACGCCTTAAAATCATATATTGCATCTTTATCAATTGCTCAAAAATTAAACAATCAACGTTCTATAGCGTCTTCGTTTAATAATATCGGATCTATGTACGTTCGAAAAAATGAATTGAATAAAGCCGAAGATATTATCTTAAAATCTGTAAAAATCTCAAAAGAACTTGGATTAACTCAGTACCTGTGCGACTCGTATCTTGGTTTGGTTGGCGTTTACGAATTGAAAGGTGATTTTAAAAATGCTTTTCAATTCCAAAAATTATTAGAAATTGAAAAAGAAAAAATGTTGAATGAAGAATCTGTAAAGCAACAAGCTGATTTGGAAGCCAAATTCACCTATGATAAAAAAGCTGCAAAAGATAGTATTCGATCCCTCGAAGAGAGAAAAGTATTGGACGCCCAAGTAAAGGCTGAACAAACTCAAAAATATGCTTTATATGGCGGACTGATTTTGCTAGTAACCTTTTCCATTTTCATATTTAACCGATTCAAACTTTCACAAAAACAAAAAAATATTATTCAACAGCAAAAGTTAATTGTTGAGGAACAAAAATATATTGTTGAAGAAAAACAGAAAGAAATTCTAGATAGTATTGCGTACGCAAAAAGATTACAACAAGCAATTTTAGTAAAGCAAGAAGTCATTAACCTTTATTTACCAAACAATTTTATTGTTTTATTACCAAAAGACATTGTTGCCGGTGATTTTTATTTCTTTGAAAAAGTTAAAAATAATATTTTCATTGCTGCAGCTGATTGTACCGGTCATGGAGTACCGGGTGCAATGGTTAGTGTTGTTTGTTCAAATGCGCTTTCAAGATGCGTTAAAGAATTTAACATTACCGACACAGGTAAAATTCTGGATAAAACACGTGAATTAATTTTAGAAACTTTTGAAAAAGGCGGTGAACTTGTAAAGGATGGAATGGATATTAGTTTAATTCGAATTGAATTGGATGAAAACAGACAACTTAAAGAATTAAATTGGTCTGGTGCTAATAATCCGTTACTATATTCCGTCAATAATTCATTGCTTGAAATAAACGCAACAAAACAACCTATTGGACAAACCGATAATCCAAAACCTTTTGTATCGCATCAATTGCCATTGAATACACAAAATTTATTTTTATTTACCGACGGTTATACCGATCAATTTGGAGGAGAAAAAGGGAAAAAATTCAAGTACGCAAACTTTAAAAAAATAATTGAATCAAATTTAAATACTGATTTACCAAATTTAAAATCTCTCCTAATTAACTCTCACACTAAATGGCGAGGTGAATTGGAGCAGACGGATGATGTTACTCTTATTGGAATAAAACTACAATGAATTATTTTTTCAATATCGCATTTGATGGTAATAATTATCACGGTTGGCAAAGGCAATTGAACGCCAATACCGTTCAGGCAGAATTCGAAAAAGCATTGGCAGTATTAACTTCTCAAAAAATAATTGAATCCATTGGTTGCGGAAGAACAGACACAGGCGTACACGCTTCTTGTTTTTTTATTCACGTAAATTTATTGGAATTAAAATTTTCATTAATCGATTTAAAACACAAACTCAATAGAATTTTACCCTCCGACATTTCGGTTAACGGCATTTCACAAATGCCCAAAAGTGCACATGCTCGCTTTGATGCTAAAAAACGTACTTATCAATATCATGTTCATCATGAAAAAAATATTTTCAACTCAAAATATTCGGTTAATCTCCATCGTATTCCTGATTATGACAAAATGAATTCTGCAGCCTGTTTTTTGTTAATTCATAATGAATTTGGCGCGTTTTGTAAAAGCAACAGCAACAATAAAACGAACAGCTGTACTGTATTTGAGGCTGTATGGAAAAAAACCGCAAATGGATATTGCTTCACCATTTCGGCAGATAGGTTTTTAAGAAATATGGTGCGTGCAATTGTAGGCACCTTACTTAAAGTTGGATACAGTGAGATTTCTATCGAAGAATTTAAAAAAATTGTTGTTTCAGGAAATCGTTGCGATGCCGGCGAATCGGTTCCCGCACACGGACTTTTTCTAACAAATGTTGAATATCCATATCCAGTTGCATAATGGCAAGTACTAGTGGAAAAGCATTTAATGTTACCATTTTAAAGCGATTATTTTCGTATGCAAAACCACATCGCGCATTATTATGGGGCACTATTGCTACAATTATTATTGTAACTGTTTTAACCGGAATTCGTCCTTACCTATTGTCACAAGCACTTGATGAAGATTCGCTTAAAAATTTCAATAATCAATTTATAATCAAATTAACTGTTCTTGTAAGTGTATTAGTAATTGCTGAATCTTTTTTCACTTATTTACAATCGCTGTTTGCCGGTGCGTTAGGCTTAAACATTACCGCAGCAATACGAAAACAAATTCATTCGCACATAATTAAACTGCGCCTTCGTTACTATGATACACACCCAATAGGAATGTTAGTAACAAGGGTGGTTTCAGATATAGAAACTATTAACGAAGTTTTTTCTGAAGGACTTATCATATTATTTGGCGATTTTTTAAAACTGGCTGGAATTCTATCAATGATGTTTTACATTAATTGGCGTTTAACCTTGTTTGTTTTAATTCCAATACCAATACTAATAATTGCTACACGAATTTTTCAACGTACTTCCCGAAAGTCTTTCATTGATGTTCGAAGTGAAGTTACTGCATTAAATACTTTTGTACAGGAACATATAACGGGAATGGCACTTGTGCAGTTATTTAACAGGCAAGATAGTGAATACGAAAAATTTCGACTCATTAATAAACGACATCGTGACGCACATATACGCGGAATTATGGCATATTCTGTTTTCTTTCCAGTAGTAGAAATCCTTTCTGCTTTATCGGTTGTTTTTCTCATTTACTTCGGATTTGATGAAGTTTTAGAAAAACGAATAAGCATTAACGATCTTCTGGCTTTTATCATGTATATTGCTATGCTCTATCGCCCAATTCGTCAAATGGCCGATCGGTTTAACAGCTTACAAATGGGAATGGTTGGCGGTGAACGCGTATTTGCTGTACTTGATACCAATGAAAAAATTATCCAACAAGAAAATATTATTCCCGAATCAAATCATTCAACTATAAAGTTTACGAATGTTGAATTTAGTTACGATGAAAAAACTAAAGTATTAAATAATGTTAGCTTTGAAATTAACAACGCAACAACAACTGCTTTAGTTGGTGCAACAGGGTCGGGAAAAACTTCGATAATTTCATTACTGGCCCGACTTTACGAATTTCAAAAAGGAAAAATTACCATTAACAACATTGATATTCGAAAAATCGAAAAAGAATGGTTAACTAATCGTTTTGTATTTGTTTTACAAGAGGTCAATTTATTTGCCGATACTGTATTAAATAATATTACCTTATTCAATTCGTCCATTACATCGGAAAAAGTCGTTGAATGTGCTAAAAAAATCGGCGTACACTCTTTCATTGAGTCACTACCCGATCAATATAACCATTTTTTAAGTGAACGAGGAAACAACCTCTCTTCGGGTCAAAAACAATTAATCGCAATTTTAAGAGCGTATGTCCATAATCCGTTAGTGCTTATTTTTGACGAAGCTACATCCTCGGTTGATTCCGAAACCGAATTCATCATTCAAAATGCGATTAATGAACTAACAAAAAACAGAACTTGTATATTAATTGCACACCGCCTTTCAACCATTAAACATGCTCATCAGATTATTGTTTTAGAAAAGGGTGAAATTATTGAACAAGGATCGCCACAAGAGTTATTAAAAACAAATGGAGTTTATTCCAAATTGATAAAAACGCAATTTGATTTATAACGCCAATTCCTTTGCCGGATCCCAAAAATGTTTGTCAAAATGAATAATCCTATCGCCTTTAACTTTTACACCTTCTTTTTCCAATAATTTTTTCATCAATTCAGGATGAGAAAAATGAATTTTTCCGGTTAAAATTCCTTGTCTGTTAACAACCCTATGCGCAGGAACACCCGCTAATCGATGTGATGCGTTCATTGCCCAGCCTACCATTCGTGAAGACTGAGCCGATCCTAAATATTTTGCAATGGCTCCATAAGATGTAACTCTTCCTTTCGGAATTAGCCTAACTACTTCCCAAACATCATTAAAAAAATCACGTTCATTCTTCATTTCAATTTATATTTTCTCAATTAATTCAATCAAATTTAAAAAGTTTTTATTTTTTTCATCTCATTTTTTTAACTATTAATAATGCTATAAAATTTTATACGCGGTTTTTTAATAATTAATGCTCAAAATTTCCAATACCGTATTTAATCGCACACAAAATAATGATTCCCAATCTTGTTCGGTTTATATCGGTTAAAAAATGAGTATTGTCACTTCACATTATTCTTCTACCTTCACCCTGTTAATGAATAATGTAAATGACATAAAAAAATTCGTTGAACCGGAAATGGAAATGTTTGAAAAAAAATTCAAACAATCAATGAAAAGTAATGTTCCTTTACTTGATCGGGTTACCGGTTACATTATAAAACGAAAAGGAAAACAACTAAGACCGATGTTCGTTTTCATTTCCGCTAAATTGTTTGCTTCTGTTGGAGAGTCAACTTATGTTGGAGCATCTTTAATTGAACTGCTGCATACCGCTACTCTTGTTCATGACGATGTAGTTGACGATAGCTTTGAACGACGAGGTTTTTTTTCACTAAATGCGATTTGGAAAAACAAAATTGCTGTACTTGTTGGCGATTTTTTATTGTCAAAAGGATTAATATTATCAGTAAACAGTAATGAATTTGAACAATTGCGCATTGTAACAGATGCCGTTCAGCAAATGAGTGAAGGAGAGTTATTGCAAATGGAAAAAGCACGCAAACTCAATATTACAGAAGAAATTTATTTCGATATCATTCGGCAAAAAACAGCTGTACTGCTTGCAGCTTGTTGCGCGTGCGGCGCTGCTTCACAAAAACAAAACAATGATACAATTGAAAAAATGCGTCGCTTTGGTGAATTTACAGGAATGGCCTTTCAAATAAAAGATGATTTGTTTGATTATGGCGCCGGAAAAAATATTGGTAAACCTACAGGCATCGATATAAAAGAACGTAAACTAACTTTACCGCTCATTTATACGCTAAATAATGTTGACCAAACAACTCGTAGGAAAATTATTAACGTTGTAAAAAATGATAATGAAAATTCAAAAAAAGTTAAGGAGGTTGTTGAAATTGTTTATCAAACCGGTGGCATTGATTATGCAACTAAAACAATGAATGAATTTAAAGAAAAAGCGCTAACCGAACTCGATTTTTTTCCCGATAATGAAGCAAAACGCGCCTTAGCTTTCTTGGTTAATTATACAGTGGAAAGAGAAAAATAATTTGCTTCAATTAAATTCTTTAGCAATTTAAATCCTTTCGGTTTTCTTTTTTTACGCTCTCATAAATTCATTGAGTAATTAACTTGTTTTATCTGCTCTTTAACCTAATTCGTCTATAACTAATGGAAATTTATTTTATACAAATAGATTGACGGTATAACATTAATCGCCAAAGAATTATTTTATCTGCCGTAATCAAATCTAAATGTATGTTCCATAAAAACACTCTTTAGATTCATTCTAAATAACATTAGTGAATAAATTCCCTTTATCGGCAATTAAAAAACATTAATATTGTAACGGTATATTTAGTGCATGACTACACCCGTTAACTACCTCCCAATAATTATACAAGGCGTTGTTGCCTTTGGTTTTGTAGCCCTCGTTTTAATTTTAACACATGTTCTTGGACCAAGTCGCCATTCAAAAAATAAAGATGCCAATTTTGAGTGCGGAATTGAATCAAAAGGCGATGCGCGTTTTCCGGTTTCTGTAAAATATTTTTTAACCGCTATACTCTTCGTTCTTTTCGATGTTGAAGTAATCTTCTTTTATCCTTATGCTGTAAATTTTAAATCTCTTGGATTAGACGGGTTTTTGGCTGTATTAATGTTTGTCGGTTTTTTCCTTTGCGGATTTTTTTATGTTCTTAAAAAAGGCGCCCTCGAATGGGATAAATAATAATAATTGAAATGACAAAAGCCAAAGAAAAAATTGAAGCTTACAATGGTAGCGGTTATCAATTAACCAAACTCGATAAAATTATTGGTATGGCTCGTGCAAATTCTTTATGGCCTTTACCATTCGCTACTTCTTGCTGCGGAATTGAATTCATGGCTACAATGGGAACCAATTATGACTTAGCACGCTTTGGAATGGAACGCATGTCTTTCTCCCCTCGTCAAGCTGATTTATTAATTGTGGCTGGAACAATTTCAAAAAAATTAGGACCTATTTTGCGGCAAGTTTACGATCAAATGTCCGAACCAAAATGGGTTTTATCTGTTGGCGCATGTGCATCAAGCGGTGGAATTTTTGATACTTATTCAGTATTACAAGGAATTGATAGAGTTATTCCGGTTGATGTTTATGTTCCCGGTTGCCCTCCTCGTCCCGAGCAATTTTTTAATGGAATTATGAAAATTCAAGAGTTGGTTAAAAATGAATCGTTGCGTCGCCGATACAATGATGAATACAAAAATCTCATGCAAAAATATAAACTTGAATGATTTCTTATGACCATTAGTAACAATCAAGTCATAGAAAAAATCAATTCAAACTTTTCGTCACAAATTGTGAATACAGAAGACTCATTCGGAACTTTAGTTTGTGAACTTCATAAGGAACACGCACACGATATTATCAAATTTTTGAAAAATGATTCGGCACTACAAATAAATTTTCTAACGTTAATTGGCGGGGTTCATTATCCGAATGATAAAAACAGGGAATTTGCAGTTGTTTATCACCTTCATTCTTTAATCAACAATTATCGAATTCGCTTAAAAGTATTTTTACCGTCAAGCTCTCCAAATATTAAATCGATTACCGACATTTACGATTCGGCCAATTGGCAAGAACGTGAAACTTTTGATTTTTACGGAATTATTTTTGATGGTCATCCAAATTTAACAAGAATATTAAACGAAGACAGTATGGACTACCACCCCATGCGCAAAGAATATCATTTAGAAGACGCTACTCGCGAAGATAAAGACGACCGCTTTTTTGGAAGATAGAAATAGAAGTAATGGAAAAAGATAAAAATATCGATACAATTAATAAAGCTCCTGTGATGAACTCACACGATACTATCGATGGTGAAATTGCAACACTAAATCTTGGCCCTACTCATCCCGCAACACATGGTATTTTTCAAAATGTTCTTACTGTTGATGGTGAAAAAATTCTTTCTTCTGTTCAAACAGTAGGTTATATTCATCGCGCTTTCGAAAAACTTGCCGAACGTAGGCCGTATAATCAAATTACTCCCATAACCGATCGCCTAAATTATTGCTCCTCTCCAATTAATAATATGGGTTGGCACATGACCGTTGAAAAATTAATTCAATGTCATGTTCCAAAAAAAGTCGATTATATGCGCGTTATAATAATGGAGTTAGCACGCATTGCCGACCATTTGGTTTGCAACTCAGTAATTGGGGTCGATACCGGCGCACTAACGGGGTTCACCTATATGTTTCAAGAACGTGAAAAAATTTACGATTTATTTGAAGCGGTTTGCGGTGCGCGGTTAACTACAAACATTGGTCGTATTGGTGGCTTCGAAAGAGATTTTGGAAAAGATTTTCACGATAAATTAAAAACTTTTCTTAAAGAATTTCCTACGCGGTTTGAAGAATTCGACAACCTTCTTACACGAAATAGAATTTTTATGGATCGCACCATTAACGCAGGTCCAATTTCTGCTCAACGTGCCTTGGATTTTTCCTTCACAGGTCCAAACTTACGCGCAGCAGGGGTTGATTATGATGTTCGCGTAATGTCACCCTACTCTTCTTACAATGATTTTAATTTTATTATTCCAACCGGATTGAATGGTGATACTTATGATAGATTTGTAGTTCGTCAGGAAGAAATTCGTCAAAGCTTGGCAATTATAAAACAAGCCTACGAAGGTATGCCCGAAGGAAAATATTTTGCTGACGTTCCTGAATTTTATCTTCCTCCAAAAGAAGATGTTTATTCAAAAATGGAAGCACTCATTTATCATTTCAAAATTATTATGGGCGAAACTCCTGTTCCAATTGGTGAAGTTTATCATTGTGTTGAAGGTGGTAACGGCGAATTGGGTTATTATTTAATTAGTGATGGCGGACGTACTCCTTATCGCTTACAATTTCGTCGTCCGTGTTTTATTTATTACCAAGGTTACCCTGAAATGATAAAAGGTCAAGTAATTAGCGATGCTGTTCTTACGTTAAGTAGTTTAAATGTTATAGCCGGAGAATTAGACGCATGAGTTCACATCATCAACCACATAAAACAGGAATTAAACCGCAGTTTAGCCCCGCGGCAATGCAACGTGTACATGAGCTAATGTCACATTTCCCAAAAGGAAAACAAAAAAGTGCATTGCTTTCTATTTTACATTTAGCTGAAGAAGAATTTGGTGGTTGGTTAAGTGTCGATACGATGGATTATGTTGCCGAAATTTTAAACATTAAACCGATTGAAGTATATGAAGTAGCAACTTTTTATACAATGCTAAACATCGAACCTGTCGGGAAAATTGTATTTGAAGTTTGTAGAACCGGCCCATGTATGTTAGTTGGAAGCGATCAACTAATTGAACACATTGAAAAAAGATTAAACATTAAAATTGGCGAAACAACAAAAGATGGAATGTTTACATTAAAAACAGCCGAATGTCTTGGCGCCTGCGGCTATGCTCCAATGTTGCAATGTGGAAAAAAATTTCACGAACATTTAACACCCGAAAAAGTTGACACAATTATTGACGAATATCGCAAACAGTTTGGAAACTAACCCACTTTGAACTAACGCAGCTTGAAAACCATTTTTTTAAAATATAAATTACAAAATTCTCAAGTGTACATGAATTATGGGGCGTAAATTATTATTAGAACATATAAATGTACCGGGTATTGCTTCATACGAAGTTTATCGCCAAAAAGGAGGCTATCGAAGTGTTGAAAAAGCACTTAAATCAATGAGCCCCGATCAAATCCTTGAAGAGGTAAAAAAATCTGGATTGCGTGGTCGTGGAGGTGCAGGATTTCCTACCGGAATGAAATGGAGTTTTATTGCTAAGCCGCAAGGTGTTCCTCGATATTTAGTTTGTAATGCCGATGAAAGTGAGCCGGGAACATTTAAAGATCGTTTCTTAATGGAATATCTTCCTCATTTATTAATTGAAGGAATGATTGTTTCAAGTTACGCTTTGGGCGCCAATTCATCGTACATCTACATTCGCGGTGAATACATGTGGGTGTTGGAAATTCTTGAAAAAGCAATTGCCGAAGCTTATAATCACGGTTGGCTCGGTAAAAATATTTTAGGAACTGGTTTTGATTTTGATTTGTACGTTACGCCTGGTGGAGGTGCTTACATTTGCGGTGAAGAAACCGCGCTTATTGAATCGCTCGAAGGAAAAAGAGGAAATCCAAGAATTAAACCGCCGTTTCCTGCCGTTAAAGGATTATGGGGCTGTCCAACCGTTGTAAATAACGTTGAAACAATTGCTGCTGTAGTCCCCATTATAAATGATGGCGGCGATGAGTATGCGAAAATTGGAATCGGAAAAAGTACCGGAACAAAATTAATTTCAGCCTGCGGAAATATTAATAAACCCGGTGTTTATGAAATTGAAATGAACATTTCCGTTGAAGAATTTATATTTAGTGATGAATGGTGTGGCGGAATAAAAAACAATAAAAAATTAAAAGCTTGTGTGCCGGGTGGGTCTTCGGTTCCCATTCTTCCACATTACTTAATTTGTAAAACTGCAAAAGGCGAACAACGAATGATGACTTATGAGAGTTTGGCAGACGGTGGATTTGCTTCCGGTTCTATGTTAGGATCGGGAGGATTTATTGTTTTTGACGAAAATCAATGTGTAGTTCGAAATACTTGGAATTTCGCAAGATTTTATGCCCACGAATCATGTGGTCAATGCTCACCTTGCCGTGAAGGAACCGGTTGGATGGAAAAAGTTTTGCGAAGAATTGAATACGGACAAGGACAAATGCACGATATTGCGCTATTAGAAGATGTAAATAAAAAAATTGAAGGAAATACAATTTGTCCTTTAGGCGATGCCGCTGCTTGGCCTGTTGCCGCCGCAATTCGTCATTTCCGCGAAGAATTTGAATGGCATATTAAACAACCCCAAGATGCCCAAAAAAGAAATTACGGATTGGTAAAAGAACCTGTTACTGCAGTTTAACTAACGTATTAAGAACTAACGATAATGGCAAAAGTAACTATAGACGGAATTGAAGTTGAAGTTGAGGATGGAACAACAATTCTTAACGCTGCGCGTAAAATTGGCGGCGATGTTGTACCACCTGCAATGTGCTATTACAGTAAACTTCAAGGAAGTGGTGGTAAATGTCGTACTTGCTTAGTCGAAGTTAGTGCAGGTTCTACAAAAGACCCTCGTCCAATGCCAAAACTTGTCGCTTCATGCTCTACTCAAGTAATGGACGGAATGGTTGTGAAAAATAAAACTAGTCAACGTGTTCACGAAGGAAGAAAAGGTGTTGTTGAATTTTTATTAATTAATCATCCTCTCGATTGTCCAATATGTGATCAGGCCGGTGAATGTCATTTACAAGATTTAGGATTTGAACACGGTGGTGAAGCCACACGTTACGAAGAAAAAAGAAGAACTTATGATTCGATTGATATAGGAAATTACATTAAATTACACATGAATCGCTGTATTCTGTGTTATCGTTGTGTATATACAGCCGATCAACTAACAAATAAACGTGTTCACGGTGTACTGCACAGAGGCGAACACGCTGAAATTTCTACCTATATCGAGGAAGCTGTTTCAAACGATTTTTCAGGAAACGTTATTGATGTTTGTCCTGTTGGTGCTTTAACCGATAAAACTTTTCGTTTTAAAAGTCGTGTTTGGTTTTTAAAACCGATGCAGGCAAGTTGTGAATGCGATAAATGTTGTGGTAAAGCTGTTGTTTGGGAATTTGGAAATGAAATTTATCGTGTTACTGCTCGTAAAGACAAGTACGGCGAAGTTGAAGACGTAAATGGTAAACCGGGTTGGATTTGCAATACTTGTCGTTTCGAAAGAAAAAAAATGAGCGATTGGAAATTTGAAGGACCTCGGCATATCGGTCGCCATTCAGTTATCTCACAAAATCATTACGAATTAAAAGAACCCGACCACAAAAAAAATAAAGCAATTAAATAAATGGATACCGCTTTACTTATTGAAAAATCGATTTTAATTCTTGTTGTATTCGGAATTACGTTACTCATTGCAACTTATTCGACTTATTTCGAACGAAAAATTGCTGCATGGTTGCAAGATCGAGTTGGCCCTGATCGTGCAGGTCCTATGGGAATTTTTCAACCTTTAGCCGATGCCGGAAAAATGTTTTTTAAAGAAGATTTTATTCCTGCCGCTTCCGAAAAATTTATTTTCATTATTGGGCCAGGCATCGCAATGTTTACAGCATGTATGACCGGTGCTGTAATTCCATGGGGTGCACCCATTCATTTATTTGGTCGCGATATTCCATTACAAATTGCCGATGTTAATATTGGAATACTTTACATCATGGGATTCGTTTCCATTGGCGTATATGGAATAATGGTTGGCGGTTGGTCATCAAACAACAAATATTCTTTATTCGGTGCTATTCGCGCAAGCTCACAAATGATTTCTTACGAATTAGCAATGGGTATTTGCATAATCACTATTGTAATGACAACAGGAAGCCTTGGAGTAAGTGAAATTGTTAGCGCACAGGGCGGTTTACTTTTCGATATACCCCACACTTTCGGATTTGCTTGGAATGTTTTTTACCAGCCCGTTGCATTTATTATATTTTTTACTTGTGCGTTGGCCGAATGCAATCGCGCACCTTTTGATTTAGCAGAATGTGAAAGCGAATTAATTGGTGGGTATCATACCGAATACGGCTCAATGAAACTTGGATTCTTTTTATTTGCCGAGTACATTAATATGTTTATTTCAGCTGCTGTAATTTCATCCGTGTTTTTTGGCGGATACAATTTTCCGGGTATGGCACACCTTGATGGAAATTTGTTGAGTATAGTTGGTACACTTGTATTCTTTGCAAAAATATTCTTCTTTATATTCGTTTTTATGTGGATTAGATGGACGTTGCCTCGGTTTAGATATGATCAGCTAATGCACTTAGGATGGAAAACATTAATTCCGCTCGCATTAATTAATATGTTAGCAACAGGGTTAGTGTCAGGATTTAAATACGGATGGTTTGACTAACGTAATGGGAACTAATGAAGAATAATAACTATTGATTAACTGAAAAAATGAGTATGCAGCCTTTAACAAATAGAAGTAAAGTTGTCGTTAATAAACAAATGACAATTAAGGAGAAGATGTATCTCCCTGCTATTTTCAGTGGAATGATGATAACTCTACGTCACTTCTTCAAAAAACGGACTACCGTAAAATATCCCGACGAAATTCGTCCCTTTGCCCCCGTATACCGCGGTATGCATGTTTTAAAACGCGATGAACAAGGTCGTGAAAATTGTACCGCTTGCGGCTTGTGTGCCGTTGCCTGCCCTGCAGAAGCAATTACCATGACAAGTGCTGAACGAAAAAAAGGAGAAGAAAAATTATACCGCGAAGAAAAATACGCTTCCACCTATGAAATAAATATGTTACGTTGTATTTTTTGTGGGCTTTGTGAAGAAGCTTGTCCTAAAGAAGCAATTTTTTTAACTGATCGAATTGTGCCAACTGAATTTGAAAGAAAAGATTTTGTTTACGGAAAAGATAAATTAGTTGAACCGATTAATAACAGAATTGATATATCTAAACGCCAATCAACAGGCAAAAGACCGGCAGATAAATAAATGATGGAAATAATTGCATATAGCCTCGGAGCGTTAACTATACTTAGTGCACTGCTTGTTGTTTTTAGTGGACACCCTATAAGAAGTGTTTTGTATTTAGTGGTTACATTTTTTTTAATTTCTGCCCAATACGTTTTAATGAATGCACAGTTTATTGCCATAGTAAACATTATAGTTTATGCCGGAGCAATAATGGTGTTGTTTTTATTTGTTCTAATGCTTTTAAATTTAAAAAAAGATACCGAACCCCAACATTCCATCCCTGTAAAATTTGCCGCAGCAATTTGCGCCGGTATGCTCTTAATTATAATTTCAGCTGCGCTAAAAGATACTGTCATAATGCAAAGTGCAAATAGTAATGGGGCAGGAAAAGGATTGGTTGAAAATTTAGGTGAATTGCTTTTTAGAAAATATGTAGTACCGTTTGAAGTTTCTTCAATCTTGTTTTTAGCCGCAATGGTTGGAGCCGTACTTCTTGGCAAGCGTGAAAAAAAAAATAATACCCTTAGTGAATAATGAATCCTGAGTCAATAGCAAATACATCTGTAAACATAAATTGGTACTTGTTGCTAAGTACAATCTTATTTTCAATTGGCGTTCTTGGCGTTTTAATGCGCCGAAATGCTATTATAATTTTAATGTGTATTGAGTTAATGTTGAATGCTGTTAATTTATTAATGGTTGCCTTTTCTACATACTTAGGAAATGCCGACGGACAATTATTTGTGTTTTTCGTTATGGTAGTTGCTGCTGCTGAAGCAGCGGTTGGTTTAGCAATTTTAGTAATGGTATATCGGAATACAAAATCAACGGATATTAGTTTTCTTGATCAATTAAAAGGTTAACAGCATGACCATAGAAAAAATATTACCACTCGTAGTTCTGTTTCCCTTTTTAGGTTTCTTGATTAACGGATTATTCGGAAAAAATTTAAGTAAACAAATCGTAGGCGTCATTGGTTCGGGAGCTGTACTATTGTCGTTTCTACTAACTGTATTTATTTTCTTAAAACTAAAAGACGAAGCAGTTATTTCAAATGTATTTACCTGGATAAACATCGGTGATTTAAAAATTAACATCTCCTTTGTAGCCGATAATTTATCGGTTTGGATGATGATGATTGTTACCGGAATTGGTTTTTTAATTCATGTCTATTCTACAGGTTATATGCACCATGATGCCGGTTACTATAAATTTTTTACTTACCTAAATTTATTCATTTTCTCAATGTTGCTTTTAGTAATGGGAAGCAATTTTGTAATGATGTTCTTTGGCTGGGAAGGCGTAGGACTATGCTCTTATTTACTTATTGGATTTTGGTACGATAATAAAGAATACGGTTACGCTGCACGAAAGGCTTTTATCATGAATCGTATTGGTGACCTCGGTTTATTGGTTGGATTATTTCTTATACACGCTAATTTCAAATCGTTCGAATATAACGACGTATTCTCTTCGCCTTATATAAGCATGATTAGTAATGAAACTCTTTTTGCTATTACACTTTGCTTATTCATAGGTGCAATGGGAAAGAGTGCTCAAATTCCATTGTACACCTGGTTACCCGATGCAATGGCTGGTCCTACTCCTGTTTCGGCATTAATTCACGCCGCAACAATGGTAACTGCAGGAATTTTTATGGTAACACGGTGTAACGTTTTATTTGAAGCATCTCCCGAAACAAAAAATATTGTACTTGTAGTTGGATTGGCCACTTCAATTTTTGCAGCGCTCATTGGTTTACGTCAAAATGACATTAAAAAAGTATTGGCCTACTCAACGGTTTCGCAGTTAGGATTAATGTTTGTTGCTCTCGGCATGGGAGCATACACCTCAGCAATGTTTCACGTCACAACTCATGCTTTTTTTAAAGCGCTATTATTTTTAGGATCCGGGAGCGTAATTCATGCTATGGGCGGCGAACAAGATATTCGAAAAATGGGTGGTTTAAAAAATCATTTGAAAATCACACACATTACTTTTTTAATTGGAACATTAGCAATTATTGGTTTTCCATTGTTTTCTGGTTTTTATTCAAAAGATGAAATTTTAGCTAATGCGGCAGGTTATAATTTAATCATCTACATTTTAGCTTTAGGTAGTGCTATGATCACAGGAATTTATATGCTAAGAATGTATTTCGTTACTTTTCATGGTAAATTTCGCGGTACACATGATCAAGAACACCACCTTCACGAATCTCCGGCTTCAATGACAATGCCATTGCTTATACTTGCTTTTCTTTCTTTAGTTGGAGGCGTTTTAAATTTACCGGGACTATTCATAAAAAAAGCCGGACATTGGATGTCGCACCATTTAGAGGAGAACACTTTCGGATTATCAAGAGTACATGAACAACATTTATCTCATAAAACCGAATGGATACTAATGGGTATTGCTACAGCCGTGGTATTAACAGTAATTTATTTCTGTTATAAAGCCTATGTTATACAAGAAAGCTTACCGGTTAGTGATGAAAAATTACAAGGATGGGAAAAATCAGCTGCTCGAAAATTTTATGTAGATGAACTTTATCATTATGTAATTTTAAAACCAATTGAAATAGCCTCTAAAGTAGGACATAGCGTGATCGATAACCAAATTATTGATGGTACTGTAAATCTTATTGGGAAAAGCGTAACCGAAGGCAGCAAAATTGTTAGAATGTTGCAAAACGGAAATATTGAATTTTATTTATTTGGAATGGTTGCAGGTATTATACTTATTTTATTGTTCAACTTTTTTATATAGCATAACTTGGAAATTTTATACATACCTCTTGCTGTAAGCGTTATTACATGTTTCATTAAAGGAAATGCTGCACGTAACCTTGCATTATATGGATCATTGTTGCAAGTTGTACTAACGGTAGTGCTGCTTACGCAATTTAACGCTAATGGATCTTATAATTTTCTTTTCCAAAAAGAATGGATTCCTCAAGCAGGTATTACTTTAAAATTTGGAATTGATGGTATAAGTATGCTAATGGTTATCTTAACCAACTTATTAATGCCTTTAATTATAGTATCAAATTGGAACAAAAATATTGACCGCCCACATTTATTTTATGGATTAGTTGCTTTTATGCATTTCGCCCTACTTGGTGTATTTATTTCTCTCGATGGAATATTATTTTATGTTTTTTGGGAATTAGCATTAATACCAATTTATTTTATTAGCGCGATTTGGGGCGGAAAAGATAAAAACCGAATCACTTTAAAATTTTTCATCTATACTTTTTTCGGTTCACTTTTTATGCTCGCTTCATTAATTGTTGTAAAAAGTTTTGCCGGCAGTTTTGATATTGATGCAATGTACGCTGCAACACTTACAACAAAAGCTGCGGTTTATGTTCTTGGCGGATTTTTCATTGCCTTTGCAATTAAAATGCCTGTTTTTCCTTTTCATACTTGGCAACCTGACACCTATACCACTTCACCCGTTGGTGGAACAATGTTGTTATCTGGAATAATGTTGAAAATGGGAATTTATGGTGTAATACGGTGGATGCTTCCAATGGCACCTGAAGGATTAGAATCTGTTCAAAATTGGTTTATCCTTTTATCAGTAATCGGAATTGCATACGCGGCAATAATCGCGATTATGCAAAGCGATTTTAAACGAATGATGGCTTATTCATCATTAAGTCACGTTGGATTAATCGCTGCCGGTGTTTTTTCCCTAACAAATTCAGGATTACAAGGCGGAATGATACAAATGTTAAATCACGGAATTAATGTTGTCGGTTTATTCTTAATCGTTGAAATTATCGAAAACAGACTTCAATCTCGTAAGCTAGAAGAGATGGGTGGAATTGCTAAATCCGCACCAAAATTTGCCATTCTTTTTATGATTATTATGCTCGGGTCGGTTGGTGTACCGCTCACTAATGGATTTGTTGGTGAGTTTACTTTGCTCAAAGGTGTATTTGATTTTGACGTTACTTACGCAGTTTTTGCAGGGCTCACAATAATTTTTGGAGCTGTTTATATGCTTCGAGCTTATCAATTATCCATGTTTGGTCAAACAAATGCAACTACACAAAACTTTAAAGATGTAAATCAGTATGAATTGTTGGTGCTTGGCATTATAGCTATTGCCATTATTGTTTTAGGAATTTATCCGCAACCGGTTTTTGACCTCACCGGTGAAAGCGTACAAAAATTGATTCAAATTATTAACCCGGCTTCAATTTCAATGTAACATGATAGCATTTATTGTTTTGTTTTTAACCGGATTGTTTTCACTCTTTGCCGCATTTGCGAAGAAATCGCAACTGGTGTTCGCAATTGTCATTACCGGTTTATTAGCTTCAATTGGCTTGCTTGTATATGAATGGGAAAATCCCATTACCGATTTTCATTATCAGGGACTTTTATTTACTCATGATGCGATTGCATTTAGTGTAGTTGCGTTAGTTCTTACTACGTTAGTATGCATTATGGCTTATGATCGCTATAAATCAAATGTTGATCACATCGGAGATTATTACGGCTTAATATTGTTCTCTACCTGCGGTGCTTTGTGTTTATTTTCATTTACAAATTTGTTCATGCTGTTCATTGGAATTGAAATTTTATCCATTCCGTTATATGTACTTGCCGGAAGCAAAAAAAATGATTTGCTGTCAAACGAAGCGGCCTTAAAATATTTTTTAATGGGCGCTTTTGCAACGGGAATTCTTTTGTTCGGAATTGCGTTGGTTTATGGCAGTTCAGGTACGTTTGAAATTAGTGCCATTGGAGGATATGCATCGCAATCTTCTCTTCCGGTAATGTTTTATGTTGGAATGATAATGATGCTTTGTGCAATGTGCTTCAAAGTAGGAGCTGCACCATTTCATTTTTGGAGTCCCGATGTTTATACGGGTAGTCCAACAATAATTACTTCCTTTATGGCAACTGTTGTTAAACTTGCCGCATTTGGTGCGTTTATCAGATTATTTTATCAGTGTTTCGGATTAACTTACACTTATTGGGGGCCCACCCTAGCCGTTATTGCTGCATTAACCATGAGTATTGCAAACGTAACTGCAGTTGCGCAAAATAATTTTAAAAGAATGTTAGCTTATTCCAGTGTATCACATGTCGGTTATATTTTATTGGCATTGATTTCTATTGGTCAATATTCTGTATTCAATTTACTGTTTTACTTAACTTCGTATGGCCTCGGTACGTTATTAATTTTCACCATTTTTATGAAAGTAAAAGAAAACACAAAGTCTGAAGGTTTTGAAGCATTTAACGGTTTGGGGAAATCAAATCCGCTTTTAGCTTTGGGCATGGTTGTTGGCATTGTGTCTTTGGCGGGCATCCCTCCTACTTCAGGATTTTTTGGTAAATATTTTCTTTTTGCCGGCGTTTTTAAAGATTACCCTTGGTTGGTTATTATTGCTGTTTTAAATTCAGCAATTAGCATTTATTACTATTTTAAAATCATTATTGCCATGTACTTTACTGCCGAAGAAAATGAAGAAGCCTCTAAAGCGTGTTTGTCTCCACTAAATACAGGAGTAGTTATTTTTTGTTCCTTAGGCGTTCTTTTACTTGGCTTATTTAGCGGATTATTATCAGGAATGCAATGAAACAACCTTGCTAATTCGTTAAGCGATTGTTAATGCTTCTAAAACGGCATGATGTTTGAAACCATTACTCAAAAAAAATAAATTATGAAAAAATTATTTCTACTCTCTTTGTTTTGCGGAAGTTTAATAATAACGAAAGCGCAAACAAAATTAAATGGCGGTACTTCAGGTACGTCACTCAATAAGCAAACAATTTTAATTAATAAAAGATGGCATTGTGATTCCTACAAAAAAGGAACAGCAATAGTTGCTTTAAAACCAACAGACTTTAATTTGTTAAATGCGGATGGCTCTTTTGATCAAGTTGTGTTAAATGTTTATGCGAAAGGGACATGGAGTTTTGATAATGCTACAAATAAATTGACAATTAAAAACGGCGGTACATTTATTTGGACTGTGACAGAATTATCAGATTCAACCTTAAAGTTTAACAACGGAATTGAATTTTACGAAATGAAAAAAATGAAAGATTTTGCTGTGAATACTTCTGCCTCTGCTAAAATGAAAGAACTAGGTGTTCGTTGGAAAATTAAAGAACAAAAAAAAGGCGGAGTCGCGATTAACTATAAAGCCACAGATTTTATTTGGTTTCATACAGATGGCACCTATGAACAAGTGTTAATGGGAATTTATGCAAAAGGCACATGGTCATTTAACGGGGGTGAAACAATAGTTACTGTTAATAATGGTGGCGCATACCCATGGACTGTATCAACATGGTCACCGTCAACTACGGGTGTGCAGTTTAAAAGTGGCGTAAGCGATACTCTTTGGCTTATAAAATATTAGTTTTTTTCTATATAAAACCCACCAATAAAAGTGGGTTTTTTTTTTTTGTTCTACATCTAAGAAGAAGCCAATATAAAAGTGATTTTTTTCATTTTTATGAATTCAAATTCTATTGCTGCAAAAAAAATTTATGAATCATTTTGTTTTGAACCGAATCATTCAGTAAAAATAAACTGCAAAATATTTTTCCTAAACCACTTCAATAAATTGTTGTTCTTTAGACTAAAAAACAATAATTTGAGGTTGATTTTCACATTAATAATTAAACATTTCACAGCTCACTTATTCATATTTTAACAACTATTCCGGACAATCATTTAACACTCTCGTTTTCAATGTTTTCAAGTGTGTTCTTTGGTTGTTAAAAACATACCGAAAAGAGCAACCCTATTATTTAAACTTGGTCTTTATTGTGATAATAAGTTTCAATAATTTTTTTGATAACCATAACAGGCATGTTTAAACCTAACAATTTCGATTTATGAAAAAACAACTACAGTTATTCTTGATTTTGCTGCTAAGCATGAGCAGTTCAATCGCACAAATGGTAGGTCCCGATTGCTATTTAAATGGAACATTAGTTCAAGTGGGGATTGACGGTGCAGGCGGATATGAAGGTGTTAATACCGTAACATCCCCTCCATTAGCGGGAATGAATTTTAGATCGAACACTCAATACTTCGGTTTCGTTGCAAACCCACAGATTAACGCATGGGCAACTTTTGACGGTGACTTTTTTACACCGGGAAGTCCTGAAAACGGTTGGGGTTTTGAGTTAATTAACGGTGCTACCGATATTATTAAAAGCAATAACCGATCGGGTTTTCCTGCAACACCTGAAATACCGGGTAGTCTTGGTAGCAGTTGGCAAATGATTGGTTCATGTATTATGGCCGATTGGAATGGCTCGTATGTTGGGTCTGGATATGATATAGGGTTTAAGATTAACTATTATATGAATATTGGTGATTTATTTTACACTACAACTGTAACAGTGAAAAATAATGGCGCTGCTACAATTCCAGACTTTTATTACTATAGAAATTTTGACCCGGACAATAATATAGTTATTTCCGGTGATTATTCTACAACATGTCGAATAGTTTCTCAACCCGGCTCCGGCTGTAATAAGGCACACGTTAGTGCCACTTCGGTAGTGCCTGCTTCTCAACCAATGTCTTATGTTGGAATGGCCGGCGTAGGTAATAATTTTAGAGTTTCTTACGGAGGGTTTTCAAATCGTGATGGTAGTGATATTTGGAATGGTGTTGCAGGACTAACCGGAACAGTTGGTTCAACTTTATACTCTGATATTGCTATTTCTCTTGCTTACAGAATTCAAAATTTAGCTCCTGGCGCCAGTGAAACATTCAAGTTTGTTATCATTCTTGATGATCTTGCTGCAAATAACGCAATTAGTAATTTATTCTATTTTACATATCCCGGATCAACTGCTACTTCAGCATCAATATGTGTACCGTCGGTTGATACAGTTGTAACGTGCCCGGGTGTACCTGTACCGATTTCTGTTACAGGAACAGCTCTTTCAAGTTTTACTTGGGCGTGGACACCAACGGCCGGATTATCTCCTACAACAGGCGCTACTGTAAATGCATCACCTACATCAAGCACATTATATACTGCAACAGGAACTCCAACTTCGGCCTGCTATGCCCCGGTAACAGTTAAGATTTATGTGAAAGTTATACCTGGTCCTACTATCACTTGTCCACCGGCAACAAAATGTTCAGGTAGCCCACCCGTCACTTTAACGGCTAGTGGAGCGGCAACATATACGTGGTCGCCTGCCACCGGATTGAGTGCAACAACCGGTGCTTCCGTCACGGCGAATCCGACTGCAACAACTACCTATACAATAACAGGAACAACGGCAGCAGGCTGTGTTGGAACAACAACTGTAACGGTTACTGTTACACCCGGACCAACTGTTACAGTTCCGTCGCTAACAAAATGTGCTTCTGCCCCTGGTGTAACATTAACTGCAAGCGGAGCCACAACATATACATGGTCGCCTGCTACAGGATTAAGTGCTACAACAGGCACTAGTGTTACTGCAAATCCAGCAAGTACAACTACTTATACCATAGTAGGAACTACAGGTGGATGTTCGGGTACAACAACTGCAACAGTTACTGTAAATCCAAATCCAACAATTACATGCCCACCAGCAACAATTTGCAATGGATCCAGTGCTATATTAACAGCCTCTGGTGCTTCAACATATACATGGTCACCTGCTACAGGTTTAAGTGCTACTACAGGCACAAGTGTTACTGCGAATCCGACCACAACTACGACTTATACTGTAACCGGAACAAGTGCTACCGGATGTACGGGAACAACCACCGTAGTGGTTACTGTTAATCCTCTTCCTGTTGTAACTAGCCCTGCAGCTACAATTTGTACCGGCGCAAGCACAACTTTAACTGCAAGCGGTGCATCAACATATACTTGGTCGCCTGCCACAGGTTTAAGTGCTACTACAGGTACAAGCGTTATTGCAAATCCGACTTCTACTACAACATATACCATTACAGGAACAAATATTAACGGTTGTGTTAGTACTACGACTTCAACGGTTACAGTTGGAGGAAGTATAAGTGTAACTGTTGCTCCAGCTACTATTTGTAATGGATTAAGTACTAATTTAACTGCAACAGGATCAGGAGTAACTTATACATGGTCACCGGCTACAGGATTAAGTGCTACAACCGGTGCAACTGTTACTGCTAATCCAACAACAACTACTACTTATACGGTAAATGGTACCAGCGCGGCAGGATGTACAGGAACCACAACAGTTACAGTAACAGTAAATGCATTACCAACTGTTACATCTGCATCAGCTACTATTTGTACCGGAAACTCTACTCCATTAACCGGTGCAGGCGCCACATCTTACACTTGGTCACCAGCTACAGGATTAAGTGCTACAACAGGTACAAGTATAACTGCAAATCCAACTGCAACAACAACCTATACTTTAACAGGTACCGATGTTAATGGATGCGTAAATACAGGAACCACAACTGTAACAGTAAATGCATTACCAACAGTTACAACTCCATCGTCAGCAATTTGTATTGGTAATTCAACAACCCTTACTTCAGGTGGTGCATCAACCTATACGTGGTCACCGGCTACAGGATTAAGTGCTACAACAGGAACTAGCGTTACTGCTAATCCAATTTCAACAACAACCTATACTATTACAGGAACAGATATAAACGGTTGTGTAAATACAACTACATCAACTTTAACGGTGAACGCTTTACCAACACTTAACGTAAATAACTTTACAATGTGTGCAGGTGAAACTGCTCCATTAACAGCAACCGGTGCTACTTCATACGCATGGACTCCTGCGGGTACACTAAGTGCTTCTACAGGATCTAGCGTAAGTGCTGCTCCCGTTAGCACCACAACTTATACTATTACAGGTACTGATGTCAATGGCTGTGTAAGTACAATAGCTTCTACGGTTACAATTAATACAGATTTTGATGCAACAATAACCCCTGTTTCGGCAATGTGTCAAACAGCAGTTGCATCAAACCTAACAGCAGTTGACGCCGGAGGAACCTGGAGTGGCACTGGAATAACCGACGCTGTAAACGGAACATTTGATCCTGTTACTGCCGGACCGGGCACTTATGTTATTACTTATTTAATTCCGGGTGCTTGTGGTGATACTTCTACAACTACTATTAATGTAATTGCTACCGATAATCCTGCTTTCACTTCTCCGGCCATTATGTGTGTTGAATCTGCTCCGGCTACCCTTACTCCTGTTCTTGCCGGTGGTACTTGGACTTCGAGTTGTGGTACTTGTATTAGTGGTACGGGTGTATTTGATCCTGCTGCTGCAAGCGTAGGTGCTAACACCGTTACTTATACTACTTCGGGTATGTGTCCTAATTTTTCTACCAACACTATTACGGTTGACCAGGTTACCATTACCGGTATTGTGGTTACTGATGTTTCTTGTTTTGGTTTAACCGACGGTACTATTACAATCAATACTACCGGTGGCGCTACTCAATTTAGTGATGATGCAGGTGCTTCTTTCCAAACTTCTAACTTATTTAACGAAGGTGCCGCTACGTATAACGTGCAAGTAACTAACGCAAATGGTTGTGTAGATAATGGAACTGCTACGGTGAACGAACCTTCCTTGCTTACTATTACCGCAGGTACTTTACAAAACGAAACTTGCTTTGGTATGTGTGATGGACAGGTTGCCGCTTTACCTGCAGGTGGGTCGGGTGGTTATATTGTTAGCTGGACAGGTACTTCTACAGGGTCGGGTTTATCAATGACCAATGTATGTTCGGGGCCTTATACGGCTACTGTTACCGATGCTAATGGTTGTACTGCTTCGGCTCCTACTTCGGTTACAGGTGCAATTGCTGTTACTATTATTTCGGTGGCTACTACACCTGCTTTATGCAACGGTGCTGCTAATGGTGATGTTACCGTTACAGGGTCGGCTACTGTTACAGGTTATTCAATTAACGGTGGTGCTTTTGGCGGTTCTAATACTTTTTCAGGTTTAATTGCCGGTACGTATAACGTAGCGGTTATTGATGCTAATGGTTGTACGGCTACAGGCACGGCTATCGTTACTGAACCTGCTGTTGTAACTATTACCGCAAGTGCCGATGTAACTATTTGTAATGGTCAATCTACTACCATTAGCGCTATTGCTACCGGTGGTAATGGTACTTATTCTTACTTATGGAATGATCCTTCGGCCGCTACTACTTCTAGTGTAAGCATTTCTCCAACTGCTACGGGCGCAAATACTTTTACTGTTACTGTTTTAGACGGTAATGGTTGCGGGCCTGCTACCGATAACGTAGTGGTTACGGTTAATCCTCCTTTAAGCGTAATTGCTTCGCCTGATTTAAGTATTTGCCCGGGTGCTACTGCCGCTATTAGTGCTATTGCAGGTGGTGGTAACGGAGGGCCTTACACCTATACTTGGACCAACTCTATTTCTCCTCTCACATTGAGTGGTTCTTCACAAAGTGTTTCTCCTACCGCTACGGCTACCTATACTGTAACCGTGAGTGACGGTTGTACGACTACGCCGGCTACCGATGTGGTTATTGTTACACTTTATCCTTTACCTGCGGTAACTTATACGGTTGACAATACTGCCGGTTGTGCTCCCGTTGCCGTGAATTTTACCAATACTATGAACTCGGCTATTGTTGGCTCTAGTACTTGGTCGTTTGGCGATGGTAATACTGCCATTGGTTTAAACGCCGCCTATGTTTATGGCGCCGCAGGATGTTATAATATCGGTTTATCGGTTACTACTACTGACGGGTGTTTAGTGGATACGATTATTCCTAATCAAATCTGCGTATATGCTAACCCCGTTGCTGACTTCTCTTTCTCTCCACAACCTACCGATGTGCTTAACACTGAAATTACTTTCACTAATCTCTCTACGGGTGCTACAACTTCGGCTTGGAACTTTGCCGGGTTAGGTAACAGTTCTTCTACTAATCCCGTATTTATTTTCCCTAACTCAAGCGGTGGCACTTATCCGGTTTGTTTGCAAGTGGTTTCTTCTAACGGTTGTACCGATACGGTTTGTAGCGATGTAGTTATTTTAGATGATTTCTTACTATATGTTCCAAATGCTTTTACTCCCGACGGTGATGGTGTAAACGATGTGTTCTTACCTATTCTTCAAGGTGAAAAACCTGATTCCTATGAACTCATGATCTTTAATCGTTGGGGTGAACTTATCTTTCAAAGTAATAACAAAGCCATTGGTTGGGACGGTACTCATAACGACCAAAAAGCTAAAGAAGATGTTTATGTTTGGAAAGTACGTGCTAAGAAAAATACTAACGAAGACAAAAAAGAATTTATCGGTCACGTTAATCTTCTACGATAATTCCTGTAAATAATATTTTTTTTAAAAGGGCAACTTAAAACAGGTTGCCTTTTTTTATTTATTTTTCTGAAATGAAAATTCAAAAAAGAAAGGTTGCAACATTGTATTTCATATCTCTTATAGTAATACTTGTTTCTTGTTATCCATATAGAAAATTCGAAAAAACAAAGCAGCCAAAATTTCCGGATTATTCATTGGAGAAAAATTGGGCAGCGTTACCAACTACGAAAGATTCTGCAGATGTCACACCATTTGGTTGCGAAATAAAAGAAGCACAAAACAATGCACAAGTTGATGTATTTTATATTCATCCAACAGTTTATTTTGCGGGAAAAAAGTGGAATGCTTCCCTCACGAATAAAATTATTCAAGACAGAGTAAATGAATGCTTGTATTATCAAGCAAGTGCATTTAATAATTCAGCGAAAATTTATGCGCCGCGATATCGGCAAGCAATATTACGTGCTTTTTCAGAAAATAAAAATGGGCCCAAGGCACTTGAATTTGCATATAAGGATATTAAAAAAGCATTTGAACATTATTTAAAAAACGATAATCACGGAAGACCAATTATAATTGCCGGACATAGTCAGGGTGCTTTACATGCGGTAAATCTGTTGCATGAGTTTTTTGAAAACAAACCACTGCGGCAAAAACTGGTTGCTGCATACACCATAGGTATGCCCATCGAAAAAAATGAATTCAAAGACATTCCACTTAGTAGAATGTTTAGTCAAATACATAGTTTTATAACCTGGAATACGTTTGGCAAGCAAATTCATGCAGGAAAATTTTATGCCCGATACAAAGGGAAAGCTTGTGTAAATCCGCTCACCTGGTTGATTGATGAAGGCTACGCATCAGATTCGTTAAACCGAGGGGGAATTCCTTTTAAAATAAAACGCTTTGACAAGGCAATTTGCGGAGCACAAATCAAAAACGGAATGCTTCTTATAAATGAGCCAATAAAATTAGGATACATTCATACTGCGCGAATTTATCATGTAAGCGATTTTAATTTATTTTACATGAACATCAGAATAAATATTGCCGCACGAGTAAGAGAATATTTTGAAGCATATCCGCGCTAAATTCATTCCCCTCAATAGTTTTTTCATTTTTAGTATAGTATTAAATCCTATTAATGCAATACCTTCCGGCGGTTTCAAATCGTTAAATCAGTTACATTTGCGACCATGTCGAATAATAGCGAAATACAAAAACGCAGAACATTTGCGGTGATAGCACATCCTGATGCAGGTAAAACAACGTTAACAGAAAAGCTCTTATTATTTGGAGGAGCAATTCAAACAGCCGGAGCAGTTAAAAATAATAAAATCAAAAAAACAACCACAAGTGATTTCATGGAAATTGAAAAGCAACGAGGAATTTCAGTAGCGACATCGGTAATGGCATTTAACTATTGCGGTTATAAATTGAATTTACTTGATACTCCCGGGCACAAAGATTTTGCCGAAGACACCTATAGAACTCTAACAGCTGTTGACAGTGTTATATTATTGATTGATGCTGCCAATGGTGTTGAAGAACAAACCGAAAAACTAATGAACGTTTGCAGGATGAGAAATACACCGGTAATAATTTTTGTAAACAAAATGGATCGCGAGGGGAAAGATCCGTTTGAATTATGCGATGAATTAGAAAAAAAATTAGACATACTGGTGCGCCCACTATCATGGCCAATTGGTATTGGCGGAACATTTAAAGGCATTTATAATATTTACGATAAAGATTTAAATTTATTTAGCGCAAATAAAACTCGCATTGAAAAAGAAGTACTTTCCATAAAGGACATTAATAGCGCAGAATTAGACGAATTAGTAGGAAAAGGCGCAGTACAATTGCGCGAAGATTTAGAGATGATTGAAACCGTTTACGATCAATTTAATAAAAAAGATTATTTAGACGGGCTCGTTGCTCCCGTATTTTTTGGCAGCGCCTTAAATAGTTTTGGTGTTCAAGAATTATTGGACACTTTTGTAAACATATCGCCCGCACCAAAAGGGCGTGAGTGCGATATACGTTATATTGAGCCGGATGAAAATAAATTTAGCGGATTTGTATTTAAAATACATGCTAATTTAGATCCGAAACATAGAGATAGAATTGCATTTTTAAGAGTTGTGTCGGGTAAATTTGAACGCAACAAATTTTACCATCATGTATTATTAAATAAAGATTTAAAATTCAGTAATCCAACAAGCTTTATGGCGCAAGATAAAAGCGTAATAGATGAAGCTTTTCCGGGAGATGTTGTTGGGTTGTACGATACCGGTAATTTTAAAATTGGTGACACTCTCTCAGAAGGAGAAGAAATTTTGTTTCAAGGAATTCCAAGTTTTTCGCCGGAAATTTTTAAAGAGATTGAGAACCTTGACCCAATGAAAACGAAACAACTCGAAAAAGGCGTTCAACAGTTAACTGAGGAAGGAGTAGCACAATTATTTATACAACAGCCCGGTAACAGAAAAATAATTGGCACTGTAGGAGAACTGCAATTTGAAGTTATACAATATCGATTAAAAAATGAATATGGTGCATCCTGTAATTTTCGATCATTAAATGTGCATAAGGCTTGTTGGATGACATCGAACAATAAAAATAAATTCGAGGAATTCATTAAACAAAAATCCAATTCAATTGCTTTTGATAAAGACGGCAACGCTGTGTACATGGCTGAATCGGCGTTCTTATTAAATATGACCACGCAAAATTATAGCGAAATCACTTTTCATACCAACAGTGAGTTTAAATTGAAAAATAGAAAAATCGCTTAAACATGCTTATTAAAATTCATCCTGACAATCCTGATGTTCGAAAAATTTTAACTGTTGCTGAAGTTCTGCAGGGTGGAGGCATAGTTATTTATCCCACAGATTCAGTTTATGCTATTGGATGTTTGTTAGACCAATCAAAAGCATTAGAAAATCTTTGTAAAATTAAAAACATAAAACCCAGCAAAGCGAATTTTTCAATAATCTGTACAGATTTAAGTAATATTTCAGAATATGCGCGAAATATTGAAAACAATATTTTTAAGATAATGAAAAAAGCATTGCCCGGCCCATATACATTTTTATTAAACGCGAGCAGCAAAATTCCATCGTACTTTAATTCAAATAAAAAAACTGTTGGCATTCGTGTTCCCGATAACAATATTGCACGAGCAATTGTTAGCGTATGTGGAATACCGTTAGTAACTACCTCTGTACATGATCATGATGATGAAATAATGGAGTACCTTACCGATGCAGAATTAATTCATGAAAAGTACGGGCATCAAGTGAATTTAGTAATTGATGGAGGCATTGGGAATTTAGAGCCTTCAACTGTTATTGATTGCACAAGCGGCACACCAATACTTGTTCGTGAAGGGAAGGGAGAAACGGAAAGTTTATATTGACAGCATACTTGTTTTTTGAAATAAAAAAAAGATGAATAAAATTAATATTCAACGAAAAGCATTAAGGCATTAACCTTTAATATCATCAACGCTTCTCGTATCAAGAGCGTCACGTAAACCGTTTCCTAAAAGCATAAAAGCAAGAACCAAAATTGTTGTGCAAACGCCGGGTAAAATAGCGAGATAAGCCATTTCGCCATTAAAATAATCTTTATGATCGGCCAACATACTTCCCCAGCTTGGCATAGGTGCTTGTGCTCCTATTCCCAAATAACTCATACCTGCTTCAATTAAAATTGCTGAAGCAAAATTTGCTGCAGAAATTACAACCACCGGACCAAGAACATTTGGCAAAACATGTTTTAAAATTATTCGAGGTGAACGAAAACCTAATGCTTTACCGGCCTCAATATATTCTTTTTCTCGAACAGTTAAAACTTGACCGCGAACCAATCGAGCAACCTCAACCCACATGGTTAATCCAACCGCTAAAAAAACTTGCGAAAAACCTTTTCCTAATGCAATTGTAATGGCAATAATTAACAATAAAGTTGGAATTGACCACACCACATTAATTAACCACATTACTACATCATCTACCCATCCTCGGTAGTAACCTGCAATTGCTCCGAAAAAAATTCCAATCACCAATGAAATTATAACTGAAATTAATCCTACCGAAAGCGAAACAATAGTACCTGCCATTAATCGCGAAAGCATATCTCTACCATTTCTATCAGTGCCTAACCAATAAGTATACTTTTTTATATGTTTCGATTTTATAATTTCCTTTAATTCTTCAAGCGATTTTACTTGACGCAGGTTATTTATATCATAAAAGCTAACATTCCCTTTCCCATCATCTGTTAAACGCGGATTATCGTGCAGTGCATAAACCACATCAGCCATTTCATACGCGTGTTGTTGTACATCAGTATTCTCGTCATCCTTGTCTCCGTTATATTCATTTATAACAATTTTAGTTCCTTTAAATTCAATTTTTTTAAGTGGTAGATAAATGAAATTTTCCCTTTTTCCACCAAAGAATAACATTTTATAAAAAGGAGTTTGGTCGTCCTTTTCATTTTTTTTCATTAATAAAAAATCACAAGTAAAACCGGGTTTTTTAACAGCAATATTTCGAATTTCTATGTCAGCATTTTCAGTTTGATCGGGACGAATAAGCGCTCCTAAAATTGATAACAAAGTTGCCATTACTATTATTATCAATCCCGTCATTGCCAGTCGATTTTTTTTCAATCGACGCCACGCTAATTTAGAGAGCGACCTTGATATTTCTTTTTTTTCTTTTTCCACAAATACTAATTCCTAATTTTTCTCCCTCTCCATTCACCTGAATAAAAAAGTCCGACTAAGCCTATAACAGGAATATAAATTAAGTTTAATAACCATGCGGGGAAATAAACCGCCATTAATCGAACATAACCCAACCTGTATGAAACCAAAAATAACAACAAAAAATCAATGACTAACCCTGGTACCCAAAGCCAATGTAAAGTATTAGACCAATAACCTGATATATAAGCTATTAATGCTAAAAACGGCGACAAACATTGAATAAAAACAGTTAAAGTAAGTGCCAACAACATCAAATTTTTGTACCCTGATGCTTTTTGTCCCCACCTTAAACGTTGTTTAAAAAATTCACCTAACGTATATGGGGCTAACGTTTTTACTAAACAATTTTTATTTAAACAGGCTTTTAATTCAAAATTATTTTTATTTACAACTTTCATTAACGTCAAATCGTCGCCACTTAAGTTTGATGATTTTTTCAATTCATTTTGTGATTGAAGCAACACATTTTTTGATATAAAAATATTTGCTGCCGAGCAGTAGGTGTGCAAACCTAAATTTCCTAGTCCTAAAGCAACTCCATTAATTGCAAATAAATCAAGAATCATTATTTTTTGAAAAAATGAATTTCCGGAATTTTCATAGCTCACCATTGCATAAACCATTCCTGACCGATTTAGGCAACCACTTAGCTGCTGAACTCCGTTCCTGCTAAATGTGCAGTCGGCATCGGTAAGAAATATATAATTTTCATTTACATATTCTACGCCTTCTGCTATGGCATTTTTTTTACCCATTCCTTGTGCTTGAACAAGTTTAATGTTATTGTTTTTATTTAGGCAAATGTATTCCTCTATTAACTTACAAGTATTATCTATAGAATGATCGTTTACTAATACAATTTGAATACCTTTAAAATTTTCGCTAAGCGTTTGTAGTAAGACTCCTATTTTTTTTTCCTCGTTTCGAAAAGGGATCAAAATAGAAAAATTTTTGTGATTCGAAATGCTTACTGTTTTGTTTTCCGAAAAAATCCAACCTACAATTGCTGCAACAATAAACAAAACATAAATCGCATTAATTACGATAAAAAACAAAATCATGATTTTTTGCAAAAAATTAAATGTACAGCACCAAAAACGGCGGGTAGTAATTGATTAATGCTCCACAAAAACAAAACAGAAACTACTATTGTTACGGGGTTGTGTATTACCGGTGAAAACACAACAATTGAAATCGATTCACGTATTCCAAATTTATTTAACAAAAATGACGGTGCTATTGTTAAAATAAAGAAATATAAATTAATGTACAAAATTAATTCGTAGGAATTAACCGAGCGGTCAAAGAAACGAAATATTAAATACAATTGTACGGTATAAATAACCGTTCTAAGGATTGATAAATGCAAAACATAAAGATTGTTCAAAAAACTTAATTGAACAGGTGCATTAAAATGCCTTTTAAAGATTGATAATTTTTTGTGATTAGATAAAAATCGCAATACGCTATCTGTACAAAATAAAAAAAACAGATGCCAAAAAATAAGCGCGGTAAACAAAAAAACATATACAAATTTCATTGATGAATAATGATTGAAATACAAATCAAAATCAACCGGTAAAAACACAATTGAAATTAGTGCCATTAAACAAATCACAATGAATTGCGCATAGCCTGACAATAAATTATATAACATTAAACGTACACGGTTTTTGGATTCGAATAAAATTGTTCTGCCCGGGTAGTCACCTATACGATAGGGTGTAATAAAACCGACTGCAAACCCGTGCGTAACGCTAATCATTGATTTTTTGAATGAAGTTTGTTCTACCTGCAATACAAAATTATTCCATTTTAAAGTTTCAACCGCTAAATTTGCGACTGATAAAAGTAAAATAATAAAAATTAATCCGGTCAATGAATACGCATCATATTGAGTAAATATTGAAAAATCGGCATGCGTAACATTATTAAAAAATAACGTATATAGCACATACGAAAAACAAAAACAAAAAATTATTGCACCAAAAATGAAACCAATTGGGCCATTTATTAATTTTTGAACTTTTTGAACAGAAAGCTGCATATTCAATTATTGTGTAAATTTAGCCAAATGTTGACAGATAAAGTCATACTTGGGATTGACCCCGGCACACAAGTGATGGGTTATGGAATTATTCAGATAAAAGAAAAAACTCCTTATTTGCTGAGTTTAGGTGTTATTAAATTGAATAAGTATGAGGAAATGGCCGATAGATTGAAAATTATATTTGACAGAGTTGTTGGAATTATTGATGAATACATGCCGGATGAATTAGCAATTGAAGCTCCTTTTTTCGGTAAAAATGTTCAGTCCATGTTAAAATTAGGGCGAGCGCAAGGTGTTGCAATTGCAGCGGCCTTGAGTAGAAATGTTCCTATGACAGAATATTCTCCAAAAAAAATTAAGCAGTCGTTAACGGGAAACGGTAATGCATCGAAAGAGCAAGTTGCTGCTATGTTACAACATGAATTTAAATTTAAACAATTGCCAAAATATTTAGATGCGACAGATGCATTAGCCGCAGCCATCTGTCATTTTTATCAACGAAAATCGGGTGTGCAATTTGGAAAAAATTATTCAGGATGGGATGCTTTTGTAAAGGGAAATCCCGATAAAATAAAAAATAAAAAGGGTTGAAATAAAATCAACCCTTTCTCACTATTTTATTTAAGCGATTTTAAAACGGCAAATCATCATCAATAGGATTCATTTGAGGAACGAATTCCTCGGTAGCAGGATTATTTGATGTTGATGAATTATTTTGAGATTGTGTTTGTCCAACACGTGCAATTTTCCATGCGTCAAGAGAAACAAAATGTTTTACATTTCCATTTTTTGGATCCGTCCATGCTCTTCCTCTTAGATTAAAATTTACTTCAACCTCTTCTCCAATTTTAAAATCATTTATTAAATCAACTTTTTCTTGACCCAATTGAAAAATTACTTCTTGCGGATAAGGTGAATTAGTTTCGACTAAAACAAATTCGCGTTTTTTGAAACGCTCGGTTACTTGTTGAGTATCATAAATGATTTTGATGGTTCCTTTAAAGCTTAACATAGTTTTATATTTTGGTCAAATTTAATGCGAAAAAAAAACATATTTTACCTATGAAAAAATGATATACACGAGTTATTAACCGTTAAAAGACAATAATGTTTTCCACGCTTGAGTGGTTTTACCTTGTTCGAGAAATTGAGCGGCAATGCAATGGAGTTCGGCTTCCAGTTTATTTCGATCTTTTTCAAATTTCAAAAAAACTTCACTGAGTTCAAGCAATTTAAATTCATTCACTTCAGTTTCATCAGGTAATGATTCTACATTGCCTAAAATGCCCAAATGATTTCCTGTTAAAACTTTCGATTTTTTGATTGATTCCGGCAAAGAATCAATTCCTATTCCAATACTCGTTAATGGTTTTTCAATTTCAAACAACGCATTACCGTGAGCACGACAATACCAATTGCCGCCCATTCGAGCTACCAAATCAATTTTTTGTTGATCAATAATTCCTTTATCATTTAAAACATTCTCATCAATATGAATGGCAACTACCTCACAAATTATTAAATTTCCTGCGCCACCTTGCTCACCGAGTTCTTTCACCTCAATTACCTTACACTCGAGTTGAACAGGACTTTCTTTAACGCGAAAAGGTTTAATGATTTGAGACGGTATTTGAGTAAATCCTGCCTTTACAAATTCATTTACACCTTTTGGATATTCTGTACTTGCTAATGAAGTTTGATGAACCATTGCATAATTAACAATATTAATTACCACTTCAGGAACCTCTTTAATATTATCATAAGTGTTTTTTGTTGTCCCTGTTCTTCCACTTCGTGCCGGTGAAAAAATTAAAACCGGAGGATTTGCACTAAAAACATTAAAAAAACTGAATGGGGCTAAATTCGGATTTTCTTCCTTATCAATTGTAGAGGCAAATGCTATTGGGCGAGGACCAATTGCGCCTAAAAGGTAACCGTGAAGTTTAGGAACAGGTATATCTTTAGGAAAAATGGTAAGCATAACTTAATATTTTGAACGAAGTTAAGTATATTCACCATCCGGCATATAAATAAACCTATATCTTTGCAAACGCAATTTTTACTGATTAAGGTTGATATTGCGGTAAAATTTTAAGTTCGTTTAACTTGCGGGCGTGGCGAAATTGGTAGACGCACTAGACTTAGGATCTAGCGGGCAACCATGGGGGTTCGAGTCCCTCCGCCCGCACAATGAAGTAGAAAGACTTGGATTTATTTCAAGTCTTTTGATTTTTATTCGTCTTTCACTTCATGATGCGACCACATTTTTTCGATTTGTGCTAAATCCTATTCGTTTTACTATCCTGCAATTTAACAATGTGACAAATTTAATTTTTCACTTCACATTCGTAAACATTAATTTCACTCCAACATCTGCATGTGTTGGATAACTATTCCAAGGATGGTTATTACCATTATCGGCCGAACCGAAACCGATAGAAAAGTTTGGTTGAAGAATTAAATGGCTCAATTGAAAATTGTATCCGGCACCGATACGAAACCCAATATTAAGTGCTCCGGGAACACGCGGATTACATCTCGGATATTTTGTCAAATATTTTGATTCATCAACATTTTCTAAATATTTTACTTGAACAAGACGCATTACTCCCGATAATCCAAAAGATAAAAACAATCCGTCGTTTTTCTTTTTGTCTTTTTGAAATAAATACATTCCGCCAATATTCAACATATAGTCCGAAATTTTTTCACTCATTTTAACTGTAATTGAATTTGGTAAAACAATACTGTCTTTGTATTCATCTAAATTGGCAGTTCCTCCTATCGGACGAAATTTTGAATAGGAAAAGAATCCGGTGACAATAAATTTTCCTTTATCAGAAGAATCATCATCCGCATCGATTTGCATACAAAATTTCATTCCTTGCGAATTACCCGCCTTGTCACTCGCAAAACGAACGAAGGGTTCAACACCAATTGCTAATTGCGATTTTGCATTAAAAGAAGAAATACTACAGCAAAAAGCGAAAATGAAAAAGATATTTGTTTTCATAAAAATGTTTGATCAAACTTAATTCTGAAAATTCATTTTATAAAAAACAAAAGGTAATGAGTGATTTTATAAAACAAATATTTGACCTACAAGTTATTAATAATCAATATAGTATAAATTAAATTACTGATTATTAAATCCAATCCGAGAAATTAAAAAAGGGGGAGAAAAAATAATTAGATTATGTTTCAGAATAAACTCACGTTTTCTGTTTTTTCTTTTTCGCGGCAGGAAAAAGAATGTTATTTAAAATTAATCGATATCCCGGTGAGTTGGGATGCAAATTCAAATCAGTTTGCGGATCGCCTACATAATGCCGATAATCTTCGGGGTCATGTCCGCCGTAAAATGTCCAGGTTCCCATTCCTGAAGTGCCATGAATGTAACGTGCAGTACCCAGGCTTTTATTTTCGCCCATTACCAAAACATCACTCTTAATTAATTTCCTGTCAAAATCGGTTGTTTGACCCATAAATCCGGGAACAATCATAGTATGATTTTGACACAACATAGTGGGTACAATATCCCATTTAGCGCTAAATTCAAATAGGGTAAAAATATCGGTCTTTTCATTTACGGCGTTATGTGCGTTAGTGCCATCTATGTTAGAAAATTCATACTGATTCGGATCAAGGTTTAAACGAAATTTATCAAAAGCTAAAGTTTGAGTAAAATCCAATTTCTCCATCGCATTAGGATCAATGCCGTCGCCATCAAACATTGGTCCGCAAATATCAGTTTCCTGAGCAGCCAAGGCTATATCATAGCTGTCGGTACCACTACACATGGTGAATAAAAAACCGCCACCACTTACATAATCTTTGATTTTTAAAGCAACCGCTAATTTCATTTGCGAAACTTTTGCAAATCCCAAATAACGCGCCATTGCTTCTGTTTCCCTTTGTTGTTGTTGATACCAAGTCGCATTTTTGTATTGCGAATAAAATTTTCCGTATTGTCCTGTAAAATCTTCATGATGCAAATGCAACCAATCGTATTTAGGAAGCAATCCGGTAACAATTGCCGAATCATAAAACTGGTGGTACGGTATTTCGGCATAAGTTAGAACCATTGTTACAGCATCATCCCAAGGTTGATTTGTTCGAGGAGCATAAACACCAATTTTTGGTGCTTTCTCGAGTTTAACCACTTCCATGTTTACTTCGGGGTCTGAAATTTCTTCCTTTATAGATTTCGCTTTTGGATTTGTAACTATTTCGTAAGTAACACCTCTAATCACACATTCATCTTCAACTTGCTTAATGTCTTTTATTAAAAAACTACCGCCTCGGTAATTCAACAACCATTCAATTTCAACTTCATTTTTTAAAACCCAATAAGCAATGCCATAAGCTTTCAAATGATTTTTTTGAGATTCATCCATTGGCACCAAAATATAATTGGCTTTAATGCTCGGTGAAAGCATCATAAAAAATAATATTACAATAATTTTAAAATGGCGCATCATCGTTTCCCTCAATATTGAAGTTGTTATCCTCTTCATCATCTTTTATTTCATTCATTCGAGATTTAACCGTAAGTGTACTTACATTATTTTCAAATTCGTGATTCGGATTAATTTTTGAATAGTCATCGGTGTACGTAAAACCACTTGAAATGTTATCGAATTTACTAAAGTCTTTAACGAATTTTAAGTTTACCTTATCAAGTGCCCCATTGCGGTGTTTAGCGATAATAATTTGTGCATTACCAATAGTAGATTGCCCGTCAATTTCAGTTATTCCATAATAATCGGGTCTATAAATAAAGGCGACAATATCGGCATCCTGTTCAATTGCACCAGACTCTCGTAAGTCACTTAACATTGGTGTTCTGTCGCCGCCGCGCGTTTCAACACTACGGCTTAACTGAGAAAGCGCAATAATTGGAATTTCCAACTCCTTTGCAATTTGTTTTATTGATCGAGAAATAGTAGAAATTTCTTGTTCGCGATTTCCTTTTCCTTCTCCGCCTGCAGTCATTAATTGCAAATAATCAATAATAATCATTTCAATATTGTGCTGCTGTTTTAGACGGCGAGCTTTTGCACGTAACTCAAAAATTGAAAGCGCAGGAGTGTCGTCAATAAAAAGAGGTGCATCAGATAATTTTTTAATTCGTGCGTGTAATTGTTCGTACTCGTGCGGTTGTAAATTTCCTTTACGTAATTTATCGGATGAAATTTCCGCTTCGCCCGAAATTAAACGATTTACCAATTGAATGGCACTCATTTCCAATGAAAATACAGCAACCGGCCGATTAAAATTAACGGCTGAATTTCGTGCTATACTAAGAACAAAAGCTGTTTTTCCCATACCCGGTCTTGCGGCTAGTACAATCATATCTGATTTTTGCCAACCGCTTGTAATTCTATCCAAATCGGTAAATCCGCTTGGAACACCACTTACCCCATCAATATTTTTTTTTGCTTTTTCAATTTCGTCAATCGCTTCATGAATTAATTCATACATGCGTCGATAATCTTTTCGAACATTTCCTTGAGTAATTTTATACAATCCGCCTTCGGTACGATCTAACAAATCAAAAACATCGGAGGTTTCTTCATAAGCGTCGCGAATGGTTGATGAAGAAATCATGATTAATTCACGCTGAATATATTTTTGCTGAATAATTCGTGCGTGGTATTCAATATTTGCTGCTGATGCAATGCGATTAGTTAACCCTGCAATATAAGCCGGGCCACCAACAATTTCTAAATGACCGTTTGCACGAAGTTTACTTGTTACCGTTAAAATATCAATGGGCTGTGAATCTTGGAATAATTGTTGAATTGCCGAATATATTTTTTGATGAGTTTCTTTATAAAAACTTTCTGGTTTTAAAATATCAATTGCTTCATTAATCGCATTTTTTTCGAGCATCATTGCACCAAGAACTGCTTCTTCCAAATCGAGTGCTTGCGGTGGAAGTTTTCCGGTTTCACTTAATATTGGCGCAATTGCATTCCTTTTTTTTGCAATATTTCCGAATTGAGAGGTAGGTTTATCTTTAAGGTCTTCCATAGTGTTCTAAAGTACAAGTGTTGTGCATAGCCGTTTGGTTTTGCATTCCTCTTTTTAAAAAGTTATAAAAATCAGCAATTAACATTTGTTAATCGATTTTACTCAAAAAATCATGCAACTTTTTGTGCCATTCAATTGTTTTTAGTAGTGCCGATTGATTGTTTACTGCGCAATTTCATTCCCTTCTTCTCATTCTTAAATTTACTTTAATTCGGTTAAAAAAGCTGTTAGTCGTTGAAATATAGTTATTAACTGACCGAACGGTTATTTATGATGATGGAAAGGAGTAACCAATTGATGAGCTTATTCGTATAAAATTAACAGTTAAAATTAACTTATAATGAGACAGTTAAAGATTTCCAAACAGGTAACAAACAGAGAAACCGCTTCGCTTGACAAATATTTACAAGACATCAGCAAAATTGAAATGATTAATGCTGAACAGGAAGTTGAGTTAGCGCGCAGAATTAAACAAGGCGATCAAGCAGCGTTGGAAAGATTAACAGCAGCGAATTTACGTTTCGTTGTATCGGTATCAAAACAATACCAAAATCAAGGATTAACTTTAAGTGATTTGATTAACGAAGGTAATTTAGGATTGATAAAAGCAGCTCAACGATTTGATGAAACCCGTGGATTTAAATTTATTTCTTACGCCGTTTGGTGGATTCGTCAATCAATTTTACAAGCATTAGCCGAGCAATCGCGTATTGTTCGTTTACCGTTAAATAAAATTGGCTCGATAAATCGTATCAATAAAACATTTTCCAAATTGGAACAAATGTATGAACGTCCGCCGAACGAGGATGAAATTGCAGAAGTTTTAGAAATAACACCCGAAGAAGTTCGAACAGCACTACGTCAAAGCGGCAGGCACGCAAGTATGGATGCCCCTTTAAAAGAAGGTGAAGATGACAGCAGCAGTATGATAGACGTTTATGTTTCGGCCGATCAACCTATGCCTGATAATTTATTGAATAAAGAATCGCTTAGAAAAGAAATTGAACGATCGCTTACTACACTAACACAACGCGAAGCTGATGTTGTACGATTGTTTTTTGGATTAAACGGACATCATCAACATACGCTTGAAGAAATTGGAACTAAATTCGATTTAACACGAGAACGTGTACGTCAAATAAAAGAAAAAGCAGTTCGTCGTTTAAAACACACCTCAAGAAGTAAGTTATTAAAAACGTATTTAGCAGATTAATTTTGATTTAGCCGTTAATTTTCACTTAAAAAAAAACAGATTTAAGTTATAACGTGTTGAAAAAAATCAAAATAATTCAATCGCTATTATTGTTTAACTAATCGAATAGTAGTTGAACCTTTTTGTGTATTCATTTTAAGAATATAAACACCCGCTCTTAATAATGTGCCATTCAAATCAAGACTGTAATTAATGTGTTTTTTACCGGATGCCATTATCGCTTCTTCAGTAATTTTTTTTCCTTGAACATCAAACAATTTTAATTCAATGGTTAAATCAGTTTCTGAATAAAACTCCATATTAATTTTATCAATAAAAGGATTATCAAAAATCAATAAATTAATTCCGTTTGCATTGTAAGAATTGTTAAGCATTCGCCAAGCTTTTGCCATATCAGGAATTCCATAACCAATTGAATCATTCGGATAATAATAATTCGACGCACTTTTTTCTATTGCACGAATAATTTCCATATTTGTTTTATCAGGGAAAGCTTCCCACAAACAAGCTGCCATACCGGCCATAATCGGTGATGAAAATGAGGTGCCGTTGCCTTGTGCAATACTTGCGTCGGGCCAAATTAAATAACTACGATAACCTTGCGTGCTTACATTGGGTTTTACACGCAAATCATAAGAGGGGCCACGAGACGAAAAAAAAGCAGATACTCTATCGGGGCCAACTGCACCCACCGTTAAATTACTATCAGCGTCGGCCGGTGCGCTAATATAATTCCATGCACTTGCGCCTGAATTTCCTGCGCTGTTTACACTCAAAATTCCTTTTTTCGCACTCATATCAACACCTCGTGTAATGCGCGTTGAATTTCCATCCATATCGGCATAAGTATGATTTAAGCTTGCATCGTCAAATTGTGTATAGCCTAATGAAGTATTAAAAACATCTGCGCCGGCGCTATCGGCCCATTCAGCACCGGCAATCCAAAAATCTTCTTCAACCGGATATTCACTTGTGTCGTTTTCGGTAATCATTAATAAATAAGTTGCATCAGGAGCAGTTCCTGTAAACGTTCCCGGTAAATAAGAAGCCATGCAGGATAATACTAATGTGCCGTGATAGGGTCCACCATCATAAACATTGTTATCGCGATTGACGAAATCGGGGCCATCAATTATTTTTCCAGTAGTACGCAAATGATTAAAAGCGTTTAACACATTAGAATTATTAAATCCAACATCCATAACAGCAATTCGCATAGCGTTACCCGTGAATCCTCGCTCGTGCAAAAATTGACCATTCATCATTTTAATTTGATTAGCCGCAAACCCATAAATAGCGCTGGTATCGGGTGTAAAATAAATATTTCGCAATTCATCATTCAAAATTTTATGAATTTTTGGTCCATTTAATTTCGATTTATTTCGCACAATACTATTTACAAAAGGTAAAGCTTGAATTATTGGCAGTTTTGCAGAATCATTTAAAATGACAGTAATGTTATTAAACCATTTTGACTTACAAACAACTTGTACACCGGCAATAGTATCAACCGCATAAATATAATTTGAATTAACGGGGAGGTCACTTACGTCGATATTAATTCCATGTTTTATTCTTCGATCGATAGCACGTTGCGACAAAAACTCAACGGGATTAGAGACAGAATAAGGAGAACCGCTTTTATCGGTAAATGAAACCAAATATGCATACGGAGCTGATTGAGAAAATAGGAATTCACAAAATTGAAACAAGACAAGAAAAACGATTAATTTTTTATTCAATTCCATAGTATAGGATTGTCATATAATATTCATTTCCTTTTTTAGGACGAAGAGTATCGAACGAATCAATTACCAAATCCTTAAAATATTTTCGAACCAATCCTACATTTTTTGCATAAACTTCAAAACCGTATTTACGTTGCACAAAGTTCCATTCGTCATTTTGTTGGACACGAGTTGTGTTTAAAAAATTTAATGAATTGTACGAACGCGCAACATCTACATCGCTAAACGCATAATTTTCTCCGCCCAAAGTATTGGTTGCATTGCCATTCCATTGCGACTCTTTTTTTACGGGAAAAGTCATGCGTGTGTAACGAATATCTTCTTCAATTTTTTCGTATAGGGTGGTTGTACGCGTAGAATACCAGACATCGCTGATATACCAATTTCCTGACCCATTAATTTTTGATCTTTCAAGTCTAAGAGAAGGTCTTCCTTGCGCATCAATAAAAGTTGATTCAATTCTTTCCTTTAATTTATAATTTAAAGTTTCATGAAGTCCTACGGCGTCGTCATGATTAATTTCAATGATGTCATAAACACAGTAATGGCCAACAACTTGGGGAGTGTATTCATATTTAAAATCAACAATATTTTCTTGTTTTGGCTTTTTACAAGCAAAAACAAGAATTAAAAAAGCAGCAAGAATAATCTTATTTCTTTCCATTTGTTTTACCTGTGTTTGATTTAGTAACGGTTGAATTCGTTTTTTGTTGTCCGTTATCTTTTTTTCCGTCAGTAGTATTTTTCTTTTCGTCCTTTTTAACATTGGGCGTTTCTTTATTTTCCTTTTGTTTTTTTAGAAAATCTTCCAGCTCTTTTCCTTCAAGTTGTTTTCCTTTCAAAAAATAAGAAGTCGAAACCGTTTTACCGTTTTCATCAATATAGTTCATGGGTCCATGAAGCAATCCGCTTAAATAATATTCAGTTTTTTCCCGTTGACCATTTTGCCTATAATGTGTTACTTCTCCGCTCAAATAGTTGTTCTTATAATTCCCTTTGCTCATCGTCATTCCCGACTCATAAAATTTTTGCCATTCGCCAGATTTTTTTCCTGCTTTATAAGTAAAAGTTTCTTCAGTTTTTCCTGTATGATAATATACAGAGACTTTTCCTTCGAGAAGATCATTAACATAAGTTTCTCGCAAACTCACCCATCCGCTTTCGTCGTAATGAGTCCAAACACTATCTTTTTTTTGACTGATATATTTACCGGCAGACATAACTTTACCGCTTTCATAATAAATAACCGCTCGTGAGATTTTATTGTCGAGATGATTTACAATTGATTTTGTTTTACCGCTTTCGTAATAGAAGGTAAATTCTCCCGTAGGTTTATTGTCTTTAAAATTTCCTTTGTATTTAAGTTTTCCGGATTTCTCATCCATTTTTTCCCAATATCCTTGCTTTCGACCTTTTGCGTCAATTTTATTTTTTATTTCATCTGTTTGCGCTGTTAGAAAAAAAGAATGCAACACTGCAAAAATCAGAACTACTAATTCTCTCATACCCTACAAATTTAAAAAATTAGCAATACAAAAAGCAGACCTTTTTTACAATGTGAGCCCCACTTACTTACAATACTTTTTTGAAAACCACAGATTCAATTCTGCCTTTGTAACGTTTACGTACCTCTAACTTCCCTAAACGAATAACACCCAAATACGTTACGGGAAATTTATTTTCGGAACCATGTATATAGATTGAGTCATTAATGATTTTGTACGCTGCCGGTTTTATTCGATAGGTGTATAATAATTGCGCAGTTGAATCATTTGCTTTTTTCGAATCAATTGGTGCATTTAAAAAAATGGCTTCATTATTATCAAACAATCTTACGTATAATTTCATTTTATAATAGCCTACTTCGTCTAATACGTAAAGTCCTTTTTGAGAAATTGATTTTCGGACGCGAATAATACCATTTTTTTGCTGCGCCGATAATAAAATTGTACACAAAAAATAAATGATGAAGGCATGGCCTTTATTTGTTTTGCTCCCATTGATCATACCTGACTTGCTTTTCAGATTTATCAAGACCACGCACCTGAAATCGCAAAGACGGTAAGACAACCTCCTTGCCGGAATCCTTATCAAACGCAATGATTTTATTAATATGAATTATATCTCCTGTTTTCATCTTGTACAACAAATCACAAAGTTCGCCTGTAATGGTATTACCCTGTACAATTCGTTCAATTTCCTTTACAGATTGAAGCAGAATTACAAAACTTGTAACTGTATATTTTAATGAATTGGTAACATAAATTCCTTTTCCTTCGCACAGCAATTGCGGTTGAACCGCCCCTTCGGTAAATCCATTAATTGAAACAGATTTAGTGAGTTTTTTTCGAATTTTTATAACACCACTTTGCGCACTACTTTGAAGGCAGTAAAAAATTAGTGGTAAAAGCAAAAATTTTTTCATTTGTTAAATGTATGAAATATTGCGATTAAAAATAAAAACTAAATTCCCAGTAAATCCATAACTTGTTTTGAATCGACAAGCTTATCGTTATAAACATTCATTTTAACGGAAATATTGTTGCTGTTAATGTTTTCTTTCGATAAAGATTCAACGTTTGAATAAGCGAATTTACCTTCTCTTGTAATTCCCCAAACAATATTTTTATCTCTTGAGTCAAACCGAAATTTTTTAAAATCAGGAAAATCATAGGTGTATATTTTTTTAGTGCTTAAATCACATAACCAAATTTGATTTATTCCAATAAAATCTCCATTTTCATCCGTAAAATAGGCTTTTACACAATTGTATTTTGGAGCAATTTCAGGATTATCACAGTTAACTATTCCAAATTTTTTAACAGAAAAAGCTCTAGCGGCCAAGCCTGAATTTTTTGCACTTACGTTTTCAATTGCTTTATGTTTTTTACGATTTAGAATTGCATTTTTTTCCCAATTTGATTTTTCATCCAATTCTTTTTGCTGTTTTCTTTTTTCTTCGGCAATTTTCCCCTTTAGCAATTCATTATATTCTTTATACTTTTTTGCATAAACATTCATTGCATTTTTAAAATTTTCACCTTCAAAAACAGGAGTAATATTAAATGATTTGCGAATAAGCCCGCGTGTTAACGTTAATTCATATTTTTCACCCTTATTAATTTCCTTAAGTTCGGCATCTTCCCATTCGGTTGAATAAATTTGAGTTGTAAACGAATTTTTAGCGTCAATAACTTCGAAACGTGATTTGTCATAAATGGAGAGTTCAGGAAATTCATCCTGCAAAACATCGAGCGTAAAACTGTACGCTTTTGGATTTACCATTTTTGGCCTTGTTGGTTTTAATATATGATTTTGTACAATAAGTTTGTTTGTATCGATTGTAATTGCTACAGGTTTATTCTTAAATTTTAAATCATCGTTATCGTATTTTGCATTATGAAAAGCAACTCGCTCATCTTTTCCTAAATAATTCCAATTTCTTTTTACCGTATCAAGATAATAAACATTGAAGGAGCCATTGGGTTGATTTGTTTTCATTTCAATGCGAATTTCTTTACCGGAAGAAACATTAACCGGAGTTCCGTTGCATTCGGCAAAAATTTCAATCATACCTGCCGATTGCAAATGATAAACAGCGCCTGCCGAATCATATTTCATTGGAATACCGCTGGCAAAAATTTGTGCTGCATTATGAAACTCTCGATAGCGAATAACGGTATTACCACTTACGTTATTTCCGGAAGCATACACAAGAGAATTGGCCGAATAATGAATTAACGAGCCGTTGTAATCTAAAATTGTATCGCGTGAGGGGTTAATTGAAAATTTAACCGATGAAACATCTATAGATTGCAACTTGCTTTTTACACAAGGCGATTCATCGGCATACCGACCGGACGAAGTTACCGTGGTCACTTTTTTATCAGGCGACCTATTCGTATTTGTTGTGGTAGCAAAAAACAGAAATGTTCCTGTGGTAACCACGGCAACGCTCGCCAAGCCGACTTTGAACCAACCCGATTTATAAAATTTTAAAGGGGTAGATTTGTAGGCATGTAAAATCTTCTCAAAATTCTTGTGTGACTGAATATCTTCGGGAGAGAGAGGGGAGCGGTTGATAATAAAGTTAAAATTTTTCATTTGGATCTTATAGTAGAATTTTTTTCATTAGTGATTTTCTTAATTTTTCAATAATGCGATGCGCTCTTACTTTAGCATTCGTTTCTGAAATATCAAGAATTTCTGCAATTTCTTTGAATTGTCGTTTTTCAAAATATTTCATTTCTATAATTTGCATTTCATCGGCATTTAAAGTTTTCAATTCATTTAAAATTAATTGTATGTGTTCTTCTTTGTCAATATAATCACTATCACTTAAAATATTTCCTAAACCGGTACGATCAATACTAATTGAACGCGTTTGGTTACTTTGGCGATAATAATCTACAACTTCATTTCTTGCAATTCGATACAGCCAAGAAGAAAAGGGAAGACCTTTAAAACTGTACTGTTTCAAACTTTGCATTGCTTTTAAAAATACATGTGCAGTAATATCATAAGCGGTTTCCTTATCGTTCGTTCGCTGATAAACGAAACGTAGAATTGACTCATAATATTTGTTGTACAATGGTCGAAAATGTTCTGGATTTCCTTTCGCTTTTTCTACCAATTCATGTTCTAAAGCAAATGCACTAACATTTATGTTGCTACCTGTTTGTTGCATTGGTTCGTTCTTATAACTAAATCCGTAAAAAAAGTTACACCACAAAATTCTATTCTTAACAGTAAACACTTCTGCTACTGAATTATAATTTTGAATTTCAATTTGTTATAAAATATAAGTGGCGTTAAAAAATCACTTTCATCGACATTTTTTATCAAATTTGCAACAGTAATTTTAGCGCATTAAGGTTATTAAAGATTAGAAACCACATTTTGTAGCCGAAATGAAAACAGTAGCGATAGAAAAATGAATTCAAAATTGCCAAAGTAGAAAAATTTATTTCGTCGTAACTTTTAACCAAGAATTTTAAATAATTAAATCTTAAATTGAAATGATATCCTTAATTGCAAAAGAAACCGGACTACTTCCAAAAAACATATCAAACGTTTTAAAATTATTGGAAGAAAGCGCTACCATTCCATTCATTGCTCGTTATCGAAAAGAAATGACCGGTGAAATGGATGAAGTACAAATTGCGCAAGTTCAAATGTCACACACAAAATACGAAATAATTGCTCGTCGCAAAGAATTGGTGTTAAAAGCTGTGAACGAGGCCGGCGCTCTTACCTCAGAGCTAAAAAATAAAATTGAATCAACTTTTGATATTGCTACACTCGAAGATATTTATTTACCCTACAAACCAAAAAAACGCACAAGAGCAGGCGATGCAAAAGAAAAAGGATTGGAACCCTTATCAAAAATAATATTATTACAACAAGAAAAAAACATTCTTACTAAAGCAGAAGAATTTGTAAATGAAAAAGTAAAAGATGTTGATGATGCGCTTAAAGGCGCTCGCGATATTATTGCTGAAATCATTAATGAAAATGAAACTGTTCGTACTTCAATCCGAAATTTATTTTTAAGAGAAGCGATGTTGCGAAGCGCTGTGGTAAGAACAAAAGAAGAAGATGGAATTAAATACAAGGATTATTATAAATGGCAGGAAGTTTTAAAAACAGCAGCATCACATCGTGTTTTAGCGTTACTTCGCGGAGAAGAAGAAGGATTTTTAAGAATATATATTGAAATTGACGAAGGAAAAGCGCATGATACGATTTCCAAAATAATTGTAAAATCAAACAATGCCTGTTCACGACAAATTGAAGAAGCCATTGAAGAATCATACCGACGATTGCTTCAACCCGGAATGGAAACGGAGTTCAGAAATAGCGCTAAAGAAAAAGCAGATGCCGAAGCCATAAAAGTTTTCGCTGCTAATTTGCGTCAGCTTTTACTTGCAGCGCCATTAGGCAGAAAAAAAATATTGGCAATTGATCCGGGATTTAGAACAGGCTGCAAAATTGTATGTTTGGACGCGCAAGGTAATTTGGTACACAATGAAACCATTTATCCACATCCTCCACAAAACGAACAATCTATTTCTATGAAAAAAATAACTAACCTGGTTGACACTTACGAAATTGAAGCTATAGCTATTGGAAACGGTACGGCAGGAAGAGAAACCGAACAATTTATATCGAGAATTAAATTTAATCGTGATGTTAAAGTATTTGTGGTAAACGAAGCAGGTGCTTCAATTTATTCTGCAAGCAGTGTCGCACGCGAAGAATTTCCGGAATACGACGTTACCGTTCGTGGTTCAATTTCTATTGGAAGAAGATTAATGGATCCTTTAGCGGAATTGGTAAAAATTGATCCGAAATCAATTGGTGTGGGTCAATACCAACATGACGTGAATCAACAACAACTTAAACAAGAGCTTGATCGTGTTGTTGAAAGTTGTGTAAATGCAGTTGGTGTAGAGTTAAATACAGCCAGTAAACATTTACTCGCTTACGTTAGCGGAGTTGGCGAATCGTTAGCTGAAAAAATTGTGGAACACCGAAAGTTAAATGGTGCTTTTAGAACACGTAATGATTTAAAAAAAGTTGCGCGTCTTGGAGAGAAAGTATTTGAGCAGTGCGCAGGCTTTTTACGAATTGCAAATAGCCTTAATCCGTTAGACAATAGCGCTGTGCATCCTGAAGCGTATTCACTAGTAGAAAAAATGGCCGACGAATTAGGCGTAAAAGTGAAAGATTTAATCAATAACGATGTACTTATTGGCAAAATTGATGCTAAAAAATTCATTGACACTACTTTTGGCGCAGCAACAATCGAAGACATATTAAAAGAATTAAAAAAACCAAGTCGCGACCCTCGTCAACAAGCTAAAATTTTTGAATTTGATAGCAATGTTCGCAAGATTGAAGATTTACATGAAGGAATGGTTTTACCCGGAATTGTAACGAACATTACTAACTTCGGTGCTTTTGTTGATGTGGGAGTAAAACAAGACGGCCTAGTTCATATAAGTCATTTAGCTGATAAATTTGTAAGTGACCCGTACGAAGTGATAAGCTTACACCAACATGTTCGCGTAAAAGTTATGGAAGTTGATGTGATGCGAAAAAGAATAGGTTTAAGTATTAAAGAAGCAACTGCTGAGGACAAAACACAAAAATCAAAAGACGATAAACCGCGTATTACAACAAATGTAAAAGTAGGTGAAGGAAATACTTTAGCCGATTTAGCGGCAAAATTCGGCGCAAAGGTTGGAAAGTTGAAAAAGTAATACTGAATTTTAATTTCACAGACAAAGAAATTTAAAGTTACCCACTGTTTGGTTATTTAATATTTAGCAAACTAAATACACAAAAATCTATCTTTCAATATGGCATTACAATTCGCATCAATCGCTTCGGGAAGTAATGGAAATTGCTATTATTTAGGCAACGAAAACGAGGCTATTCTAATTGACGCCGGCATATCTTACCGGGAAATTGAACGACGAATGAAACGAATGAATCTTGATATTTTAAAAATTAAAGCCGTTTTTGTTTCGCACGAACATAGCGATCATATTCGCGGTATTGAATCACTCATTAAAAAATTTGCATTGCCTGTGTATTTAAATGAAAAAACATACAATGCTTGCAGATTTAATCTTGATGCCGGCTCCAAAATGTTTTTTACCAATGGTGATGAAATAAATGTTGGAGATTTATTAATAACAACATTTTCAAAACGGCATGACGCGGTTGACGGTTGTAGTTTCAAGATTAGCCTGAACGAATATCATGTTGCAGTTATCACTGATGTTGGAATTGCCTGTGAAAATGTAAAACGAGTTTTTGGTGAATGCAATGCGATAATACTTGAGTCGAATTACGATGAAGAAATGCTTGATAAAGGACTTTATCCCTATCATTTAAAACAACGCATTAAAAGCCATGTCGGACATTTATCAAACAATCAAGCATTGGAATTATTTACAAATTATAGAACCGAAAAATTATCACATCTAATTCTTGGACATTTATCACAAAATAACAATTCGGCGCAATTGGTAGAATCAATTTTTACGCCTTACAAAAATGACTTAATAATTGAAGTGGCTTCGCGTTATCATGAAGGAAAAGTTCATACTCTTAGCGAAACATTAAAGTCTAATCAATTTATAGTAAAAAAAGGAACACAACAACTTAACTTGTTTTGATGATACGACGACTAAGTATAAATGACGTGATTCAACTTTCAGAATTGGGAGAAAGTAGTTTTAGGGATACTTATTCATGGTACAATTCGCAAGAAAACATGAATGAGTATGTAGCAAAGAATTTTAATCGCCACGCATTAAATCGTGAGCTTGTTAATGAAAATATTATTTATTTCGGAATTGAAAATGAAAATAACCTATTAAGTGCTTACGCAAAATTTGTACTGGGAAAAAATTCGAATGGACAAAAAAAATCAACTTGCGCCGAATTAGCGCGCATTTATGTCGATAAAAAATATTTTGGGAAAGGACAAGGTAAAATTTTACTTGAGTTTTGTGCAAATTTTTTAAAAGAAAATAACATTAGTTCTATTTGGCTTGGTGTTTGGCAAAAAAACAAAAAAGCAATTGCGTTTTATGAAAGAATGGGATTTAAAAAAAAGGGAACTACAACGTTTTTATTGGGCACCGATTTACAGGATGATTTTATTTATGAATTAAATTTAGCTTAACTCACATCACTGTCAGGCGGCTCAATTTTATGAATTTTTCCGTGATAGTTTATTTCAACTTTATCAATACAATTTTTTTCCTTTTGAACTGCACTCAAATGCTTGTGCAAAAAAACATACAATTGTCCCATAACAGTTCCATCGGCCGAACCTTTTGCGATTGTACCATCTCCCATTGACCATGTTTTTCGTATATCTCCCATAAATCCTGATTGCACTTGATTTGCCGAATGAAAATTTTTATTAGCATTGCATGTAAATAAAAATAATGCGTCTTTCACTAACGATTCATTTAATGATGAGCTTAAGTTTTTCAGTTTTACTTCAACAACAACTTCATCATACCAATGATACTTTTTTGGAAAATTCGATTCACTTCCTAATTTTTCCCAACCAACCAAAGTAAACTGCAAATTTTTTCGCCAATTTTTATAGGTAGTAAATTGAATTAATTTAATAATCCAATGAATAATTAGGCGCAAACCAAATGCCGAACAAAGAATGGCGCCTGCATACCATAGGCGCACATCGTTACTTTCGGTATAATACATTCCAAATGCAATTATTCCCAACGTTAAAACAACATATACCCATAAAAAAACAATGATGTGTAATGGTACTATTCGATTATAAACATACCAACTATCGCACGAATGCGGAATAAATATTTTTTTTTTCGCAATTGATTTTTTCGATTTTTCATGTTTGCGCGATAATTTTTCACGCTCGGCATTCGCCATTTTTTTTATTTCTTCGCTATTCAAAATTGTTCAATTAAAAATCTTCGACTTTTAAAACATAAGGCGGGCCATTTCCTCCTACATATCCTGCCGTACCATCATATCCATTTTTTCCATTTGTACCGACCAATTGTCCACTTGCTGCCGAACCTCCTTTACCGCCCGCACCTCCTCTACCCGCGCGGCCTGCAATACCTCCATCGTTCAACAATTTTAAATAACCCAGCAAATCTGCAGCATTCGTATGTGCTATAACCGTTATACGACCACCCATTGCACCGTTACCACCATTACCGGCATTACCACCGTCGCCACCATTGCCCGGGCGCTTTGAGGTACCACCACTATTAATTCCACTTTTTCCGTCACTGCCATTACCACCATCGCCACCGGCACCACCATCGCCACCTTCTGCATTAATCTCAATCCCTTTATCGGGATATAAGCATTTATACACATAGGTTTGTGCCATTGACGAATCGGTAACGTACAGGAAAGTAAGTTCACGATTTAACACCGAATCTTTTTCCTTTTTTATACGAACCAAAATTGATGGCCCGTTAAGTCCATTTGTACCGCTGCTGCCGGGCTCTCCATTTTTTCCGTCACGAAAAAGAATCGGATTCATTTTACTTGAACCTGAAATACCCGATATGCCATTTGTTCCTTTAAACCGCAAAACCAATCCGCCTTTAAAATTCATTACAAGTAAAAATGTTTTATCAAACTTAAAATCTTCAGGAAATAATGAATAAAAACGAACAGCTCCTCCGCTGTATTTTTTATCTTTTGTACGAATCAAAAAATTAAAATTTTGAGTAGTTGTATTAAAATCTCCTCCTGTTACATCATAAGTAATTCGATCATAAATTTTTTTATAGTCGACTTCTTTTTTTTTACCGCGTTTATTTATTGTTGTGAATTTAAAATGCACCGATTTACCGTAGGTCAAGCCTTTTCCAACTGTATCCATTTCAATAATCAAATCTTTGAAACGCTGACCGAATAATGTAAAATTTGTCAGCAGTAGCGTAAGCACAAGGCATAATAAGCTTTTCATTTTGTCAATTTGTCACTTACTAAGTTATGGCATTTTTCTTGATTCTATGCATGAAAAATTGAAAACATCATGACAACAGGTAACATAAGGGTTAATACAGAAAACATTTTCCCCATCATCAAAAAATTTCTTTACAGCGATCACGAAATTTTTCTTCGTGAATTGGTATCCAACGGAGTTGACGCTTGTCAAAAATTAAAAGTGCTGTCCAATACGGGTGAAGCAAAAGGCGAATTGGGAAAATTATTTGTTGAAGTGAAGGTTGATACCAACGCAAAAACAATTACCGTTTCAGACACCGGATTAGGAATGACTGCAGAAGAAGTAGAGAAATACATAAATCAAGTCGCTTTTTCAGGTGCCGAAGAATTTTTATCACAATACAAAGATAAAGCGCAAGGTATAATTGGACATTTTGGGTTGGGATTTTATTCCTCTTTTATGGTGGCTTCAAAAGTTGAAATTATTACCAAATCGTTTAAAGAAGCACCGGCTGTAAAATGGATTTGCGACGGCACAACTTCGTACAGTTTAGAGGAAACAAATAAAGAAACACGAGGAACAGATATAATTTTACACTTGGCCGACGACTCGACAGAATTCGCAGATGAATTCAGGTTAAAAGATATTTTGAAAAAATATTGTTCGTTTTTACCCGTTGAAATTGTTTTCGGGACTAAAAAAGAAAAAACAGATTTAAAAGATGCCGACGGAAAAGAAATTGAAACTGAAATTCCGAATGTAATTAACGACACCAATCCGGTTTGGGTTAAAGCGCCTTCATCCTTAAAAGAAGAAGAATACAAAGCATTTTATTCAAAACTATATCCCTATGTTGATGAGCCTTTGTTTCATATACATTTAAATGTTGACTATCCGTTTAATTTAACGGGTGTATTGTATTTTCCAAAACTAAATCGCGAAAAATTTGAATTTCAAAAAAACAAAATTCAATTGTATTGCAACCAAGTTTTTGTTACCGAAAATGTTGAAGGAATAGTTCCTGAATTTTTAACCTTACTTCATGGCGTAATTGATTCGCCTGACATTCCATTAAACGTTTCACGATCTTATTTACAAAGCGATGCTAACGTTAAAAAAATTTCATCACACATTAGCAAAAAAGTTGCCGATAAACTTGAAGAAATGTTTAAGAACGATAGATCTGATTTTGAAAAAAAATGGGATGATATTAAAGTATTTATTGAGTTTGGAATTTTAACCGATGAAAAATTTTACGAACGTGCCGAAAAATTTTTCCTGTTAAAAAATACAGAAGGAGAATATTTTACAAGCGAAGAGTACACCGAAAAAATAAAAACCTTACAAACCGATAAAGACAATCGAATTGTACATTTGTATTCAACAAATGCTGAAGATCAGTTTTCATTTATTAAAACAGCAAAAGATCAAGGCTATGATGTTTTATTGATGGAGGGCCCACTCACTCCTCATTTAATTTCAAAGTTAGAAAGCAAACTAAAAGACGCATCCTTTGCAAGAGTAGATGCAGATGTTATTCATAAACTCATAAAAAAATCGGACGAAAACATTTCAAAACTTTCAAAAGAACAGGAAGAAAAACTTAAACCCGTTTTTGAAGCCGGTGCAGGAAATGAAAAATTCATGGTTCAATTTGAAGCCTTAAGTGAAAGCGATAAACCGATTTTAATTACTCAAACCGAATTCATGCGAAGAATGAAGGAACAGGAAGCACTTTCGGGACAAAGTATGTGGGGAAATATGCCCATGATGTATAATTTGGTCGTAAACGCAAACCATCCATTAATCATGAAATTGGCAACCGAGGAAAATGAAGAAAAAAAGTCGCGTATTGCCAGTCAATTAACTGATTTAGCGCTTTTATCGACAGGACTGCTAAAAGGCGAAAAACTCGATAATTTTATAAACAGGAGCGTAGAAATTATTGAAAATTAAAGTGCCGGTTTAAGGCATTTATCTAAAAAACATTGTATTTCAGATTTTTAGTGTACCTTTGCAACAATTAATTAATCCGGTACGCATCGGATACTCATGTTTTTATTCCGCAGGGGGCGAACATCGTGAGTGGTTATGCGGACCACAAAAAACAAATTTATATGACATTTCAAGAGCTTGGGCTTAGGAGCGAGATTTTAAACGCTATTACCGATTTAGGATTTACTCAACCCACACAAATTCAAGAGCAGGCAATTCCTGCAATTATTTCAGGCAATGCCGACATGGTTGGGCTTGCACAAACCGGTACAGGAAAAACAGCAGCGTTTGGGCTTCCTTTACTCAGCTTAATTAACAACAACTCGCGCGATACGCAAGGAATTGTTGTTTGCCCAACACGCGAACTTTGTTTGCAAATCACTAACGATTTAAAAAATTATTCAAAGTATTTACACGGAATAAATGTTGTTGCCGTTTACGGTGGCGCAAGTATTCAAGGTCAGGAACGCGAAATAAAACGCGGCGCACAAATAATTGTCGCTACTCCGGGTCGAATGATTGATTTAATTGAACGTAGAGTTATTAAGCTTGATAAAGTAGCTTATGCAATTCTTGACGAAGCTGATGAAATGTTAAACATGGGCTTTCAAGAAGACATCGATAATATTTTAAGCTATACTCCTCAACAAAAACATGTTTGGTTGTTTTCGGCAACTATGCCAAATGAAGTTGCTCGAATATCAAAAAAATATTTAGAAAATCCTGTTGAAATTACAGTAGGCAAAAAAAACAGCAGCGGCGAAAACATTACACATCGCGCATTTATTGTAAAAGAACGCGATCGGTATTTAGCGTTAAAACGAATTATTGATTTTTATCCTGAAATTTTCGGTTTAATTTTTTGCAGAACCAAAGCAGAAACGCAAGCAATTGCCGAAAAATTAATTAAAGACGGTTACAACTGTGAATCCTTGCATGGCGACTTGTCACAAGCAATGCGAGACACCGTGATGAAAAAATTTCGCGAAAAAACAATTCAAATTTTATGTGCAACCGATGTTGCTGCGCGTGGAATTGACGTGAATGATATTACACACGTAATTAACTATAATTTACCTGATGATGTAGAAAATTACACTCACCGCAGCGGAAGAACTGCGCGTGCCGGAAAAACCGGACATAGTTTAGTATTGGTAAATACACGCGAAACAAATCGTATTCGTGACATTGAACGCATAATCAGTAAAAAATTTGAAATTGGAAATATTCCAAACGGACAAGAAATTTGTGCTAAACAATTAACCGCATTAGTGGAAAAAATAAGTTCGGCGGCGGTAAATGAAAAAGAAATTGAACCGTATATCGCTTCAGCATTGCATACATTTGAAAACATGAGTAAAGAAGAAGTGATTAAGAAATTTCTTTCAACCGAATTCAATCGCTTTTTAGATTATTACAGAAATGCGGGCGATTTAAATGCCGATACACGTAATCATAAAGATGGTAAACACGGCGAACAACGTGATCGCAGAACCAGTTATGATGATAAGCCTGGCGAATTCCAACGCTTCTTCTTAAATATTGGTGCAAACAGCGGAATAAATAAAGGAGCCTTACTTCGTAAAATTTGTGATTTCGCAAATATTTCTTCTTCTGAAGTTGGCCGAATTGACATGAAAAACGATTTTTCATTCTTCGAAGTAAAAACAGATGTTGCTCGTCATACATTTGAATCGTTTAAAAACCGCGAATGGGAAGGAAAACATTTAAGAATTGAGGTTTCAGAAAAACGCGAAGACAGTGGCGGCGGTGAAAAACGCGGCGGTTTTGGTGGCGGACGCGGAAATTTTCGCGGTAACAACCGTAACCGTTACGGAAAAGATAAAAACCGAAACGGTAGCGGTGGATTTAGCGGCAAAAAAAGTTTTGGCGGTAAAAAAAGCTTCAATAAAAAGCATTCGAGCATGCATGATTAATTAAAAATTAGTTAAACCATTTTATTGTCATACAATTTTTTTAAACTTTGTGTAAATGAAATCATTCATTGTTTCTACTACGCCTAACTGCAAATTAAAAGTTAAGACTACGAATAATATAAATAAAAAATAATATGAAAGAAAACCTTAAAATTGCTTTACTGGCTGTAATTGCATTGTGTTCGGTAACTCAAGTATATTTATTGTCCGATTTAGGAGCAAACAATTCCGATTCTGCTATGGAAGAAGGAAATTCAATTGTTGCAACAAATGTAAATCAAAACAATTCGAATGTAATTTCAAATCCAACCGCTGCAAATCCAACTTTACCGGAAGGCGTTACCTATACTGACAATAAAATTGTACCTCCGCCGGTTGACATGAAAAAAACAACAGTAAATTGGGGAAACATGATTCATGATTTTGGTCGTATAAAACAAAACAGCACGAATAAGTATTCGTTTCAATTTACCAATACCGGTAATGAACCGTTATTGATTACAAATGCGGTGGGTTCTTGCGGTTGTACTGTACCCTCGTATCCGAAAGAACCGATTTTACCCGGAAAAACTGCCACTATTGATGTTGAATACAAACCCGGAATGCAAGAGCTACAACAAGAAAAAACAGTAACTGTAACTGCCAATACCGAGCCCTATGAAACTAAATTAAAAATAAGGGCATTTGTAGAGAAAGAAAACAAGTAATTATTCTTTTGTTCGATAATATTTAAATCCCGACTTTATTCGTCGGGATTTTTATTTTTGTACGGTGAAAATTATTCCCGCAATGGATATTATTAACGGCAAATGCGTAAGACTAACGCAAGGCGATTACAATTCAGTTACAGTATATCATCCTACACCGTTAGATGTCGCAAAATCATTCGAAGATGCAGGACTTACACATTTGCATTTAGTGGATTTAGACGGTGCAAAAGAAGGTAAAATTATCAATTGGAAAGTAATTGAAACCATTAGCAACAATACAAAACTTAGTATTGATTTTGGCGGCGGACTAAAAACCGACAATGATTTACGAATAGCTTTTGACTGTGGCGCAACAAAAGTTACCGGTGGAAGCATTGCCATTAAAGATGAAGAAACCTTTACCGGTTGGATAAAAAAATACCCCGGAAAAATAATTTTAGGTGCTGATGCAAAAGAAGGAAAAGTAGCCATAAATGGATGGACGCAAACCACTGAAATAACGGTAAAGGCACTTCTGCAAAAATATTCGGCATTTGGAATTAAAGAAGCTATTTGTACAGATATATCGCGCGACGGAAAATTGCAAGGCGTAAATATAAATTGGTATAAAGAATTAAAAACCGAATTTAAAACAATAAACTTTATTGCCAGCGGCGGTATTTCGGGTATTGATGATTTAACCTTGTGTGCCGATTCGAAAATTTACGGCGTAATTGTAGGAAAAGCCATTTATGAAAAAAAAATTTCATTAAAACAATTGCAACATTTTACAAATGCCTACTAAAAGAATTATACCGTGTTTAGACATTAAAGATGGTCGTACTGTAAAAGGTGTAAATTTTGAAGAATTGCGTGATGCAGGTGATGCTGTAGAATTGGCAAAACTATACAGCAATTCAGGCGCCGATGAACTCATTTTTTTAGACATTACAGCAACCTCAGAAAAAAGAAAAACCTTAATTCCGTTAGTTGAAAAAATTGCAGAAGAAATAAATATTCCATTTACAGTTGGAGGCGGTATATCGACTTTACAAGACGCTACAACTTTGTTGCGCGCCGGAGCAGATAAAATATCAATTAACTCGGCTGCCGTTAAAAACCCAAGCTTAATTCGAGAAATTGCCGGTAAATTCGGAAATCAATGTGTGGTGTTAGCAACAGATGCAAAGCAAATAAATAAAATGTGGAAAGTATTTATTAATGGCGGAAAAACAGAAACGAAATTCGAATTATTGGATTGGTGCAAAAAAGCAGTAGAATTTGGCGCCGGAGAAATACTTTTTACTTCGATGGATAATGACGGCACAAAAAATGGATTTGCCATTGATGCGTTAAAGCATTTGAGCGCAAATTTAAGCGTACCTGTTATAGCATCAGGCGGAGCAGGAAAAATAAAAGATTTCATTGACGTTTTTCGTTTAGCGTATGTTGACGCGGCGTTAGCGGCCAGCGTATTTCATTTTAAAGAAATTGATTTAAAAGATTTGAAAAAAAAGTTAGAATACAATAAAATTTCAGTAAGGCCATGCATGAATTAAATTACGAAAAACTAAATGGGCTTGTTCCCGCAGTAGTACAAGACGCCGTGACCAAACGAGTATTAATGGTTGGTTTTATGAATAAGGAGGCCTATGCCAAAACAATCCAATTGAATAAAGTCACTTTTTACAGCAGAAAAACAAAACAGTTATGGACAAAGGGAGAAAAATCGGGAAATTTTCTTAACGTAGTTAGCATACACGCCGATTGCGACAACGATTCATTATTAATTTACGCAAATCCGGCGGGACCAACTTGCCACAAAGGATTTGATACTTGTTTTAAGGAACAAAACGTTTCACAAAATAATACTGAAGACATTTTAGACAAACTTTCGGTAATTATTAAGCACCGAAAAAATCATCCGAAATCAGAATCATACACTACAAAACTTTTTGGAAAAGGAATTAATAAAATTGCACAAAAAGTAGGAGAAGAAGCGGTTGAATTGGTGATTGAAGCAAAGGATGAAAACAATGAATTATTCATATCTGAAGCTGCCGACTTGATGTTTCATTACTTAATTTTGCTCGAAGCTAAGGGACTTTCATTAAAAGATGTAAAAGAAAAATTACGGCAACGTCATTCACAAAAATAATATTTACTTCACTTGCCTTTAAAATAGTTGCGAAACAAATAGCTTTTATACCCACTTTATTCGTTCCAAAAAAATATTTACTTTTGATAAACAGAAAGTTAATATTTGCTTACAAAGAATAACCTTATTCATCATTGCTAAATGAAAATGCTAAGTTGGCATTAAAACAGATTTTATATAACATGTAACAGAAGTGAAAATATTAAGATATATTTGCGTAAACATCATTCAATTAAAAAGTGAAAGCGATACTTAAACTTATCAACCTTTGTGTATTTGGAGTTCTTATTGCAATCAATTCATCATTTAATTTTGATGAAACATACTTGATAAAAAAAAACAATTCGATTAATGATTCAACAAAAGTTGATTCCGTTTTAAAACGAGCCTATCGTGTAATGGGCACGCCGTATAAGTGGGCGGGCTGTACGCCAAAAACCGGTTTTGATTGTTCGGGTTATGTTTACTGGTGTTTTCAAAGCATAGGAATTCAAACCGCGCGATCGTCATCGGGATTATTTAATATGGGCGAAAAAATAAATATTGAAGATGCCGAGGCGGGCGATTTAATATTATTTAAAGGAACAAATGCGAAAAGTAAAGGTGTGGGACACGTAGGAATTGTTGTGAGTAAAAAAGGAGAGCCTTTAAAATTTGTACACAGTTCAAGCTCAAAACAACATTGGGGAGTAATTGAAACCGTTTATGGCGGTAGTTATTATATTAAACGATTTATAGGAATAAGACGAGTTATAAAATGAAAACGTATTTAATTACCGGCAGTAACGGATTATTGGGACAAAAACTTGTTTACGCATTGTTGTCCAATAAAACCGTAACATTAATTGCAACAGGCAAAGGTCCTAATCGTTTAAACGAACAAAAAGGCTATGCCTATTTTGATATTGATTTTTCTAACGAAAAAGAAATAAAAAAATTAATTGATCAAACTCAACCTGATGTTGTTATTAATTGCGCCGCAGTAACCAATGTTGATGCATGCGAAAAAGACAAAGAAGCCTGCTGGAAAATAAATGTGCTTGCCGTAAAATCTATGATTGAAGAATTACGTGCCATGAAATTTGCCGGGAAAGATTCACATTTTATACAAATTTCAACCGATTTTGTTTTTGACGGAAAAGATGGACCGTACAAAGAAACCGACGACACCAATCCGTTAAGTTATTATGCAAAAAGTAAATTAGCGGCCGAGCAATTAGTGAGTGAAAGCGGTTTAAAAGGAAGCATTGCGCGAACAATAATTATTTACGGTGTAACCGACGGAAACCAGCGTAGCAATATAGTTTTGTGGGTAAAAAACGCATTAACTAACGGGCAAAGCATTAACGTTATTACCGATCAGTACCGTGCTCCTACCCTTGCCGAAGATTTAGCGCAAGGATGCATTGCCATAGCGGAAAAAGGCGCAACAGGAATTTACCATTTGAGTGGACCCACCACCTATAGCATTTGGACCATTGCGCAAATGACTGCCGATTTTTGGAAATTGAACAACTCATTAATGAAGCCGGTAACGAGTATTGCATTAAATCAGCCTGCGAAACGACCACCGGTAACAGGATTTATACTTGATAAAGCTAAAAAAGATTTGAATTACAATCCGCGCGATTTTATTGAAGGATTGAGAGAGGTGGACGCGCAGTTAAAGAGAGTGAAAGTGTGAAATTGAAAAAAATTAATAAACCCAATTACCCGCAATAAATATGCGCCAATCTTGCAAAAATTGCCGGACATGCGCATAAAAGTTGCGGGAATAAGGGAGTTA